>Ga0233444_10000001_pt1:185000-584862 | contig 584862 bp, 536 predicted proteins | sample SI_124_October20_6_FD_182792 | JGI IMG/M metagenome (GOLD analysis project Ga0233444, IMG submission 182792) | Seawater microbial communities from Saanich Inlet, British Columbia, Canada - SI_124_October2016_10_MG | ecosystem: Environmental > Aquatic > Marine > Inlet | place...
GTTATATATTGTGTAGGATAGGTGGGAGACTTTGAAGGTGGGCCGCTAGGCCTGCTGGAGTCGTTGGTGAAATACCACCCTATATATAATTGAAGTCTAACTCCGCTATGCGGAGGACAGTGTGTGGTGGGTAGTTTGACTGGGGTGGTCGCCTCCAAAAAAGTAACGGAGGCTTTCAAAGGTATTCTCAGTATGGTTGGTAATCATACGCAGAGTGTAATGGCACAAGAATGCTTGACTGTGAGACTGACAAGTCGAACAGGGTCGAAAGACGGACATAGTGATCCGGTGATTCTGTATGGATGGGTCATCGCTCAAAGGATAAAAGGTACGCCGGGGATAACAGGCTGATCGCTCCCAAGAGCTCATATCGACGGAGCGGTTTGGCACCTCGATGTCGGCTCGTCACATCCTGGGGCTGGAGAAGGTCCCAAGGGTTGGGCTGTTCGCCCATTAAAGTGGCACGCGAGCTGGGTTCAGAACGTCGTGAGACAGTTCGGTCTCTATCTGTTGTGGGCGTTAGAAATTTGAGAGGATCTGACTTTAGTACGAGAGGACCGAGTTGGACATACCTCTGGTGTATCTGTTGTGCCGCCAGGTGCAGTGCAGAGTAGCTACGTATGGAGCAGATAAGTGCTGAAAGCATCTAAGCACGAAACTGACCTCAAGATGAGATTTCTTTTAAAGGTCGTTAAAGACGATGACGTTGATAGGCTACAAGTGTAAAGGCAGTAATGTCATAGCTGAGTAGTACTAATTACCTGTAGACTTACCATTTTTTTTAAAAATTTAGTTTTTATTTTACTTCCAATTTTTGTCATTTACGCTTTTGCGTTTTAAGATTTTAAGGTGGTTATATCGTTGGGGTACACCTCTTTCCATTCCGAACAGAGAAGTTAAGTCCAACTGAGCCGATGATACTTGGGTAACACCTGGGAAAGTAGGTCACCGCCACTCTATTTAAGCCTCATCACTTTTGTGTTGAGGCTTTTTTGTTTGTGTTTATTTAGATCCAATAGTGAGTATTGAAACTCCAAAAGGGAATTTAATATTTAACTTTAATAAGAATTTTTCTGAATAAAAAATTCTGTATAATATTCCATTAACTATCTTTGATGATTGCATTATTTCATTGTCTGATCCAGTAGAATCTGAATTTTTTTTTCTAGGAATATTATTCAATATAAACCTTACGATTGATATGGGGATGAATAACCAAAAATTAAAATATGTACTATATTTAATTTTTAGCTTATTGTTTACTATTAACTTATTAAATTGATTTTTTCTATATCTTCTGAAATGGTGATTGATTACATCATGATTGCTCCATAACGATTGAAATGCAGGAACTGTCAGGAAATATTTTCCATTTAGTTTAAGTACTCTATGTATTTCTTCAATAGCTTTGATATCATCCTCGATGTGTTCAATTACATCGAAAGCACATATTATATCATACGAATCATCTTCAAATGGTAAATCGGTTAGCGATGCATTTACTGCCTCAATACCTGTTTTTTCTTTCAAAAATTTACAACAGAACTCGTCATATTCTAATGATGTTACCTCCCCAAATTTAGATAGCATTTCTGACGTTGCTCCAGTAGCAGCACCAACATTTAATATCCTCATTTCTGGGTGATTTATAATTTTCTTACAATATGATTCTAAGATAGATAGTCTTGCCTTGAACCACCAGCCTTCTCTTTCAAGATTATAGTATTCTTGATAAAACTTATGATCCATTTATTTTTTTAAATGTTGTTCAGCATGATAACTTGACCGAACTAATGGGCCACTTTCTATATATTCAAAACCTAGTTCTAAACCAATTTTCTTATAATCATCGAAGGTATCTGGATGAACATATTCAGCTACTTTTAAGTGTCTACTTGTTGGTTGCATATATTGACCTAAAGTGACAATAGATACATTAACCTTTCGGAGGTCTTTGAGCGTTTCAATTACCTCATCCTTAGTTTCGCCCATTCCACACATGATGCCACTTTTAGTCTTGAGTCCCGCTTTTTCTAGATAATCTAATACAAACATGGAACGTTCATATTTAGCCTGAACCCGAACCTCTTTTGTTAGTCTTCTTACGGTCTCTATATTATGAGATACAATCTCCGGATTAACTTCAATGATAGTATCTAATTGATCAGTTTTTCCTTGGAAATCTGGGATAAGTGTTTCAAGTGTTGTTTCAGGATTAAATTCTCTGATTGTTTGAACAGTCTTAGCCCAATGTCCACTACCCCCGTCAGGTAAATCATCACGATCAACGCTGGTAATAACTGCATGTTTGATATCCATCATATTGATAGATTGGGCAACTTTAAATGGCTCTAGACTATCTAAAATATCACCTTTTCCCGTGGCAACATTACAGAACTGACAGCTCCTAGTACATGTGTTTCCTAGTATCATAAAAGTGGCGGTTCCAACACCCCAACATTCTCCAATATTTGGGCATTTCCCACTCTCGCAAATGGTATGTAGTTTGTTATCTTTTACCAATTTTAGCATTTCAGCATACTTTCCATCACCAGGTATTTGAGTTTTTAACCAATCAGGCTTGATACGCTTATTCTGCTTAATTTTTACTTGAGGCTTATTTTCTATTTTATTTGCCATTATTTTATACAAATGTAGTGTAGATTCTTAGTTTTTAAATTATTCTTCTTTTATTATTATATGGTAATAAAACATCGTAATCATTCGTTAGTTTTGTGTAAATTTCAAGCATGAGGAGACTAATTTTTTTGATACTTTTACTTGGTTCTTTAGTGGGTTATACTCAGAATAATACACCGACATATACTTGGCGTATGCACTTGCCCTACAATAGCGTCAGACAAATTATAGAGGCTGATCAAAAATTATTTGTGCTCTCAGATATTGGCATTTATGAATTTGGCTTAAAAAGTGGTGAGGCAGAGTTTCTGACAAAAGTCAATGGATTCTCTGAATCGAAAGTTGTCTCTATGGGTTACTCTAATGAGTTTAACACCTTAGTTATTGCCTACAAAAGTGGAGATATTGATTTATTAAAAGGGAATTCTATTATCAATTTACCTGGGATTAAGCGTTCAGACATTTTTGGATCCAAAGATGTATACGAAGTCTATATCTACAATCAATATGCCTATTTATCTACTGCATTTGGGATAGTCGTTATTGATTTAGTTGCTGAGGAAATTATTGATGATTTTCAGAATCTTGGTGATGGTGGAATTCCTCTGGCAGTAAATTCCCTAGCGATATATAATCAAAATATCTATATCGGAACAAACGAAGGAATCAAATTTGCTCCAGGATTTGACAATAATGTAAATTTAAAGAATTTTTCAAGTTGGGAGATAATTAATCAATATGATTCAGCTGTATGTATAACCGATTACAACAATAAGTTATATTTTGTGTCTGATAGTATTTTATATTCATACGATGGTTTATATTTTTCAACTGTTGAATCTGGAGTCAAAAAAGGCTACAAGAGTTTAAATGTGTGTCATGGAAAATTAGTTGTATGCAGATATGAGGGCATTGCGGTTATTAATGAATCAGGTTCAATTGAAGAATATGGAGAGGTTGCAATGAGTTCAGCTATATTAGATTTTCAGAATAATTTATGGTTTGGGGGGTTTTACAGAGGACTAATGAAAAAAGATGCATTTGGACAAATAAGCTATTTCACTCCTCAAGGCCCATTTGCCTCAACCACCTATGATATGGAAGGACAAGGGAATAGTTTATGGGTTACCTCTGGAGGTTACACCCCTGCTTTTGCTCCAACGTATAACTTTAATGGGTATTATCGATATGAGGATGGAAATTGGTTTAACAGAAATACATCAGATCCATTGGCCGGAGGGATGAGGGATTTTACTGCCTTGTACGTGCCAAAGGATAAAAATGAAACCTGGCTAGGTAGTTTTGGTAGCGGTTTATTAAAGTTAGAAAATGGAAAGCCTGTAGAACGGTATACAAACTCTAATAGTGCTCTCAAACTTTCTGTGGGTACAAACGAGGTTGCACTAGGTATGACATATGATAATCAAAATAATTTGTGGGTGTCCAACTACGAGACAGATAGATCACTTGCAGTTATGAGATCAAACGGAGATTGGGTGGATTTTAACGTTGGAACCAAGCGATTAGGAGAGATGGTAGTTGACGAAAGGGATCAAATTTGGATATTAGTCCCAAGAACCTCTGGTAGCGGTATACTAGTAGCTAAAGAATTTCAAAATGGATCGTTAAGAACAAGGTTTTTAGGTACTCCTAAAAATGGTGGAGGACTACCTAGCAATAATGTTAAGGCGATAGTCCAAGATAAAGATGGTGAAATATGGGTTGGAACAGAATCAGGAATTGCAGTCTTTTATAACCCTAGTTTAGTTTTTGACGGTGGTGCAAATGCAGATGCTCAACAGATTATTATTGATGACGGCGAGGATATTGGTTATTTACTTGGAAGTGAGGTGATAAATGACATTAAAATTGATGGTGGAAACCGTAAATGGGTAGCAACTAATAATGGAGCATGGCTTATAAAGGAGGATGGTTCCGAGGTTATTCTTCATCTTACTGAAGTTAATAGTCCCTTGCCCAGTAATGTGATAAATTGTATTGGAATTATCCCAAATACGGGTGAAGTTTTTTTTGGAACTACTAATGGAATTGCATCATTTAGAAGTGACGCAACAGAGGCAGAGGACCTTCATGAAAATACGCTTGTTTTTCCAAATCCAGTTCATCCAGAATATGAAGGACCGATAACAATTACTGGTTTACCGGAGGATGCTACTGTGAAAATTGCTGATGTAGCAGGAAGGGTTGTTTATGAACTTGTGGCAGTGGGTGGCACAGCTGTTTGGAACGGACTTAATTTTGAGGGTAAGAAACCTCAAACAGGGGTATATCTGATATTTTCTGCAAATAAGGATGATGAAGATTCTCTAGTTTCTAAATTACTAATTGTTCGTTAATGTATTCTAAGACAAGAGCTATTGTACTTAAGAATACTAATTACAGTGAAAGTAGTGTCATTAGTAAAATCTATACACGAGAATTTGGTGTCAAAACCTATATGTTAAGGGGTATTAGAAAAGGTAAATCAAAAATAAGGACATCAATGATTCAACCTTTGTCATTGATTGAACTAGATGTCTATCAAAAACCAAATACTTCAATCAATAGCGTAAAGGATTTGAGAAATTCTCCAATATTATTTGAAATACAGGATAATATTTTAAAGAAAACAGTTGCGATGTTCATGACTGAGATAATTAATCATTGTCTTACAGAAGAAATTAATGATGAAGAATTATTTGACTTTTTAGAAAATCAAATAATAGTTCTTGAACAACAACCGATGTCTGTTTTATTTCCTTGTGTTTTTTTGATAAAGCTAACAGAATTTCTAGGTGTTTTTCCTCAAGGTAAATACGATAACGATACTCCATATTTTAGTATCGAGGACGGTATATTTGTCGGTGAATCATCGACTTATACCGCTTCAAAAAGTACATCTCAGATGATTTCAAATATTATTAATGGAGAGAATTCAGGTTCAAATTCTAATGGCATTACTCGAAGAGACGCTTTAGCTTACATTGTTAAATATTATCAATTTCATATAATAAGGAACAAAAAAGTTAAATCAATCGATATACTATCTGAAATATTAAATTAGTTCAATTAATTGGTGTCCAATGAAAATAAATAATAACTTTTTGTATTCCATTACTTTACTAATGCTGTGTAAAGTTAGTTTTTCACAGAATTTTGAGAAAAGTGATTCGTCTATGATTTTACGCAAAGTAGTAATGGATGGAGATACATTTTATTTATATTCATTTAATCAATTTATTCTCAAAGAATTTAATTCAAAGAAAGATAGGGATGCATACATCAAACTTGTTAGAAATGTTAAAAAAGTAATGCCATATGCAAAGCTTGCAGCATTTAGATTACAAATGATGGATGATAATCTAAATCAATTACCAACTAAAAGGTCTAAGAAAAAATACATTAAATCTACAGAAGATGCAATTAAAGATGAATTTATTGGACAACTTAAAAAGTTAACTATTTCTCAAGGTAAATTGTTAATTAAGTTGATTCACAGAGAAACTGGGAATACAACGTATGAGATTTTAAAACAGTATAGGGGAAGTGCAAGCACTATGTTTTATGGTATTTGGGCAAGAATGTATAATGCTAACATAGACACTAAATATGATCCGATCAAGGATTATCAGATTGAATATATAATAAAAAATGCTAAACTTGAATAACATATTACACAAGAATTAAATATTAAATGAAATTGGATATACTGGCATTTGGTGCACATCCAGATGATGTTGAGCTTTCATGTGGAGGCACAATTATAAAATATATAAAAGAAGGTAAGCGTGTCGGAATAGTAGATTTAACACGAGGAGAATTAGGTACACAAGGTGATGTAGTGACACGCGATTTAGAGTCATTAGCATCTCAAAACATATTAGGGGTAGAAAAACGTATTAATCTAGATATTGGGGATGGTTGGTTTGAAATAAATAAACAAAATAAATTAAAAGTAGTTCGAGCAATTAGAAAATACAAACCAACTATAATTCTAGCCAACTCAGAAGATGATAGACATCCAGACCATCCAAGAGCAGCACAATTATTGAAAGAGTCATTATTCTTATCAGGCTTAAAAAAAATTGAGACTATTGATGATGGTATTGTTCAGGATATTTGGAGACCTAAGTACCTTTTCCATTACATTCAATATAGATATATAAAACCTGATTTTGTTGTTGATGTATCCTCTCATTTTGAAACAAAGATGAAAGCAATCATGAGTTTCAAGTCACAATTTTATGAACAAGGAAAGGAGTCAGAAACACTAATCAGTTCAAAAAAATTTTTGGACTTTATAAAAGGAAGATCTCATGAGATGGGTAGTTCAATTCAAGTTGAACACGGAGAAGGATTTACGTCTTCAGTCCCCCTTCAGTTGGATATAAAAAACTTGTTATAAAGAAACATCAAAGGCTTGATAATAGGCCTACAATATGTGGCTTCAAAAAATGGTTCATTTTTCGCACCGAATGATAAATAAAAGTCTTTGACACTTTTTATACTTGAGCCTTCAAAATCTAAAATCAAATTTTTGTTAGCGTATTTAGTTAAAATTTTGCTTAATCCGTAAGATAGAGAATTTAGCGTTCTCCCATTTTTTGTAGGAGCTCCTAGAATATAATGGATTCTATTTTTTCCAATTGCAAAAAGTAAACTAGCTGTGGTTTCTTCGTCTTGCATAACATGAATATTAATGAAGGACTCATGATATTCACGAGCTAATTCTGCTAGTAAATTAAAGTCATCCTCTTTCAGGTGTTTGACCATATCTCCATAGGCCAACCTATATAGGCTTATAGTCTTGTAGACATTTTCTTCATAGTTTATAGTGTTTGTTGTACTTGCTTTCTTTATATTTTTTCTCAAAGACTTTTTAAAGTTAGATTCCAAAGAATTCCATTCTTCAATGTCAAGAATCAAATTATCTCTTTTTTTTATCTCGGACGTTAAAGCTAAGTTGGTATTAAAATGTATTATATTAAATTTCGATTTAATAAGGGTTTTAATTTTTTCCAGTTCATAAGTGCTTGGTAATTTTCCAATCCAATTGCATTGTTGGATAAAATTTGGCTGAAGCAAAGCCTTGACACCCCACTTACTTGATATGGGAAGCGGAATAGCCGCTTTGTAGTCTCCCAGTATGATGGCATCCCATTGGCAAAATTGATTTAAATACCATGAGTAATTAAACACACGACCATTCTTGCTGGAATCTATTAGATTATTCCATTTAGTAAAATTGATTTCACAATGCTCAGTATATTTTAATTCGTTTGACATGCGTAAACAAGTATAATAATGACACAATGATAAAGACATTTAGTCTTAAAATGCCTCTTAAGTATTAACCAAGATTCTCAGCAAAATATATTATTTGATTTTTTTAGAAATACCCCTTGTAATCTTATATATAAATGCTACTTTTGCAGACCTTTTTAGAAATTTGGATAGAAATATATGCCTACAATACAACAGTTAGTACGTAAGGGAAGAAAGGAACTTACTAAGAAAAGTAAGTCTAGAGCCCTCAATTCTTGCCCTCAAAGAAGAGGAGTATGTACAAGAGTGTACACGACCACTCCCAAGAAGCCTAATTCAGCGATGAGAAAGGTTGCAAGGGTAAGACTCACCAACGGAAATGAAGTAAATGCTTACATCCCAGGAGAGGGTCATAATCTTCAAGAGCATAGTATCGTGTTAGTAAGAGGAGGAAGAGTAAAAGATTTACCTGGTGTAAGATATCATATTGTTCGTGGAGCATTAGATACGGCTGGTGTTGAAGGCAGAACACAACGAAGAAGTAAATACGGAGCAAAAAGACCTAAAGCAGCTAAGAAATAATGAGAAAGTCGAAGGCAAGAAAAAGAGAAATAGTACCTGATCCAAGATATAATGATGTTTTGGTTTCTAAATTCATAAATAATATGATGATGCAGGGTAAAAAGGAGACTGCCCGTAAAATATTTTACGATGCGATTGATATTGTTGATGGTAAAGTAGAGGAAGATGCTGGAATAGAGACTTGGAAAAAAGCTTTAAACAATGTGATGCCATCTGTTATGGTTAAGAGCCGAAGAGTTGGTGGAGCTACTTTCCAGATTCCAATGGAAGTTAAGCCAGACTTGAAAGTTTCGTTTGGTATCAAATGGATGATAGGCTATGCTCGTAAAAGAAATGAGAAGTCAATGGCAAATAAACTTGCTGGAGAAATTTTAGCAGCATCCAAAGGTGAAGGAGCTGCAGTTAAGAAAAAAGAAGATACACACAAAATGGCAGATGCTAATAAGGCATTTTCACATTTCAGAGTATAAGTCATGTCAAAAAGAGATTTAAAATTTACTAGAAATATTGGTATTGCTGCACACATTGATGCAGGAAAAACAACAACCACAGAACGTATTTTATACTACGGTGGTGTGAGCCATAAAATTGGAGAAGTACATGATGGTGCTGCAACAATGGATTGGATGGAGCAAGAGCAAGAAAGAGGTATTACAATTACTTCTGCTGCAACAACTCTTAATTGGAATTACAGAGACCAAGATTATCACGTAAACATTATTGACACCCCTGGACACGTTGATTTTACGGTAGAGGTAAATAGATCACTACGTGTTCTTGATGGTTTGGTTTTCTTGTTTAGTGCTGTAGATGGTGTTGAGCCACAATCAGAAACTAACTGGAGATTAGCAAATAACTACAATGTACCTCGTATTGGTTTTGTTAATAAAATGGATCGACAGGGTGCGGACTTTATTAATGTTTGTGCTCAAGTTAAAGAAATGTTGGGTAGTCATGCATTGCCTCTTCAGTTGAATATAGGTGCTGAAGATGGATTCAAGGGAGTAGTTGATTTAATCAACTTTAGAGGTATTACTTGGAATGATGCTGATCAAGGTATGACTTTCCAAGAAATAGAAATTCCGGCAGATATTATTGATGAGGCAAGACAGTTGAGAGAAGAACTTCTTGAGGCAGTAGCTGAATTCGATGATAATCTTATGGAAAAGTATTTCGAAGATCCTGAATCCTTGTCAGAACGTGAAATTCTTGATGCTCTTAGAGAAGCTACTATCGCAGGTAAAGTTGTGCCAATGATGTGTGGATCTGCGTTTAAGAATAAAGGTGTTCAAGCTATGCTTGACATGGTTATGGAAATTTTACCGTCACCATTGGATCAAGAAGCAATTGAGGGTACTAATCCTAAAACGGATGAGCCAACTTCTCGTAAACCTTCTGTTGATGAGTCTTTTGCATCATTAGCTTTTAAAATAGCTACAGACCCATTTGTAGGTAGGTTGTGTTTCACTAGAGCTTATTCCGGAGTTTTAGATTCTGGTTCCTATGTCTACAACACAAGAACTATGAAAAAAGAACGAATTTCTCGAATCTTTCAGATGCATGCCAACAAGCAGAATCAGATTCCTCAGTTACAAGCTGGAGATATTGCAGCTTTAATTGGTTTCAAAGACATCAGAACAGGAGATACATTGTGTGCGGAAAACGCACCTATCGTTCTTGAATCTATGGACTTCCCTGATCCAGTAATTGGTGTTGCTATTGAACCCAAAACACAAGCAGACGTTGATAAACTTGGTATGGCACTTGGTAAACTTGCCGAAGAAGATCCAACATTTGTTGTTAAGTCAGATGATGAAACTGGTCAGACAGTAATCTCAGGAATGGGTGAGCTTCACTTGGAAATTATCATCGATAGACTCAAAAGAGAATTTAACGTAGAAGCTAACCAAGGTCAACCTCAGGTTGCTTATAAAGAGACTATTTCAAATACAGTCACACATCGTGAGACATATAAAAAGCAATCAGGTGGACGTGGTAAGTTTGCTGATATTCAAGTTGAAATTGGACCAGGTGAAGAGGGTAAAGAAGGATTAGAGTTTATCAACCAGATAGTTGGTGGTGCTATTCCACGTGAATTTATCCCTGCAGTAGAAAAAGGATTCAAAGATGCAATGAAAAATGGAGCACTAGCTGGATATGAAGTTCAAAACTTAAAAGTTAGGTTATTTGATGGTTCATTCCACCCAGTAGACTCTGACTCATTATCATTCGAGACTGCTGCTAAATTTGCATTTAGAGAAGCTTCTAAAAAAGCTAATCCTGTAATCCTTGAGCCAATCATGAAATTAGAGGTGATTACACCAGAAGAAAATATGGGTGATGTAATTGGTGATTTGAACAGAAGAAGAGGTCAAATGCAAGGAATGTCTGAGAAAGGTGGAGCACAAGTAGTAAAAGCTCTTGTTCCTTTATCAATGATGTTTGGATATGTTACTGATCTTAGAACAATTACTTCTGGACGTGCTACGTCAACTATGGAATTTAACAATTATGATATCGTTCCAGCTAACATGTCTACAGAAATCATAGCAAAAGCAACTGGAACAACTGTAAAAGCATAAATTAAATGATTAATCAAAAAATTAGAATCAAGCTAAAGTCTTACGATCATAATTTGATCGATAAATCAGCGGAGAAGATTGTTAAGTCTGTAAAGGCTACTGGAGCAATTGTTAGTGGTCCAATTCCACTTCCTACTCAGAAGAAAATATTTACAGTATTGAAATCTCCTCACGTGAACAAAAAAGCAAGAGAGCAATTTAAATTATGTTCTTACAAGAGGTTAATGGATATTTACAGCTCAAGTGCAAAAACAGTAGATGCATTAATGAAGCTCGAATTACCAAGTGGTGTGGATGTAGAAATTAAAGTATAAGAAGCATGTTAAGTTTTATAGGAAGAAAAGTAGGAATGACTTCGCTTTTTACTGAAGCGGGTAAAAAAGAAGCATGTACAGTAGTGGCTTGCGAGCCAAATTTCATTACTCAAGTTAAGACTGGAGATAAAGAGGGATATAATGCTGTTCAAATTTCTTCTGTAGAGAAGAAAGATAAGAGCTCAAATAATCCAGAGAAGGGACATTTTGCAAAAGCTAAAACAACTCCAAAGAGAGTTGTTGTCGAAGTTAGAGATTTCGGTGGTGAGCAAAACTTAGGTGATTCTTTTGGTGTTGAGGTATTCGAAGAAGGAGAATTTGTTGATGTAGTTGGAACATCTAAAGGAAAAGGTTTTCAAGGTGTTGTGAAAAGACATGGTTTTAGTGGTGTAGGTGAATCTACTCATGGTCAGCACAATAGACTAAGAGCACCAGGTTCGTTAGGAGCTGGTTCTACGCCTTCGCGAGTTTTTAAAGGAACTAGAATGGCGGGTCAAATGGGTAATGAAAGAGTTAAAATGCAAAACTTAAGAGTTTTGAAGGTTGATACTGAAAAAAATCTATTGGTTATCAGTGGAGCACTTCCAGGTCATAAAGGTTCATACGTAATTATTGAAAAATAAAAATGAAAGTAAAGGTTTTAAATACATCTGGTGATGATACGGGTAAGCAAGTAAATCTTCCTAAGGAGATTTTTGGTGTCGAACCTAATGACCACGCAATTTATCTAGATGTAAAACAATATTTAGCTAGTCAGCGACAAGGGACTCATTCATCTACAGAGAAAGGTGCAGTAAAAGGTTCAACTCGTAAAATTAAGAAGCAAAAAGGTACGGGTACTGCAAGAGCTGGTTCTATAAAATCTGGTGTTTTTGTTGGAGGAGGTCGTATGCACGGACCAAGACCAAGAGATTATAGCTTTAAGTTAAATAAAAAATTAAAGCAGGTAGCTCGTCTCTCTGCATTATCCCATAAAGCTAAAGGAAAAGAGATCACTGTTATTGATACCATAACACTAGATTCTCCTAAAACAAAGAATTATCTAGATGTATTAAATAATCTTAAGATGGCAGACAAGAAGACACTTCTTCTTACTCCAGATTATGATAGCAATATATACCTGTCTTCGAGAAATATACCTAATGCTCAAGTAATGAATGTAAGTGATGTAAATACATATAGTATTCTCCATGCTAACAATATCATTTTGGTTGAAGGTTCAATTAATAAATTAAAAGAGACATTGAGTTAAGATGGCAATACTAGTTAAACCACTAATCACAGAAAAAATGTCTTTGTTGAGTGAAAACAAAGGGCAATATGGTTTCAGAGTAGCATTAACAGCTACTAAACCTGAAATAAAAGCAGAGATAGAAAAAATGTATTCAGTTGAAGTTGCTAAAATCAGAACTTTAGTTGTTGCAGGTAAAAGAAAAACACGTTTTACAAAATCGGGTGTTTCAAACGGAAAGACTAATAACTATAAAAAAGCTATTGTAAGTCTTAAAGATGGTCAAAGCATTGATTTTTACGAAAATATATAAGCTGAGAAATGGGAATTAAGAGAATAAATCCAGTAACACCTGGTCAGCGTTTTAAACTAGCTGTCACTTTTGAAGCATTGACTGCAAGTAAGCCGGAAAAGAGCCTATTAGCTCCTTTGAAAAAGTCTGGTGGTAGAAATGATACAGGTAAGATGACCATGAGAAATCGTGGTGGAGGACATAAGCGTCGATATCGTATTATAGATTTTAAAAGAAATCGTTATGAAAGTGCAGAGGTTCTTAGTATTGAGTATGATCCAAATAGAACTGCTTTTATATCATTAGTACAATATGCTGATGGTGAAAAGCAATATATTGTTGCTCCTAAAGGAATTAAAGTTGGTCAGAAAATTACTTCTGGTCCAGGATCTACTCCCGATTTAGGAAATGCACTTCCTCTTTTAGAAATCCCATTGGGTACAACTATTCATAATATTGAAATGAAACCAGGCAGAGGTGCCGAAATATGCAGAAGTGCAGGTACAAGTGCACAGTTGGTTGCTAGAGATGGTAAATATGCTGTTATTAAATTACCATCAGGTGAAAGCAGAATGATATTAACTACTTGTCTTGCTACAATTGGTGAAGTATCAAACGGAGATCATCAATTAGAAATATCTGGGAAAGCAGGAAGAAGTCGTTGGTTGGGAAGAAGACCTCGTACTCGTCCAGCAGCAATGAACCCTGTAGATCACCCACAAGGTGGAGGTGAAGGCCGCTCTAAAGGTGGTCAAGCTAGAACTCGTAAGGGTACTATGTCTAAAGGTTTAAAAACAAGAAGCAAAAAGAAAAAATCTTCTAGATTAATTTTAGAAAGAAAACGTAAATAAACTATGGCGAGATCATTAAAAAAAGGACCGTTTGTTCACTACAAATTACAACGTAAAGTGGACGTTATGAATGAGGGAACCAAGAAGTCAGTGATAAAAACTTGGAGTAGATCTTCATTGATTACACCAGACTTTATAGGTCATACATTTGCTGTTCATAATGGAAATAAATTTATTCCAGTATATGTCACAGAAAATATGGTAGGGCATAAACTTGGAGAATTCTCCCCGACAAGAACATTCAAAGGTCATCAAGCTAAGAAATAATCATGGAAGCAGTAGCTAAATTAAATAATTGTCCGATGTCTCCACGTAAAATGAGACTCGTGGTTGATCAAATTAGAGGTCAACGAGTAGAGGATGCTTTAAATACATTAAAGTATAGTCAAAAAAGAGTCTATGCTGAAAAAGTTGAAAAATTATTAAAGTCTGCAATTGCAAATTGGCAAGAGGTTAATGATGTGAGAGTAGATGAAGAAACTGGCTTGATCGTAAAAGAAGTATTCGTTGATCCAGGAAGAATGTTAAAAAGGATTCAACCTGCACCTCAAGGAAGAGCTCATAGAATAAGAAAGAGATCAAACCATATTACCCTTAAAGTGGATACTATGGATACAGATGTACAAACCGAAGAATCAAATTCAGAAGAACAATAAATGGGACAAAAAGTAAATCCAATAGGTCTTAGATTAGGAATCGTTCGTGGTTGGGAAAGCAACTGGTACGGTGGTAAAGAATTTGGCGAGAAATTAGCTGAAGACAACAAAATACGTAAATATTTAAAAGCTCGTATGCCTAGAGCAGGTATTTCGAAGATACTTATCGAACGAATGCTCAAGCGTATCATTATTACTGTTCATACATCAAGACCAGGTATTGTTATCGGTAAAGGTGGTTCTGAAGTAGATAAGCTGAAAGAGGAAATAAAGAAATTAACTAAAAAAGATGTTCAAATAAACATTTTTGAGGTTAAACGACCAGAGCTTGATGCAATGCTTGTAGGTCAATCTATTGCTCAACAAATAGAAGGTCGTGTTAATTTCAAACGTGCTATTAAAATGGCTATCGGATCAACCATGAGAATGGGTGCTCAAGGAATCAAGATTATGGTTTCGGGTCGTTTGAATGGTGCTGAAATGGCAAGAACTCAACAATTTAAAGAAGGCAGAATTCCTTTGCATACGTTTAGGGCAGATGTTGATTACGCTCTTACAGAAGCACTTACTGTTTACGGTAAAATTGGTGTTAAAGTATGGATATTTAAGGAAGAAGTTTTTGGAAAAAGAGATCTATCCATCAACATGGGTATGGGAGAACCAAAACAACAACGTGATAAGAGAGGTGGTCACGATAGAAGAAGAATTAAAAAATAATAAGGCAAGATCATGTTATCTCCAAAGAGAATAAAGTATAGAAAACGCCAGAAAGGCAGAGTAAAAGGTTTAGCAGGTAGAGGTCATCGTGTAGAGTTCGGCGATTTCGGTTTAAAATCATTAGAGCCTCACTGGATTACTTCTAGACAAATAGAAGCGGCAAGGATAGCCCTAAACCGATATATGAAAAGAGAAGGTAAAGTGTGGATTCGAATATTCCCTGACAAGCCTGTAACTAAAAAACCTGCAGAAGTTAGAATGGGTAAGGGTAAAGGTTCTCCAGAATACTGGGTAGCCGTTATCAAGCCAGGTACTATCATATTTGAGGTTGATGGTGTTAGTGAGGAGATAGCCAAAGAAGCAATGAGACTAGCTGCTCAAAAACTTCCTGTGACAACAAAATTTGTAGTAAGACCAGATTATAGTGCTTAAGAAATATGCAGTATCAAGATATTAAAAATTTGACTGAAAAAGAGCTTCATTACAACTTGAAAGATGAACGAGCTCAACTTCAGAAAATGAAATTTAGTCATGCAGTATCTCCAATAGAAAATCCGCATAAAATTAGAATTGCGAGAAAAACTATTGCGAAATATCTAACAGAGATTAACAGACGTAGAAACGAAAAATAGGACCTTAAAATGGAAAGAAATTTTAGAAAAGAAATTATTGGGGTTGTTAGAAGCAACAAGATGGAAAAAACCATTACGGTCTCTGTCGAACGAAAAATGAAGCACCCTAAATATAAAAAGTTCGTTAAGTCTACAGCTAAGTTCAAGGCTCATGATGAAAAGAATGAGTGCAATGAAAATGATATTGTTCGTATAATGGAAACAAGACCTCTTAGTAAAGATAAGCGTTGGAGATTGGTAGAAATAATAGAAAGAGCGAAATAAGATGATACAACAAGAATCAAGATTAAAAGTAGCTGATAACAGCGGAGCCAAAGAGGTTCTTTGTATCCGTGTGTTGGGTGGAACAAAAAGAAGATATGCCTCTGTTGGAGATAAAATAATTGTAACGGTTAAAGATGCAATGCCTGCAGGTAATATTAAAAAAGGTACAGTTTCTCGAGCTGTCGTTGTTAGAACAAAGAAAGAATTTAGAAGACCAGATGGATCATATATCCGTTTTGATGATAATTCTTGTGTTCTTTTAACTGCTACTGATGAGCCAAGGGCTACTCGTATTTTTGGACCTGTAGCAAGAGAGTTAAGAGATCGTAAGTTTATGAAAATTGTATCATTAGCACCAGAAGTACTGTAATTATGAGAAGGAAATACAACAAAATACCTAAACTACATATTCGTAAAGGCGACACAGTAAAAGTATTGTCGGGTAACGATAAAAATAAGACTGGAGAAGTTAAGTTAGTAAATCTTAAAGAAGGTACTGCTATCGTTGATGGTATTAATATGGTTACAAAGCACAGAAAACCAGATGCAGATAATCCAAATGGTTCAATTGTCAAACTTGAATCTCCTATTCGTGTGAGTAAACTCCAACTTATGGTAAATGGTGAAGCAACTCGTATAGGTAGAAAGTTAAATGAAAATGGAAAATTGCAAAGATTTTCTAAGAAAACAGGGGATTTTATAAATAATTAGTATGAAACCAAGATTAAGAGAAAAATTCGAGACTGAATTGGTTGCTAAGTTAAAAGAAAAGCACAATTACAGTAATGTAATGCAGATACCTAGGTTAACTAAAATTTGTTTAAACCAAGGTGTTGGTGCTGGAGTTGCGGACAAGAAACTAGTAGATACAGCTGTAGAAGAAATGTCTACTATTGCTGGTCAAAAGGCAGTTCCAACTTATTCAAAGAAAGCAATCTCTAACTTTAAGCTTAGAGAGGATATGCCCATCGGATGTCGTGTGACACTTCGTGGTGATAAAATGTATGAATTTTTAGATCGCTTTATTGCTGTGTCTCTACCTCGTGTTAGAGATTTTAATGGAATAAGTGATAAAGGGTTTGATGGAAGAGGTAATTACTCAATGGGTGTTACTGAACAAATAATCTTTCCCGAGATAGATATTGATAAAGTATCTCGCATTAATGGTATGGATATCACCTTTGTAACAACTGCAAATACAGATGTTGAATGCCATAGTTTATTAACAGAATTAGGATTACCATTTATAAAGAAATAAGAAAAAGATGGCAAAAGAATCAATGAAAGCAAGACAGCGAAAAAGAGAGCATGCGGTTAAAACCTATGCTTCTAAAAGAGCTGCTCTTAAAGAGGCCGGAGATTACGAAGGGCTTCAGAAGCTACCAAGAAATGCTTCACCTACCCGTTTGAGAAATAGATGTTCTGCAACAGGTAGACCAAGAGGATACATGAGAGATTTTGGAATTTCAAGAAACGTATTCAGGGAAATGGCGTCTAAAGGTTTAATACCTGGTATAACAAAAGCAAGCTGGTAATAATATGAGTAAAATTACAGATCCAATAGCAGATTTTCTTACTAGAGTGAGAAATGGAATTAAGGCAAATCACCGCATTGTTGATGTGCCAGCTTCTAATATCAAAAAAGCAATAACTCAAGTACTATTTGATAAAGGTTACATTCTCAATTATAAATTTGACGATGCAGCTGGGCCACAGGGTACAATCAAAATAGCTTTGAAATATCATCCCACTACAAAATTGTCAGCCATTCGCGAACTTAAAAGAGTAAGTAAGCCTGGATTAAGACAATATAAAAATGCTGATGAGTTACCTCGTGTATTAAATGGTCTTGGTATTGCAATTGTCTCTACATCGAATGGTGTGATGACAGACAAAGAAGCTAGAACACAGCATGTTGGTGGAGAGGTTTTATGTTACGTATCTTAATAAAGTATAAGAAAGATGTCACGAATAGGAAATAATCCAATAGCAATACCTTCCGGAGTGGAAGTTAAAGTAGATAATAACATCGTCACTGTAAAGGGACCGAAGGGAGAACTTACTCAGACGATAGATCTTGTTGATGTTAAAGTTGAAGAAAATCAGATAGTTCTATCTAGAAATGGTGAAAGCAAAGAAGAGAAATCTAAACATGGACTTTACAGATCATTGATTAACAATTGTGTTGAGGGAGTAAGTAAAGGTTTCAAAACAGAACAAGAGCTTGTTGGTGTAGGTTATAGAGCTACCGTTACAGGTCAACTACTTGAACTTAATCTAGGTTTTTCGCACACTATCTTTATGCAAATTCCTTCAGAAGTTAAGGTGTCAACAGAAGCCGTCAAGGGACAACCACCTTTGGTAACTTTTGAAAGTATTGATAAACAGTTGTTAGGTCAAGTATCGGCGAAACTTAGAAGTTTACGTGCACCAGAGCCGTATAAGGGTAAAGGAATCAAGTTCAAAGGAGAACAATTAAGAAGAAAAGCAGGTAAGACTGCAGCTAAATAATAGGTTATTTTATTATGATTAAAAGTAAAGCGACAAGAAGAGCTAAAATCAAAGCCAGAATAAGAAGTAAGATTCAGGGTACTGCAGAAATGCCTAGGCTATGTGTTTTTAGAAGCAACAAGGCTATATATGTTCAACTTATCGATGATACCAAAGGAGCCACAATACTCTCAAGTTCTTCGGCAGGTATGGATAAAGGTACTAAGTCTGAAATTGCTCGAGAAGTAGGAAAAGTAATTGCGGAAAAGGCAACAGCAAATGGTATCGAAAGTGTAAAATTTGATAGAAATGGATACTTATATCACGGAAGAATCAAGAATTTAGCAGAAGGAGCTAGAGAGGGAGGTTTAAAATTCTAATAATATGGCAACACAAACATTAAAACAAGTAAGAACAACAGATCTCGAATTAAAAGAGACTGTGGTAAATATTAATCGAGTAGCTAAAGTTACTAAAGGTGGTAGAACATTTAGCTTCAACGCAATTGTTGTTGTTGGAGATGGTAATGGAATTGTTGGTCATGGGCTTGGAAAAGCTGGTGAAGTAATTGATGCTATCCAAAAAGGTATTGAAGATGCTAAAAAGAACCTAATAAAGGTGCCTTTAAGAAATAACACGATTCCTCACGAGCAATATGGCAAATATTCTGGAGGTAGAGTATTTATGAAGCCTGCTTCTAACGGTACTGGTGTTATTGCAGGTGGTGCAATGCGTGCAGTATTTGAAAGTGCTGGTATTCATGATGTTTTAGCAAAATCAAAAGGTTCATCTAATCCACACAATGTGGTAAAAGCTACAATTGATGCATTATCAAAGTTAAGAGATGCTTACACTGTTGCTGAACAACGAGGAACTAATTTAAATAAAGTGTTTAACGGATAATACGATGGGAAAGGTAAAGATAACACAAATTAAAAGCTCAATTAGGAGACCTGAAGACCAAAAGCGTACATTAATTGCTTTGGGTTTAAAGAAATTAAATAAGGCTAGAGTTATAGAAGAATCACCTGCTGTATCAGGAATGATTCGTAAGGTTGAGCATTTATTAAAAATAGAAAAAGCATAGTTATGAATTTACATAGTTTAAAACCAGCTAAAGGCTCGGTTAAAAAAAGAAAAAGAATAGCTAGAGGGCAAGGGTCTGGAAGAGGAGGAACCTCAACTAAAGGTCATAAAGGAGCTCAATCAAGAACAGGCTACAGTAGATCTGTTGGGTTTGAAGGTGGTCAGATGCCACTTCAACGTAGAATACCAAAGTTTGGATTTAAAAACCCTACTCGCATAGAATATGTTGGGATCAATTTGGATAGACTTCAAGATTTTCTTGACAAAACAAAAGCTAAAGAAGTAACAACTTCATCCTTGATTGAAGCAAACGTTATCAAAAAAACAGAAATTGTCAAAATACTTGGTAGAGGTGAATTAACTAGCAAAGTTGACGTTAAAGTGAATGCATTCACTAAAACAGCTAAAGCGGCAATTGAAAAAGCAGGAGGAACAGCGGAGGTCATTTAAGATTTATGAAAAAGTTAATAAGTACATTAAAAAATATATTCTCTATTGAAGATTTAAGAACTCGTCTTCTTAATCTTCTATTATTGTTAGTCGTATATAGAATTGGGACATTCATAGTGATTCCTGGTGTTGATCCGCTTATACTAAGCGATCCAAATTTTTACGGAAATAAAGAGTCTGGAGGTTTTTTAGGTCTTGTTAATACATTTTCTGGTGGTGCCTTTGATCGAGTTTCTATATTCGCTCTAGGTATTATGCCTTACATCTCAGCTTCTATTGTTATACAACTTCTTACAGTAGCTGTACCAGCTTTTCAGAAAATGCAAAAAGAGGGTGAGGACGGAAGAAGAAAAATAAACGCAATTACTAGATATCTTACAATAGCAATTACTGCTGTTCAGGGTATGGCTTATTTGATTAATTTGAAATCAACTTCAGGATCAGGTAAACCATTAGCACTAATGTCTGAAACCTCTGATGCACTTGGTTGGACGTCTTTTTTAATCATTGGTGTACTTGTTTTAGTTGCAGGTACCATGTTTACAATGTGGTTGGGTGAGAGAATTACGGATCGTGGTGTAGGTAATGGTATTTCTATCATTATTATGGTAGGTATTATTGCACGTCTACCGTCGACACTATTAGCTGAGATAATTGATCGATTTGGAGGTAGTCAAGTAATGCTTCTAATTGTAGAGCTCGTCATATGGGTGGTAGTAATTCTTGCAGTGATTGCATTAGTCCAAGCAACTCGAAGAATTCCTGTTCAATATGCTAAACGCATTGTTGGTAACAGACAAACGGGTGGTGTTAGACAATATCTTCCATTGAAAGTAAATGCTGCGGGTGTAATGCCAATCATTTTTGCACAAGCATTAATGTTCCTGCCAGGATCAGCTGCTCGTATCCCTGGATTAGAAGATTCGGCATTTCTAAATTCGTTATCTAGACCAGACGAGATTGGTTACAACATATTAACTTTTGTACTAATTGTACTATTTACATATTTTTATACAGCCATCACTATAAACCCAAATCAGATAGCTGATGACTTAAAGAGGAATGGTGGATTTATACCAGGAGTGAAACCTGGAAGAAAAACAGCAAATTTCATTGGTTCTGTAATGTCACGCATTACTTTGCCTGGTTCTGTTTTCCTTGGATTTGTTGCCATATTTCCATTTTTTGCTATTCGTGCAGGTGTGAATGATCAATTTGCACAATTTTATGGAGGTACATCATTATTAATTATGGTAGGTGTAGTATTAGACACACTTCAGCAAGTTGAACAGTATCTTATCATGAGACATTATGATGGGTTGATGAAAACTGGCAGAATAAAAGGTAGAACATCTGCTGGCGGAGCAATGACAGGATAGTTTGTATAAGAAAATAAAAAAAATTAAATTTGCAGCCCTTTAAAAATGGCAAAACAACAAGCAATTAAACAAGATGGCGTAATTACAGAAGCATTGCCCAACGCAATGTTTAGAGTCAAATTACAAAATGGTCATGAAATTGTGGCCACCATCAGTGGTAAAATGAGGATGTATTACATCCGCATTCTTCCAGGTGATAAAGTGCAAGTTGAGATGTCTCCTTATGATTTAACGAGGGGTAGAATTAGCTACAGATATAAATAACAATATGAAAGTTAGAACATCAGTAAAGAAAAGATCTAGTGATTGTAAAATCGTTAGAAGAAAAGGACGTGTTTACGTCATTAATAAAAAAAATCCAAGATTTAAGCAAAGACAAGGTTAAAAAATGGCACGTATTGCAGGAATAGATTTACCTAAAGGTAAAAGAGGGATAGTAGGATTGACCTACATCCATGGTATAGGAAGTAGTAGAGCATCCTATATACTTGAACAAGCGAAAGTAAGTGAAGATAAAAAAGTCGAAGAATGGACTGATAATGATATCTCCGGTATTCGTGATGTTATAGGTAAAGGTTTCAAAGTAGAAGGAGAGCTTCGATCTGAGGTTCAAATGAACATCAAACGTTTAATGGATATTGGATGTTACAGAGGTTTAAGACATCGTAAAGGTCTTCCTTTAAGAGGGCAGCGTACTAAAAATAACGCGAGAACTCGTAAGGGTAAAAAGAAAACAATGGCTAATAAGAAAAAAGCACCGAAATAATTAGATAATGTCAGGTAAAAAAACAGTTAAGAAGAGAAAGGTTAGTATTGAATCTAATGGTTTTGCTTATGTAAAATCTACATTCAATAATATCATAGTATCTATTACAAATAGTCAAGGACAAGTAATTTCTTGGAGTAGTGCTGGTAAAATGGGCTTTAGAGGTTCTAAGAAAAATACCCCATATGCTGCTCAAGTAGCTGCACAAGATTGTGCTAAAGTAGCCGTTGATCTTGGTCTCAAAAAAGTAGAAGTACTTGTTAAAGGACCTGGTGCAGGTAGAGAATCAGCTATTCGTACGTTAAGTCAAGCTGGTTTGGAAGTTTCTGCTATCAGAGACGTTACACCACTTCCTCATAATGGATGTAGACCGCCTAAAAGAAGAAGAGTTTAATTTGATTGTGAATTTAGAAAAAAGAGAAAGATAATGGCAAGATATAGAGGACCCAAAGCAAAGATTGCACGTAAGTTTAGAGAACCCATTTTTGGACCATCTAAAGCTTTAGAAAAGAAAAATTACCCTCCTGGTCAGCACGGTAATTCTAGAAGAAGAGGTAAAAAATCTGAATATGCCATGCAGTTGGCTGAAAAACAAAAGGCTAAGTATACTTATGGTATTCTTGAAAAGCAATTCGCTCTAACATTTGATAGAGCAGCTCGTAAAAAAGGCATCACAGGTGAGAACCTTTTAAAATTCTTAGAAGCTCGTTTGGATAATACCGTATTTAGAATGGGTATAGCACCAACTAGAAGAAGTGCTAGACAATTAGTTGGTCATAAGCACATCCGTGTAAATGGTGTACTTACCAATATTCCTTCTTACCAAGTTAAACCTGGAGATATAATAGAGGTTAGAGAAAAATCTAAGTCTCTTGAATTGATTACAGACTCAACTGCTGCTGGTAGATCTTTTAGTTGGCTAGAATTTGACAAAACAACATTAAAGGGTACTTTTTTAAATTACCCAGAGAGAACAGATATTCCTGAGAATATCAAAGAACAATTAATAGTAGAACTTTACTCAAAGTAATAAAATGGCGATATTAGATTTTCAACAACCTGATAAGGTTATCATGCATAAAGAAACAGCCAATTATGGTCTGTTTGAATTTAGTCCTCTTGAAAGAGGTTATGGGATTACTGTTGGTAATGCAATGAGAAGAATCCTCCTATCTTCATTAGAAGGTTGGGCAATAACATCTATTCGAATTCCTAGTGTAGACCATGAGTTTTCTACCATCAAAGGAGTATTAGAAGATGTTACAGAAATTATTCTAAACCTGAAACAAGTTCGATTCAAGAAATTGATCGATTCAAATGATTCAGAAAAAATATTTGTATCCATCAAAGGAAAAGAAGAATTCAAAGCTGGTGAGATTGCGAGATATACCAATGCTTTTGAAATTTTAAATCCAGATTTTGTGATTTGCACTATGGAACCATATGTAAATCTTGAAATTGAATTAACAGTTGAAAAAGGTAGAGGATATGTTCCTGCTGAAGAAAATTCAGTTGAAAATGCACCTATTGGCGAGATTGCAATTGATTCAATCTTTACTCCAATCAAAAATGTGAAGTATCATGTTGAAGATTTTAGAGTTGAACAAAAGACAGATTATGAGAAGCTCATATTTGAAGTTAAAACTGATGGATCTATTCATCCAGAAGAGGCTTTGAAGGAAGCATCTAAAATTATGATGAGACATCTTGTGCTATTCTCAGATGAAAGTATTCTGGAAGATACTCAAGTACACTCTCAGAAAAATGAAGTAGATGAAAATATGCTTCACATGAGAAAAATACTTAAAACCTCATTATCTGATTTAGATTTATCAGTTAGAGCATATAATTGTTTGAAAGCTGCTGAAATCAGAACTTTAGGAGAGTTAGTAAGTTTCCATATTGAAGATTTATTGAAGTTCAGAAACTTTGGTAAAAAGTCATTGACAGAATTAGAGGATTTTGTTAAAGACAAAGGTCTAAACTTTGGTATGGATGTTTCAAAATATAACCTTGACGACGAATAATAGTAAAAGAAAATGAGGCACGGGAAGAAATTCAACCATTTAGGTAGAAAAAAAGGACACAGAGAAGCAATGCTTAGCAATATGGCAGCTTCACTCCTTACGCACAAACGTATATTCACAACAACTGCAAAAGCAAAAGCTTTGCGAGTTTATGTAGAACCCTTGATTACCAAATCAAAAGATAATACAACGCATTCTAGAAGAGTCGTTTTTGGATATCTTCAAAGTAAGGATGCAGTGAATGAATTATTTACCACTATTGCTCCTAAGGTTGCTGATCGTCCTGGAGGATACACTCGTATTCTTAAGACGCACAATCGTTTGGGAGACAATGCTGATATGTGCATGATGGAACTTGTCGATTTTAATGAAGCAATGCTTGAAGCTAAATCTTCAAAAGCTAAGGCTAAATCTGGTTCTAAGCGTACACGTAGAGGTAAGAAAGCAGACAAACCTTCTGATGATGTTGTAGCTACACAATCTACTCCAGTAGTAGAAGATGCTGTTGTTGTAGAAGAAATAACAACTGCTCCTGAGGAAACTCCTGCAAAAGAGGAGACTCCAAAAAAGGAAGCAAAAGCTGAGTCGGCTGAGAAAAAGCCTGTTGCTAAGAAAAAAGCACCTGCTAAGAAAGCTGCTCCTAAAAAAGAAGATAAAAAAGACGAAAAGTAATCTTCTTTTAATGATAAACTAAAAGAGGCTTCCAATTTTGGAAGCCTCTTTTTTTGTTTAAGTATTAAGCCTTATTTGCTTATTTAAAGTACCTGAAGTCTTGCCCTGCCTTTAATGAGCATATGGTGTGATACATCAATTGAATGCAATTTTCTATATCTGAATATGCTACGGTTTCCACTGTAGTGTGCATGTATTTCAAGGGAAGTGATACTAATGCTGAGGCTACACCAATATCACTATAGGCAAATGCGTCAGTATCGGTGCCTGTGCTTCTGCTTGCAGCTTGTTTTTGGAGTGTTATTTTATGTTTATCAGCTACGTCAATGATGTGTTGTAGGAGGTTATTTTGTACAGCTGGTCCTGTTGTTACCGCTGGGCCTCCACCACATGATGTATCTCCTTGTACCTTCTTATTATACATGGGGCTTTGTGTATCATGAGTTACGTCCGTGACGATTGCTACATTAGGTTTTAATCTACGACTAATCATTTCTGCACCACGAAGCCCTATTTCTTCTTGAACAGAGTTTACAATGTATAGGGTAAAGGGAAGTTCTTTTTTGTTCTCTTTGAGCATTCTAGCTACTTCGGCAATCATGAAACCACCGCCTCTATTGTCAATAGCACGGGCTACAACATACTTTTTGTTGAGCTCCATCATCTCAGCATCAAAGGTAACCACAGTTCCAACATCAATTCCCATAGCTAGGACTTCTTTTTTATTAGCAGCACCAACATCTATGGTAAGATTTTTTAATGATGGTTTTTCTTCTCTTTCTCGATTACGAACATGGATGGCTGGCCAACCAAATACTCCATCAACTTTCCCCTTTTTGGTGTGCAGTTTTACCCGCATGCTTGGGGCTATCTGGTGGTCACTTCCACCATTGCGGATTACGTATATATACCCTTTCTCATCAATATAATTCACAAACCATGCAATTTCATCTGCATGAGCCTCCAATACTAATTTGTAATCTTTGCCTGGGTTGATAATACCAACTACAGATCCATAAACATCCACCTCATAATCTTCGATGTAAGGCTTCAGATAATCCAGCCAAATCTTTTGTCCTGCAGTTTCAAAACCCGTGGGTGCGTTTGCATTCAAATAATCACGTAAGAATTTCTTACTTTCTTTTCTCATGGCTTCAAAGTTATCGCATTGAACCTAGATGAACAATGTATGTTTTTGATTTTTCATACATGACAAAAATCATATGTGTTTATGACTAATGTCATATATGTGATTTGTTTGTATTATTTTTATTCGATTCATTTGCAAACTATGTTATTAACACAACACAACACAACACAACAGTTAGCTTAGCTCTTATCCTTTTATTATTTTGTTTTTCTAGTCTTGCTCAAACTGATGGTCAGGTTCTCACTCGGGTTAATGGAGGAGCAAAATGGGAAAATGCTGCTATGAACTCTGATGTGGCAATTAGAGCAGTAAGAACTTCTTCTATGACAATACCATCGAGTACTATGACGACATCGACTTATGATCGAGAAGATTATGATATATCAAATAGTTTTGATCACTCTACAGGAATTTTTACACCACCGTCAGCAGGATATTTTGTTATAATGGCCACAGTGGATTGGGATAATTTTAATTCGAATACAGCGACTAGAACTATCCGTTTAACTAAAAATGGTAATAATACAGTGCTTCTTCAACATAGTGAATCAGGCTCCAATCTTATGTCTTCGTCGTTACATACTGTCGTTTATAGTGATGGGAATGATAATTTTAGAATAAGAGCTTGGCAGAATAGTGGAGCTGACCATGAAACTTCAGGAAATACTGTTACCCCTAAGTGTGTATTTTCAGCTTTTAGAATAAGGTAAATACCTTGTCATTACACTAGTCAAAATCACATTTAATGCTTATTAATAATTGGAGTTTAATCAGCATTTTTCTAGATGTAATTATTTTCTAATTAGAGAAAACTTTACCAACCAACTGCTTAACAGAGATGGTCAATCGATCGGTGAGGTAGTACATTACAGGTACTATCACCAATGTCAAAAAGGTAGAAAAAATCAAACCATAAATAACAGCCCATGCCATGGGTCCCCAGAAGTCTGCGTTTTGTCCACCCCAGTATAACTCTGCATTTCCGCTACTTAGTAAGCCTACAAAATTTATATTTAACCCTATAGCTAACGGGAATAATCCAAGTACGGTGGTTATGGCTGTTAATAAAACAGGTCTTAGCCTAGTCCGGCCAGATTCGATGATTGTTTCTTTTATTTCTGAAATGCTAAGTACTTCTTTTTGATCCATTCCTTTGGCTGCTTTTTTTCTTCGTCTAAGTAGGTTTGTATAATCAATTAGAACAATGGCATTATTTACTACAATACCAGCCAGAGATATAATTCCTATACCAGACATCATGCCCGAGAATGTAGTCTGAGTAATTGAAAATGCTAAAAACACACCGACTGTACTCATAACTACGGATAATAATATGATGAATGGTCCAGCTATGGAGTTGAATTGTGAGACGATGATTAAGAAAATTAGAAACACAGCAATTAGCATAGCTCCACCAAGAAAAGCCATTGATTCTGCTTGCTCTTCTTGTTCTCCTGTAAATTTAAATTCATATCCATCACGAATTTCGTGGTCAGCCAATAAGTCTTTATACTGAGCTACAAGCTCATTTGCATTGGCACCTTCCTCTACTTCAGAATAGATAGAGATGACACGATCCATGTCTTTTCTTTTGATGGAACCATAGGTAGAGTTGTAATTTACTGTTGCTACAGCAGAAATTGGGACTTGGCTTATCTGGCCATTTGCAGGGTTTCTAAATGTTATTCTGGTATTCAGTAGATTATTCAAATTGTATCTGTATTCGTCCTTGAATCGCAGTTGAATTTTGTAGTCATCCTCACCTTGTTTGTACTTTGATATTTCCTTACCAAGAAGGGCTGTTCTGATTGTTCCAGCAATTTGCATGGTACTGAGTCCAAATCTTCGTGATGCCTCTTGATTAATAGAAATTTCGAGCATCGGCTTACCCAATTCTAAATCAGTTTTTAATTGGTCCACGCCTTTGAGATTGGCGTCTTCCATCTTCTTTTTAATTTTTTCAACTTCTTCGATCAAGGTTAAGTAATTTTCTCCTTTAACTTCCACGTTGATTGGCTTACCAACAGGTGGTCCCATATTATCTTTACCAACAGTAATCTGTGCTTTCGGAAAATCTTTAGTTGCGTCTTTGATGTTGCTCATAATATCCGATGTATTTACATCAGATAAGAACACTCGCTTCTCATATTCGAAGAATGATACTGTAATACGAGCTTTGTTAGGAGAGGATCCCATGCTTGGAGTTCCTCCGTTTGGATCGGCAGTTTTTTCACCAACTTGAGTTAAAATAGCTTCAATAATGATACTATCTTTTTGTACAGCTTTGGTAATTCTGTTTTCTAATTCTTTAGAAATATCATTGGTTGTTTCTATGTCTGTTCCAAGAGGTGTCTCAATAAATACGTTTACATAATTGGGTTGATTGTCTGGGAAAAATACAATTGGTGGAGGATTTAGTGCAAAAGTCATAATGGAGACTATAAAGACTACAATCATACCAATCATAAATAGAATGGGTTTCCATCCGGTAAGAGCATATTTAATGAACTGAGCATATCTATTTTCGATGCGAGGCATCATTTTTTGCATGAACCAATTTCCGCCAGGAGTAAGTCCATATCGGTTAAGGGTAGATATAATTACGGCAGCTAAAAATAGTCCGCCCCAAACACCAGCAGAGCCGATGTAGAGTAAAATTGATATGATAAATAGAATACCATTTCTTATCCAAAATTTATGTTTTGCGGATCGTTCAGAGTTTCCGATTTTTATTAAATCAGAGGTAAGTACTGGGTTTACAACAAGTGCAACAAATAGCGAAGAGGAAAGAACAATGATTAATGTAATAGGTAGGTATTTGAAAAACTCACCCATCAAACTTGGCCAAAACATTAGAGGAATAAAAGCCGCAACCGTAGTGGCTGTTGATGCAATAATTGCAGTAGCAACTTCACCTGTTCCTTCTTTAGAGGCTTGATCTTTAGTCTTTCCTTTTTCTGAGTATAATCGATAAACATTTTCAACAATCACAATTCCATTGTCGACCAACATCCCTAGAGCCAGAATCAATGAAAAAAGAACCATCATATTCAGCGTAGTCCCACTAAAATTTAAGATTGCTATCCCCATTAACATACTCAATGGAATGGCTATTCCTACAAATAATGAGTTTCTTACACCCAAGAAAAATACAAGAACACCTACTACCAGTAGAACACCCATAATTATGCTGTTCTCCAAATTAGTAATCATGTTTTTGGTCATTTTACTTTGGTCATTTGTGATGACAACATCTAGATCTTTTGGGAAGATTCCAGCTTTAGCTTTTTTAACAATGTTTTGAATACTTGCTGCTGCTTCAATTAGATTACCCCCACTTTTTTTCTTGATATCTAGAGTCACAACAGGATTACTATTTAATCTGGCATAACTGGTTGCTTCTTTCTGGCCGAAGTTTACAGTTCCGATGTCTCGCAGATAGACGATGTTTTGAAACTCATTTTTAATGATAATATTATCAAGGTCTCTCCAGTCTTTAAATTCCCCGTCAATTCGGATGTTTCTTCGAGTAATATTTGATCCTTCGATACTTTTAATATCGCCACCAGACATGGTTATATTCTCATTTACGATGGCACTTTCTACATCATATAATGAGATCTCTAAAGCCTCCATTTTTACTCGGTCTATCGAAACTTCAACTTCTTCTTCCGAAAGCCCAGTAATATCTACCGAAGAAATAGCTGACAAGTTTTCTATTTCATCTTGAAGGTATTCCGCATATTCTTTGAGTTTATTTTGAGGATAATCACCAGATACATTTACGTTCATTACTGGAAATTCAGAGAAGTCCATTTCCATGACGCTTGGGTCTGCTGGTAAATCATTAGGTAAATCAATTTTTGCACGATCGATAGCATCTTTGACCTCTAATACCGCTTTTTCCCCCTTAACACTCAGCTCAAATTCTGCTACAATGATTGAAAAATCTTGAATATTAGTACTAGTAAGTTTCTTGAGTCCAGATATCGTATTGATTTCTTTTTCAATAGGTCTGGATATCAAGTTTTCCATATCCACTGGTGAATTACCAGGATAAGCAGTATTGATGTAAACAATGGGTTGTTTTACCTCAGGAAAACTTTCTTTTGGCATAGAATCATAGCTATTTATACCAATAAAAGTAATAATGCCAATGATAACATAGACTGATATTTTGTTATTAACAGCCCACGATGAAAGCTTGAATTCTTTTATAATCTCGTTGATTTTTTTTGACATGATTTTGATTTAAATTATTCAGTAATAATTTTTACTTCATCGCCAACAATTACTGAGTTTACACCTTCAGTTATCACCATATCGCCAGGAGCAAGTCCTGATTTGATGATTGTTTTGTTAGGGAATTGCTTGTCAATTTGAATGATGCTTTTTTGAACAATTCTTTTATTACCATTTGTTTTTATAGTATAGATGAAGTGCTGACCATTAGCTACTCGAATCAGCTTTGTTGGAACGCTGATTGCGTCATTTGCTTCATAATCGTGGGCAGTTATCATAGCTAATAGATTAGGCTTCATCATTTTGATGTATTTGGTCGGTTTTACATAGAATGAAAAAGTTCTGTTGTTTGGATTAATCACATTACTTATGGCAGAAACTTTTTCAGTGGTGTTTAATTGAATGGATGGAAAAGAGAGACTAACTTCTTGTCCGACTTTTAATTTACCCAAATAAGTTTCGGAGGCAGATGCTACAATTTTGATGTCACTCAAGTTTACGATACGAGCCACAGGCCCACCAGTCATACTTCCAACAAATTCTCCTTCATTGGCCATGACTTCATCAACTGTACCACTGATTGGAGAACGAAGCGAATATTTTCCTAGTTGTGTTTGTGCAGTTTGGATAGCATTTTGCAATTGTTCATATTGATTTTTTGCCTGAAGGTACTGCATTTCACTGCCTATATTTTTATTCCACAGACGTTCTTGTTTTTCGAAATTAAGTTTTACAAGTTCCATGCTCCCCTCTAATTCGTTTATTTGAGCATCTGCTATGCTACCATCTAATGTTGCAATTACTTGACCTTTTGAGACTTTTTGACCTTCTTTAATATGTAGACGAATAATTTTTGCAGGTACCTCAGGCGAAACGAGTACATTTCGATCCGATTTGACAATACCTTGGACTTCAAATGGATTTTTGAAAACACCTTTTTTTATTTCTATTGCCATTACTGCAATAGCATTATCTCGTGCATTGGTGTCTAACGACTGAATTTCTCGTTTGAGATCCAATATTTCTTTTTTAAGTGTAACTAAATCTTTCTCTTTTTGAGTTAGTTTTTCTTGTTTTTCTTGAATTTCTGTTAAATCTTTATTGCCACATGATGCAGCTAAAAAAATGATAAGTAGTATGGATATATTTTTCATGTGTATGTTGTCTAGGTGTTTTATTAAAAGTCTTAGTTTAAAGTATTCCAAATGCTTTTTGTAAGTTAATATGGGCAATATTTAGTTGGTATAGTGCATTCAGATAATTTATTTTAGCTTGAGTAAACTCGTTGTCTGCCGTAACCATTTCAAAACTACTACCTACACCTTCTTTAAATTTAATGGAGGTTGTTTGGTAAATGTCCTCAGCAAGCTGCTTGTTTCGCTTCTGAAGTTGAAGCGTTTTTTTAGCTTCTTCATGTGCATTCTTGGATTGGTTTAGTTCCAGGTTGATACCTCTTAGAGCTTGACTTCTTGTATTTTCTGTTTTCTTGATTTTTATTTTAGCCTGATCAATTTTAGATTTCTTGTATAAACCATCAAATAGAGGCAGTTTAAGACCAACGCCATATCTACCGTTGCCATACCAATCAGTGCCTAATTCAGAAAACTTGTTTTCTCCACCAAATGTACTTGATCCATAGGAGAAATTACCATATAAGCTAGGCATATATCCTACTTTAAAGCGTTTAAGGTCAAGTTCGTTCATTAGTTGTTGTTGGTCCAATAACTTTATTTCAATTCGGTTATTGGGATCAAAATTTGATGTTAAAACACTTTCTTCAACTTCAGAAGGAAGAGGAGTGGTAAGCTTTATATTTTGATTAATATTTATTCCGATTGTGTTCAAAAGAAGTTGCTGCGTAAGTTGGGTTTGGTTTTTGACTCTTGTGAGGTTTACATCTAAATTTGATAGTGCAAGTCCGATTCGGTCAACGTCCAATTGCTCTGCAAATCCGGCCTTATACATTGCCTCTGTCTCCGATTTGAGTCGCATCATATTTTGATAACTTGATTGCAATTGGTTTAAATTTTGTTCTGCAATCAATACCATATAGTAAGCCTTGCACACTGCTTCTTTGACATCAATTTCAGCGGATGAAGAACTTAACTTACTGATTTTTACAAACTCAGAGGAAGCCTTTAAGCCAAGAAAAAATGTTCCGTCAAAAAGTAGCTGATTGACACCAACGGCAGCATTCACGTTGAAAGGAACCCCAAATTGAGCGGCTATGGTAGTGCCTGGTTGTCCTACAAAATCCCCAGGAATAATTTGAGTAGGAATTTCAAAGGTGTGGTTGAAGTCTGCACTCCCATTTATTTGTGGTAATCCATTTGATAATACTTCGGTTACTTGATGCTGGGCATATTTAATGTCTAAATAAGCATTTAAAATATCAGTATTCTTTTGTTTTGCCATCGCTATGGCATCCTCAAGCGATAATGATAATACCTCTGATTTCTGGCAAAACCCATAAAAATTTGAGAGTATGATAATTAGCGATAATAGATATTTCATGATTGGTCTGTTATTTCGTTGATGTGTTGTTTTAAGTATGTTCTTCCCTCTTCCGTACATATTCCATGCAAATGATAGCTAACCATCTGAAAATGAATCGTCTGAAATTGATAATTGTTCTCAGCAGACGTAAATTGTTTTACCATGCCACTAACTAAAGTAATGTACATAAGAGCTATAATCTCTGCATTAATATCTGAGCGAAACAGCCCTGATTTAATGCCATGTTTTATATTGTTTTTTACGGTATCCTTAAAATAGTCTGTTCTGAATTCTTCCATTTTTGCCCATTGATCAGGATAAAATTTTTGCATATCATAAATCATGGTTGGGTTTAGATCTTTTTTAGACTGACTGATGTATCGACTAAAATCAATCATGCGTTGAATAGCATTTTTATTACTGTTCGCATACTTTTTTAAGGTTGATTTTTCAAAATTTATTTTCTCCTCAATTACTCGATTTACTAAGTCTTGTTTATCTATAAAACATTTATAAATCGTTTTTTTACTAATACGAAGTATCTGAGCAATATCATCCATGCTAACACTTTTGATGCCAATTCGCATAAAAAGTTGTTTTGCCTCTTCTAATATTTTGTATGATTCGTCCAAAAGTAAGGTGCAAAGTTAAATTTGGAAACTTATAAAACACAAATAGTTTCCGTAGTTTTATCGGATTTTCCTATCATTTCATCTGTTTTTAGGGGGATGACTACATTGGTGAAAAAATCAAGATAAATATGATTCAACATCATCCGACATTATTTACTTTCGTAATGTGAAAAATAACACATCATTTTTGGTAGGTTTAGCCGGAGGCAGTGCTTCAGGTAAGACTACTTTTATCCGTCAGATTAGCAAGGAATTTGGCAATAATAAAGTGTGTGTTATATCACAAGATCACTATTATAAGGGCTTATCAGAACAACTTAGGGATGAAAATGGAATTGTTAACTTTGATCATCCTACAGGTATTGATTTTAAACGCATTAAAAAAGACATTAGAAAACTTCTTAAAGGTAAAACGGTTCAAATCGTCGAATACACATTCAATAATCCAGATGTTTTTCCAAAACAGATTGTCTACCAACCAGCACCCATTATATTATTAGAAGGTCTCTTCGTATTTGCAGATAAGGGCTTGAATTCCATGTATGATTATCGTTTGTATATAGATGCAGATGAAGATGTTACGTTGGATAGAAGGTTGAAGAGAGACACCATTGAGCGTGGAATGACTCATGAAGAAGTAATGTATCAGTGGGATAATCATGTGAAACCTGCTTATGATCAGTTTCTAAAGCCCCACAAAAAAGAGTCCGATTACGTGATTCAAAACACAGATAATTTTGACGATTGTCTTTATCATGTAATTACTAAATTTAGAGAAGTGATGGTGTAATTATTTCAACTTAAATGTACTCTTCTACAGCTATAAATTCTACCTAAACTTTAATTGTTAAGTTCCTCGATTACTACTAAATTTGCGGTCTTTGAAATTTTTGAAAAAATCTAACAGAAACTAGATAAATATGAACAATAAAGGATTTATCCAATTTATTACGGTACTGCTTTTATTAGCAAGTGCTTACCAGCTTTCGTTCACCTTCGTTACGAACTCTGTCGAAAAATCTGCCGCATTAGAAGCTGCATCAATGTATCCTAATTCAACGGTCCAAAAAGATAGTTTTGAGCACCGTTATTTAGATTCGATGTCTCAAGAAAAAGTATATCCTGGATTGGGATTCACTTATCAAGAGTGTAAAGAAAATGAACTTAACCTTGGCTTGGATTTGCAGGGAGGTATGAATGTGACGCTTGAAGTAGAGACTCCCGCAGTAATTGAGGCTATGGCCAATAACACAACTGATCAAGCTTTCTTAGCGGCATTTGAAAAGTCTAAAAAAGAATATTTGGGTCAGCAAGATTTTGTAGATTTATTAGCCAAGAATTACAATGCTGCAAACCCTGATGGTAAAATTGTTGGTATTTTTTATGGTAAAGGGCTTAAAGCAGAGTTGCCTAATGAGTACAATTCCAGTAATGAAGAAGTATTTGATTACCTCAAAAGAGAAAGTGAAAGTGCTATAAGTAGAGCATTTGAAATTATCAGTACACGTATTGATAAATTTGGAGTAGCACAGCCTAATGTTCAACGATTAGATAATGGTAGAATATTGGTAGAGTTACCTGGTGTTGATGATCCACAACGTGTGAGAGATTTATTGCAGAGCTCTGCAAAGCTTGAATTTTGGAAAGTATTTCCAAATTATAAAGGTTTTGAATATTTAGAACAAGTTAATAAGATTGTTTATGGAGTAAATCAGTTGAACAATCTAGGTAGCGAGGATGATCAAGAAGTAGAGCTAAAAACTACAGAAGATACCTCCAATAGCAAAGACGGTGATTTGTTTGGAGATGATTTATTGGCATCCAATGATTCTATTGGAAATGATTCTGTTCAGAAATCTCGAGAAGAAATCCAACGCGAAAATCCAGTGCTAAGTAAGCTAGTTCCTAATGTAGCTAACGAAGGAAAGAATTGGGCCCAATCTGCTGAGATAGGATATATCGATGTGAATGATGTTGAAGATTTTAAACAATATTTTGCTAGAAAAGATGTCCTAGCTGTTTTACCATCTAATTTGCATTTCAAATTTGGTTTTAAGCCCATCAAAATAGAGGGTAAGGATTTCATTGCATTGTATGCACTTAAAAGTGGTAGAGGCGGTCAGCCAGCATTAGCTGGAGACGTTATTACGGATGCACGTCCTACTCGTCAAGATGATCTCAACCTTGCTGTGAGTATGCAGATGAACCAAGAAGGAACCTCTGTGTGGAGAAGAATAACCAAAGAAGCATCCTCTAGTAGCCCCAAAGAGTGTATTGCGGTAGTATTGGATGATCAAGTGTATAGTGCACCGACTGTTCAAGGAGAAATACCTAATGGAAGTTCTGTTATTACAGGAAACTATGAATTGGATGAAGCTACTGATTTAGCAAATATCCTTAAGGCTGGTAAGTTGCCTGCTCCTGCCAAAATCACAGGAGAGACCACTGTTGGTCCTACACTAGGAGCTAGAGCTATTAATGCGGGTCTCATTTCGCTGGCTGTTGGATTTTTATTGGTCATCTTTTTTATGATCATCTATTACGGAAAAGCGGGTTTATATGCAGATATCGCATTATTGGTTAACCTTGTGTTCATCATTGGTGTGTTGGCTGGTTTACATGCAGCCTTAACGCTTCCTGGAATGGCTGGGCTGGTACTAACGATTGGTATGGCAGTAGATGCTAACGTACTGATCTTTGAGCGTATTCGTGAAGAATTACAAGCGGGTAAATCTTTTAAGATGGCAATCAAAGATGGTTATTCTGGAGCATACTCTTCCATCATTGATGCAAACATTACTACAATTATTGCAGGTGTTATTTTATGGGTACTAGGTAAAGGTCCTGTGATGGGATTTGCCGTTATATTAGTAATAGGTATCTTGTCATCATTGTTTACTTCAATATTTTTAACAAGACTATTAATCGACAACGACATTAAGAAAGGTAAAGAAACATCATTCTACTCATCAATATCTGAAAAAATTGGACACAGACTCAATACGATTAACTGGAATTTTATCGGAAAGAGAAAAACATTCTATATTATTTCGTCCATTTTAATCATTGGAGGTATTGCCTCACTAGTAACCAAAGGGGTTTCCACCGGAGTTGACTTTAAAGGAGGATGGAGTTATGTTATAAATGTTGAAGATGCTTCAACAGCTCAAATTAAGGAGGCATTAATCGCTAAATTTACAGATGCTAACACGGAGGTAAAAACCTATGGTTCAGCAAATCAGTATAAAGTGACTACTTCTTATATGATTGATAATAAAGACGCTGATGCTGGCGAAAAAGTGGAATCAGCCTTGGTTTCAGCTTTGGGTTCCTATAATGTAAAAGGAGGTGATATATTGTCGAGCAGTAAGGTAGGACCAACTATAGCTAAAGATATTACTGTTCGATCTACTTGGGCGATTGCTTTGGCAATCATAGGAATGTTCTTGTATATCCTTGTTCGTTTTAGAAACGTTGGATTTAGTTTGGGTGCCACTACAGCCATTTTCCATGATGTATTGGTAGTCTTTTCGCTATATTCAATACTGTGGGGAATTTTGCCTTTCGAATTATCTATTGACCAAGCCTTTATAGCAGCTATCTTAACAGTTGTTGGTTATTCTATCAATGATACTGTGGTTGTGTTTGATCGTGTGAGAGAATTCTTAGGACAAAACAGAAGAGAATCTGATCAGTCTCAAGTCATCAATAAAGCAATTAACTCAACACTTAGTAGAACATTGATTACCTCATTAACTACCTTACTAGTTATTTTAATATTGTTTGTATTCGGTGGTGAAGGATTAAAAGGATTCACATTTGCACTACTTGTAGGTGTTGCAGTGGGAACCTATTCATCGGTTTGTGTGGCTACTCCAATTGTTGTAGACTTCATGAAACGATTCAAGAAATAACTGAAACTAATTTAATTACAATTACAAGCCTCTCTGCTTATTAAGGTAGGGAGGTTTTTTTATGTTCAAAAATCATACGTAATTATGACAATTTATTATGCTTTAAGACTGGGTGAAATGACTAGATTATTTTAAATTTGTAGTGTTAAAATACTAATGTTTATCAATCTGAGAACATAATTTTAATTTAGTTAAACAAAAGCCCTTAAAATTCCGTTTTAAGGGCTTATTTTTTTTATTTTTTACAAAAAAAACATTTTTCGCACTTATAAAAAAAGCCCCAACAAGTTGTTGAGGCTTAAAAATTCAGTTTTTTAAAATTTTTGATGTTATTCTTTTACAATTTTTAGATCGCTCAAAAAACCTTTAAGATTCATGATAATGGGTACATTCATTAAATCAGATCCTAATTCATTTGCAAGCATAACACTCACCCAGTCTAATCTGTAGATTACATCAAAAATAGATTGAAGTGTATATTCAGGTATTTGCATTGGTAATACTGTGTTATTATCTAATTCAAGGTGAGAGATAAGGAAATCAAATCGTGCTGCTACTCTTGGATTTTTGTTGGAGTATAACATGATAAAGTTTGTATCTAATTTGTCGGTATAACTTTCAATTGCATTATGATTAGCTTCAGGAAGTACGTTTACAAATCCTTCAAGTTTTGAATTTTCTTGAAGTTGTTGCGTAAATCTCACAGCTACAGGAGCAAATTCTCGATCAGCTACTATGACAAACTTTTTTCGAATGGTATTTTTAAAAAAATTGAATATTTGATCACCGCTTTGCTTTTGACGGTCTCTGTTTTCTTCAAAGTAATCTCTAATGCCTTGGATAATTGGTTGATGATCTTCATCGAGGAGTTCTCCAAAAATCATACTAATAAATCCTAGTCCTTGACCAACAGTCATTCGGGGTTGATAACCGCCCTTTAGATCATATGTTTTTAGGTTATTTTGAGTTGCTAACTCTTTGAGCTTGCCACCACCTGTCATGATAATCATAGGGCATCCAAGTGCATTTGCCTCTTCAAATAATTGAAGTGTCTCTTCTGTATTGCCAGAGTATGAGTTTAGAATAACTAGCGATTTTTTACTAGCAAATTTTGGTAGATGATAGTCTGCAATAGTTTCAATAGGGATAGGGCATTTATCAAAAAACCAATTTTTGGCTAATACTGCTCCAATACCACTCCCGCCGAGACCTCCCATGATGATATTATCAAATTGGTTGATGTTTAAACCATGGCTTGTGTAGTTGTCTAATACAAAGCTAAATTGCTCGGTAAAATTATCTAAAGACGATTCGTGTGTAATCATTTATTATTCTTAATACTTTTGTGGCTGCAAAAATAAACAGATAAACGGTTAACTTGTTTCCAATTATAGATAGAATCCAACAAAATGTCAGATACATCAAATAGCAAGGTTAAAATGGAAGAAGACGGTCTTTATATTAGGTACACCTTTACAGTGGATGATGGACAAGAACCTCTTCGAGTAGATAAGTATCTCGTGAGTAAAATTGAACGTGCTAGCCGAAATAAATTACAGGAAGCTATTGATCAAAAACATGTGATTGTTGACGGGAAAGCTGTCAAAGCTAATTACAAGGTAAAGCCTAAAAATTTTATTGAAGTATTGGTTGATAAAGAACCCAGTGAGCTAGAGGTTATACCACAAGATATTTCGTTGGATATTGTATATGAGGACGATGATTTAATGATAGTTAATAAAAAGGCGGGTATGGTAGTTCATCCTGGTTTTGGTAATGAGTCAGGTACTCTACTAAATGCGTTGGCATATATTTTAGACTCTAAGGCAACCCATCAAGGTAAGCGGCCATGGCTAGTTCATCGTATTGATAAAAATACAAGTGGATTACTTGTAGTTGCTAAAAATGATGAGTCAATGGCACATCTTTCTCAACAATTTAAGGACCATTCTATTGAACGAACGTATCAAGCATTGGTTTGGGGTAGCCTTAAAGAGCCAGAAGGTACCCTCTCTACAATTATTGGTCGGGATAAGTATGATCGCAAAAAGTTTGTAGTTTTATCTGAAGATGAAGATAGAGGGAAGCATGCAATAACCCACTTTAAAGTTTTAGAAGATTTTCTATACACGAGTCTGGTTGAATGTAAATTAGAAACAGGTCGGACACATCAGATTAGGGTTCATATGAAACACTTAGGGCATCCGTTATTTAGTGATGATCATTACGGAGGGAATCGGATTTTGAAAGGGGTAGTATTTAGTAAATATAAACAGTTCGTAGATAACTGCTTTAGTATTTTGCCACGGCAAGGCTTACATGCGAAGTCTCTTGGATTTCAGCATCCCACTACAAAAAAATGGATGCAGTTTGATTCCGAGTTACCTCACGATATGCAGACTGTCGTTGACAAATGGAGGAATGCCGCTATTACTTACGGGTTTTGATTACTGCCTGAAATAACTCTTTTTAACCAATAGTTTTCCCATGGTATATTCTTGAACAGTAACCAAAAAAGGAAAGTCTGTGAATGTAGCGAAGTAGCGTTCAGTGTCTTCTACGATAAGTTGACCTCGTTTGTCATATAAAGAATTTCCTGCTTGAAAAGACCCTTTACGATATAAGTTTAGTTTGATGGGTTTACCTTTTATAGGAACCACCTCAATACTCATGAATGGGGTCGAATTTTTTATTGAATCTTTTTGTTCTAGTTTTAGATATTCAGCATAGCCTTCAAAGTTTTTGAACGAAAACAAGGAAAAATAACTTCTTGCGGCAGATTGAGATAAATTTACTACACGAGGAATAATATTATAGAAAGAATCTGACTTAGTTATTTGAAAAGATTCTGACGTATCATAGATGTGATTTACTTTTATGGTCTTTATTTGATCGGATGAAAAGTCAAAAACAGTTTGATCAAACCAGTCTTTTTCGTAAGTGCTAAATTTAGGTTCTAATAAATTAGCAAAACCAAAAATATGAGCTTCGTAAGGAGTATTCGATCCATTAATATGGATGTAGGTTGATGAACGATCTGGGTTTGAGGAACCTACATAATAATCTCGGATACATTCATTTTTTTGAAAAATATGAACATGAATAGAATGTCCTACCATTTTTCGAATTACATTTTGTTGTGCAGTTTTTGCTACAGGTCCTTTAATTCGAATGTTTTTAATGGTTTCATTTAAAAGAGTTTCAATTTTAGGTTTGAATGCTTTGAGTTTTTCATTGACATACCAAAAGCTATCTTTTTTTGATAAAATCACTTCATTTCCTTGTCGGTCTCTGAGTTTTATGCGAGTAATATCTTCTGTATTTTGAACTGCAAAATGGCTGATATCTCTGAAATTACTCTCTCCTTTATCGTTATTAATTTTCCATAAGCATATTATGCCAACCAAAGCAACAGAGGTTAAAATTATTAATTTTCTCATTTTGTATAAGTTCAAATAAACAACGCTTTTCATAAAATGTAGCAATTGGTTTTAGATAATTAATGGTATACTTTTTAGGGTTTAATTTTGTGATAAGATACTTTAAAAGAATAATATGGTTGAACCATTAATTCCATTTGGTTGTTATAACTTTGAAGTTGTGAAAAACGGACTAAAGCATCTAAAAAAATTTATTGCTGAACATGATGAAAGTATAATTGTTTTAGTTGACAAGCATACTTATGCATTATGCTATCCGCTGTTAGATTTGAATTTACCATATATCTTGGTTCCCTATGGGGAGAATTATAAAAATTTAAATAGTTGTGAATATATCTGGAAAAAACTTGTTGAGCTCAATGCTAATCGGGAAACTACACTACTTTGTTTAGGTGGAGGAGTTTTGTGTGATATGGGTGCATTTGCGGGTACTTGTTATCAAAGAGGAATGTCCGTAGCATTAGCTCCTACCAGTTTACTTGCCATGGTTGATGCTAGTATAGGAGGTAAAAATGGAGTTGATTTTTTAGGATTTAAAAATTACGTAGGTACGTTCAGTAAACCAAGTCAAACGTTCATATGTCCTGAATTTTTAGATACCTTGCCTTATTTGGAGTTAGTTAATGGATATGTTGAGATGCTCAAACATGGTTTGATAGCTGACCGATTGCACTATGATCAAATTAAATTATTTTTTCTGAAAGAAAGATATGAATTGTTTCCTCAATTGATTTATGATTCAATAGGTATTAAGACTCAATTGGTTGAAGAAGATTTTAGAGATTTAGAGGTTAGAAGGAGGCTTAATTTCGGTCATACAATAGGTCATGCAATAGAAGCGAACAGCCTCAGTATAAGCGAGGAAAATCAGGCCTTATCTCATGGAGTGGCTGTGGCATTGGGGATGGTAGTTGAAAGTTATATTAGTCATGAGATGACTGGACTTCCTTCAGACCAATTGAATGAAATATCAACAGTTCTTAGTGGTATTGTAAAATCGGTTTATGATGAAATCCCAGAAATAGATGAATTGATGCCTTATCTGAAAAGAGATAAAAAGAACCATAATCATTTGATTAATTGCACCCTAATTAAGCAGATAGGTGAAGCTAATCAGGATTATGAAGTTGAGGAAGACTTGATTAAAGCAGGTTTAGATTATTTGAAAAGTTTAAAATGATTCGATTATCGAATAGCAAAAAACAATTATTTGGAGAGGTTATTTTGCCTAGTTCAAAGAGTGTCACTAATCGAATGTTGATACTTAAAAAACTCTACGAGCCACAATTAATTTTAGATAACATATCAGAGGCAAATGATTCTCAAGTTTTAAAAAATATCTTAGATTCAAATGATAATCATCTGAATGTGCAAGATGCCGGAACCGCATATCGTTTTTTAACAGCATATTGTGCAGTAACACCCGGGGAGTGGACAATTAAAGGGACGTCAAGGCTTTATGAACGACCTATAGAAGATTTAGTAGAGACATTAAAAGGGTTGGGAGCAGATATAAAATATTTAGAGAAACATGGGCAGGGACCACTAAGAATTATGGGGAAAAAGTTAGGTGCCTCATCTAATTTAATTGATCTTACTAAAATTAATAGCAGTCAATTTGCTTCTGCTTTGTTGATGATTGCACCTCTAATTGAAGGAGAATTTAACTTTAAAGTAAGTGCAAAAATGTCTTCTTATGCATATGTTTTATTGACAATTGCGTGTTTGAGAAGAATGGGTTTCTCTGTATGGGTTAAGGGAACTTATATCAAGGTTTCTAAGAAGCAGAAATTTGACGGGGAATATTTTCAGATTGAACCTGATTGGAGTTCTTTTTATTATTGGGTGAGTATGATTCACCTTTCAGAAAAAGCAGATTTGTTTTTCCCAGGAGTCAGATTAAACAATATGCAAAAAGAACGAAAAAAACTTTTTGAGATTGGTCACCCGAGTATTGCCATGGAGGAGCTAAATGATGGGATGAGAATTATAAAACATGCTTCCAATGAACCCTACATTTTTCCTAAAGAAATAAACTATAACCAGTTTCCTGATATTTCCATGACTTTTGCCATATTACTTCCAGCAATTGGGTGTAAAGAAATGACATTTAAAGGTCTACAAAGTCTCCAATATAAAGAGTGCAATCGAGAATTTGCAACGATAGATCATTTGAGCCAAGTAGGTGTTGATTTTAAATCAACGGAGGGTTATTGGCTAATGAACGGAGCTAATTTTAAGCTAGAAAAAGATACCCTTTTTAGGTCATTTAAAGATCATCGAATGGCAATGTGTGTTGCACCACTTTCATTACTAGAATCGATTCGTATTGATGACGAAACAGTTGTGAATAAATCATACCCGCATTTCTGGAAAGATCTAATCAAGTTGGGATTTGAAATTGAATATCTTTGAAGTAATGAATTCTTTTGGTAGACATATCATTCTTACCTCATATGGTGAATCTCATGGTAAAGCTGTTGGGGCAGTATTAGACGGTTTCCCAGCGGGGTTTGAAGTTGATATTTCATTCATCCAGCAACAATTAGACAGAAGAAAACCGGGGCAGTCTAATTTGACCTCACCTCGAAAGGAGTCAGATCAGGTAGATATCCAAAGTGGAATATTTGATGGCAAAACAACGGGAGCACCAATTCATTTCCAATTATTGAACATGGATGCAAAACCACAGGATTATTATCACCTTAAGGAGATATTCAGACCTAGTCACGCTGATTATACATATCAGGCAAAGTATGGCGTAAGAGATCATCGTGGAGGAGGAAGGAGTAGTGCAAGAGTAACAGCTGGTTGGGTTGCAGGTGGTGCATTAGTTCAAGATTACCTTCATAAGAATCATGACATTTCTATCTCTAGCTATGTCTCACAAATTGGTAATGTTTTAATGGATTCTACGGATAAAAAATTTACACTATCTCAAATTGATGCTTCCCTTTTGCGTTGTCCGAACAATGAAATATCAGACCGCATGATTCAAGCTGTTGAGCAAGCGAAATTAGCAAAAGACAGTTTAGGAGGTGTAATCACTTGTGTTATTTCTGGAATTAAGCCAGGGGTTGGGAATCCTGTTTTTGGAAAGCTGAATGCACTTTTAGCTCATGCTATGATGAGTATTAATGCTACTAAGGGCTTTGAGATAGGTGGAGGTTTTGATATGGTTTCTCAGAAAGGTTCAGAGGTCAATGATAGTTTTATAAATGAAGGTGATATAATTCGTACTCAAAGTAATTTTTCAGGAGGTATACAAGGGGGAATAAGTAACGGGATGGACATTGTTTTTCGGGTTGCATTTAAACCAACAGCTACAATTGGTATTGTGCAAAATACCCTTAACAAATCTCAAGATGAAATAGTTATAGAAGCTGCTGGCAGACATGATCCATGTGTGGTACCTAGAGCTGTGCCTATCGTTGAAAGTATGGCAGCATTGGTTATTGGTGATTTGATTATTTAAATTTTGCAAAGACTCATACTCGCATTTTATAGATCTTATCTGAGGTTGGTGAATTTTATTTCACCTCGATTAGGGGGTAAACACGCCTTTTTATTGTTTTGTTACCCTTTTCCTCTAAAGCTAAAAAAGCATCAATATGAATTTTTAAAATCAGGTCAAATGTCATTTGTTGATTTTGAGGGAAAGCGAGTTGCCCAATACAAGTGGGGCAGTGGTGAGAAAGTAATTCTGTGTTTGCATGGTTGGCAGAGTAGTAGTTTTAGGTGGAAGAAATATGTAGAGGCATTAGATAAGAAAGAGTATACAGTTATTTGTTTAGATGCTCCAGCCCATGGTAATTCTGAAGGAAGGCTGTTTAACGTACCTATGTACTCAAGACTAATTCAACAGTTTCTTGAGCAGAATGAAATAAGCATTATTTTGTCTCATAGTTTGGGTGCGTTCAGTACCATGTATCTGTTGAGTGAAAAACCTAAATTGTCTCCCAAAAAGATTATTGCATTAGGGACACCTAATCATGCAGATTTTTTTATCGATGAATTTATCCGTGTTCTAGGATTATCATCTGTCATAAGAAAAAATTTAGTTGGTTACTTTTCAAATTATTCTGGAATGAAGACTACAGATTTTGACTCAAAAATTTTTGCCAAAAATCAAAAATCGTCGGGATTAATCATACATGATAAAAGTGATAAAGAAGCTCCCTTTAATTATGCTAAAGATATGGCTAGATTATGGTCTAAATCAATTTTTGTGGAAACGGATGGTCTTGGTCATAAATTAAGAGATGACTTTGTTGTCCGAGAGGTGATTGGATTCATGGAGAAGTGAGATTCTCGATAAAGATATCTGTGAGAATTTAATGCCCTTCGAAGTATTTCGTGATTTGAGTTAAAAAAAAATACCTAACATTGAACCCATGAAAAAAATAGCTTTACACTGGCAAGTAATTATTGCTCTTGTTCTGGGTGTAATGTATGCTGTTTTGGCTGTTAATTTGGGTTGGCAGAGCATTACAAAGGCCTATATTTCACCATTTGGAGAGATTTTCATAAACCTACTGAAGTTGATTGCTGTGCCATTAGTTTTGTTTAGTATTATAACAGGAATAGGTAGTCTAAAAAATATTAATCAACTTGGTAGAGTAGGAATCAAAACACTCTTAATTTATGTTGGTACAACAATGAGTGCAATTCTTATAGGTCTATTGTTGGTTAACCTCATTAAACCAGGTAATTTTACTTCTGATGACTCCAAATTAGAAAAAAGAATCGAATACGAATTATGGTTAGCAGATAACCCCCATGTAATTTCTCTTGATAATATTAACGAATTAACAAATGTTGATAATGAACAACTCATTAAAGATGTGCAGGCAAGAGTTCGCAAAAGTGAAATTAGCCCAGCTGTTCAGGATAAAATAGATAAAGCAAATTATAAAAAAAGTAAAGGACCTTTGGCTCCACTTGTCGATATTGTTCCTAAAAATGTGATTGTAGCATTGGCTGAGATGGAAATGTTGCAGATTATATTTTTTGCCATATTTTTTGGTGTAGTTCTAGTGAATCTGAATGAGAATCACGCCAAACCTGTAAGGAATCTAATGGAAGGGTTAAATGAACTTTTCGTTGCAATGGTTAATGTCATTATTAAAGCAATGCCATTTTTTGTTTTTGCCCTGATGGCGGGTAGTCTAGTGGAGTCAGCTGGTGAGAATATGACTAAGCTCAAAGAACAATTATTATTTCTAGGGCATTATTCATGGGTAGTAGTTTTAGCTCTATTTTTGGTAGCATTTGTTTTTTATCCATTGCTAATTCATCTTTTTGTAAAACGACTTTCAATTACGCAATTTCTAAAAGGAATTAGCAAGGCTCAGCTGACTGCTTTCTCAACTTCTAGTAGCATGGCAACCTTACCAGTTACAATGGAATGTGTTCATGATAATTTGAAGGTGCCAAAACCGATATCTAGTTTTGTTTTGCCAATTGGGGCAACAGTTAATATGGATGGCACGAGTTTATATCAAGCAATAGCTGTAGTGGCCATGGCTCAATTTCATATGATAGATCTGAGCTTTGCTCAACAAATGATTATTGTTTTAACAGCTACTTTAGCAAGTATTGGTGCAGCTGCAGTACCTAGTGCAGGACTAGTACTAATGATTGTAGTATTAGAAAGTGTGGGCTTGAACCCTGCTTGGATTGCTATTATACTTCCTGTCGATCGAATATTGGATATGTGTAGAACTGTGGTTAATGTTACGGGAGATGCAACAGTTTCCACTATAATTGCAGCTTCAGAACAAACGAGTGAAAAAAAGTAATCGAACAATTATGACTGAAATATGGTTTATCTAATTAGTAATAAATAAGTTGATAAGTCTTTTTTTGCAAAATTAATTACCACATGAAGAAAATTATTTATACCACACTTTCAATTCTCATTACGACAATAGTTTTTGCTCAATGTGGTACTGATGAATATAATCATCATTTGGTTAAAGATAAATTATCAGAAGGGCAAAGCTATGCGGATTACCTTGAAAATATCTATAATCTAAAGTATGATGAGTCAGTAGATTTAAAAACTAAAAAAGCAACTCGGATTATTCCTGTGGTTTTTCATGTAATCCATGCGTATGGTGATGAAAACATAAGTAAAGCTCAAATCGAGGACCAATTGCGTGTGGTTAATGAAGATTTTCAACGTCAAAATGCAGATGCATCTCAAACAAGAGATGTTTTTAAAAGTCGTGCAGCAAATTTTAATATTGAATTTAAGTTGGCTCGTATCGCTCCAGATGGCTCTTATACAGAGGGGATTACTAGGACTTACGATCCGATTAATATGATTGAGGATTATGAGGATCGAGATAATGAGGCTAAATCTGTCGTTCCACCCTGGGATAGAAATAGATATTTGAATATATGGGTAGTTAAAGAGATTAAAAGTAGTGGGACGGGAACAATACTAGGTTATGCTCAGTTTCCAGGACAACAAGCATCAACAGATGGAATTGTTATGATTCATGACCGTGTGGGAACTATTGGAACAGCTAGTAGTTCTTCCTCAGGAAAGGGTCGTACATTAACACATGAGATAGGTCACTGGTTAGGGCTTTACCATCCGTTTCAGGGTGGGTGTTCTGGGAATGGTGATCGTGTTGATGACACACCACCTGTTGCTGAAGCATCCTATGGTTGCACTGCTAGTCAGAATCCGAATACATGTAACACTGACTTTCCAAATGAAATTGACATGGTAGAAAACTACATGGATTATGCTAATGGGACATGTATGAATGCTTTTACCAATGGTCAACTTGCTCGTGTGAATGGTGTTTTATCGAGTAATTCAGGGAGGGCAAGGAATATAGCTGCTTCTAATATTGTAGCTACTGGAGTAAATACAAATCCAGTTTCGAAACCCATTGCTGATTTTTGGTATGATGATCCCAGCAAAAAAGTAATATGTGCTGGTCAAAGTATGAAGTTTAAAGATTTTAGTTACAACGGAGATATTACTTCGAGAACATGGAAATTTGAGGGAGGGACTCCTGCAATATCATCAGCTGTAAGCCCTGAAATAGTTTACAATATACCTGGAGTTTACAAGGTGGAACTTGATGTAGCTAATAGTGCAGGTGGTACTACTGCTAGTCAAATTTTATTTGTGACAGTCTTACCTAATGAAGCTGAAGCAAAAGCTCCTTTCGGGCAAGATTTTGAGTCAAATACTTCCGTAAATGGTTGGCAGTTTGAAAAAGATCTCTCGGGTAATGGTTGGAGTAAGTCTTCATCTATAGGCTACTCTGGTAGTAATTCTATTCAAGCTTATGTTGATGAAAATACGCCTCAATCGTTTCGTATGAAAGCAATATCTGAAGCTGTTGATGTTAGTGAATATGAAGTTCCATTATTCTTACATTTTAAATATGCTTACGCTACAAGAGTGACAAGTGCCTCTGAGGTTTTGCTTGTATTAGTGTCTGATGATTGCGGTTTATCATGGACTACATTGAAAGCATTCAACAATGCAAACCTAGTTACTGGCCCAGAGTCCTCACCAGATTGGGTGCCCCAATCAAAACAGGACTGGAGTAGGCAATCCATTAGCTTGTCACGGTATAAAGATGCAAAGAATTTATTTGTACGATTTGATGTTATCAGTCGAAGTGGAAACTCTGTGTTTGTTGATGATATAAATATTGGTGAGTTTGCTTTGTCAACTTCAGAATTAGGTAATGATACTCCTTGGAAAGTATTCCCTAATCCCGCACAAAATAATTTTGTAGTTAAAATAGAAAGTAAGGCTATTAATGGTAGTTTATCTATCATGGATTTGACAGGAAGAATACTTTTAGAGAGAAAAATAAATTCAGATCAAATAACAATTAATTCATCAAGTATGCCCAACGGATTATATATCTTATCTGTTGTGAATGATAAAAAAGTATGGTCTAGTAAGCTAATAATTAGTAAATAATGTCAAAAAATTTAGTTATTGTAGAGTCCCCAGCAAAAGCAAAGACAATTGAGAAGTTTCTAGGAGATGGTTTTACCGTTAAATCTAGTTTTGGTCATATTCGTGATCTAGCCAAAGGTGATTCAGCTATTGATATTGAAAAGGGATATCTGCCGAATTATATAGTTTCAACGGATAAGAAAAAAATTGTTACAGAACTCAAGAAGCTTGCTAAAGATGCGGATATGGTTTGGTTAGCATCGGATGAGGACCGAGAAGGGGAGGCTATTTCTTGGCACCTTTCAGAGGTTCTTGGACTTAAACCAGATAATACCAAGCGTATTGTGTTTCATGAAATAACAAAGTCAGCCATATTGCATGCAATAGAAAATCCTCGAGATATTGATAATAATCTTGTTAAAGCACAGCAAGCAAGAAGGGTTTTAGATCGTTTGGTAGGGTTTCAACTTTCTCCAGTGTTATGGCGAAAAGTAAAGCCCTCTTTGAGTGCTGGAAGAGTTCAAAGTGTAGCTGTTCGTTTAATTGTAGAACGAGAAAAACAAATTGAAGATTTCGTTTCGAGTTCAAGTTTCAAGATACAAGGTTTATTTTCAGCATCAGGTAAACCGGTTCGAGCAGATTTAAGTAAACGACCATCCTCACTACAAGATGCTAATGATTTTTTAACGAGTTGCAAAGGTGCAGAGTTTAAGGTTGGTAATATTAAAACGGTGCCAGCTAAGCGATATCCATCAGCTCCATTCACTACTTCTACCTTACAACAAGAGGCTAGTAGAAAGTTAGGATATAACGTATCAAGGACAATGATGCTTGCTCAGCGTTTGTATGAGAATGGACATATTACATACATGAGAACTGACTCAGTCAATCTATCAGATTTTGCTAGAAAAAGTGCCCAACAAACCATAACTCAAGAATTTGGTGATACTTACTCAAATCCCAGAAAATATTCTACAAAGAATGATAATGCTCAAGAAGCTCATGAAGCTATAAGACCTACAAATTTTGATAAAAATGTTGCTGGCGACGATGATGCACAAAAAAGATTGTATCAACTAATATGGAAAAGAGCCATTGCATCTCAAATGAGTGATGCTCAACTTGAGCGAACTACTATTGATGTTATTAATAGCAATAACTCAGATGTATTCAAGGCTAAAGGCGAGGTGATAAAATTTGATGGTTTTCTAAAGGTATATCTAGAAGGTTCTGATGATGAAAACGAGGAGGAAGACAGTGGGTTATTACCACAAGTTACCGAAGGGCAGACCCTAGATTTAGTTGAAATTAAAGCGACTCAAAGATACACAAGACCACCTGCAAGATTCACGGAAGCTAGTCTAGTAAAACGGTTAGAAGAATTAGGTATTGGAAGGCCTTCCACATATGCACCAACAATATCAACAGTTCAAAAAAGAGGATATGTTGTAAAAGATGAAATAGAAGGTAAATCAAGATCTTACGACCTGTTAATTCTAAAGGATAATCAGATAGTTAACGAAAAGCTGACTGAGAATTATGGGGCTGATAAAAATAAACTTCATCCAAGTGATATTGGGAGAGTTGTTACTGAGTTTTTGATTGAACACTTCAGCGAAATTATGGATTTTGGCTTTACAGCTAGCGTCGAAAAAGAGTTTGACGAAATTGCTGAAGGAATGAAAAATTGGTCTCAAATGATTGATGATTTTTATCAACCATTTAGTAAAAATGTTACCAAAACTTTAGAGAATGCAGGCAGAGCAACTGGAGAAAGAGCTCTAGGTAATGATCCAAAGACAGGCAAGCCTATTATAGCTAGAATTGGCAGGTTTGGACCGATGGTTCAGATTGGCGAGCAGGATGATGAAGAAAAGCCAAGATTCGCTAGTTTATCCAAAGGTCAAAACATTAATAATATTACCCTTGAAGAAGCACTTGATCTTTTTAAAATGCCCCGTATTCTTGGAGTATATGAAGATAAAGATGTGAAAGCAAATATTGGTAGATTTGGTCCTTACGTTCAGCACCTAAAGATGTTTGTTTCTATCCCCAAAGACGAAGATGTGATGACTATTGAGTTGGATAGAGCAATCGAGTTGATTGAGGCAAAAAAAATAGCTGATGCGAATCGAATAATTAAAAAATTTGAGGAAGATCCAGATACAGAAATTCTTAATGGGAGATGGGGTCCTTACATCAAGTCTGGAAAGAAAAACTATAAATTACCAAAAGACCTAGAAGATCCATCTAAATTGACCCTTGAAGAGGTCAAACACATAATGGAAAACCAACCTGCAAAGGGAAAAAGAAAGGCAAAAAAGACAACAAAAAAATAGTGTTTGGTAAGTTGTTTTAGCCAAGATTAAATGGAAATCAGTGAGCTGAAAAATATGGTATACTTGCTTGACGATTCTGATGATCGTGTGGTGAGTCACGTTGAGGAAAAAATTTTTTCACTCGGACTAACGTCAATTCCCTTATTAGAATCTTTGTGGCCTGATGAGGAATCAGTTGTCAGACAAGAACGCATAATTGAACTTATTAAACGTATTAAGCAAAATGTACTTGCTGATGAATTGAAATCTTGGTTGAATTCAGATGACCAAGACTTGCTGGATGGTGTTTTTATTATTAATAAGATTTTAGACCCCAATATTGATCGTCAAGTTATTGAAAATCAATTAGATAAAATAAAGCTTGATGCTTGGTTGGAGTTGAACTATGATTTGACTTCTTTTGAGAAGGTTAAAATATTAAATCGAATTTTCTTTGAAGTACATGAATTTACTGGAGATACAGAGACATATCACCACAGTAAAAATTCATTTTTATCATCAGTACTAGAGCGGAAAAAAGGAAACCCTATATCATTAGCTGTTATTTATAGTATTGTCGCCCAACGATTAAATATTCCAATTTATGGGGTTAATTTACCACAACATTTTATTTTAGGATATGTCAAAGATTTGGAGTGGCCTCCATTGTTGAGGTTTAATGATGAGTCATTATCAAGAGAGAGTCAATACAGCGATATGTTGTTCTATATTAATCCTTTCAATAGTGGTCTTATTTTTAATCAGGATAATATTCATAAATTTTTGAAGCAACTTAAACTTGAGGTTAAAGAGGATTATTTCAAGATTTGTGAGAACCGAGATATTATTATAAGAATTCTAAGAAATTTAGAAGTTTCATTTTCTAAAGAAAACAACCACAGTAAAAAAGAGCAAGTTAAACAGCTCTTGAATATTATAAATAAGGAGAGTTAAAGATTTCCTCACCATCCTAGTATTTTAGCAAATATTAAAGGTACAACGATTGTTGCGTCACTTTCGATAATGTACTTTGGCGTATTAATTGCCAACTTTCCCCATGTTATTTTTTCATTTGGGACAGCACCAGAGTATGAGCCATAGCTTGTTGTACTATCACTTACTTGACAGAAATAACTCCATAGTTGTGTTTGCCTTTGTAAATCCTGTTCTAACATAGGAACTACACAGATTGGGAAATCTCCGGCTATACCGCCCCCAATTTGAAAAAATCCTATAGAAAAATCTTTGCTTATTTCAGTGTACCATTCAGCTAGATAAGTCATGTACTCAATTCCACTTTTTACAGTATTTGGTGTAAAATTTCCCAGTATGCAATTGCTTGCAAAAATATTTCCAAGTGTGCTGTCTTCCCAACCAGGAACGACTATAGGAAGGTTTTTTTTAGCAGCTGCAAGGAGCCATGAGTCATTGGGATTGATTTGATAATGTTTTTCCAAGCAACCATCTAGAAGCATCTGATACATGTACTCATGTGGTAAATACCGTTCTCCATTTGATTGAGCGTTATTCCAAAAATGCTCAATATTATGTTGAATCTTACGAAATGCTTCTTCTTCTGGAATACAGGTATCGGTTACTCTATTTAGTTTTTTATATAATAATTCTTGTTCATCCTTAGGAGTTAAATCACGATAATTTGGTATTCGTTTGTAATGGTTATGAGCAACAAGATTCATAACATCTTCTTCTAAATTAGCTCCCGTACAGCTAATACAATGAACTTTATCTTGTCGAATCATTTCAGCTAGAATTTTACCTATTTCTGCGGTACTCATTGCTCCAGCAAGTGTAATCATCATTTTATTTCCTTGAGCCAATTGGTTATTATACTCATTGGCAGCGTCTGAGAGTGTGGCTGCGTTAAAGTGTAAGAAATAGTTGTCAATAAACTTGCTAATTGGATTCATATTTTATTTAATATCAATTTTAATACCCTAATATTTTCATCATATCTTCTGCAGGCTGTTCCTCTGAAAAAACTTCGTCAACGATCTCACCTTTTTTATTTTTGTATAATAAAATCTTCTTAGGACTTGGAATTAGACAGTGTTTTATGCCACCTTGACCACTCAAGCTTTCTTGATATGCTCCCGTATTAAAAAATCCAATATACAAAGGTTGATCTTTTTCAAATTCAGGTAAATATATAGCATTGACGTGTTGTTCACTATTATAATAATCATCACTATCACAGGTAAGCCCACCTAATAGTACTCGTTCATAACCAGCATGCCAGTTGTTAAGTGGAAGAAGTATGAATCGTTCGTTAATAGCCCATGCATCAGGCAGTGTTGTCATAAATGAACCATCAATCATATTCCATTTTTCTCTATCATTTTGATTTTTTTGATGGATAATTTTATAAACTGTGAAGCCACTTTCTCCAACAGTATAGCTTCCAAATTCCGTAAATATATGTGGGTCATCAATATTTTTTGACGAACATTTAGTCTTGATTTGACTGACAATTTCTCTGACCATGTAGGCATAGTCATATTTAAAGCTTAGGCTCTTTTTTATAGGAAAACCACCTCCAATATTTAGAGAATCTAATGAGGTACAGATGTTTTTTAATTGAACATAAACATTCAAGCATTTCCGTAATTCATTCCAATAATATGCGGTATCTCTTATACCAGTATTAATAAAGAAATGAAGCATTTTAAGCTCAATATTTTGGTTTTCTTTGATGTGATCTTTATAAAATGGAACAATGTCTTTATAACCAATTCCCAACCTAGAGGTATAAAATCCAAATTTGGGTTCTTCTTCCGAAGCAATTCGAATACCCAGATTAATTTTTTTATTCGTTCTATTTTTTATGAGTTCAAACTCTTTAGTATTATCAATTACGACGTACAAATTTTCAAAACCAAGTTCAATTAATTCGATGATATTGTCAATATATTGGTCAGTCTTAAACCCATTGCATATGATGAAACGGTCATTCTTAATCTCTTGATTGTCAGCTAATCTTTTTATTATAGCTAAATCATATGCTGAGGATGTTTCTATATGAACATCATTCTTTAGGCATTCTTGGATAATATACTTAAAATGAGAACTTTTAGTACAATAACAATAGTGATATTTACCTTGATATCCCTGGTCTAAAAATGCATCTTCAAACCATTTTTTTGCCTGTTGAATATTTTCGGAAATTTTTGGTAAAAAGCTAAACTGAACGGGAGTTCCGTGTTTTTTTACTAAATCCATCAGAGATATATTCCGTAACAGCAATTCACCATTTGAATTGGTTGCAAATTCCTTTGTTGGGAATTCGAAGGTCTGCTCTATTAAATCAGAATATTTATTTTTCAATGCTATTAAAACTTACTTACAAAAGAATATAAAAAAAATCGTCTCCGACACATTAAAAAACACAATCTTCTAAGATGAATTGTTTCATGTTTGAGTAAAGTAATAAAAATATCTATTCATTAATTGTATTGATATAATAACAAAGTGTATAGGTATTTTGTAACTTCGCAAACTTTCAAAAAATAACATTATCAAAAATCAAGATACCATAAGAATTATTGGTGCCAAAGAGCATAACCTTAAAAATGTTGATCTAGAAATTCCAAGACATGAGCTCGTCGTATTTACAGGGTTGAGTGGGAGTGGTAAATCAAGCTTGGCTTTTGATACCATTTTTGCTGAAGGTCAACGTAGGTATATGGAGACTTTCTCTGCTTATGCACGGCAGTTTATTGGTGAAATAAAGCGTCCAGACGTTGATAAAATCGAGGGGTTGAGCCCAGTGATTGCTATTGAGCAAAAGACCGTCAGTAAGAACCCAAGAAGTACGGTCGGTACCATTACAGAAGTATATGATTTTTTAAGGTTGTTATATTCACGTGCTGGTACGGCTTATTCTTATTTGAGTGGTAATAAGATGAAAAGCTTTACAGAGCAAGAAATTATCTATGGAGTGAATAATCTACCTTATTCAAAAATGATTATACTTTCTCCTCTAATTAAAGGTAGAAAGGGTCATTACAGAGATCTTTTTGAGCAATATAGAAAGCGAGGATATACAAAAGTTAGGGTTGATGGTGAATTGCAAGATATTGAGCTTGGGATGCAATTAGATCGTTATAAAGTTCATGATATTGAGTTGGTTATTGATCGTGTGACACATGAAGATAAAGGTACTCTTCGATTGACAGACTCTATTCGAACTGCTTTGAAAATGGGTAAAGGAGTTATTAGTGTACTTGATTCAGATTCACTTGAGGTTACTCATTTTAGTAAATTTTTAATGGACGTAGAAACAGGTTTATCCTACAATGAACCTCAGCCTAACCTATTTTCATTTAACTCGCCTTATGGTGCATGTTTATCTTGTAGCGGTCTAGGAACTTCCTCGGATATTTTTAAAGAGGATTTGATTCCAAATCCAAAATTAAGTATTAATAAAGGAGGTTTAGCACCTCTTGGAGATGTAAAAAATAATTGGACTTTTACTCAATTAAAGGCTATGGGTAAAAAGCTGAAATTTAGCTTATCAAAGCCGATTTTAGAAATCTCATCCAGTGCTATGGAGATTATACTAAATGGTTCAGAAGAAAAGTTTGAAGTAGAGTATCGTGGTAGTTCAGGGTATAATCAAACTTTTGAGACAAAATGGAAAGGACTTATACCCTCACTTATGGAGGCGTATCATGAAAAAAACTATGGGACATTAAGTAGATGGGCCGATGAATTTATGACGGTTGTCCCCTGCTCTGTGTGTAATGGAGGAAGACTAAACCAAGAGGCTTTGTCCTATCAAATTAGCGGAGTGAGTATTGCAGATTTATCTACCAAAAGTATTGGAGATTTATCCAATTGGCTTGAAAATGTGGAATCAAATCTAGAAGATAGACAATTAGTCATTGCTCAAGAGATTCTGAAAGAAATAAGAGAACGGGTTAAATTTTTAATGGATGTAGGCCTCTCATATTTATCGCTTAATAATTCTGCAAAGACACTTAGTGGTGGTGAAGCTCAGCGTATAAGACTAGCTACACAAATAGGATCACAGTTGGAAGAAGTATTGTACATTTTAGATGAGCCAAGCATTGGTCTCCACCAAAGAGATAATCATAGGCTAATCCAATCATTAAAAAATTTAAGAGATATTGGGAATTCAGTCATTGTAGTTGAGCATGATAAGGACATGATTGTCGAAAGTGATTATGTAGTTGATATTGGTCCACTAGCTGGAAAGAACGGTGGTCAAATTGTTTCAAGTGGTCGTTGGGATGAAATACAAAATAATGGGACAGTAACAGCAGACTATCTGTCTGGCAATAGAAAAATTGCTATTCCTACAAAGCGTAGAAAGGGAAATGGAAAAAAGATATCACTTCTTGGTTGTGAGGGAAATAACCTCAAAAATATAACGGTGCATTTTCCACTTGGTAAACTCATTGCAGTCACTGGTGTTAGTGGAAGTGGAAAGAGTAGTTTAATCAATGAAACACTTCATCCGATTTTATCTGAATACGTCTATAAATCAAAAAAGAAACCCTTAAAATATAAAAAGGTAAAAGGTCTTGAAAATATTGATAAGGTGATTACAATTGATCAGTCTCCCATTGGAAGAACTCCCAGAAGTAATCCTGCAACTTATGTTGGTTTTTTCTCAGATATCAGAACATTATTTGCAGAAATCGGAGAATCAAAAATCAGAGGATATAAGCCTGGAAGGTTTAGTTTCAATGTGAAAGGCGGTCGATGTGAGACTTGTAAAGGTGGTGGAAAAAAGGTTATAGAAATGAATTTTCTGCCAGATGTACTAGTAGAATGTGAGACCTGTCAAGGAAAACGATATAATCGAGAAACCCTAGATATAAGGTATAAGAATAAAAACATTAGTGATATCCTTGATATGACAGTTGAAGAGGCGGTTGAATTTTTTGAGGCAGTCCCTTCAATTTATAGAAAAATTAAAGCTTTGAACAACGTCGGTCTAGGGTATATTACTTTAGGACAAAGTAGTACAACCATTTCGGGAGGGGAGGCACAAAGGGTAAAGCTTGCAAGTGAGCTTTGCAAAATCAGTACAGGACAGACATTTTATATTCTTGATGAACCGACTACTGGTTTGCACTTTGAGGATATTAATGTGTTGTTAAACGTGCTTCAAAATTTGGTTGAACTAGGTAATACGGTATTGCTGATTGAGCATAACCTAGATGTTGTCAAAGTAGCAGACTGGATAATTGATATAGGACCAGAGGGAGGTGACGGCGGAGGACAATTGATGGTGGAAGGTACTCCTGAACAAGTAGTCAAATCGAAGGTAGGCTACACTTCTAAATTTTTAGAAACAGAATTTGACTAAATTAAACTGCCTTTGAGTCATGTTATAACTCTGGCTTAGTTTTGGTATAATCTATTAATATGAGCAAGAAAAACGTGTCTATTAAATGGGCATTTAATGAATTCATTTGGCCAAGAAGAACCATGATTGCTTTGGGTTTAATTTTGATAGTAATTAGAAGTTTGACGGGTTTAGTTTTACCCTATGAAACAAAGGTCCTTTTAGATGATATCGTTCCATCAGGAGATATTTCTGGCTTGAAGAACGTGATAGGTTTTGTGTGCTTGGCTATTTTTATTCAAGCGATTACATCATTTACATTAACCAGGCTATTGAGTGTTGAGGCTCAATATTTAATATCACAATTAAGAGCTCAGGTTCAAAAAAAACTATTGACACTTCCAGTTTCTTTTTTTGATAATCACAAGTCTGGAGCATTAGTCAGTCGGGTAATGAGTGATGTTGAGGGGGTTCGAAATCTTGTAGGAACAGGTTTAGTTCAACTCATCGGTGGCTCGATTACATCATTGGTTGCTCTTTTTTTTCTCATTAAAATTAATGCATTGATGACCCTCTTTGTATTGTTGCCAGTTCTTGTTTTTGCCTTTATAGCTTTAAAGGCATTTGGTTATATAAGACCAATTTTTCGTGATCGGAGTAAAATAAATGCTGAAGTGACGGGAAGATTAACAGAGACGCTAAATGGTGTGAGAGTTATTAAAGGCTTTAATGCTGAGCAGCAAGAAAATATAACCTTCGAAAAAGGTGTTGAGAGATTATTTCTAAACGTTAAAAAGAGTTTAACGGCTACTGCTTTAATGACAAGTTCATCCACTTTTCTTTTGGGATTAGCATCCACAGGTATTATGGGGATGGGAGGATATTTTATGATGGATAATACCATGACAAATGGTGATTTTGTCTCATTTACTTTGTTTCTAGGGTTCATGATTGCTCCTATAGTTCAAATGAGCAACATTGGTAGTCAGTTGACAGAGGCTCTCGCAGGATTAGATCGAACTCAAGAACTTATGAGCCTTGATGAAGAGGATGATATAGAAGTAAGAAAACAAATCATTAAAAACATAAATGGTGATATTAAGTTTAATGCTGTATCCTTCAATTACGAGGGTAGTAAAGAGGTTTTGCATGATATATCATTTGAGGCTAAGGCTGGAACAGTTACTGCTTTAGTAGGTTCGTCAGGTAGTGGAAAATCAACAATTGCAGGTCTTGCAGCAACATTTTTAACCCCAAAAAACGGTGAGGTCACTATTGATGATTATGATTTATCAAAGGTTAAATTAAGTAGTTATCGTCAGCATTTAGGAGTTGTATTGCAAGATGACTTTTTGTTTGAAGGTTCCATACGTGAGAATATTTTATTTCCAAGACCAATGGCTTCTGACCATGAGTTGGAAGTTGCTGTAAAAGCTGCTTATGTCAACGAATTTACAGATCGTTTTGAGAAAGGTTTAGATACCGTAATTGGAGAGCGAGGAGTGAAACTGAGCGGAGGTCAACGTCAGAGAATAGCCATAGCTCGTGCTTTATTGGCCAACCCAAAAATTATTTTACTTGATGAAGCAACATCCAATTTAGATAATGAGAGTGAGCGATTTATTCAGAAAAGTCTAGAAGTATTGATGAAAGATAGGACCACCTTTGTAATAGCTCATCGATTGAGCACAATTCAACAAGCAGATCAAATATTAGTTATCGAAGATGGTCAAATTGTAGAAAAAGGAAAACATCAGGAATTGTTAGATAAAAAAGGGAGGTATTTTGATTTGTTTACTTTTCAAAGTAGAATATAATTTTTTATATGTCATTATCTTATTTTTTAGGATGTTGAAAGGTATTTAAAAAAAATAGTTAACGTTGCACAACTATTTAATACTTACAAATTATGACTAGTGTAAAATCAACGTTTGCCATAATAATGGCTTTATTATTAACTTCTTGTGGTATGAGAACAGAGCAAAGATTTAAGGAATCCAAGTTATCAAATTTCACTCACGATCAAACAGTCGAAATTGTTGAACAACTTGCAAGTGAGGATATTAGTCAATTAAACGTCAAATTAGCTAGACTAAATGCTAAAATAGAGTTACTAGAATCAGAAGTTCAATTGAAAGATACTTCAAAGTGTTGTGAAACACTTGAAGGGGAAATCAGTAAAATAGAATCTAGGTACAACGAGAATAATAGCTTTGAAATTGTAAATTCTACAATGATATTTTTTGATCTTAATCAGTTTAAGTTGTCGGCGAGTGATAAGCAAGAATTACTTTTATTTAAATCAAGAATTGATATGGCTTCAGAGTTTTGTCATAATTATTATATAAATATTTATCCTTTTACAGATTCTTTAGGAAATCAGGATTACAATAAAAAATTAAGATTATTGAGAGGTGAGTCTATAAAAGAGTGTTTTGTTAAAGACTTTGGTGTCAAAGAAGATCAAATCAATATTTTAACAGAGAAAAAGTATTCACAGCTACCGGTGAATTACTATAATAGGCGTGCATTAATAGAAGTGGACTGCCAATAAATTTAGGTTTACCGTTCTCTAACCCATTTTTTTCTTTGATTAGGGTTGTGATAGGTCCATGCTACAATACGGCTACTTTTATTGCCTTGACCCATTGGAATTGTTTTTACATCAAATGCCTCAACTTTTTTGAGTGTCAGATAAATATTTTTTAGATTACCATGTTTACTAACGAGTGTACTGAACCAAAGTACATTTTTTCTAAATTTTTGACTTTCTTTTATCATATTTTTAATAAATCTAAGCTCACCTCCCTCGCACCAAAGTTCATTGTGTTTTCCACCAAAACTTAGGTTTGGTTTCTTTGGTTTTTCTCCTTTCAAATTTTTCATTTTTTTCATGTTTGCGGCTATTGCCTCAGCTTGAGATGCATGAAAGGGTGGATTACAAATTGTAACATCAAATTTTTCATTGGTATTGATAATCCCATCAAAAACACTAGTGTTATTCTCTTGATGTCTGATGTTAACACTGAGGTTATTATTTTTGACAATTTCTCTAGCAGAATTAATAGAAACTTGATCAATATCTGATCCAACAAAATCCCACTCATACTCACAATGACCAATAATTGGGTAAATACAATTGGCTCCCATGCCAATATCTAAAGCATGAATGATAGGTCCTCTTGGAACTCTTCTATTGTCATCACTGGCCAAAACATCAGCAATGTGATGAATGTAGTCTGCTCTTCCTGGAATAGGAGGACAAAGATAGCCTTCGGGAATATCCCAATTTTCTATTCCATAGTCAAATTTTAGTAGGGATTGGTTCAAAATTTTAACCGCTTCAGGATTAAAAAAATTAATGGTTTCTTTACCATATTTATTTACGCCTACATACTTTGCTAAATCTGGAGTTTGTTGGATTAGCTTTGGGAAATTATATTTAGTTTTATGACGATTTCTTCTATGAAGTCGGTTTTTTACTTCCAATTTTTGAGTTTCATTTTTATTGTTTTCAGACATAATAGGTCAAAATTAACGTGCTTGATGGTACTACCTAGTTATTTTTTTAGAAGTCGAACCAACTTCTTCTTCTATTGAGTTTAAGATCTTGTAGTGTGCTTGATTTAACATTTATCCCAAACGAAAACATCTGTCTTCCTATTGGGTACCATTCAAAATTCATCTGCCAGCAATGTAAATCTCTAAAGAAATTGATGGATGTTAATGATAGTTCTTCTTTTGTAATATCATACCCACTATTTAGTCCAATCTTCCAGTTTTCAGAAAGTTTGATGTCTCCATTGAATGTAATGCTCTGAGTAACGCTTTTTTCAAGTAGAACTGGTTTAGATGCTCTCATGTTATAATTTACACTTAAGCTCCAAGGGATGTTAAAGTCCACATAATTTTGTAAGTTGTTATTGATATGTTCTAGTTCTTGCTCATTTGCTATTTCTGAGGATTTGCGTTTGAAAGCTTCAGGGTTTAAGTTAGTTGAAATAGATAAATTACTTTGAGTGAAATGACCCAGCTTATCCATGGTGTTTATTGCATAATTTCTACGACGATATGATCTAGTTCCATTATCATCTAATTCCCATTGGTATGGATCAAATGAGGTTCCAAATGTCATTCTTATTTTATTTAGTATAGTAGTATTCCCACTAATACTAAAGGTAGACAGGTTAAATGAATCAGCAAGAAAGTTGTAACCACTTCTTATATTAAGATTTTCAATTATTTTAATTTTTTTAATACCTCCGTTGGATGTGTCTTTTTGTGATTTAATTTTTATTTCAAGGTTATTCCCAACCCCAAAATTAATAGATGCTTGAGGTCCAGAGGATGGTCGACCTAGCAATCCATTTTCATATATGGAATATGAGCTAAAAATTTGAGGTGTATCAGTCTGTACTGTTCTGTAGCCATTTTCCTCTCCCGTTGAAAAGTCTGGGCTATACACTGCTGACATATTTGGACGGATAACATGTCGAATAGCTTGTAACTTACTTTCCTTTTTGAAAATTTTCATTCCATACAAAATGGTACTTAAACTTATGCTTGATCGATAAGATACAGCACGATCAAACCCCTTAATAGAATTAGTAATTAGTGAATCTTTTTCGGCATCCCATTTTTTTTCAGTTGTCTCTAAATACCAATACTCATCAAAGCTAAAATTTGGTGAAACAGTAATCCATTTTAATGCCTTAAAGGAGGTACTTATTGGTATACGATGACTAATTCCATTCTTAATTCCTTCTCTAAGATTTGTCGAGTTAATAGAGGGCTTGCCATTAAGTTGCTCTTGAATACCTCCAATCAATGTGGTGTCAATTGTTCTAATTTCATTTCTAAATGTTCCTTGGTATGATACACCAAAGTTCCTCATAAAACTTCTGATTGTTTTATTTTTTGCATTAAAAGTTTTGAAAGGCATTTGTCTGCTCATACTAGCAGTCATTTGGGGTAGTGTCATGGTTAAGTTGCCTGTACTCAAATTTTGGTTTATGTTACTTGCTATGCTTAGGTTTATTTTTCGATTGAATAATCCACGACTGTATGAGATACTTGAATTAGAATTTGTACTTATTATATCCTCATAATTTGTGGTATTGTTTTTAAGAAAACTACTGGTTACAAAATTTACATTAGCACTGAAATTACTCCCAGGCCTTGACTTAGCATCTTTCGTGTAATTCCATCTTAGACTGTAATCGTTAGAAACTCGAAATGAGGGAGATTCAGGTTCCCCAAATTCATTCCTATTAAAGCTGAATTGTAAGTTTCCTCGATATTTATACCGTTTGTAATAATTTGATCTTAGTGTAAACCCCCAACTTCCTCTAAAATAGATATCGCCGGCAATTTGTACATCAAAAAAATCATTGATTGGAAGATAATAACCAAGTCCACGGAGATTATATCCCCTTTCTTGTGATTGTCCAAAAGTGGGAAAAAGTATTCCGTGTTTTCTCTTTTCTGGTATTGGGAAAAAGCCAAAAGGAACCACTAGTGGAGTATTTATGCCTTCTATAACTAGGTTAGCAGGTCCAGTAATGATTTGTTTTCCAGGGATAACTTTGATTTTGTCAGCCTTGATGTAGAAATGGGGGTCTGGTAAATTACACGTTGTAAATTGAGCATTTTTTACATATATGTTTTCTTGACTATCTCTAAGAACTCGTTCACCATGAATATAACCGTCTTTTTCTGTTGTGAGTACACCATAGGATATCCCCTTTTTGGATTCAAAGTTATACTTCATAGTGTCAGCTTCATATATTTTCCCGGCATCATCAAAGGCAGGTCGTCCAATGTAATTTTGTGTTGAATCTTCAATAATTCCTGTTGCGAATACATCTTTTGTTCGAAAATCGATAGCTATGTATTCAGCATTAAGCGTTATGTCTTGAAAGATAATTTGAGCTTGACCGTATAAATATGCCTTTTGAGCATTTAAGTCTAGAATAGTTGAATCTTTTGCGTCATATTCTACTTGATCTTCTATATCTGATTGATGATTAGATATCGAAAATAAGGTTGAATCTTCAGAAATTGAATCAGTTTTCATATCAATATTTTGGGAACTATCAAAACTTTGAGCCAAAACTACATGATGCATAAAAACACTACATACCAAAAGTAAAAATCGACATATTTGATATGGGTTGCTAAATGAACTAGGACTATATGTAAACCTGATTCTTTTCAAAAAGATAACCTACTGCAATAATCGTTCAAACCAACAATTATATTAGACAAGATTATGTGCCTTTTCATTTTATATATAAAATTTAAGACATTTAGATGGTTTAAGGCAAAATTTAGAAAATATTAATTAAATAAGTTCGTTTCGTATTCTTTAGGATTTTGAATGATAAATTGGACCATAATGAACCAGAAAAACTACATTATTTTACATTATTAACATTGTCAAGCAGATTAAGAGGTTAAAGTTCTCATTATATTTGGACCAAGATATTAGTTCAGTTTATATAAAAACTAATTGAAAGTCAGTTATCATGAAAATATCAAAGGAAAGTAAAGTAGGTGTTTTAGTCGCCATTGCCATTGCGATTTTAGCAATAGGATACAATTTTATGAAAGGTGAAGATATTTTCACTACTAGTAATGAATATTATGGAAAGTATAAAAAGATTGAGGGACTATTTAAGTCTAACCCAGTACTGATTAATGGATATAAAGTTGGAAGTGTTGGTTCTGTACAGATGAACAATGAGACGTTAGAACTTACAGTTGGAGTAATTGTTTCAGAGGATATAAAGATTCCTAAAAATTCAATTATGAAGATTGTCAATAATGACATGATTGGAAGTAAGGCAGTTGAAATCATTTTTGGAAATAGCAAGGAAATAGCACAAAATGGCGATTTTTTTATAGCTCAACAAGATCAGGGAATTGCTCAAGCAGTGAGTGGTGTTCTTACTCCAATAACACAGAGTGTAAACTCAGTGTTAGGGAATATGGATACAGCTATTGCGGGTGTTGATTTAAGGGGGACCCTAAGAGATGCATCTCTTGCTTTAAGATCATTTAAAGAAACTGCAGACAAGCTTAATAAACTTCTTGATGGTAAGGATGTCCAGATTGCTAATATTCTAAATGATGTTGAAAAAACAACTTCTGGTTTGGGCGGATTAACTCCCAAGATTGATACGATTCTTCTGGAATTAGATAAAACTTCTAAAGACCTTAATCAAATTGAATTTAATCAGTTATCGAATCAAATTAATGCACTTTCAGAAGAGTTATCTAAAACAACTATTGCGATTAATCAAAAAGATGGATCGTTGGGAATGCTCGTGCACGACAAATCATTGTATAATCACTTTGATTCTACAATTGCTCAATTAAAACTACTGTTAAAAGATATTGAAAAATATCCAAGAAGATATACTGGGGTAACCGAGCGACAAAGAAGGAAAGGTAATAAACTGAAGAAGAAAAAATAGTATCAGTTCATAGTACCGATTTCCTTAATTAATCCAGGTCCCGAATAAATAAAACCAGTGTAAATTTCTAGCAAATTTGCTCCAGCGTCTAACTTTGATTTTGCAGAATTTGCATCTTCAATCCCACCAACTCCAATAATTGTCATATTAGATTTTTTACGAATATATTGGACAATTTTGTTAGATGTGTCTAAAATGATATGACCACTTATACCACCATTACCTAACTCCATAACGATTTTGTGGTTACTCTCTTTAAGAAGCGTACGGTCTATAGTAGTATTAGTGGCGACAATACCCTCAAATGAGATTTCCTTTTGCAAGGCTATGATTTCGTCCAATTGCGTTAGAGTTAGATCTGGAGCTATTTTAAGATAAAGTGGTTTCCAAACTTCTCTGTCTGAGCGAATTGATATTAAGGCATTTAATATTTTGAGTAATTCATTTTTGTTTTGTAATTCACGTAAATTTGGAGTGTTCGGAGAACTAACATTAACAATAAAGAAATCTGCTAAATCATACAAACCTTCATAGCATTTTACGTAATCATCTACTGCATCTTCATTGGGTGTTGTTTTATTCTTTCCAATATTTATACCAATTTTCATTGAACAATCACGTTCTTTTTTTCTGAATGTTACTAATCTCGATTTTAGGGCTTTTAATCCTTCATTGTTAAAACCCATTCGGTTTAAAAGTGCTCGGTCCTTTTTTAACCTAAATAATCTTGGTTTGGGGTTCCCGCTTTGTGGTTTTGGAGTGACCGTTCCAATTTCGACAAATCCAAAATTTAAGGTGTGAAGTTCTTGTAAGAATTTTCCGTCTTTGTCAAATCCGGCAGCCAAACCTACTTGATTCTTATAGGTTAGACCGTCAACTTTGGTCGGTTTGTCCTCAAATTGAAAGAAATTAAAGACAAATGGGAGTTTACTTAAATACTTGAAAATAAACATGGTTGTGTAGTGAGCTTTTTCAGCTGACATCAAGAAAAAGAAACCTCGAATTATTTTATACATTACAGCAAATTTTATTTAGAACTGATTTAATATCAAAATAAAGTTTAGCCCCTTCTAAACACAATGTTAATTTTGTTGTTCTAAAATTAAGATATGTCGACCAAAAAACAGAATTTATCTAGCATAGGTAAAAAAGTCCTAATGGCACTAACTGGTTTCTTTTTGATGTTGTTTTTGTTACAGCATTTAAGCATAAATCTTTTGTCAGTAATTAATGCAGATATGTTTAATGAAGTTTCCCATTTTATGGGGACCAATCCACTTGTTCAACTCGTACTTCAGCCCATCTTGATATTTTCTGTAGTTTTCCATTTTGTTTGGGGAATGTACTTGGAATATCAAAATAATCAGGCAAGAGATATTAAATATGCGAAATATAAAGGAAGTGATAATGCCACATGGATGAGTCGTAATATGATTATTTCTGGTTTAGCTGTTCTCGCTTTTTTAGCAATTCATTTTTATGATTTTTGGTTGCCAGAAATAAATACAAAGTATGTTCAGGGAGATATGAGTGGAATGTTGCATGGCTCAGACCATTTTCGTTATCATGAAGAACTAGTTGCTAAATTTGCTCATCAACCTATTCGAGTTATTTTATACGTTATTGCTTTTATTATGCTATCATTACATTTACTTCACGGTTTCCAATCTTCTTTTCAATCGGTAGGTTTTAACCATTCAAAGTATACTCCAATAATTAAGAAGCTAGGGAATTTATTCGCAATTGCAGTTCCACTTGGATTTTTAATTATTGCAATTTACCATTACAACATCCACCCTCATTAAATTAAAAATTAGCATTTTAAATATGTCAACATTAGACGGAAAAATACCAGCAGGTCCAATCAAGGATAAATGGACTACTTATAAGGACAAGGTTAATTTGGTTAATCCAGCCAATAAGAGAAATATCGATGTTATCGTGGTCGGTACTGGACTTGCAGGGGGAAGTGCGGCAGCAACATTAGCTGAGCAGGGATACAATGTCAAAGCATTCTGTTATCAAGACTCTCCAAGAAGAGCTCATTCAATTGCTGCTCAAGGTGGTATAAATGCTGCAAAAAATTACCAAGGAGATGGTGATTCTGTTTATCGACTATTTTATGATACGGTTAAAGGAGGGGATTACAGAAGCAGAGAAGCGAATGTTCATAGGCTAGCTGAAGTTTCAACAAATATCATTGATCAATGTGTAGCCCAGGGTGTTCCTTTTGCTCGTGATTATGGTGGATTATTAGATAATCGCTCTTTTGGTGGAGTTTTAGTAAGTAGGACTTTTTACGCCAAGGGTCAGACAGGTCAACAATTGTTACTTGGAGCTTATTCTGCCATGAATCGACAGATTGCTAGAGGGAAAATCAAAATGTATAATCGCCATGAAATGCTAGATGTAGTTATTGTGGATGGTAAGGCAAGAGGTATAATAGCAAGAAATTTAGTTACAGGAGAAATAGAAAGGCATTCAGCTCATGCGGTAGTTTTGGGTACTGGGGGGTATGGTAACGTATTTTACCTAAGTACAAACGCAATGGGTAGTAATGTTACTGCAGGATGGAAAGCTCATAAACGCGGGGCACATTTTGCGAATCCTTGTTACACTCAAATTCATCCAACTTGCATACCTAGAAGTGGAGATTATCAAAGTAAACTGACACTTATGTCTGAGTCATTAAGAAATGACGGAAGAATATGGGTTCCAGCAAAAAAGGAAGATGCTCAGGCCATTCGTGATGGTAAACTTAAACCAACCGAGATAAAAGAAGAAGATAGGGATTACTATCTTGAAAGACGTTATCCAGCATTTGGTAATTTAGTGCCAAGAGATGTTGCCAGTAGAGCAGCTAAGGAACGTTGCGATGAAGGCTATGGAGTTAATGCTACTGGAGAGGCAGTATATCTTGATTTTGCTGCAGCTATAGTTCGTTATGGAGAAGAACAGGCTACGATTAAGGGTGAAAATAATGCTACTGAATTAAGAATTCGAGAATTAGGGAAAGAAATTGTCAAAGCCAAATACGGAAATCTCTTTGATATGTACAAACAGATTGTGGCGGATAATCCATACGAAACTCCAATGATGATATATCCAGCAGTTCATTACACGATGGGTGGAATATGGGTAGACTATAATCTAATGACGACTATACCTGGTTGTTATGCTATTGGTGAAGCAAACTTTTCTGACCATGGGGCAAATAGATTAGGGGCTTCAGCATTGATGCAAGGTCTAGCGGATGGATATTTTGTATTACCTTATACAATTGGAAACTATCTCTCATCAGACATCAGGACGGGTCAAATATCTACAGACACAAAAGAGTTTGAAGAAGCTGAAAAGCATGTGAAAGACCGTATTGAGGGTCTAGTAAATAATAACGGAACACATTCAGTAGATTATTATCATAGAAAACTGGGTAATATCATGTGGAATAAGTGTGGTATGGCAAGAAATGAAAAACAACTCAAAGAAGCCATCAAAGAAATATCAGATTTACGCGATGATTTTTGGAAAAATGTAAGTGTACCTGGAGGTGCTTACGAATTAAATCAAGAGCTTGAAAAGGCAGGTCGTGTTGCTGACTTTTTAGAGTTAGGTGAGCTATTTGCTAAAGATGCTCTTGAAAGAAATGAAAGTTGTGGTGGACATTTCAGAGAGGAATATGTAGAGAAGAGTGGGGAGCAAAAAGGTGAAGCTCTTCGTGATGACAAGAATTATGCATTCGTTTCAGCATGGGAACATACGGGTGTTCCAAGTGAGGCAATACTTCATAAAGAGGAATTAGAATTTAACGATATTGAACTAAAACAAAGATCATATAAGTAACCATGAAAGACATGAATTTGAATCTTAAAGTATGGAGACAAGATAGTCCCCAAAAAAAAGGAAAAATGGTTGATTATCAACTAGAAGGGATATCTGAACATATGTCCTTTCTTGAGATGATGGATGTTTTAAATCAACAACTTATAGAAAATGGTGAGCGTCCTGTTGCATTTGATCATGATTGTAGAGAGGGAATTTGTGGGAGTTGCTCCATGTTTATCAATGGAGAAGCACATGGTCCTGTAAAAGGTACAACAACATGCCAATTGCACATGAGAAGCTTTAAAGATGGAGATACAATTTTCATTGAACCATTTAGAGCAAATGCTTTTCCAGTTTTAAAGGATTTAGTTATCGATCGAAGTGCATTTGATAGAATACAGCATTCAGGAGGGTATATCTCAGTGAATACAAGTGGAAATACTCAAGATGCTAATGCGACACCTATACCAAAAGAAAATGCAGATCTTGCTATGGATGCAGCTACTTGTATTGGTTGTGGTGCATGTGTTGCTACATGCAAAAATAGTAGTGCAATGCTATTTGTCGGAGCCAAAATATCTCAATATGCTCTACTACCTCAAGGACAAGTAGAAGCAAAAGAAAGAGCTCAAAATATGGTGGTTCAAATGGATTCAGAGGGTTTTGGTAATTGCACAAATACTGGAGCATGTGAGGTAGAGTGTCCAAAAGGAATATCTCTCAGTAATATCGCTCGAATGAATCGCGAATTTTTGGATGGAAGTCTAACTAAATAGTTGATCCATGTTTAGTGGTATCATAGAGTCTCTTGCAGTTGTTCTTGAAATAGAAAGAGATGGAACAAACATTCATTTTACATTTGAGAGTGAGTATGCCCATGAATTAAAGGTAGATCAAAGTATTGCTCATAATGGAGTATGCCTAACCGTTGTTTCTATAAATGGGAATTCCTATAAAGTAACTGCAATTGAAGAAACTCTAAAATTGACAAATCTTGGAGATTTGAAGACGGGTGATAAAGTTAATTTTGAAAGATGCATCCGTTTGAATGATCGTTTAGATGGTCATATAGTTCAAGGACATGTTGATGGCGTGGCATCAGTTATTGAAATTCTGGATAAGGATGGTAGTTGGGAATATCAATTTCAATTGAATGAGTATTTTACAAATATCCATGATCATTCACCTGAAAAACTGATTATTCAAAAAGGTTCTATTACTATCAACGGTACAAGTTTGACGGTTACGGGTGTTAACAATAGACAGTTTGGTGTAGCTATAATACCATATACTTATGAGCATACAAATTTTCACACATTAAAGGTTGGTGAGAAAGTGAACATAGAACTTGATGTCTTGGGTAAATACGTGGCTAGGTTGACGGATTAATTATTAATGAAAATCCTTAAACACATAGGTGTTTTTTTTGTACTCATAGCTGCATCTTACTTTGGTCTAATTTTCATGGCACCGAGTGAATTAACTTTTCAAGTAAATGAGGATTTTGATGCTCCGATTGATAAAGTATTTTCCTCGATGACTGATCCTTTGTTACTGGCTCAGTGGGTTGATGGTGTAGATGATGTTCGCACAGGTAGTGATCATGTTCTAGAAGTAGGAGAAAAATTTCAGGTTTTTTATCAGGGAGAAAATTCCATGGTTATGGATAAGGTCATTTTATTATTTCAACCCAATGAAATATATTCAACTCATGGGGTAATTAAAGATTTTTTTGAATGGAATGAACGTATTCAATTTCAGTCATTGGATACTGTACATACTCGAATTTCAACTTTTGTAACAATTAAATCATTAAGCAATAAATCAAGATTATTTATGTATGCTGAAGAGACCCTCAAACAGAATGTTGCCAATAATTACATAAAATTGAAAAGTTTAATTGAGTAGCTTTAAGCGATATTTTCCCAATCAGTATACCCTTGCTTATCTTTCATAAAATGATAAAGACTTTGATGATTTGACAACTGAGGATCTGTACTTAGTATTTCTACTATAGCATTTCGAGCCTCGTCTGCTATGTTTGAATCGGTATTTAGTGAGGCTAGTTTCAGTTGATCAAGTCCACTTTGTCTAGTCCCAGCAATATCACCAAAACCACGGAGCTGCATGTCAATTTCGCTTAACTCAAATCCGCTGGATGTTTGAACCATGGCTTGAAGTCTTGTTTTTGCATTACTACTCAATTTTTTACTACTTAGCAGTATACAATAACTCTGTTCTCCTCCTCGACCGACCCTTCCACGAAGTTGGTGAAGCTGAGATAAGCCAAATTTTTCAGCACTTTCAATGATCATAATCGTTGCATTTGGGACATTAATTCCAACTTCTATTACGGTGGTGCTCACCAAAATATCTATTTTGCCCTCTGCAAAATCTTTCATTTTTGCTTCTTTATCACTTGGTTTCATCTTACCATGAAGCATTTCAACTTGAAATTTTGGTCTTGGAAAAGTTAAAAGGAGTTCATCATACCCATTATTTAGATCTCTGTAATTTAACTTTTCAGATTCTTCAATCAATGGATAAACAATATATGCCTGTCTGCCTTTGATGACTTGTTCTTTGACGAACTCATGCACCTTTTGACGTGCAAACCCAAATCTGTGAGCTGTTTTAATCTGTTTACGACCCGCAGGCATTTCGTCAATGACACTATAATCCAAGTCTCCATACATACTCATAGCTAGAGTTCGAGGTATGGGGGTTGCGGTCATTACTAAAACGTGTGGATTTTGAATTCCTTTACTCTGGAGTTTGGCTCGTTGTGCAACACCAAACCGATGTTGTTCATCAATTATAACTAGTCCTAATTTCTTGAATAAAACAGCGTCTTCTATCAAGGCATGGGTGCCTATCAGAAGTTTTATCTCACCTGTTTGTAATTTCTTGTGAAGTACTGTGCGTTCCTTTTTTGTAGTTGAGCCAGTAAGCAATCCTATTTGTATTCCTATTTTGTCAGCAAATTCCTTAAGACCAATGTAGTGCTGAATAGCTAATATTTCTGTAGGAGCCATTAAGCTTGCCTGATAATCGTTGTCAATTGCTCTTAAAACACTTAAGAAAGCCACAATGGTTTTACCACTTCCAACATCGCCTTGCAGAAGTCTATTCATTTGTAAGCCTGAGTATAGGTCTGTCACTATTTCAGCTAAAACTTTTTGTTGAGCTTGGGTTAAGTCAAATGCAAGGTGGTGCTCAATAAAATCTCTATATAGTGCTTCTTTTTTCTCAAAAGTAATTCCATGATTGACCTCTTTCCTATTTATCTTTTTTCGAATAAAGGGGAATTGTAAAAAAAATAACTCCTCAAATTTAAAACGATACTGTGCCGCTTCAATATGTCGATGACTAGGAGGTTGATGGATATATTTAAATGCTTTATATCGGGGTATGAGTTTGTACTTTTTGCAAAAATTATCACTAAATATTTCGGGTATTGCATACCGCTCATGATTTACAGCATTTTGTGTGATTTGACGAATGATTTTAGTTTCGATTCGTCTGGTTTTCATCATCTCAGTAGTATGATATACGGCTTCAAGTGGTGCAGATTTCAATCGATTTTCAACCGTGTCTAGTTCGGGATGACTAAAATTGATACTCCCTTTATAGTTATTTGGTTTGCCAAATATTACAATCTCTTCATTAATCTTTATGGTTTTTTTTATCCAATTTATGCCCTTAAACCAAATTAGTTCAACTTCTTGGCTACCATCTGAAAATGTAGCAACTAGACGTTTTTTTTTGGTGACTCCAATTTCTTCAAAGTGCTTGACTCTTCCTTTTATTTGGATATAGCTTGAGTCAGAGTCGATTTCAGATATTTTAAAAAATTTAGATCGATCTACGTACCTGAATGGAAAGTAATTTAAGAGATCATTAAAGCATAATATTCCTAGTTCTTTTTGAACAACTTCAGCACGAGTAGTTCCTACACCTTTTAAAAATTTGATATCTGATGCTAAAAATTCATTCATTGGAAAAAATATTTACTAATGAATGCACCTATCTCCATCATCCATGCAATTCCAACATGTACAAAGATACCTCCCCAAATAGACTTACTGTAGTAAGATATGACACCTAGAAGACTTCCTCCAAAAAATGAGCTAATGAGTTCTCCCATAGGCTTATTCCAGTGAATCACAACATACATATATGCGACAGGAATTATGGCTTTTGGCCCTACAATTCTAATAAATGCAAGAATCATAAAACCTCTAAAAAAAAATTCGATAGTGAAGAAGTCTAATCCATATAAAATCTCATAAATAGCATAGAATTTCCAATGATCGGGTGTGCTAATGTCAATTGATTGCAAACGTTGAACTCGAGGATATAATGACAAAAAATCAGCTTGAGTACTTGCAGCTGCAATAAGTGGAATCATAAAAGCTAACATGACCAAGTAGGGTTTGAAATCAAAACCTTTGGATGTGAATCCGTAGAAAGGTTGATTGGATTTGTCTGTAAAATACCAGTAGATGAATAAGATTATAAAAACAAAAAGACCCCGTGATATTGTACCAATAATCCTATTCAACCAATCTACATGGGCATAATTTGAGTGTTGATCAAGCCAATCACTTACGAAAAATGTGATGGAACTCCTAAAGGAAAATACAAGTACACCAAATATCAATAGAGCAATAAATCGCGGGTTCTTCCAAAATTCCCAATGCTTATGAATTAAGCTATGAATAAAATATCCAATTAATAACGGTGTCAGATAGAGCAAAAAATGAAAAGGTAATTTAAGATTTTGGTAATATGCCTTATACCACCAACTTGTCAGCAATGATATGTCATTGTTGTAATGGGGTATGTATTTGTAGTATTTAAAAAAGCAAAATCCGACAATAAAAATCAAAGCAATGATGAGTTCTTTCCAACTAAAATGGTCTGTGTAAAATTTGTTAAGGTATTGGAATAACTTCTTCAAATTGCTAAAAATCAAAACAATAATAAAACTATCCAGCTGATATATCTATGGAGTCAACCAAAATCTTAAATGATTGCATCTTATTTAAACTATACTTGTATAAAATAGAATAAACAATGCCTTCATTCTCTCATTTACATTGCCATAGTCAGTTTTCTTTACTTGATGGAGCTTCTCCAATTGACGACATGTTTGCTAAGGCAAAAGCAGATGGAATGAGAGCAGTTGCCCTCACTGATCATGGAAACATGTTTGGTGCATTCAAATTTGTTAATTCAGGTCTTAAGCATGGAGTGAAACCGATTGTAGGATGTGAATTTTACATGGTAGAGGATAGGACTCGAAGGTCTTTTGTAGGTGACACTAAAGATAAGAGGTTTCATCAACTTATTTTGGCTAAAAATCAGAAAGGATACGAAAATTTATCTCTATTATGTTCCGTTGGTTTCATGGAAGGTTTGTATGGTAAATTCCCAAGAATAGACAAAGACGTACTGAAAAGACATAGTGAGGGTCTAATTGCCACATCTTGTTGTATTGGTGCAGAGATACCTCAAGCAATCTTATTCAAAGGTGAGGAAGAGGCTGAGATTATCTTAAAGGAGTATATTGACATTTTTGGTGAGGATTTTTATATTGAGTTGCAACGTCATGGTATTCAGAACATTGACGGTACAGGGATGAGTCAAGAAGATGTAAATCAGGTACTTATAAGTTTCGCTAAAAAATACGATCTGAAAATTATTGCTACCAATGATTCTCACTATATGGAAGAGGATGATGCTTTGCCACATGATATTCTACTGTGTGTTAATACTGGCTCCAGAATTACAGATCCAAAAGGATATGGAAAAGGAATGCGTTTTGCATTTCCAAATAATGAGTTCTTTTTCAAGACCCAAGAAGAAATGGGTAGACTTTTTGCGGATATTCCAGAAGCTTTAGATAACACAAATATTGTTGTTGATAGTATAGAAACACCTCAATTAACTCGTGATGTTTTGCTGCCTAATTTTGTCATGCCATCTAAGTTTAAAAGTCAGGATGATTATTTAAAGTATCTCACATTTGAGGGTGCTAAAAAAAGATATCCTAGTATGACATTAGATATTGAAGAGCGATTATTATTTGAACTTTCAGTAATTAAAGAATCAGGTTATCCAGGTTATTTTTTGATTGTTCAAGATTTCACAAGTGTTGCTAGAGATATGGGTGTATCGGTTGGCCCCGGAAGGGGTTCAGCAGCAGGAAGTGCTGTTGCCTATTGTCTAGGAATAACCAATGTAGACCCAATTGCTTATGACCTACTATTTGAGCGATTCCTTAATCCAGAACGTGTATCATTACCCGATATTGATATTGATTTTGATGATGAAGGAAGACAAAAAGTAATTGATTATGTAGTAGATAAATATGGAAAAAATCAAGTAGCCCAAATTATTACATATGGAAGTATGGCTGCTCGTTCATCGTTAAGAGATGTTGGTCGAGTGTTGGATGTACCATTAGGTGAGGTAGATAAGGTTACGAAAACCTTTCCATCTCATCTTAGTGCTAATTTAAAGAAGGTGTTGGGTGAGGAGGGGATTGACAAAAAACTAAAAGGAGATATGAATTCAGAACAGGTTAAGGCTGCTGAAGATTTCAGAAAACTTTCAGAAAATGATGACTCCATAGGGCAAATGATTAGGACAGCTAAACGCTTGGAAGGATCAGTTAGAAATACAGGTATTCATGCTTGTGGTGTTATTATTACGCCAGATGATATCACCAAGTATGTTCCCGTAACGACAGCCAAAGATTCAGACTTATTAGTCACCCAATTTGATAACAGTGTCGTTGAGTCAGCTGGTCTACTAAAAATGGATTTCTTAGGCCTCAAAACACTGACAATCATAAAAGATGCAGTGGAAATAATTAAGAATAAGCGAGGAGTTACCATAATTCCTGACGAGATTCCATTAGATGATAAAAAAACATTAGAACTATTTTCAAAGGGAAACACCAATGGTATTTTTCAGTTTGAAAGCCCAGGCATGCAGAAGAATCTGAAAATGTTGAAGCCCGACAAATTTGAGGATTTAATAGCTATGAATGCCCTTTATCGTCCAGGACCAATGGAGTATATTAAAAACTTTATTGCACGTAAACATGGTCGTGAGGCTATTAATTATGATCTAGATGATATGCAGGAATATCTTGCAGACACATATGGTATTACAGTTTATCAAGAGCAAGTAATGCTTCTTTCCCAAAAACTTGCTGGTTTTACCAAGGGACAGGCGGATAGCTTAAGAAAGGCAATGGGAAAGAAGAAAATTGAAGAGATGAATAAGCTCTTTGACTTATTTATTTCACAAGGGACTGAACGTGGTCATGATGAAACAATACTCAAAAAGGTATGGACGGATTGGGAAGCATTTGCCTCATACGCATTTAATAAAAGTCACAGTACATGTTATGCATATTTAGCATTTCATACTGGATATCTTAAAGCTCATTATCCAGCAGAATTTATGGCCTCTGTACTTACTCATAATATGAATGATATTAAGAAGGTGAGCTTCTTTATGGATGAATGCAAGTGGATGGGAATTGAAATTCTAGGCCCTAGTGCCAATGAAAGTGAGCGTAAGTTTAGTGTTAACAAAGACGGAGCAATACGATTTGGATTAGCAGCAATCAAAGGAGTAGGAGATACAGCTGCAGAGGAGATCATTAGAGAACGAAATGAGAACGGAGTATATAAAAGTATTTTTGGTATTTGTAAACGAGTCAATCAACGTGTAGTCAATAAGAAATCACTAGAAAATTTAGCTATTGCAGGAGCTTTCGATGAGTTTGGAGTAAATAGGTCAGCATATGTGGTTGATTTAGGGCAGGGTAAAGGTGTAGATTTGGCTGTTAAATTTGGAAATCAGGTTCAAAGTGACGCGTTAAGCAATCAAGCGTCACTATTTGGAGGTGCGGGCTCATTAGAAATATCAGAGCCAGAATTACCAACAGTAGAACCGTGGTCTCTTATGGAGAAACTCCAACTTGAAAAGGAGCTTGTTGGAATATATATTTCTGGACATCCATTAAACAATTATAAGTTTGAAATTGATCATTTTACAACTTATAATATCCTAAACTTAGAGGAGCAAAATTTAAAGTTAGAAGGAGCTGAGATAAAACTCGCTGGGCTAATTACGACTGTTAGAGATTCAGTTAGTAAAAATGGTAAGCCCTTTTGCATATTCACACTAGAGGATTTTAGTGGGACACGTGAGTTTGCTCTATTTGGAGAAAAGTACACCCAGTTTAAACCATGGATTGAGCTAAATGCCCAAATATTCATCTCAGCAAAAGGAGAGAAAAGCTATCGTGATCCTGAAAAATTAGATTTGAATCTGTTGCAAATGACTTTTTTAGAGGATACTGTAGATCATCAATTAAAGAAGGTTACCCTCGAGATTAAAGCGGAAGAAGTTAATGAAACAATTATGGAGTCTATATTTGATCTTATTGATGAACGGGGTAAAGTAAAACTGGCCTTTAAAATTAGAAATGGAGAAAAAAGTGTTCAGGCCTTGTCTCAAAGATACAAAATACAAATGGATGAAATTACCAAAAAGAAGTTGTTGAGTTTAAGTCTTAAGTTTAGAATTAATTGAGGTCATCATACTTTAAATCTAAACTTACTTTTTCACTGTAATCTATTGGTACTTCAAAGTTAATGCCCAACATATTTACAGTTATTGAGCCGTAATAATCTACTTCTAAATCTTTATTTAAAAAGGCTTTAAAAGTGTTTTTGAAAAAACCTTTTTCGTTATTGGTTATTTCTTTTGGATTAAATGAAAAATTTATTGGAATAGTAAAGTCATTATTTTTTGGAATATTTACAGATACATTTTGTTGGATATCCGTAATGTCTTTATTGTTTACTTTTATGTGAATATTTGTCTTTGTTAGCTTTCCTCCAATTGCATTAGGATTGTTAAAAATGGCTTCTCCACTAATTGCGACGTTAGTTAAGCCCACAGATTTTATTTTTACTTTATTTAACCTTAAAAAGGTTGGTGATTGTGGGGCATTACCGCAGGCTATTGAAAAGAAAAAAATAAGGCAGACAGAAATTTTAATAATCCAGTTTTTATTTTGTAATAAAAATTTTAAGTTCATATTGACTACAAATTTATTGTCTAAGAATTTGTGTTTTTATAGTGTAAATTCATTTAAATAGATTCTAAATATTTATTTGTAATGTGTGTGTTTTACTCTACCTGTAGAGTATGAAACTTGATTTTTACTTTTTTTTTAGTTAAATTTATTGCACTAATAAAATCAAAACTGAATATTATGGATACAGCGTTTAAAAAAATATTGATAGCATTTGATGGAAGTGATTCTTCAAAATCAGCTCTTCAAAGTGCCTATGGAGTGGCCAAAAAATTTGATTCTGAAATAACATCACTTGTTGTATCAGAACAAGATATAAATCAAGAAAAGAATAAAGCTTATTTAGAAGATTTTTCTCAAAACAAGCATCTGAAAATTGAGATTATTGAAAGATCTGGGGCTGTTTATGATGAAGTGATAAAACTAGAGCTCGAGCATAATTACAGCTTAATTCTTATTGGAGCTCATGGAACAAGTGGTTGGAAACCATTGTGGATGGGAGGTAATGCGTTTAAGGTGATAAGTAGTTCGACTTGTCCTGTTATTAGTGTGCCTGAAAAATTTTCTTCCCCTGAGTTAAACCACATACTTCTTCCACTGTTAGACTCAAATACGACACGCCAAAAAGTACCTTATTGTATTAAGCTAGCAAAAGCCTTTGGTGCGACTGTTCATGTGTTAGGGATTTCAAAAAGTAACTCTTCTGAAACACAGAAACATGTTCATGCTTATGTTAATCAAACTATAAATTATTTATCTGAAAGAGGTATAAAATGTACTCAAGAAGAGAAATACGGTTTAAATGTTGCAGAATCGTGTATTAGTTACGGTGAGGAGGTAAATGCAGGATTGATGCTAATTATGACAGAAACTGAGAGTGCCGGTTTATTCATGGGAACATATGCACAACAGTTGGTCAATAGCAGCACATTTCCTGTCATGAGTATTCATTCTAGGGATACTCGTCTAGCTGGTTCTTCTGGTTATTAATCTAGAGCCCTTTGTCTCTAATGACTTCGCCAGCAGCCGGTTGTGCTGATGGCATGATGATTAGTTCATTGATGTTGACATGCTTTGGACGGCTTACTGCAAACCAAATTGCATCAGCGATGTCGTGAGCTACTAGATTTTCAAAACCGTTATAGACTTTTTTAGCTTTCTTAATATTTCCATCAAGTCGTACCACAGAAAATTCAGTTTCCACAGCACCTGGATTAATGCTTGTAACACGAACTCCAAATTCAGCTAACTCTCTTCGCATTGCTTTATTTAGTGCATCAACCATGTGCTTTGTACCACAATATACATTTCCATTGGGATAAACTTCTTTACCTGCAATAGAACCAATATTAATGATATGACCTTTTGTATTTTTGAGTAATGGAGTTACATATTTTGTCACATGTAAAAGACCTTTTATATTGGTGTCTATCATTCGATTCCAGTGATCAATACTTCCAGATTCTATACTACTAAATCCTGCTGCTAATCCTGCATTATTGATAAGTAGATCAATCGAAGTCCACTCTGAAGGTAAATTTTTAATGTATTGTTTTACTTCGTCATGGTCTCGTACATCAATATGCATAATTTTTGTTTTAATCGCATATTGATCTTTAAGTTCTTGGCTTTGTTTTTCTAAACGCTCTTTTCTTCGACCATTCAATATTAAATCATAGCCATTTTTGGCAAGTATTTTAGCAGTAGCGGCTCCAATTCCTGCAGTTGTTCCTGTGATTAGTGCTATGGGCATTATTTACCTTTTAACATGTTAAGTATGGCCTCATCAGACATTTCGAGCATCCCAGAATTTAATATTTCTTTGACTTCTCCTGCCTTTTCGTCATCAGGGTATTCATCTAAAAATTGGGTGTAATATTTTTCTGCTAATTTAATGTCTTGCAGATATTCCCATGCTATGAATCCTGCACGATAAATGAGATTGTTTCGATTTTCAAATTTTGGCCATTTCACGATGGCATTATCAAGAGTCCGGACAGCATCACTAAATCTACCAACGGCAGTATATCCCATAGTTAAGTTCTCAAAGTCCTTTGGCTTTAAAATGGTAGTAGCATCTGCAATTTTATCTTGGTAAAGTTTAATAATATCTTGCCATTGAGCTGGAGTAGGAAGGTTATTATCCAAAATTTCAGCAATTAAATCTTGAGATTTATCGTATTCGTGTTTTCTAGCATACATAATGGCTAAATTGATAGCTGCATTTCGATAGCGGTCAGTACTATCATCGCGAGTAATATATTCAGATAATAGATTGATTGATTCTGAAGTATCATTTTCGTAAAAGTAGTATTGAGCTGCAGAGTATAAATAATTATTAGCCTCACTATCTGAATATTTTAGTCCATAGTTTTTGTGTAGTAGGGCTAATTCTTTGAGGCCTTCTTGAGTGCCTGTTTTTTCAGATTTTTCAAAAACTTGAATTTCAGCTAGGAGCGACTCTTGACTTTTAGTACAACTAATAACGAATAGGGTGAATATAATTAAGGGGATTTTTTTCATGTCTTAATATTGATTAGATCGCAAAAGTACTAATGTACATGCATTCGTAGTTTGAATATTATTTTGTTTAGCCATATCAGCTAGTTTTTCATTCTCAGTTCCTGGATTGAAAATGATTCGATTAGGATTCAAATCTATGATTTTTTGAAGGAAGTGTTCTTGTAGTTTTGGATTAATATATAGCGTTATCGTATCAAATGATTCTTTTTCGGGCCATTCATTCATAATCTGAAGTGCTCCGATAGCCCCTTTCTTAACTCCAAATGGAACCACTTCATGATTGTATTCTTGCAACATTTGAGTAACCTTTAAGCTATGCCTTTCAGCTTTTGGTGATGCACCAATTACTAATGTTTTTTTATTCTGATGCATATCCAAGATAATTAAACGGAGTAATTTTGCTTATCTCTATTTTTACGGCATCAGAAACACTTAGTTTAGCTACAAATGCAGCAATACTTTGTTCGTTGATTCCGTCATTGGTTCTTGTAAGGTCTTTAAGGAGTTCATATGCTCCTTCTACTTTTTCTCGCCTCAAAATGGTTTGAATAGCTTCTGCTACAACAGCCCAATTTTTATTCAAGTCTGCATGGATAGCATCTTCATTTAAGATAAGCTTACCCATGCCTTTATTCAAACTTTTAAGAGCAATTAATGTGTGAGAAAGAGGAACACCTATGTTTCTCAATACGGTACTATCTGTCAAATCTCTTTGAAGCCTGCTGATGGGTAGTTTGTTGCTCAAGTGATCAAACAGGGCGTTGGCAATACCAAGATTTCCCTCAGAATTTTCAAAATCAATCGGATTGACTTTGTGTGGCATAGCACTTGACCCAACTTCACCCGCAACAATTTTTTGTTTGAAGAAATCCATGCTGATATACTGCCAAATATCTTTAGCAAAATCCATAAGGATGATATTAATACGCCTCAAGGTATCAAACACAGCTGCCAATTGATCATAGTGGTCAATTTGAGTGGTTGGATAGCTTCTAATTAATCCTAATTCATTAACTAATTGGTCTCCGAATTCGGGCCAGTTAATATCTGGGAAAGCCAGTCTGTGAGCATTAAAAGCACCCGTAGCACCTCCAAATTTAGCACTTATCGGGGTATGAATGAGTGTTTCTAATTGAATTCTAATACGTTCTGTAAAAACAGCAAACTCTTTACCCACAGTGGTAGGTGTTGCAGCTTGTCCATGAGTTCTACTTAATAGAGGAATGCTTTTCCATTCATCAGCAAATGATGCTATTTTTTCCAGAACGTTTTTGATAGCGGGAATCATCACTTCGTCGATACCTAGCTGCAAACTAAATGGAACAGCAGTATTATTAATATCTTGGCTAGTCAGACCAAAATGAACAAACTCACTAAACGGTTCAATGGAAGTCCCTTTGAGTTTATTTTTTATGAAATACTCCACTGCTTTAACATCATGATTGGTCGTTTTTTCAATTTCCTTAATTTGATTAGCATCTTCTTCGTTAAAATTTTGATAGAGAGATCTCAAAAAAGTCTGGTTTTCTTCTGATATTTCAGGGAAAGGTTTCAATCCTAATTTGGATAACGAAATAAAATATTCGATTTCGATCCAAACGCGGTATTTGAATAGACCGTATTCAGAAAAATAAGGAGCTAATTCATTTACTTTATTGTGGTATCTCCCATCGATAGGACTAATTGCTGTAAGTGGTGAAAGCATGGTGCAAATCAACATCATTTTTTTTACTTTGAGCGAATTTGTGTTTGATAACCATGAACAATTAGTTGAAGTATTTTTTCTAAAATAGGGTGTGGTAGTTTGGACTTCACAGATAGATGAATAAGTGATTGGTCTTTTTTTTTAAAATCTCTTCTAGTTTTTTGTGCTTGTCCGTGAATTTTATCAATAAAAGGTTAATCAAATTTCTTTGCTGTGTGTGGTTTTAGCTAAGTATGAGATGTAGTTTAGCTAGATTTTTAATAAAATAGGGACTTTAGGAACAATTTATTTCTACTCCTTTCTGATTACCTTTGCTGCCATGCGGAAATACAATCTTATAAGCGTTTTTGTCCTATGTGCTTTTTTTGCACAGGCCCAACTCACACTCTCTTCACCTTCCATAGATTTTGGTGATGTACTCACCACAGAAGAAAAGGAAATAGCGGTAGATGTGACTAATGAAAATACCTACCCTGTCAAGGTCGATCAAACCAAGTTGTACTCAGATGATTTTTCTTGCAGAGTAACGAATACTGAAATTGGGGTCGGAGCTACCTCAAAAATCAGAGTAACCTTCAAACCAAGACACAATATTGCTTATAATTCAGAATTGATTGTAGTGTTAGACGATGGTGCAGAGTATCGAATTGATATTCAGGGAGAAGGTAGGTATGAGGAAGCCTATTATTCCTCTACTTTTAATAAAAGCTATCAAGATTTAAAAGATGAGTTGAAGACTATTCTAGCAAGAAATTATCGAAACTTGGGATATACCAATGCAAGGGATAATATGTATGGTGATATTGATAATCAAAATGGTAATGTAACTTGTGTTTACACAGGTAGAGTATCTACTTTTAGCACCCGAAGTGGAGCGAATTCTAATAATATGAATTGCGAGCACACTTGGCCGCAAAGTTTTGGTAGTTCCAGTGAACCACAACGAGCAGACATTCATCACTTATTCCCTACTGATGGAGGCACAAATAGTCGTAGAGGTAATAACCCATTTGGTTTAGTAACTAATCCAAGTTGGACTGGTGGGGGAAGTAAACTAGGCAGTGGTCTATTTGAACCTAGGGATGAACACAAAGGAGCTGCAGCGAGGGCGATGCTTTATTTTGCTATACGATACCAGAATTATAACAATTTTATTAATAGTCAAGAAGATATTCTAAAACAATGGCATGTCACATTCCAACCAACAGCATGGGATATTCAACGGAATGAGAAAATATTTGGATATCAAAAAAATAGAAATCCTTTTGTAGATCATCCAGAGTTTATTGAGCGGATGAACAAAATTGGTTCAAATGACCCAAGACCAGTGATAAGAAACCTTGAAATATCTCAGAAGCAAATTTCTTACAATTATGTTACTCCATCTACTAATCGCACAATTTATCTTGTGAATAATGGAAATATTGAGATTCCAGAAATATCGAATGTCACCTCAAAAAATGGAAATATTATCATCAAATCAATAGATGCCACAGCACTGCCTGGAGATGTTTCTGCTTTATTGATAACATTCAAATCACTACCTGACGGTACCTATGACGATGAAATTACAATAGATACAGATGTTCAAACTGGAGATGTTTTTAAAATTCCTATAACTTTTACTATCGGTCAAGCGTCCGTAGATGATTTGATCAAAAAGCCTTTGATAGCAATATATCGTGCTCACAATCAAACAATACATATAGATAACTTACCGACGGATGTTTATGGCATAGAAATATGGAATTCAAACGGGCAGATGATTTTAAACGATATATCACCGACGTTAAACGATATCCCTTTCAATAATCCTAATTCGGGTATTTACTTCGTACTTGTTAAAACTAAGGCTGGAGCAGTTGCTTCAAAAGTTTTGGTTTATTAAAGTATAAAGTTTTTACCATATGCGTTTTTTTAAAGTAGTATTTGCATCAGCCCTAGGTTATATTCTAGCGATAGTCTTATTAATTGTTTCAATAATTTTTATTGGTATTGGTTTTGCTTCCAAAGCAAAACCTGAGGTTAAAATCCCCTCAGATGGTGTGCTTAATATGAAGCTAAATTATCCGCTATCAGATAAATCTGCGGATGATAGTCCGATTGTGTTTTTATCGGCATTGGATCCAAATTCAAACATTCCATTAGGGCTCAATAAAATAATCAGAGTGATTGATCAGGCTAAAGAAGATGATAAGATTAAAGGGATTATTTTAGATTTAACTACTTTCTCCTCTGGATATGCTAAAATCAGTGAAATTCGCAATAAGCTGAAAGATTTTAAATCTTCAGGAAAGTTTATCTATGCTTATGCGGATTACTATTATTTTCCTACCTATTACATGGCATCTGTAGCGGATAGTGTTTTTGTAAATCCAGAAGGTGAGATGTCTTTCACGGGTATGGTTGGTCAAGTATCTTTTTTTGCTGGTGCATTAGAGAAAATGGGGATTGAAGTGCAAGCAATTAGAGCAGGTAAATTCAAGGGTGCAGTAGAGTCATTTACTCGAAAAAATTTAAGTCCCGAAAATCGTCTTCAAATGGAAGCATATATTAATTCAGTTTATAATGAAGTTTTGTCAAAAATTTCTGATGCTCGAGGAATTAGTGTAGAAAAATTAAAATCCGATGCTGACCAGCTTCAAATGAAATCTATAAATGATTTTATTAGTGCAGGATATATTGATCAGGCTTTGTATAAAGATCAATTTTATAACACCATGAAGAAGAGAATGGGTGAGGATGAGGATAAAAAAGTGCCTCTTATATCTGAGAAAAAATATGCTAAAAGTATAAGAGTAAAGGGTAGCAGTCGTGATCGAATAGCTGTTATTTATGCTAGTGGTGATATTGTTGGAGGCAAGGGAGATGGTACTCAAATCGCTGCAGATGATATGGCAAAAACATTAAAATCAGCAAGACTTGATGATAAAATTAAATCGGTAGTTTTTAGAATTGATAGTCGTGGTGGTAGTTCGCTTGCAAGTGATATTATTTGGAGAGAAGCAAAACTTCTGGCCGATGAAAAGCCGCTTATTGTGAGTATGAGTGATGTTGCTGCAAGTGGAGGTTATTATATTGCTACACCAGCTCTTAAAATTATAGCAGAACCAACAACTATAACTGGCTCAATAGGTGTATTTGGATTATTGCCAAACGCTCAAAAATTACTCAATGATAAGATGGGCATCACCTTCGAGTATGTGGGGACAGGTAAAAATTCAGACATGGGAAGAATTGATAAACCATTAACATCAGAACAGAAAAACTATATAGGTTCGATAGTTGATAAAATCTATGATACCTTTTTAACTCGAGTTGCTAACGGCAGAAAAATGACCAAAGATGAGGTGCATGCTATTGCACAAGGTCGAGTATGGACAGGAAAAATGGCTAAAGAAATTGGTTTGGTTGATGAGTTAGGTGGATTAGAAAAAGCTATTGCTATCGCTGCAGAAGAAGCTGGTTTGGAAGATTACAAACTCAAAGAATTGCCTAAATCTAAAGATCCAATCATAGAAATGGTTAATAAGTTTCAAGGGAATGCTAGCTTGACTTCACAACTTCAGCAAATAACAAAAAATACTAGTTTTGAATCATATATCCAGCAGTTTAGCGATATTGAACGCTGGGGTACAAAACAAAGTGTTCAAGCAATCATGCCATACTCAATAGAAATCAAAAATTATATTTTAAAGTAGAATAAAATTTTAAAACTGTTCTTTATTTGATTTTCCATTAGGTTATGTTCTTTGTGAATAAAAATCATTTGACTGCCAAAAAATCGAAAAAATCTGCCATTTTTGCAGTTATTCAATGGATTTACAACAAGTAAAACGACGATTCGGAATTATTGGAAACTCTGCAAAGCTAAATTACGCTTTGCAAACTGCTATGCGTGTTGCATCTACAGAACTAACAGTATATATACAAGGTGAGAGTGGAAGTGGTAAAGAGTCTTTTTCTAAAATTATTCACCACCTAAGCCCTAGAAAACATGGCACATTTATAGCGATTAATTGTGGTGCACTCCCCGAGGGTACTATTAACTCTGAATTATTCGGCCACGACAAAGGGGCTTTTACAGGTGCTGTAGATAATCGAAAGGGTTATTTTGAAAGTGCCAATGGAGGAACTATTTTCCTAGATGAAGTAGGTGAACTTCCTTTAGAAACTCAAAGTAGATTGCTTCGTGTGCTCGAAAATGGAGAATTTATTCGAGTAGGTAGCAGTAAGGTTCAAAAGACCGATGTTCGAATTATTACTGCAACCAATCGAGATTTAATAACTGAAGTTGAAAGAGATAAGTTCAGAGAGGATTTGTATTATAGGCTTGCTACTTTACCTATTGCAGTCCCACCATTAAGAGAACGACCTGGAGATGTTGCTCTTTTGTTTCAAAAATTTGCTTTTGATGCATCTGAAAAATACAGAAATGAAATGATGGAGTTAGCACTTGATGCAGAGCAACTCCTCATGAATTATCGTTGGCCAGGAAATATTCGCCAACTTAAAAACATAGCAGAGCAAGTTTCTGTGCTTGAAGAGGGTCCGCATATTAGTGCAGATACTCTAAGAAAATATTTACCTGAACGTGCTGAGAATAATTTGCCTGCAGTATATAAAGAAAAAGGTAAGGAAAGTGATGTGTCTGAAAGAGATATTTTCTATAAGGTTCTAATTGATCTTAAAAAAGATGTCTCAGAGCTCAGAAAGGTGGTCTTCGGTATGCTAGAGAATTCAGATTCTCCTGAAGAATTTATAGAACCCAATAAGCCTTCAATTGCTCGATTTATTCCACAAGATACTACTCAGGCAGAAACGACAGATTACACGGCTAATACCTCTGTTAGAACGGACGAGGTATATCAACATGTAGTTATTGAGGATAAAGATTCTGTAGGAGAACATGAAGTGTTATCCCTTGAAGCAAAAGAAGAGGAGTTGATTAGGAAGGCATTGCTTAAAAATAATGGTAGACGTAAAAAAGCAGCTAAGGACTTAGGGATTTCCGAACGAACATTATATCGTAAAATAAAACAATATGAAATTGAAAGTTAATACATTAATACTTTCAGGTATGATATTGGCTTCAATAGCCCTAAAATCTTGTGGCTTTTATTCCTTTTCGGGTACTAGTATTCCTCAAGAGGTAAAGACTTTTTCTGTGAGTTATTTTGATAATAATGCTCCAATAAATTCACCACTTCTGAGTCAAACAATTACAGAAGGTTTGAAACAAAAATTTATCTCAGAGACCAATTTAAGTATTGAGGAAAGAAATGGAGATTTTGATTTTTCTGGTGAGATAACCTCATTTACGGTAACTCCTGTTTCAGCTCAAAGTACGGATAACGCACAACTCAATAGATTGACTATTCAAGTGGCAATAAAGTTAGTATGTGCTTCAGATGACAAAATTTCTTTTGAGCAGACCTTTTCTAATTTTCAAGACTTTGATGCTACACTTAACTTTAGTGATGTAGAAATTGATTTGGTTGAAGAAATATCTGAAATGTTGATACAATCAATTTTTAATAAAGCAGCAATCAATTGGTAGATTACACTATAAACATACCAAAATTAGTAGATCAACCTTTTGCAATTGAGAAAACAGACATTAAAGGCCTGGAGCAATTGACCAAAGAATATCCTTGGTGTAGCAGCTATCAAATTATACTAGCTAAGGGATATGAATGCCATGAGCATTATTATCAAAATAAGCAGTTAAGACTTGCATCAACGTATGCAGCTAGTAGAGAGCAGTTATTTCTATATTTTAAGAAACAAGATTCACCAGTAGTTGATTTTAAGGAGGATACTGTATCTGAAAAATCAAAAGCAAATCCTTCAACCAAAGCTCAACCAATCCTTGAAAATAAAATTGATAAGGCTTCTGATAAAGAGTCAGCACACAAAATTATTCAAGAAAAACAACCAGCAATAGACTTTGATAAAATTGTAACCTATAATCCCATTGATGAGCTCAAGGTTAAAGAGTATAAAAATAAGCCCGATTCACCACGGATTCCAATTGAGCAGATGCCTTATAATCCTGAGAAAGAACTAGCTAAATTAATTGATGAGTCTAGTGAAACAGTGGATAGAGATTTTATAAATTGGATAAATCATGTAGGTAGTGATGAAATTAAGGAATCCAAAAAGACAAATAAGAAATCAAATAAGAAGACTATCGATAATAAAAAATCACCTGACAATGTTCAAAATCTCCTAGACCAGTTTTTAGCTACCAAGCGTTCAAGACCGATACAAAATCGCAGTTTTTATAATGCACAAGACAAAGCAGAGGAGAGTGAAACAGATAAAATGAATATTGTTAGTGAAACATTATTGAAGGTTTATGCCAAACAAGGGCACTATGATAAAGCCATATTAGGTTACGAAAAATTAAGTTTGCAAAATCCTAATAAATCCGCGTATTTTGCCGCCCGAATTAAGGAAATTATAAAAACACAAAACGAATTATAATCGCATGTTTACATTATTTATCATATTAGCCATCATTGCTTCAGTACTTTTAATTCTAGCCGTACTAATACAAAATCCAAAAGGTGGAGGAATTGCAGCTAATTTTTCTGCGGCAAATCAAATTGCTGGTGTGAAGAAAACCAATGAATTTATTGAAAAGGCTACATGGACACTAGCTATTGCCATTATGATTTTATCCATCGGTAGCCGATTTGTTTACACTCCTGATGTAGAAAAAAGAAATGCTTTCTTAGAACGTGTTGAAGAATCTACACCAGCGGCACCAGCTCCCATACAACAAGCTGTTCCAGCACCACCAAAACAAGAAATTAATCCAGAGAACATGGATGTTGAAATTTTGGATGAGAATGGAAATCCTATTGAACAATAGCCAGTATTAACAATCTGATATTTCTTATTTTAGTTGAAGGAGACTGACAGTCTTCGTCTTGATGTTAATTCTGGATCTCTTTCATTAGAGTCTGACAGTATGGCTTAACATCAGTTTTCTTACTGTTAAAAATGAAATTTTGTCTTCATTATTACATTGGCACAAAGTATGATTATATCTCTATAAATTTAGAATTTTAAAAAAATGAACATTAAACCATTATCAGACAGAGTATTGGTAGAACCTGCAGCAGCAGAAACAAAAACAGCTGGAGGAATCTACATTCCTGACACTGCCAAAGAAAAGCCTCAAAAGGGTACAATCATAGCAGTTGGACCAGGGAAAAAAGATGAACCAACCACGGTTAAAGTTGGAGACACAGTGCTTTATGGTAAGTACTCGGGTACAGAATTGGCCGTTGATGGTAAAGATTTATTAATGATGAGAGAATCAGACATTCTTGCAATCGTATAACTAAAAAAAATATTAAAAACTTAAAGAATTATGGCAAAGCAAATTTTATTTGACACCAAAGGAAGAGATGAACTTAAGAGAGGCGTTGATCAGTTAGCAAACGCAGTAAAAGTAACATTAGGACCCAAAGGTCGTAATGTAGTTATTGACAAAAAGTTTGGCTCACCGAATGTAACGAAAGATGGTGTTTCTGTAGCTAAAGAAATAGAACTTAAAGACCCTATTGAAAACATGGGAGCACAAATGGTTAAGGAAGTTGCATCCAAAACAGCAGATATTGCTGGAGATGGTACTACAACGGCTACTGTTTTGGCACAAGCTATTGTGTCTGGAGGACTAAAAAATGTAGCTGCAGGAGCTAACCCAATGGATTTGAAGCGAGGTATTGATAAAGCAGTTTCGGCAGTAAAAGATAACCTTCAAAAACAAAGTGAGGTAGTTGGTGATGATTTTGATAAAATCAGTCAAGTAGCCTCTATATCAGCCAATAATGATGAAGTCATAGGAACGCTAATAGCTGATGCTATGAAGAAAGTGGGTAAAAATGGTGTCATTACAGTTGAAGAGGCAAAAGGTACAGAGACAGAAGTTAAAACTGTTGAAGGAATGCAGTTTGACAGAGGATACCTTTCCCCATATTTTGTAACAAATACTGAGAAGATGGAAGCGGATTTAGATTCTCCATATATCCTAATTTGTGACAAGAAAATTAGTAGCATGAAAGAGTTGCTTCCTGTTTTAGAGCAAACAGCTCAATCGGGTAAGCCACTTGTTATTATTTCTGAGGAAGTGGAAGGAGAGGCTCTTGCAACTTTAGTTGTTAATAAGATTAGAGGATCACTTAAAGTGGCTGCTGTAAAAGCACCTGGGTTTGGAGATCGACGTAAAGCTATGTTGCAAGACATTGCTATTTTAACTGGCGGTATAGTAATCAGTGAGGAGCAAGGTAGAAAATTAGAAGACACTACCATAGAAATGTTAGGTACTTCTGAGAAAATAACTATCGATAAAGAAAATACAGTTATTGTTAATGGAGCTGGAAATTCTGCGGATATCAAAGGTCGAATTGCTCAAATTAATGCTGAAATAGAAAATTCTACCTCAGATTATGACAAAGAGAAATTACAAGAAAGACTTGCCAAACTATCAGGCGGAGTAGCTGTGTTATATATTGGTGCAGCTTCAGAAGTAGAAATGAAAGAAAAGAAAGATCGTGTTGATGATGCATTAGCTGCAACAAGAGCTGCTGTAGAAGAAGGCATTGTAGCTGGTGGAGGTGTTGCCTTTGTAAGATCTATTGAGTCAATAGTAAATCTTGAGGGTTCTAATCCTGATGAGCATACAGGTATTAATATTATTCGAAGAGCACTTGAAGAACCATTGCGTCAGATTGTTGCTAATGCTGGTGGAGAAGGTTCTGTTGTTATTCAGAATGTAAAAGACGGTAAGAAGGATTATGGTTACAATGCCCGTACGGATGAGTACATGAATCTTATCAAAGCAGGTGTTATTGATCCTACTAAAGTAAGTAGAGTAGCATTAGAGAATGCAGCATCCGTTGCGAGTATGTTGTTGACTACAGAATGCATAATTGCAGACATACCAGAAGCAGAAGCTCCACATAGCCATGCTGGTGGGGGTGGAATGCCTGACATGGGCGGTATGGGAGGAATGATGTAATCGTTTCTAACTGGATATAAAAAAAGCATCTCCAAGGAGGTGCTTTTTTTATGGGTTGATTGAAAGTAGTTTTTGTATATCGTGTTCAATGGTCTTAGGCAATACTTTAGGTGCATATCGCTTAATAACCTCACCCTTTCCATTTACTAGAAATTTTGTAAAATTCCAGCTAATTCGATTCATTATAAGTCCCTTTTTTGATCTTTTAAGAAATTGAAAGACAGGATCAGTTTTGGGGCCATTTACATGCACTTTCTCAGTAAGTTGAAATGTTACTCGATGTGAATTAAAACATGCTTCTTCCATATTATCATTGGATAGTGGTTCCTGCCATGCAAATTGGTTACATGGGAATCCAAGAACTTCTAAGCCTTGATTTTTGTATGATGTATACAAATTTTCTAATCCTCTCAATTGAGGAGTAAGACCGCATTTTGAAGCAGTATTAGCAATAAGCAATAATTTGCCACGGAAATTTTCCATTGATAAGGGCAGCCCACTTGGTGTTTTGGTAGTTAATTTGTAAAAGTCTTTGACCATGTTTACTCCTCTAAATAAATATGCTTAACGCGTCCGACTTCTCCAGTTTCTATCATAACCTTAATCCCATGAGGATGCTGTTTTGAATTAGTAAGGATTCGTTTTACAAATCCATTAGTTAATTTGCCCGAAACTTGATGTTGTTTTTGAACTATATCAACTTCTAATCCTATAGAAATATTTTGTCTATTTTGCCCAGAATCCATAGACATTTAACAACTGAACTCTTTAAATGGTTGGTCCAATCCATTTAAACTCATATTCCTTTTCAGGTTCTTGCATTCGGTTGGTAATTCTTTGTAATCGGTCAGGTAGGGCCATAAGATAGTCTCTTGCTTTTTCACCTGCGTCATTCAAATCTTTAATTTTATCAATATTCCAATCTTTAATAAGTGAACTCAAAATATCAATATAATCTTGTGCTGTGTATACTTTGGTGCGTTGTGCTGCATCTGAAAAATGACTCCAAAGTTCTCCCACTTTATCACCGCTTTGACGCATAAAGTGAGCTGGCATTACAATTTTTCTACGCATCATTTCCTCAAAAGAAGTCATCATTTGGCTGGGGTCTAGTTCGAATATTCTTTTCACAAAATCTGAATAAGCAGAGGCATGCCGTGCTTCATCAGCAGCAATGATTCCATTGATTTTTGCCAACAAGCTGTTCCCTGTTTTTTTAACAAGCGTAGCCACCCTTCGATGTGATATGTTAGTAGCTAATTCTTGGAAACTTGTATAGACAAATTTTTTATATGGATGACGGTCTGTACCAATGTCAAATCCGTCGTTTATCAAATGTTGAGTGGTAACTTCCATTTCTCTCATATTAACTCGTCCACACAGGAATAAATACTTATTCAGTAAATCACCATGTCGATTTTCTTCAGCTGTCCAGCCACGTATCCATTTACTCCACCCATTCGGATTGCCATTGTTATATTGTTGATTTACACCTTCAACATCCATGAGCCATGTTTCATAGGTAGGTAGTGCTTCTTCAGTAATTGTATCACCAATTAATACGGTAAGTAAGTCATAGTCCATTTCTTTAGCTAATTCTTGTATCTGACTCACTTCTTTCACAAATTCTGGATTTCGTGAATCGGGCAATAAATCTGCAGGTTGCCAGTTGGACTCAATTGGTTTCAGGTATTTAACCAATAAGTCATCCATTGATTTACCTATTGTAGCCATTACTTCTAATCGTAGATCGTGTAGATTCATATTGTATGCGAATGTAATAGATTGAGGAGCTTTTTAGAATTAATTACTAATATGATATGAGTATATATTGCAATGATTTAAGGAAATAAATTCTGTAATTCATCTACCATGGTATTCACGTACATTTGTACAACAATGAAGTTTGATGATTATCGCCTGTCCAAAGAGGTAAAAAAAAACTTAGGAGATATGGATTTCCGCAGACCTACTGATATTCAGTATAAGTGCATACCACCAATTCAGCGGGGAGAAGATCTCTTAGCAATAGCTCAAACGGGTACAGGAAAGACAGCAGCATTTGCAATTCCTGTGATTGATAAAATTCAGCAAATCAAGTATAAGTCTAAAAATAAGAGTAGTGTTATTCGATCTATTGTAATGGTTCCAACAAGAGAGCTAGCTCAACAAATCACTCAGGTTTTTAATAGAATAGGTAAAAATACAAAGGTAAAGGCACTATGTGTTTTTGGGGGAGTCGATCAAGATCACCAAATAAATAAACTCATAGAAGGAATGGACATCATCGTCAGTACACCAGGTCGAATGTTTGATTTGGTAAGTCAAGGATATCTAAAACTGGATAGAATTGAAACATTGATATTAGATGAGGCCGATCAAATGCTTGATTTAGGCTTTGCTAAAGATATTGACGATTTAGTTAGGAAACTACCAAGAAGACGTCAAACGCTATTTTTTTCTGCTACCATTAACAAAAAAATAAAAGCTCAAGCATACAAAATGGTTAGCAGCAAGGCCATTAGGATTCAGATTTCACCTGAGAACCCTGTTAGCAAAAATGTAAACCATCAAGTGGCCTTTGTAGAAATGGATGATAAACGTTTTTTTCTCCAGCGGATTATTCAAGAAAATGAGGGCAAAAAGATACTCATATTTGTAAGGACTAAGGTCAGAGCAGAACGGGTAAAAAAAGCTATGGAAAGAGCTCAAATTGATACGTTAACTATTCATGGAGATAAAGAGCAACAAGATAGAGATGTCGCATTGTTAGCTTTTAAAACAGGTGCATGTTCTGTCTTAATTGCTACGGATGTTACAGCTAGGGGAATAGATATCGATGGGGTTGAAATGGTTATTAACTATGATTTGCCAGAAATTTCAGAAAATTATGTTCATCGAGTTGGCCGAACTGGTCGTGGAAGGAATAAAGGAAGAGCCATCTCTTTTTGTGCTAAAGAAGAAAGAGATTACTTATCTGCGATTGAGGAATTTATCACAGTTCCTATTGCTCGTGCTACGGTTACTAAACGAGAATATGAAGAAACGGTTGAATTTGCTGATGATGGAGCAAATGATTGGCAGAAACTCATGCAAGAAAGTAGTTCAAAAACCAATAAGAAAACGAAGAAAGATAGAAATTGATCAAAAAAAAATCCATTTGAAGTCAAATGGATTTTTTTTTGATTTTTATTATATACTTATGGTCCAACATCATGATTTGCAGATTCTAGTACATAAGGATGATTAATGGGGTAGAGATTTGCTTTGCTCAATGAATGAAGCACGGTGTATGCAAATATTCCAAAGAAACAGATGGTCGTACCAATCTCTAAAAGGCCTATTCCTGCGTGATCTCCAACTGTACCTGGCATAATTAATAGATACATATCCACCCAATGCCCAATCAAAATGATGGAAGCAGCAAGTATTAGTACTACTGGTGATCGTTTAGCATTTCTCATCATTAGAACAAGGAAAGGAGCAATAAAGCACATAAAAAGGTTGATGAAGAACAAAGGTTTAAAGTCTCCACTCAATCTAGCTGCAAAATATACTGTCTCTTCAGGAAGGTTCGTGTACCAAATAAGTAACCATTGGCTAAGAAATATGTATGCCCAGAATACACAGAATGCAAACATGAACTTACCTAAATCGTGAGTTACCTCATCAGAAACTAAGGTCATTTTCCCTTTAATCTTAAGGTACTGAAGTATAATCATCATCACAGAAAGTCCTGTTACAAATGAAATTGCAAAGTTATAAACCGAGAACATGGTAGAATACCAGTGAGCATCAATACTCATGATGATTAACCATGATAAAGCAGAGAATGAGAATGCGAAAAAGAAGATGAATCCAGCTGACCATTTAGTAGAACTCTTGTACATGGATAAGCCCTTATCTGAATCTTCAGCTAAACTATTCCTTCTTAGCTTCATTCGAATCATAATCCAAACAATGGTAACAAACGGAATGAAGAAAAATAAAGAGGTGTTGTTTAACAGCCACGACTTACTTTCTAATATCTTATCATAACCAGCAGCATTTGGATTTCCAGCAGCAGAACTGTGGAAATATTGTACCCAATGATACAATGTATCTTTAGATCCGATGATAATACCAACAAGCAGTATAGAACCAACCAGGAGATAACTACTCTGTGCTTCCATAATTCTTTTAAGCATTACTGCCCAACCAGCATTTGCTACATAATTGACAGCTATAAAAAATATAGCAGCAACCGCAAATAACCAGAAATAATAACTATTCATGAGAAGGTTAGCCCATACACGAGTCATCCATGTAGGTCCGTGGTGTTCATCTGCATGTGCATCATGACTTTCTGCAGGTTGAGTTGTTTCGGTATGTGGGTTATCAATCAATAAAACGGTTGTTGAATGTTCATCTGCGTGAGCATCATGACCTTCTATTGTATGTGAATCAGTTTCTGTAGTTGAATGATGAGAATCTTCCGCACTCCAATTATTTTTTACCTGCAATGATCCAAAAATAGCCAAAACAGCCCCTATAACGATGAGTAGAATAGGGATTAACTTAGCTCTCCCTTGAAATTCAAATTTTTCTTGCGATACTTCTTGTATTGTATGGTGTCCCATGATTTAAGTTTCGTATTTAATTAGTTGACTTCAGTGTTATTTTGATTTTCAGAAGCATAGTTGAAATCATCACCAAAAGCTAATGATTTCAAATAATGAATGACTTTCCAACGTTCTTCAGGATCAAGCATGAATGCATGAGATCCCATTAAACCTTTCCCATAAGTAATGGTGTGGAATGCTTTTCCATTGGGGAGCTCTTTGATGTAATCAGACTGGTAATTTGGCCATGAAGGAGCAGGCATTTTTTTATCCTTAAAAATAGGACCATCATTCTTACCTTTTTTACCGTGACAATGCCAACAGTAGATATTATATAATCGTTTACCTTCAGCTACATTTTCATTTGTAGGAGCGACTGAACCAGTATATTCTGCACTTGCAGCATAACCGTCCCCAGTATTTGGGTGAGGATATATGTAGTTAATTTGACCACGAGCTACAGTTCCATAAACAGGCTCTCTCATGGTCATACCATTTGGATTAGTAGAAAATTTCTTTTCTTGTGAATAAGGTTCGTATGCTTGTGAGATATACATATTAGGAGCATACTCTATTCCAGGGTTATCCCCTGAGCTCATGCATGAAACCATGCTTAGAGCAGGTAAAACTAGGATAATTCCGAATTTTAAAATATTGTTTAGCTTCATGGTATTATTTCTTCTTTGTTTTTTTGGTAGAAGTCTTATTGATTTTCAGAATTTTAGTTAATTCTTCTTCTGAGGTTAATGATGTATTGAAGGCTTCTTTTGAATCATTGACTTCGATAGCACCCTCCTTTTTTAGAAGTTCTAAAATATCTTTATTACTTAATGATTGATCTTGATCATTGTCAATAGCAAGTACCATGTGATCGTCAGTTTGTCTTCTAGATAATAAGTCTTCCTTAATACCATGAATCATACGTGTTCTTGCAAAAAACATGATAACCATTCCAAATGCAGTAAATAGGATAGTTAACTCAAACATTACCGGTATGAAACTAGTGAATACAGAGATATCTTGAGGTTTACCTCCAATAATCATTGGCCAGTCAACAACATTCATATAGTATGCTAATGTGAAACCAGATAAACATCCCAAAAGTCCACATAAGAATGCACCAATGGTAAGATTTGTTCTGTGATAACCAAGAGCATGATCTAAATGATGAACAGGGAACGGTGTATAGCAATCAAATATTTTTACGCCTTTTTCTTTTAGGGTATTAACTGCATGCAAAAGTTTATCGGAATCGTCAAATATTCCAACAGTAAATTTTTTATTATCTAATAATATACTTTTATCAACCATTACTCTTTGTCTTTTATGATAGTCTTAACTTCCGCCATATTAATTACGGGTAAAAATTTAGCAAACATGAAGAAACAGGTAAAGAATAAACCAAATGTTCCAAGGAATATTCCAACTTCAACCCATGTTGCATGATACATCACCCAGCTACTCGGTAAAAAGTCTCTGTGAAGTGATGTTACGATAATTACAAATCGTTCAAACCACATTCCTATATTTACGATTATTGAAATAATAAATATAAACCAAGGTGTGGTTCTTGCCCATTTACTCCAAAATACTTGAGGAGCCACGAGGTTACAAAACATCATAGTCCAATATGCCCAAGCATAAGGCCCAAACATTCGATTAGCAAATGCGTATTGCTCATATTCATATCCTGAATATGCAGCGATAACAAATTCTGTAATGTATGCTAGTCCTACAATTGAGCCTGTTAGAAGAATAACTTTAGTCATAGCCTCTAAGTGCTCAGTTGTAATATAATCTTGATAGTTCATTACATGTCTAGCAATAAGAAGAAGTGTAAGAACCATTCCAAAACCAGAAAAAATAGCCCCAGCTACGAAGTAGGGTGGGAATATCGTTGTGTGCCAACCGGGTATTACTGAAGTAGCAAAATCCATTGATACAATCGTGTGAACAGACAAAACAAGAGGTGTTGAGATACCAGCTAATATTAGAGCAACAACTTCATATCTTCCCCAAGATTTAGCTGAACCATTCCAACCCATTGCAAAAAAGCCATACCAAAACTTACGAGCTTTTGTTGTCGCTCTATCTCTAACGGTAGCAATATCAGGTATTAATCCAAGATACCAAAATACAAGAGATACGGATAAATAAGTAGAAATAGCAAAAACATCCCATAGCAATGGAGAATTGAAATTCACCCAAAGTGATCCAAATGCATTTGGAAGTGGGAGAGGCCAATATCCTAGCCACACACGTCCCATGTGGAATAAAGGGAAAATAGCTGCACAAAATACAGCAAAAATGGTCATTGCCTCAGCCGAACGGTTGATAGCCATTCTCCATTTTTGTCTAAACAAAAGAAGAATCGCAGAAATTAACGTTCCTGCATGACCGATACCTACCCAGAATACAAAGTTGGTGATATCCCAACCCCACATAACTGATTTGTTTACATTCCATGTACCAATTCCTTCCCAGACAGTCCATGCCAAGGTTCCGGCTAGTACAAGAAGTAATACGACTGCAATAGAAAATCCAAGCCACCAAGATGGTGTAGGTTTATTTTCAATTGGCCGACAGACGTCTTTAGTAACATCTGAATATGTTTTTCCGCCTGTTACGAGCGGTTGTCTTATATCTGCTGTATACATGCTTTATTTATGAATGGGCTGGTTTATTATTTGTTTCTTTAATATTTCTGATTTTAGTCATGTACTGAACGCTTGGTTTAACACCTAATTCTTCAAGTACATGGTATGATCTGTCATTCTTGTATAATTTAGCAATTTCGCTGTTCTTATCATTCAAGTCTCCAAAAACAATTGCGTTAGAGGGACATGTTTGAGCACAAGCCGTTGTGAACTCATCTGTGTTCATCTTACGATTATCTCTTTTAGCTGATAGTTTAGCAGATTGAATTCGTTGTACACAGAAGCTACATTTTTCCATTACACCTCGAGAACGAACAGTCACGTCTGGATTGATGACCATTTTTCCTAAATCATTACTAAAATGGTAATCAAATTTTTCGTTTTCGTTGTATCTGAACCAATTGAATCTTCTTACCTTATAAGGACAGTTATTGCCACAATATTTCGTACCAATACAACGGTTGTAAGTCATTTGGTTGAGACCCTCACTACTGTGAGTAGTTGCAAGAACTGGGCAAACAGTTTCACAAGGAGCATTATCACAATGTTGGCACATCATTGGTTGATGAGCAACTCTCACATTTTGATAGTAGTCATATGCGTTTTCAGCATCTGAGTCTGCACTGTAAGCTTCCATCACCTTCTCTTTAGTCATCAATTCGCCTTCTTCAACGGTTTGATCACCACCATGAACGATGCTTAAACTTAAATCTTTTTTCGAAGGTGCTTCAAAACTATAGTATCTATCTACTCTTAACCAATGCATTTCTCTGCGGCGTCTAACCTCATCTCTACCTACAATGGGTACGTTGTTTTCAATGCTACAACTTACAATACAAGCACTACATCCTGTGCATGAATTTAAGTCGATTGCCATAGCCCAATGATGTCCTTTAGAATAATCGTAATCATCCCATAGTGAAATCATTTTAGGTTTATGAACATATCCTCCAGCTTTTGGATCTTTTCGATATTCATCCAAACTAGCTTCTCTGATGATGTCTCTACCTTCAATGGAATAGTGCGTTTGAGTGATTCCAAATTCATATAATTTTGAACCAGACACTTTTTCAATGGTCACATCACCTGACATGTAGTTAGCATATCCATTCTTTGTGTCAACTAATGGATAGGCATTTTTACCAAGATCCTTTAAATCATTTTTTACATCTTCTGGAAGTTCTCTGCCATAACCCAAAGCAATTCCATATGTTGTTTTGGCTTGTCCAGGTTGAATAAGAACAGGAAGTTCAATCTTGCCAGAAGAAGTATTTATTGAAACTACATCTCCGGTTTCAAGATTTTGTGCTTTCGCATCTGGCATAGAGATAGATAAATAATTATCCCAAGTCACCTTTGATACGGGATCAGGCATTTCATGAGCCCATGGGGTATTTCCATAAGCTCCGTCTCTTACACCAACCTTTTGATATAAGATTAGTTCAGTTTGGGATCCTTTTATAGTCGATAACTCATCGGCTATTCTGCCACCCGTGATATTAAGTGAAGGAACACCATCGTCAGTTGTCTTATCAACTAAACCATGCTCGACTGCCTTATTAAAATCTCCACCAATTGTTTCTGTAAAAACTTTCTTAGTATAATTATAGGCGTGAGAAGTTTCTTTTTTGTCAGATACATCAGTACCTACCCAAGAAAGAAGTGATGATGCTATGTGTCTTCCATCAAAAACTGGAGAGATTGTAGGTTGAGAGAATACATAACGACCATTGTAAGGTTGCTTGATATCCCAACTTTCTAGTGGGTGAAGATTTGTAGCTATATGAGTAGCATCTATGGTTGTTTCATCAGCAGTTATTGAAGTACTAATTCGTACTGGAATTTTTGCTAATGCTTCTTTTGATTTGTTATGAGAGTATACTGGGTTTGCATCAATGGTGATTACTGCACCATACTTTCCAGCCTTAGCATCTTCAATGAATGATGTGAAATCTGATTCGTCTGCTGAATGACCATTATAATAATTTGTTGTGTCAATGGTAGTACCATAATTACCTAACATCATGTTGATTGCATTCACCATCATTTGATCTGCCTTGCGATTACTACCACATACAACTAAACTTCTTTTGCCAGCGGCTTTTAGTTCTTCAGCAGCAGCTTTAATATTATTTCCAGCAACTTCCATCCCTTGATGAGGAGTGTTGCCTCCTAATTCGCGAAATAGAGCTATTAGGTGTTGGCTCACGTTACTCATTTTGATTGGGACACGAACATCGGCATTACTACCTGTTAGACTCATTAATGATTCAAACTGATAATGCTTGGACATCTTACCATCTTCAGTCGGAACACGATTCTTGCTGTAATCTGTATGAAACTTAATAGGACTAATCCATGTTCCTAAGAAATCCGCACCAAAACTTACAACGACATCTGCCTTATCAAAATTATAAGCCGGTATGATTGTTTTGTTAAATGAAGCTTGATTAGCTCGAGTAATACCAGAGTATGAGATTGGATTGTAAGAAACAATTTTAGTATTTGTATACTTTGAAGAGAACTCTTGGATAGCTTTATCTAGTACGATGCTAGTGTTTCCACCACGAATGATAGCAATAGATTTACCAGAGGTTAGTGTTTTGTCAAGTTCATTTGTAACTTTTTTGTCAAAACTAATCCAATCTTGAGCCTTTCTTTTACCTTTAATCATGGCTCCCTTCAATCGATTAGTATCATATAATGATAAGAGTGCAGAATGTCCAAGTCCGTCAAGTCCTCCTCCAAAATAAGTGGCTTCTTTATTGGGCTCAAATTTGATTGGTCTTCCTTCTCTAACTTTTACTAAAATTGGAAATCCTTCTAAATTGCTTACGGAACTACTAGCGTAATACAAGGGTACTCCTGGAGTAACGTTATCTGGCTTTTCAACATACGGAATAGCTTTTTTGATGGGTGTTTTGTTACAAGCAGCAAGCGTTACTGCTCCCAATCCGAATCCGAAATATTTAAGGAAATCTCTACGATTTGCTCTTGTAGAATCCTCATTTGAGAATACTTTCTCTAATGGTAAACCCTCGGAAAATTCATTGGCATTTGACGATACAAACTCTTGTGTTTGATCTAACTCATCTAATCCTTTCCAGTAATTATTTGAAGACATAATTTGATTTTCTTTTTAATCTTGTTTTAATAGTGACACTTACTACACTCTAATCCACCATTTTCAGCTACGGTGATGTAGTCCTTACCTTCTGCTAGCATGTTTTTATGTGCTTCTTCATAGTAGTCATTGTTTTCGGAATCAATTCCGCGTTCTCTATGGCAATCAATACACCAACCCATTTGAAGTGTTGAAAATTGGTATACTTTCTCCATTTCTTCAATTGGTCCGTGACATGTTTGACATTCAACTTTTCCAACAACAACGTGTTGAGAATGGTTGAAATAGGATAGATCGGGTAGATTGTGAATTCTTACCCATTCAATAGGTTTTTGTTCATAACCCTCGATGTATTCCATATTATCTCCGTCGTATCCGATGGCATTGTATATTTTTTGAATTTCAGGTGAAGTTTTTCCATTGTATTTCTCAGCTGCTTTTACATACTTGTGGCAATTCATACAAGTATTTAAAGAAGGTATACTTGCAGATTTGGATTTCTCTACCGTGCTATGGCAATATTTACAGTCCATTTCGTATTGTCCTGCGTGTATCTTGTGAGAGAAGTTAATAGGTTGAGTAGGAGCATATCCTTGTTGAACTCCTACTTCTTCCATTCCAAATTTATAGCCAAATGCACCCAAAAATAACATTACTGCACCTGCAATAATTAGTGTGGCCACTGTTGGATTCCATGCTTCAATGATTGGACGAAATTTCCTTTCATAGAAAGATGGCTCAGCTGTTTGTTTGTTTTTATCGTTATTTAAAACTGTTAAATGCCTTTTTATTCCGTAGAGTAATACGGATATAGCAATTAAAACAATTGATAAAATGATCAACGCAAGAAACGTAGATTCGGAGTAAAAAGATGACATATTATTATTTGAATATGATAAGGTGCTTGATAGAACAAAAAGAGTTGTTAATACAATTTGTGTTTTTGGTATCTTCATTCGATATAAGTGCGTCAAAAATACGCAGTTGCAAATATAATTATCGAATAAAATTTGAGTTTTTGATGGGATTAGAATTTTTCAATTTAGAAGGTTTTCAAATAGCTGCTCTTGTAGTTTATAAGTCACTTATAGATAAGTTGTTACGATGTTTGTTATATGATTTGTTGATGGACTTTTTTTTATTCACAATAGTTGATAATTTAGTGTTTAATGGTTTGGTGTTATTTATAGTTAATCAGCTTTTGTCGTATTGTTGATATGCTCGAATGATTTCTTTGACTAGATGGTGTCTAACAACATCGTTTTCATTGAGTCTAACAACCCCAATGCCATTAACATTTCTCAGCATATCTAATGCTGGTGCTAGTCCACTTTTCGCTCTTGCAGGAAGATCGATTTGGTTAAGATCTCCTGTAATAAGGATTTTAGAAGTTGGGCCCATACGTGTTAAGAACATTTTTAGTTGAGTATGAGTAGCATTTTGTCCTTCGTCAAGTATAGCAAAGCAATTTTTTAGTGTTCTTCCTCTCATGAATGCTAGGGGGGCCACCTCTATGATTCCTTTTTCAATGTACGCTTTATACTTTTCGCGAGGTATCATGTCTCCAAGGGCATCATATAATGGTCTAAGATAAGGGTCAACTTTATCTTTCATGTCTCCAGGCAAAAAACCTAAACTTTCACCTGCCTCAACAGCAGGTCTACACAAAACTATTTTTTTGACTTCTTTGTTTTTTAGAGCCCTTACTGCCAATGCAACAGCAGTATATGTCTTGCCCGTTCCAGCAGGCCCTATGGCAAATACTAAGTCGTTTTTGTCTACTTTGTCAACTAATTCTTGTTGGTTTTTAGTTCGAGCTGAAATTATTTTACCTCCTTGACCATGAATAATGATTCCTTTATCTGACTGTGACTCTCCATTTTTTGAATTTTCTTCACCAATCACAAGTCGTTCAATATCTCCAAGTGTAACATTTTTGTTTATCTTTAAATATTTAACGATAGACTCTACAGCTTTAATAAATTCAATAACGTGTTGCTCCTCACCTTTGATAGTAATCTTATCGCCGCGTGATGAAAGTTTGAGATTAGGGTACTTCTCTTTGTATATCTTAAAATGACTATTGTAAGGTCCAAAAAAACGAGAATGTTCAATGCCTTCAATTAAATATTTTCTTTCTACCAATTTATATGATACAAATGTTGTGTTCAGGTGTTATTTTCGTCTGCTAAATTAGTTAAATAATATCAATTGGTTGCACTAACTTTTTTAAGCGATTTTGGACAGGGTTCTCATTACACAGCATCTTTTAAAGGAGTATTGTGCAAAGAGGACTTGAGTATACCATTCATTGAAATTAATAATCAAGTGGATACTAACGAGATTTCTGAAACAGCTTATTTGAGTAAGATGGTGTTTGAGGATTTTCCAACAGGAACTATTCATATTATTGCTATTGGTACCGTTGCTCATGCCTATAATTTTCACCTGATTGCTGAGTATAAAGGTCATTACTTTATGGCCCCTAATAATGCTGTATTGAGTTTAATATTTGGAATGGATTTTGATTCGTATTTTGTTATACCTAACCCTAGCAAAAAACTTAATATTAACGATTTATATATTCCAATAATTAAGCATTTGATATCAGGTAAAATTTTAAGTAAATTTCTTGAACCTATTCATGATGTTAAAAAACAGACCCTTTTAAAGCCTGGCTTTGTTGATGGTGAATTAATAGGTAGTGTTCTGTTTGTTGACAATATTGGAAATGCATATACGAATATATCCAGACAAGATATTGATAACTTTTTCAGAGATATACCCTTTCAGATTAAATTATCTCGGCATTATATTTTGGAAAGAATAAGTGATGATTTATCAAATTTTAAACCTGGGGACGCATATGGTTATTACACTAATCATGGATTTTTGGTTATTGCTTTGAGGGGAGATAGTGCTGAAAGACTTCTCAATTTGAGAAAATATAAACCGATTATTATTCAACAGAGATGATACTAAGATTAGTCAAAATGGAGTTTACGAAAGAAAAGACAGTGATTTTTTTAACTTATTTTGAATCCATTAAATCTAGGATTTGTGAGATGCCTGGGTTGGTCAATCTCAAGCTATATCAAGATGTAAATGACCCGAACGTTGTATTCACACACAGTACTTGGCTAAATGAAGATTATTTAGAAAACTATAAAAAATCCAAGCTGTTTGATGAAATATGGCCAAAAACTAAGCTGCTATTTGCTTCTGACGCAGTTGCTTGGAGTTTGACTTTAAAGTAAATATTATTGTAGTACAAATGAAATTAACAAAACTCCTCCTAATTCTTAGTGTTGTTTTCTTTTTTGGTGATGCTTATGCCCAGCTAGAAAAACTTGAAATTGCAGCAGCAGATCAAAATTATATGAGATTGCTTAAAGTGGCTAGTGATGCTACTGAAGTTAAAGAACTTAAGAAGATGCCAGAGGTGTATTATTATTTATCTCAGTCTTATATTAACCTTGCTCAAGATGAGCGTTATCTTCAGAAGAATCCAGATGCCATTAAAAAAGCGGTTAGCTTTATGCTCAAAGGCATCAAGAAAGATAACGGTAAAGAAGTGTTGAATTCAAAATTTGATGTTGTTAGAGACATGGTTGTTGAAAGTAATGACCGTGAGGCATTTAAACAATACAATACAAATAAGTACGCAAAAGCAGCCAAATTGTATGGTCAGTCATATCAAATTGATACTACTCGGAGAAGTTCTTATTTTTTTCAAGCCAAGAGTTATCTTGGTGCTGGTGAAAATTTATCTGCCGAGGTGATATACAAAGATTTAATTAATAGATATCGTGAAGATCATACAAATGTTATAGAGTCAAAAGAGCTTGAGGTGGATCCATTAGTATATTTTATTGATAAGTATTGGAAGGATAATAAATATGACAGTGCAATTGCACTTATTACAGACGGTAGAAAATTATATGGTGATAATGCTAAATTGAATTTTTATTTAAGGAAAATTACAAGTGATATCATTAAAGATATGCCTCCAAGTAAGCTTATGTTGGATTACGTTCAAGAGGTATTATTCTATGTGCCTACTGCCGAAGAATTTTTACAAAAAGAAAATTCAATCTACATATATTTAATAAAAAATAGCATAACAAATAATCATTGGTCTGAATCTGACACAATGATTAATCAGTTTGTAAGAGAAAAGATTCAAAAAAATAAGCTAAAGCAATTGATTAGGATTAAAGAGACAGATATTTTTATTGAAAAAAAGACTGAAAATGTTTTATGGAAGCTTGCAGAATATTTTGAGCATTATTCTCATTATAAAAGTGCATCCTATGTTTTAGAAAAGTATATTTCGTTTTCAACGGAGGGTGATCAACCCTCAGACACACTTTCACGATGGCAAGTTATCTCTGATTATACCTATCAGACAAAATCTTTGCCTTTTGCATGTTTTATCATACAAGAGGCTATTCTAAATTACCCATCAAATGAAGAACTCTTGAAGCTTCGATCTCGTGTAATAGCAGAGAAGGAAGTTGTTCGGACAAGTGTTGATGAACAAGGTGCATTATACCGACTGGTAAAGGAAGAATTTGAATACAATCCATCTACGGAGGTATTAGATAAATTGGAGCAAATCAATTCAAAGTATCTAGGTCTATTAGTTTCTGAAAACCGTTTTAGTTCTGCTCGTCAGGTCATGAGTGAGCTAATAGGGTATTTCCCGGATAAGGATCACAGTGATCAACTCCAACTGATTGCTCGTGAAGATTTTTATCAAAATTATTTTAATACAAAAACAAAAGGTAAAGACATTAATGGGAAAGATATAACTCCGTTTGTTTGGAATGGAAGAGTAGGAGGTTGTAATCAAGGAACCATAGACCGTGAAATCCAAAATAAGGTAGTAGACAGAATAAATTATTTTAGAAGGAATGCGGGTGTTCCGGAGGTGTTATTTGATGAAGCTACCAATGAATATTGTCAAAAAGCAGCATTGATGATGACCTCGAATAATGCATTGAGTCATGAGCCTTCCAAGACGTGGAGGTGCTGGAGTAGTGAGGGAGCCTACGCAGCTAAGCATTCACTTTTGATAAAGGAGGCGAATACTTCCATGGCTGTAACCTACATTATGGATGATAAAAATCCAAGTGCAGGAAACAGACGATGGTTGTTATATCCTAATGGTCGAGTTTATGGTCATGGAAGCACAAATGACTATGCAGTAATATGGGCACTAGACGATAGTGGAACTACCGATACAGCTGAATATATGAATAAACCCATTTCGTGGCCTCCGAAGGGTTATCTGCCTCAATTGATGTTGATGGAAAATTGGACCTTTTCATTATATGCAGATTTCGCAAATGCCACTGTAGTAGTCTTACAAGACGGTAAGTCTTTGGAAGTTAATGTAGAGCCGTACGTTGAAGGTTATGGAGCTCCTACTTTGGTATTCAAACCAAAATATAATAAAAACACATTACCTGCTAAGAGTGACTTTAATGTACAAATTAGTTTGTCAGATGGACGTCAATTTAATTATGTTGTTCACACTTTTGCTTATAATCCTGTGAGATAAATAATTTTATGCAACGTTTTTAGTAACTTGCACGTCTTACAAGGAAGGGTTTTTTCTTATATGAGAATTACTAAAACGATAACCTACATTTTTATTCTTTTTTGCTTCAGCAATGTTGCTGCAGATGGGTTTATTGAAAATAAAGGTCAATTTGAAAAATCTATTATATCAAGACTTGATCTAAGTACGCATACCATATCAATGCTAAATGATGGATTTAGTGTTCTTCTTCATGATCAAGAAAAATGGGCAAAGATGATAACCCATTATCATGACAATTTAATGCATATTCACTCTCCCCGAGAGCTAAGTAAAAGAGATACATTTCATTTTCAATTATTGAAATATTCATTTGAAGGAGCCGATTTTAGTTCGCCCAATTTCTCAAAACCAACCGAGGCATATTATAATTATTACATAGGTAACGATTCCTCAAAATGGGTTGGGGGTGTACGTAAGTACAATAGGTTAATTTTTAAGTCTATTTATCCACATATTGACTTAGAGTATGAGGTTATAGGAGAGCGATTTAAGTATAATTTTATCCTCAACCCAGGAGCAAAATTATCTGATATCCGAGTAAAAATCCAAGGTCATGACGGGGTTTCAATTCAGTCGGATAGGATTATCATGAAAACTAGGTTTGGTGACTTTAGTGAAGTTATGCCAGTATCATTTGAGGTTAGCGAAGGACAGAACAAGATCATTCAGATGAAATATGTTGATCATGGTGAGTATGTTGGTTTCGAATCAATTTTTTTTAAGTCCAAAGTAAAAACGATTATAGATCCTGAATTGATATTTTCAACGTATTCAGGAAGTACGGTAGATAATTTTGGTTTTACTGCAAGTTATGATGAGGAGGGTAATTTGTACTCAGGAGGAATTGCTACCAGTCCAACCAAGTTTTTAGATGGTGTATATCCTACAACTCCAGGTGCTTTTGATGTAACCTATAATGGGGGAGAACCCAATACATTTGCCTGTGATATTGTAATAAGTAAATACTCCAGCAACGGGCAAAATTTGATTTATGCTACCTATTTAGGAGGTAATGAAAATGACTATCCACATAGTTTAATTGTAGATGAAAATAATCAATTAATTGTTTTTGGAACTTCATCTTCTGCTAATTATCCAACAACAGCTAATGCTGCAGATCCCTTTTATAATGGGAATGAAGATATTATAATTACTAAATTTAAACCGGATGGAACATCGTTGGTTGGGTCTACATTTATAGGAGGATTTGGTAGTGATGGTATCAATGATAATGGTGATACACGCTATTTTTATGCAGATGACTATCGTGGTGAGGTCAATTTAGATAAAGACGGAAACATATATGTTGCAACGAGTACCTCATCCTTTAATTTTCCGACTACTGGGGGAGTTATTCAACCTGGTCCGTCAGGAGTTCAAGACGGGGTTGTACTTAGTCTAAACCCAGATTTGTCAACTGTTAGATGGAGTACTTATTTCGGAGGTAATGGTAGTGATGCCATTTATAGTGTAGATGTTTCTTCAGATGGGGATTTATATATTGCTGGAGGTACGAGTAGTCAGAATATACCCACAACACCTGGAGTGTATTCTGAGAATCGATTAGGTGAAACAGATGGGTTTATTGCCCGAATAAGTTCTGACGGCACTCAAGTAAAGCAAGCTACTTATTATGGTACATCCGCTTATGATCAAATACTTCAGTTAGAAATTGGTAAGTTCGGTAATGTTTATGTAGTAGGTCAATCTGAAGGTAATCTACCGACTAAAGGAGCTGTTTATTCAAATAACAATGGGAAACAATTTGTCTCAAAATTTAACCTAGATCTTTCAGAGTTACTAATTAGTTCTGTTTATGGCAATGGAGGGGCTAATCCAGAAATAACAATTAATGCTTTTTTGGTTGATGATTGTAATAAAATTTATGTAAGTGGTTGGGGGAGTAATTCAGAGGATATACCAGGGAAAACATTGTCAAACATGCCTCTAAGTGATGATGCATTTCAAAAAACTACTGACGGTCAAGATTTTCATTTAGCTGTTTTTGAGGAGGATATGGCAGATTTATCATTTGCTACTTATTTTGGAGGAAATCAAACTGGAGATCATGTCGACGGAGGAACAAGTAGATTTGATAAAAGAGGGATAGTATATCAAAGTGTTTGTTCAAGCTGTCCGGAAAACCCTTTGAGTTCAAGAATTAGCGATTTCCCAACTACAACTGGTGCTTATTCTGAAAATAATCCAAGTCCTAGATGTAGCAATGCATCATTTAAAATGGCTGTTGTTCCATTTAATTTACCTCCAAATTTATCTCCTCAAAATTTTGTAACTAATGTGATTGACACACTAAACATCCAAGTGGGAGATACCTTTTCATTTGATTATCCAATTACAGATCCTGAGGGGGATTCCTTGTTCGTTTATTTTGATATTCCAACTAATCTAAAGTTAAGTCTGATTAGCTTCGAAGATACTATGATTAGTAAGGGTTCACTAAATGCTAGATTTAGTTTTTTATTTTCTTGTAATCAAGCTGGTAAAATATTCAAAATTGATGTTCGTGCTGAGGACAGAGGATGCCCTAGTTATACCGATAGTATGACTTCAATTGTTATTCAAATAGATACAACCCCTGTTTTACCTCCACCTGATGTATTGTGTCTTAATTTTATTAGTGATGATGAATTAAGGATTGATTGGGAATCTACTCCTTTGTCTGATTATTTTTTAGGAATGGCATTATATCGAGTGGATCCAAATGGAGATACTTCTTTGTTAAATTACTCAACCAGTCAGTTAGGAGGTTCATACTCTGATTTTGATGTTATTGATCCTAGAAATCGAGATTATACTTACTTTTTAATAGTAGAAAATATTTGTAATGAATGGGGTAAAAAATCTTATTTACTAAGTAGTACACGTGAAAGTCAGATCCCAGTTGAAGAGACGTATTTAAAGACGGCAACTGTAAGTGGAACATCAATTAAAGTAGTGTTCTTGAAGTCAAAGGAAGATGATTTTGGGTATTATGAAATACATAAGGGAACTCGTGATAAAGGGAATTTTAAATACCTTACTTCTATATCTAATATCAATGATACAATTTATTTGGATACTGATGTAGATGTTAATACAACATCGTACTGTTATCAAGTTCGAGTTGTGGACGACTGCGGACATCAAAGTTCATTTAGTAACATGGGGTGTACGATTGTAATTAGAGGTGAAGCATTAAATAATAAAAGAGAAACACCACGTTTCAAATTTGATTTGAGCTGGGATAATTACATCAATTGGGGTGGGGGAGTATTGGATTATGAACTTCTTCGGTCTGTTGACACAGGATTGCTTCGACCAATTGTAAGTGTGGATAATCCTTTAGTTGAGTATAGAGATTCTGATCTTGATTTTGATTGGGGAGGATACTGGTATAGTGTATTAGCTTATGAGGGTCCAGGAAGTTTAGATGCTACGAGTAGAAGTAATGATATTTATCTTATACAACCACCATTAGTTTTTGTTCCCAATGCATTTACAGCTAACGGGGATAATTTAAACGATGCCTTTGGTTGGAGCGATGTTTTTGTTCGCGAATTTGAAATAAAGATTTATAATCGTTGGGGTGAGAAGGTGTTTCAGTCTTCCAATAAAAATGATACATGGTCTGGGGTTTATAAACAAACAGATTTAGCATTCAGTAATGTTTATTTTTGGATTGTGAGATACAGAGGTTGGGATAATAATATCTATAACGATAAGGGGACTTTGACTATAGTAAGATAGCTTATCTGATATTTTTTGGTTAACTATTAGTCAGAGCTGCAATAACACCTTTTGCCCATTGAAGTGATATCTTAGCTTGTTCTCGTTTGGTCATGGATGTATTATCTAAAGTAATGGCATCTTCAGCTTTTCTCAATGGACTTTCTTTTCGAGTACTATCTATTTGATCTCGCTCCTTGATGTTATATAATACTTCTTTGTAATTAATATGAATCCCTTTTTTAGACAATTCTTCATATCGTCTTTTTGCTCGAACTTCTGGGCTAGCAGTCATGAATATTTTTAATTCAGCATCTGGAAAGACCACAGTTCCTATATCTCGACCATCCATTACTACACCTTTGTTTTGACCTATTTCTTGTTGTTTTTTTACTAAAAAATCCCGAACAACTTTGAGTGTACTCAATGGACTAACATACTTTGAGACACGCATATTTCGAATTTCATGCTCGACATTGACTTGATTTAAATAGGTTTCGAAAATTTTTTTTTCAGGATTTAACACGAAATCTATCTTAATATTACCAAGGATTGCTGGATCATCATTGAGTTCTTCAAGTGATATGCCTTCGTTAAGTAAATATAGAGTTACCGCTCTATACATGGCACCACTATCAATGAATAGATAGCCTAATTCTTTAGCTATATTTTTAGCAAGTGTTCCTTTACCACAACTAGAGTGACCATCAATAGCGATATTTATTTTCGTATCCAATATTGGTCAAACTTAAACCTATTTTTTTATTTTTTTTAATAGGTGTTAAATATTATAACTATCTGAAAGATGAGAATAAACTAATTTGCTATTTTACTTTCTGTTTAAAACTAGATAAGTCTCTAGATACTGAGAAATAATTTGAGGCTATTCCTGGAAAATAACCGGCACTTCCATAGCCAATCATGAGCTTTTTAACTCCGATGGAAAATCCCCAGCTAAATCCAGTGCTTGCTTTCCTATTTTCAGGACCCAATTCTGCTCTTCTTTGGTGATTATATCCCGCTCTAATTTGAAAATTATCAGAAAAAATGAATTCTGTGTTAAAAATCACATGACGCATAGCCTTTTCTCCAAAAGATAAGCTTTGATTTTTAACTACTCCCGTCTCTAAGTCAATTTCTTTATTTCTTGAGTTCGTATTTACATATGAGTTGTTCCAACGGTGAAGATTATGGAGTGTAAGTGTAAATCTCAAAGGATTGAAAGCTAATTTTTTACTGATACTAGCTTGTATATCAAAAGGAATTGATTCTCTTGGACTGTCGTCTGAATATCGGATAAATTGATAACCCATGTTTTTAACAACAAATCCAATATTCATTAATTTATCGACGTCAGAGTATTGACCACCAAGATCAATGCCTCCAGCTGTACTTACATAGGCTTCATAAACGCTATATAAGAACTTGCCATTTGCACCAATGGTAATTTTATCGGTAATTTTTCGACTTAAGCCAACTTGAAAAGTGTAATCTGTAGCATCAAACTCTCCAATAATATCTCCAGCATTGTCTGTTCTAACAAAATTGCCATAATCATAGAAACCAATATTAAATGACATTGCATGTATACTGTCGATTGCTCTTCCATAGCTTCCAAAACCATAATTAATGTCAGCCACGTGGTTAGCATAAGATAGTGATGTATTATGGTGCATTTGACGATTGATAAGAGCAGGGTTTTGGAATCCAGCTGCAGGATCACGGTCGGTGTTTACTATAGATATGCCACCCAATGCTGTGTGTCTTGCATTATTTTCAATTAGTGCGAATGCAAAAGCACTACTACCACCAATTTGGGCAATTGATACTAAGCTAGTTGAAAGTATCAAAAAGAGCTGGATTATTCTCATACAGTTTACTAACGTCAAATTTATAAAATATTGATATGTTCAGGATGTTTAATTTTTTTAATCCTTCGAATGATGTGTGTCGCTAATGATTTTGCCGTCTTCAATCGTAATAATTCGATTTGCTTTGTCAATGACTCTCTGATCATGGGTGCTGAATATGAACGTAGTATTTTCAATTTTGTTGAGTTGCTGCATTATATCAAGTAGGTTCTCAGAAGATTTACTATCAAGATTTGCTGTTGGTTCGTCTGCCAAAACAAAACTAGGTTTACTAGCTAAAGCTCTGGCAACAGCAACTCGCTGTTGTTGTCCACCACTCATTTCATTTGGTTTCTTATTAACTTGATCTTCTAGCCCAACAGCTTTCAAAAGTTTAAGAGTTCGTTCATTTCTAAATTGATCACCTTGTTTTTGCAAAAGCATCAAAAATTCAACATTTTCTTTTGCAGTAAGTACTGGAATAAGATTGTAACTCTGAAATACAAAACCAATGTGATGAAGTCGAAAGTCTATAAGTTCATTTTCTGGAAGTTGAGTGATTTCAGTGGTATTGATTCTTATCGACCCTTCTGTTGGTGAATCTAACCCTCCAATGATATTCAAAAGTGTAGTTTTTCCTGACCCAGAAGGACCTACAATCGCTGTAAATTCTCCTTTATTAATTGTTAAATTGATATTTTGAAGTGCTTGTACTTTTATATCACCCGACTGATAAGTCTTCTGTATGTTTTGTATAGATATCATTGGATTTTTTAGTTTGCAGTTCTTAAAGTTTCTGACGGGTTTAGCTTAAGTGCTCTCATAGCAGGGTATATGGAAGATAGTATTGCTGTTAGAATTACTAAAAAACTAATTATATAGTAAAACCTATCTTCAACATATGGATAAATTGTGCTTTCTATTCCAACGCTCTTTAGCCCCGTAGCAGCGAAAGATAAATCAATTCCGTGGTTCGCAAATGTGGTGATAGCTAGATAGGAACTAAGAAGTCCAAGTGGTCCTGATATAAGTGCTAAAAAAATAGATTCCCAAATAATCATCCAAAAAACTTTTCTTTTATTCATCCCAATGGATAACAACATGCCTAGTTCTTTCTTTCTCTCAAGAACAGCCATTAACATGGTATTGATGATTCCAAATGCAAGAGCAAGCATGATTATAATCAGAAATATAATTAAAATCAAATTCATCATTTTGTCTGCATATCCTAATTCAGGAGCTATTCCTCGCCAGCTATCAATCTGATGATTTGGGAATTGTTGAATTAATTTTGATCTAAATGACTCAACATTAAATTCATTCTCTAGTTTTATAACAATTTCATGGATGCCTGAAAGTTGAGTATATTCTTTAAGATCCTCCATTTTTACAAAGGCATTAACCTCATCATAAAGTGAATTATTTGTATTATAAATGTCTACAACCTTAAACAGACAAACTGAGGATTCACCTTGTGCATTTAAAAAAGTGCATTGTATGGTTGTATTTATTTTGGCATTGAGTTTAGTGGATAGTATTTGGCTGATTATAATGGGTGGTTTTCTTTTGTAATTCTTAAGATAGTTCCCTTGGTCTAATTTTTTATAAATACCAGTTACATTTTTTTCATTGTAAGGAATAATCCCATTGAGAATAACTCCGCTCGTTCCACCAGCACTTTGAATAAAACTTTCAGTTTTAATTCGAGAGCTTATACCAGATGTAAATTTTGATGATTTGATGAACGAAATCAATTCTTCTTTTTGAAAAATTGTATCATTTATTCTGGCATATTGAAGGTAATTTGTATCGTGTATTTGAATGTGACTTATATAGGTGTCTATGGCATTATTCTGTCTCATTGTACTTAGTCCAGTGGCTGTACTTATAACAGCTAAACCACCAAAAATTCCTAAAGTAATGGCAATAATTACAGTCCAACTCCTAAGGCTATTTCTCCAAATATTTTTAAATGCAATTTTTATTATCATGCTCGCATTGCTTTAGATGGCTGGATATTTTTAATTTTAATAATAGTATACAGATTAACAAAAATTGTAATTATAAAGACAATGAAAGTTTGAGTTAGACTGATACTCGGATCAAGTGAGGTTGGTATAATGGCTTCAAATCCGAATTGTTCCACTACTTCCTGCATTTGGCCACTCAAGTTGATAGGGTAAAAATGAAAATAAGTAACAATTGGAATGACTAATAATAAACCTAAAATTACTCCTACAAGAGCCATTATTAGTGTTTCCAAAATTGCAACACGAATAATCATTGACTTTCTCATTCCAATGGCAACGAGTACTCCAAATTCAAAATTTCGTTCCTTTGCTAACATAAGGACTGTGCCAAAGAGACTGAATGTTAGAATACTATATAAAATGATTAATACAAATGTTCCTCCTGCTCGATCAACATCAATAAGTTGTTTGAGTTCGGGTAACATTTGTTGCCAGTTCATTACTTCAAATTGTGAACTATCTAATTGTTCTTTGATGCTTTTTTCTGTTTTTTCCCATTCATCAATTTTGGGTCCTATAATAGCACTAGTTGCCATGTGGTTTATCCCAAAAAAATCCTGAGCTCTATTTAAGTTCATAATCACAGTTCTCCTATTGAGATCAGGAGTTTTTAAGTCAACGATTCCATTGATTGGGTAAATTCCAGAAGCGATAGAACCTTGATATCCCTGGCTAAGAAAAACAAGTGAGTCACCCATTTGGACATTCATGATTTTTTGAAGTCCTTTTCCTATTAAAATACCATCACTATTATCCGATAAAAATTCACCATTTATTAAGCTCTCTTTAATTGGTGTATTTTGGTTTTCCAATTTTGCATCTAAACCAAGAATAACTACAGGCTTAGATTCTTTTTTGTGAGATGCAAGGGCAAATCCCTCTATTCTTGGATTTATAAAAGTTACGGTAGGATCGTTTTTTAAGGAATCTAAATCTTCTATATAAAAACTGTTATCTATTGTTTTTTCATTCCAAAAACCTTTAAAGTGCACTTGGACGTATCCTAGATAATTTCCAACGATGTTCTTGAGCATATTGTCATATGCACCGTGTTGTAGGCTTCGCATTGTAACAGCAAAGACAACAGCAAATACAATCGAGGAGACTGTGATAATACTTCTACGTTTATTCCTAAAAATATTTCTCCATGCAAGCTTTATTATCATGCAATTAAATAACAAATGTTCGAGGTATTAGATTTGAGTTTTCATATTTACTCATTGAATGTCATGAATGGAAGTAATAACATCACCGATACGAATCTGCTGAACAACATTCATGCCTTCTGTTACCCGTCCGAAAACAGTATATCTGCCGTCTAGAAAAGGAGTAGGGCAATGAGTTATAAAAAATTGAACACCTTCTGTGTCTTTGCCCGCAGAGGCAATACCTATAGTTCCAGTTTCGAAACCTGAGTAGTGACTAAACTCACTTCGTTGAGTCCAGTTTAGACTGCCCCATCCATCACCTCTAGGACATCCTCCTTGTATAACAAATTGTGGCACTACGCGATGAAAATATTTATTATCATAATAGCCTTCATTCATTAATTTTATGAAGTTGGATACTGTTCCAGGAGCATTATCAACAAACAATTCAAGGGTAATACTTCCTTTGTTTGTTTCAATCTTAACTCTTTGATCGGAAGGAATTGTTCTCACAAATTCCCAATCAATGGGATGATTATATTGGGTTTTAAATGGTTCTGTCTTTTTTCCACTGAGTTTTGCAATGGCCTTATTTAAGTCAATGAATGTTTCAGCTTGTCTAGGAAGTTCTAATTTTTCAATGGCCTCTTGACATAAATTCAAGAGTTCAGCTCGCATATCTACAATTATGTTTTCACTATCATTTATTTTTAAGATCTCGTATGCTGCCAAACTTTGTAAAGACATATTTGAATCCTTTAGTACAAGAGATACCATTTCCCATTTATCAAAGGGGTAAAACTCACAGTACTTTAAAAATGCTTCATTTTTTATTGTGTAATGAACCGAATCATTTAATATTTTACCTCTAAGAAATTCTTTGAAATCCCCACTTTTGATATGTTTTATCATTTCTGCTCTTGGATAAGCCCCTTTTAATTGATATTCAGAAAACCATTTTGAATTGAATTGTTGTTTCGCGGGTTTGTCGTTAATGGAGATGAGTTGTTTCTTTATAGCAGGATATGGGGTTAAGCTAATCAATGAATCTAGTGAAATTTCATGTTGATTTGTGGTTACTAATCGATGAGCATATGCCCCAGCAATAGTGGCAATCGATTCATAAGGATCATTTAGCAGTTGAATGACACGGTCATTAATTTGATTTGAATAATGTCCTTTTTGACTTAATCTTAAAATTCCATAGGCCCAACCTAAACGAATAGAACTGTCTCTATAATTGGTGTTCTCAAATAATGCTAGTGTGTTTGAATCGCCACATTTTCCAATAGCTTCAATAACATACCTTCTATTCTCATTAAATAGTTCTCCATCGAATGCGGATTTAAGCAAAGGTAGAGCAGATGAATGGCCAATTTGTCCCAGAGCAAATGCAGCAGCTCTTCTAGGCATTGGATCTTGATCTATTTGTAGCATCTGATTTAAATATGGAATAGCTAAGGTATCTTGAATACTTGCAAAAGCCATGGCAGCAGCTATTCGATGTTCCTCTTTTTTAGCTTTTAAAAAGGGGAGCAATGCAGGAGTATTTCTTTGATCTTGTAATTCATAAATCTGAACCAATGCCTCATCCGAAAATCGATTTATTGATTCTTGTTTTGAGCGGGAGCAACCTAATATGAAGAATACAAGCAAAAAGTAATATTTCATGGGATTGCAAATTTAAATATTCAAGTGATTATAATACTTTTCTATATATGAATCAATTTTCATTTGGCTATTCATCATATTTGCCTTTTATCTTTGCACTATGTCAGTGATAGAATGTGTAGATCGAGATTTTAATGAAGCTCTCAAATCAAATGAAAAAGTAGTTGTAAAATATTTAGCGAATTGGTGCGGAAGTTGCAAGTTATTTTCGCCAAAGTTTAAACGATTATCCAATGATGATCGCTTCAGTAGTGTTGTTTTTTTAGATGTTAATGCCGAAGATAATCCAATTGCTAGAAGATTAGGAGGGGTTGATAATCTTCCTTTTTTTGCTGTGTTTAAAAATGGGGAACTTGTCGAAGGTGTTGCTACAAGCAAGGAAGATAAGTTGATTGAAATGTTAAATTTGATAGTATGAAGATAAGCGTCATAAAAAAATTGGCCGAAAATTTATCCATGGATGAGTTGAGAGCAGCTGAGGAGGCTCTATACAATGATTCAACTCCACCAAATTTGATTGAAGGTGATGACGAAGGAGAACAATTAACCCATGTACTTGCTGCAATATTTGTTCAAGAATATGTTGCAGAAAACAATTCAGATATAAAGTCAGCATTAAGAGCATACGCCATTAAAGTCAGAAAAAGTATTTCTTAATTTAAAATAAATGCAAAAAAAAAGGCGGTCATCGACCGCCTTTTTTGGTAATTAATATCTTAGTTGTTAGCTAAATAATTTGCAACACTATCAAAGCTTTCAGATAATGCTTCTTTCCCTTTTTCCCAGTTTGCTGGACATACTTCGCCATGTGTTTCGTGATGTATTAGAGTATCTAATACTCTTATTGCCTCATCAACATTTCTTCCAAGAGGTAAATCATTGACTAGTTGATGTCTAACTATACCATTTTTATCGATTAGGAAAAGGCCTCTGTAAGCAATCATTGGACCGTTTGCTGTTAATTCATTATTCTCATTATAGTCATAATCGCCAAAGAGAATACCATAGTTTGTTGTTATTGTTTTTGTTGTGTCAGCTATGAGAGGATAATTTACACCCTCTATACCACCATTTTCTTTTGCAACTTGTAACCAACCCCAGTGACTTTCAACAGTATCAGTTGAGCAAGCAACCACCTTACATCCCCGATCTTCAAACTCATTTAATTTAGCTTGAAAAGCATGTAATTCAGTTGGACATACAAATGTGAAATCTTTGGGATAAAAGAAAAGGACCACATAGTTGTTACCTTCATATTGATCTAGTGAGAAATTTTCTACAATTTCTTCTCCATTAATAACCGCTCCTGCACTAAAATGGGGAGCTTTTCTTCCTACAAGTACTGACATAATTTTGATTTTTTTATAATTATGCCACAAAGATAAGATTAGATTCTTGGATGTTTATCTAGATTTTGAATATCATTATAGATATTTCTAATCGAACGAATGAGAATTATGCTTTGGAATAATAGTCTATGTATTCTTTAGCTTTTTCAACGTATACTGCTGCATTTTTTTTGATGTTTTCTTCCTGTTTTTTTGTAATGGTTCGAACAATTTTTGCAGGAGAACCTAAGACTAAGGATCTTGGAGGAATTTCCATTCCAGATGTTATCAATGCGTTTGCACCTATAATTGAGAACTCACCAATTTTAGCATCGTTAAGAACTGTAGCATTCATTCCAATAAGGACATTGTTGGCTAATTTAGCACCATGGACTATGGCACCATGTCCAATAATACATGATTCTCCAACGATTGTAGGTTGTTCTGGATCGCAATGAATAATTGCATTATCTTGGATATTCGTTCTAGCACCAATTGAAATTCGATCACTATCTCCTCGAAGTACAGCACCAAACCATATACTTACCTCGTCACCAAGGCTTACATGACCAATTACTGAAGCTGAGGGAGCAATAAATACCCCAAGACCTTTATCAATAGCATTAAGTGGTATCATTTAATCAAAATAGCAGTTTGATAAAAATTATTAGCTTCACCCAGAACTTGGTAGTTGATGTAGAAAGAATCTACCCAGACTTTAAATGCTTTGAATTCATCTAATGGAACATTAAACTCATCAAACAATAGTATATCTCCTGGTTTAAGATAAGGTGATAACGAGGTCAGTACGAATAATGTGGATGAAAATAGATCAGCATCTAGATGAATTACTTTTCTTCTAAGACCAGTATAGTCTTCTAAAAATCGGGGTAAGGTAACTTGGAATAACCCTTGATGAAACTGATGTCTATCATCATCTATTTTTGGTTGTTCATTATTGCTTGTCATATCACCTTTTTTGAAATGGCCCCAATCTTCTGGAAGTCCTGTAAAGGTATCAAAGCCATTAAATCTGGCTTTTTTGTTACGAATATGATCTATCCACCATTTAAATGAAGTCCCTTGAGCAACTCCAAATTCAAGGTAATCAATTTCGTCATCTAAGGATTGCGTATCAATTAAATATTCATATAATCCTTCTCTTAATTTTGAATTGAATCCATTGAATGGAAATGTGGTGTATCCTATGTTTTTCTGTTTTCTAATCCATTGAGATAAATAGCTTATGTATCCAAGTCTGACCAATAATTTTGCTGGTAGAAATCGATGAATTCCGATACGTAGAAAACTTCTTTTAACATAACGAATGAATTTTAGCTTATTATTTACCATGAGTTTAAGTTGAATTGCGAATTTACTTAAATTAATTTTCCCTTTTACGCTTCCAACGTTTATGTGTCCAGAGCCAAAATTCTGGTTGAGTATTTATTTGATTCTCAAGCTTGGTGGTATGCATTTGAGTAATTTCTCCGTCACTAGTGATTTTTGGCTCATCTGTTAGTAAGGATAGTTCTGCAGAATAATGCCCTCTTTTTTCCTTGATTATTGAGCAGAAGATTACGGGTAAATTATACTTTTTTGCAAAGCGTTCTGTTCCAAGTGCCACTGCAGTATCCTGATTCAAAAAGTTAGTCCAATGAACATTTTTGCTATAAGTTGGACTTTGATCTGCACCAAATATTGTCATTCGTGGTGTTTCGTTTTTTTCTTTATAATAACCAGACACTTCCCTAGTATTAATCATCCTTAATCCAAATTTGCTTCGTGAATATTTCATTTTTTGATCAAAAAATGGATCACTCAACTTGGTGTAAATACCTACGCAATCGTGTGGCACTGATTGGTTTATTCCTAGGGCTAAAATTTCCCAATTGTTATAATGACCGCCTACTAAAATTACATCTTTCCCTTGATCAAAGTAGGTCTGAAGAATTTCTGGATTTTTTACATTAAACCGTTTATTAATTTGTTTTTGAGAAATACTAAATAATTTAATACTTTCAATGATGAGATCACTCAAATGATTGTAAAATTTTCGAGCTATTAATTTTATCCCTTTCTTATTTTTTTTTGGGAATGAATTTTTGAGATTATTCATTACCACCTTTTTACGATATTTAATAATATAAAAAAATAGAAAGGAAACCGCATTCGAAATACCATATATTATGAAATAGGGTAGTAACGAAAGTGGTTTAATGATAAGATAAAAAAGAATTCTGCTCACACTACGAAAATAAATAATTATTGATGTGGGACTATCTTTTTTGGTTATTTGACATTATGCAAGAGCTGCATTTCTTGCACGCTTTCGTTCATGTTCTTTGAGGTGAATTTTTCGGAGTCGAATATTGTCTGGGGTTACTTCTACGTATTCATCTGCTTGAATGTATTCCAATGCCTCCTCAAGTGTGAAGATTTGTGGTGGAATTAATTTGATTTTTTCATCTGCTCCACTAGATCTTACATTACTTTGCTTTTTTGCCTTTGTAAGGTTTACAACAACATCACCTGGTCTGGAGTGTTCTCCTACAACTTGCCCCTCATAAATTTCTTGATTGGGAGTGACAAAAAATTTACCTCTATCTTGGAGATTGTTCAATGAGTATGGAATTGCATTACCATTTTCCATACTAATTAATGAACCATTAATTCGTTGAGGGATTTCTCCCTTATGCTCTTGAAATTCTTTGAATCTGTGTGAAATGATTGCTTCTCCTTGTGTGGTTGTAAGTAATGTATTTCTCAATCCTATAATTCCTCGCGATGGTATTTCAAATTCTAAATGCATAACATCTCCTTTTGGTTCCATGGTTAACATGTTTCCTTTACGAAGCGATACAAATTCAATTACTTTTCCACTATGATATTCTGGTACATCTATGGTGAGTTCTTCAATGGGTTCACATTTTACACCATCAATTTCTTTAATAATAACACGAGGTTGACCAATTTGTAATTCATACCCTTCCCTTCTCATGGTTTCGATAAGTACAGCCAAGTGAAGAACACCCCTTCCATATACGAGAAAAGAATCTGCACTTGAAGTCTCTTTTAATTTCATAGCTAAATTTCTTTCGAGCTCTTGTTCTAGTCGATCTTTAATATGTCTACTAGTAACATATTTTCCTTCTTTTCCAAAAAACGGGGAATCATTGATTGTAAAAAGCATACTAATGGTAGGTTCATCTATAGTGATTGATGGTAATGCTTCTGGCTCATCCATATCAGAGATGGTGTCTCCAATTTCAAATCCTTCTAGTCCAGAAATTGCACAGATATCTCCAGCATTTACAGCATCAACTTTTACTTTTGCAAGACCATCGTACAAAAAGAGTTCTTTTACCTTACCCTTGGTGATAGAGCCATCTCGTTTTACAAGAGCAACTTGTTGGTTCACAGTAAGCTGACCTCGTTTGAGTTTACCTATCGCAATTCTACCAGTATACTTACTAAAGTCTAGAGAAGTAATCATCATTTGTGTATTTCCCTCTTCTTGAATAGGTGGTGGCACATGTTCCAGTATAGCATCCAATGCAGCAAACATATTGTCTGTTGGTTTTTGCCAGTCTAAACTCATCCATCCGTTTTTGGCACTCCCATAAACAGTTACAAAATCAAGCTGTTCCTCATTAGCATCAAGGGCAAACATTAAATCAAATACTTTTTCGTGTACCTCATCTGGTGTACAATTTTCTTTATCAACTTTATTAACAACGACCACAGGTTTTAGCCCTGCTTCAAGTGCTTTTTGAAGTACAAATCGAGTTTGAGGCATTGGACCTTCAAATGCATCGACAAGAAGAAGAACCCCATCTGCCATGTTCATAACACGTTCTACCTCACCGCCAAAATCACTGTGACCAGGAGTATCTATAATATTTATTTTAGTGTTTTTGTATTTGACAGATACATTTTTAGATAAGATGGTTATTCCACGTTCTTTTTCTAAATCATTATTATCCATTACCAGTTCTCCTGGTTTTTCATGATCTTTAAAAAATTTACACGATTCTAAAATTCTGTCGACTAAAGTTGTTTTACCATGGTCAACGTGAGCAATAATTGCTACGTTTCTAATGTTTTGCATAACGCTTTTTGAAAAATATGGTGCAAAGGTAGTTCTTATTGCCATAGATTCTATTACTTGAAACATATATCCCACAGTTATTGTCCTTTATAATGGGTAATTGACTACCCGTCTAGTCAAGAGTTATCCGATTTGTACAAAAATCATATCTGAAATTGTCGTAGATCATAAATTTAGAAATTGAAATGCACTTCGTTTGTGGCTTGTAAAACTATAAGAAAAAATAAAAAAGATAATATTATGAGTAAACTAGAAGAAGCTTTAAACACTTACACTGAAGAATTTAAGAGTAAAATTAAAATAGATGTTGATCAAGATCTGCTAAAAAAAGTAGCTAAGGGTCTTGGTCCGTCTATTTATAACAAGGATGCTAGTAAGGTGTCGGGCTCTGACAAAATTGAATTAGAGACTGTTAAACAAAATTTTTTAATAAAAAAGTTAGGTTTAGAAGATGGGCCTCATCTCGATTACGCAATTAAAGAAGTAATGGAGCAAATGGGTACATCTAATCGTAATAAATATCGAGCGATGGTGTATTATTTATTGACTGTAAAGTTCAATAAAAAAGCTATTTATAATTAGTGACTAACGTATTAGAATTAGTAGTTTTAAATTTAAATAAGAGTATATAATGACTGTAGTGAACCTAATGGATGATTGTCAAGAGGATTTACAAGAATTTGTGATTAATCATATTGGAATGTCTGGTCAAGAGTTAAACATTGTTTGTAAGACAACCTATGACGCATTAGACGAAGATCATGTTAATTTAGATAATAGAATATTTAGGTCAGATGAAGCTGATGAAAAGAAATCTTTATTCATTCAAACATTGATTTCTAAATTGAGTTTTAAGTGGATTAAGATGGGTTTGAATGAACTAAAAGTAAAAATGTTGATTCAGAAATTTATTCCTTTCGTTGTGAGTATTATCTTCTATAAGTTGGATGAAAAATGTTATGAGGCTGAAGAGGCAATGGTTTTAGCATGATAACTATCTGATTTATATATTTAGCCATGTGAGTGATTTTTTTGTTGATTATGAATAGAATGTGTTTTTAAATGGGTGATAAGTTAGGACTAGAAATACCAGTAAGTGATTTTCAAAGGGCTAAAAAATTCTATTCTGCGATTTGGAATTATGAAATTGAAGAAGAGAAGATTGGTGAAAAATTAATTGGATTTTTCCCCTACGATTCGAGTATCGGGGTGAAATGTGCGATCGTTAGAGAGGATACAATAATGAGTGGGAGGACTAAGAATGACCCTGTATATTTAGATTGCCCTCAAGATATAGACATCATAATAGCACGTGTTTCGAAAGCGGGAGGCAGAGTAATAGAACCAAAAACTATAATATCCAAAAACCTAGGTTATTATGCCACATTTGAAGATTCGGAAGGAAACTATATTTACCTTCATTCTCTCAAAAGAACAACATCGCTGTAGTTCAAAGGGGAAAAATATAATCTAGTAAGTGTTTATTTTGATTCGCTTGGTTAATTCATCAACATCGGACTTAAACTTCTTATCTGTATCAATTAAGTCATTAACCGTTTGACAAGCGTGAATTACGGTAGAGTGATCTCTTCCTCCAAAATACATTCCAATGTTTTTGAGAGATGCTTGAGTTAATTGTTTAGCAAAGAACATAGAAATTTGTCTTGCTTGAACTATTTCTCGTTTTCTAGTTTTTGATTTCATTAGGTCGACACTAACACTGAAATAGTCAGAAACTAATTTTTGAATAAACTCGATAGAAATCTCTCTCGAAGAATTCTTTACAAAATTCTTCATCATTTTCTTGGTCATATCCAAATCAATCTCTTTTCTGTTAAGTGATGCTTGAGCAATCAGTGATATGAGTGCACCTTCAAGCTCTCGTATATTATTATCTACTTTATTAGCAACATATTCAATAACCTCTGGAGCAAACTTGATACCATCTTGATACATTTTTTGCTCTAAAATAGAGATTCGTGTATCAAAATCAGGATTTTGAAGATCGGCAGATAGTCCCCATTTGAAACGAGATAAAAGTCTTTCGTCAACATCTTTTAAATCTTTTGGTGCTCTGTCTGATGTTAATATTAGCTGTTTACCATTTTGGTGGAGACAGTTAAAAATTTGGAAAAATATTTCTTGTGTTTTTTCTTTCTTAGCAAAGAATTGAACATCATCAACAATCAGCACATCAATCATTTGATAGAAGTGAAGAAAATCATTGTAATTACCATTTTTGGCACTATCAACATATTGATTGATAAATCGTTCAGAAGAAACATATAGCACAGATTTGTTGCTGGATATTTCTTTGATTCGGTTTCCAATAGCATGGGCTAGGTGTGTTTTGCCAAGTCCAACACCTCCAAAAATCATTAATGGGTTGAAGGCAGTTCCTCCAGGTTTGTTGGCAACAGCATAACCCGCAGATCTGGCAAGACGATTACATTCACCTTCAATGAAGTTGTCAAACGTGTAGGAAGCATTAAGTTGAGAGTCAACATTTAGCTTTTTCAAACCAGGTATAATAAACGGATTATGAATATTATTTGAGAGATTGATAGGCATTCCCATCTCATTCTTGTTATTGTGTGTCACATTTCGGGTAGGCATATTAACTGTGTATGGTCTATTGCTACCTACACTTGAATTATCTACAATAACATTATATTCTAATTTCGAACCAGGACCTAATTCTTTTTCAAGGGTTTTTTTGAGCAGAGCTACATAATGCTCCTCAAGCCATTCGTAAAAGAATTGACTTGGAACTTGAATAGTTAAAACCTTATCTTCAAGTTTTAAAGGCTTGATCGGAACAAACCAGGTTTTAAAACTTTGTGGGTTGACGTTATCTTTAATCGTCTGAATACATTTTTTCCACACAGTTTCATGTTGTTCGCTCATTTAATTTTTAGTTTTTTAGTTTAAAAGGTTGGTTCATGTACCTTAGATGCTTAGCCTATAAATACTTTCGCAAGTTGGGGTAAAAAAAGTTTCTAAAAAAATATTTTTAGTATTGATTTTATGAAATTTTTTCATAAGAATAGTTTTGCAATTTAACGATATTAAAGCTATCATACTCATAATCAATACGTCCCAAGTTTAGTCCAGCCCAACCAGTTTGGTTAATAAAGATATTTTCTTGAGTTTTATTTTTAATTTTTTGTGGAGATTTCATAAAAGTGTGCGTATGACCACCCAAAATTAAGTCGATGTGTTTTGAGTTTTTAGCTAATACAACATCACTTATTTTATCAGAATTATATTCATACCCCAAATGAGATAGGCAGATTACTATGTCGCAACCTTCGGATTTGAGCTTTTTTGCTATTTCGTTAGCTTTTTTAACGGGGTCTTGATAGATAATATTTCCATATAGATTTTTTGGGACAAGACCATCTAATTGTATCCCAATTCCAAAAATCCCAACTTTAAATTTCCCTTTTCTGATAATTGTTAATGGATCTATTCTTCCATCTAATGGAGTATTTTTAAAATTATAATTGGCACATAAAAATTGAAAGTTAGCGTGAGGTAATTGTCTGTAAAGCCCTTCAATTCCCCCGTCAAAATCGTGGTTGCCTAGTGTAGCAAAATCATAACTCATCTCACTCATCAATTTAAATTCAAGCTCACCACCATATTGATTAAAATAAGGTGTTCCTTGAAATATGTCACCACTGTCTAGTAATAATACATTTTTATATTTTGATCGTATCTTTTGAATTATTGAAGCTCTTCTTGAGGCACCACCCATGCTAGGGTATTTTTTGTGATTGGCAGAAAATGGGTCAATATGACTATGCCAATCATTGGTGTGTAAAATCACTAAACGTTCATTTTCCATTCCCCATGATGTAAGGGGAGTAACAGATAACCCTGCAGATATTAATCCAGCTTTCTTAATGAATTCTCTTCTATTCATAATTTACGTTCATTAAAGTTTAGAGGCAATGGGTTGTGATTCATTATATAGTCAATGAGTCCATCTCGTATTTTAATGTTTGTGTCCCATCGTTGAATAGCTTTAGCTAAAAATTGATATCCGTCTCCACCATTTGCCATGTAATCATTAATAGCGACATGATAATATGGCTTGTTAGGGTTTTGAAGATTTTGGAACCCCTCTGACAGAGGTTCGCCGCCCTTATTTATTATGTGATTTTGAAGTTCTTGAACAATATCTGAAGGTATTTTTAGAATAGTGATTTGATTTTCAAATGGCATTAATTCATAGATTTCACCGAGAGTAATCAAACCGGAATCTAATGTACTGCGAATACCTCCATAGTTTAGTATACAAAAATCAACAGAATATCCCGCTTTTTTTGATGTATACAAAACTGCGTCTGACATCATATTGCCCAATGCACTACTCGGTTTTTGTTTTTCGATGAAGATGGGACAAAAGCCTATAACCTGATTCATTACTGAATCTAATTGCTTGGCATATGGTTCTATAATCTGATCAATCTTTTTGTTGTTTTCGTATGAAGGTTTGATAGGAATATTAGGCGAGATGTGGGGATAAATTTGATGATTAGTTTGACATTGGACAAACAAAACAATCATCAAAATAAAAACGCTTTTTGACCAGATAGGCATCCCAACAAATCTATGCATTATGCTCATTAATTGGGTCTTTTAATTACCAAAATCGAAAAAATTACCTTGTTGGTAGAAGTTTTGATACAGTAGCATAAGTTTGACTTACTTTGAAGTTCAAGTCGTGAATATTTTTCAAAACATCAAAGAGGCTTTTTCTTCTATACGAACCAATGTAACTCGTACGGTCATCACCTGCTTAATAATATCGTTTGGTATTATGGCTTTGGTTGGGATTTTGACTGCCATTGATGGAATTGAGAGCAGTCTAGTAAAAAACTTTAGTTTTATGGGTGCAAATTCATTCAATATTCAAAATCGGTCTTCTGGTTTTATGCTTGGGAGAAATAAAAAACGGGTTTTTTACGAATCAATCACTTACAGACAAGCATGTGAGTTTAAAGATCGATTTGAGCAAGATGCTATGGTGTCCATTAATTCGAGTAATTCATGGACAGCTACTGCCAAACATCGTTCCGAAAAAACAAATCCTAATTCATCTGTATTGGGCGTAGATGAGTCCTACTTGCGTGTTGCTGGATATGAATTGAATAATGGTCGAAATTTAGCCCTAAGTGATGTCGAAAGAGCATTGCCTGTTGCTGTTATTGGTAAAGAGATCAAAGAAACTTTATTTGGTAGTCGAGATTGTTTAAATCAGTTTATACACGTTGGTGGAGTCAAATTAAAAGTGGTAGGTCTATTATCTGAGAAGGGTGGAGCTTTTGATTTTGGTGGAGATCGCGTAGTTCTTATTCCGGTATCTTTAGCAAGAGTCAAATTTTCTCGTTCAAATTTGAGTTACAATATTGGAGTTTCTGTTGATGATGTGAATGGCATGGATGCCATGGTTGATTATTCAAATGTCATTTTTAGACAAGTACGACGATTGAAAGTTAAAGAAGAAACAAATTTTAGCATCATCAAATCAGATAGTATTTCAAAGGCATTGCTGGAAAATCTCAGTTTGATTTTGCTTGGGGCTATTTTCATTGCTGCAATTACATTGTTAGGAGCAGCTATTGCTCTGATGAATATTATGCTAGTCACAGTTACCGAACGCACAAAAGAGATTGGAACACGAAAAGCTATAGGAGCTAGAAGTTCGACGGTTCTCAACCAATTTGTTATAGAGGCAATTACCATTTGTCAGATTGGTGGATTAGGAGGAATCGTTCTTGGTCTAGCCATGGGAAATTTAATTAGTAATTATATCGGTGGGACATTCATAGTCCCTTGGCGATGGATTCTGCTGGCATTAGGTGTGTGTACGATGGTTGGGTTAGGTGCTGGTATTTGGCCAGCTCGTAATGCTGCACGAATCAATCCAATTGAAGCACTCCGTCACGAATAAGCAAAAAAAATCCCGACCGAAGTCGGGATTTTAGCATTTATTCGAAAGAACAAAGTATAATTATTCTTGTACTACATCAACATCGATTTCCAGAGATACTTCTTTATGGAGGTTAATAGTTGCTTTGTATGCTCCGATGTTTTTCATGTCTGGAGCAGATATCTTACGCTTATCTACTTCAAAACCACGATCAGCCAAACTCTTAGCAAGTTGTAGTATGGTTACTGAACCAAATATCTTTCCATTTGAACCAGCTTTGGTTGGAATGGTGATTTTGATATCTTTCATTTTCGCTGCTTGAGCTTCTGCATCAGTTTTTACTTTAGCTTGTTTATGAGCAGCCTGTTTTACATTCTCATTCGCCATTTTAATGGCAGAAGGAGTAGCAATAGTTGCTAGTCCGTGGGGTATTAGGTAGTTTCTACCGTATCCGTTTTTCACTTCAACGATATCGTTCTTATCACCAAACCCTTTGACATAATCTTTTAATATTACTTTCATTTTATTTTGAATTAGGGGTTTGAATTATTTCATTTCGTCTGCTACGTATGGTAATAATGCAATGTGTCTGCATCTCTTTACCGCTACGGCAACTTTTCTTTGATACTTTAACGATGTTCCTGTGATTCTTCTAGGAAGAAGCTTTCCTTGTTCGTTGATAAATGCCATCAAGAAATCAGGATTTTTATAATCGATGTACTTAATACCACTTTTTTTGAAACGGCAGTATTTCTTTGGTCGTACAATGGGGGTTCTGGTATATCTTTTTCTTTTTGCCATCTTATGATTCCTCCACTTCGTTAGTTGTTGATTCTACCTTAGCTTCTACTGTTGGAGCTGCTTTTGCTGCAGGTTGTGCTGCTGGAGCTGCTTCTTTTTTCTGCTTGGGCTTGTTAAATTCTCCGTTTCTTCTTCTTTCGTTGTACTTCACTGCGTGCTTGTCCAGTTTTGTTGTAAGGTAACGTAATACTTGCTCATCTCTTCGATAAGCGAGTTCAAGTTTGTCTACAATTTCTGCGTCAGCATCCGCTGCAAATTCAAAAATCTGATAGAAACCAGTTGTTTTTCTCTGAATCGGATAGGCCATTTTTGTGAGCCCCCAATTTTCTTTGTGGATGAGCTCTCCACCATTTTCTGTAATCAGCTTCTCGAACGAGCTTGCTGCATCTTGCAACATTCTCTCGCTAAGCACGGGTGTCAGTATGACTACAGACTCGTAATTTGTTTTTGCCATTTTATATAAATGTTTAAATTTTAAAGGGGTGCAAAAGTAACTTTTTTTCTGAATTTAAATTCTAAATTGGTCTACTTTTTTGGTTGTGTTTATTTAATTAATTTTTTAAGTAGGGTTTGAACAACTTTCTCTATTTTTTCAACACTGCTTGTTTATCCATTTTGTGGGGCTATAATTTGCACTAGATTACCATGGGAAGCTACATTGTAAGTGCTCGAAAATATCGTCCAGAATCGTTTGAAACGGTTGTTGGACAGAAGCATATTACCGAAACTTTGGTGAACGAAATCATCAATGATAGACTTGCACAAGCCTTTTTGTTTTGTGGTCCTCGCGGTGTTGGTAAGACGACATGTGCTCGTATTCTTGCCAAAGAAATTAACAAAAATACTGTTCCCGAAGGATATGATTTTTCGTATAATATTTTCGAATTGGATGCAGCATCGCATAATTCAGTAGATGATATCCGATCTCTTACTGAGCAAGTGAGAATTCCACCACAGACAGGTGACTATAAGGTGTATATTATTGATGAGGTCCATATGCTTTCTCAGCAGGCATTCAATGCCTTTTTGAAAACATTAGAAGAACCACCAAAATATGCCATCTTCATTTTGGCTACTACGGAGAAGCACAAAATCTTACCTACTATACTTTCGCGATGCCAGGTATTTAATTTTGATCGAATACAAGTCCCTCAGATTGTGAGTCACCTTCAACAAATAGCTCAAGAAGAAAATATATCAGCCGAAGAAAGTGCTTTGCATTTAATTGCTCAAAAAGCAGATGGAGCTATGCGAGATGCCCTATCCATGTTTGATCAAATGGTGAGTTTTGGTGAAGAGGGTAAAGTGACCTACCAGGCAGTACTTAATAATCTCAATATTTTGGATTATGATTATTACTTCAGAATAATTGATTCATTCTTAGAAGGAGATATTAGTGGAGTATTGGTATTGTATGACGAAATTCAACGTAATGGTTTTGATGGTCAATTGTTTCTCAATGGCCTGGCCAATCATTTGAGAGATTTATTAGTGGCACAAAATGCTTCGAGCCAACAATTGATCGAAAAATCGCAAGAGATAGCCGATAAATACTTGACTCAATCCAAATCTGTCACCCCATCTTTTGTGGTAAATGCCATTAATATTTTGGGAGAGGCAGACATGAACTATAAATCGAGCCACAATCAACGACTTCACGTAGAATTGTGCTTAATCAAAGTGGCCTCACTTCAACATGCCATAGACGTGACTAAAAAAAAAAGCCTAAACGCATAGTACTCAGCGAATCAGGTTTTTTTAGTCATTTATTCGAACCTTCGATTGAAGAAGATTCAGTGGCTCCCAAAATCAAAGATAATTCTACGAAAACAGACGATCAAGATACTCAAGAGGTAGTTCGTATTGGGGGGCTGAAAAATATGATGAAGACGGTGGGGGTCAAATCACAACCCTTTGACTCTCAACCAATTTCTGCTCCTTCAACAAAATCTGTAAACGATTCTCTAAAAGATTTGACATTAGAGGATGCCAAACGTTTATTTCTATCGTATGCAAAGGAGCTGACTAATCAAAAAAGAACCAGTTTGGCAGCATTTCTTGCCGATCCATTATTGACAATGGGAGAGAATAACACAGTCATATTCACTGTAGGCTCTAGGATTGTAGAGTCTGAGATTACAGAGGAAACCACTAAGATTGTGGCTCATTTTGAAGCTAATGGGTACGCCCTCAGCAAGCTGGAATGTAAAGTAAATGCCAAGCAAATCAGTGAATACAAAGTGTTTTCTCCCAAGCAACAATTTGAGGCATTGACCAAAGAATATCCCAAACTGACGGATTTTGCCGAGCGGTTTTATCTGGATTTTGATTAAAACTTTATAGAATGGGTTAGTTTTAAATTTGAGCGACAATAATCAAATTCGGCTCAAAGACCACATTGTGCCAAGTGCGTGCAGAGCTGAAGAGTATAATTTTTTTGAAGAATACGTACTTCCACCAGCCTATTTTACGAATGATTTCTAACAGCGGATTTTGATTTCTTACCAGTCCTCCGTATACTTCAGTGCTAGTAAAACCAATGCTGCTCATCACCTGAAGTGCCGAGCTTTTGTTTAAAAATGTCTCGTGACTGATATCGCCATAGGCGTACAAACTTGTGAGGGGAGCATCCATGTTTGGAGTTCGTAAGATGATTTTCCCCCCGGGGTTGAGACATTGTTTTGCGTTGGTTAGGAAATTTATGAGCTCGTCTTTGGTAAAATGTTCGATAATATCCAACCCGACTAATACATCCACCTTTTCTCCTTTTGCAAAAAAGCCATCAATGTCCATGCAATGCACATTTTTGATGCCCAGTTGGTGTGCTACTTTTACTTGTTCTTGACTGATGTCATATCCTGATACGTTTTTGTATCCTGCGTCCATGGTAGGTTTTACAAACGTTCCAAACCCGCACCCCATGTCTACTATTTTAGCATCTTTGTTTGGTGGGAGAAGATGAATTAATTCTCGGTAATTGTGTCGAGATTGTTCCTTTAGCATTGTTGCATGATCAATATTAAGTTTATTGACCTGCGTACTGAAGTAATTATTGTAAATGATGTCTCGGTAATTCAGCATGTATGCGTGCAAACTTATGTTATTTTTGCTCGATGCTCAAAAGCTATTTTCACAAAAATGTGCTTGAGGCTGGTTGTGATGAGGCTGGCAGAGGATGCTTGGCTGGTCCCGTATATGCGGCAGCAGTAATTCTGCCTTCTGGAGTGAGATTGCCCTTGCTTGATGATTCTAAAAAATTATCTTCAGACACTCGCAACATTCTCAGACAGCAAATTGAAAAAAAAGCATTGGCATGGGCAGTGGCAAGTTGTTCGGAGCGGGAAATCGAAAAATATAACATCCTTAATTGCAGTATCCTTGCAATGCAACGGGCGGTCCAGCAGTTGTCTACTCGACCAGAACATCTGCTCATCGATGGTAATCGATTTAAGCCTTTTGATTTTTATAGTTATACCACCATCATAAAAGGAGATGCCAACTATAAAAGTATTGCAGCTGCTAGTATACTTGCTAAAACTCATCGTGATGAGTACATGATTAATTTGAGTGAGAAATATCCTGAATTTGGTTTTGAGAGACACAAAGGTTACGGCACTCAAAAACATGTAGAAGCGATTCAAAAATGGGGCTATCTCGATTGTCATCGTAAGACCTTTCAATTGAAAAAGCTGAACCTGATATAGGGCTTTAGTTTATGTTGATAAAAACTAATTGTTGGTTTCTACCTTTGCTCTTACAAATGGCTAATTACCCATCTATCAAGGAACGAACGGATCTCTCTTCAAAGCAGAAATGGTACGCCATTATTTTTGGGGCAGATACCCAAGAGGGCAGACGATTTGATATCTGGTTATTGTGGGCTATTCTTTTTAGTGTCTTAACTATAATGGCGGATAGCGTACCTAGTATTCATGATAGTTACGCACTTCAGCTAAAATATATTGAGTATTTTTTTACCGGAGTATTTACCTTGGAATATATTGCCCGATTGATGGTGAGTGAAAATACGAAGAGTTATGCAACCAGCTTTTGGGGAATCATTGATTTGGTGAGCACGATACCCACTTACCTGACGTTCTTTTTCCCTGCATCTCAATTGTTTAGAATTTTACGAACAGTACGCCTACTTCGAATTTTTAAAGTGCTCAGACTCACTCGTTTTATGGGAGAAGCCCAAGGAATGGGAGCAGCCATTAAACGAAGTAGTGCCAAGATAACCGTGTTTTTTGGGGTAGTATTGGTGATTGTAGTGGTTATGGGTACTATCATGTATGTGATTGAACCTCCAGAGGCAGGTTTTACATCGATTCCAAGAAGTATTTACTGGGCAATTGTAACACTTACTACAGTAGGTTATGGAGATATAGCACCAGTGACAGGTTTAGGTCAGTTTTTGAGTGCTGCACTCATGATATTAGGTTATGCAGTTATAGCAGTTCCTACTGGAATTGTCAGTGTAGAATTAGCTCAAACTAATGGTCCACTTGTGTGTTATTCATGCAACTATGCGGAGAAAGATAGCTCTTCAAACTATTGCAAAAAATGCGGGACAGTACTAAAGAAATAGCCGACTACTACCACAATGAGAAGGGTTATCTTGTTTTTACAAGAGCTTATCACCTCAAGCGTGGTACATGTTGTGGTAATAAATGTCTTCATTGTCCCTTTGATCATGTTAATGTGAAAGTTAGAAATTCTAGCTAAAACGAATACTCTGAGCAGGATGAATTCGATGAATAATTCTAATAGGTATGTATGTAAATACAAAACATACAAATAATGCTCCTAAGTTGATGTAGATGAGATATTCCCAGGGCAGATTGAAAGGCACAGCATCCATATAATAAGTCTCGGCATTTAGCTTGATAATGCTGTATTTATTTTGGATGGATGCAAAACCAAGTGCGACTCCGTTTCCGATTAGAAGCCCAGCAGTAAGTATGAAAGCACCTTGCCAATTAAAAATATTCCCAATTTTAGACGATTGAGCTCCCATTGACTTGAGGATGCCAATCATCGGAACACGTTCGATGATTAAAATCAGTAGGATGGTAATAATATTAATAATGGCAACGATAAACATGAGTATAATAATAACAAGTACGTTGGTGTCTACTATGTCAAGCCATTGAAACATGGCTGGATATAAATCTTGAACAGTATTAATGGCATAGGTGTAATCTAAATAATTTTGAAGTTTGTTTTGGATAGTAATCGAATGCTCAGCTTGATCTAGATTAATTTCATATCCAGCAGCTTTTGAATAGTCCTTACTTACTACACGTTGTATAGATCGGAGGTGAGCGATTGCAAATTGTTTATCAAATTCTTGGAGTCCAGTGTTAAATATGCCAGATATTAGTGGCATTCTTCTTCTTACATTAGACTGATCGATAAAGTATAGGTTTACCCGATCACCTGTGTCCAGGTTCAATATGGAGGCGGTGTATTCAGAAAGCAAAATATCATAGGAATCACTAGTGTCTGTGTAGTGAGGAATCTTTCCTCGGACTAGATGCTTTTGATAAAAAGAATAATCATAATTAGCTGATAAACCCTTAAGAATGATGCCTTCCAAAGTGGTGTCCGATTTGAGAATACCTGCTTTGTTAATGAATGGAAAAATAGACGATACATGCTCTTCTTCTTCAATTTTTCTAATCATTTCATAGTCTATGTCAAAGAGGTTGGTTTCGCTTCCAGAAGCAAGTTGATATCGACTAATACTAATATCGCCCGAATACCCTTTGATTTTTTCTCTGATTTCTTTTTTGAAGCCAAGTAGAATACCAAAAGCAAGAATAACTACACATATGCTAATGGATACTGCAGTAATGGCCAATGAAGTGATCGTTTTAGTAAACGAATGTTGGGTATTAAAGCTCAGTTTTTTAGCGATATGGTATCCTAATTGCATACTTTTGATTTACAAGATTAGAAATAGAAATGAAGAAATCAGAATTTTTTGCTTTTTTGATGATAATTTTCATTGGTTGCTCCTCCATGAGCATTAACCAAACAGAGGTAATAAAGGATCGAATTATTTTAGGTGCAGAGCAATTAGACCAATACGTTTCCCAGTTGGGAGATAAGAGTGTGGCACTTCTTGTGAACCAAACTTCGACTATTGGTAATGTCCATTTGGTTGATACGTTGCAAGCCTTGGGGGTGAATATTAAGAAAGTTTTTGCACCAGAACACGGTTTTCGCGGAGACCACAGTGCAGGTGCCGTTGTTAAGAACGGATTAGACGAAAAGACAGGCTTACCTGTAGTTTCACTTTATGGGAAAAATAAGAAACCAACGCCTGAAATGTTGGCAAATATTGATGTGATTATATTCGATATACAGGATGTAGGTGTGCGTTTCTATACTTACATATCTACAATGCATTATGTGATGGAAGCTTGTGCTGAGCAAGGTAAAGAATTGATAATTTTAGATCGACCGAACCCTAATGGATTTTATATAGATGGTCCAGTATTACAAAAAGAATATACTTCCTTTATTGGTATGCATCCGATACCAATTGTGCATGGTTTAACGGTAGCAGAATTGGCATTAATGATTCAAGGAGAGAGTTGGTTAAAAAATGACATAAAATGTAACTTTAGTATAGTGCCGTGCAAAAATTACACGCATGACAGTTTGTATCAATTACCCATCAAACCATCGCCCAATCTTCCAAATATGAATTCAGTTTATCTCTATCCATATCTAGGTTTGTTTGAAGGAACAAATGTAAGTATAGGTCGAGGAACACAAACGCCATTTCAGATTGTGGGTCGGCCAGGATTTGAAGGAAACTTTTCATTTACACCTCAAAGTATGCCTGGTGTATCAGATCACCCAAAATATGAGGGCAAAAGATGTGGCGGTTTTATTGTGAATGATGCCAAACAAGACGATTTTTTTGCTAAACCATCACTTAACTTAGACTGGTTTTTACTTTTTTGTAAGAAAAATACCATTGAAAATGGGACTTACTTTAAAAGTTTTATTTTCAAACTTATGGGTAATTCATTGTTCAAAGAACAAGTAATATCTGGACTATCGGCTCAAGATATAAAGCAAACATGGCAACCCGAGTTACTAAAATACAAGGCCATGAGAAAAAAATATCTTTTGTATCCGTAGTAGTTGTAAAAATCAAAAAATAACAACATATTTGCAGCCCTAAAAATAGAAGTATGTCTAGAGTTTGTGATTTAACAGGAAAAAAAGCAATGTCTGGGAACAATGTTTCTCATTCAAAACGTAGAACTAAAAGAAGGTTTTATCCAAATCTTCAAACTAAAAAGTTTTACTTGCCTGAGCAAGATGAGTGGATTACACTTAAAGTGAGTACTTCTGCTTTAAAAACAATTAATAAAAAAGGCATCAGTGCTTGTTTGAATAGTTTATTGAAAAACGGAAGAATATAAACCATGGCAAAGAAAGGCAACAGAGTTCAAGTAATATTGGAGTGTACTGAACAAAAAGGTTCAGGTGTACCAGGTATGTCTCGTTACATCACCACTAAGAATAAAAGAAATACGACAGAGCGTATTGAATTAAAAAAATATAACCCTTACATGAAAAAAGTAACGGTTCATAAAGAAATAAAGTAAGATGGCAAAGAAAGTAGTAGCAACCCTTAAAAAAGAAGGATCTGGTAGAGATTGGGCAAAGGTTATCCGATGTGAAAAATCACCCAAAACAGGTGCATATGCATTTAGAGAAGAAATGATGCCAACGGAATCTGTAAAAGAAGCCTTGGCAAAATAATAACGACGTTATTGTTTTAAATAAATAAGCTTCCTACTTTTGATGGGAAGCTTTTTTTGTTTTTATACCTATGGGATTATTAGACTTTTTTAAAAAGAAACCAACCGAAGTTCAAAAAGAAAAACTGGACTCTGGTTTAGAAAAAACAAGAACTTCACTTTTAGATAAACTTTCTAAAGTTGTCATTGGTAAAAGTAAGATTGATGATGACTTTTTGGACGATGTCGAAGAACTGCTAATTTCTTCAGATGTTGGAGTTGCAACTACTGTCAAAATTATTGATCGAATAGAATCTCGTGTTTCACACGATAAATATCTTTCTGAATCTGAACTCAAGAACATGTTGAAAGATGAGATAGTTCAGCTTGTTTCGGAGAATGAACATCAACATACTTTGAGCGATATTAAACCTTACGTGATTATGGTAGTAGGTGTTAATGGTGTAGGTAAAACAACCACAATAGGTAAGCTGGCCAACCTATTTAAATCTCAAGGTTTGAAAGTAGTATTAGGTGCTGCTGACACTTTTAGAGCTGCTGCTGTAGATCAAATTAAAATTTGGGGAGATCGTGTAGGGGTGGATGTTGTATCCAAAGGAATGAATACGGATCCAGCTGCTGTTGCTTTTGAAGCGGTAAAATATGGAGCAGAACAAAATGCTGATGTAGTGATTATTGATACTGCGGGTAGATTACACAATAAGGTTAATCTGATGAATGAGCTTTCTAAAATTAAACGAGTGATGGATAAACAAGTAGATGGGGCTCCACACGAAGTGATGTTAGTACTTGATGCAAGTACAGGTCAGAACGCATTTGAACAGGCCAAACAATTCACCGCAGCAACGGATGTTTCTTCGTTAACACTAACCAAATTAGACGGAACAGCTAAAGGGGGAGTAGTCATTGGTATTAGCGATCAGTTTAAGATTCCTGTTAAGTACATTGGAGTTGGAGAACAAATGAATGACTTACAACTATTTGATTCCAAAACATTTATAAATTCATTATTTACATAAATGAAGACCAAAAGCCATAAACCTAATAAAGTTGCCATAGTTACTCTTGGCTGTTCTAAAAATACGGTAGATTCTGAGGTAATTCAGTCTCAACTGGAAAATGGAAAAGTTCATACCGTACATGAGGATACCAAAGGTGCAGATACAGTAATTATTAATACCTGTGGTTTTATTGATAATGCCAAGCAGGAAAGTATTGATACTATTCTTGATTTTGCTCAGGAAAAGAAAGCAGGTAACTTGGATAATTTGATTGTAACCGGTTGTTTGTCAGAACGGTATAAAGCAGATTTATCCCCAGAAATTCCTGAAGTTGATAAATGGTATGGAACCTTTGAATTACCTCAACTGTTAAATAACCTAGGGGTTGATTATCGTAAAGAGCTGATTGGCGAACGAAAATCTTCTGTAGCTAAACACTATGCATACATGAAAATTTCGGAGGGTTGCGATCGGCCATGTTCTTTTTGTGCAATACCTCTTATGCGGGGTAAGCATGTATCAAAATCGATGGATCAATTGGTTGGTGAGGCAAAGGCATTGGTTAAGGATGGAATAAAAGAAATTATGCTAATTGCTCAAGACTCTACTTATTATGGTATTGATTTATATGGAGAGCGGAAATTAGCTGAACTCATGGATAGACTTAGTGATGTTGAGGGGCTTGACTGGATACGTCTTCACTATGCATATCCATCAAAATTTCCATTTGATGTACTGCCTATAATGAATTCAAAGCCCAATATTTGTAAATATTTAGATATTCCAATCCAACATATTTCAGATAATGTTCTCAAATCAATGAGAAGGGGAATTACCAAAAGAAGAACTGAAGAGGTTTTAGATCGCATTCAATCTGAGGTAGATAATATTGCTTTAAGAACAACCTTATTAGTTGGGCATCCTGGAGAGTATGATCAAGATTTTGAGGAGTTGAAAGATTTTGTGAGTCGCTACAAGTTTAATCGATTGGGTGTATTTACCTATTCTCATGAGGATGGTACTCACGCAGGAACTTTAGAGGATCATGTTTCTGAACAGATAAAATCTACTCGTGCAGATGAGATTATGGCCATACAGCATGATATTTCTTGGGCAAATAATCAAAAACTAATTGGAACTAATCAAAAAGTAATAATAGATCGTATTGAGGGAGATAGCTATATTGGACGTACACAGTTTGACTCACCCGAGGTTGATAATGAGGTTATTATTTCATTGAATGAAGGTTATTTGAGAGTTGGTGACTTCGCAAACACACATATTACGGGTGCTGAATCATTTGATCTAATCGCAAAGCTTATCAAGTAGTGGAATTTTCTCATGTTATAAGAAAAAAAACTTTTTTTAATAACCCTTTATTGGAGGCTTACTATGAGGGAGAGTCACTGAAGTCTTTTCATAGCTTCACTCCTGATATAGATGGCATTAAAGCTGCCATGAATTCAAAGTCTAATTTCTCTCAGCAAAAGCGGGATAATTTAGTTCAAGATTTGTATAGTCAATATGATGAGGCAGGGATTGATTTAACAAAATCTGTTGAGGTCAAAACGAATATTGATAAACTCAAAGAACTCAATACATTTACTGTTACAACGGGTCAGCAAATTCATTTAGGTTTAGGTCCACTCTTTGTTTTGTACAAGATTTTTGATGTTATAGCTATATCAAGACAACTTATTGAGAAATATGCAGACAAACAGTTTGTGCCTGTTTTTTGGATGGCTACTGAAGACCATGATTTGGATGAAATTTCATCGGTGAATTATTATGGTAATCAAGTTAAATGGAATACGAATCAATCTGGAGCTGTTGGTAGAATGAATACTGAAGGTGTTGCAGAAATGTTTTATAAGCTTATTAAAACCCAACGATTTTCTGAGGCTCAAAGAGAGTTTCTAAATCGAGCTGCCCAAGTATATCATGAGTCTCAAAATTTATCTGTTGCATTCAGAAGATTGTTGCATGATTATTTGGGTGATACTGGCTTGATTATCATAGATCCAGATAGTAAAGTTTTAAAATCAAGTTTCACTTCAGTGATGATTGATGAACTAAATCACACCAATAAAAAAGCAATTCAAAAAACAACAAGCAGACTTGAAGAGTCTGGGTTTAAAAAGCAATTGAGGATAAAACCTTGTAATCTTTTTTTATTGCAGAATAATGACAGAATTAGAATTGATGTGTTGAGTGATATCTCAAATGAAAATCCTACAGATTTTGTTAAAAATAATTGTAAAAATTTAAGTCCAAATGCAGCTTTGAGACCGCTATATCAAGAATGGATACTGCCCAATGTTTGTAGTGTTTTAGGCTCAAGTGAACTAAATTATTGGTTGCAATTAAAAGGTCTTTTTGATAACTATGAATTACCCATACCATCATTGTCTGTAAGAACCTCGTGTGTTGTGATACCAAATAAATTTAAAAAAGAATTTTTCGACAATAATTCAATTAATTGGTTTGAGGAAGAGAAAGTTATTGCATTAAAACAAAATAAAAAGTTATCAAATTTAAAAGAATTACAAGACGAAAAATTGACATTGATAAAATCAAGTATTGCAGCGTATGATCAAGAAATATCAAATTCATTTAAAGGATTTAATTTGGTTAATAAATGGTCGAAATTATTAGATAAACTTAATGATATAGAGCAACTTGTAGAAAAACAATGGGCCAATAAAGTCGATCAATCTGCTGATTTTAAAAAAGTCTTGAGAATAAAAAAAACATACTTTAGTCCAATTGCAATACAAGAAAGACAAGATCATTTAGGTATGCATTCTGGGTTGTTGGCTATAAAACCTTTTGATATAGAAAGAAATTTTGGTTACTCAGCTAGTCAGAAAGTAGTGCTCATATTCTCCTAATTGCTTGTTGTTTATGTAAAATTTTATACTTTTGTAGCAAATTATACAATATTCAATTCAAGAAATGAATACGACAGCAAAAATCATGAAATCATTTAAATCAGTATTACTTATTATAACCTTGTTGGGTTATACGAGTTTAGAAGCACAAAACGATTATTTTTCAAAATTTAAACCAGCACAAAAATGGTCTGTGGGAGCACAAATTAGTCCAACATTCGGGCATTTTGATGCACCGCACGAGAATCTCTCTTTTTCTGGTGGGCTTCATCTTAAATACTCAGCATCTCAAACAGTAGGGTTTAAAGCGTCTGCTAACATGGGTAAAATGTCAGGATCTAGAAATGGCACAGAGTTGTTATGGTCTGGTACCAGGAGTGATTTAAAAGGCTCATATGAATATACCAACAATTTTATAGACGCAGACGTATCTGCTTTAATTACTGCAGGTAATTGGTCTTTCTTAAGACCTTTAAGAAAATTGCAAACATTTGTATCATTTGGTGTAGGTATCATCTCTAGTGATGTAGAGGGTGAGGTTAATGATGCTTCAGAAGCTCGTGGTTTAGCAACATCATTCCCTGGTCAAATGGAATATTTTGATGTTGCAGGAAAATTAACTACGGATTATTCACAAACAGTTAGAGCAGCAACTGCATATTCTGGAACAGATATTACCTTCCCATTAGGCGTTGGAGTTAAATATAATCTTAATGACAAATTTGATTTAGGTTTAGAATGGAAAACTAGATTAACTCGATCTGATGATTTAGATGCCCGAGATTTAGAATTATTTAGTTCAAGTTCCGAGAGAAATAGATCATTTGATTCTTACTCTACGCTAGGTGTTCAGTTGTCATTCAAATTTGGTGACAAAGACAGAGATGATCATAACGATTGGTTAAATCCTGTTGAATCCTTATATACAGACATGGATTCTATCAACAAAAGCCTTAAAAACTTAATGGCTGATACGGATGGCGATGGTGTAGCAGATCATTTTGATAAAGATAATGAAACACCTGAAGGTGTTAAAACATATGGTGACGGAACTGCTGTTGATACAGATGGTGACGGTGTGCCAGATAGCAAGGATAAGGAAATTTTCTCATTTGTTACTGATGTCGATGCCGATGGTGTTGCAAAAGATGATGATGGAGATGGTATTCCAAATGCACTAGATGAAGAGCCTAATAGTGCAGCAGGTGCTATGGTTGATTCTAAAGGTAAAGCTTTTGAAATTAAAGAATCTTCAGCATACAACTGTGATAATGTTAGTCTTCCTACAATTATGTTTGATAATGGGAGTTCTAAAATTGCACCATCTTCTTACGGTGTTTTATATACTCTTGCAGAAAAATTAAGAATGTGTCCAAGTTTAAGCATTACTGCTACTGGATATACTAAAAGTAAAAGTGGTGAAAGACTTGCTTGGAAGAGAGCAAATTCGATCATTGATCACTTAGAAGCTAACTATGGTATCGAGAGAAGTAGAGTATCAACAGATTATACTTCTGATTCAGATGTAGATTATGCTTCAAGAAGAATTGATTTTTCTCAAACAGGAAAATAATTTAAACAGAAATTTAATATTTTAAGGCTCCGATTTATCGGAGCCTTTTTTTTTGTATCATTGTGTAAACAATATGAAAAATATTTTAACAACATTATTGCTGTTTATCGGATTATTTGTTTCTGGACAAAATATCAACCAAGTGGACCTAATGCTTGATTTGAAACAAATTGATGTCCAGTCAAGCTATCAATTGATGTATAAACGACAAATCAATAATGTGATAACACTAAGAGGAGGACTCTCTTTATTTATCGATACAGATAAAGAAACTAGGAGTGATACACTATCTTTTCAAAGTGGCACAGTGATGTATGATTTGTCAGTGGGTTTCCAAAGAGACCTTAAGTTAGATGGATTTGACCATATTAAACTTTTTGTAGGTATGGATGGTTATTGGAATTCGACCCTAAATCAAAAGCCCTATGAGACTTATCATGGATATTACTGGAATGTTGGTCTCAAGCCTTTGGTAGGCCTATATTATGATCCAATTAAAAATATTCGATTATCGGTAGAGTCAAGAGCTAATTTAAATTTCAATTTTCAACAATATTCAGCTCCAGGTGAGAATATAGATCAACGGGTAAACTTTAGATCACTCGATCAGCTATCTTTTGGAATAGGGTATCTATTTTAAAAGCTATTTCCTATAGTTACAAAGCTTTCTGCATTTAATGCAGCTCCCCCAATTAACCCACCGTCGATATCAGGACAGGTAAATAATTCTTCTGCATTAGCAGGTTTTACACTACCTCCATATAAGATAGAGATATTATCTGCCACCATATCACCATATTGCTTAGCAATTGTCTTTCTGATGAAGTTGTGTACTTCTTGAGCCTGTTTAGGAGAGGCTGTTTCTCCTGTGCCAATTGCCCATACAGGTTCATATGCAATAATGCAATTGAGCAATTCCATTTCATTTAATTGAAACAAACCGTGTTCAATTTGATTACTGATTGTCCTAAAATGCTCGCCTTCTTGACGTTGTGTTAATGTTTCACCACAACAGTAGATAGGTCTAATCCCATGTTTTATAGCATTAATTACTTTGAAAGAAAGAGATAAGCTATCTTCCATAAAGTATTCTCGTCGTTCGCTGTGACCCAAAATAACATATTCCACACCAACACTTTTGAGCATACTTGCAGATATTTCACCTGTATATGCACCTGCATCATGTTGATGGCAGTTTTGAGCAGCTAGTGCAATATTTGTATGCGACAGCATTTGGTTAAAACTATTAAGATGAATAGAGGGTGGAGCTATAATTGTTAATGTATCTTTATTTATATCAGAATCTAAGATTTCAGATAACAATTTTTTACCTTGGTTAATATCCAAGTTCATTTTCCAATTTCCGGCTACAATTTTTTGTCTCATTTTATGCTAGTTTTTTCCCAGAATCTAAATTCTGCAGTATTATTAAAAATAGATGTTAATATCTCTTGTTCTTCCTCTGTAAGTTCCTCGTTTCGTCGCTCCATTACTTTCTTAGCAGTCTGAAAGGCTTTGTTTGTTTGATATGTTGCAAAACCTGAAGAGCCACCCCATGTAAATGATGGAATGAAATTTCTAGGGAAATTTCCGCCAAAGATGTTGGAAGAAACTCCAACAACTGTTCCCGTATTAAACATGGTATTTATCCCACATTTACTGTGATCTCCCATGATTAAACCACAAAACTGTAAACCTGTATCTAAAAATTGTTGTTTTGAATAATCCCATAATTTAACAGATGCATAGTTATTTTTTAGATTAGAACTATTAGTGTCTGCTCCAAGATTACACCATTCGCCAATGACAGAATTGCCTATAAAGCCATCATGTCCTTTATTAGTGTTTTTATAAAAAACGGAGTTACTTACTTCCCCTCCAACTTTGCATTGGGGTCCAACGGAAGTGTCTCCATATATTTTTGCCCCCATTTTAATAGTTGCATTTTCTCCGAGACCAAACGGACCTCGAATGAGACTTCCTTCCATAACGGTACTATTTTTCCCTAAATAAATAGGTCCATTTTCTGTATTAAATACTACAGCTTCTGCCCGAACACCATCTTCAACAAAGATATCTTTACCGATGATTGTATTTGTGGATGATAATTGCTGACTCTTTCTACCTTCGGTAAGACGATCATAGTCAGACTTAATTTCAGAACTATTTTCAGTAAATATATCATGCGTATGATTTATCATGGAACACGATATTTTCTTATTTGGTTTTGATGATGAATATTGAACTAATTCTTTAAAATTATTTATATGTTTACTTGTCTTTAAAGCGATGATAATTTCATTTTGTGTGAGTGATTCTTCATTTGGCAATGCTTTTATTTGATCAATGAGATCAGAGGATGGTAGTACTCTACCATTTATGTAAACATTTTCATTTTGATAGCACACATCATATTTATTTGCTAAATAATCTTGGGTGATATGAGAGATTTTTTCAGAAACGTATTTTGACCATTTTTCAGCGATTGTTAATATACCCACCCTTAATTCACCACAAGGTCTTGTGAATGTTAACGGGAGTAAATTTACTCTCTTGTCATCGTCAAATAATATGATATTCATAAAAAAAGGCTCTCCAAATATAGAAAGCCTTGTTGATATTATTGAAGTTATGCCTATTTCTTTTTGGCGTAACGCTTGTTAAACTTGTCAATTCTACCTGCAGTATCCACGAAATTGGTCTTTCCAGTATAAAATGGATGAGATGCACTAGAAATCTCCAATTTGTATACAGGATACTCATTTCCATCTTCATAAGTGATAGTTTCTTTGGTCTCAACACAAGATTTTGTTAGAAACTGATATCCGTTAGACATGTCTTTAAACACAACTAATCGATAGTTTTCTGGGTGTATTTCGCTTTTCATTTTGTTAAAATCTTTATGGTTATGTTTTATATAAAATTAGTTGATGTACAACTAAATTCAATTTTTCCTTTTAAAGGACTGCAAATTTAGTATAATTTGCAATCTATTCAAGTGGTTTTAAGGATAAAAAATATTGCGAAGTGTTTATCTTTTCTTTTTTGTTTAGTTCTTCCGTTTTGGATTAGCCGTCTTTGGCTTTTGTGGTCGCACCCAGATTTAACCGTAACGGATTCAATAAATTATATTTTTTATATTTTTAGGTTTGATCTAAAGTCATTAGCTATTTGGTACTCACCATTGTTTATTTCTTTAGGAGTGGGGCTTTTTATTCAAAAGAAATGGTGGCAGTTCTTAACAAGAACTATCTTTATCTTACTTTTTTTATTTGCCTTAGTATTCAACCTAATAGCTGTATTCTATCTACCAACTAGTAAAACGATTGTCGGACGCGAGCTATTTCAGTTATTATCGGGTCAGAGTTCATTGATAGTTACAGGATACGTAACAGAATATTGGTATGTCATTATCTTAGTACTTGGAATATCTACTTTAGTGCTTAGACTATTTAAGCGATTGCAATTGACTGTAAACAGAAGGTCCCGTTTTGTTTTGGGTATTTTTACTTTTTTAGCCGTTGGTTTTTTTGCTCGCGGAGGTATAGCATTAAAACCACTCAATTTAATGGATGCCTATGCGGAGCTAACTAATGAAGAGGTGACGACTTCAATTACTCCTATCTATATTTTATTAGAGTCTTATGGAAAGCAAGATATTCAATATGAGGCTTATTTTTCGGATGTCCTTCTCAAAGAAGCCCTATACGATGATGAGAAAAGTTATAGTAATTTCCCGTTTGATAAGCCTAATATTTGCCTTATACTACTAGAAAGTTTTGGCAAAGAATATACTGGAATCAATCAAAGTAACAGACCAAGCTACACACCATTTTTAGATAGTTTAATGAACCAGTCGTTAAATTTTACGAATGCTTATGCCAACGGTCTTCGTTCGATAGATGCAGTTGCCTCATGTTTGGCTGGTGTTCCATGTTTGACTAAGCAACCTTTTATCGGTTCTTTTTACACTCAATCGGATATTAGTACGATACCCAAAGTGATTAAAAAGGGCGGTTATACTACTTCTTTTTTTCATGGTGCAGATGAATTATCAATGGGCTTTAAACCCTATTTGCAATCCCAAGATATTGGAAATTATTATGCCAAACAGAATTATCCTAATCGTTCAGATTTTGATGGAACTTGGGGAATTTTTGATGAGCCGTTTCTAAAGTTTTGTGCAACAACTTTATCCTCACAAAAGCAACCTTGGTTTTCAGGTATTTTCACATTAAGCAGCCATCATCCTTATCGAGTACCTGAAAAGTATAGTCATTTACCTGAAGGTACTACAGATATTCATCAATCGATAGGGTACACAGATCGTGCTTTGTCTCATTTTTTTAAATCTATTCAAAAAGAAAGCTGGTTTAAGAATACGATTTTTATAATAACAGCCGATCATTCATCTATTAATGAAACTCCTGCATATCGATCGTATCGAGGTAAATATGCTGTACCGCTCTTAATCTATGCACCGCAATGGCTGTCTCATCGTGAGGAGAGCAGAATAGCTCAACATATTGATATTTATTCGACTATTAGACATCTTACATCGAATGATAGTCATGTTTCTTTTGGCAGTAGCTTACTTGACGATTCACCAACTCAGGGAGTGGCTCATTTTGATGGTAACATATATACATTTACAAATGATTCGTTAACTATCGAGTGGAATGGTAATCAACATGTACGCTTATTTAATTATAAACTAGACCCAATGCATCGTTTTGATTTATCAGTTCAAAAGCCAGAATCTGTTGAGTTAATGCTTCAAGAATTGAAGATGTACATTCAGAAGTACAACTATAGAATGCTAAATAATAATTTTAAGAACCAGTAATGTACCTTTGTTGTAATGCAAAAACCTTCTAATCCACAAGGTACTCGCGATTTTGGTCCTGAGGTCATGCGAAAACGCAATGTGATCCTAGATACTATTCGAGGTGTATTTAAAAAATATGCTTTCGAACCGCTTGAAACCCCCGCACTCGAAAATTTAAGTATGCTTACTGGAAAGTATGGAGATGAAGGAGATAAACTGTTGTATAAGATAAGAAGTAATCGAGAAATTGTTCATGAAATTGACGAAGAAAAGGCACAAAAAATCAATGAATTATTTCCCGAAAGATGGATACCTGGAGAATCTAAGTTGGGTCTCAGGTATGATTTGACGGTTCCGTTTGCACGGTTTGTAGTGCAACATAGAAATGAAATATCATTTCCATTCAGAAGATATCAGATACAGCCAGTTTGGCGAGCCGACCGTCCTCAAAAAGGAAGATTTAGAGAGTTTACTCAATGTGATGCCGATTGTATTGGCAGTACTTCATTAATTCATGAAGCAGATTTGATACATATTTACAACGAGGCTTTTACAAGTCTTAATTTGTCAAACGCAGTGGTGAAAATGAATCACCGTAAATTTTTAGAGGCAATGGTTGATGAACTTTCGTTAGATTTTCCAGTTGCTCGATTTACATCTACGCTTGATAAATTAGATAAAATTGGGAAAGATGGTGTTGTCAAGGAATTAATTACTGCGGGCATTGATGAGGAAAAATGTCAACAGCTTTTTGTGTTAATCACAAATACAGACTTGAATATAGATGTTCTAGATCAATTAGCTATTTCATTTAATCAGAATGCTTTAGCAATGGAGGCTATTGAAGACCTTAAAGAACTAGTAAGTTATTTGGGTGATGCCCCATTAAATATTCAATTAGAGCTTGATTTGAGTCTTGCTCGAGGGTTGGACTATTATACCGGATGTATTTTTGAAGCCATTATTCCTGAAAGTGGTATTGGAAGTATTTCTGGTGGTGGTAGATACGATAACCTAACGGATATTTTTGGTTTAAAAGATGTTTCAGGAGTTGGGATTAGCTTTGGAGTAGATCGTATATATGAGATACTTGAGTCACAAAATTTATGGCCTAGTCAAAAATCAGATAATCAATCCATTTTAATTTGTCATTTTGATCGAGAAACCCAAGTGTATGGTATTGGAGTTGCACAAAAACTTAGACAAGAGGGAATATCGACATTGGTTTATCCGGATAAAAAACGGATTAACAAACAATTGGATTTCGCCAATAATAAAGGATTTTCACATGCTATTGTCATTGGACAGGATGAAATGGAGTCTTCAATTCTTACTTTAAAAGACTTAGTTACTGGTGACCAAAATAAAATGAGTGTGGGCGATTGTATATCTCATCTAAAGTCGTGAAAAGATTCAATTTTAAGAATCAAATCGTATTCGAAAACTCCAATTACTTGGCAATTAACAAGCCACCTGGAGTGAGTAGTTTGCATGAACGTATTGGATTGGCTAATTCTGTTTTCGAACAAGCCAAAAAATATGATGAGCAGTTGCAACTATGTCATAGATTGGATAAAGAAACCAGTGGAGTTTTGCTATTGTCTAAGCATGCAAAAGCCTATTCACATGCTGCACAGGCATTTGAAAAAAGAAAGGTCAAGAAAACCTATCATGCCATTTCAAATGGGATTCATACATTTGATAATTTTTTAGTAGATCTTCCTTTGGTAACTACTCGAAGTGGGAGGAGTGCTGTCAATAAGCAGAAGGGAAAACCTAGTAAAACTACATTTAATACGCTTGAAAATTTTACGCATTTTACTTTGATTGCTTGTAGTCCAGTGTCTGGTCGTCAGCACCAGATTCGAATACATTTAGCGTCACAAAATGCTCCAATAGCTGCTGATGAGATTTATGGTGGTGAGTTACCTTTCCTTTCAAATTTTAAAAAGAAATTTAACCTAAAGAAAGGGAGTGAAGAACAACCCATGATCAGTCGATTTGCTCTGCATGCCTATTCGTTAAGTTTTCAGGATATGGACGGAACGACATTGAATATAATGGCCGATTATCCGAAAGATTTCCGAGTGTTTCTTGCACAATTACAGAAATTTGATTCTCCGAATTATTGACTTTTTGGGCGTTATTTCTCTTTAGGAGTCACTATATCCCATGTTTTTGGATTTTTCACCTTTTGTTTTGTAAGTGCATGTTCTAATACCTCACTCATTTGATCTACAAAATGAAAATTTAAATTGGATATGTAGGATGGATTAATATCATCGATATCTTTTTTATTTGCCTTAGACATGATGATTTCTTTTATCCCCGCACGTTTGGCCGCTAGAATTTTTTCTTTGATTCCACCAACTGGAAGTACCTTGCCTCGAAGCGTAATCTCACCCGTCATAGCTAAACGATTTCTGACTTTTCGTTGGGTAAGAACAGAGGCCAATGCCGTCAGAATAGTAATTCCGGCACTTGGTCCATCTTTTGGGACTGCACCAGCCGGAAAATGAATGTGAATGTCATATTGATCAAAGATTAAATGGTCTATACCATAAGATTGAGCATTTGCCTTCAACCAAGTATTAGCATTAATAGCACTTTCTTTCATTACATCTCCCAATTGACCGGTCAATGTAATTTTACCTTTTCCTTTAGTTAGTGAAGTCTCAACAAATAAAATATCGCCACCTACACTGGTCCATGCTAATCCAGTCACTACACCAGCTACTTCGTTGGTCTCGTATAGGTCTTTTTCTATTTTGTCTTTGCCTAATATTTGCTCTGCATCTATTAGACTAATAGTTGGTTTAGGCTCATTGCCGTATACTAATTCCTTAGCTTGCCATCGGCATATTTTTGCCAGTCTTTTATCCAATGTTCTTACACCACTTTCACGCGTGTATTCATCCACTATTTTTTCGATGACTTTATCAGACATCCGAAGGTCTTTGGATTTTAAACCATGTTCTTTCCTCTGCTTTGGGAGTAGATGTTTTTTTGCAATTCCAATTTTTTCTTCAACGGTATATCCCGTGATATCTATAATCTCCATTCGATCCCTTAATGCGGGTTGTATGGTATCTAGTCGGTTTGCAGTAGCTACGAATAATACATTGCTCAAGTCGTAGTCTAAGTCGACATAATTGTCATGAAAAGCATTGTTCTGCTCAGGGTCCAATATTTCTAGTAATGCAGAAGAGGGGTCTCCTCTAAAATCATTTCCGATTTTATCAATTTCGTCTAAAACGAAAATTGGGTTGCTCTTCCCAGCTTTTTTAAGAGACTGGATGATACGTCCAGGCATAGCACCAATATATGTTTTCCGATGACCACGTAGTTCTGACTCATCATGTAAACCACCCAAACTCATACGCACATATTCTCTACCCATAGCCTTGGCAATCGACTTCCCTAATGAAGTCTTACCTACACCTGGAGGGCCATAAAGACAAAGTATGGGAGATTTCATGTCTCCTTTGAGTTTTAGAACAGCCAAGTATTCAAGAATTCGTTCTTTTACTTTTTCAAGACCGAAATGATCTGAATCCAATACCTTGCGAGCTCGTTTTAAATCAAAGTTATCTTTTGAAAATTCTGACCATGGCAATTCAAGTAATAATTCCACGTAGTTTAAGCTTACAGAATAATCAGGAGTGGCCGGATTCATTCTCATCAAACGATCCAGTTCTTTATTGAATGCTTTGGCTACAGTTTCATTCCATTGTTTTTTGTTTCCCTTTGCACGAAGAACTTCAATCTCTTTATCTGGCGAATCTTGCCCAAGCTCTTCTTGAATTGCTCGAATTTGTTGTTGTAAGAAATATTCTTTTTGTTGCTGATCCAAATCCACTTTTACCTTAGTATGAATCTTATTTTTTAGCTCTAGCATTTGAAGCTCTTTATCTAAAAAAAATAAGACGCGATTGGCCTTTTTCTTGAAATTGGAAAGCTCTAATATTTCTTGTTTTTCATCTACCGAAACGTTGAGGTTAGACGAAATGAAATTCACCAAAAAGTTAGGAGAATTAATATTTTTTAAAGCAAAATTAGCCTCAGTAGGAATGTTTGGAGAATTTTCTACAATTTTAGAAGCCAATTCACGAATACTATCTACGGTAGCATTGGTCTCTTTTCCTTTGGCAGCTTTACCATCTGTAAACGCCTCAATATATCCTCTAAAATAAGGGTCTTCATCCGTAATATTTTTTAGCGTAAATTTTCGTTTACCTTGAATAATTACTGTGATATTACCGTCTGGCATTTTCAACATCTTAAGTATGTGGGCCAAGGTGCCTTTGGTGTAAAAGTCTTGTGAAGTAGGATCTTCAATCTTTTGATCCTTTTGTGCAACCACGCCTATAATCTTATCTCCCTTGTATGCATCTTGGATCAGTTTGATGGATTTGTCTCTCCCAACCGTTACAGGAAACACTACTCCAGGAAATAATACGGTATTTCGGAGTGGTAATAATGGCAGATTTTCTGGATACTCTCCAGAATTGTCATCTTCAAAGTCGCTATCAGCAATTATGGATATGATTTCTGATCCGTCCTCGTCTCCTAATAAATCCCCGTCTAGCTTAAATCTATGGTCAAATGTCATGTTGTCGTATTGTGCACGCAAAATTTCTTAATAGCGGGCAATAGCTATTATGGCAAAGGTTGTGCCAGTTGTATTATTTTAGAATTGTTAAATATCATATATTTTTATGACTTATATCATATTTCAAGTAGTTTGATTTAAAACCGATTCAATTCCTTTGCACCATCTATGACAAAATATAAAAATAAAATTCTAGTATTGTTCTTGTTGATTAGTGCTCTTACTGCTAAAGCACAGCAAGAAGTTTTGACTAAAGTGAATGGTGGAGCAGAATGGGGAGATGTCTCAACGCTTCCAGTTCTTAAAGCAGCATTAAACTTCACACCTTCTACTGGGAACTTTACATACATAATAGATGACGAAGACTATACTGTTGTTAACGAAAATTCAGTAGGCACAACTAGAGAAATAGAGTTGCATTCTTCCTCTATTCATGGGAAGATTTTGGTATTAGTTAATCGAGCTTCAAATGCTATTTCTTTTGCAGGGTCCATTTCTGGGTATGAGGGCATTAATGGTTCAAACGTAACAAGTGTAGTTGCGAATTCGAGTGTTAAAATACAGTGGGATTCAGGCACGAGTGCGTGGTATGAGGTAATTTAGAATATTAACAACTAATCTATAATTTATGAAAAATTTAAAACTATATCGATGGGCGTTTCTACCTGTTGTACTTTTTTTGTTTCTGGCTATTCTCAGACCAAATTGTTAACCAAAATAGATGGTGGTGCTAGTTGGGATGGCTTGGCTTTTTCGTCAGGTGCTGTTGAATTTATGCCTGCCTCAAATGGTTACATTACAGGCAATCAAGATTATACCATAATCGATGAAGAGAATAGGCTTATAAAGACTATATTTCTTCATGATGGAACACCAGGACATGATGATCCTCCTCATGGGATGATATTGAACATTGTAAACCGATCGAATACCAGACTTCACTTTAGTTGTGGTGGTGCGTGTGGCTATGAAAGTATAAATGGAACATTCCTATGGGGAGCTAGTGCAGAGATTGCTGCTCATTCCAGTTTAGTACTTCAATGGAATAGTGGTACAAGCAGGTGGTATGAAATTTTGTAGGGGTAACTTATTATTAGCTTTCTTTTGAATGAAGCAATCCTCCATTAACAGCAGATATGTAAAATAGAAAAACACCAAAAATCAAACTGATCAATAGTAAGCCAGACTCCGCCCATTCCTGAAAGATGATTTTCCCTACCATAAAGAGGAAGGAGTATACCGTCAAGATTCCCCCAAGCCATGCTAAAAATAGGTGAGGTATGGTCTTTTTGAACTGCTCAAACCCTTGTGGATAGATTTTGTTTTTAAAGTTTTGTATGTGAGCTTGAGGGTCTGGTTTTGTAAGTAGGCTTACTATAATCCAACAGCACGTAGTTACCCCAACCGTAATAAAAAATGAGGTTGGGTTGGAAGAGAGTGATTCGCCCAATACAGGATAATCGTGAACAAAAACAAATTTGAGTAAACCATACACGATGAAAGGAGTAATAGTAGCTGCAATTTCTGCCCAAGCGTTGACTCTAAACCAAAACCATCTGGCCATCAATAATAATCCAAGTCCAGCACCACATTCCATAATGAATTCCCATACACCACTGATTGATTTTACTTGAGTAGTTACCCCCAAAGCAAGAATCATAATTCCAAATGTTACCCATCGGCTAAACCGAATAATATTACTGGTTTTTTTTGATGGATTCCATACATCGTTTATGACATAACTAGCTCCCCAGTTGAGGTGGGTGGATACGGTACTCATGTATGCTCCTAAAAAAGCGACTAATAAGAGTCCTCGCATACCTGAAGGAAGAAACTCCTTCATAGCCATAACAAAGCCAAGTTTTTTATTATCAACTCCCAAATCGGGGTAGAGTACTACCGAACACAAAGCGACAATAATCCATGGCCAAGGACGGATACCATAGTGAGCAAATTGAAAAAAGAAGGTAGCCATAAATGAGTGTTTTTCATTTTTTGTGCTAAACATTCGTTGAGCGATATATCCTCCACCACCTGGTTCAGCACCTGGATACCAACTTGACCACCATACCATTCCAGCAATTGCTATAAAAGAAGCAAGCCCCAGGGACAAACCATTAGACCCGGTTGAATCACCCACACTAGGAAGGATAGAAAGACTGTGTTTTGGGAGAGCATTTTTTAAACCAGCTATTCCACCAATTTGGTCAGAATTGACCACTAAGATAGCAAGAACAATACATCCAATGAGTGCTACAAAAAATTGAAATGCATCTGTGAGTGCAACTCCCATCAAACCACTGAGTGCTGAATATCCAGCGACTAAGAGCATAGCTAATGCAGTGAAACCAAATAATTCAATGCCTTTAAGATCAAAAAACACTTCCAGTATAGCCATAAGAGCAAGGTTGACCCACGCCAGTATGATTGCGTTCATACCTACACCCAAGTATATTGCTTTGAACTTTTTAAGCCAATTAGCTTGTTTTCCAGCATAACGTAATGTTATAAATTCTGCATCAGTTACTAAACCACTTCTTCGCCATAATTGAGCATAAAAAATAGCGGTAAACATGCCTCCGAGAAGCATATTCCACCAGATCCAATTCCCAGAAATTCCATTTTTAGCCACCAATTCAGTGACAGCTAGCGGAGTATCTGCAGCAAAGGTGGTGGCTACCATACTCAAGCCAGCAATGTACCAAGGCAGATTTTTTCCACCTAAGAAGAAACCCTCGATGCTATTATTTGTATTGCTTTTGGCATACCAACCCAGAGCTATTGTTATAATAATAAACAAAATAATGATGAAAAAATCGAAACCTGTCAATACCATAAGTTATACAATGACACAATTTTGTAATTTTTATTCAAGAATGTAAAAAATAGTTTTAATATTTAATTAACATTATATCTTTCATTATTATCTTTGCAACATCAAAATAAATATAATATGAAGAACATTAAATTTTTATCAATGATTGGGATGCTAGCATTTGGATCATTATTATTGACTAATTGTAGTGATGGAGACGAACCAGATCCAACGCCTGTATTAAATTTTCTAGGAGGTAATTATATTAGCTCCAACACAAGTTTAGCAGCAAACACTGATTTTGCGATTGCTGTTACAGCAAACCACACTAAAAACATCAAATCATTAAAAGTAATTCAATCATTAGATGGACAAACAGATGTTGATCTAGTAGATTCAGCTTACAATGACAAGACAATAGCAGAATTTGTATTCAATGGAACTACTGCTGAATCTGCTGGAACAGAAATCTACACATTTATTGTTGCGGACAAAGATGGTAATTCTACTAGCAAGTCAATAACCATTGCCAATATTGGAGATTCAGGCAACGATCTGGATACTTACGAGAAGGATAATGATGGAAATACCTTCAAGGTTTACAATTTTCAGGGTCCTGCTGCTGGAGCATATGAAATGGCTGCTGGTCCATTGACTTCTGGTGATGCTAATTCAAGAAAAGATATTCAAGACTCAACTGTAAATACTGAGACAAATAATTGGCCAGCTCGTTGGACTTCAAGAAATGGATCAACCTTTAAAAAGGTAAGTTCAAGTGCGTGGAGTACGATTACCAATGACGCAGAAATTGTTGCTTCTTGGGATGATGCAGGTGCTGAGCAATCAGTAATTACTGCAACAACTGGAGATTTGTATATTATTCATGCTAAGAGTTCAAACAAATATGGTTTGATTGAAATTACAGATGTTGTTTCAACACCGAGTGATAATTTGGATTATGTAGAGTTTAGATACAAATTCCAATTATAGTAGTAAGTTGTTTACTATTTAATCCAAGAAAAGGTCGATGTTTTGCATCGACCTTTTTTAATTTGCAGTAATTAGTCAAAACCAAAATGAAAAAAATAGGCGTATATACCTCTGGTGGTGATGCACCAGGGATGAATGCATGTGTACGAGCTGTGGTAAGAACAGCAATTTTTAATGGACTAGAAGTTAAAGGTATTAAGCGGGGATATGAGGGCATGATCTCAGATGATATCATTGATTTGGATCGTCAGTCTGTTGCCAATATTATTCAACGTGGTGGGACCTTTCTAAAAACAGCTAGAAGTCAGAATTTCATGACCAAGGAAGGTAGAAAGGTAGCCTATGAGAATATCAAAAAACATGGTATTGATGCTTTAGTATGTGTAGGTGGAAATGGTTCCTACACTGGAGCTAATATTTTCTTTGAAGAGTATGGAGTCCCATGTATTGGTTTGCCTGGTACAATTGACAATGATTTGTATGGTACGGACTATACGATCGGATATGATACTGCTATAAATACAGCTTTAGATGCAATCGATAAAATTAGAGATACAGCACATTCGCATGAACGAGTATTTATTGTCGAAGTTATGGGCAGAAATAGTGGATTTATTGCCCTAGATGTGGCTATTGCTGGAGGTGCAGAAGGAGCATTGATACCTGAAGACCAGGGTGATTGGGATAAAGTTTTGAATCATTTTAATAATCCAAAACGTCGAAAAAAATCATTTAGTATTATCGTTGTTGCAGAAGGAGATGAGCAAGGTGGGGCTCTAATATTAGAAAAAAAATTAACTTCTATGTACCCAGATTTGAAAATACGAAGTACTATCTTGGGTCATGTGCAACGAGGCGGTAGCCCAAGTGCACGAGATCGAATATTGGCATCTCGTTTAGGCTCTGAGGCTATTACTGCACTGCTTTCGGGTCAAAAATCAGTTACTGTAGGTATTGTGAGTAATGAAGTAGTATATACACCTTTTGAACAAGCCATTAAAGGTAAAAAGTCGGTATCAGAGAGTTTAATAAACTTGGCAGATATACTCTCGATTTAATTTCTAAGATTATAAAAAAAGAAAAGGGGTTGAATGTCATTCAACCCCTTTTCTATTGTTGCTTAATTATACATCGATGTTTGCATATTTCGCATTGGCTTCGATGAACTCTCTTCTTGGAGGAACCTCATCGCCCATAAGCATGGAGAATACACGATCCGCTTCTGCTGCGTTTTCTAAAGTAACCAGTTTAAGTGTTCGTCTTTCTGGATCCATGGTGGTCTCCCAAAGTTGTTCAGCGTTCATCTCTCCAAGACCTTTATATCGCTGTACTTTAACGCTGTCTGGATTGTCTTTTCCTAAATCTATAACAAGCTGGTTTCGTTCTTCATCACTCCAACAATATTCTGCTTTATTACCTTTTTTGACTTGATATAGCGGGGGAGTAGCGATATAGAGATAACCTTGTTCAATGAGTGCTTTCATGTATCTAAAACACAATGTGAGAATTAAAGTACGAATGTGGCTACCATCAACATCGGCATCAGTCATGATTACAATTTTGTGATAACGAAGCTTAGATGTGTTCAGTTCACGAGCATCTTCTTCGGTTCCAATAGTGACTCCCAAAGCAGTGAACATATTTTTAATTTCCTCGTTGTCATAGATTTTGTGTTCCAAAGCTTTTTCAACGTTCAGTATTTTTCCTCTAAGAGGGAGAATAGCTTGGTAGTTTCTATCACGGCCTTGTTTTGCAGTACCTCCAGCAGAGTCACCCTCTACTAAATATAGCTCGCAAATTGCGGGGTCTTTTTCTGAGCAGTCAGATAGCTTACCAGGAAGTCCAGCACCACCCATCGGAGTTTTTCTTTGAACCATCTCTCGGGCCTTTGCTGCTGCATGTCTAGCTTGTGCAGCTAACATAACTTTCTGGACGATAATTTTTGCTTCATTTGGATTTTCTTCCAAGAAGTTGGTTAGCATTTCATTTACAGCTTGACTTACTGCAGAGGATACTTCTCTATTTCCAAGTTTAGTTTTAGTCTGACCTTCGAATTGGGGTTCAGAAACTTTAACAGAAACAATGGCTGTTAGACCTTCTCTAAAATCATCTCCAGCAATCTCAAATTTCATTTTAGAGAGTAGTCCCGACTCATCAGCATACTTTTTTAGAGTATGTGTGAGCCCTCTTCGAAAACCACTTAAGTGAGTTCCACCTTCATGGGTATTAATATTGTTTACGTATGAATGAAGATTTTCAGCATAGGAGTTATTATAAATCATAGCAACTTCAACGGGTATACCATTTTTCTCACCCTCCATGGCAATGACGTTAGTCATGATAGGTGTTCGAGTTGCGTCCAGATATTTAACAAATTCAGTCAAGCCTTCATTGCTTTTAAAGTGTTCTTGAATGAAATTTCCTTCCTCATCTTTATTTCTTTTGTCGGTAATGCTAATCTCAATCCCTTTGTTAAGAAATGAGAGTTCTCTCATTCTTAAAGAAAGTGTCTCGTAGTTGTAATCTGTAGTTTGAGCAAATATCTCAGGGTCTGGAGAGAATGTGACCAGTGTTCCTTGATCAGAAGAAGAACCCACCTCTCGTACTTCATACTTTATTTTACCTTGCGAGTATTCTTGTTCATATTCTTTTCCGTCTCTGTAAACGGTTGCTTTCAGATGGATAGAAAGAGCGTTAACACAAGATACACCAACACCATGAAGTCCACCAGAAACTTTGTAGGAATCTTTGTCAAATTTTCCGCCTGCCCCAATTTTAGTCATGACAACCTGAAGGGCTGATACACCTTCTTTTTTGTGCATGGCAACTGGAATACCACGCCCATTATCTTTAACAGATATAGAGCCATCTTCATTGATCCAAACATCAATTTTATTACAATGACCAGCCATTGCCTCATCAATTGAATTGTCAACAACCTCATAGACTAAATGATGTAAACCTCTTACACCAACGTCACCAATATACATGGAAGGACGTTTCCTAACATGTTCCATTCCCTCTAGAGCCTGTATACTATCAGCTCCGTATCCTTTATTTTGTTCGCTCATTATTTTAATTAATTACTTGGTGAAGATACGAATTATGATAGGCTACTAAATGATTTTGTTTAAGCTACATATCCACAAAAAATAAACACTCATTTACATGTAACTAATTGATAATCAATAAGTTGAGTTATGTAATTTCTCCTCGAATATTTTGGCTAAGGATATCATGTCTTTCTTCGTATGGATAGTTGCCAATAACCCACATAAGTTTTGTTAATGCTGCCTCCGATGTAATGTCTTTTCCTGATACAACGCAGGTACTTTGTAGGGTTTCACTACTAGCGTATTGTCCAATCTCAATTCTTCCGTTTGGGCATTGAGTCGTTGCGAAAATGATGGTTTTATTTTTTTCACAAGCCTTAATAAGATCCTGCCATTGAGAAGTTTTAGGTAGATTGCCTGCACCAAATGTTTTGAGTACGATACCTTCAATTTTTTGATTTCTTACAATATCAATTAATGCACTAGGATTATAACCTGGGAATACTGTAACATTAACTACATTATTACTAAACTTAGGCTGAAGGCCAAATTTTTCTTTATCCCCACGATAAATAAGATTATGATTTAATGTGATATTTTGTTCGAGATAAGCAAGATTTTCAAAGTTTGGTGAGCTAAATCCCTCAAAGTCATTAGTGCTTACCTTTATACTTCGATTTCCCCGAAGAACATCATCATTAAAACAAATGCAAACTTCAGGAATACAATCAATTTCAAAGCTTTGGTGTCCAGCAATGTATATAGCGTTGCTTAAATTGACAATACCATCTGTTCTAGGGTGAAAAATTGGAAGCTGTGATCCAGTTAAAACTATCGGTTTGTCTAAGTTATTAAACATAAAACTTAACGCAGAAGCAGTGTAGGCCAATGTGTCTGTACCATGGATTATGATAAATCCATGATAATCATCGTAGTTTTTATAAATTATTTCAGCAATTTTATTCCACGATTCAGGATTCATATCGCTTGAATCAACTACAGGTTCTAGTGCCTCGTATGTAAAGTCAATTTGTTTAAAAGAATCAAAGTAATTCTGGTTCTTGAAGGCAGGTAAGTAGTTTATAATTTCATCCCATGAGGACGGTACCAATCCTTTTTTGGTTTTTTTCATTCCAAACGTTCCACCAGTATATAGAATAAAAATTGAACTCATCTTAAATGTTTAGTTAGAAGTTAGCAAGTATAGAATAGCCATTCTTATTGCTACTCCATTTTCAACTTGATTAAGAATAACACTTTGATTAGAATCAGCCACTTGGCTTGTGATTTCTACCCCACGATTTATTGGTCCAGGGTGCATTATAATGATGTCTTTATTAATCCGATCTAAAACTTCTTGGTTAATTCCATATTGCAGCGAATATTCTCTGAGTGATGGAAAATATTTGTCATCTTGTCTTTCTAATTGAATTCTCAGAAGATTAGCAGCATCACACCATGCCAGACTTTCTTCTAAGTTGTAATTTACCTCAACGCCCAGACTTTCGATGTATTTAGGAATAAGATTTGGGGGCCCACATACACGAACATGAGCTCCAAGTTTTTGAAGGCAGTAAATATTGCTGAGTGCTACTCTAGAATGAATAATGTCTCCAACAATTAGAATTTTTTTATCTTTTAAACTACCAAGTTTTTCGTTAATTGTGTATGCATCGAGAAGAGCTTGAGTAGGGTGTTCATGAGTGCCATCTCCGGCATTTATAATATTTGCATCAATATGTCTTGACAGAAATTTTGCAGCACCAGGTGCAGGATGCCTCATAACTACCATGTCTACTTTCATAGCAAGGATGTTATTCACAGTATCAACCAATGTTTCACCTTTATTGACAGAGGAAGTTCCACTATTGAAGTTAACAATATCCGCCGAAAGTCTTTTCTCTGCTAGTTCGAAAGATATTTTAGTTCTAGTACTATTTTCAAAAAAGATATTGGCTATAGTAATGTCTCTGAGGGAGGGTACTTTTTTGATGGGTCTATTTATAACTTCTTTAAAGTTTTCAGCAGTTTTAAAAATTAGTTGAATGTCTTCTTTTGAGATGTCTTTGATGCCTAAAAGATGTTTACTAGATAGTGCTGACATTATTCTGTTTTATCTGTTATAATCCAAACTCTGCATTGATCGTCTTTCCAATCTACTTTTACATAATCATTTGCTCTGGTGTCAATGTCTTCACCAGTATAATCAGGTTGAATAGGAACCTCTCTGTTATATTTTCTATTAATTAGAGTAACAAGCTCAACCGATTTGGGTCTCCCGTAGGCATTTATTGCGTCAAGAGCAGCTCTGATACTTCGACCAGTATATAGAACGTCATCAACCAAGATGATATGTTTATTTTCGATATTAAAATCAATATTTACTTCATTAGGAATGAGTTGTTTATTGTTTCTCCTAAAATCATCGCGATAGAATGTGGTGTCTAATTCACCATAATTAACATCAATTTCAAAAAGGGATTTAATTTTTTTGGCCAAAACTTTTCCAAAAAAAGGACCTCTTGGTTGAAGAGCAAGTATAGCTGTATTTTCAAAAGAGCCGTGATTTTCGACCAGTTGATGTGCGATGCGAGTAATGATAAGTTCTACGTGTTTATATTCGAGTATTACTTTTTTCATTTAGAACGCTGTATCAGATAATTTGATGATTTCTTCAAATTCAAATTCTTGAACTGGGCCAACAGACAACCTTGCTTGTTTTACAAGAGCCATGTTTGCAAGGGTATCATTGGATTTTATTTGGGCTAGTGTGACACTTTTGTTTAAAGGTTTTATAGCTTCAACATCAACTGCAACCCATTTTTCGTCCTCAGTGGTAGGGTCTTGGTATGCTTCTTTAATTACTCGAGTGATTCCTACAATTTCTTTTCCTTCATTGCTATGGTAGAATAGGCATAAATCACCATTCTTCATGGCTCTAAGGTGAACACGTGCAGGGTAACTTCTAACGCCATCCCAATATGTTGATCCATCTGCCACCATTTGGTCCCAACTGTACTTGTAGGGTTCGGATTTTATGAGCCAATAATTCATATATTCAAATATCTATTTTTTTTGGTTCTTTCAATCAAGTTGGCTCATTTTAAGGAGCAAAAAAAATCCCGAACTAGTCGGGATTTTAAAATTATTTAGCTAATTCTTTAGCTTCCTTAATCCATCCATCTCGTTCAACACGACCAGGTGATTTAAGTAAAGTCTCAAGAATTTCTGTACTTTTTTTGTTTAGTTTACTTACCTGCTGTAAAGTAAATACTCCAATGCCATTCAGCTTTTTTTCATAAGCTGGACCAACACCAGTGAGTTGCTTAAGATCATCTGCATCTTTTGCATCTGCTGTACCAATAATATCAGTTAGTGCAGAAGAATCATCAGTTGCACTGGTTTCTTTCTTCGCCTCTTTTTTAGGAGTTTCCTTTTTAGGAGCCTCTTTCTTAGCTGCTTCCTTAGCAGGTTTAGATGGAGAGGATTCCATTTGTGCTTTTAACTGAGCAAGCACGTCTAAATCACCCATTGTAGAAACTTCAGCTTTTTTATTAAGTTTTTCTACATACTTGGTGGTTTTAGCGGCACGCTTTTTATTAGCAACATCTTTTTCAGAATTTTGAGATCGCTCTTCATCTTTCCAGATATCTGTGTGAGATACAAGGATACGTTTAGAATCTTTGTTAAATTCAATCACACGTAAGTTGAGTGTTTCATCAACTTTAACATCTGTATTATCCTGTTTTTTGATATGTTTTTTAGGAGCAAAACCTTCTACACCATATGGTAAAGTTAAGATGACTCCTCGATCATTAATTTCAGACACAACACCTTCATGCTCTGAACCAAGGGTGAAAATACCTTCAAATGTATCCCATGGATTCTCATCAATTTGCTTGTGTCCTAAACTTAATCGTCTGTTATCTCTATCAATTTCTAACACTACCACTTCAAGCTCTTCACCTTTTTTGGTAAATTCTGCAGGGTGTTTTATTTTTTTAGACCATGATAAGTCAGATACGTGAACTAATCCATCAACTCCTTCTTGTAGTTCAACAAATAATCCATAATTGGTTAAGTTTCTAACGATTCCTTTATGTTTTGAATCAACTTGATACTTCTCCTCGATTTTTTCCCAAGGATCGGATGTAAGTTGCTTAAGTCCTAAAGAAAGTTTGTGTTCTTCTTTATCAATATCTAAAACAACAGCTTCTACTTCGTCCCCAACTTTCATGAAGTCAGATGGATTTCTTAAGTGTTGTGACCAAGACATTTCAGAAACATGTATTAATCCTTCAACACCAGTTTCAATTTCAACGAATGCACCGTAGTCTGCTATCGTAACAACTTTTCCTTTTACTTTTTCACCTTCTTTGAGTTCTTTCATGCTGTCCCATGGGTGAGCAGTAAGTTGCTTCATTCCAAGAGAGATTCGCTTCTTATCGTTGTCGAATTCTAATACAGCAACTTGAATTTTTTGATCCAATTCAAGAACATCTGATGGATGGTTAATACGTCCCCATGAAATATCAGTAATGTGAAGAAGACCGTCTAAGCCACCAAGATCAACAAATACTCCAAATGAAGTCATATTTTTAACAGTACCTTCAAGTACTTGTCCTAGCTCCATTTTAGATATCATTTCGGCTTTTTGTGCTTCAATGTCATCTTCGATAAGAGCTTTATGAGAAATAACTACGTTTTTGTATACTTCGTTTATTTTAACAACCTTAAATTCCATGGTTTTACCAACATATTGGTCGTAATCACGGACAGGTTTAACATCAATTTGAGATCCAGGTAAAAAAGCATCCATTCCCATGATATCTACAACAAGGCCACCTTTGGTTCTGGATTGAATATATCCTTTTACAATCTCACCTTTTTCCATGATAGATTGTATTTTCTCCCAAGCACCTTCAGCAATTGCTTTTTTGCGAGAGAGAACTAACTGACCAAGTGCGTTCTCAGTTTCATCAACATAAACTTCAATTTCATCTCCAACCCTGATGTCTGGAGTATCTCGAAATTCTGTAAGTGAAACTAAACCATCTGATTTAAACCCGATATCTAAAACGACATGATCGTCGCTCATACTTACAATACGTCCCATAACAAGTGTTTTTTCATCAACTTGTTTGATGGTGTCTGCGTACATAGTCTTCAAATCATCATTCTGTGATTCGTTGTAAGTACCAAAACCAGCCTTATCCATAGACCAATCGAATTCGTCTGGATTGTGAACTGGAGACTCAGATGTGTTTGTGTTTGATTCTGTAGATTCAGTAGGCTCTTCAGTAGCTTCTTTAGTTGTTGCTTCAACTGTGGCATCCTTGGCCTCAGTAGCTTCATTCAAGATAGGATCTTGATTTTCTTTTTTTGTATTTGTCAATGTATCATTTCCTCCTTTGCGAAAAATGAGTGCAAAAGTAATCTTTTTATTCAATCTACGAAAGCGTTGAGGTTTCTAAAAAAAAGAACAACTTTGCCGCATGTTAAAGAGAGTACTTCTTATCTTATCAATATCTGCTATATCTATGACCATTAATGCAATCAATTATTCAGTAAGTTTTTCTAAAGTTAAATCGCATTATGTTTCTGTTGATATAGAATTTAATGCGAGAGATAAGGCGTATGTTGATTTCAAAGTGCCTGTTTGGACTCCTGGTTCTTATAAGGTGAGAGAGTTTAGTAACGCTTTTGAAAATGTATCTGCTGATAATTTGGAAATCAAACGGTTAAATAAAAATACTTGGAGGATATTTACGGATGGTCAAAGTCAGGTAAGCCTATCCTATGATGTATATTGCTTTATAGTTAGTGTTCGTCAAAGTTATGCCGATGAATATTATGCATTTTTACATGGAGTATCCGTATTTGGGTATTTAGAAGGCTATGAAAATGAACAGATATATTTGACTATTCATCCTAATGATAATTGGGCAAATGTTGAGGTTTCCTTGCCAAAGATAAAAAATTTAAGGTATTCTTATAAATGCAGTGATTATGATTTACTTGCTGATTCACCTATAGCACTAGGTAACTTTGATACGATAGGTTATACAAGTGGTGATGTTCCTCACAAAATTGTTATGATAGGAGAAGGAAACTATGACTTGAACAAAGTCATGGAAGATTTTAAAAAGATTAGCGATACTCAAATCGAAATGATGGGTAGTCATCCTTCAAGTCAGTATGTACACTTTATATACAATGTGTCACAGGGTGGAGGAGGATTGGAACATGCAAACTCACAAACGAGCATGATGCCACGATGGAACTATACAAATTCAAATAAATATCGAAGTTTTCTTGGCTTGATTGCTCATGAATATTTTCATCTGTGGAACATAAAAAGAATTCGCCCAAAAGAGCTAGGTCCATTCGACTATGATAGAGAAGTATATTCTGAAATGTTGTGGGTTGCAGAAGGGATTACCTCGTATTATGATGATATTACATTACTTCGAATGGGTGCTTATACAAAGGAGGAATATCTAAAAATTATAACTTCTCAAATGGGTAGATTGGAAAATTCTCCAGGAAAGACAGTGATGAGCCTGGCACACAGTAGTCTTTTGGCATGGGTTAAGGCTTATCTTCCAAACGAAGAGAGTTCTAATAAAACAATTAGCTATTACAATAAGGGTATGATTGTGGCAGTTCTTTTAGACTTGGAAATTCGGAGTTCATCCAATTATTCATTGGACGATGTTATGCGTAAATTATATGCAGATTTTTATTTAGAAAACAGTCGAGGATTCACTTATGATGAGTTTGTGGCTGTTTGTAGTGCTTTAGCTGGTAAAGATATGTCTATTTTTTTGAATGATGTTGTACACAGTCTTAAACCAATTAATTATGATATTTTCAAGGAGTTTGGACTTGATTTAACAATTGATAAATCATATTCTATAGAACCGTGGAGTGGCATCTCCACAGAACTAAAAGGAGATCGTATTATGGTTACTAATATTGTTTCTAATAGTCCTGGTGTTGAATCAGGATTGAGTGTAAATGATGAAATTATTGCTCTTGATGATTGGCGTTTGAAGGTTAAATACGAGGATTTTTTATCTTGTTATAGTATTGGTCAACAAATAAAAATAATGTACTCTAGAGATGGAAAGATGCGAACAACACATCTGAGACTTTTGTCAAATCCAATAATTAAGTACAATTTGTTAGTTGCAGAAGAGACTAATAAAAAACTTTTAAGCTGGCTTAATTAGTAATTTGATTAGTATAATAATTTAGGGCTAATTTCACATTTTGCCCACAGTTCTTTTATTATAAAATCCTAAAGCTAAATTTGTCAAAATTTTAATTAATCGTGTCAGTTATTGATAAGCAAAAAGCGTATTTAGTTTTACAAGATGGAACTTACTTCGAAGGAAATGCAATTGGAAAAATTGGTACAACAACTGGTGAAATTGCTTTCAATACAGGAATGACAGGATATCAGGAGGTGTTTACAGACCCTTCTTATTATGGTCAAATTGTTATCATGACCATGGATCATATTGGTAATTATGGTGCTAGAGAACTCGATTCTGAGTCAGATTCTATTAAAATTTCTGGATTAGTTTGTAAAAATTACTCTCCGATGCATTCTAGAAATATGGCAGATAGTAGCCTTAACGATTATTTTATTGAAAATAATTTTACAGGTATTTGTGATGTAGATACACGTGAGGTAGTGAGACATATTAGAGACGCTGGAGCAATGAATGCTATTATAAGTTCTGAGATCTTAGATGTCGATAAATTAAAATCAATGGTATTGGACGTGCCCAGCATGTCAGGTTTAGAGTTAAGTAGCAAGGTTTGGTCTAAGAAATCCTACGAGGTTAATGAGGATGGAAAGCATAAAGTCGCTTTGCTTGATTTAGGAAGCAAAGAAAATATTATACAATGTTTAACAGACAGAGGGTGTCATGTTAAGGTTTACCCTGGAGATACAACTTACTCAGAAATGAAAGATTGGAATCCTGATGGCTTTATGATTAGCAACGGTCCTGGAGACCCGTCTGCTATGCCTTATGCAGTTAAAACAATACAAGAAATAGTTGCCGCAGACGATAATATGTTTGGAATTTGTCTAGGTAGTCAAATATTGGCACAAGCCCAAGGCATGAAAACTTTTAAGCTTCATCGCGGGCATCGTGGTCAGAATCATCCAGTCAAAAATCTGATTACCGGAAAGAGCGAAATTACTTCCCAGAATCACGGATTTGCTATCGACCCTGATAGCAACAATGGTACAGTAGAAATAACCCATATTAATTTAAATGATGACACGGTAGAAGGAATCCGTGTTAAAGATAAATCTGCCTTTGCAGTTCAATATCACCCAGAAGCAAGTCCAGGTCCACACGATAGTCGATATTTATTCGATGACTTTGTGGCATTAATGGCATAATCTAGATTTCTAAATCAACACTAAAATATTATAAACAAAAAAAATGAGTGAAATAGCACACTTACACGCGAGACAAATTCTTGATAGTAGAGGTAATCCAACGATTGAAGTAGATGTATTTACTGAAGATGGGGCCTTTGGCAGAGCAGCTGTTCCAAGCGGAGCAAGTACAGGAATACATGAGGCCATTGAATTAAGAGATGGTGATAAATCAAACTTTTTAGGAAAAAGTGTGATGAAGGCTGTAGCCAACGTTAATACAACGATTTCTGATGAGATTATTGGTGAAGATGTATTTGAGCAAGTTCATGTAGATCGTAAAATGATTATGCTTGATGGTACAGAAAATAAGTCAGTTTTGGGTGCAAATGCCATGTTGGCTGTGAGTTTAGCGATCGCTCATGCAGCAGCTGAGGAGAGTGGACAGCCTTTATTTAGGTACCTTGGTGGGGTAAATGCTTGCACACTTCCAATTCCAATGATGAACATTATCAACGGAGGAAGTCATGCTGATAACTCGATTGACTTTCAGGAGTTCATGATTATGCCTACTGGAGCTGATACATTTTCTGAGGCATTGCAAATGGGAGTAGAGACCTTTCATCATCTAAAAAAAGTGTTAAGCTCAAAAGGATATAGCACTAACGTAGGAGATGAAGGAGGTTTTGCACCAAATATTAAATCAAATGAAGAAGCAATTGAAACTGTTCTTCAGGCTATTGAGTCAGCGGGTTATCGTCCAGGTGAGGATATCTACATTGCCATGGATGCTGCTACATCAGAGTTTTACAATAAAGAAACTGGTCTTTACACATTCAGTAAATCGGATGGTCGTGAATTAACAAGCGAACAAATGGCAGACTATTGGAAAAATTGGACAAATAAGTATCCTATCCTAAGTATTGAGGATGGTTTGGATGAGGATGATTGGTCAGGGTGGAAATATTTGACTGATCAGATAGGTGATAAAGTTCAATTAGTAGGTGATGATCTATTTGTAACCAACGTCAAGAGGCTACAGCGAGGCATAGACGAAGGAATTGCTAACAGTATCCTAGTTAAGGTGAATCAAATTGGTACGTTGACTGAAACAATTGATTCTATAAATCTTGCAACTCAAAATAGTTATACTAATATCATATCTCATCGAAGTGGTGAAACGGAAGATGCTACAATTGCTGATTTGGCTGTAGCCATGAATAGTGGACTCATTAAGACAGGTTCTGCATCAAGAAGTGATCGTATGGCTAAATATAATCAACTGCTCCGAATAGAGGAAGAACTTGGTCATACAGCAAAATATCTAGGAAGAAGCTTTAAATTTTTATAATTTAAGGATTTTTTTACCAAGGATTGTTTTTCTTGGATATGCTTTGGTATAGACATTTGAAGGTGGATGTAAACTATACTACACAAGTTTTGTGATTGTTTAAAAACACAGATACTCAATAGTAGGTTTAAGTATACATTCGATTCCTAATAAGCTTATGACATTTTTCAATAAAAAATCAAGTAAATCAAAGAAAAAGTCAAAGAGCAAAGAGCCTAAAAACTATACTTTGTTTAATAAGGTAATGGGTAGTTTATTCTTTGCTTTTGCAATGTTTTTAATACTAGCTTCTATTAGTTACCTTTTTTCGTGGCGAACAGATCAAAGCATCTTAAATACAGGTATCAATGAATTTTTGTTTGATTTTAAAAATTTAGTTCCTGAGAACATGATGGGAAAAGTGGGGGCACTTCTTGCTCACACTTTTATTTATAATGGTTTTGGTATTGGAGCTTTCTTATTATACCCCATATTCTTAATTATTGGATTCAATCTTTATTTTAACAATAGATTTCATATACGTCCCAAAACAGCTAGTAAGCTATTAGTTTCTGGTTTGTGGATTTCATTGGTATTTTCTTTATTATTCTCTAAATCATATCCATTGCTTGGGGGATTATTGGGGTATGGAGTTTTTATTTTTTCAAAGTCCCTAGTTGGTATAATTGGAATTGTACTTATTCTTGGATTAGTTACTATCTTTTTCTTATACGTTGCTTTTGGCATAGATGTTTTGGTTTGGATTAGGAATAAGCGGTTGAGTTCAAAAGAGTCAGAAACATCAGATGATGATGGTAATATTGGAGAGTCACTTTTTGAAAAAGATCAAATAAATATAGAAAATAATCAAGCTGATGTTTTACCAGAACCAGTGTCTATAGAGGTTGATGAAATAACTACAGAAGAATTGGTGCCTGTAATTACGAATGAACCAGAATTGAAAAAATTATCGGATAAAGAAGAAGAGGATCTAGAATTAAAAATAGAGGAGAAGGCAGCAGAAGAAAAAATCGATAAACAAAAACAGAAAGAGCATTATGGTATTGATGAGCCATTTGATCCACGCTTGGATTTGAGAGATTATGTGTTTCCTGAAATCGACTTCCTCAATAAGTATGATGAAGGTCCAAAAACAGAGGTTTCTAAAGATGATTTAGAGAAAAGTAAAAATATGATTGTTCAGACTTTGAATAATTATAAAATAGGGATTGCTCAAATCAAAGCTACTATTGGTCCAACCGTAACATTATTTGAAATTGTTCCTGAAGCTGGAGTAAGAATTTCTAAAATAAAAAATTTAGAAGATGACATTGCCTTAAGTTTAGCTGCTTTGGGTATCAGAATTATTGCACCTATTCCAGGTAAGGGTACTATTGGAATTGAGGTGCCTAATAAAAAACCTGAGATTGTTAGTATGCACTCTGTAATTAATAGTGCTAAATACCAAAATTCAGATGCAGCATTACCTGTTTGTTTAGGTAAGACCATTTCTAATGAGGTATATGTTGCTGATTTAGCTAAGATGCCCCATTTATTAATGGCTGGGGCAACAGGTCAAGGTAAATCGGTCGGTTTAAATGCCATAATTGTATCTCTTTTATATAGAAAACATCCTGCGGAGTTAAAATTTGTGATGGTTGATCCAAAGAAGGTAGAACTTACGCTTTATCAAACTATAGAACGTCATTACCTTGCCAAACTTCCAGGGGAAGGAGAAGCTATCATAACAGATAATAAGCAAGTAATTTCTACTCTGAATTCATTGTGTGAAGAGATGGATCAACGATATGCTCTACTTCAAGCAGCGATGGTTCGAAATATCAAAGAATACAACACGAAATTCATTAAGCGTAAATTAAATCCTGAAGAAGGGCATAAATATTTACCTTACATTGTTGTAATTATAGATGAGGTAGCAGATCTAATTATGACAGCTGGAAAAGAGGTTGAGCATCCAATAGGTAGAATTGCTCAGTTAGCTCGAGCCATTGGAATTCATTTGATACTAGCTACACAACGCCCCTCTGTTAATATCATAACCGGAACAATAAAAGCTAATTTCCCTGCCCGTATTGCTTTTAGAGTTAGTAGTAAGATTGATAGTAGAACTATCTTAGATGGAAATGGTGCTGATCAACTTATCGGTAAGGGAGATATGTTATATTCTACAGGAAGTGATATGGTTCGTTTACAATGTCCATTTGTTGACACACCTGAAGTAGACACAATAACAGGATTTATTGGAAACCAAAGAGGATATCCTGATGCACACATTTTACCAGAAGTAAGGGAAGAAAGTTCTGGAGATGGCAGCGATTTTAATGCTGATGATCGTGATGCCCTTTTTGAGGATGCAGCTCGAATTGTTGTTCAGCATCAACAGGGAAGTACAAGCCTCATTCAAAGAAGACTTAAAGTTGGATATAATCGTGCTGGTCGTTTGATAGATCAGTTAGAAGCAGCTAATATTGTAGGACCGTTCGAGGGAAGTAAAGCAAGATCAGTCTTATTGCCAGATGAATATGCTTTGGAACAGTTCTTGAACAGCCTTCATTAGTAGAAACGAAAAATGAAAAAAATACTATTATTCATCTTCATTGGACTAGTGGCTAGTCCTTTTTTGTCTAATTCTGAAATTCAAGACAATAGAAGTACCATTATTTTAAATAAACTCAGTAAAACGTACAAAACCTACAAGTCTGTAAAAGCTAATTTTAAAATAAAAATTGATAATAAACAGACTAAAACCTCAGTTTCCCAATCAGGTGTGTTATATCAAAAAGGCAAGAAATTTAAAGTTAATATATCAGGCCAGGAAATTTCATGCGATGGTAAAACAATTTGGACGTATTTAGAAGACGCTAATGAAGTTCAGATTTCTAAATTTGATCCTAGGTCTATCGACATTAACCCCTCAGAGATATTTACCATTTATGAAAAGGGCTTTATTCATTCATATATTGGTCAAAAAATAGTTGGAAGATCTACACTAGATGTAGTCAAATTGACTCCAATTAACAAAAATAAGAGCTATTTTCTCGTTAAGTTAAGTATTGATAAGATAGCTAATAAGATAAAGGAGATGTCTGTTCATAACAAAAATGGTCTTATCACAACTTATACCATCTCTAAATTTGAGCCAAATGTTAATATAAATGACAGCTACTTTAAATTTAATGCAAAAGATAAACCTGGAGTTATTGAAATTGATTTAAGATAATGATTAAAGCTAGTTTTTTCACCTTATTAGCGGTTTCATTTATCTCATGTGGCTCTCTTAAAAAAATCAATTCATCAGATTCTGATCAAGGACTTTATTTGTCTGTAAGTAAGACAGGTTGTTTTGGGGAATGTCCAATATATACTCTATCGTTAGTTGGGAATAAATTTAATCTTGATGGTTATAAATTCTTTGAATATATCGGTGGATATACAGCTGGTGTTTCTGAAACTGAGATTGATGAAATCAATGAATTGACTGCATCCATGGACTGGGGTAAATATAAAGCTGAGTATAAAACGGGCTATTCTGATTTACCATCCACCATTGTTCAATACTCAAACTCTTATGAAGATACTACAACAATCTGCTTCGAAAACAATCTAGCACCAAAAGAAATTGTAGAACTAGTAAGGTATATGGATTTCAAAATAGACGGTAAGGACTGGGCAAAAACTTCGATTACTCAGTAAATTTTCCATCTAATTTTTCATAGATTGAGTTGTTACTGATGTATTCAGGAACAATTTTTTTCATAGTTTTAACAAGCGTACTATTTTTTAAATTGTCTTTATCTCGATATAAATTACTTATAAGTGTATTTACTTCCAGGTAATTATAATTTGGGACACGTGCAATCATAATTTTTGGATTATGAGTACCTATTGTATTCTCTTTATCGTTTAAAAGTTCTTCCTTTAGTTTTTCGCCAGGACGCAAACCTGTAAATTTGATTCTTATATCCTTATTTAAAACATAGCCGGACAACTTGATCATCTTACGTGCTAAGTCAACAATTTTAACTGATTCACCCATATCAAAAACATAAATCTCACCACCTTTGCCCATTACACCAGCTTCAAGGACTAATTGACATGCTTCAGGAATGGTCATGAAGTATCTTGTAATTTCTGGATGAGTTACTGTGACAGGACCTCCATTTTCAATTTGTTTCTTAAATAGTGGAATTACTGAACCATTACTACCTAACACATTTCCAAATCGTGTGGTTACAAATCGAGTATGGCTATCAGATTCTAATTGTAATTTTGCGTCTAAAGATTGGACATATATTTCTGCAATTCGCTTAGAGGCTCCCATAATATTTGATGGATTAACTGCCTTATCAGTACTTACAAATACGAACTTATTAACTTTGAATTTTACAGAGAGGTTTGCAATATTTTGAGTCCCAAAAACATTGGTATTTATGGCTTCATATGGATTGTCCTCCATGAGAGGAACATGCTTGTAGGCTGCCGCATGAAAAACATACGTTGGTTTAAAGTGTTCAAAGATAATTTCAATTCTAGATGTATTACAAACATCAGCAATAACTATTTCTACATTGCTAATATTGCTAAGCTCGTTTTGAATCTCGAATAGAGGAGTTTCGGCTTGGTCTAGCAAAATAACAAGTCTGGGTGAAAATTTTATACATTGGCGAGCAATCTCACTTCCAATTGATCCAGCAGCACCAGTTATAAGAATTGTTTGGTCTTTAAGTTCTGCATTAATCTTTTTCTTACTCAGTCTAATTGGTTCTCTTTGAAGCAAATCCTCAATCTTCACAGATTTCATATTTATCGGGTTGAACTCTCCGTCAATCCATGCACTTACTGGAGGTATAATTTTTACAGTAATATTATTTTGAAGACATTTTTCAATAATTTCTTGTTTTCTTATCCCTTTAAAATTTTTGATGGCGATTATCATTTCAACATTTTCAGGATCAGGGCACAAGCTTGTGCAATCTACATTGGATGGATAAATTTTAATTCCTTCAACAGATTTGTTTTGTAATTGAGGATTGTCGTCAAGGAAAGCAATTACCCGTCTATTTAATTTAATATTCCTATCAAATGAGCGTTTAACAATTATTCCTGCCTCACCCGCACCATATATGATAATATTTTTTGGTTTTTCTCTTGTAAATGAATTTAACGCATATTGGTTGTATAGGAGTTTGAAACCAATTCTAAATGAAGATAAAAATACAATAAGAATGAATGCGTCTATAATAATTACAGATGGGTTAATCAGTAGTTTGGATAGAATTGATAGGTAAATCCAATCAAATATTAAAATTCCAGCAGTACTAATAGCAATTGCTACAAAAAGACGAACAGCGTCTTGAGTACTTGTGTACCTGATTATGCCAGTGTATGACTTGGTAACCCAAAAACCAATCCAACGGCAAGCAACAACCATAAATGCAGAATAAAAGTAATGACTCAAGTAAATCTCATCAATTGTTAGAACATCAATTATAATAAGAGCGAGTGAAAATGAAAAAAAGGATAGGACTAAATCAATTGTTAATATGGCCCATCTTGGAGCTTTCCATAAAAGAAACTTTTCAGCATTATTGGATAATATGCTCATATTTCTTACAAAAATAATAGATATTTGATTTTCATTGTTAAATAAACTTCACTTTCTAAGCCCTTCTAAGTTTAGCAAATTTTAATACGAGTGTTTTTTCACCAAAATCGTCAAAAATTATAGTCGCTTTCTCAGGGTTTTCAACCGGTTCTAAACTTTTAATTTCTCCAAAACCAAATCGTTGATGTTCTACTTTCATATGAATAGTAATATCATGGATGTGTTCATGGATAAAGTTTTCAGTCGCAGGAGGCCTTAGCATTTTAGGATTATTTTGACGAGAAATGGTTCTTTTTAGAGAACTGGGTTCTTGTTTTTTTCTATAAAAGTTAGTGTTTGAACTTTTTTGAGATTGAGGCTTTGTGATAACTCTCTTTGAAAATTCAAGAAACTCATTGTCAATTTCATCAATAAATCGACTGGGTTCACAAGGAAGAAGATTGCCAAATCTAAATCTACTTGTAGCAAATGTAAGGGTTAAGTTCTGTTCAGCTCTTGTTATGGCAACATAAAAAAGTCTTCTTTCTTCTTCTAATTGAGTTCTATCGGCCAGAGCCATTTGTGAGGGGAATAAATTTTCTTCCAAACCAGATACATACACTTTGCTATACTCTAGCCCCTTACTTTGATGTATAGTCATTAGAGAGACACGATCATTGTCATCATTTTCTTTATCCGAATCTGTTAATAGTGCGATATCCTGCATATAACTGCCCAGATCTTTCTCAGACTCGTTCGTATCGTCTTCGACAAATTCTTTTAGACCATTCAATAATTCAACGATGTTTTCATATTTATTTATTCCCTCTATAGTTTTATCTTCATTGAGTATTTTAAGTAGATTAGTTGTCCGAGCAACATGCATAGCTATTTCGTACGCATTTTGTTGTTTAGTCAATTTGATGAAACTATTAATCATTTCAACAAAGTTTTTTAACTTCTTGGAAGCTCCTTTTAGCTCAGGGTATTTATCAGCAACAAGAATTACTTCCCAAATTGATTTTTCCTCGTTGGACGCAATGATATTTATACGGTCAAGTGAAGTTTTACCAATACCTCGAGCAGGATAGTTTATGATACGTTTTAGAGCTTCACTATCTGCTTGGTTGATAATGAGTCTTAAATATGCCAAAATGTCTTTGATCTCCTTTCTTTGGTAAAAGCTCATACCTCCATAAATTAGGTAAGGGATATTGAGTTTACGCAAAGCTTCCTCTAAGCTTCTGGATTGGGAATTTGTTCTATAAAGTATTGCAAAATCACTATTCATCTTTTGCTCAGACATTTTTGTCTCAAAGATGTTTTGAGCAATCATTTTCCCCTCTTCATTGTCAGTGACAGCACGAATAATTTTTATTTTATTTCCAGCATCATTTTTTGTCCATACTTTCTTCTCAATTTGATCCTTATTTTTTGCAATTACACTATTGGCTGCATTGACGATAGTTTCAGTCGATCGATAGTTTTGTTCTAATTTAAAAACACTCAAGTCTGGATAGTCTTTCTCAAAATTTAAAATGTTTTTGATTGTTGCACCTCTAAATGAATAAATACTTTGAGCATCATCACCAACTACACATATGTTCTCAAATACACTAGCTAGCTTCTTTATAATCATATACTGGCAATGATTAGTGTCTTGATACTCATCAACCATAACATATTTGAACTTGTGTTGGTATTTATGTAGAACATCAGGGAAATTATTAAGAAGTTTAAATGTATTTAGAAGTAAATCATCGAAATCCATTGCTCCAGATCTAAAACAACGTTTTGCATATTCCGTGTAAATCTCATGAATTTTTCCTCTTCCTGTGGTTTCATCATATGCAATAAGTTCAGATTGATTTTGATATACGTGGGCTTGGATTAGATTATTTTTTGCATTGCTAATCCGAGAAAGGATATAATTTGGTTTATAAACCTTATCGTCAAGGTTCATTTCCTTGACTATAGATTTGATAAGACTTTTACTATCATCTGAGTCATAAATAGTGAAGTTCTGAGGATAACCAATTTTATCAGCTTCAATACGTAGAATTTTTGCAAAAACGGAATGGAATGTTCCCATCCAGATATTTCGTGCTTCAAGACCAACAACACCCTCAATTCGATGTCGCATTTCTCTTGCTGCTTTGTTAGTAAATGTAAGTGATAGTATGTTGAATGGGTCAACTCCAGTTGCTATCAAATGTGCAATTCGATAAGTCAAAACTCTTGTTTTGCCAGACCCAGCACCAGCAACAATCATTATTGGACCATCTGTTTGAATAACAGCAGCTTTTTGTTCAGGGTTTAAATCTTTTAAATATGGGGGTTCTGACATGAAGATTTTATAAGAATTGTAAGATGCGAATTTCATTTAATTTAATTTGGTTTTTAACTTATATGCCAAACAATTTTTAACAACTTAATAAGTTATTTATCATTGTAATATAAAATGAATGTTTCGACTACAAATATTGATGGACTACTAATTATTAAACCTACTATTTACGGTGATGAAAGGGGGCATTTCTTTGAAAGTTATCGTGAAGACTTTATGAAGTCACATGGTATTACACCAAATTTTGTACAGGATAACCAGTCATTGAGTAGTAAAGGTATTTTAAGAGGTTTTCATTTTCAAAGAGAGCCTTATTCTCAAGGCAAATTAGTGCGGGTGATTAAAGGTTCTGTTTTAGATGTGGCAGTTGATATCCGTCATAAATCTCCAACCTATGGACATCATTTTGGGATTGAGTTAAATGAGGAAAATAAAACTATGTTTTATATCCCATCTGGTTTTGCTCATGGTTTTTTAACATTAGAGGACAACACGGTGTTTGCATACAAATGCACGAACTATTACAATAAAGAATCTGAGGGGTCAATTCTTTGGAATTCAAAATCATTGAACATCAATTGGGGTATAGATAATCCAATCTTATCGGCGAAAGATCAAATAGCTCCAGATTTTGAGAATTTTAGATCTCCCTTTTAATTATCTAATTTTAAGTAAGCTCTTAGATTGTGTAATTAAACCACTTTGATAGTTACAGTAATATGTTCCAGGCTTCAGACTTGAAGCGTTAAACTTTATTTCATGTGTACCATGTGGTATATTGTCATTAACTAGTGTGCTAACCAATCTACCGTGAACATCTATTATAGAAATATTAATTTGATCACCATTTGAGAAATATTTAATAGTGGTTTCATTTCCAAACGGGTTTGGATAATTGGTAATGTATGAGTCACCAGTTTGTTTTTGTCTTAAACGATCAACAGACGATGTAGAACAGGCATCTTGAATGATATTCATTTTCTCAAAATCTTGCAAAAGCACACTATCTGTGTCTGTTTTGTCTAGACAGAACCAATCTTGGAGAATTGAGCTGTAGATTGTTCTAAAGTCAAATTCCATCTCCAAATTGTCTTTGGCTGTTACTTCATCAGGAATTGTAGGGTTTTTACCAGACATACCAGATTTAACTTTAGATCCAAACATGAATAATGGAGCTGCAGACCCGTGGTCAGTTCCTGTGCTTGCGTTACTAATTATTCGTCTTCCAAATTCACTAAACGTCATTCCTAAAACTCGATGATCAATCTTAAGTTTTTCAATATCATCCTGAAATGCGCTGATAGCCTCAGATAATGTTTCAAGCAGGAATGCATGATAACCTGTTTCATTACTATCTACAGGATCAACCTGATTTGCATGAGTATCAAAACCTCCAAGAGATACAATATATACTCGAGTTTTAAGACCTCCAGCTATTAATTGGGCAACAATTTTAAGTTGATCTGCTAGTCGATTTCCTTCTGGATATAGGTCAGACAAATTAGTTGCACTTTCTGCAGCTTCTTTTATCTTGACGGAATATTCATTGGTCTGTCTTGCAACTGTTCTCAGGTAGTCTAATTCTTTACCTGCCCATGTATTGGGAGCATCGGGATAATTACCAGTTAAAAGTTGATAATAATTAGTAGGATTGGAAAGAGCAAATCCCATATTTACTGCAACACCTTGACAAACTTGTGATACTAATGATCCTATTTGAATAGCAAGTGGATCCTCCATATCATCATTAGGAAAACCATTTGGGTAATTTGGCCATTCTTCAGATAAGTATCGACCTACCCAGCCACTTTCAAGAATTTCATCTGAATCAGATCCAGACATCCAAATATCAGTTGATCTAAAATGAGATTTGTTCTGATTAGGGTAACCTACAGATTGTATGATTCGCATTTTACCTTCATCATACATATTTTTCATTTTTGACATGGATGGATGTAATCCTGTTCCGTCAATACCATTCAGTGGAAGGACTTTATTTTCAGGTAATATTACATCGGGTCGTGCCTTGGTTAAATTTTGATATTGATCAAGGGGAATAAGCGTATTTAACCCATCATTACCACCATTTAGTTGAACAAGAACTAAAACTTTATCGGTTTCAGTAAAATCTTCTGCATTTGTTCCAAATAATTTACCATATGCCGAAATAGGTTGACCATTTATTGCAAATGGAAGTAGTGATGCTGGTGCTACTCGTTTGAGGAAATCTCTTCTTTTCATTTTTAATTGGGGTTAAGAAAGCTGAAATTCGCTAAGGTTCATTAAGTATTTGAATAAAGCTAATAAACGCGTGGAAACGATATTCGCTTTAGTTGTATTATCAGAATCATTTAAATAAGCATTCCATGCTTGTGTCCAATAGTCATCATTGAGTTGTCCAGAGAGAAGTATAGACTTCATATGTTCTCGTTGACTTTGATCTACATCTAAGGTGTGCATAATCTCTAATAAATCATTGATTAGTAAATTTGGATCACTTGCGGTATTAATTTTTTTTGTAAAGTGTAATGGATCTATTTTAAGTCTGTTAGTACCAATCCTATAGCCGTTTGCAGCAAGTGTATCTGAGATTTTATTTCGATTTGAAATGGTATCACTATTTACCCATAATTCATGGAATTGTGGGATTTGATAATATGCTGGCCAACCTGATACACTGGGAGGATCTGCAAGATCTTGCTGTGTGAGCGATGAAGAGGAGCGAAGTCTATTCCAAAAGGCATATTGATTTACATAATCATTTGAATCTGGTATAGGAATTTCAAAAGTTCTTGTTAGACCAAATAAAAAATCAGTTGGACTTTTAATTATTGCCCCACGGTTTGCAGTATCAAAAAAGTGCTCACTGTTGAATAATGCTTCAAGAACAGGCTTAATCTCGTACCCACTATTTCTGAAAATATTGGCAAGAGGTATGATAACATTAGATTCAGTGTTTTCATCTATTTCGTAATAGACAAACCAACGGTATAACTTACGAACAATGTGATTTGCTACCTCGTTTTGGGCAAATATCATGTTTAGCATATCATCTAATTCATTAATACCTGCTTGATCAGATTGGCCAGTAACTGTATGATTATTGTAGAAAGCTGAAAACTCTTTATCTGTGGTATCGTGCCTAGAACTTTGGAAATAAACTCTGCCATTTGTTCTATTAATTCTCCAACCAGTAAGCACTCTAGCTCCAGCAATTACATCAGCTTCGGTATATTTTGATTCAGGACCTTTACCCAATGTGAAAAGTTCTTGAAGTTCTCTAGAGTAATTCTCGTCTGGAGCAGTTTTACTATTTCTCTCGCCATTTAAGAATATTAACATGGCGGGATCTAACGTGACGTCTTTAACAAGTGACTTAAAGTTCTTAAGGCAATTTGATCTTAAAAGTTGATTGTTTTGATATCCAAAATTTGCCCAACCATATACTGCAGATTGTGTTGAGAAATGATTATGCCAAAAGAGAACCATTTTTTCACGTATCGTTCGATCATGGTTTATGATTTGACCAGTCCACCAAGACTTGAATGATAACCTTCTAGAATTATTAAGCTGACCATTGTAATCATTAACCCATGTTTCTCCTGGATTTATATTAGGATCAGGATTATTACTGTTGTAATTATTAACTGGGGGTGATGGAATGCTATAATCTATACTAAGAACTTCATTGATAGCTTCAGCTTGTGTTAAGTTAATAAAGTAATCAATGTTTTCTTTGGTAACACCAAAATGCACTCTCCTTAATAAATGAATGACTGCAGATTTGTCCCATGGACCAGAATATGTTGAAATTCCTGAATTTGTTCTTGTCGTAGATAATACCGCCATAAGTTTTTATCTTTAAATTGTGTTAATAGACTCTCGAAATATAATAAATAAACTTTAAAAAAGTCTGTTTATTGTGCTATTATCTGCATGAGTAGTGTGCACGTGATTGCTCCAATAGTACCAACTGCATACCCAAAAACGGCCAATAACACCCCAACAGTAGCCAACGAAGAATGGAATGCAGATGCAACTACAGGAGCTGACGCAGCACCACCCACATTGGCTTGACTGCCAATTGCTAAAAAGAAATATGGGGCTTTGATTAGCTTGGCTACCAGTATTAAAAGTATCGCATGTACACTCATCCAAATTAACCCAATAGCCAATAATCCTAAATTATCAAAAATCATTGTTAAGTCCATTTTCATTCCAATAGTAGAGACCAAGATGTAAATGAATACACTACCCAATTTACTAGCACCAGCACCCTCTAGCTTTCGAACTTTAGTAAATGATAAAATTATGGCAATAAGTGTTGCAATGCTAATCATCCAAAAAAAGCTTGAACCAAGAAAGGTAAATGTGTTTCGAAGAGTCAAATGTTCAATAGTAGAAATTCTAGATTCAAAAAATGGAGCCAGAATATTTGCAAAAAAATGAGAAAGACTAACTGTACCAAATGCAACAGATAGTAAGATTATTAAATCAGTCAGTGACGGATTTTTGGTTATTTCTTGAGTGAACTTTGAGACTTTAGCTTTTAAATCCTCTATTGCGGTGGTATCAGCCTTTAACCAACGATCAATTTTTTCAGTCTTACCTATACCAATTAGTAGTATAGCCATCCAAATATTTGCAACCACGATGTCAACGAATACCATTCCACCATATAATTTTTGGTTGTAACCATAGATTTCTAGCATTGCTGTCTGGTTGGCTCCACCTCCAATCCAACTTCCAGCTAATGTCGCTAGTCCTCTCCATACTGCATCAGGGCCAACACCTCCAATGGCTTCTGGATAGGTGAGAGATAATATATAGATAGCTATGGGACCACCTATGATTATACCGATAGTGCCTGTTAGAAACATAATTAGAGCTTTAGGTCCTAAATTAAAAACAGCCTTAAGATCAAGGCTTAATGTCATTAATACAAGAGCAGCAGGTAAAAAGTATCGACTAGCTACAAAGTATAGGTTAGATTTATGTTGAATAACCTCACCCGTATCAGAAATGGTATTCCATTCTGGAGAAATAACTCCTAATGTTGTAAGAATTGCTGGAATAAAATAAGCCATAAAAAGTGCGGGCACTACACCATAGAACTTTTTCCAAAATGGTTTGCTTGAACTACTTGTTATGAAAACGAGTCCTAAACAACTTGCTAGAATTCCAAATAAAACGGTGTCTTGTGTGACTAAAGGTTCGAATATTTTTTCTTGCATTGGATTTTACCACTTATTTGGACACTTGTCTTTTCTCGAATGATAATGTATTTTGTGAGAAGAATTAGTGTTATTTATTGGCAAAAATAGTTTAAATCCCATAAAGAAATAGTTGTCATTGTTTTTAGGATTTCCTCTTATGCTTCCAGTTCTGCCTATGCCATTATCACCAAAAGATTGGTCAGATAATTCTGCGGCTATATCTCCAGTATGATTTCGAATTTATTGCTTGTCATGGTATGTAGTTGATACGTCATCCAAATAATCTGTGAAAGTTTTTCTCAAGGATAAATCTATAGCTATGGAAATTTTATTGTTTAGATAGAATTTTTTCCCAATGCCAAATGGTATGACAGGGGTATATTTATTATAGGTACTTTTTTCGGAATCAATGCCTTGTCCTTCTGTTTTGAGTGGCCGAAGCTTATACCATTTATTATTCAACTTTGCCATCGGTTTAAAAAAACAAATTCCAGCACCAACATTGAAGTAGAATCCACTTTTAAAATGGGTGTATGTGATTTTAGTTGTAGTTTCAAAAATATCAGTTCTCGAGTGCAAATTACGATACCTTCGATTAGAGGTAGTTTTACTGTCACTGCCATTTAATCTAGCTGTTATAATTCCAATACGATTTGTAAATTATATTTTGAGCGTAAGTTAGATTAGTAATAAAAATTAAAAGGAATAGAAGGATTTTATTTAATGATATTTTCATAAAAAGTTTCAAAGCCGTTAGTTACACGAATATATATAATATAAAAAAAGTGTAAACTAATACTTAACATTTGGGTTTTTTAACTAACCTAAATTTATTTTTGTAACAAGATTTAATCGTAAGAAATTTAAGATGTATAAAGAGCATTTTTCTGACCGCCACAATAGTATAGATTCCCAAGAAGAACACCAGATGCTATCCGTGCTTGGGTATAATCTAATGGAAGGACTCATTTCTGACACAATACCCAGTGAAATTAGACTTCAAAACGAGTTGAAATTAGATGAACCATTGACAGAGGTTGAACTATTGTCTAAGTTGAAATCAATTGGTGAAAAGAACCAAATTTCTAAAAACTACATTGGGATGGGCTATTACGGAACACACACTCCAAAAGTAATTTTAAGAAATATTCTTGAAAATCCTGGTTGGTACACACAATATACTCCTTACCAAGCAGAAATAGCTCAAGGTAGACTAGAAGCGTTACTTAATTTTCAAACCATGATTATGGATTTAACGGGTATGGAAATAGCAAATGCTAGTCTATTAGATGAAGCTACTGCAGCTGCTGAGGCAATGGCCATGGTTTTTGCTGCGAAAGGTAGACAAAATGGAAATAAGTTTTTTGTGTCTGATAAAGCTTTTCCTCAAATAATAGACGTAATTGAAACTAGGGCTGAACCTCTAGGTATATCTATTGTTAAGGGAAATCCAGTCGATTTTGATTTTAATGAGGACTTCTTCGGTCTTTTTGTTCAATATCCAAATGGAGAGGGATCAGTTGAAGACTATAGTGCATTAGTTGAAAGAGCATCGATACACCAAATTAAAACGGTTGTTGCTGCAGATATTCTCTCGTTAACCTTACTTGAATCACCTGGTTCTTGGGGTGCTGAAGTTGTCGTTGGAAGTACTCAAAGATTTGGAATACCCATGGGCAATGGTGGGCCTCATGCTGCTTACTTTGCTACTAAAGAAAAACACAAAAGAAGATTACCTGGTCGTGTAATCGGTGTATCTCAGGATTCTAATGGTGATACTGCTCTTAGAATGGCTCTTCAAACACGTGAACAACACATCAAAAGAGATAAAGCTACTAGTAATATATGTACAGCACAAGCCCTTCTTGCAGTTATGGCTGGGATGTATGCAGCCTATCATGGACCTGACAGACTTAAAAAAATTGCTCAAAAAGTTAATCAACTCACCAGTATTTTAGCAAATAATCTTTCCAAAATTGGGTTTGATTTAAAAAATAATAGTGCTTTTGATACGATTGCTATCTCACTTGACAAAGCTCAACAAGATAAATTAAAAGAATTACTTAATCAGCATAAGATTAATATTCGTTATGAGTCAAATTATGTGGGGATTAGTATTGATGAAACAACTGAACTTCAAGATATTAATCAGCTCGTTGAATTATTTGGACAGTTTCAGGGAATTTCAGTTGAATTTAAGCATAAAACTTCACAGATGTGGGATTTAAATTTGAATAGAACTACTACTTTCTTAGAACATCCCGTCTTTAATTCCTACCATACAGAGCATGAGATGTTAAGATATCTTAAATCTCTAGAGAATAAAGATTTATCATTAGCACACTCGATGATTGCTTTAGGTAGTTGTACGATGAAGTTGAATGCAACCACCGAGATGATTCCAGTAACTTGGGAAACCTTTGGGAATATCCATCCATTTGCCCCCAAAGAACAACTTGCTGGATATGATGAGATGTTACATGATTTGGAACGTGATTTGTCAGAAATAACAGGTTTTCACCAAGTGAGCCTTCAACCCAATGCTGGAGCTCAAGGAGAGTATACTGGATTAATGACTATTAGGGAATATTTTAAAGATACTAATCAGCATCACCGGAATATTGTAATTATACCTGAATCTGCACATGGTACAAACCCAGCAAGTGCAGTAATGGCAGGTATGAAAGTTGTTGTAGTTAAGTGTCACGAAAATGGGTACATTGATTTAGTTGATTTAAGAGAAAAAGTAGAGGCACATAAAGATACTCTAGCAGCAGCAATGATTACTTATCCAAGTACTAATGGTGTTTATGAAGAGACCATCAAGGAAGTAACTTCTTTAATTCATGAGTTTGGAGGACAAGTTTACATGGATGGTGCCAATATGAATGCCCAAGTAGGGTATACTAATCCAGCAAATATTGGTGCAGATGTCTGTCATTTAAACTTGCACAAAACTTTTTGTATTCCTCATGGTGGAGGTGGTCCTGGGATGGGCCCAATTGGAGTAGCCAAACATCTTGCTCCCTATCTGCCCGGACATTCTGTTGTTGAGGGTGTAAGTTCGGATAAAGCGATGCGAGCAGTTAGTGCTGCTCCATTTGGAAGTGCTAGCATATTATTAATCAGTTATGCATACATCAAAATGATGGGTGCCGATGGTTTAAAAAGAGCAACTGCAACAGCTATTCTGAATGCTAATTACATGAAATATCGTTTATCTGAAGGTTATGATGTTTTATATACTGGTCAAAATGGAACAGTTGCCCATGAAATGATTGTTGATCCTCGACCTTTCAAACTTACCTCTGGCATCCAAGTAGAAGACATTGCAAAGCGGCTTATCGATTATGGTTTTCATGCACCAACAGTGAGTTTTCCAATTCCAGGTACTTTAATGATTGAGCCTACAGAAAGTGAGACTAGGGTAGAGTTAGATCGTTTTTGTGATGCACTTTTATCCATACGTGAAGAGATAGCGGAGATTGAAAATGGGTTAGCAGATAAAGAAAACAATGTCATAAAACATGCACCCCATACCGCACAACTTGTCTCAGGCGATGATTGGGATAGGCCTTATTCTAGAACAAAGGCTGCTTATCCTGCATCATATGTGAAACAAAACAAATTTTGGCCAAGCGTTGGAAGAGTAGATAATACCTATGGGGATCGAAATTTAGTATGTAGTTGTCTTCCCGTTGCAGATTATATTGAGGTTTAATTTAAAAAGCCTTAACTTGGCTGTATATATATGACACTTTCTATTGTTGCCTCTTTTGTTATTCTCGGACTATTACTACTTTTAATTGAAATATTTATTGTTCCAGGTTTTATCGTTGGAATTGTTGGTGTTGTTATGGTTGGAGTGGGGGTTTACTTTACATATACTGATTATGGTATATTCCATGGTAATATTCTTTTAGCATTGATAATCGTCCTTATGACTGTAATTGTAGTGTATGCTTTTCGAAATGGTGCTTGGGATATGTTTTCTAATAAAGAAACAATTACAGGTAAGGCCAATGATATTGGCCAATTAAAAGTGCAAGTGGGAGATACAGGAAAAACAATAAGTGCAATAAGACCATCTGGTATAGCTCACGTCAAATCTCAGCGAATCGAAGTGCATTCAGAGGGAAGTTTTATACCTTCAGGGGCTGAAATTGAAATCGAAAAAATAGACAATAATAAAATATATATTAAAATAATTAATCAATAAAATCTAATGGGAATTATACCTTTTTTAATCGTTGGAGTAGTTCTACTCTTTGTGTTTTTCTACTTTGTACCATTGGGGCTTTGGGTTACTGCTCAAGTTTCAATTTCAGGTAAAAGTGTTAGTATCATTCAGTTAATATTCATGCGAATTAGAAAAGTGCCACCTTCTCTTATTGTGAATGCTTTAATTAATGGAAACAAGGCAGGAATACCTGTATCCTCCAATGAATTGGAAACTCATTTTATGGCAGGTGGTAATGTTAATAATGTAGTTAAAGCTCTCATATCTGCTGATAAGGCGAGTATTCCATTGGACTTTAATATGGCAGCTGCAATTGATTTAGCAGGTAGAGATGTGGCAGACGCAGTTCAACTTTCTGTAAATCCAAGAGTTATTAATACTCCTCCAGTAGCAGCTGTTGCAAAAGACGGAATACAATTAATTGCAAAAGCCAGAGTTACTGTTAGAGCAAATATCGCTCAGTTAGTAGGTGGTGCAGGAGAAGATACTATTCTTGCTCGTGTGGGAGAGGGAATCGTAACTACAATTGGTTCGGCTACAACTCATAAAGCAGTATTAGAAAATCCTGATACCATATCTAAGACAGTTTTAGCAAAAGGTTTGGATGCGGGTACTGCATTTGAAATCTTATCCATTGATATAGCAGATATAGATATAGGTAAAAATATCGGTGCAGAATTACAAACTGATCAAGCAGAAGCAGATCTTAAGGTAGCAAATGCTAAGGCCGAAGAACGAAGAGCAATGGCTGTCGCTCAAGAACAAGAAATGAAGGCTAAAGCACAAGATGCTCGTGCACTTGTAATCCTTGCCGAGGCAGAAGTTCCCAAGGCAATGGCAGAAGCATTTCGAAGTGGTAATTTAGGCATTATGGATTATTATAAAATGAAGAATATTCAAGCTGATACAGATATGAGAGATAGTATCAGTAAACCTGATAAGAAAAAATAAGCTAAAGCTTTACTTGCAACGCAACTACAATGTTCCTTCCTGGGGCTGTTAGTCTAGAGCTGTATGGTCTATATCTTTTGTCCATTATATTTTCTACCCCAAAATTAATTTTGATGGGATAGGGTATTGTTTTAGTATTCAAATAGTAGCCCAATTTTATGTTAAATGTGTGCCACGATGGAGAATATGCTAACCCATTTCCGTCTATCAAATAAAATTGTGGTTTGTTTTTTTCAGTGTTAGAAAATTGATCGTTGTTAAATCTTTGATTATAAATACTATACACCATTAAATTATATTCTTTATAATTCATTAATAGTGTGGTGCCACCAAAATTAGGTGTGATGTGTCTAATCCCATTACCACTACTTGATTGACTATTTAAAAAAGTATAGGTTGTTTTAAGAGAGATAAATTCATTAGGAGTATATTTTATGGTAATTTGATCGCCTATAACCGATGCATATTCATCATTTGAAAGCATTTGTACCTGACTCAATGTGTTGTCATAAAGAACACTATCTACCCCATTAAGTAGGGTATTCGACAGATTAATTGCTTGATCTAAATAAGTATAGAAAATTGAATTTTGAATTTTAATTTTTCTGGAAATCTTATAGTCCAAATTAACTTCACCATGATATGCATATTCTGGTTTTAGTTTGGGGTTTGGTATAGTGACATATCCTGGATTACTATCAAATATTTTGCCTATGTCATCTATGTTAGGAGACCGAAAAGCAGTAGATAAAATAAAGCTAATTGAGCCAAATTTTTTCTTGAATAATTGAGATACAGATCCAGTTATTGCTCGATTAGTAATATTGAAATCTGAAATAGGATAGTATATTAACGATGTATCAAATTGGCCATTCATCTCAACAAGATTATACCTCAAACCACCTTCAGTAATTGAATGATTATTCCACCTTTGGATAACATTAAAATATACACCGCCAGTCTTCCAAGAAGATCCATCTGGATATCGTGTTGTGATGGGTTGTTGTTTTTGATTATTTATATTTAATTGGCTTCCAAAGCTTTTTATTATGTTAGAGACATATTCTAAACCGTAGTTTATTTGTGTTTTTAAATTAATATGTTTTGTGAAATCTGAGTTTAAACTCCATGCACTAACTTTTTCTTCTCTTTGATTAAGAAGGTTAGAATATATTTTTCGTGTATTCCTATTTTCAACAAATTTCTGATGTGCAATGGTTAACTTAAACTCATCAAATAGTTTCGTTTTGCTAATGTGTTTAAATGTTAGATTATTAAGCATCCAGATTTGAGGTCCGTAATACCATTCTGCTTGGTATAATTGATTAGATTCATTTCGTTGAATAAGTCGGTCATATCGATGAATATCAGACGATTCACTATATTGAATACCATAGTGAATCTGTGAATTCGAATTAATTTTAAATGAGGTTTTATGCAAGAAATTTTTCTGATTGTAACCACTTAACACTTGAATGCTTTCATCGCTATTGTCAATAATTGTGTCCGATGAAAAGCTAGTTGAGATATAGTCTGGTCGGCCATATTCTTTACTTCCTTTCTTACCTATTTTTAAGTCATCAAATCTACTGTAAGTAAAACTAGTTATAGTAGCTATTTTTTTCCCACTCAAAGAAAATTGACTATGGTAGGTTTTTTCATTATTTGCAGAACTATATCTTAGGTTAGTTTTAGTTTTTAGAATCATTTTATTATCAGAAAACTCAGGTTTTACAGTCATGAAATTCAGAACCCCTCCAATAGCATCACTTCCATAGAATTGGCTTGATGGCCCAAAGATCAAATCGGTACTTTCAATGGTAAAAGGGTCAATAGAAATTACATTTTGAACATTTCCAGATCTAAAAATAGCAGTATTCATTCTAACACCATCTACAACTAATAATATTCGATTTGTAGCGAATCCACGAATAATTGGACTTCCTCCTCCTTGTTGGCTTTTTTGGATATAGATATTTTGATCTATGTTTAATAGATCAGCAGAGGTTTGAGGAAGAATGAGTTCGATTTTTTTCTTATCTATTCTTTGAGTGAGCAATGCTATATCATTTTTATATCGAATATTTCTGCCAGCAGAAACTACTACAGGATTAAATGAATTGATTTTTTTAGTCAAAATGATGGTAGAGTTCTCAACTAAGAGATTCGGGGTTATATCTTTCTGATAATAGTTTTTGTGCGATAAGAATAAATTGTCTATTTCAGTAGATGAAGTGTCTATATTAATTGTTCCTGATTGGTCTGAAATAGCAATAACTTTTGATGATTGCATGAGAAGCACTCCAGAAATACTTTCCAAATTTTTATTTACTATACGAATTTGTGCAGTACTAGCAAGGCCTAATTTTATAAGTAATATGAAATATAGCTGACGCACTTTTTGATTGTTTTAACCTTTATCATTCAAATATAATACCTCAACACGCTGTATATATTTTTTTGATTTTACGAAGTAAATTTTGGTTATTTGAATAATGAGAATAACGATATTATATATTTTCTTAATTTCCATGATTACAATGTCTATTTCTTCTTGTAAAGCCAAGCATTGTGCAGCTCTTCAAGATGATATGGAGGGATATAACCCAAAATCTGCAAAGAAAAAAAAAGGAAGACAAGAAGGCCTTTGGGGGAAATAAGTACTGGTTTAAACTTGATATGAACTATTCAAACAGAAAAATGTTTTTTATATATGTTTGGTTTATTTAAAAAAAAATCTCAAAAGGAAAAACTCGAGGAAACCTATGAAAAACTTATTAAAGAGTCTTATAAGTTAAGCACTATAAATAGGACGGCCTCTGATGCCAAAGCTGGAGAAGCTGATGCAATTTTAAAAGAAATTGATAACCTAGATAGTTAGTTTAATCGAGAGATTTTAATATTGTCTCGCATACCTTGTGTATTTCAGAATTGGATATAATCAATGGTGGAGATATTCTAAGGCAATTGGTGTTATATAAAAACCAATCGATGATTACACCATGCTCTATACATCTTTTCATTGTTCTTTCAACTTCCTCAAAACTATCTAGTTCAATAGATAGCATCAGACCCTTACCGCTTGTTTTCTTGATTTTCGGGTGAATTAATAATTTTCTAAATAAACCTTCTTTCTCTGAAACCTCATCCATAAGCTGATGTTTTTCGATGTATTTTAACGAGGCATTTCCTGCAGCACAGCAAATCGGATGTCCACCAAAAGTTGTAATGTGACCTAAGATGGGTTTGTCTTCGATACTTTTCATAATTTCAGAAGAACTTATGAATGCTCCAATAGGCATTCCTCCACCCAGTGCTTTTGCACTCACTAAAACATCAGGTATAACATTGTAATGTTCAAAAGCAAATAATTTACCTGTTCTTCCAATGCCTGTTTGTATTTCGTCAAAGATTAGTAAGGTCCTAGTTTTGTTACATTTTTCTCTGAGAGCATTCAAGAATTCTTGTGTTGCAGGTAAATACCCAATTTCGGCTTGAATAGGTTCAATGAATACTGCGGCAGTTCTTTCATCGATGATGTCAACGGAATCTAAGTTATTATAGTCCATGAAATAAATATTTGGCAATAAGGGCTTAAAGGGGCCAGAGTAATACTCATCGCTCATCATACTTAGTGAACCACTTGTGCTACCATGATAGGCGTTTCTCATGGCAACTATTTTGGATCTTCCTGTATATTTTTTAGCCAGTTTCATTGCTCCTTCGATTGCCTCACTTCCACTGTTTAAAAAGTAAAATGATTGAAGATTTGAGGGTAAATATTTGGCGAGTTGTTTGGCGAGTTCTACTTGAGGTTGCACAATGTATTCACCATACACCATTTGGTGGCTGTATTTATCCACCTGGTCTTTTATAGCTTTTGTAACTTCAGGATTACAATGCCCAATATTATTTACTGCTATACCGCTAATTAAGTCAATGAAGGGCTTATCATCTTTATCGTATAGATATATTCCATTTCCTCTTACAAATTCATACATAGGTGGATTTGGTGAGGTCTGAGCAATATGTTTTAGGAATGAATTTTTGATTTTGCGAAGATATGATTTAGTAAGCTAATTGTTTATTCTCATCAAAAGCAAAAAAAAGCCCTTGTAGGATCCTACAAGGGCTTAAAATATTTACTAGGTAAATATTAATTAACTTTATCAGAAAGTCCAGAACCTGCTTTGAATTTTACAACATTTTTAGCAGCGATTTGAATTTCTTTTCCAGTTCTTGGGTTTCTTCCAGTTCTTGCAGCTCTTTTGCTTACTGAGAAAGTTCCGAATCCAACAAGGATAAGTTTCTCTCCATTTTTAAGAGCAGAAGAAGTAGAATCCATAAATGCGTTTAGTGCCTCACCAGCTTGTGCTTTTGAGATACCAGCTGAATCAGCCATAGCTGAGATTAAATCTGATTTGTTCATTTTGTTAATTGTTTTAAATAATTATTATTCTCCAATGTTAATGAGAAGACCCGCATGGATACAAGGACTGTTACCTATTTGTTAATAATTTCAAATAATTTGCCAGTTTTTGGGTCTCAAACACAGTGTTTATGGGCATCTTAAGCTGAGAAAGCTCATATATAGACTGTCTCGTGTTGTAAAGTCCTCTCAACTTAGAGGGGGATTTTTTGTCAATTAGTGGTCTATTTTTAAGTTTTGGAAGACTTTTTTCTATTTCTTCCCATGTTTTGTAGAGATATATACAAATGTTATTTTGAAGAATTAACGTTCTATTTTCATGGTCACATATTGTGCCACCGCCAAGAGCAATTATTGATGATTCTGACTGAAGGTTTATTTTATTTAGGACATCTTTTTCAATCACTCTAAAATAATCCTCTCCATTATTATTAAAAATTTCGGAGATTGATAATCCCGTCTGATTAATAATTTCTTGGTCAAGATCTATGAAATTTAATTCCAATAATTCAGACAACTGAAGCCCTATAGTGGTTTTTCCTACTCCCATAAATCCTGTTAGAAAAATATGCATTAGCTTAACTTAATTCTTGGGTCAAGTTTGACATATAAAATGTCCACAATTATGTTAGTGATTATAAAAATAAAACCAATGAATAAAATCGATCCCATAACAACAGGAAGATCGTTCATTTCAAGTGCTTCAATGGTTAGCTTTCCTAATCCTCTCCAATTAAAAATATATTCTACAAAAAAAGCTCCTGCAAGAAGCGATGCAAACCACCCACTGATAGCAGTTATCACAGGATTTAATGCATTAGGCAGGGCATGTTTGATTAGAACTGATGAAGTGCTAATGCCTTTTGATTTAGCTGTCTTGATGAAGTCTTTGTTTAAAGTATCAAACATGGAGCTTCTAGTTAATAGAGTAAATATAGATAGAGGCCTAACTCCTAATGCAATTGCAGGAAGTATAATATTTTTCCATTGATAATATTCTCCATTGTATGGGTCGATATCTGTCCAGCTTCCAGTCATGTATAATCCAGTGTAATCATGAAGTACAAAACCAAATAGCCAAGCTAGTATGATTGCCGAGAAGAATGATGGGACAGAAATACCTATTGTACTAGTAAAAACAATAATTTGGTCAAGTGCAGAATTGATCTTAATTGAAGACAATACGCCAAGTATTACTCCCAAAATTATAGCCATTAAGATAGATGCAATAGCTAAAATAAAAGTACCTTTAAAGGATTCTCTTATCAACGTGGTTGTTTTAACCCTCGATTGAAATGACTTTCTTAGGAACGGTGTTTTTATCAATATTACTTTATTATGTATAGTTATTTTAAACAATGGGTCATATTTAAGATCTAATTCTTCATCTATTAAATGGAATGACACAGGAGATATGTCATTAAGAAACAAGATGTATTGCGTAAAAGTTGGTTTATCAAGTCCAAACTCTTTTTTTATGGATTCTTGTGTAGCAATGTCTGTACGTTGACCAATAGCCATTTTTTCAGGATTAGGAAATGAAAATTTAAAAAGAAAAAAAACAACGGTTATTACACTAAATAATATAAATATGCCACTTATTATTCTTTTTAAGATAAATTGTATCATGGACTTGTGATACTTGTTAGCTCTTTTTCTGAAGGTAGACGTGTGCTTGGCCAATTTTCAATGACGGTATTTTTTTGGAGAAGGACTAATCCAGGATTACTTCTTATTATTGATTTTAGATTGGTTTTATCTCCATAATAAAAGGGGATATTAAGTTCGTATTTCTTTATGAATGAATTAACATCTTCTGATTTACTCGCTGTTAGTGGATAGAGCGTAATTTCATTTTTATTGCAGAAACGAATAATACTTTTTATCTCATCCACAGCTTGCGTATTGGTTTTTTCAATATCACTAAATACTAGTAATACCTTATATCCAGAATCAGCATAGAAATCTTCTACGTAGTCATTTGTTCTGTCAACATCCATGATTTTAAAGTCATGGATTTCAGGTTCATAACCTTTATTGATTAGTTTGTCAATACGGTCAACAAAGACATAACCCTCTTTTTGTAGGTCGCGATTACTAATATCATCCAAGGTAAATTCTTCATTTACACCATCTTTTGCATAAACAAAAATATTTTCATAAACATCTGTTGGTGCACCTTCTGGAACAGTAGCTAACTCATATATGTCATTACCCTTTTTAAATTTAAGGAAGTTTTTAACTGGGAGATAGTGCCAACAGTATAGCGAGAACCCAACAGAAATTATTAGCGATGTAGTAAGTATTTTTACTGAGAAAGGTGGACTGAATAGCGGTTTCACAAATCGAATACCAAAGGCAATAATTAAACTGGCAATTCCCAACACAATATCTTTGTAAAAGCTCTGCCATGGTGATAGTTTGATAGCATCACCAAAACAACCACAATCTGTAACTTTATTATAGTATGCACTATACCATGTAAGGAAAGTAAAAAATAGGGTGAGAGTTAAAATACTTAATATAATTAGGCGTGGTGCCCATCCAAGAATCAAGGCAAGGCCTAATAAAATTTCAAAGACACATATACCGATCGCAATCGGAACACTAAATGATCTTAATTTTTGAAAGAAATTAACAAAAATAGAATTGGGAATTATAAAGGGACTCACATCTACTGAAATTGTATTCTGAGGAGTATTAAATATTTTTTTTGTTTTGATTAATTTATCCCTAACACTACAATGTAATTCACCTAATTGATCGGTTGTGTCAGTAGTTTCAACATTTGTAATAAAGATGTCTTGCTGATTGATTTGGAAACTAATTTTGCGATTATAAATTGTAGTATCATCTGAAACTAATTCCCAGGGTTTTAAATAGGTGGATAATCTATACTCTGGTTGATTTGAGTTGATAGTTAAATAGAAAGTATCAGATCGACTCTTTGTATTGAAGTAAAAATTCAAGGTATCCTGTGTAGGCTCTAAATCCGCTGAAAAAACGGAGAAATATTCATCTAATTTATAACTAAATCCTGTAGGGTCATTCGATTTTATAAGTCCAGAGAATATGAACAAAAAACCTACAGATATTCTGAAAAAATTAGCTAAATACCTCATGATTATTGATAGAATTTATTGGTTCTTATTAAGGCGAATATAGAATAGTTTAACATGTCACTAAAATTGGCATCAATACCCTCAGAGATAAGTGTTTTCCCCCCTTTATTTTCAATTTGCTTTGTTCTTAATATTTTCATCAAAATGAGATCCGTATATGTGCTTACCCGCATATCTCTCCAAGCCTCACCATAGTCATGATTTTTAACAATCATTAATTCTTTACACAAAGAAGCTTTTTTATCAAATAATTCTAGAACTTTTGATGGATCCATTTCCATGTCATCATCAGAGTTTAACTCAATTTGTATTAAAGCTATAATGCAGTAATTGATTATTCCAATGAATTCATTTTCGATACTTTCACCAACTTTATTTTCTTGTTTTTCTTCGATACTTCTGATTCGTTGAGCTTTGATGAAGATTTGGTCAGTAATGGATATGGGTCTCAGAACTCTCCATGCAGTTCCATAGTCATAGGTCTTTTTTTTAAATATATCTCTGCATTTAGCAATGGATTTATCAAAAAGTAAAGCTGTATCTGTACTCAAAATAATATTAATTTGTTGCGAATTTAAAGTACATTGATTTCATAATGAAGCGAACCATCAACATAAAAGGAACAATTTTGGATGTTTCATCCCCAATTGTAATGGGTATTTTGAACATTACACCAGACTCATTTTCTGATGGAGGAAGATATGTTTCTCCGTATGATGCAATTAAAAGGGCCAAACAGATGGTCGATGAAGGTGCAAGCATTATTGATATTGGAGGTTATAGTTCTCGTCCTAATGCAGAGGATGTATCTGAACAAGAAGAGATGGACAGGGTTATTCCTATCATAGAAAAATTGTCACAAGAAACAGATAAGCCATTATCGATTGATACTTTTAGAAGTAGGGTTGCAGAAGAGTCTATCAAGGCAGGTGCATCATTGATCAATGATATTAGTGCTGGGAGCAATGATTTAAATATGATTTCTACAGTAGCAAGACTCAAAGTGCCCTACATTGCAATGCATAAACAAGGGGACCCTCAAAATATGCAGGTAAATCCTCAATATGTTGATGTATTGCAAGAAGTCTACTCATATTTAGAAGAGGTAATTCAAAAATGTAGATCTGTAGGAATCGAAGATGTTATTATTGATCCGGGATTTGGATTTGGAAAGTCTTTAATACACAATTATCAGCTGTTAAATCAACTGGATCGATTTAAGAGTTTAGATGCACCAATTATGGTTGGAGTTTCCCGAAAAAGTATGATATACAAAACATTGGGCGTTGATGTTAATAGTGCATTAAATGGTACTACTTTTTTACATGCATTTTCACTTTATAATGGTGCAAATATTTTAAGGGTTCACGATGTTAAAGAGGCTATGGAGTGTGTCCGTTTATTCAACATAATTAATGAAAATGCATAAATTTTTAACGCTTTAAATAAAATAAATTTCAATTAACTTATTGATAATATAGTGTGCTCAACATTGCAGTATAAATATTAAAAATTACACAAAAATGAAAAGCAAATCATTATTATTATCACTCATTGTCTCATCTTTCTTTTTTACTGCATGTGACTCTGATGATGATATTATCACTGAACCATCTGTTAATGCTAATTCAGTATATCATTCTGGGTTTATTTCTGAAGATGAAACGTGGTCTTCTGACAAATTCCACATCTTAAAAGATAGGGTTGTAGTTAAAAGTGGAGTAACTCTTACAATTGAACCTGGGACAATTGTTAGAGGTGAAGCTGGTATTGGAGCAAATGCTTCTTCTTTAGTAATTGCTAGAGGAGCAAAAATTAATGCTGCTGGTACTAAAGAAGAGCCAATTATTTTCACCTCTATTGCAGACGAAATTGCATTAGGTGATAAATTTGGTGCAAACTTAGACCCTGAAACAGCTACTGGTTTTTGGGGAGGTCTTATTATTTTAGGAAATGCACCTACGTCACCTAAAACTGGATCAACGGAACAAATTGAAGGAATACCTGCTGATGTTGTCGAAGGTAACTACGGTGGTCCAGATGCTGCGGATAACTCTGGAATACTTACCTATGTTTCTATCCGTCACGGTGGTGTGTTAATTGGAGAAGGAAATGAAATTAATGGTCTTACTCTAGGTGGAGTAGGTTCTGAAACTACAATACATCACATTGAAGTAGTGGCTAATGTAGATGACGGAATTGAATGTTTTGGTGGAACGGTAAACATTGATGATGTCATAGTGATATATCAGGGAGATGATGCCTACGACATCGATCAAGCATATGCTGGTACCATTGACAATTTTATCTATATTGCTGGAGAAAGCTCAGATCATGGGTTGGAAATTGATGGACCTGAAGGTTCTGAAAATTCGGAAGGTTCTTTCACATTAAAAAATGGATCTTTGATGGGTAACGCAGTTCAAGGTGAGTTTGCAGATTTTAGATCAAAAGCCAGAGGAACGGTTGAGGGACTTTACTTCTTTGGATTCAATCAAAATGCTGACGTTGAATTAGATGAACCAGTTGTATCCGCCAACTTTGCCTCAGGAGCACTCAATATTGCAAACAATTCTTTCAATTCTATTGTATGGACTTTAGACGAAGACGGTCAGCCAGACGGGAGTACAACCACTTGGTCTGCTGTTGAAGATATTTTTGCAGATAAAGCTGACAATGCTGATGCTGCTGCTTCAGATGCCAAGTTTATTTCCTCAGGGAATAAATTAGTAACTGCTAAAGATGGAGGTGCTGACAAGTCTGAGTTTACAGCTTGGACTTTAGCTGACTCTAGAGGATTACTTGCCGATTTTTAACAGTATTTTATTATAAGTCTTAGACCATCGTAGCCTGCTGCGATGCTTTTTTTTGGACTTTTATTTTGCATAAATTTTAACTAGGGTATTGTTTAATAATTACCTAACATTAAAATAACCTTGTCCCAAGAACATTGTATCATAATTATAGAATTATTAGTTTAATCAAATGAAAAATATAATAGGTTTTTTATTCTTTTTCTTAATCCATATTGGCTCAGCTTTAGCACAACGAGCCACTGTTAGTGGTAAAATTTTAGATTCATCAAATGGTGAACCACTTGTTAGTGCTACGATCACATCCCCAACATCAAATGGTGGAGGTTATTCAGATATTGAAGGGAAATTTACTGCTAGTTTTACCACGGGCTCACACGACATAAAAATTAAGTTGATGGGGTACGAGACCAAGATTATTTCAAATGTTATTTTTACTGAGGGAGAGATTACAGAACTAGGCACCATAAAAATGAGAGTTGCAGCACAAGACGCGATTAAAGGAGGAGTAACCATTCGTGTTAAAAAAGCAACAAATTCTGAGAATGCTTTAATTGTTGCTCAAAAGAAATCGGTCAACTTAATGGATGGAGTCTCTGCACAGGCATTCAAAAAATCGGGGGATGGTGATGCAGCTATTGCTGCTAGTAGAGTTACTGGAGTAAGCGTAGATGGTGGTAAATATTTATTCATAAGAGGTTTGGGTGATCGATATACTAAGACAGTTCTTAATGGTATGGAAATACCAGGCCTTGATCCTGAACGAAATACAGTGCAGATGGACATTTTTCCAACTAACCTTATTGATAATATAGTAATATTAAAAAGTTTCACTCCCAACTTAGCCGGAGATTTTACAGGCGGATGGGTAGATATACAAACCAAGGATTTTCAATCTAAAGAAGCTATGAGTATTTCACTAAGTCTTGGCTTTAATCCAGCAATGAATTTGAATTCAAATTATTTGAGCAATGAATCCACAAATGCGGATTTATTAGCATTTGGAAAATCATCTAGAAACCTTCCTTTTTCTGAACCTAAAGTTATACCAAAGTCTGAGTATACGCAATCAGGAGGAGGTGCTCAACGAGCGGAGAGCAATGCGAATGCCTTCAATAAAAACATGGACGTGATGACTCAAACAAGCATGTTAAACACCTCTTTTTCGTTGGACTATGGAAATCAGTACAATAAAAAAAATAAGACTTACGGGTTTAATGTAGCAACAGGTTATAGTAATACTTTTAATTATTACGATAATGTGATTTTTCAAACGTATTTGAGAAATGAAGATAAATCAGTGAATGAGCTAACCCTAGCTGAAAAGAATAATGGTCGTGTCGGTGAAAATGAAGTATTATGGAGTACACTAGCTAACGGATCTATAAAGGCCGGAAGACATAGCTTTAGTACTTCTATTTTCCACACTAGGAATGGTGTAAAGAAATCATCTAAATTATTCTATGAAAATATTGCTAATCCTTTTGGTGATGCTGGAGCTTCGTTAGATAGAACAATTTTATACTACAATCAGCGAACACTTACTAATTTGTTCTTTAAGCATGAGTTTAAGAAAGATTCAGCTTGGAAATTTATAACTAAACTATCTCCATCGATATCAACAAATAATGAACCTGATATGAAGATAACAGCCCTCTCTCTTGGCGAGGATGGTTATAAATTTAATGTAGGTGCCGGCTCAGAAATTAAAAGACTTTATCGAAATCTAAGTGAGAAGAATATCAATAGTAAGTTTGATGCAGAACGAAAAATTTTCCTAGGAAATAGCAAAGTTTCTAAGTTGAAATTTGGAATGGCACACAATTATAAGCATCGTGATTTTGGAGTTTTACAATATGTATTCCAGCCAATAGGTAATTTTAGTTTGAATGGCAATCCTAACCAAATATTTGAGGATTATTTATATAATGCAGAGTCGGATAGAGGATATGCAGTTTTTGGAGAACCCATCAAGTCAAATGAGTTTATATCTTCAATGAATGTTATGGGTTTATATGCCATGAATGAGTTGCCAATAGGTGCAAGAACAACAGCTATTTACGGATTTCGGGTTGAAAAAGCAGATATGTTTTATACGGGAGAGAATACCAATAATGTATCATATTTAAACTACAAAGTTTTGGATGAAATGAATATTTTACCATCTGCTAGTTTTATTTATCGAGCAACATCGGGTATCAATGTTAGGATAGCTGCATCGCAAACGATTGCTAGACCATCATTTAAAGAAAAATCGCTAGCACAGATCTACGATCCAATTTCGGGTAGAACATTTATTGGTAATTTAGATTTGGAGCAGACTGAAATAACCAATCTTGATTTACGTTTTGAGAAATTCATGAAAAGAGGAGAATTAATTTCTGTGAGTGGCTTCTATAAACATTTTAATAATCCAATTGAGATCGTTGTCTATAAACCCGAGACACCGACCAACTTTACTCCTAGAAATGCAGTGAGTGCAGATATATACGGTGCAGAGTTAGAAATCAGAAAGTCGCTTTCTTTCTTATCTGATAAACTTTCATTAGCTAGTAATTTTTCCTACATATTATCACAAGTAGAAATGACCCCTAATGAGAGAATTGGTAAGACTAATGAGTTAAGAAAAGGACAAACCTTAGATGATAAAAGAGAAATGCAAGGACAAGCTCCTTACATCATTAATTTTGGGATTAACTATGATAATCGTGAGTCTGGTTTAACTGCTAACTTATCTTATAATGTACAAGGTCCTAAACTTTCTATTGTAGGTATTGGACGTCTACCTGATGTTTATACGGAGTCTTTTCATAGTTTAAATTTCAAGTCATCCTATTCACTTGGAAAAGGAAAAAGATCACAAGTTTCCTTCTCTGTTACGAATATCTTAAATGATATTCCAGTTCAAGTATATCGGGGATTTAATACTGAGGATCAGATTTTTTCTCAACGTCAACTCCAAAGAACTTTCAAAGTTGGTTATAGTCTGAAGATTAAGTAGAAGGTAGGTCGTTTACATCCTTTCCGGAACTTGAATCCCTAATAGGTTAAATCCATGTTTTATGGTTTCTCCAACCATGTTTGAAAGCGTTATTCGAAAGCTTCGTGTGTTTTGATCTTGCTCGCCAAGTACAGTTAGCTCGTGATAGAACTTATTGAATGTCTTTGCAAGTTCATAAACTGCATTGGCCACTTCAGATGGATTATAATTATTAGCAGCTGATGTAATTACATTAGGGTAGTTACTAATTAATTTAATCAAATCTTTTTCTACAGGATTAAACACTTTAGGTAATTTGAAATCAACTTTTTCAGCCGCTCTAAGTAGTGATGCTATTCGTGTATATGTATATTGAATGAATGGTGCAGTGTTGCCTTGAAAATCAATAGATTCTTTAGGGTCATACATCATTCTTTTTTTTGCATCTACTTTTAACAAATAATATTTGAGTGCACCTATACCAAGAACTTCATATAGTTCAGCAAGTTCTTGTGGACTCATTCCATCGGTTTTTCCCAGTTCCTCTGTTTGCTTCTTTGCTGTTGAAACAACTTCATCCATTAATTCATCTGCATCAACTACAGTTCCTTCACGGCTTTTCATTTTTCCTTCAGGTAGGTCAACCATACCATAACTTAAGTGATAAAGTCCATCGGCATATGATTTCCCTAATCTTTTGAGAATAAGTTGGAGTACTTTGAAATGGTAATCCTGCTCGTTTCCAACAACATAGACGAACTTATCCATTTCAAATTCTTGATATTTTAAGTCGGCAGTACCTATATCTTGAGTAATATAGACAGAGGTTCCGTCTGAACGTTGAACAATTTTCTCATCCAGTCCCTCAGGTGTGAGATCAATCCATATGCTCCCATCTTTCTTTTTGAAAAAGACATTTGATTTTAAGCCTTGTTTAACAATTTCTTTACCAAGCAGATAGGTGTCTGATTCATAGTATATTTTATCAAAGCTAACCCCGAGTCGATTGTAGGTACTATCAAAACCATCATATACCCAATTATTTAATTTTTTCCATAATGAGATCACTTCCTGATCACCATTTTCCCACTTTTGGAGCATATTCCGTGTTTCCACCATGAGCGGTGATTTTTCTTTAGCCTCGTCTTTATCAACTCCTTTTGAGATTAAATCTATCACTTCTTTTTGATAATGTTGATCAAACATTACATAGTACTTTCCAATCAAATGATCTCCTTTCAGACCAGCAGATTCAGGAGTCTCACTATTTCCCCATTTTTGATACGCAACCATACTCTTGCATATATGGATGCCTCGATCATTAACCAGATTGTTTTTAACAACGTCATAGCCTACTGAATCAAAAATCTGGCAAATGGAATAACCCAATACGTTATTTCTGATATGGCCGAGATGAAGTGGCTTATTTGTATTTGGAGATGAATATTCCACAACAATCTTTTTATCCATTCCAATTTCAGGGATTTGAATGCCAAGATCAATTCGATTTTGCAAAACATTAAGCCAGTAATCATCATTGAATTCAATATTCAAAAATCCTTTAACAACATTGAAAGATTTGATTTCTTCCATTTTTTCAGAGATATAATCTCCTATTTCTTTTGCAGTATCTTCAGGTCTCTTTTTACTATATTTAAGGTAGGGAAACGCAACAAACGTTAGGTCTCCATCAAATTTTGAATTGGTCTGTTCAAAACTAATATTAGAGTCACTTAAACCATAAAGTTTAGTGATTGCTTCTTGTGTTTTTTCAACTAGTGTCGTTAATATATTCATCAATTTTTAATAGGTGAATTGGGTTCTTTAGCGATTGCTTTATGGATTCTTTTTTCTAGAAATTTTGGAAAAAATTTATTAACCCAATAGATTATTCTACCTTGTTTATTAGTGAGCATAAAGTCTTTACGATCTCTTATAGCTTGCAGTATATCCAAGGCAACGTCTGAAGCATTATCCATTTCAGATTCATTACCTGGACTATCTTTTTGCTTAGACCCGTCAGAAGTCAGGGCATTATGGCGTATTTCACTAGCTGTAAATCCGGGACAAGCTATGAGTGTATGTAACCCCCTGTTCATATATTCCATTCTAATACTTTCAAAAAGCCCATTAATTGCAAATTTTGAAGATGCATAACCTGTCCTTCCAGGTAGACCTTTGAAACCAGTGACGGATGATATGGCTACTAAACTTCCTTTACTTTCTAAAAGTACTGATATGGCAGCCTTTGAACAATATACAGTGCCCCAAAAGTTCACTTTCATTACTTCTTCTAGCACATCTGTTTCTACTTCCTCAAAAGGTGCTCGCATAGATATACCTGCATTATTAATAAGTACATCAATGCTACCAAGTTTTTCTTTGGCTATTTGAATTAAATTTTCGCATTCCTGCTGGTCGGTTACATCAGTTTGAACGCAAAATATGTCTGACGATTGTGATGATATTGTAGATTCTAATTCTTTAAGCTTTTCTATTCGTCTTGCAGCTAGTACTAGATTAGCTCCACATTTGGATGCTTCGATGGATAATGCTTTGCCGATGCCAGATGAAGCTCCAGTGATTACGATATTTTTACCTTTTAGCGAATCCATTTAGAATTATTTTTTCCACTTCACACTGCATCCGACAGCAGGTATTTCTGCATAATCAGGCTCCATACCATCTAGTGTATATTCGATAGCATCTTCTAAGAAAACTCGTGTAACCATGCTTTCATTTTCCCAATTATCATCAATGGCCCCCTTGTAAACTAATTTTCGCTTACTGTTATACACAAAAACTTCTGGTGTTCTTGTTGCCTTTAAATTTTTAGTAACTTTTTGAGTTTCGTCATGAAGATATGGAAAGGGAAGTTTTAGTTGATTGTGAAGGTCTTTCATTGCATTAAATGAATCCGCAGGATATGTCTCTGCATCATTTGCATTAATTGCTAAAATTCCTAGATTGTCTTCTTCGAATTTATTATAAAGTTTGATTAGCCTACTCCAATATGCTCGAGCATATGGACAGTGATTACAGGTCACAACAATTACTAAAGCTGTCCTGTCAGCAAATGTAAAGTTATTATAGGTTCTATTGTTGGTGCCTTTAAGGCTAAATTTAAAGAGATTTGATCCTATTTCCATGATGGCAAATTTAATGGAATAGCGGTTATTTAACCTAGTTTTTTGCTTAAAGGCTATTGATTATAATTTTGGGTAAATAAAAAAAAGTCCTCGTTACAAAACGAGGACTTTTTTTTAATAGTTACTTAATTTATTTAGAAACAGTTATTCTCTTAGTTGCAAAGTAGTCACCGTTTTTCACTTGTACGAAGTATACTCCATCAGCTACTACTGATAAGTCTACACTATACGTACCGTTTAAGTTATCGGTAACATTTACATCTAATATATCTCCTACTTTAACAACGACTTCTCCAGCATTTGAAAAGCTACTTACAGAGCTATTAGAAGACGTATTCCCAATTAGTAAGTAGGTATTCTCTGCAGTTGTACTAGTTAAGTTTGGCATGTTTAGTTGGCAATTGGATATGGTTACATAGGTAGATACACTTCGAATTTGTACACATCTTCCGTAAGAATTTCCTTTGTTTTCGATGACTAAATTGTCTAATATAAAATGGTCTGTGCTACTAAATGTAATCACTGGAGATCGAGTGCTCGTACCACTGTATGAGACCGTATTGCTATTTCCATTGAGGGTGATGGTATTAGTAGAACTGGACCCAGAGATGTCATTAAACTGAACCCACTCATTGTAAGGACCCGAATTAGCAACTACATCTATAACCACAGGACCTGAAACCCCATTGGCGTTAATGTCTGTTGCAAAATCTGTAAAACTTTGATAATTTGTTCCACCAGTAGCAGTGGCCGAGTTGATGGTATATGTACCATTGAGTTGAGCTATTGCAGAACATGTCAGTAGGGCAAAGCCAAAAGTAAAAGCTGTTTTGAGTTTGAAAAGCCAATTTCGTTGTTTGTAATTTTTTTTCATAGGTGAATGTTTTTTTATATTAAAAAACGAAGTTAGGATACGTTGACATCATTAATCAATAGGGTTGCAGGTCTTTGACAAATGCATGACATAAAAAGGCTATAAAACGGAATAAAATTTAGAAACACTAAGCTATGGACTTATGTTAAGTTGTTGACTTTTAGTTCATTATGTTTCGTAATATGACATTTATGATATTGGTCATATTTTAATATGATATTTATCCAAACAGGGTTTAGTGGCTGTTTTTATCTAAAAAATTGATTGAAAATTAACAAAAAGATGCTTCATGCAGAGTGAAGCTAAGAAAGGTAATGCTAAGAATAATGATCTTATTTATCTTTTTCAGGAGCTTTTCCTTTTTCCTTCTTGAAAACTAGCTTGTCTTGTTTTTTGTTGTATTTTACATGAATCAAGTCGCCTTCATTGATGTCGGATTTGAGGATTTCTTCTGCTAGGGGATCTTCGAGGTACTTTTGGATGGCTCTATTAAGTGGTCGAGCACCAAAATCTGAATCAAATCCTTTTTCAGCCAAGTAGTTTTTAGCCTCTTTGTCTAGTTTTATATCGAATCCAATTTGTTTGATTCGAGAGATTAATTCTTCGAGAGATAATTCTAGTATTTGTTGAATGTGTTCTTTTTCAAGGGAATTGAATACAATGACATCATCAATTCTGTTTAAAAATTCAGGAGAGAAGAAGCGTTTGAGAGCATTTTCAATCACTCCTTTAGAATTTAAATCAGCGGCTTGGGTTTTGGCATTGGTACCAAATCCAACTCCAGCACCAAATTCTTTAAGTTGTCTCGACCCAATATTAGAGGTCATGATGATAATTGTATTTCTAAAATCAACTTTTCTCCCCAGACTATCGGTTAAAAAACCTTCATCCAATACCTGAAGAAGGAGGTTAAATACATCGGGATGAGCTTTTTCAATCTCATCAAAAAGAATTACAGCATATGGTTTTCTTCTGATTTTTTCAGTAAGGATACCGCCTTCTTCGTAACCTACATATCCTGGAGGGGCTCCTACTAGTCTGGAAACTGCAAATTTTTCCATGTATTCACTCATATCAATTCGCATGAGTGCTTCTTTAGAATCAAATAAGTATTTGGCAAGTGTTTTGGCCATTTCTGTCTTACCAACACCTGTGCTTCCAAGGAAGATGAATGATCCAATGGGTTTGTTAGGGGCCTTTAATCCGGCTCGTGTACGTTGAATAGCTTTGGTTAGTTTGGCAACGGCCTGATCTTGACCAATGACACTTCCTTTTAATTCTTCTCCCATTTTAAGGAGACGATTTCCTTCTTTTTGAGCGATACGTTTGGTAGGAATACCAGTCATCATAGCAATTACGTCTGCTACATCGTCTTCCTTTACTTTATAACGTTGTGTTTTGCTATCTTCTTCCCACTGTACTTTTTCATCTTCTAAGTTTTCAAGTAGAGATTTTTCCTCGTCTCGGAGTCGTGCAGCTTCTTCATATTTTTGACTTTTAACGACACGATTTTTATTTTCTTTAATTTCCTCAATTTTCTTTTCGAGTTCCAGAATATTTTGAGGAACATGTATATTGCTCAAATGAACTCGGGCACCAACCTCATCCAAAACATCAATAGCCTTGTCAGGTAAATGACGATCTGTAATGTACCGAACACTCATTTTTACAGCAGCATCGAGGGCTTCTGGAGTATATTCCACACTGTGATGGTCTTCGTATTTTGTTTTAATGTTTTCAAGTATTTCAAGGGTTTCTTCTGGAGAGGTAGGCTCAACCATAACACTTTGAAATCTTCGTTCTAGGGCACCATCTTTTTCAATGTATTGGCGGTATTCATCAAGTGTAGTAGCACCAATACATTGGATTTCTCCACGTGCAAGGGCTGGTTTAAACATATTAGATGCATCCAAAGATCCACTTGCTCCCCCAGCACCAACAATAGTGTGTATTTCGTCAATAAAAAGGATGACATTGTCTGTCTTTTCAAGTTCTGTCATGACAGCTTTCATGCGTTCTTCAAACTGTCCTCGATATTTAGTGCCTGCAACAAGACTAGCTAAATCAAGTGTGACCACTCTTTTGTCAAATAAGACTCTTGAGACTTTTCTTTGAGATATTCTTAGAGCTAGCCCTTCAGCAATGGCTGTTTTACCAACACCTGGTTCTCCAATAAGTACAGGATTATTCTTTTTTCTTCGACTTAAAATTTGAGAAACTCGTTCAATTTCTTTTTCTCGACCAACAATAGCGTCCAATTTGTCAGCTTCTGCCAATTTGGTCAAATCTTTTCCAAAGTTGTCCAAAACAGGAGTTTTGCTTTTGGATTTTGGTTTGCTTTGTGGTGGAGTAGATTTACCAGATTCTTCTTGGTAAAATTCCTCAGGTGAATCACTGCTCATTTCGATTGATGCATCTGGAAATTTATCCTCCATGGCACTTTTAAATAAATCGTAATCGACACCAAACTGATTAAGTATTTGGGAAGCTACATTATCTTCATCTCTTAGTATAGAGAGTAATAAATGTTCTGTTCGGATGACATCGTCTTTAAAAATCTTAGCTTCTAAGTAGGTTATTTTTAGTGCTTTTTCGGCTTGTTTAGTAAGTGGAATATTTCCAATGTTGGAGGTTTTGTTTGAAGTATCTCTAATACTGTCTTCAATTGCTTTTTTGAGTCTGAGCATATCAATACCCATACCTTTCAAGTGTCTTATTGCCTTTCCGTCGCCTTGTCTAATTAGTCCTAACAAAAGGTGTTCTGTTCCAATATAGCTATGACCTAATCGTATAGCTTCTTCACGACTAAATTGTATTACTTCTTTTACTCCTGGTGAAAATTGTGCCTCCATCTTATATGAATATAACAAATATAAGACCAAAAAAGTGTGTCATGTCATCAAATTAAATCCTTTACTATTTTTTTACAATTGATGGTTAAAACGTCTTTTCAATTTGTGCAAATTGAGTTGTTTGGTACTTTTAAGTTGATAACTATAAAATCCCTTATTATCAGTTGTTTAGGAAATATATATTTGAGTAAATTACTTAGTAATATCGTGAAACCTTTTTGTGATTTTTGAAGCTGTGTTGATAAAACAACTCTGATTATTAGTTATTTACATGATATTATTTTAGTTGTCAACGTTCCACAAACATTTTTTTATGATCTGTTAATAATTTTAATGTATTGATCCATTGCTAGGATTTGTTACTAAGCTTAATAATTTTGATAGTCTTAAGCATAATTATTTAATATTTTAATAGTTTATTATTATACATTACAGTATGGAAAAAAAACGAGTCAATACCCCTAAAAGTAAGATGTCACTAAGTAATTTGAATCAGATGTCAAAACTGCAACCGCAAGCTCGTGATTTAGAAGAAGCTGTTTTGGGGGCTCTTATGCTCGAAAAATATGCCCCTGAAAAAGTGGCTAGTTACCTTAAGAAGGATGCATTCTATGTAGAGAGTCATCAGATGATTTACGAAGCAATTCTTCAGCTATTCATGGCGGGTAATCCTGTAGATATTCTAACAGTGACAGAACAGTTGCGTAAAAATGCTAATCTAGAAGCTGCTGGGGGGGCTTTCTACATTACTTCATTGACCAACAGAGTTAGTAGTGCTGCAAATATTGAATATCATGCTCATATAGTTATTCAGAAAAGTATTCAACGTCAATTGATTTCAGTAGCTGGAGTGATAGGTGAGAAAGCATTTGAAGAGACCTCCGATGCATTTGAACTATTGGATGAATCTGAAAAGAAATTATTTGAGATCAAAAATGATAGCATGACTAAAAATTATGATACGGTTAGTGATCTAATTGCAAAAGCTATCAAGGATATTGAAGAATCAAAATCAGATAAAGATGGTCTTTCAGGAATTGCTACTGGTTTCACCGAGCTAGATCGAATGACTTCTGGATGGCAAAATAGTGACCTGATTATATTAGCTGCAAGACCTGGTATGGGTAAAACAGCTTTTGTGTTGTCGATGGCCAGAAATGCTGCTGTTCTAGGTAACAAGAATGTAGCTCTTTTCTCGTTAGAGATGAGCAGTCTTCAGTTGGTTAAGCGATTGATTTCATCTGAAGCTGAATTATCCTCTGAAAAAATTAGAAGCGGGAAATTAGCTGAGCATGAATGGCAGCAGCTACATACTAAAATTAGTACAATTGAGGATGCTGGAATTTTTATTGATGACACACCTGCACTAACTGTATTGGATTTAAAAGCAAAAGCAAGGCGATTGAAACGTCAACGAAATATTGATATGATAATCATTGATTATCTTCAATTGATGCGAGCTGATGAGGGGAATAAAAAGATGGCGGGTAATCGTGAGCAAGAGATATCCTATATTTCTAGATCATTAAAATCACTAGCTAAAGAACTAGATATTCCAATTATTGCATTGGCTCAGTTAAGTAGAGCAGTAGAGCAAAGACAAGATAAACGTCCAATGTTGTCTGATCTTCGTGAATCAGGATCTATCGAGCAAGATGCAGATCTTGTGACATTTATCTACCGACCAGAATATTATGGGATAACCCAAGACGAGGAAGGCAATGATAATGAAGGTCTAACCGAATTAATTATTCGTAAGCATAGAAATGGCTCTCCAGGTACAGTGAACCTTAAGTTTGTAAAACACTATGGTAAATTTACCGATTGGGGTTATAGCAATTATGGAGCAGATACATTCACCGATAGTAGTGTAACGTATACCAGTAAGATGAACGATATGTCTCCATTTAATCCTGGAGAAGATGATCCATTTTAGTCTTATTGGGTAATAAATTCACCTTTCATTAGTCCCCAGTGACCAGGGTAGGAGCATATGAACTCATAATTTCCAATTTCTGGAGTTTTAAAAGAAAAATATACAGTTTCTCCTATTTGAGCAAGTGGTGAATGTGCAATAACATTTTTGTCGTTAGGTTTGACATAGGCATTTTCATTGTGGTTCAAACCAGCTTGACCAACATCATTTGCAAATCCTTTTTTAATAATTACAATGTTATGGGGCATCGTAGCATCTGAACTTCTATTAGTTAGAGCAATAGTTATATTTTTATTAGCAGGTACACGAATGACTTTTTTGTTAAATTTCATTTCGCTCATATAAGCCCCTAATGCATCTAGAAAAAGTGTGTCGGTAGTAATGATCTTTGATTTAGCAATTGGAGCAGACGAAATAGGCTCCTCATTTTCAAACCCAGATTGTTGGTTTCCACCACCACATCCTATAATTAGAAATGAGACGAGTAAAACTAGTGTATTTTTCATTTTTAGTAATTTAGCTATGAAAGGGGTACTCATAATTAGTTGGAGATACAAAAGTTTCTTTGATGGTTCTCATGGATGTCCAACGCATCAAGTTTATAGGTGCTCCAGCTTTGTCATTAGTTCCACTACCTCTGGCTCCGCCAAAGGGTTGTTGTCCTACAACAGCACCAGTTGGTTTATCATTGATGTAGAAATTACCTGCTGAATTTCTTAATATATTAAGGGCAGTATTAATGTGTTCACGTCCTTTAGCATAAATGGCTCCTGTCAAGGCATATTCTGAGGTATTATCAACTAAATGAAGTGTTTTTTCATATTCCTCGTCTGGATAAACATAAATGGATAAAACGGGACCAAATAATTCATCACACATAGTTGCATAAGCTGGATTCGTAGTTTCAATAATGGTCGGACGAATAAAGTAACCTTCGCTATCATCATATGAACCTCCAGCAATGATTTCGGCATCTGAACTTTCTTTAACTCGGTCAATATAGCCTGATATTTTACGGAACGATTTTTCATCAATTACAGCATTTACGAAATTACTAAAATCCTCAGTAGTTCCCATTTTTAAGCTGTTGGTAGTTTTAACAAGAAGTGGTTTAAGTTCATCCCACATACTTTTTGGGATGTATGCTCTAGATGCTGCGGAACATTTTTGTCCTTGAAATTCAAAAGATCCTCTAACTAGAGCTGTATTTACTTGATTAACATCTGCACTTGCATGAACCATTACAAAATCTTTACCACCAGTTTCACCAACAATTCTAGGGTAACTGCGATACTTTTCAATGTTATTACCTATGGTTTTCCATATTTGTCGAAATACACCTGTACTTCCAGTAAAGTGAATTCCAGCAAAATCTCTGTGATTAAATATTACATCACCAGTAGTAGGTCCGTCAACATAAAATAGGTTGATAACTCCGTCAGGTAGTCCAGCTTCTTTGTATAATTCCATAATTACTTGAGCACTGTAGATTTGGGTTTCTGCAGGTTTCCAGACGATGGTATTTCCCATCATAGCAGGAGCGGAGCAGAGATTTGCAGCAATACTTGTAAAGTTGAAAGGAGAAAGAGCAAATACAAAACCTTCAAGTGGTCTGTATTCAAGTTGGTTCCATACACCGGGTGAGTTTTTAGGAGGTTGTTGAGCATATATTTCACTCATATATTGGACGTTGAATTTGAAAAAATCAATCATTTCACATGCGGCATCAATTTCAGCTTGCATAGCATTTTTAGACTGAGCAAGCATAGTAGCTGCATTCATCTTATCGCGATAAGGTCCTGCTAGAAGGTCTGCGGCTCTCAAGAAAATTGCAGCCCTGGATTCCCATGGCATATTTGCCCAATTTTTTTTTGCTTTTAATGCAGCATTAATAGCAGCCTCAACATGGGATTCATTTCCTTTGTTAAACGAACCAAGTGAATGATTTATCTCATGAGGTGGATGAATAGATACTTTTTCATCTGTAAAAACTTTTTCACCACCAATATACATAGGAATATCAACCGTGGTGTTTTTCATCTCTTGTAATTTACTTTTGAGATTAAGTGTGTCAGGATCACCAGGGGCATATGATTTTACCGCTTCATTTTTAGCTTGAGGTATTTTTACAATTTGATTCATTCTTTTAATAAGTTTTTTTCGATGTCTTTAAAAAATTTCCAATTCCCAAATTGAGGCATTGGGGCATGCAAATTTAAATTTTCTTTAGTTACTGGGTGTGTGAAGGATAAGCCTAAAGCATGTAAGTAAATACTTTTATCAGATGTTGGTCTAGTTTGACCATATTTTACATCTCCAACAATTCCTGTGAATGTTCTAGCCAGTTGAACACGAATTTGGTGTGGTCTTCCAGTGATAGGTCTTATTTTTAAAAGGAAACAATGATTAGCAGTATTTATAAATTCATAATGAAGGACTGCTTTTTTACTTCCCTTTTGTTCTTCATGGTATAGTTTTGTTTTATTCTGTTTTGGGTCTTTTTTAAGCCAATGCTCTAATGTGCCAGCCATAGGCTGTGGCTTGCGTCGAATTAGGGCAGCATAGGTTTTTTGGATTACTCGATTTTTAAATTGCTCATTCATTCGAGTAAGAGCTTTACTTGTTCGAGCAAATAATACAATTCCTGTCACATTGGTGTCTAACCTGTGAATGCAACCAATAAAGACAGCTCCAGGTTTGTTGTATTTCTCTTTTATGTAAGTCTTTACATGATGCTCGAGTGAGGCCAGGCCGTGTTCATTATCTTGAACAACAAGTCCTGCAGGTTTATTTACTGCGATTAAATGATTGTCTTCGTAAAGTACTTCCAGTTTCATTTATGGATTACAAAGTTAGGGCTATCCGTCTTAAAACTTAGTATAAATCCTTATTTGAATAATGAGGCACGACCATAGGTTTTACATACTGGACAAATTTCTGGATTATGCCCTCTTGCTGGGCAATATTTTCTGCCAAAAAAAATGATTTGAAGATGAACTTTATTCCAGAATTCTTTTGGAAAACAAGCTTTAAGGTCTTTTTCAGTTTGCTTTACATTTTTACCCGTACTTAATTTCCAGCGATAAGCAAGACGATGAATGTGGGTGTCTACAGGAAATGCAGGAAAACCAAATGCTTGACTCATGACTACACTAGCTGTCTTGTGACCAACCGCAGGAAGTTGTTCAAGTGCTGACATATCCTCTGGAACTTGACCATCATATTTTTCTATTAGAATTTTACTAAGACCAAAGATGCCTTTACTCTTCATTGGTGATAATCCACAAGGTCTTATTATAGATTTGATCTCTTCGACAGTCATTTTAACCATATCGTATGGATTATCTGCTTTTGAGAATAGGAGTGGAGTTATTTTATTTACTCGTTCGTCTGTGCATTGGGCTGACAATAATACTGCAATCAAAAGTGTATATGAATCTTTATGATCCAATGGAATGGGTACTTCAGGAAATTCTGATTCTAGTATTTTGTGAATCTTAGATGCTCGTTCTTTTCTAGTCATTTTCAAGAATTTTATCGAATGTTAGTCCAATTTTAGAGGTATCATCTGTTTCAATTACCTTCCCTTTTCGTATTTTATATACTTTCCCAGATTTTCCGGTGTACTTGAATTGTGGGGTGTGACCAAAGTTCCAATCTGATGTGGTATATTTTTGTTCAATTAATTTAGCTATGGGCTCAATTTTTGAGGGTTCTATTTCTTGTACGGAGTTAACTATAATGATATTTTTTAGTTTTTTTATGATTGAATCTAAAAAGGAGTTGGTGTTTCCTAAATCTTGCGTTTTCCTCATGTTAGCTACAGGACTTCTTTTTGATGGAACTGCATGGGTTTTGATATCTAATGGTTTTTTTGGTTTAATGCTTCCGTTTAGCTTGATAAGATTACTGTCGTAGAGCAATGTGCCGTGATGAAGTATTCTTTTTAATGAACTATTGACATGTTCAGCATTTCCACTGACCTTATTTTCTCCAATAAATAAATCATTTCGTTGAGAGATAGTATTTGGAATATTTAGTTCTTTAAGTGCTCGACTGATTGGGATGATGTGTTCCTTGAAGTTCACAAAATCCGTTTCTTTATTTCTGATAAATGAAAAATTAATATTCCCAAGATCGTGGTAAACTGTTCCACCTCCACTTAATCTTCTGATGACTTTGTAATCTCTATCCAGAGATAAATCTACTTCCTTCCATGGGTTTTGATGTTTGCCAATAACAACGGCATTTTCGTTTATGTAAAATAAAAGAATATCCTTCTTAGATTTAGTTAAAAGGTACTCTTCAAGAGCAATATTCTCAAATACATCTTGAGAGGATGAAATGTAAATATCAAAAGGTTTCAATTTTCTCTTTTGGATAGTAGAGTCATGATTTCATATAAATAATCTTTATCACCATCGGTGGACATTTGGCTTAAGATGTGATCATTACTCACTGCATGTTTTTGTGCTAATTGGAGTGTTTTTATGTCAGCACCTGTTGACTTTATTTTATCTTTCACATGATGGATAATTTCTGAATCAGTACCACTTTCAAAAATGTGATCTAATGATTTCTTTTCTTGCTTATTAAGGTTTGCCCACATTTCATTCCAAAGAAATGTTTTCTTTTTATTTAAAATATCGCCTCCTATTTTTTTTCCCACCTTAGCTTTTTTTCCAAAGCTATCCAAGTAGTCATCCATTAATTGGAAGGACAATCCTATGGATATCCCTAAATCATATAAGGCATTAGATTCCGATTCATTTGCACCACCTAATAGAGCACCAGCTTGTAAACTAAAACCAATCAATACAGCCGTTTTCTGTTTAATCATATGTAGGTACTCTTCATTAGAAACAATGGTTTTTGTTTCAAATTTCATATCGTTCATCTGACCTTCGCATAGCTCTCTTGCCATTTTATTAAAAAGTTGTAGAATCTTCAAATTACCAATTTCAGTAAGTTTTTCATAAACTTCAATTTGGAGAAGGTCTCCACATAGAATGGCAGTTGCATCATCCCATTTAAGATGGACAGTTTGTTGTCCTCTTCTTAATAATGAATTATCCATGATATCATCATGCATGAGGGTGAAATTATGAAACATTTCAATAGCTTGAGCAAGCTTTATGACATCCTCGGATATTTTTTCTTGGTAGAGCTTATATGCTGCAATCGTCATTGCTGGTCTGATGCGTTTTCCACCAATATTTAGAATGTAAGAAATAGGCTCGTAAACTTCTCTAGGTTCTCCTGGCTGTTCTGTTATAGAAGTTAGATTAGCTTCAAAAACAGCGATTAATTCTTTAAGTTTTTGCATGAATAACAAATTTACACTTCTTATTTTTAAGAGATAATTTGAAAGTCAATGTTTCGTTTGTTGAGATCAGTGTTTTTTACGCGTATCCATAATTTATCACCCATAGTAAAAGTTTTACTAGTTCTTCTTCCTTTTACTATTTTCTTATCTGGGTAGAAGCTGTATTGATCTCCACTAATATCTCTTAATCTTACCATACCCTCACATTTATTCTCAATAATTTCTATATAAATTCCCCATTCTGTGATTCCACTTATAATTCCTTCGAATTCCTCTCCCTTAAAACCGCTCATGTATTCAACCTGTTTGTATTTGATACTAGCTCTTTCAGCACTTGTTGCTTTTTGTTCTTGTTTGCTGCTGTGGGATGCCATGGATTCAACTTGAGTATAATCGAAGGATTTTTTATTTTGGAGATAGTCATGCAACATGCGATGGGTTATCAGGTCAGGATATCTACGAATTGGTGAGGTAAAATGAGCATAATGGTCAAAACCCAGTCCAAAGTGTCCAATTTTCTTTGTCGTGTAATAAGCTTTTTCCATACTTCTGATCGCAAGTGGTTGGAGAATATCTCCCTCCAATGTGCCTTGAACTTTACTAACCAAAAGATTGATGGATGTTGCAAGTTGTTTATAGTTTGAGATGTCGATTCTGTATCCAAAGTTTTTTGCAGTTTCTGCAAAATCAGCCAGTTTTTCTGGACTTGGCTCTTCGTGAACTCTGTATGGAATAGGCATTTTATTGTTGTCTACATACAATTGCTTAGCAACATATTTGTTAGCAAGTAGCATATATTCCTCAATCATTTTATGGGCATCTTTTCTTATCTTGGGAATAACAGCGGTAGGTTTTCCATTTTTGTCGAGGGTAAAACGAAATTCTGTTGTTTCAAAATTGATTGCACCGTTTTCTTTTTTTTCTTTTCTGAGCTTAGATGCAATTTTATTCATCTTTTCAAGTTCCATGGCGTATAGCCCTTTTCTTGATTCAATAACTTGCTGAGCATCTTCGTATGAAAACCTATGGTCAGAGTATATGACTGTTTTTGCAAAGCGATATTTTTTTATGTTAGCGTTGGAGTCAAATTCAAAGATTACTGAAAAACACAATGATTCTTCATGAGGTCTTAGTGAGCAAATATGGTTACTCAATACTTCTGGCAGCATTGGGATTGTTCTATCAACCAGGTATACCGATGTAGCCCTTTTAATTGCCTCTTTATCAATGATATCGGCAGGTATCACATAATGTGATACATCGGCTATATGCACACCAATTTCTATGTTTCCATTGGGCAATTCTTGAAAACTTAATGCATCGTCAAAGTCTTTAGCGTCAGCAGGGTCAATAGTAAAAGTAGTGATTTTTCGAAAATCTTCTCTGTTAGAAATCTCTTTTTTGTGGATAGATTTTGGTAGTTGATTGGCGGCATTTTCTATATTGTCACTAAAATTAGTATCAAACCCAAATTCTGCTACTATTGCATGCATTTCTGCTGAGTTATTTCCTGCTTTTCCAAACACTTCGACAATTCTAGCATAAGGGTTCTTTGCTCTTGCAGGCCAATCTCTGAATTTTATTTTTACTTTATCTCCATTTTTAGCATTCTTTAGGAATTCTTTTGGTATGTAAAAATCAGTGTGAATTTTATTGTTGTCAGGAATTACAAAATGAGTATTTTGATTAGAGGATAGCGTTCCAACTACGTACTCTCTATTCCTTTTTATAACTGAGGTTACAAAAGCTCGAGGCTTCGTCTTGCCTCTAACATGTGACAATTTTACTTTTACCGTATCTCCATCAAACGCATCTAGTGTATTGCCATATTTAATTTTGATATCTTTTTCTAGGTTTTCTACAACTAGGTAGGCATCACCTTTTGAATTAAAGTCGAGAGTTCCCTCTATTTCATTCATATCTTTTTTTACAAAGATATATTTACCAACCGATTGTGATTTTATTGTGCCTTCATGAACAAGCTTTTCCAGTGTCTGACTAACTTCTTTAAATGATAGGTGGGGTATCTTGGCCCCAATCTGTTTATAATTGAGTGGTTTATTTGCGTAGTCAACAAGAACACTCAGTACTGATGAGTGACTTTTCTCCTCTCTTATTCTTTTATTATTCTTTTTCAAATTTTCAATTTATGCTTGATTCCAAGAGGCTTTTTGTGTAATCAGACTTTGGATTATTTATTAATTTTTCTGAATCTCCAGATTCGATGATTTTACCATTTTTAAGGACAACTAATTTGTTGCAGAAATAACTAACAACGTTCATGTCATGCGAAATTAGTAGGTATGTGAGTCTATTTTTAATTTTTAATTGATTAAGAAGGTTAAGTATTTTTGCCTGGATACTTACATCCAAAGCACTTACAGCTTCGTCCAATACAATAAACTTTGGTTTTTTTGCTAGAGCCTTTGCGATGCAAATTCGCTGTCGTTGTCCTCCAGAAAATTCATGAGGATATTTGTCAAAATCACTTTTAGATAGCCCAACGGTTTCTATCAGCTCGACAGTTTTTTGTTTGATTTCGGTTAATTTTAAATTAGCTTCTGAGACCTGGAACACTTCAGAAATAGCGTCTCCGATTGAATGTTTTGGATTCAATGAAGAGAATGGATCCTGAAATACCAATTGAATTTCTTTTGATAAGTCAGATACGGTTCGTATATCTTTTCCATTTAGATTGATAGTTCCTGATGTTTCTTTCCATAAGCGTAAAATAATCTTAGCAATTGTACTTTTTCCACTACCACTTTCGCCAATTAAACCAACGATGTCACCTTGATTAATATTTAAGCTGATTTCATCTAGGGCTATATGTTTAGTTTCTTTAAGAAAGTTTTTTTGAACGTGGTATTTACCTATGTCTTTAAGCTCTAGAAGTATGTCTTGACTTGGCTTGTCTATGGGGAGTTTCTGAGTTTTGATACTTTTATATTCGAGATTACCATCTAATTCAATAAGTAAATCGTTGATTTCTTCAAGGATGTTTCCTTTTTTAAGATATGAAGGCCTACTTTCTAATAGAGCTTTAGTATATGGATGTTTTGGTGAACTGAGAATTTTGTGGGTTGAGTTTTGTTCTACAATCTCTCCTTGATACATGACTGCTATTTTATCTGCAAATCCGTTAAGTGATATCAAATCATGGGTTATAAATAGAATACCCATTTTTTCCTCATTACTTAATTTTTTCAATAAGGTGAGAATTTCTTTTTGAATGGCTATATCTAAAGCTGTGGTAGGTTCATCAGCAACTAACAATTTAGGCATTTTTGCTAATGCCATTGCAATCATAATGCGTTGTCTCTGGCCACCACTTAATTCGTGGGGATAACTCTTAGCGACTCGCTCAACATCATTTAGTTCTACTTTATTTAGCAATTCAAAAAGTGTCTCGTTACTTTTTGATGATGATGATTCTAATATTTGGCTCCCACATTGTATCAATGGATTGAGAGCTGTCATCGGCTCTTGAAATATATATGATATCTCTTCTTTTCTGATTGATTGTAATTGTTTATCTGAACATTTAAATAGGTCAATCGATTGATTATTATTAAAGAATTCAACCGATCCTGTGTATATCGCATCATCAATCAATCGAGTTATGGATTGACTTGTTACAGACTTTCCGCTTCCACTTTCTCCAATCAATCCAAGAATTTCTCCTGTATTGAGGGAGAAACTAATTCCTTTTACAGCCTCAAATTCCTCTTCATTTTGGTTGAATTTAACGGATAGGTTTTTTATATCAAGTATTTTCAAAATTACCTCAATCTATCCATTGATCTGATGAGTTCTTCATCTTTTCTTATACCCCTAAAAGCAAGAACATTAAACAAGATTATTAATACAATTAGTCCTAGACTAATTTTAAATGACGATGTCCCATCCTGAACAAAGTAATCCATTCCTAAACTAAACACATACAATAGGCTTATCAAAAGACCTATTGCCAAAAAATTTAGTGAGGTAAGTAATAATTGCAATTTTCTATTCTTAAAACTTAGTAGACTAACTATGCTTAGAACACCAATTATAGTTAGGCAGCTAATAATTAGAGTATTGTCTTCTTTCACAGAATGTTTCATTGGTTGCATAACAATCATTTCAGTCTTATTGAAAGATACTTCAACATGTTCAGTCCCGTTTTCTTTTTCAATGGAATAGAATGGGATGTTAACAGTTGATAGGGTACCACATATAACTATGATAGCTAAAAGAAATATAGTCTGAGTTCTTTGCAACATATATTTCAAATGTAAACATAAAGTCAGCTTTAGTGTTTTCATTTCTGTAGAATTAGTCAGATATTGCCAACACATTGAGATCATCCAATTCACTAAGTTCCGTTATTTTAGGTTCTGGTATTGCCGGTTTAGCCTCAGCTATCAGACTAGCTGCCATGGGGGTGAAGGTGACCGTGTATGAAAAATCATCTACTTATGGTGGTAAGTTGGGAGTATGGCAAAGCCAAGGTTATCGTTTTGACACCGGACCATCATTGTTTACTATGCCTCAGTATGTATCAGATCTATTAACCATTGATGGACTTGATAATGTTCCGTTTGATTATGACGAATTAGATATTTTGTGCAATTATTTTTGGGAGGATAACACCAGGTTATCGGCATTTAGTGATCGAGAAAAATTAAAAAAGGAATTTCATGAAAAGTTAGATGAAAATCCACAAAATATTGATTCTTTCCTTGATGACAGTGAAAGAAAGTATCAGATAACTAACCATATTTTTTTAGAAAAATCACTACACAAACTAAGTAGTTACTTAAGTTGGAACACTTTTAAAAGTTTTTTAAGTATTCATAAAGTAGGAGTTTTTAAAAAAATGCATATCGAAAATCAAAAAAAATTTTTAAATCCAAAATCAATTCAGTTTTTTGACCGATATGCTACTTATAATGGTTCAAATCCATATGAGTCGCCAGCTACCTTAAATATCATACCACATTATGAATTTGGTATTGGAGCGTATTTCCCCAAGAAAGGTATGCGATCTATTGTTGATGCACTTTATGAAAAAGCAGTAAAATTAGGTGTTCAGTTTAATTTCAATACCGATGTAAATGAATTAGTCAAGGTTGATAAAGGATACAAGGTAAATCAGGAAGATTTTATTTATGATATAGCTATTTGTAATATGGACATTGCTTCTGCCTCTCAAGGTCCATTAAAAAACCTACTAAAAGCCCAAAATAAGCATTATAGACCAAGTAGTTCAGCTTTGATTTTTTATTGGGGGATTAAAAAGGAATTCAAGGATCTGGAACTTCACAATATCTTTTTCTCAGAAGATTATCAAAAAGAGTTCACATCAATATTTAAAAATCATATCATAGATGACGATCCAACAGTTTATGTTCAAATAAGTAGTAAATTAAAAAAAAATGACGCACCTTCTAATTGTGAGAACTGGTTTGTCATGGTCAATGCTCCTTATGTCGAAAATCAAGATTGGGATCGTTTAATTACTGAGACAAAAAAGAATATACTGACTAAACTTAGTCGCATTCTTAGTGAAGACATAGAAAAAATGATTGAGGTTGAGCACATCCTTACACCTCAAATGATTTGGGATAAGACGGGTAGCTATAAAGGTGCACTCTATGGATCTAGTTCTAACAACAAGATGTCAGCTTTTTTAAGGCATTCAAATTTTAATAAACATCACAAGGGTTTGTATTTTTGTGGTGGAAGTGTGCATCCAGGTGGTGGTATTCCTTTATGTTTGTTATCTGCAAAAATTTCAACGGATATTATAAGTAATGATTTCAAGATTTGTTAAAACTAACTTTTTTACACTTTTACTAGTACCTTATGTTGTAGGGCTTATTGGTATACTATTGCCATTAAGTAGATCCTTTTTTATAAGCTTAACACCATACATGTTGTTGTTTAGTTTTTTGATTGTTTATTTAGAAGAGGGGAGATGGGTCTCTAGAAATATTTTGGCTATACTTTTAATCCTTTTATTCTCTTTTGGAATAGAGTATGTCGGGGTTAACTATGGATACTTATTTGGAGATTATAAATACGGAAGCATTTTAGGGTTTAAATATTACCAAGTGCCAGTAATAATTCCCCTCACTTGGGCAATGCTATCAATAGCTGCAAGAAGTTTGATTAATTTAGTGACAAATCAGTACGTAATCTCCGCATTGTTAACAGCAATCGTCATTACAGCCTACGATTTTTTACTTGAGCTTGTCGCTGTTCGATTTGGATGGTGGTGGTGGGCTAACGCAGAGATACCTATATTTAACTATGTTTGCTGGTTTATATTCTCATTCATTTTTCAATTACTATTTAGAAAAATTCCTTCTATTACGGGAAGAAGTTATTGGATGATTTTTGTTCATTTATTGTTTTATTGGGTGTTATTGTTAATGTAAAATGAATAGTTTTATATGCTTCATATTGATTACTGTCAACTCGTTGAATATTTCCCAATGTCGAGAGGTATATCAGTCTCAAGATAAAACTCGGGTAATTTCTACACTAAAGGATTTGACAAGCAAAGATCATTTGTCTAAAGATGAGTTATGTTACAAGTCAGTTTTTGAATGTATGAAAGCAGATTACGTTATGAACCCTTATCAAAAGCTTTCTTATTTTAATAAGGGATATAATAGTCTTAATACCCTGATTGATGAAAATAAATCCAATGTAGAATATCGCTACCATCGTTATATGATAGAAAAATATGCACCCTCATGGCTTATTGATGAAAATCATACTAAGTTGGATAAAGAATATATTCTCGCACATATCACAAAAAAACAACCAATGTATTCATTCATCATGGAAACCATCAATAACTAACTATTTTTGAATTATATGAAACGAGCATATATTGTAGACGCGGCAAGAACTGCAGTAGGTAAATTTGGAGGTACTCTAGCTTCTCAAAGGCCTGATGATTTAGCAGCTGAGGTTATAAAATCTTTAATGTTGAGAAATTCAACAATAGACCATAAAGATATAGAGGATGTTGTTTTAGGTGCTGCAAATCAAGCAGGTGAGGACAATCGAAATGTAGCTCGTATGAGTTCACTACTTGCAGGGTTGCCTTATACAGTACCAGGATTAACTATTAATCGTCTCTGTGCTAGTAGTTTACAAGCAATTGCAGATGTATCGAAGAATATTGCAGTCGGTTATGGAGATGTTTATATAGCAGGAGGTGTTGAGAGTATGTCGAGAGCTCCATTTGTACTTCCAAAATCTGAGTCAGCATATAGTCGGTCAAATAAGATATATGATACTTCAATCGGATGGAGGTTTATAAACCCTAAATTATCAAAGATGTATCATCCTTATGCAATGGGAGAGACTGCTGAAAATATTGTAGAAAAATACCAAATAACGAGGACTGAGCAAGATGAATTTGCTCATCATTCACAGGTTAAGTATCAAACAGCCCATGATTCAGGTAAATTTTCAGATGAAATTATCCCAATAAGAATACCCCAAAGAAAATCAGAAGATATTATCTTTAATAAAGATGAACATCCACGTTTGAGTTCAGTTGAAGTACTTGGTAATTTAAGAGCAGCTTTTAAGGATGATGGTTCCGTAACTGCAGGGAATTCTTCAGGTGTTAATGATGGGGCTGCTGCTTTAATGGTAGTTTCAGAAGAAGCATTAAAACGATATAACTTAGAACCTATTGCAGAAATTGTTTCGAGTGCAGCAGTAGGAGTGTCTCCAGATATAATGGGTATTGGTCCAGTAAATGCAACACTTAAAGCTGTAAAAAGAGCTGGAATTTCAATGCAGGATATTGATTTAGTAGAGCTTAATGAAGCTTTTGCAGCTCAATCAATCGCTTGTATACGAGATTTATCCATTGATCCAGACATTATTAATGTTAATGGTGGATCAATTGCAATTGGTCATCCATTAGGTGCTTCTGGTGCACGAATTGTAAGTACATTGGTTCATGAACTTAAAAGGCGTAATACTGCAAAATATGCATTAGCTACTATGTGTGTAGGCGTAGGGCAGGGGGTAGCAGTTATTTTTAAGAAATGCTAACTCTATTTTAGAGCAAAAAAAAGAGGGCTGATTCAGCCCTCTTTTTTATATTCTTTTTTCTAGTATTCCCAGAGATCGTGTTCAAGTATAAATAACTCATTTTTGATCCGATCACTTTCAAGCAGTGCTTCCACACCATCATCTCTGAATTCTTCAAGCATCGAAATATCTAAGTCATACATATTACTTTCTTTAACAATATAACTACTAAATTGTCTCATTTGGAACCAATGGTCAAAACTCATTCTAGCGGCATCATTTTTCCCGTTAAATACTTCTTCTTGAGCAAGCTTGTCTCTCAGGTCATCCATTTTTAGCCAGTATAAAGGAACTTCACCTAATTCAATTCCAGACTCTGTCAATGGGCTTATAAGAGGTGCTATAGCAATTATTCTAGCTCTGAAGTCAGAATAGTTATAATCAAATATCCAATCTTCCATAAGTCTGTATTTGACAAAATCAGATGGTTCTTGGGTTTCAACTACAGTAGTTTGAACCATATCGTAGGGATCGTCTGGATTATCAGGATTTGGAACCATTACTGTGGTCTCAATACTGATTTCTTTCATAATATCCTCAGGAGTCTTAATAGATGTTAGAGAATCGTTAGCATAAGCAGTCAACTCACCATTCATTGCAGCGTTCCAAACAAGTAGGTAGAAAGGGTTTCTAGGCCAGTGCATTACCTTGTTTTGCTTTTCTCTTACATCGATTACTCGATGAATACGCTTACTCCATTTTACATTTGCTTCACGGATGTAGCGATAAGGAACAGCTTTTCGTTCTTTCACAGCAGTGTGTGGGAACGTGAAATCTTCGAATTTACTTATTTGTGCCTTAGACGCAGAGGTCATAAGGAAAATAGTCATGCATATTATAAGTATTCTATTCATATCTTTATATCTCGATTCTGCAAAATAACGAATTATTTCTCAATAAATTATTTAATAGTGATAATGATTGGACTCAAGTTAGCTTTAAAACCGTATTTTGCTTCCTTAGCTCGGATACCTTCTATTAAAATTCTGTCTCCTTTATTAGCTGATTTAACCAAAGATCTCATTTGGTTAGTTAGTGTTCCACTTGAACTGCTTGCCATAACAGGAGGTTTTCTCTTGTAAGCCATGATTAGCTTAAAACTTTGTACTCTGTAGTTTAAATTATAAGCAAAACCTGCACCCATAGATGCTATAATAGCAGATTGAGCAGATACTGAGGCTTTACCTTTAGGAAGACCATCATTAGGAATACCACCTAATTGAGCTCTTGGTTGAGGTAAACTTCTAACCCTGAATTTTTGAGAACCAACAACTTTTGATTTTCCATCTCTAGAGATAGATGCAGTAATTGTAACTTGTCTACTTGTACTACTAGGTACTTTAGCATTGTATTTACCACCGCCTAAAGATTTAAGTTTCAATCCTGGAGCAGAGATTCTTACTTCTGATGCTGCAAAACCTGGAACAGAGATAGACATAGGGTTATCGATGCCTTTATAAAGAAGATTCATTTCAGTTGCTGCAATAGTAGCTGCAGGCTTAAATACTGTAAATTCATTTTCGAATGGAAATTCTTGTGGTCCTTCAGGTCCATTAACTACAATTTTACCAGCAAATGTTTTGATACCAATACCACCAGCAAGTTGCGTGTACTTACCAACACCACCTTCAACATTGATGCTTGTCCCATCAACACTTATCTGAGGATCACTTTTAGAATCTGAAGCTACTAAAAGTATATCAGCTTCATATGATTCTCCTTGCATCACGTAATTAGATTTAGCTAATACTTTAGCCTCTAATTTGTCAAATTTGTAATCTGTTGCATCAATTCTACTAGCTAATTTTTCTAATACATTAGCTTCAAGAGATTTAGCATCATTTTTTATTCTTGAAAGGACTGCCATTAATCCAGCTGCAGGAACATGTTCTAAGTTCTGAGAAACCCAAGTTCCTTTTCCGCCTGTAGGTTCGTTAGCCCAAAGTTGACAGGATGCTTTTACCTCATCATATACCTCGTTGGTTTTGATATTGTAAAGTGTATCAGACAAATCAGGTTTTAGAATATTGAGCATATCCTCTCTGGCCTTGTTAATCTTGTCTTGAAATTTCTTTCCGTGACCCTCATTTACAAAATAGTTTGCGTGCTTTTCCATTTGGTCAGCAGCTAGCATTTCACCTTCCTCATTTCGAGCTTCATCTCCACCATAAAGGGTTTCGGTAGTAGAAATTAAATTGTCTACATATTTTATGAAATCATTAGCAATGGTTTGTGTTTTGCGTGCTCTTTCGATATAAGGTTTAGTTTTTAAAGGCTTCTCATCGCTTGATTTTTGAAGAGCAGAGAGAGTAGCTTTGTTTTTTGCGTCGATATTTAATGCTGCATTGTTAAAACTTTGTTCGAATAGGTGAAAAGATTTTAAAATCTCTTTAGATACGTTAAGGGCAAGAAGAGCCATGAGTACAAGGTACATCATGTTAATCATCTTCTGCCGCGGGGATGCTTTACCTCCAGCCATAATTGTATTTATTTATTTTTTAATTATGTGAATGATTAATTATTTGGTCTCATTGCATTCAACATACCACCATATACTTTATTTAAGTTTTGGATATTTTGGTCAAAGCTAATTAGACTATCGTTCAAGGTAGCATTGATACTAGCTACTTTAGAGGTTGTTTCTTTGAAATTTTCTGTTGTTTCAGACAAACTGTCTAAAGCAGTTATTGCTCGAGTGTATGATGTACCCATACCAATAATTTGCTCATTTGCTTTATGAATATTGTCAGCATATTCTTTTGTTGCAACTGTAGCTCCAGACAAATCAGCCATAGAACCTACATTCGACGAAAGCGATTTAAGACCAGTTCCAAGACCTTCTATAAGTTCAGGACCTATTTTTGCATCATTAAGCATTTGGTCTAGTTGCTGAGATACAGAACCTGATTTATTTGAGGAATTATCTCCATCCATTCCAGCAAGTTCTGGGTGAACAAGGCTCCAATCCCATTCTTCGTGGAGTGGCTCAAAGGCAGATATAGCAAATATTATGGCTTCTACGCCCATCCCAACAATTAACATAATATCAGCACCTGGATAGTGTTGAATTTTAAAAAGAGCTCCAAGTATTACTACTGCTGCTCCAAGACCATAGGCTTTTGCCATTACATTTTTACCTGCTTTTGATTCAAAGAAATTTGCCATAATTTTTATTTTTTAATGTATTTAATAATTTTTTTTCAAATATATAATGCTTATTGATATGCTAATAGATTAAAAATGTCATTTTTAAACATTTAATTTTATTGTGTCTATAAAATTGATTAAGATAGCTATTGCAAAGCTAGCTATGTTAGCTTATTTGGTATCGTTTGCACTTCTACCAATGTAGGACTGTACACATCTAAAACCTACGTATGATTTAGATGTATCTTGATATTCGTAGGATCTTGATCCATTCTGAATAAAGTAAGCAACATCTTTCCAACTACCACCACGAGTAACTTTGCGTTTCAATGTAAGTGGCCCATCATCATCTGCATCGTACTGAAAATCAGGATTTAGATCATGTGTGAATTGCATACTGGATTCATCGTAAGCAGATATTGTCCATTCCGCAACGTTACCAGCCATATTGTATAGACCGTAATCATTAGGGAAATATGAATCAGCCCTTACTGGCCAGAGCCCACCATCAGCCATGTAATTTCCACGATTTGGTTTAAAATTAGCTAATAGACATCCTTTACTATTTCTAGTGTATGGTCCACCCCATGGGTACATATTGTTGTCTCTTCCTCCTCTAGCAGCAAATTCCCACTCGAATTCCGTTGGAAGTCTCCAATCTTCGGTTATTGGCATTTCCTGTCTTGACCAATATCTGTTTAGCCATCGTGTTCTCCAATTACAAAAAGCATTTGCTTGATGCCAGTTGATTCCTACTACAGGGTAGTCATCATATTTTGGGTGATTGTAATACTGACGAGTCATTGGCTCATTGTAAGAATATGTAAAATCTCTTACCCATACTAATGTGTCAGGATAGATAGCTCTTGTTTTAGTAACTAGGTAATCAGCTCGATTGGATTCTAAATAACTTCCTTTGGCAGCAGATTGAAAATCTACATAGGTGTATGTATACTTTAATTTACGAATGTCCCATTGTTTACGGTGCTCATATCGTTCTTTACCCTTATAGTAGTAACGATCTCCATGTTCATTGTAAAAATCTTCAACAGTTACATCAGCATCATAATCGAGAACTTCGTAATCGTCGTACTCATCTTCAATTTCAACTGTAGCTTCCATTTCAAGACGCATGAAGCTATCTTTTACGTAAGCAACAAACTGGCGATACTCATTATTTGTAATTTCAGTGTCATCCATCCAGAAGGCAGCCACAGAAACTTGTTTATTTGGAGCTATATAAGTGTGGAATACATCTTCATCACTCTGACCAGTATGAAATGTTCCTGTAGGAACATAAATAGTACCAAATGGTTGAGGATGGAACCAAGGTCTTCTTCCTTGGACACCAATTAGTTCACCATTATCACCCATTCCGCACCCGATTAAAGTAAGGAATGCCATAACTACTAATGCTTTAGCTATATATTTCATATCTTATTACTCTTTTAAAAGTTGGACAAATTAACATTTAAATGTTGAAAAAAACAATAATATTTCTTTTGTCTGAGGTTTTAACGTAGAATTTTTCTTTTAAGTATTTAATATCTTAGATAAGATGTTTTTTATAAGAATCTCACGCTTTCTCTTATGATTTTAGTTGTTGGTGCAACGGATATAGGAATACAATATCTTATAAAAATTTCATGCGTTCCGTTACTCACTTTTTGAATGTTTGATACTGTGATATCATAAGAATATCCAATTTTGATGTTGTCTTTTTGGTAACCAAGTAAAACAGAAATCGCATCGCTATTTGCCCATTGTCTGTATGCTATACCGCCTCTAAACGTATTTGCAAAGAGAGCAGTTATATTCAAATCAACTTGAGGTCTATAAGAACCTTGTAGTAAACCATATTTTGCTAGAATGGCAGGTTCTAATGTGAAGCTTCCCATATCAATGTCACTTCCTACAATAGTATAATAATGAGGAACATATGACATGTTTAACGTTCTAATTTGATTATCTTTAGTCTTAACTGAGATAGAGTATTGTGCTTGATTAATATTTGCAATAGAAAATCCAGCATAGAAGTTTTTGAATGAGCTCACCCCAATTTGTTGTTGTTTATACATTAATCCAAAATTCAAGTCAAGTTTCATCTCATTGCCATCTCCATCAGGTATGATTGGATCAAATGCATCTTTAGATTGGAAATCAGGGTCGATCCAACCCCATTGTGTGCCACCAACACCAAGACCAAAAGCTACTTCATTGAATCCTCCTTGAAATTGTTTGCGATAGTTTACATTGGCCATAAAGGCAGTAGATTTGGTATATCCAATTTTATCATCAATGATTGATAAACCAGCACCTAAAAATTGATCGCCAGATTTACCTAAATTGAAGACTGAATTCACATTCATGTTATAGGTAACTGGAGCAACATCTTGACCATTACCCTCGACAGCTTCCGTCCCTCTAAATTGAGTTTCATCTGTATAATCCCTCCATTGGTGGTGAGTTAAACCGCTTATGCAGATCTCTCCTAAACTATGTCCTGCACCAGCTGGATTATATGCTTGTATGACGTCCTTGAAGTGAGTATAATAAGGGTCTTGTTGTGCATATGTATTCAGACTTAAAGAGGCAGCTAATAGAATTAGTAATTTTTTCATAAGTAGTAATAACGTTTTATTCATTATTGATAAGGCACAATTATAATGAATTTTAATGAATTTGAATTGTCATATATGTCAAAATATTCCATTCTAATGGATACTATCATGAACCAGTTTTATGATTGAACCAAAATCTTGTTTAGCTTTAGCCATCAATTTATTTGCTCTTTCGTTAAGATTCGATGCGAAATCTTTATCGTTTAAATCTTTGGTATTAATCCTAACATTCATGTATGCACCTTCTATAGCTGTTAAGCAACATAAAGCCCCAACACCAGTATCAGACATCGATGCTGGGTTGCCAATTTTTAACATTGCTTTCAACAAATCAAGTGATTTATAAGTGGTTTGCATGACTTGATATGGAACCTCAGCAGCATATTTACTTGCATTCTGAATAGCTTCTAATCTTAACTTTTTCTCATTCTCTGTGTCTTTAGCCATTCGAATTGCATCGATAATTTGGTTAAATGATCTGGTGTCCTCATCTACAAGGAAAAGTAATTGTTTTTGAATAGATTGACCAATTTCACCCCAATTTGAAAAATCATCTAATTTTTCTTCCCATCCTGGTTTATTGGCTGATAAATTTGAAACCATAGTCCCTAATGAGATTCCAAGAGAACCTACATATGCAGAAATACTTCCTCCTCCAGGTGCCATGCTCTCAGAGGCTGTTTCTTGGGCTAGTTTTTTGGCAGTTAAATTTACTAAACGTTCATCGCTTTCATTTTTAAGTTGATATTCAATGATTTTTTTATTCGGATCGAATGGTCCTAATTCATCAAGTCCCATAGATTTAATGGCAATATGAATAAGTTCTTCCTCGCTTACACCCAGAGATCTTCCTTGTTTTTTTAGATAATGTTTACCTGCATCTAACATTGCTTTTAGAGGAACTAAGCCGACTAACTCACTTCCAGTGATTCTTACTCCTCTTGAAATACAGCTTTTTTGAACTTCGTCAAAGAATATGTGTATTGGAGTAACTTGATAGTTGGTTAAGTTAGCACTTACCTGAGCAACATGATACTCATCAATATACCATCCTACCGCTTGCACAGCTTTGCATGTTCCTGGTATGCGAACTGTTTGACCATTTTCATCAGTAACTATTTTTCCTGTGTAGGGATTGCCCGTACGTTTTACTCTTCCATTTTCTCTCACATCAAAAGCAACTCGATTTGCTATTCGAGTAGATTTGGTATTAAGATTTATGTTATATGCAATCAAAAAATCTCGTGCACCAATAGTGGTTGCTCCAGATTTTGCATTGTATTCCACAGGTCCAAAATCAGGTTTCCATTCAGGCTTTTTAATTTTTTCAAAAAATCCTTCATATTCTCCAGCTCGAATAATAGATAGGACGTGACGCTTTTTATTTGGTTGTGATTCACCATAAAGGTAAACTGGTATATCTGTTAATTCTCCTACTTTTTGTGCAAGTTTTGTTGCCCATTCAGCCGTTTCTTTCATTGATATATTGGCCACAGGTATAAATGGGCAAACATCGGTAGCACCCATACGAGCATGTTCTCCAGAATGTTTACTCATGTCTATTAATTCCCCAGCTTTAACAATGGCTTTAAATGCAGCATGAACAACAGCCTGAGGCGTTCCAACGAATGTTACTACAGTTCGATTGGTAGCAGCTCCCGGATCGACATCCAAAAGTTTAATCCCATCTATACTTTCAATTTCGTTGGTGATTTGTTTAATGACTCCGAGATCACGACCCTCACTAAAATTTGGTACACATTCTATCAGTTGTTGATTCATATTTTGATATAATGGCAACAAAAATATAATTAGATGAACACTTTCAGTTAATAATTTCCTCAAATTCAAAAGAATAAGTTAAATCAAGAACTTATAATTCAATGACATGATATTTTAGTTGATTTTATATCCAATTTGAGTAAAAATCCATTGCTTTGTATGTACCATTGAGATACGTATTAGAAATAGCTTACAACGGAACAAATTATCATGGTTGGCAAATGCAATCTAATAATGTTACCGTCCAAGAGGTTTTAGAAAAAGAATTGGAGAAAATTCTCAAAATAAGAACTCCTGTTATGGGATGCGGAAGAACCGATGCGGGTGTCCATGCAATTCAATTTTTTTTGCATTTCGATTACAACCTAAAATTGCCTGAACGATTTGTTTTTCGACTTAACCAAATGCTACCCAAAGATATTGCAGTAAGGCAAGCGTTTGAAGTTAATGATCAGTTTCATTCACGTTTTTCGGCTACTTATCGAACGTATATTTATAAGACTACAGCAATCAAGAACCCATTTACTGAAAATCAGACCTTGTTTCTTTATAATAAACCCAGTGTGAAACTCATGAATGAGGGATGTGAAGAACTATTAAAACATAAGGACTTTGCTTCTTTCTGTAAGCGAGGAGGGGATAATAAAACTACGATTTGTGATCTGATGGAGGCTAAGTGGTCTGAAGGTGATGGATTGTTTGAATTTCGTGTAAAATCAAATAGATTTTTACGCAATATGGTAAGGGCATTGGTTGGAACATTATTGGAAGTCGGTTATGGAAATATTTCTATTGATGATTTGCAAAAAATAATTGGTAATCGAGAGCGAAGTAGTGCAGGTAAAAGTGTTTCTGCAGCAGGGTTGTATTTATTTGAAATTGGCTATAATTGGGATGAATTCAAAGTCTAATAATTCTATTTCATTTGATTTTCATTTGATTTTGCGAATAATTAAGTTAGCAAAACCACACCAAACAATAGCCATACTTGCTTTGGTCTTGACGGTAATTGCCACAATTTTGGCACCTATTCGTCCTTTATTAGTTCAATATACACTGGATCAACCTATCGTGAATAAAGATATTGAGGGAATTACTACTTTCTCTATTTTAATTTTTATTCATCTATTATTAAATAGCATTGTAATTTTTGGTAACACTTATATTTCTAATTTATTAGGACAAAAAGTAATTGAAGATTTACGAATGAAAGTCTATAAGCATATTATCTCAATGAATAGTAGGTTTTTTGATAAAAGTAAGGTGGGTATGCTTGTCACGAGATCTGTTTCGGATGTGGAGACCATCTCATCTTTTTTCTCTCAGGGTTTCATATCTATCCTTGGAGATTTAGCTCAAATAATTGTGGTCTTGGGAGTTATGTTTTACAGCAGCTGGCAGCTAACACTACTTTCCTTATGTGTTTTACCTTTACTTATTATTGCTTCTGATTTTTTTAGACGAGGGGTAAGGCTATCTTTTCAGACGGTCCGAACTAAAGTATCTCAAATGAATTCTTTCGTTCAAGAGCAAATTGTTGGGATGGAAGTTGTTCAAATTTTTGGGAAGCAGAATCAAGAATTTGAAAAGTTCGAAAAAATTAATCGAGAACATCGCGAGGCCAACAAACGATCTATCTTTTATTACGCAATTTATTTTCCAATTGTTGAGATTCTAAGTAGTTTGGCGTTGGGATTAATAATTTTTTGGAGTGTTGGGTATCCAACTGAGGCAAGTGTAGGTTTAATATCAGCATTTATCTTGTATATCAATCTTATTTTCAGGCCTATTAGATTCATTGCCGACCGATTTAACACTATGCAAATGGGAATGGTAAGTAGTGATCGTATTTTTGAATTGCTTGATGATTATTCAGAGATAGAGAACAAAGGCAAACAAGTTTTAACTGATGTCAATGGTGCTATTGATTTTAAAAACGTTTGGTTTTCGTACAATGAGGGTGTTCAAGTTTTGAAAGATGTTAGTTTTCGTGTTGAACCTGGAAAAAGTCTAGCTATTGTGGGTGCTACAGGTGCAGGAAAATCAAGCGTCATTAACTTAATCACTCGATTATATGAGTGTCAAAAAGGGGATGTTATGATTGATGGTATCAATGTAAAAAAATTGGATTTGAAATCATTGAGACGTCAGGTAGGTGTAGTCATGCAGGATGTTTTTCTTTTTGCAGGAAGTGTAAGTGAAAATATAAATTTAAAGAATGGAGATATTTCACCAAAACATTTAGAGGATGCAGCAAAAGAAGTTGGTGCATTTGAATTTATTCAAAAATTAGAAGGCGGTTTTAACTATGAAGTTATGGAGCGTGGAGTTTCATTATCTGGTGGGCAACGCCAGTTAGTTAGTTTTATTCGTGCGATGGCGGCAGACCCAAAAATATTAATTTTAGATGAAGCTACTTCGAGTGTTGACTCTGAAACAGAGGACCTCATCCAACAAGCTATCAAGAAACTAATGGTTAATCGAACATCCATTGTAGTAGCCCATCGTTTGAGTACAATCAAAGAAGCTGATTCAATTCTTGTTATTGATAAAGGGGCTGTGGTTGAAATCGGAGATCATAAAGAACTTATGGCTAAAAAAGGAGCATATTTTACTCTTTTTCAAAAACAATTTGAGTTGATTGAATCTACTTAAATTTAATTTTATAAGATTAAATCACTTTAAATATCCACAACATTGGTATAATGTTTTTGGCGTTCTATTTTTGAGGCTTCAATAACCCAATGTCGAGAGTAGTATCTGGTATAAGGCCAACAGGAAAATTGCATTTAGGCAATTATTTTGGTGCAGTTAAGAGTTTTCTCAAAATGCAAGAGGAGCATGATTGTTTCTTTTTTATTGCAGATATACACTCTTTGACAACCCACCCTACGCCTTCAGATTTACACAGCAACGTAAAACAAGTCTTGGCTGAACATCTAGCAATGGGTGTAGATCCAGAAAAATGTGCTCTATTCGTTCAAAGTGATGTGCCAGCAATTGCTGAACTATATACTTACATGAATATGAATGCATATTTGGGTGAGTTGGAGAGAAGCACTTCTTTCAAAGAAAAAATACGTTCGCAAAAGGATAATGTAAATGCTGGCTTGCTTACTTATCCAGTTCTTATGGCTGTTGATATACTAGCCCATCATGCTGATTTTGTTCCAGTAGGTAAAGATCAACAACAACATCTTGAGATGACAAGGACATTTGCCAATCGATTTAATCATATGTATGGCAATTCTTATTTCAAAGAACCAAAAGCATACAGCAATACAGGTAAGTTAGTTAAAGTTCCTGGGTTGACAGCACAGGGGAAAATGAGTAAGAGTAGTGGTGATGCAGATACACTAGTGTTTGACGAAGATGATAAAGTGATTCGTAAAAAAATTATGAGGGCTGTCACAGATAATGGCCCAACAAAACCGGGCATGCCCAAATCAGAAGGTTTACAAAACTTGTTTGATATTATGAGTCTAGTTTCAGATAAGAGTACTATAAATCATTTTGAGGATTTGCATTTAAAGGCAGAGATAAGATACGGCGATTTAAAAAAGCAGTTAGCTGAAGATGTATTAAATTTCGTAGCTCCCATTAGAGAACAAATTAATCATTATAAAAATGATTCGAAAGCATTGGCTGAAGCTGCCAAAATTGGTGCTGAAAAAGCCAATGAAAGTGCTAATAAAACCCTCAAGGAAGTTCGAGAGGTTATAGGTTTTAAGAATTTCTTTTAAAATAATAAACTAATCAAAAAATAAAGATGCATATAGCAATAGCAGGTAACATTGGATCGGGTAAGACCACACTCACCAAATTATTATCAAATCATTATGATTGGGAACCTCATTACGAGGCCATGGATAATAATCCTTACATTACAGATTTTTATGATGATATGACTCGTTGGTCATTTAACCTTCAGATCTATTTTCTTCATACACGATTTAGTAGTTTAATTCAGGCTAAAAACAGTACTAAAAACATCATTCAAGACAGAACGATTTATGAAGACGCATATATATTTGCTCCAAACCTGCATGCAATGGGACTAATGAGTACGCGTGATTTTGATACTTATCAGGCTTTGTTTACCAATATTAAAATCAGTGTTGATGCTCCTGATTTAACAATTTATCTAAGAAGTTCTATCGGAAATTTGGTTGGACAAATCCAAAAAAGAGGTCGTGAGTATGAGGATAGTATTCGATTAGACTATTTGAAAAGATTGAACGAACGCTATGAAGCTTGGATAAGTACCTATAAAGATGGCAAGTTATTAATCATTGATGTAGATGATATTGATTTTGAAAATAACCCAGAACACTTGGGATCAATTATTAACAAAATTGATGCTGAAATCAATGGCTTGTTTTGATTTTGGCATACTCATTGATTAATACTTCATAAACACATCATGTTGAAACATATCATATCAATAATCCTAATCATAGTAGCATTTAGTTCACAAGCTCAAGTGGATAATGCTTATTTGTCATCACTACCAGAAATTACCCTGAAAAATATAGATGGTAAAGACATTAATCTCGCAGATTATGGGACTAATGAAAAAATTACGGTTATTTCTTTTTGGGCAACTTGGTGTAAACCTTGTATCAAGGAATTAAAGAATCTAAATGTTCTATTGGATGATTGGATTGAGGATTATAATATGGAATTAGTGGCTATTAGTTTGGACGATTCAAGAAATGCTGCTAAAGTTAAACCTACAGTTAATGCCTTGAATTGGGATTTTGATGTTTTATTAGATCCTAATGGCGAGTTGCAAAGGGCCATGAATGTTGCCAACCCCCCAGTCACTTTTTTAGTAAATCAATCGGGTAAAATTGTTTACACGCATACAGGATATGTTGAGGGTGACGAATATGATTTAGAGGATCATATTAAGGAACTAATTTCAGAATAAGAATATTTTTTTATAACGAACAACCTTGGGGTGAGAGTCTCAAGGTTTTTTTAACGCCAAATTTTTGCTTTTGACGATATCATGCATAATTGAAAACCAAGTTTACCCTCTAAAAACCCGCATTTTATTAGGTATAATTTAATAAAAGTAGATGCCGCAGCTAGGTATGCTACCAGTTTATTTGGATAGGGATTTGCAAGTTTATTATACTTGTGTATTCTAGCAATGTGATCCTTTTTATTTTCAATACTATAGTGTAAAATATCTCCTGAAACATGAACTGTTTTTACATTATTTTGAAATGCTAATTTTTCATGAACATCACCTATCCAAGTGGTATTTTTCGCTTCAAATAGCCTGACTTTTTTGTCAGGGTACCATCCTGCATATTTTATCCATTGACCACAATAGTTATTAAGGCGATTAAACGAGTATATTTTTCCAGGATTTAGATCTGTTTTTTTTAGTTTTTGGATATTCTGTATAAGCTCTTCACTAAGCACTTCATCCGCATCTAAAGACAGTATATACTCATAGTTAGCTTTCGAATTAGCAAAATTTTTTGTTTTAGAAAACCCCATCCATTCCTTCTCAATGAAGGTTACGTTTAGATCTTTGCAAATAGATTTAGTATTATCCGAACTGAAGCTGTCAATTACAATAACTTCATCAACTACTTTTTTTAATGATTTAATACAGGATTTAATCCTTTTTTCCTCATTGAAAGTAATTACTACTCCAGATATTTTTTGTGTGGTACTCATAAAAAATCCTGACAAAGAACTATTTATCAGGATTATTTTTTTTTAGAAAGCTATTATTGTGTGCTATAGAACGAAATCTCCAACAACAACATCATTCTCTGTAGTTATGTTATTAGAATCTATTTCTTCTTTGCATGCTTTGTCATCTTTGCATGCTTTTTTACTTTTATCCTTATCGCAATCTTTTTTATCTTTTTTGCAGCATGCCTTTTCTTTTTCCGAATCACAAGAAGAGGCTTCTTTCTTTTCGCAACATTCTTTTTTACATTCTTCTTTACACTCTTTTTTCTCTTCACAAGCTATGAATGTTATGCTAAGCAGAACAACAAGGCTTAATACTTTAATTAAATTTTTCATATTATTATATATTTATATTGTTAAATGCGAATTTAAGTAATTATCTAAACATTAAATCTGAAGTGCATAACATCTCCGTCTTTTACAATGTAGTCTTTGCCTTCAACTCTCATTTTCCCAGCCTCTCTACACTTAGCCTCAGATTCATACTCAATATAATCATTATAACTAATGACCTCAGCTCGAATAAATCCTTTTTCGAAATCAGTGTGAATGACACCAGCTGCTTGTGGTGCAGTATATCCCTCTATTATGGTCCAAGCACGAACTTCTTTCTCTCCGGCAGTAAAATAAGTCTGATATTTTAATAATTGATAAGCAGATTTGATGATACGGTTGACACCACTTTCTTTAAGCCCCATATCTTCTAAAAACATCATTTTATCTTCTTCTTCCATATCAATCATATCTGATTCTATTTCGGCAGAGACAAACATGACTTGAGCATTTTCATCTGCAACTGAATCAATAAAAGACTTGGTGTGATGATTTCCATTCACAACGCTAGCATCATCCACGTTACAAACGTACAATACTGGTTTTAACGTAAGTAAATTTAAGTCTTTGATTAGATCCAATTGATTTGAGTCCAGATTAATTGTTCTTGCTGATTTTCCTTGTTCTAAAGTGTGTTTGATTTGTGCAACAACATCATAAACTAACTTGGCTTCTTTGTTACCAGTTTCTGCAAGTTTTTTGACTTTTAGTATTTTCCCATCAATGGCTTCAAGGTCTTTTAGTTGTAATTCCGTATCAATGATTTCTTTGTCTCTGACAGGGTCAATACTGCCATCTACGTGAGTAATATTATCGTCATCAAAACATCGAATAACATGGAGAATGGCATTGGTATTTCTGATATTCCCAAGAAATTGATTACCTAAACCTTCTCCTTTGCTTGCTCCTTTGACTAAGCCAGCAATGTCAACAATTTCAACAGTTGTTGGAATTATCTTTTGAGGATTAACTAAATCGGATAGTTTATTTAATCGTTCATCAGGTACTGTAATCATTCCAACATTTGGTTCGATTGTACAGAATGGATAATTAGCACTTTCAGCCTTAGCACTACTTAGACAATTAAAAAGTGTTGATTTTCCAACATTGGGCAAGCCCACGATTCCACATTGTAAAGCCATTTATTATTGTATTTTGGTGCAAGTTTAGTCTTTTTAGGATTGATTAGAAAGACTTCTATGGTCTTTGATTGTATGAAGACCTTCTGTCAGTTTAATATAAGTTGGAACGCATTTTGATAAATATATTAATGGATGTTTTCCTTTTTAATAAAACTAATTGATTCTGTTGTATGGCCAGCATTGCTAGTTGTGTCCATTTGGATTGTTTTTTTTATTAACTTAAGATATCAGTTGGATTTGAATTCTTATGGTTTGCACCCTCAAAAATGGGATGACTTGTATGGGGTAGTTACCATGATTTTCTTACATGGTAATTTTGATCATTTATTAAGTAATTCTATTCCTCTATTATTATCTATGGGATTTATATTTATAAATTTCAGTGAGGAGAGGGCTTCAATTATTATTTCAAATATTTTAGCTACAGGGATTATTCTTTTTTTTATAGGGCAGCCTGGTAGCAATCATATTGGTGCTAGTGGTTTGGTATATGCATTAATTTTCTTTGTTGTGACTCATTCTTTTTTTACTCGTAATAAAGAAATGTTGTCAGCTTCTTTTACATTAATATTTTTATATGGTAGTCTGATTTATGGGCTATTCCCAGAGTTTGGAAAATTAATCGGAAAAAATATATCTTGGGAGGGGCATCTATCTGGAGCACTTTCTGGAATTATTTTTGGGGTGTTGTATCGAAATAGAGGTCCTCAAAAACCACCACCTTTAGATGATGACTTTGATGATTTTGAAGATGAATATTGGAATACAACTGATGTTGATGACCAAGAAAGCTTTAACACACATATTCAGTACATCTACAAAAAAAAGGATTAACCTGATATTTGTTCTCAGTTAAGTCCGTTGGATAAAATTACCTTTGAAGTATATGAGAATTTTATTTACTTTTTTTATTTCTATTTATTGCTTTTCGTCATCTCCATGGGTATTTTTTGCCCATAATGAGATTAATTATCATGCTTGTTTTACTCTTCCATCCGAGATGTTTGGCTTTTACAAGGCAAATGTTGACGTAATCAGAGAATTGGCCGTTCGACCTGATCAAAGGAGGTATGTCATGGATGAGGAGTCCCCAAGACATTACATAGATATTGATTTTTATGAGTCTAAGATCCCGATAGACACTTTGCCGTTCTATTGGGATAGTGCCAAGGTTTTGTATGGTGAAAAAACATTGATTGATCATGGAATTGTTCCATGGCATATTTTAAAAGTTAAATATTGGTTAACGCGGGCTATGAAAGACCATGACTACAGTCAAATTTTAAAATTAAGTGCTGATTTAGGACATTACATTGCAGACGCTCATGTGCCTTTACATACTACTAAAAATTATAACGGTCAATTAACTAATCAACATGGCATTCATGGACTCTGGGAATCAAGGTTACCTGAAGTCTTTTTATCTGATTATGATTTTTTTATTGGGAATGCTCAATATATGCATAAACCTCTATTGTCTATTTGGAAGGCAGTAGAAGAGAGCTTTTCTGCTCATGATACGGTACTTGATTTTGAAAGGGAACTAACATCCAAAATACAACACATAAAGTATTCCTTTGAGCAAAGAGGGGCGACAACAATTAAAGTATACAGTCAAGAGTTTTCAAAATCATATCATTTTCTGCTCAACAATATGGTAGAACGTAGAATGAAAAAAGCAATCTATATGATTGGTTGTTTTTGGGACACAGCATGGGTTGATGCTGGTCAGCCTCACTTACCAAACAAATTAATTCTAAATTTTGAAAATAAGACTTCTAACGATTCTATATTTAAAAGACATTATCATAAAATCAAAGGTAGAGTAGGACTTCATTAAATATAGATTATCTCTTTATTATTGAGGTAGACCATTGATTATTTTGATCATGAATCTCAAGAATATATATTCCTGATTCCAGTTTATCTAATTCAATCTGATTAAGTGATTTGTCAATGAAATTTTCTTGGATAAATTTCCCTTCCATTGTTTTGATAACCAATTTCAAATCACGGCCAAGTTTATGTTCTACAAATAATGTTTGATTAATTGGATTAGGATAAATATTTACACCAAACTTATTAAATTCGTTAATCCCACTAAAATCAGGTAAAGAGATAATCTGAGTACTATCTTCAGTACATTCATTAGTAGTGGTAACAGTTAAAGTTACATTGACTTTTTTACCTTCACTTGTTTCGTAGTTGTGAATTGGAGAAATAACATTAGAAAGTGGACTTCCATCTCCAAAATTCCATGAATAAGTTTCGTAGATGCTTATAGTTGGTGTGAATGATACACCCGTTTGATTTGTTGAGTAGTCAAAAGATGCATCAATATTTTGTTCAACATTTACACGTACTTTTTGAGAGATCTCTGTGCATTGACCCTTTTTAAAAAGTACATAAATGCTATCTCCATCAGTCATCATATTATTTGTATATGACGAGCTATTTCCCGATTGAACCATAACTCCATTCAAAACAAAGTCCCAACGGTCCATATTCTCACTAGCAATGAATGTGATTGTTTCTCCTAGGCAGAATGATTGTTTTTTAATTGGTTCCAGTTTAGCATTGCGAATTTGATCTATAGTAAGAGGAATTTTAATTTTGTTTGCTGGACATGTTAAAGAAGCTGAGTCAATAACTTGAATGGAATATTCTCGAGAAATAATAGGATTAAATGAAAGTAGTGTATCGGTGAATGGACCTCCTCCATCTAAACTAATACTATAATTTTGATTTTTAAGTCCGTTTATTTCAATCGACCACATATCGCCAAAACAGATACTAGAGTCCACTTTTACAGTATAATCTATCGGAGTGCATGCTTTAGAAAAACATTTTTTAATTGCTATCTCACTATAATAACAAGGAGTTGGGTCAGCACCTCTTACCCAGAGAGTTACAGAATCCTCAGGGTTTAGTCTTCCAATTTCATGTAATTTCCCTCTGATACCGCTTGATGGGTATGCCCAGTTCTTACCCTCATCTGTACTAATTTGATACCCTTCATGAACAAATTCATCTGACCATATAAAAGTAATACTGTCAGGTGCAGTGGTGAGACACGAAATCTTAGCTGCTGGGAGTTTATTTTTTGTAAATACGTCATATTTTACTGTGTCACTTAAACAACCTCTTTGGTCTCTTACTTGTAATCCAAATGTTGATGGAGATTTTACTAATACATCATAATTGTAATTAGATGATCTCTGTAAAAGCTGTCCTGAGTTGTAGAAATAAAAACTATCATAATTCGTAGAATCTGAAAACAGTGTTATTGTTGTATTTTCACATGTACTATCATTGAATGTGCTTACAGAGCTGGATAATGAAGTGATGGGCTTATCATAGAATTTTATATTAACGATATTACTTTTTTTACCACATCCATTGGTAGATAGACCAGAGACAAAATAATCGCCAGGAGAATTTACCCAAAGAGAGTCGGATATTTGCCCATTATTCCAAGTATAAGTTACACCTGACTCAATGGTAAAGGGTTTTAGTAAAATTGAATCACCATTACAAATAGATTGACTAGCACCTCCGGGAATAAAAGTATTTGGGGCTGGTAAAACATTAATGTCTACAGTGTCTGGCTTTGATTTACCTTTTGCATTGGTTACAGTAAGGATAGCTCTATTTTTACCCGGGAAGTTAAAAACTACATCGGGGTTTTTTTGATTAGAAATACTTGGATTTCCTCCAGGAATTGTCCAAGCGTATGAAGTGGGATTATTCGTTCCAGATCCAGATAATTGAAAACTAGAATTTTGGCAAGGGGTTGAATTGCTAGTTGCTGCTGTTGCATCAGGAAGTAAAGAAGAAGGCACTAAATTAAATTGCTTAGCTATAATTACATCTCCACTAGTAGATGAGGATGAGTTTGTAGCGTTAACAACAGCATAGATGGTAAGTGTTCCTTTATTTGTTGCGGGTGCTTTCCATTTGAAACTCCATGTAGCTGATCCAGACCCTGATGAACCTGTACTAGTTTGTCCCATATAATTCCTTACGGAACCTGATATGGTTGAGGAATTTATAAATGATTTATTATTTCCTGATATGGTGCTAAAACTACCTGCAATTTTGTTTGAATTGTCTAGGCAAGTCAATTGATAGCCAAATTTATTTTTTCCTGAGTGGGTGTAGTTTAAGGTGAGCGTATATGTACTATCAGGTATATAACCTCCTCCAGTAAAGTTATTAGTTAAACTAATATTATTGAAATTTGTACCACTTGTTTGAAGCGAACCCCCATGACAACTGGTACAGTTTGACTCACTAGGAGCATTTGTGTATCCTCCAGGAGCACCTCCCGTGTAAGTAACGCTTTTTTGGTGTAAAAATATAAATCCAATTAATAATGTAAGGACAATGACTTTATTTTTGATATTTGGTGATTTCATGTATCGTTAAATTTTTATAAGGACTGGGAAATATAAAATTTATTGAGCAAATATTTTATTAATTTTTAATTTAAATATCACTTACAGAGGTGAATTGTCAACTTTCCTAGTTTTTACAATTCAGTTCATGATTTTTTCTGATTAGATCGTATAATTTTTTCTAGCATGTCCCATTCTTCTTTGGAGATGGCTTCCATTTGATTGAATTGACCTGCTCCTTGGAGCCATTCTCCGCCGTCAATGGTTACTACTTCACCATTGATATAGCTTGAATAATCAGACATTAGGTAAGATGCAAGATTTGTTAATTCCATGTGTTCTCCCATTCTTTTTAATGGGATTCTATTTTCCAGATTCACTTTTCCGGACATCTCCTTCGGAAATAATCGATCCCATGCTCCTTTTGTTGGGAATGGACCTGGAGCAATTGCATTATGCCTTTGACCATATTTAGCCCATTCTACAGCCAAACTTCGGGTCATTGCTAACACGCCAGCTTTTGCCATAGCACTCGGTACCACATAACCACTTCCTGTAGAAGCATATGTAGTTACAATGTTTAGTACATGACCAGGAATATCATTCTTTATCCAGTATTTCCCACAACTTAAGGTGCAGTTTTTACTTCCTTTAAGAACAATGTCTAGTATAATGTCAAATGCTCGGTGGCTCAACCGTTCAGTAGGGCTAATAAAGTTTCCTGCAGCATTATTTACTAATCCATTGCAGGCGCCAAAGTGCTCGATAATTTTATTTAAAGCATTTTCCACTTGTCCACTTTCACGAACATCACACACTACTGGAAATATTTTATCTTCAGATATTTCTATTTGTGCTTCTTCTAATTTTTCAAGCCTTCTTCCAGAAATAGCCACTTTAGCTCCCAATTTTATGAATGATCTAACCATTGATTTTCCTAATCCAGTGCCTCCACCGGTAACCCAAATTACTTTGTTAGACAATGATCCTTCTTTCAACATTGATTCTTGACGTAGATTCATACTTTTCAAAAGTAGTCTCTTATTTCATTGTTTTTAAGCTTGATGTAATTTTTTAATTTAAAGTATTAATTTAAAATCAATTTTGATTTACAGTAGTTTTAATTGGTAATAGTTGTTTAATTTGGAGGTTACTATTGATAAATTACTACAAAATACTGGGTCTGGAAAATTATGCATCTGTTGCTGTTGTTAAAAGTGCCTACAAGAAACTAATCAAACAATATCATCCAGATGTAAGCTCAGATCCCGATGCAGAGGAGATGACGAGGTACCTTAATCTCGCAAAAGATTTTTTAGGATATCAAGAGTCTAAAGATAATTATGATAGACAACTGAAATTAGCTTATTTGATTGAAATCAATCGGTTAAAAAGTCAGTCAAGTCAATCAAATCCAAAAAAAAATGCTTATTGGAAATCATTATCTGTAGATGAGCGAAAGTCGAGACTTGAGGAGGCACGTAAAATTAAAATCAAAGAAAAATATGAGAAGAGTCTCTCTGTTTTTCCTTTGCCGTTTAGGCTCATTGGTATTGCCGTTTTCTTAATTTGGGGACTTCAAGTAATGTTTTCTAATTACTTTCTAAATTTCTCAGCAAATGCATACATATGGGCAGTGGTGGGCTATTTTATTTTTGGAGGTACGTTAGCAGTCTCTGCTAGCGAAGCATATACATATTTGACTACAAAATCGTTACACCAACCCATAAAGTTCAATTTTGAGCGATGGATTGCTTTTTCTTTTGTCGCAATTTTTATATTGGGTATTATAAGTGTTTCAACGTTGAATTATGCAAGAAAATCATACTTTTTAAACAATGACTTTGAATATACCACAGCTAAAATTGATTTTGAAAGAAGCTCACTTGATAGACTCATTATTTGTTATGAAGTAAATCAAAAAGAATACATCAAGAGAGTGGATGTATCATTTAATGAAGTTGTAAAGCTTTCTAAAGATCGGATTGTTTTGAAATTTGCTAGAGTAAACCCGTTGATTTGTGAGGTTGTATTAAAATCAGATTCAGTTGAGTTTAAAAATAATCCTAGATTTTTAGAATAAATCGGAAGTTGAGTCTTCTGCCTGTCAAAAAGTTAGGTACACCATATACATTATTGGAAAAGTCTTTCACTAAGACGTACGAAATAGTATTGTTTACTTGTAAAAGATTGAACACTTCTAAACTTGCCCAAAGGGATTCAATGTTCTTGAATTTTGAGGAACGTCTTTTAGATTTTTTATCTAGGAGTATTTTTGAAAATCCAATATCGACTCTTCGATATGCTGGTATTTTGAATCCAGGGTTTTGACGATTCTCAGCATTAAAGAAGAAAGGCATCTTTGATCCATAAATTAGACTTAAATTAAGCTTGTAGCTTGGATTGCTTGGGAGCTCGTCTTGAAACATGATAGAAAAGTTTACACGTTGATCTGTAGGTCTTCTTAACCAATCACTAAGTTGTTCATTGCCATCATTGTCTGTGTAATACAGCCGTTCTTTGGTTTGGAGTATTGAAAGATTAAACCAAGATTCTATTCCTTCAACAAATTCACCATTGACCCGTGCATCTACTCCAGTAGCATATCCCTGTGAACTGTTTTCAGCCAAATATCGAATTCTAACATTGTCTACAACATATGGAATCATTCTGTCTTGGTGCTTGTAATAAAGTTCACTAATGAATTTGAATGGTCTTCCCCATGCCTCAAAATTCATGTCCCCACCAAAGACAAAATGAATAGATCGTTGTGCTTTAATGGATGGATTGAGTGTGCCATCTAATCTCCTAAGCTCTCTGTAAAATGGGGGTTGATAGTAATATCCACTTGCAAATCGTAATAGCCAATCTCTTTTTGTTTGTATAGTATCAGTATTGCCATACTTTAGTTTTGTGCTATCATTATATTTTTTGTTGGGTTCCCAGGAGAACTGCATCCTTGGACTGATAACATTTTCTTGGTTATAATTCCAGTAATTTGTTCTTAAACCATAGGTTACTCTGGTATTGGATGCTTTATTGATGTATTGACTATTTTGAACATATCCATTGATACGATAACTCTGAATATCAATATTAGCTTTTAAAAACTCATCCAGCACAATTACTGGTTTATCCTGAGTATTGATTGTAGTTATGTTATACTCACTGCTATCATTATATCTCCATTCTTTAAGTCGATCAGATATTTGTTCATTCTTAAATCCAACTCCCCATTGTAGCGTTGTGTTTTTGCGAACATATTTTCCTTTATGTGAAGCAGAGTATACTTGTGCTTCTAAATCATTACGTGCATGGTCGATAAAATAACCAATGCCTAATAGAGCTTTTTCATTTGCAAAGTCATCAGATCCAAAATTGGTTTCTAATTCTGATAGACGATATGCTCCTTCAACAGTAAAGTGCTCTCTTTCGGTTGTTGTATATGAAGAGGTATTGAATTTTAGTGTGATATTTTTTTTAGGTTTATAATCTAAACTTAAAGCATTCATCCATGTAGTGTATTGCATAAGTTCATTTCCACCAAAAGCAATAAATAGGCTGATAGCACTATTAACATTACCAAAACTCGTTTGCTGACTTTGAGGAGATACCAAATATCTATTTTGCGAGAGTGTGCTTAGATATGAAAGACTCAGATTTGATTTTAGGCGGTATTTGAGTAGCGTCTGAAGGTCAAAAAATAGGGGTTTATAATCACCTTGAACATCTAAACTTCCAAGTAAATATTGGTTTGCTCTGAAACGTGCTCCAACCAAATAGGTGAAGCGTTTGTTTTTGCTTCTATTTTCAAAATGTAGGCTAGAACCAAGCAAACTGGCTTGTATTGCGTATCTTAGAGTATCTGGCTCTCGATATTTAATATCTAGTACAGAAGAAAGTTTGTCTCCATATTTAGCCTGAAATCCACCAGCAGAAAATTCAACTTTGTCAACCATATCAGGATTAATAACACTTAATCCCTCTTGTTGGCCGCTGCGAACAAGAAAAGGACGATACACCTCAATATCATTAACATATACAAGATTTTCGTCAAAATTCCCACCTCGTACGCTATAGCCTGAAGATAATTCTCCTCCACTTGAACTAATTCCCATGCCAATTAATTTTAACTTCTGTTCAAACCCAGAGGTATTTGAAAAATATTCTAGTTTTTTAGGGTCAATTTTGATGAGCGGACGATCTCTGTTTTTATCTCCAATAACAATAGCAGTTTCAAGAGAAATAGAAGATTCTAAGTTGAAGTTCTGTTTGTATTTTTTGTTTGCTAAAAATGGACCGATTTCCTTTTCGATGGTTTCAGTTGATGCAGATATTTGTAAAATCAAAATCTTGTTTGATGGAACATCAAAGCTATAGTTGCCATCGACAGTTGAATAAGTAGAAATTGCTGTCCCCTTAACCTTAATGAAAGCGTTTGAGATTGGAGTTCTCTCCGAATCTAAAACCTTGCCATTAATCGATGATTGAGACAAGCCAATCACACTGTAAAAAAGAAGAGATATGGTTATTAGATGTGATTTCAAAAGAATAGTAACGTGATAGTATGTTAACTATTGTTTTAGTGAAAGTATAGTTTCAGTAGGGTTCGAGCTTAAAAAAACTGAACTTCCAGCAACAAGTACATTGGCACCACACTCTAACAGCTTTTGGTAATTCTCAGTATTTACGCCACCATCGACTTCAATTAATGGTTGGTGATTTTTTATCTGACAAATACTATTGAGTTGTTGAAGCTTCATATATGTATTTTCGATAAATGATTGCCCTCCAAAACCTGGATTTACACTCATTATGCAGATTAAGTCGATTTCTTTAAAAACATCATTCAGTAAATGAACCGGAGTGTGAGGATTTATTGCCACACCAGCTAGACAACCCATCTCTTTTATAGCATTCAATGTACGGTGGAGGTGGGTGCAAGCCTCATAATGCACAGTAATTACCTCAGCTCCATTATCTGCACATTGTTGAATGTATTGATCAGGATTTGATATCATTAGGTGAACGTCAAGAGGTTTGGTTGCATGTTTATTTATGGCCTTCAAAACAGGAAAACCAAAAGATATATTTGGAACAAAGGCTCCGTCCATTATATCAATGTGAAACCAATCGGCTTCACTAGAATTAACCATCTCGATGTCTTTTTGAAGATTAGCAAAATCAGCAGCTAAGATTGAAGGAGCAATTTTGTGTGTCATTTTAATAAAAATTTATATCGTTAATTACTTTTTGTTTGGCAAAATCATTGATTTTGTCAATGAGTACAAGTTTGTGATACCTGAGTTCATTTTTTAGAGCAGGAGATGTCAGTGTTAGGTACAGCACCTTTTTATTGATGAATATTTTAGAAGTTTTTTTTGCAATCATAGTACCAACAATTTGTTCCCAGCTATTAATAACACTGGTCTCTTCGTATTTGTATCCTTGGTTATAGGATTTAAAAACGGTTGACATGAGGTCTTTGATGGATTTTTCTTCTTTCAATTAATCTAGTGTAATGGTTTTAAATGGTTTACCTATCTCCTCACAAAATGATTCTAATCTTGAGGAATTTGTATCCGTAATAAATATTTGCCCAAAGTTACCATTTTTAATAATCTGTGTAAGTACTTTGGATCGTTCTTCATCAATTTTTTCGAAAATATCATCTAATAGAAGTATAGGGGTCCACTCTTTTTTATCTTTCAAATACTCAAATTCTGCCAATTTTAAAGCAATTAGTCCAGATTTTATCTGACCTTGTGACCCATATTTTTTTAGACTAAAATTATCGAGTTCAATCTCAATTTCATCTTTGTGAATACCACTTGAACTTCTACGTATAGCAATGTCTTTAGCTTTGTTTGTTTTAACTAATTCTGTATAAGTCGTATCAGAAAGTTGACTTTTATAAGTGAGCTTAATATGTTCTTTATTATCTGATAATTGATGGTATTTTGATTTGAAATAGGAGCTAAATTCTTCAAAAAATTTAGTTCTAGCTTGAAATATATCTTGTGCAAGAGGTTCAATTTGATCGTCCAGTGTTTGAATTAAAGCTTGGTCAATAGTCTCTTCTTTAAGGTGCTTATTTCGATGCTCAATAAGTTTGTTGTATTTGACTAAAGTTTGCAAGTGCTCTTGATTTACCTGACTAATTATTTGATTAGTGAATGATCTTCTTTTATCATTTGTGCCATAGATGAGTTCAATGTCATTGGGTGCAATTACTACAGCCAAAAATTGTCCAATATGTTCAGATATGTGTTTGTATGGTATATTATCTTTTTCTATGATTTTTCGTGCTCCTCGTTTCAACTTAACTTTTAAATGAAATTGATCTTGGTTTTCAATTTCTGCTAAAATTCCTGATTGGAGTTGATTTGTTTGTATGCATTGTACATCGGTTGAGGAAAAGTAGGACTTTCCGAGACACAAAAAGTGTATTGCATCCAAGATAGAAGTTTTCCCAACACCGTTCAGTCCTGCAATAGCTGTTACCTCTTCCATCTCAAGACTTAAGTCATTGTGATTCCTAAAAAAGACTAAAGATAATTTTTGTACTTTCAAGTGTGTAAATTGAGCAATTAAAATTGTTATTTTTGCCGCACCAAATATAAAATGGCAAAAGCAAAGCACACTAAAAAAACTTATATAGATTGGTACAGATTGATGTTACTAATCAGAAGATTTGAGGAAAAATCAGCTCAAATGTATGGTCAAAACAAAATTCGTGGATTTTGTCACCTATACATTGGACAAGAAGCTGTTGTCGCGGGAATGGTCTCTGCAAAAAAGGAGGGAGATAAAGTGATTACAGCATATAGAGATCACGGTCACGCTCTTGCTATGGGAATTCCGGCAAATGCAGTAATGGCTGAATTATTCGGGAGAATTGACGGATGCAGCAAAGGAAAAGGAGGGAGTATGCATATGTTTTCCAAAGAGCATGATTTCTTCGGCGGTCACGGTATTGTCGGTGGTCAAATTCCTCTAGGTGCTGGTATTGCGTTAGCCGAACAATATAAAGGAACAGACAATGTATGTTTCTGCTACATGGGTGATGGTGCTGTTAGACAAGGAGCTTTACACGAAACATTTAACATGGCAATGGTATGGAATTTACCTATTGTATTTATTTGTGAGAATAACAACTATGCAATGGGAACTTCTGTTGAAAGAACAACCAATGTTACAGATATTTACAAAATGGCATCTTCGTATGAAATGAATGCAGAGCAAGTCGACGGTATGAGTTGTGAGGCGGTTCATGATTGTATGAAGAGAACTGCTGATCGTGCAAGAAAAGGTGGTGGTCCAACTTTTGTTGAGCTTAAAACATATCGATACAGAGGTCATTCAATGAGTGATCCAGCTAAATATCGAACAAAGGATGAAGTAGAAGAGTATAGAAAAGTTGATCCAATTGAAGTGGTTAAGGCTATTATTCTTAAGTCTAAGTTTTTAACAGAAAAAGGCTTGGAAGAAATTGAAGAAAGCTTAGAGGCTGAAGTGCAAGCATCTGTTGAATTTGCAGATAATTCACCATTACCTAGTCCAGATGAAATTTACAAGGACGTGTACGAAACAGAATATCCCTTTATCGTAGAATAACGCTATTTTTGCAACCCATTTATTAGAATGAATACAGAAGAACAAACTACAGAAAACCAAGGAATTGAATCATTCATTCAGTTTTTTGAAAAACATAAAAATAATGCAATTGCTGTTGGTATAGCACTAATTGTTTTAGCTGGAGGTATCTATTACTACAACGATGTGTATACCCCTCAACAAGAGATGGAGGCTGCAGATAGCTTTTTTATGGCAGAACGATACTTTGGTCTAGATTCTCTTAATAAAGCTCTAGTTGGCGATGGAGTACATCTAGGAATGATTGATATTGCTGACGAATTTGGATCCACAAAAATTGGAAACCAAGCATCTTATTATGCAGGCAGAATTTTGCTAGAACAAGGTAAATTCGAAGAAGCATTGGGTTATTTGAGCGATGTTTCTATGGATGATCAAATAATGGCAGCTCAAGTAATTACCTTGCAAGGAGATTGTTATTCTGAAATGGAAAATTATGAAAAAGCAGGCAAAACATACATGGCTGCAGCCAACAAACGTGATAACCTGTTAACTACTCCATATGCTCTACTTAAGGCTGGAGCCGCTTTTGAACAAGCTGGTTCGTTTGATGATGCTGTAGATGCATACCAAGAGATAGAGAAATCTTACCCAAATTCAAGACAGGCTGAACTTGTAAAGGCTCTCATTGCTCGTGCTGAAGCCAAACAAGCTAGTCAATAGATCTGATGGCGGACTACGCAAATCAAGATTTTTTAAGCGATAAGATCAACTTGTCTCACACCCATTTTAAGATAGGGGTTGTCACCGCTATGTGGAATGGTGAAATTACATCTAAATTAAAATCTGGTGCACTAGAAACACTTGCTGTTGCTGGTATTCCAACTGAGAATATTACTGTTTGGGATGTGCCAGGTTCATACGAACTCATATATGCAGCTAATAAATTAGCCAATGAAGGAATGGATGCAATTATTTGTATTGGCGTTGTGATTAAAGGTGAAACCCCTCATTTTGATTTTATTTGTAATGCTGTCGCCAATGGGATATCTCAAGTCACTATTGAACGGAATATACCTGTAGGTTTTGGTGTATTAACTACTTCAAACGAACAACAAGCCATAGAGCGGGCAGGTGGAGCTCATGGTCACAAAGGAGAAGAAGCGGCATGGACTGTCCTGAAACTTCTTGAAAGAGAATAAATTAAGATCAAAATTCTTTTTGTAATCAAATTTATTCCTAGCTTGTATATTGCGAGTCAATAAATTATAGTTTTAAAATTAAACTTTAAAATGAGAAAAATTCTAATACATGTTGGTCTAATAAGTTTTCTCTCTATTTTGATTGCATTTGGCACACTAAGGTATTTAGATATTTATACAAATCATGATAGTGTTTTAATTGACCTAGCAGATCTAAGTGGTCTTGATGCTGATGATGCACTTAATCTTTTAGCTGAGGCAGGTTTAGAAGGTGAGGTAACGGATACAGTGTATAAAGACGGTGTAGAAAAGTTGGCTGTAATTAATCAAAATCCAATTGCTGGTATGAAAGTTAAGCCAGGTAGGAAGGTATATTTAGTGATTAATATTAACACTGTTCCAATGGTTAAGGTGCCTGATCTAGCTAACAAAACATCACTCTCACAAGCTCGAAATATTTTAATTAGAAAGCATTTGAAAATTGGTAAAATAACCGAGAGAATATCACCCTCTGTTAGAACTGAAAATGATCAGCCCATACTAGCCCAATATTACCCAGGAACTACCAATCCTATAAAACCTGAAACTGAAGTTGAACGCAATTCAGTGATTGATCTAGTTGTTGGAGTATATGGATTTGGAGATTCAGATAGTATGAATATTCAAGATTTTGACGATTCAGCTATTGAAATGGAGAATTAACTTTTAATAAACACTTTAAAAAATAAATATGCGTTTGTTCATTATGGAAGTTTTAAGACAGGTTAGGAGAGGTTTAGTGGCCTTTTTATTTATTATAGGACACATATTATTACACGGTCAAGTTCGAACATATCCGTTAAAAAACAATCAATCCATTCATCATTTTTTGAAAGAAAATCCAAATTATTCATTTCAGTCAAATTTCAAATTTAAGTTTGGTAAAAAGGATACTTTAGAGTTACCATTTTTTGATGATTTTTCAGAAAGCAATCTCTATCCTGATAGTTTGAGGTGGTTGAACAATCAGGTATATATAAATAACCATTTTCCCTTCCGTCCCCCTACAATTAATGTAGCAACCTTTGATGGTCTTGATTCTAAAGGAAATCCATATAACAAAACAATTAATAAAGATTATAGTGCTCCTGGTGATAGTTTGATTAGTCAACCCATTAATCTAAAAGATAGTGCAGGGTCTTCCTATGCTTTATCTGATTCAATGGTATTTAGTTTTTTTTATCAACCCAATGGTTTGGGGTACCATTTGAATGGAGAAGACTCTTTAAAACTTTGGTTTAGAGCTGCTAATAACCTTTGGATTAAAGTGTGGAGTGTTGGTGGTCAAGCTGCTACTTCAGAGTTTAAACATGTGAGTATTCCTATTTTGGATGTTAATTATTTGCACAAAGGATTCCAATTTATGTTTACTACTTATACTCGGCAAGTTGGAAATGCAAATCAATGGCATATTGACTATATTTTACTGGATAAGGACCGTTTAAGTATAGATGATTCCTATAATGACTATGCCATTCAAAATGTTCCATCACCCTTATTGAAATCTTTTACTCAAATGCCATATTCACATTTTAGTGAAGATCCAAATATTCAGATTGCGGATTCTGTATATTTAAGGTTATCAAATTTGTATAAGGACCCCAAAGCACTTCAAATAAGACATCAAGCTACATATAATGGTACTACAATTGCTAGTACAGAGTTTATAAACAGTACAAAAAATATAGGGTCACAAACCTCTGCAGTTAGAAATTTACCCTCATACACATCATTTATCGGATTGACAGGAAATCAACCTATAGTTATAAATCGTTTAGTTGAAGTTAGAGAAAATGGACTTGCTAATGATTATAAACAAAATGATAGTATATTGTTTACTCAGGAGTTTGATGACTTTTATGCTTATGATGATGGCACTGCTGAACAAGGGTTTGGATTTGACCAAAATATCAATCCAAGTAATATAGAAGGACAAATTGCATATGGTTTTGATGTGACCAAAGAAGATACCCTATATGCCATTGCTACTTATTTCAATGAGGCCGTCTTCGATGTATCAAGAAAAAGATTCACATATAGAATCTGGAAAGAGTTATCAGGTGTCGGATCTGGTACTACTGACGATGTTATTTATGAATCTGACGAACTTTCACCAACTTATTCATCTGCAAATGATTGGAGGACATTTACTCCGCATTATTTGGACACTACGTTAATCTTATCCCCAGGTAAATACTACATCGGTTGGAAGCAAGAAAGTATTTATAATCTCAATGTTGGTTGGGATAAAAACTACGGCTATTCGAAAACTCCAGATAAAACTAATCAAAATATCTACTATAAAACCTTCGGTAGCTGGAGTAATGCTGATTTGCCAAGTGGTACGTTGATGATGAGACCACATTTTGGTGCATCAAAAGAAATTTATGCATCCGAAGAGAAGTTTGATATAGTAAATAATTCAGTTGAAATGTACCCAAATCCAGCAGAAAATATTGTTCATTTATCAAAATCGTTTGAATTAATTCGCATTTGTGATATTCAAGGCAAACAGGTTCTTGAATTTTGGAATAGTTCTAATTTGGATGTCTCTAGTTTGAAAGAGGGAGCCTACTTTGTATTTTTGAGTGATAATTCAAAGCGTTTTAATACAGCGAAACTGATAATTCAAAAAAGATAAAGCAAACATGGAAGATATAACAATCGAAGAATTAAAGCATAAACTTGAGAATAAAGAAGATTTCTTATTAATTGATGTTCGGGAAGATTGGGAGTATAAAGATTTTAATATTGATGGAAGACTTATTCCATTAGGATCATTGCAAGGAGCTATTGATGATTTAGATGATTGGATGGAAAAAGAAGTTGTAGTTCATTGTAAGTCAGGAGGTAGAAGTGCAGCAGCAAAAGAGTTTATGGTTCGTCAAGGATTTAAGAATGTTAGAAATCTTCTTGGAGGTATGTTAGCGTGGCAAGCCAAGTACGCTTAAAATATCGATTTAAAAAACTAGTTGTTTTTTTGGGGCTATTTGTAATAGTCGCTACATTACTGTATTGTTCTGATAATACTAAGTCAACTACAGATTTTCACTATGATAATCACGTAGATAGTGTTGCGTATGTTGGTATGGAAATATGTGCTACATGTCATCAAGATAAACACCAAACATTTATTCACACGGGTATGGGACTTTCATTTGATTCAGCTACTCGTCAGAAATCTTCGGCATTATTTGGTGTTAATCATCAAGTATATGATTCTTCCTCTGATTTACATTACTACCCTTTTTGGGAAAACGAAAAATTATATATCAAGGAATTTAGACTGTTAGAACAAGATACAATTCACCAGTTCACTCAAGAGATTAATTATATTGTAGGAAGTGGGCAGCATACTAATTCTCACATTCTGGAGAAGAATGGATATTTATATCAAGCACCAATAACTTTTTATGTACAAAAGCAGAAGTGGGATCTTGCTCCTGGTTTTGAAGGAGGAAATAATTCTCGTTTTAGTCGAATTTTAAATTCAGAATGCATCAGCTGCCATAATTCAATGCCAAATTTAGCCGATAATTCGCAGTTTAAATTTAAGACTATCGGTAATGGGATAGATTGTGAACGATGTCATGGTCCAGGAGAATTGCATGTTAATCAGCGATTGAATGGTCGGGGTGTAGACGTAAGAAACGAGATTGATCCTACGATTGTTAATCCAGCTAAACTTTCTTGGGATCGACAAATTGATTTGTGTCAGCGTTGTCATCTCCAAGGTTTAAATCTTTTAAAAGAGGGCAAGAAGTTTACAGACTTTAAACCAGGTATGAAGCTGAGTGATATCTTCGAGATTTACTTGCCAGAATATGAGGGAGACCAATCACAATTTGATATGGCTAATCACTCTCAACGTTTTCAAATGAGCAAATGCTTCACCTCATCGAATGCCTCCGATTTGGAGTTCACTTGTATATCTTGTCACAATCCTCATGTAAGTGTTAAGATTACAGGTACTGAAGTATATAACACAGCTTGTACCCAATGTCATGCAAAAAAAGATTGTACAACTGCACCAGAGCAGCTAACTGAAGCCAGTCATAATTGCGTTTCTTGTCACATGCCACCAAGCAGTTCTGAAGATGTTCCTCACGTAAGTGTTCATGATCATTATATCAGAAAACCTAATGAAAAAAAATATAACGTAAGTCAAATGCAAAAGTTGGTTGGCTTATATGCAGTCAATAATTCTCAGCCTGAAATTGAGCACCAAATACAAGCTTATTTAGAATATTGGGAAAAATTTGATAAAAATCCATTTTATATTAATAAGGCTCGAGATATGTTATTGAGTAACGATTATCCTCATTTATGGTTGAAATATTATTACTTGAAGGAGGAATATAAAAAGGCAACTCAACTGACTTTTGAATATGGTGATCTTGATGCTTGGCAGAGCTTTATGATGGGGGAGAGTTATGCTAGACTTAATCAATTAAGTCAGGCTATTTTTCACACGAAAAATGCCTATGAATTAGAACCTACAAACCAAATGTTTTGCATACAATTGTTAAAGCGATATGTTGCTAATGGGGCGTTAGATAAGGCCAGTAAATTTGGCAATCAACTATTGAATGAATTTGGATATAATGCTAGTATTCTAAATAGCTTAGCCAAAATATACACGTTAAAAAAACAATATTCAAATGCTAAGAAATATGTTAATCATGCATATCAATTAGATCCTGATGATTTATCCATTTGGGTGACCTATTTCAACTTGTATATTCAATTAGGAGATGACAAGAACGTTATATATTGGCTAGATAAAATTCAAGAAAAACAACCTAATTATATTGAATCAAATCAACTAGATGAAATACTAGACAGTCTAAAAGATTAGCCTAAAAATAACTAAATAGTTTCAATCAAATAGTTTTCCTTTGCAGCATGGCAATTATCATAACTGATGAATGTATTAACTGTGGTGCTTGTGAACCGGAATGTCCAAATACTGCTATTTATGAGGCAGGGGCTGAATGGAAGATTGGAGACGGCACAGGTGTAAAAGGAACTTATAAGTTGGAAACAGGAGAAGAAGTGGCAGTTGACTCTATTCAACAGCCAGTATCTGATGAAGTTTACTACATTGTTCCTGATAAGTGCACAGAATGTAAAGGTTTTCATGAAGAGCCTCAATGTGCAGCAGTTTGTCCTGTTGATTGTTGTGTTCCAGATCCAGATCGAGCGGAATCAGAAGATCAACTTTTAGCTAGAAAAGCAAAACTTCATATTTAATCATGGTCAAGGGCATTTGTCATCTATCTCAAATCCCTTTAAGAGCTAATCCAAAAAGTAGCTCAGAAATGGTTAGTCAATTACTTTTTGGTGAGACATATCTTATTATTGAACAACGAGAAGAATGGTCACTTATCCAAATGGAATATGATGGTTATGAGGGTTGGCTTAGTAAATCTAGTATTAATCTTATTGATTCTGTAGAAACAAATATCAAAGACTATATACAGACAGATTTAATTCTACACTCTATAAATAACTTCACAGATCAACCGTTAATAAGCTCAATGGGGTCAGAATTTTCAGATGAAATCAATTCAGGTAATCAACGGAATATTATAGATATAGCAAAACTCTTTTTGGGTGTTCCCTATTTATGGGGAGGAAGACATTTTTCTGGTATCGATTGTTCAGGTTTTGTGCAAGTGTTATATAAATGTATAGCTATTCAGTTACCTAGAGATGCCTCACAACAACAAAAAAAAGGTAAACCTGTAGCATTCAAAGATTTATTCGAAGGAGATTTGGTCTTTTTTGAAAGCAATAATCGAGTGACTCATGTAGGTATGTTTATTGGGGATGGTCAAATCATCCATTCACATGGGATGGTTCGTATTGATAACCTAAATAAGGACGGAATATTCAATTTACAAACAGGAGAGCAATCTCATAGCTATCACTCCGCGAAGCGTGTGCGATAAAATTTGGGCATTCTTCAAATTTTAGCCATATTGCACATCAAATTATTATGAGCAAGTCAACAGAGTCTTGGGGAAGTAGAGTAGGTCTTATTTTGGCTATGGCAGGTAATGCTGTAGGACTAGGTAATTTTCTTCGTTTTCCTGTAAAAGCCGTCGAAAATGGTGGAGGAGCTTTCATCATTCCTTATATCATTAGCTTTTTATTGATGGGGATTCCACTTTTATGGGTTGAATGGAGTATGGGAAGGTACGGTGGATCAAAAGGTGATCATAGTACGCCATTTATCCTTGATAATATGACTAAGAAGAGTCTTTGGAAGTATTTCGGCGTTTTTGGTATTTTTACAAATATTGGAGTCATGTCCTATTACACCTATATTGAATCATGGACATTGACCTACACTATAAAGTCGCTTAAAGGAGATTTTTTGGGAATGGATATTGCCAAAGTTGGTCAAGTTTTTGATCAATATGTAGACATTAGTGGTGGAGTTAACATTCCAATTATTGCTCTGCTTGCTTTTACGGTTACTCTAGTTATTAATATTTATATATTGTCTAAGGGTTTGAGTGGAGGAATAGAAAAGGTAGCTAAAATAGCGATGCCTATGCTCATTGTATTTGGTGCTTTTTTAGCTTTCATGGCCTTTACAATGGGAAACACAGGTAAATGTGCTGATTGCAACTCACACATTGGCATGGATTTTTTATGGTCTCCACAATACGATAGTTTATGGAATCCAAAGGTATGGCTCGAAGCTGCTGGTCAAATCTTCTTTACTCTTTCAGTGGGTATGGGAACCATCGTGTGTTACTCTTCTTATGTTAAAAAGCGAGATGATATTGCTCTCAATGCAATGAGTGCGGGTTGGATGAATGGTTTTGTAGAGATTGTTCTCGGAGCATCCGTTGTTATTCCTATTGCAGTAGGGTTTTTAGGACTTGATTGGGTAAAAGAAAACGCTGGATTTATGATGGCTTTTAAGACCATGCCTTATTTGTTTGATCAATGGGGACATGTTATTTCTGTTGTTGCCGGAGTAGCGTGGTTTGGCTTATTGTTCTTTGCTGGAATCACATCCTCTCTTGCTATGGGTACTCCCTGGATGGGTTTTGTGCAAGATGAATTTGACTGGTCTCGCAACAAAGCTTCATGGACATTGGGTGTGTTTATATTCTTGTTGGCACTACCTACGATTTTCTTTTTTGAATACGGTGTTTTTGATGAATACGATTATTGGACGGGTACTGTTTCTCTTGTTGTCTTTGCCTTAGCAGAAGTAATTTTATTTGCTTGGGTTTTTGGTATGGACAAAGGTTGGGATGAGATTAATTATGGTGCAGATATCAAGGTGCCAAAAATTTATAAATTTATTATCAAATGGGTAACCCCACTGTTTATCTTAGTCATTTTTCTTGCTTCATTATTCACACCAAAGGATAATGATTGGAATGCAGCTATCAATGGAGAGTGGGTTCTAGATAAGAGTAGTATTATTGGTAAAATACTTCACATTGGAGAAGATGCTAGTTGGTTAATTGATGGTAGTTTAACTACAATCTTTTATGTTGATATGTCTCGATTACTTCTTCTAGGTACATTTATAGGTCTTGCATTAATGGTGAGGCATGCATCCAAATTACGAAAACAAAAATTAAATAAATAATATGAGTAGTTCAGCATTAATATTGATGATAGTTGTTCAAGTGTCGGTTACTATCATTACAGGATTTTTTTTTTACAAGGTATTAGTAACACCCCCAAAACCAGAGCCTGATTCATATTCTGAAAATGATGATGAAGAAAGATAAAAGATAAATATGTTTATTCTTCAAGCGATAGATAGTGTTCAACGAGCACCTGATGCACCTGCTTTATTTTGGGGCATTTCTGAGGTAGTAGTTACCCTAATTGTATTTGCAGGGGTATATTATATTTTTAAACCCGTATTTGGAGATAAAAAAGATAAAAAAAACTAAGCAATAGTGAGATCAATTAGTCTTGCTCTATTTGGCTAGACTCTGTCTTGGCCTGAGGAAATAATCGATTCCTAAAAATAAGAACTGTAAAGACACCAATACTTATTGCAGCATCGGCTATATTAAATACAGGTCTGAAGAACTGAAATCGGTTTCCACCAACAATGGGTATCCATTCAGGCCAATGAGTATCTAACAACGGAAAATAAAGCATATCTACGACTTTACCCATAAATAATGGAGCATAACCATTGCCATTGGGTAAAAATTTTGAGACATAATGGTATGAACTCTCTTCGAAGAAGTAACCGTACAGAATAGAGTCTATAATATTACCAATTGCCCCTGCAAGAATCAACGAAATTAAAATAACAGTTATGGATTTTATTCCTTCTTTGATTAAACCTCTGATGTAAATAATAATGACTCCAGAAGCAATAATTCTAAATAAAGTAAGGACGATTTTACCCCATTTTCCTCCAAGGGTTAATCCGAATGCCATTCCAGGATTCTCTGTAAAATGTAATTCAAACCAATTGGGAAAGATCGTTTTACTTTCTCCTAATGTATAGTTTGTTTTGATATGAAATTTTAACCAATGGTCAAGTATCAATATGATCATGACTGTCAAGACAACATATAGAGCTTGTCTTTTTTGGTTAACGTATGAGCTAGATTCCAAAGAATTAACGATATTGATTTTTCTTTGCTTCCATACTTTGTGTTGTATGAGGAACAGCTCTTAGACGCTCTCTACTGATTAAATTACCAGTTACTCTACATATACCATAAGTTTTATTTTCAATCCTTACGAGAGCATTTTCAAGATTTTCAATGAATTTTTGTTGACGTGCAGCTAATTGGCCAGTGCTTTCTTTTTGCTGTGATGCACTACCATCATCAATTGCTACATATGCACTAGCAGTATCGTCAGTTCCATTCTCATTTTCAGATCTGATTTGCTTACGTAAGTAGTTGTACTCCTCTTTGGCAGATTCTAATTTTTTCAAGATGATTTCTTTAAACTCTGCTAAATCTGCATCACTGTATCTTAACGATTCTTTCATAATGTTTTTATTTAGTTAATTTGATTTGAATTTGGTGAGTGTCAATATCTACCTCATCAGAGGTATCCATATCGTCATTCAATATTATTGCCTTAGCAAGAATCTCTCCACAAATATATTCATTGTGAGATTCAATTGCATCTTTAATGTAAGGGTGATTATCGATTGTAACTGTTATTTTATCCGTCACTTGAAAATCTTTCTCTTTTCTTAGGTTTTGAACTTTATTGACTAATTCACGAGCTATACCTTCATTTTTTAAATCTGTGGTTAGTTCTAAGTCAAGTGCAACAGTATAATTATTGTCACTAATTATTTGCCATCCGGGGATGTCTGTAGTTTTAATCTCAATGTCCTCTAAAGCGATATCATACCTTCTATCTTCTGCTGTTATTTCAATAGACTTGCCACTTTCTAGATTTGAGATGTCATCATTTGTAAAATTGAAGATTTGACTTGAAACTGCCTTCATATCCTTACCTACTCGTTTACCAAGAGATTTAAAATTTGGTTTAGCAGATTTTTTTATTATTGAAGAATCTTTGCTAATTATTTCAATTTCTTTAATGTTTACTTCCGATTTAATAAGTTTTTCTACACGCTTTAATTGCTGACTAAACTCATCATTAAGAGCTGGAATTATTGCTTTATTTAAAGGTTGACGTACTTTAATACCTTCTGCTTTTCGAATACGAAGTATTAGAGATGTGATGTCTTGTGAAATGGCAATTTGACTTTCTAATTCTGGATTAATTAAGTCATGATTTGCTTTTGGGAAGTCTTGCAGATGAACAGATTTGTTAGAAAAGGTCAAATCTCTGTATAGGTTGTCAGCATAAAATGGACTGAAACTACACATCAATTTTGAGATATTGATAAGGCAAGTATTCAATGTTTGATATGCTGCAATTTTATCGGAGGTTAGCTCACCCTTCCAAAAGCGACGACGATTCAATCTAATGTACCAGTTACTTAAGTCATTGATTACAAAACTTTGAATTGCACGAGTTGCTTTTGTAGGCTCATAATCGTCCATTGTATCTTCTACCATTTTCGATAACGAATTCAGCTTACTTAAAATCCATTGGTCAAGTTCTGTGCGTTGGTCGATAGGAATTTCATCATGCTCATTTTTAAATTCATCAATATTGGCATATAAGGCGTAGAATCCATAGGTATTATGGAGTGTTCCAAAAAACTTTCGTTGTATCTCGGTTACACCATCCAAATCAAATTTAAGATTGTCCCAAGGAGCAGCATTGCTAAGCATATACCACCGGATTGCATCTGCACCGTATTTTTCAACGGCCATAAATGGATCAATAGTGTTACCAAGACGCTTAGACATTTTATTACCCTCTTTGTCCAGCACTAGTCCATTTGCAACTACATTTTTGTAGGCAACAGAATCATTTAGCATGACTGAGATAGCATGCAAGGTAAAAAACCATCCACGTGTCTGATCTACACCTTCGGCAATAAAGTCTGCAGGATAATTTGTATTATTATCAATTTGCTTCTGATTTTCGAAAGGGTAGTGGAGCTGAGCAAAAGGCATGGCTCCAGAATCAAACCAGACATCGATTAAATCAGTTTCTCGATACATAGCTTCTCCATTACTAGTCACTAATATGATGTCATCTATATATGGTCGATGTAAGTCAAATTCTGATGTTATTGTATTATTATTCATCAATCCAGCGTCAACAGACTTGGATACTTCATTTCTTAATTCTTCAATTGATCCAATGCATATTGACTCTTTTCCATCTTTTGTTTTCCAGATTGGAAGTGGAGTACCCCAATACCTACTTCTACTTAAGTTCCAATCCACTAAATTTTCTAACCAATTTCCGAATCGACCTTCTCCAGTACTAGCAGGTTTCCAATTAATGGTTTTGTTTAATTCAATCAGACGATCTTTAACAGCGGTTGTTTTAATGAACCAACTTTCTAATGGATAATAAAGAATAGGTTTGTCTGTTCTCCAACAGTGGGGATAGCTATGTTCGTATTTTTCAACTTTAAATGCTTTGTTATCTGTTTTGAGTCGAATGGCAATTTTTACATCGGTAGTCATGTATCCATCTGCCTTTTCATTTTCTTCTTTGTAGTTTTTAACATAAAGCCCTGAAAATTCACCTACTCCATCGACAAATTTTCCCTCTCGATCGACAAGAGTAAGAGAGCCAATGTTATTTTGTTTTGCGGCAATGTAATCATCTGATCCAAAGCTAGGTGCTAGGTGAACAATTCCCGTACCATCCTCAGTAGTAACGAAGTTTGCCGCAATAATTTCAAATGCCTTTCCATCTTTAGGTTGTTGGTAAGGCATTAGTTGATGATATTTTTGACCAACTAATTCTGAACCTTTAATCTCTTTTGCTATCTCAAAAGGAATCGTTTTATCTCCCTCACGATAATCTGCCAGTTCAATATCTTTATTTTTAGATGGAAAGTATTTTTCAACTAGCTTAGTAGCCAGTACCACTGTAATTTTCTTGAATGTGTAAGGGTTGTATGTCCTGATGACACTGTAGTCTATTTTGGGCCCTATTCCCAATGCTGTATTACTTGGTAAGGTCCAAGGAGTAGTGGTCCATGCAAGACAATATGTATCACCCCAATTGAAATCTAGTCCAACTGCATCAGGTTGTTCTAATTGAAATTGAGTAACAATAGTGGTATCCTTTACATTTTTATAGGTACCTGGTTGGTTGAGTTCATGAGAGCTAAGCCCCGTACCAGCTGCAGGTGAAAATGGTTGAATAGTATGTCCTTTATATAAGTATCCTTTGTCGTGGAGTCGTTTCAATAAATTCCAAACCGATTCAATATACTCATTATCATAAGTGATATATGGGTTATCTAAATCCACCCAATAGCCAATTTTTTCGGTGAGTTCATCCCACTTATCCTTGAATTTTAGAACATCTTTTCGGCATGCCTTGTTGTAGTCTTCAACGGATATTTTAGTTCCAATATCCTCCTTGGTTATTCCCAGTGATTTTTCTACTTGTAATTCTACAGGAAGACCATGCGTGTCCCAACCTGCTTTTCGATCTACTCTGAATCCTTGTAAGGTCTTGTATCGACAAAACACATCTTTTATACTTCGGCTGATGACATGATGAATACCAGGCATTCCATTGGCTGATGGTGGTCCTTCGTAAAAAACAAAGGTTTCTTTGTCTTGTCGATTTTCAATACTTTTTTTGAAAACAGAATTTTCTTTCCAAAAACCTAAAACATCTTTTTCTAATAAAGGGAGGTTGAGTTGTTTGTATTGTGGATATGAATAACCTTTCGACATAAACGTATTTCCAATCTAAATGAAGTTGGCAAAGGTAGTATTTTACCTTAAGTAAAATGTATGATTATCAGCCTTGTTTGCTAATTTTTTGCTTGAATCAAACTATGACTTCTTTTTTTCTTGTGCAATGTCATAGGATAAGAGCAAAGACGGAAGTAATATTAGGTTTGATAGCAGAGCAATGAAAAGTGTTATTGCAGTGAATAAACCAAGTGCTATCGTTCCTCCAAAATCTGAGAAAACAAAAATGATAAATCCGAAGAATAGGATAACTGCAGTATAAATCATGCTTGTACTGATCTCTTTTTGAACACTTGCAACTGCAGCTGATATGGAAGATGAGTTTTTTAATTCGATTTTGTATTTGGTGAGAAAGTGTATGGAGAAATCAACAGCTATTCCAAATGCTACACTGAAAACCAGAACTGTACTAGGCTTGAAGTTTACTCCAAAATATCCCATGATACCTGCAGTAAACAACAAAGGTATTAGGTTGGGTAGCATGGATATTAGAATCATTCGCAATGATTTAAAAATACTTGCCATGAGTAGCGATATGATAATAAATGCAATGATTAAACTCATGAGTAAGTTGCTAATTAAATAATCATTTCCTTTAAGAAAAATAATGCTGGTACCAGTGATGGATACATCACTCATTCGACTGCTATCAATTGGATCATAGCTTATAACTTGAGTGGAGTAATAGGTTGTGTCAAACAAATTGGTAGCTGAATCAATCAATTCAATAGCTATTATAGAATCTGTAAAAATATCTTCCGTATTTTTTTGATAATTGAAGATAGTATCTGCGATATTTCCAATTTCTTGTTGTAATTCTTTAATGCGAACACTTCCTACATCGGCCATTTGAACACTGATTCTAGCTTTACTATTATCATCATTTATCAGACTATGAATAAGATCATCATTGGTTTCACTCTTTGGAATAGCACTCATGATATTTCCTAAATCAAGTACACTTGGAGTTCGGAACCTTCTAGGATCTCCATCAAAATAAGCCTGATTCAAAAATTTCATGGTTTTAGAAATACTCACTGGACGAGAAAACTCAGGATATGCTCGTATTCTTCGTTCAAGCAGATTTATCTTCATGAGTGTCCGAATATCAAAAATGCCCTGTGGCTTTTTTGAATCGACAATGATTTCAAATGGCATTACTCCATTGACATTTTTTTCAAAGAATTTTAAATCTAAGTATAGCTTATCTTGCTTTGAAATATCATCCACCATATATCCTACATTTTTGAGAAGAGCCATCCCTATAAATGAACCTATTACTATGAGAATGGTCGTTAGATATACCCATTTTCTGTGGTGTAATACAGTAAACGAAATTTTATCAATTAATTTATTTAAAAACTTGTAGTCTAGGTGTTTGGTTTGTCTCGTATTAGGAGCAGGTAGGAAACTAAATAGTACTGGAATTAATATTATCGATATGACAAATACAGCCATGATGGATAAAAATGCTGTCAGCCCAAATTCTTGTAAAACAGTACTACCTGTTAAGGTAAATACACCAAATCCAACAGCCGTTGTGAGGTTGGTGAATAAAACAGCTCGTCCTACTTTGGAGATGACTCGTTGAAGGGCTTTAATTTTATTTTCGTGAGAACGGTATTCGTCGTGGTATTTATTGAGCAAGTAAATGCAATTGGCTATACCAATAACTACGATGAGTGGCGGCAAAAGACCAATGAACATGGTGATCTTATACCCTAATAAAACAAGAATCCCTAGACACCAAATAACACCAATAACTACGGTTAGTAGAGAGAATGCAATCGTTGGAAAACTTCGAAAAAAGAACAAAAGAATTAAAGATGTCAGTATCATGGATACCACTGTGAAACGAACAAGCTCTTGTTTGATCATTTGAGACATTTTTGTTCGTATGAAAGGTAATCCAGAGTAATGTGCCTCGACACCATATTGGGAGCATACGGAGGATATATTCTCTTGAATATCGTTAACAAATCCGACTCGTTCTTTAGTGTCTAAAATACCTTTTTCTAAGGTGATAGCCATTAAAGCAAAGTCAGAAGTATCATTAAACAGAAGTCCTTCGTAGAAACGAAGATTCTTCACCGATTGATAAATGCTATCCAGCTCAGATTGAGTTGATGGTTTGTCTGTGATAAATTTGTGAGGTGCAAATACGCTTGTTTCAAACGAATCTCCTTCAAAGTACTGATAGCTAGATTCTTTTGATATGGTGATTAAATTGGCTAATGAAATCACCTGTTTGATATTTGGTGTAGTATCTAATTGATGAGTGATATCATACCAGTCATTAAAAAAGTCAAGCTCAAAAATTTTGTTAGACTTTATCCCAACAACCATCACACTACCATCATCACCAAAAATCTCTTTGAACTCTTGATAGGCAATCATGTCAGCATCCTTGTCAGGGATGAACTTCGGGTTATCGTAAGCCATTTGTACTTGAGTGGTTTTGTATACCATCAAGACAGTAGAGATTGCAAGAAAGAGAATTAGAGAAAGCCTATTTCTTAAAATGGTGTTGGATATCTTCTCCCACATGATTTATTGGAGTGCAAAGGTAGTTAAATTGTGTCCAAATAGTATTATTTGGATTCCTTAAAATAATTGGCTCATTATATTTTTGGATGAGCATATTTATGATTTATATCATATGCTTTTATAATCAACATCATAAATAAAGGGGGGGATAAGCTGACTCAATTACAAAATTTGTAGTATGAGTAAAAATAAATTAGATTACATTTTAATATTTTTAGTGGTTTTCTGCTTTACTGCAGTAAATGGGCAGACAGACGGACAAGTAATAACGAGGACCAATGGCGGAGCCAGTTGGGAAGATTCTGAGGGTAATGGGATATATTCGGGTAGTGGAGATTTACCATCAACAGTAGATGTAAAACAGGCGAGTTATGACATGACTTTCACCAATTCGGGTGGAGATTTTAAAGTAGATACGACGACATTCATTGTGGACGCAATCGAGAATCGAGTGGGCATGGGTACAACCACACCCACAAGCACACTTCATGTAAATGGGTCTTTTGCTGCCTCAATTCGGCATTTTCCTTCTTCATCATCGGATAGTGATACAGATTTAGATGAGGATGATTATTATTTAACTATTACTGGTATTGATGCTACGGTAGATATACCTAATCCTTCTAATTGCCCTGGAAGAATTTATATCGTGAGTCATTTAGGTCAGGGTCGAACTTTTACATATGACAAAGGAATCCGTATACCAGGTTCAAATACTACTCAAGATACATTCTCTGGAGTGATAATGATAATTGCAAGTAATGTTAATGGTCAATGGCATCAAGTGCTTTGAGATTTATTTAATTGGCTCTAAACCATTTATAGTATTACCGTTTAGGAAGTCGATCACCTTCATTTGTCGTTTACCTTGCATTTTTATTTCTAATAAATGGACATAGCCATTGGGTACACTTACTGCTAGGTATTTTTTCTGATCAGAAAAGAAAATACCTGAAGGATGATTATGGTTTTGGGAAGAAAATGATGCACGATACACTTGAAGTTTTTTCTCATCTAATAAGGTATGTGCTACAGGATAGGGGTAGAGACCTCTGATAAAATCCAAGATTTTTTCTCCAGTAATATCCCAATTGATTTGCGTATTGTGCGTAAATAATTTAGGTGCACTTTTTAAATTATTGGATTCTTTTTGTGGAGTTTCTTCTATGGATTGATCAGAAATTCTTTGGAGAGTTTCAATCATCGTATCAGCACCTAATACCATCAATTTGTCATGTAGTGTACCCGCAGTATCATTTGAATCGATAGGGCATTCTCTTTGTAAAAGAATACCACCTGTGTCTATTTCGTTTTTTAACCGAAAAGTGGTTACGCCTGATTTTTTTTCACCATTTATAATAGCCCAATTGATAGGGGCTGCACCACGATATTGAGGAAGTAATGACGCGTGTAGGTTAATTGTTCCGAGTGGTGGCATATTCCATACTGACTCGGGCAACATTCGGAACGCGATAACTATTTGTATATCAGCTTTATATGACTGAAGTTTTTTCTGAAAATCTTTGTTCTTTAAGTTCTTTGGTTGAAGGCAAGGTATATTTTTTGATTTCGCAAAGGTGGTAACTGGTGTAGATTGAATTTTCATGCCTCTTCCACCGGGTTTATCGGCTGCAGAAACAACAGCTACTACATGAAATTCTTCAGCTAAGATTTTCTCTAGATGATAACGGGCAAATTCAGGATTACCCATAAAAATAATACGTAATTTATGGGTGTTACTCACTAATGTATTCTATTAAAAAGTCTGCTCCAGCGAATTCTGCTGAATATATTTTTATGTCTACCTCCATAGATACCATCTTGCTCTATACTCATCCAAATGAACAAAGCTTTTCCAACCACGTGATCTTCAGGAACAAATCCCCAATAACGAGAATCGGCACTTCGGTGCCTGTTGTCTCCCATCATAAAGTAATAATCCATTTGAACCTCATATTCTGTGATTTCTTGACCATCAATATATGCTTTACCGTTCTCAATAGTATAGCTTTTATTGCCTTCGTATTTTCTGATTAGGTCTTTATAAATCCAAATGGTTTTTGAGTTAAGTTTCAAAAGATCCCCACGTTTAGGAACATAGACGCTACCATAGTTATCTCTGCTCCAAGGGAGTTGTTCAGGAATGTGTGGGAATATTTCGGGATAGTTTCCTTTTTTATCAATACCGGGTAATATTTCGATAACACCAGGTAATTTTGAGATTTCTTCTTCATTGTATCGCGTCATCCACATTTCGTATCCTGCTAAATACTGATTGTAACCATACTCTGAAACATCAATTTTTTCTAAAGTTCTTCGATCCAATACGTTTGTTGTGTTTACGCGATAACTGGTTTGACCGTGAACAGCAACGTCGGCTAGTTTATTATTCACATATACTTTACCATTTTTGATTGATAGACTATCTCCAGCAATTGCGATGCAACGTTTGATGTAATTGGTCTTTTTATCAACTGGGAAGTTATCTTCACCGGGGTAGTTGAAAACCACCACATCGTTGTTCTTAATTTTTTGAAATCCTGGAAGTCTATAAAAAGGAAGTTTGAGAGCCTCGGAATATGCCTTGCCTCCTATTATGGGAAGTTCCTGATGTACAAATGGAAATGAAATTGGAGTCATGGGTACTCTAGGTCCATAATTCATTTTACTTACAAAAAGAAAATCACCTCTGAGCAAGGATTTTTCCATAGACGAAGTTGGAATCTGGTATGCTTCTATAAAAAATGTTCGAATTAATGTAGCTGCAATAACAGCAAACATGGCCGCATCCAGCCATTCTCCACCCTTCATTTTATTTCGTCTTTTATAGCGAAACATGTAATATACCCATATGGCAATTTGCCAAAACAGGTAATATATGAAGGATGACATAAAACCTGCATCAGTTTGAGTAAACAATAGTATAAATGTAATCAGGTTGATTACACTAAACACGACATAAAATATCGAAGCTCTTTTACTGAGCAATTTCCAATCTTCTTTTAAGTTAATTTTCATGGTTTTAAAATTTTAATAAATCTTTCATAGTGAATACTCCTTTTTTATCATGAACCCACTCGGCAGCAATAAGTGCCCCCATTGTAAACCCTTTTCTGTTCTTTGCATTGTGTTGGATAGATATTTCGTCAATATCGCTAGTGTAAGTTACTTGATGATATCCAGGAACATTCTTTTCTCTTTTGCATTCAATGTGCAACGCTAACGATGATTGCTCGTTATAAGGTTCATTCAAACGACCAACATAGCTTGTTTTTCTATCAACAGCATTTGTAATATCTTCTGCTAGCGTGCTAGCCGTTCCACTAGGGTGATCTTTTTTCTCTAAATGGTGAGTCTCTGTCATATGGACATCGTATTGAGAAAATTGATTCATTACCTCTGCCAGTTTTTTATTGATATGAAAGAGTATGTTTACTCCAATACTAAAGTTAGTAGCAGTGAACAAAGATTGCCCAGTTTCTTCTGCAATTTCGCATATTTCATTGTATTGATCATACCATCCAGTAGTGCCAACGACAACAGGGATGTTAGCTTCGAAGCATTTTTTGATGTTCTCAACGGCAACATCGGGTTGAGAAAACTCAATAGCTACATCGGCATTTTTTAAATCTAGTGATGAAAAATCATCAGAATCAATTTTAGCCACAATATCGTGACCACGTTCTAATGCTATCATTTCAATGGATTTACCCATTTTGCCATAACCGATAATTGCAATATTCATGTTGTGAAAGGCAAAACTAATATTTAAGTTTACTTTATTTGCGTTTTATAAGGAACAGATTTGAATAAAAAGACTCGAAAATATGTCGGCATACTTTTAATCATGGCTATGCTTTGCTTGTCAGCAGGTTATTATGTATTTTTTGCCGTAAACACGACTCCTTCCAGTGATGGAGTTTATTTTTACATCCGTCATGATGATACCTACATGACTGTGCGAGAGGGATTGATTAACCATAAGATTGTAAAGAACGTAAAGACCTTTGATTTGGCAGCTCAAAAGATGAATTTGTCCAATACATTCAAACCTGGCCGATATAAGATAGATGGCCGCTTTACCAATGTACAGCTCATTCGGAAAATAAGAAATGGAAACTGGGATAAAGTGATAGTCAAGGTAGATATAGAAATGACTAGAGCTCAGATAATGGATCACTTAGTCGCTAGTTTAGAATCCAATAAGGAAGAATTAACCGAGGCAATGAATGGATATTGGGTTCAACAAAATGGGTTTACTGATGAAAATAAGTGGTGTATTTTTCTTGCAGATCATTATCATTTCAATTGGGCTCTTTCAGCAGATGACATTGTCCAACGGTTTTTGTATGAATACAATACATTTTGGTCACCTGATCGTCAAGCCAAAGCTAAATCATTGGGACTAACCACTAAAGAAGCATGTATTCTTGGAAGTATTGTAGACGCAGAAGCCATTCATGTGAATGAAATGCCGACTATAGCAGGTTTATATTTAAATCGACTGAAAAAAGGAATTTTACTCCAAGCAGATCCAACCGTGCTCTACGTAGTTGGAAGAGAGGGTAGAAGACGAGTTTTGAATAGGGATTTAAAAACGCCTCACCCATATAATACTTACCTTAACAAGGGATTGCCTCCAGGACCCATATTTTCTCCAGATAAACGAGCAATTTTGGCAAGCATAAGCCCTAAAAAACACAACTTTATATTCATGTGTGCAAGGCCTGATGCATCCTATTATCACAACTTTACAGCAAGTGCAGCACAACATCGGAAAAATGCTCGTGCTTACAGGAAAAGCCTCAATGCTCGAGGAGTGATGCGTTAGTATCTTCTTCGACGTTTAGCCCCGTGACTACCACTACTTTCACGACGTCTACCTCGATTATTACCCCCTCGGTGATCGTTGCCTCGATCTCTTCGTTTGCTTCGTTTTTCTTTTCGGTCACCACCGCCTTCAGGTCTTGGAGAGCTTTCTTCAATCGCAACTTCCCGTCCATTGAATTCCATTTGTTTGGCAGCTTTCTGAAGATCAGTGGTATGCCCAGATTCCATTTCAAAAAATGAGAACATTTTCATGATTTCGATCTGACCAATTTCTGGCGATAATCCACCCATGTGAGAATTAATCATTCCCATGAGTAATTTGGGACTAAAGCCGTCCTTCTTCCCTTGATTAATAAAATAGCGTGTCATGTGAGCAGCCGTTTTATGTTCACGTCTTTCTCTTCGGTTTCTTCTTTCACCACGATCATCGTGATCTCTTCCGTTGTTCTTTTCTTTATTTCGCTCTCGTTCTCTTTTATCTGATGTTTTATTCAGGTCAGGTGCATCTCGATAATATTCTAAGAATCGATTAAACTCGGTAGAAACAATCTTTTTCAAGACTTCTTCTTTAGTCATGTCTTTGAACATCTCAAATATTTGAGGTAAGAATCCATCGATATGACTGTTGGCTATTTCAGTCTCTTTGATATTATCAATCAGACTAAATAGTTGCTTTTCACAAATTTCTTGCCCATTAGGTATGAGCACTTTTTCAAATTTTCTACCAATCTTTTTTTCAAGGTATCGAAGTCGATTTTCTTCTTTAGCAGTAAGTAGCGACAATGATATTCCTACGTTTGCTGCTCTACCAGTTCTACCACTTCGATGCACATATACGGCATCCTCATCGGGCAATTTAAAATTGATTACATGGGTGAGCTCATTGACATCCAAACCTCTAGCCGCAACATCGGTAGCAACCAATAACTGCAACTGACGGTTTCTGAAGCGATTCATGACATAGTCACGCTGTGCTTGAGATAGATCTCCATGAAGTGCATCCGTATTGTAGCCATCCTCTGCAAGTCGTTCGGCAACCTCTTTAGTTTCCGCTCGTGTTCTGCAAAAGATAATACCATAAATATCTGGTGCTATATCCACAGCTCGCTTAAGTGAGGGGTATCGATCCCTAGAATTAATCTTATAGTATTGGTGGGTTACATTAGTATTGGCTTGTTGTTTACTTCCTGCGGATATTTCTGCAGGGTCTGTCATGTATTTTTTACTTAGTTTGACCATGTCAGGTGGCATGGTAGCAGAAAATAATAAGGTTTGTTTGTCTTGAGGAGTATTGGCTAAGATGGCATCCAAGTCCTCTGCAAATCCCATGCTTAACATTTCATCTGCTTCGTCTAAGACTAAGTATTGAACTCCTTCAAGATTAAGGCGATTTCGTTTGATGAGGTCCAGTGTTCTTCCCGGTGTTCCAACAACAACATCGCAACCACGCTCTAATTTTCGGATTTGTTGGTTGATATCTGCACCACCATAAACTGCTACAGCTTTGAAGCCGGGCATATTTTTTGAATAACTCTTGATATCTTCAGCAATTTGAAGCCCTAGCTCTCGAGTAGGACTTAATACGATGCACTTAATGCCCTTTTCGTTTGGGTCAATTTGATTGAGGATAGGCAAGCTGAATGCAGCTGTTTTTCCCGTTCCGGTTTGTGCAAATGCAATTAAATCTTGCTTGGATTCTAATACCTTCGGTAATGCAAGTTTTTGAATAGGCGTAGGTGTTTCGTAGCCTAAGTCTGTGATGGCACTTAAAATCTCTGATTTTAAGCCCATTTCTTTAAATGTACTCATTTTATAATTTGTTAATTAGCAAATGAGCATTTTTCGACATGAGGTATAAATCCAGACTGCTCCGCTGCTATATTTCGGTGCAAAGGTAACGATAAAAAATAGTTTTAATGTAGTATGTGTTTTCTAACCCAACAAACGCTCACAGCATATAGCAGTTGCCATGGCTGCATTGAGGCTTTCTGTTTGAATATTGCCCGGAATAGTAATAGCGGTGTGCTTTATGGTTTCGACTAGTGATTTTGAGATACCATTGGCCTCGTTACCCATCAATAACACTCCCTGCTCTTGTTTGGGTAGAGTTCGGATATTTTTACCATCAAGTATGGTAGCAAATACTTCTTTTTGATTTAATAATTCTTGGAGGTTTCCATATTTCAATTGAACTCTCAAAAATGAACCCATGCTAGATTGGATAACCTTAGGATTGTATAAATCAACTGTATTTTGACTGCAATAAATCGTATTGATTCCATACCAATCAGCTATGCGAATGATGGTGCCCAGATTACCTGGGTTATTGATTTCATCCAATGCAATTTGCCATGAGGTTTCTACCAGATTTAGATCATAAAATTGAGCAACAGCCAAAACTCCTTGAGGATTTTTTTGTTGAGATATCGATTCAAATTCTTTGGGTTTAACCAAGAAAATATCATTCGATTCTTGTGATTCAATAGTTCCCTCAAAACCAGTGGAACAGACAATTGATTCTATGGGCCAATTGCTTTGGATTAATTCATTCACAGATTTTAGTCCTTCAACCATAAATAGACCATACTTTTGCCTGAACTTTTTGAAATGAAGTTGCTGGTATTGTTTTATTTTAACTTTGCTGAGCAATGATTTGATCCTATTTGAATACAAAACTAAAATATTGTCTGACACTTTGGTGTTTTTTGAGTTTGACGGCTTGTCATATTACTCGTATAGTTCCTGAAGGAGAGCAATTGTTGGTGAGTAACAAGATTGATCGAGGAGATATCCATGGAGTTGATTTGTCTGATGAAGAAAAAAACCTAAAACAGAAGCCAAATCGTGAATTATTGGGATTTATTAAATTTCATCTCTGGGCATATCAATATGGAAAAAAAGGACTTGGGATTCGAAAAAAGCAACGAGCACTTAGACGATTAGCTGAGAAGGTAGGAGAGCCACCTGTTCTAATTGATTCTAATAAGATTAAAATTTCAGCTCAAAAACTATCTGATTTTTATTTTGGGAAGGGATATTTTGATAATAAAGTAACGTTTTCAATCAAGCCTAAGTTTGGATATAAAAAAAGAGCGAAAGTGATTTATCATGCTAATTTGAATAGTAACTATCAAATTAGAAAATTAGAATATACAACATCATCCAAGATCATGGATGATATTCTAAGATCTAACCAGCCTGAACAGCGAATAAATGTTGGTCAGAGGATTGATTTTCAAGATATAGAAGATGAACGTAATCGTATAACAGAACTCTTTAGGAATCGTGGATTTTACACGTTTAATAGTTCGTATGTTGATTTTGAGATTGATACAATTTTTGGTGGTAATCAAGCTGATGTAGTCATAAACATAAGAAGTTTAACAGAAAATCACCTGCATAAACAACATACTTTAGAACGGATTTTAGTTAAAATAGATGACGCTTTACAACCTGATACTGTATTGCATCAAGGCATCCAATTTGTAGAGGGGAGTTATTTTATCAATCCCATTGCCTTATCTAAAAACATCATTTTTAGGGTGGGGGAATTATATCAAGCTGATCAAGTTCAAAAGACCTATGCGAATTTGCTCTCAATGGATTTGTTTGAATTTGTGACGATACGGTTTAGGCAACCAACGAAAGATAGTTCGAACAGGTTGACTGCTGAAATCATTCTTCAAACTGCACCAAAACACGATTTTACTTGGGAACCCCAAGCAATTTATACTGATAGAAGTGATGTTGTGCAATCTACTTCTGATCAGAATTTTGGAATAGCAAATAATTTTAGATTAAATAACCGAAACGTGTTTGGAAGTGGAGAGTCTTTTAGTTTGAGTTCTCTTACAGCATTTGAAACTCAAATTAGAAGAGATAATAATGGTTCGTTGAACGGATTTAGACAAAGTGTGAATGCTGAACTTAAAATTCCTTCTTTGGTTTATTTTGAGCGTAAAAAGATTAGTCAAAATTTTACAAAAAAAAATACACGTATAAATATTTCATTTTTACATGATCGAAATGTCAATTTTACAAGAAATGTAATTCCATTTAACTTTACTTATGCATTTTCAAAAAAAGGGTTTTCATTTGGAATAACCCCATTGAGATTAAGTATTAATCAAGCGATTATTGATCCTGATTTTTTGAGTACACTGGATAATAGTGGTCAGTTTTATACTAGTCAGTTGTTGACTAATAATATTGTTGCGGGACCAAAAGCAACCATTCACTGGAATAATAAAACCAATAACAATAGTTCATACTGGCAAGTAAAGTCTAATGCACTTGAGTTATCAGGAAATTTAGCTTCATTGTATTTTGATTTATTTACCAACAAAACGGGTAAAAATCGAGAAATTCTGGGAGTGAAATACTCTCAATACGCTAGGTCAGATATAGATGTATCTCATACATTCATCTGGGATGAAAACAACTCATTTGCTTATCGATTGAATACAGGTATTGGTTTGCCCTATGGAAATACAGCGTTTTTACCTTTCGAACGTCGGTTTTTTGTCGGTGGAGGAAATAGTCTTAGAGCATGGAGACCTCGAACAATTGGACCTGGAGGATATCGAGATTCTAGTAATGCGATAACTATTGAAAAGACTGGTGAGGTTCTTTTACAAGGTAGTGTCGAATACCGTTTTGATATTATTGATAAACTCATTGATGGTGCAGTTTTTATTGATGCTGGTAATATTTGGAATTATAGTAAAGATGATAACTTTCCAGATGGAGAGTTTAAATTCAATCGTTTTTATAAAGAGCTTGCAGTGAATAGTGGAATTGGTATCCGATTTGATTTTTCGTATGTCGTTTTTAGAGTAGATTGGGGTATTTCTCTTCATGATCCATCACTTGCTGATGATGAAAAATGGATAATTAAACATTTTTCTAGAAATAGGTGGATTTTTGATCATACTGCAGTTAACTTTGCAATTGGTTATCCCTTCTAGGGAGTATGTTATTTAACCCAATTATTTTTAAACTTTATTTTATTTAAGATCATGAAACATAGAAAGCTTTATTTTTTGGTGAGTGTAACTCTATTACTCTCAAGTTCAATTTTACTTCATTCTTGTGGCGATAAGCCAGGTGGAGGAGGTGTTAATTTCTTCTCTTTAGAAGATGATAAGGCTTTTGGAGCTCAGGTGGCATCCGAGATTGAGGGAGACCCAACGAATTACCCAATTCTTGATAGTTCTCAATATCCTCTAGCATACGCCTACTTATATGCTATTAGAGACAGCATATTAGAGTCTGGCAATGTAGTTCATAAAGACGATTTCTTGTGGAAGCTCAAAATCATAAAAGATGATGATATGTTGAATGCTTTTTGCACACCTGGCGGTTATATTTATGTTTATACGGGTATTATTAAATACTTGGATTCTGAAGATCAGTTTGCAGGTGTTATGGGCCATGAAATTGCCCATGCTGATGAGCGACATTCAACCACAGCTTTAACGCAACAATATGGTTTAGACGTTCTTTTAAGTATACTTTTGGGTGATAACAAGGGGACTTTGGTTCAAATTGCTCAGAATTTAGTGAATTTAAAATATAGTAGAACCAATGAATCTGAGTCCGACATGAGATCTGTCGAGTATTTATACCCAACAGCATATGATGCTCTTGGTGCTGCTCGATTCTTTGAAAAGATCCAAGAAAGTGGAGGATCATCTGGACCTGCTTTTTTAAGTACTCACCCGAATCCGGAAAATAGAGTGGAAGCAATTATTGCTCATTGGGAAAGTTTAGGAGGACAAGCGGGCAATAAATTTGAGTCAAGATATATAGATTTTAAAAATAGTTTACCTTAGCAAAATAATAATATGGAATTAACTGAGAGTGGTTACAAATTTGGCGGTGTTTCAGTATCTGAATTAGCTAAAAATTATGGTACTCCTTTGTATGTTTACAATTCAGATGTAATTGTAAATAATTATCATTCGTTAAAAAGTGCTTTTAAAGGTGTAGACGTACACCTCAAATATGCGTGCAAAGCATTGACAAATATCAACGTACTTAAAGTCCTTCAAAAGGAAGGTGCAGGGTTAGATACGGTGAGTATTCAAGAAGCAAAAATCGGTCTTCGTGCAGGTTTTAATCCGAAGGATATTTTATATACTCCCAACTGTGTCTCTTTTGATGAAATAAAGGAAGCTGTTGAACTTGGATTGGTCATTAACATTGATGAGTTAAGTACCTTAGAGCGGTTTGGAAATGAATATGGAGGTTCTGTTCCTTGTTGTATTCGATTAAATCCTCACATTATGGCAGGTGGGAATACTCATATTTCAGTTGGTCATATTGATAGTAAGTTTGGAATTAGTATTTATCAAGTCCCTCATATCAAAAGAATCGTTGATAATTTAGGAATTCGTGTTAATGGACTTCACATGCACACAGGTAGTGATATACTTGATGCAGAAGTATTTTTGAGAGGTGCATCGCTACTTTATGAAGCTGCTAAATCATTTAAAAGCCTTGAATTTATGGACTTCGGGAGTGGTTTTAAGGTAAAATATAAGGATGGAGATATTACTACTGATGTTGAGGATATTGGCAAGAAAATAGTAGATAGTTTTAAATCCTTTTGTAAGGATTATGGAAAAGATCTTCAATTATGGTTTGAGCCAGGTAAGTACATAGTTAGTAATGCAGGACATTTATTAGTGGATGTCAATGTTGTGAAGCAGACAACATCTACCATTTTTGCTGGAGTTAACTCTGGTCAAAACCATTTATTGAGACCCATGATGTATGATGCCTATCATCAAATTACAAATGTATCTAATCCTAAAGGGGAAGACCGTATTTATTCCATCGTAGGTTATATCTGTGAGTCAGACACTTTGGGTTATGATAGAAAGTTAAAAGAGGTAAGGGTAGGAGATCTTCTTGTTATTAGCAATGCGGGTGCATATGGATTTAGTATGAGTAGTAATTATAACTCAAGATATCGTCCTGCCGAAGTGCTAATTCATAAAGACAAGGCCCATTTGATAAGAAAACGAGAAAACTTAAACGATCTTCTTCAAAATCAAATTGAAGTTGATTTAGTTTAAATAGAAATCATTTTGACTGATCATCATGTTGTCATTATAAATTTCAACTTGATAAATTCCAGGTTTATATTTTGCTTCCTGGTCATAGTAATAGACCATACTTTTTTCTGATCCGTCATAGGTTATGGTCTCAATCATACTGAAGAGTTTATCAATATCTGATAATTTATCAATGTATTGGGTTAGAATAGAGCCATTTGGTGCAATAATTCTTATTATTAATTCTTTTTCAACTTCTTGAGAGGCTTCACCAGCTTGAACTAAGAAACCGACTTTTAGTCTTTCCGTTTTTTTAGCTTTATTTACAATTTCTTGAACACCATTTTTCTCTTTTATTGGATAAACATTTAGACGAGATATACGAATAGTATTGACTTTGGATAGTTTTTCATTGAGGATTATGTAGGATATTTTAAGACTATCGTTTTTATTTTTTAATTGATTGGCAAGATATCCTGTGCTATCACTCTTACTTTTTTCTATGACATAATCATTTTGTAGTTTCTCAATTCGGTCAATGTATTCATAATTAAGTTTGACAAGCTCTGCAATTTGACCTTTAGCATTAAGAAGATTTGATGAATTGTTGGTATTTGAACTAATAGAGGCAATCCCTCCACCTTCGGGTTTATCACCTGAATTAATTAAACTTTTAATTCTAGCATATGCTGATGAAAGTTCACTTTTTTTAGCATTAAGCTGAACTCTTAAATCTTCTTTTAAGTCCTCCTGAGCAAGATTATTATTGATTTCATCTTGGAGTTCAAGGATAGCTTTCTCTAATTCATTTTGCAAGGAGTCTGCATGTAAGTTGAGTACCTCATATGCAAGAGTAAGTTCTTTATTTTGCTGCTGAATTTGAGCTGCATTTTTGGCATATTTAAAGAACAAAAATGCTGAAAGCCCGAGAGAGGCTATAAATAAGATGATGAATAATGTAAGCGAACCCTTTTTAGGTGATTTTTGATCCTTAGTATCCTTTTGTTCAGTGCTCATGATTGATAAATGCTGCTATTGTGCTACTTAACAAAAGTAGTTAAAAAATTTTCACCAATTATAATGAGTGATTGGCCTTCTTTATTATATAAGAGTATAGGATTTAAGAAGCATCATACTTTGAGAAATCAATTTTTATCATAAACTTTCGTTCAAGTGGTGTCCAAGTATTGCATTCTCTCCAATGACCTCTTCCGTAGGCAAACCTGGTTTTTTCCCATGAACCGTACTTGTTGTGTAAGTACTTAAGGTAATAGATTCCAACTTTTAAGTAGTTTTTTCGAGTTTTCCCACCTTTTAAATCTAACCGATTGTACCAATACCAGTAGGTTTGGTCAATGACCTGAAGGTCGCCAAAGTCTGAACCTCCATTGGTGTTTTTGACATAGGTCCAATTACTTTCATTTTTACCAATTTCGTAAACCAATTCAAAAGGAACACCTGCTTCTTGACAAATTGAGTCTGCAATTTCAAGAATGGTTTTTGATGATAATTTTGTTGAGAGTGTATCAAATGATTTTTTTGACACAAAAACTGACGAGTCTGTATTACTTTTTTTGTCTAAAAATCTACTTGTAGCGAAACTGATAGACAAAAGAGATATTGCAGCAATTACATTGCTTGAATATTTCATGGTGAATTGACCTTAATTGTTTACAAAGGTTTTTAGTAAATTATTATTTAAAAGTCAAGTTTATTAACAATTAAGCCGTGCTGTTCGCAAAATTATACACAAATAAGTGCATGAAATTATTTGAATTTGATTGATTATGTAGCCTAGTTTAGTAAACTATTCTGCATCACGCATGCTGAGGTATCGTTCTGCATCCAGGGCAGCCATACATCCACTTCCTGCAGCAGTGACTGCTTGGCGGTATATTTTATCTTGAGCATCACCGCAAGCAAAAACTCCAGGGATGTCAGTTTTTGAGCTATCTGAATGAGTAATGATATATCCTGAGTCATCCATCGTTAAGTAGTCTTTGAAAATATCTGTATTGGGTTTGTGACCAATTGCTACAAAGAACCCTTTTATAGGTATTTCAGATTTTTCTTGAGTCTTATTATTGATTACTCGAACACCCTCTACAGTCATATCGCCTAGAACTTCATCGGTTTCTGTATTATAAAATATCTCAACATTATCGAGACTATTCACACGATGTTGCATGGCTTTAGATGCACGCATTTCGTCTTTGCGGACAAGCATGTATACTTTATTGCAAATTTTGGATAGGTAGCTAGCTTCTTCAGCAGCAGTATCCCCAGCACCTACGATAGCTACATCTTCTCCTCTGTAAAAGAAGCCATCGCAAACAGCACAAGCCGAGACACCACTGCCATTTAATTTTTGTTCGCTAGGTATGTTTAACCATTTGGCACTTGCACCGGTTGAAATAATCACAGTTTCGCATTCGATTTCGGTTGTTCCATCCACCGTGACACGATGATTGAAGCCATCTTTATTAAATACAACGGAAGTAATCATCCCAAATCTCACATCTGCACCCAGTCTCACTGCTTGTTTTTTGAAGTTTTCCATCATTTCAGGTCCCATAATTCCGTCAGGGTATCCTGGATAATTTTCTACATCAGTGGTAATGGTAAGTTGTCCACCAGGTTGGAGTCCCTCGTAAAGAACAGGTTTCATGTCAGCTCTAGCAGCATATATGGCTGCAGTATATCCTGCGGGGCCTGACCCGATGATGAGGCATTCTACTTTTTCCATGTGTTTTGTGTAATGTGATAATCTTCGTACAAATAAAGTACAATCTCTTAACTGATTTTATAACAAAAATGAATTTGGGTATAAGTTGTTATAATGAAATTTAAGGGAGGCTCAATTCAAACTTTTTTGGAGTGATTCCAAATTTCTTTTTGAATGCGTCTATAAAGTGGCTTACGTTAGTGTATCCTAATTGATCGGCTATTTCAGCTATTTGAAATTCTCGAAGTAAAATAAGCTCTCGAGCCTTGGTCATTTTGTAATCTTTGAGAAATGAGTGAATAGTCTTACCATAGATTTCCTTAAAACCTGTTTTTAGATTATGCTCATTTAGTGCTACGTGTTTGGCTATTTGTTTGATTGAAGGTGAGTTATTTAAGTCTTCTAACAAAAATTCTTTTGCTGCTCGTACTTTATTAACGTTTTCTTTTTGGTTTAAAAAAGGGCATTGATACTTTGTTTTACGACTAGAGGAATTAAAGTAATCATCTAAAATTGCATACTTTTTAGCTTCTTTTAGAAGTTGATTTTCTGGGTTTGATATAACTTCATGAATACATCGAGTTATAGTTGAGCTTGCCATTTCAAAGTGATGGTATTGTTCTTTTTCGAAAATAGCTGATTGCGAAAAATTAAGCTCATCGGTTCCTTGACTTAGTATGTTGTGTAAAGTCTTAATTGGAAGTGTTAAAATACAGATTGACGTCGCTTGATATGACCTCATCATCAACTCAAAACTTCTATTTTGATCGTAAAACAAATAAATTCCATGAGCTGGTAATGGGATGTCTCTTTGACCCATTGGCATAGAAATTTCATGTGTGTCATTAATAAACAAAGTGATAGTGCCTTTGAGATATTGGTAACTTGAAAGTGTCTTTGTCACTTTATGAATATGAAGTTGAATAGCTAAATCATTCATTTTTGGGTTATTTATTAAACAACAATTTTATATGATTTTTGATTTCAGTTTGTAAAGCACACAAAATCAGCTGTTTAAATTTATAATGTCACAAATTTAACATTTTTATTTTCGGGTATTTTTATTTCTTTTCTGGTTATTTAAGTGACTATTATCCACACCACCTTTGCGATATGATTAAAAATATTATAAAGCATATTTTAGTGGTAGGATTTATTACCGCTGGATATGTTCAAGCTCAAAATGCTGATTCAGTAATTACATCAGCAGGTACTATGGATGTTTATTATGATCTACAGACTGGAAACCAAACATCTGTTGACCGATCACAATGGGATATTGGACTGTCTACTAGTATAAGAAGTTCAAGTATCATCATCAATGAAAATGCAGGGATAGAATTATTTGTATACAGTAATGATATAAATGATTGGAATACTGTTGATACTGCTGGATTTAATTTTAAAAATGTATACAATTCTGAAGAATCCTGGGAGAATGGTGCATTTTCAAATTTAGGAACCAATTATCCAGATTATGGTTGGGGTACTTATGATATGAATAAACATGATTTAAACGGAAGTCGCTTATTCATCATCAAAACCCAAACAGGTGAATTTTTAAAAATGGTTGTTGACCAAATGAGTACCCTGGGTGACTTTACATTTAGAACTGCCAATTTAGACGGAACTAACCTAACAAAACACAAGCATAACAAATCAGAGGCTAATGGAAAAAATTTCCTACTAACAAATTTATCTAACCGTGATATAGCTGTTGGGAATCCGCTTTCTAATGACTGGAATTTATTATTCACGAAATACATTACCGAAGTTAGACAAGGCCCTACCGTTAGAAATATGGCTGTGAGTGGTGTTAAAATTAATGCTGGTTGTCTTATAGCAGAAAGAAAAGGTGTTGATGTATCGAGTAATGATACAAACAATCTTGATTGGAATCTGGCAGACACCAATATTACTGAAATAGGCTACGATTGGAAGGCATTTGATCGTGGTAGTTTCAAGTATAATATGGTCGAGGATTTAGCTTATTTTGTGCAGTTGCCAAACGGTCAAATGTGGAAAATTTGGTTTACCAATTATGTTGGTGGTCCTGAAGGAAAATTTGTATTCAATACCCAAAAACTAAGATCGGGTGCAAGCATCAGTAGATTAATATCATTGAACACTTCAATCTATCCAAACCCTGCAAGGACGTACACTAAAATCTCAAATCGTGAATCTACACCAATGCTGGTAGATGTGATTGATATGCATGGTAAAGTACTATTTAGTGAAAAATTATTAGCTAATACAACCACTCAACTTTCAACGGATTCATATATTTCAGGTATTTACACTATACGATTTAATTCTGAAAACGGAGTAGATTTCAAAAAACTGATTATTGAATAATCTAGGTTTATTTTTTAAATACTTTTTAATGGCAGTGCCTACCCTCGGGTGGGCACAGGCCGTTATACAACCTTTTGATGCTGAAACAAATTTTAAAATAAATACCTTCAGTAGTCAATATGTCGATTCAATGGCAGATACTATAACCATAGAATCCAAAAATGGCGAAGCTATTTTGCCGATCAAGAACTCCAAAAAGATTGTTATATATGCTGAAGGATATTTACCTAAAACTGAGGTAATTTTCCCAAACACAAAATACCAATTAAAACTTTCAAAACCATTCTATAATTTAGATGAAGTTATTGTAACAGATATTCACTCGAAACGATCATTCACAAATACGGTGTTAAATATTTCGAAAATATCTAGTCAACAAATTGAACAATTAGGTGCTGTTGACTTAAAAGACGCTTTGTCTTTTCAAAATAACATTCGATTGAGTCGAGATAACGCAATAGGTGCTGCTGGTATGAGTTTGATGGGTGTGAGTGGAGATAATGTAAAACTTCTAATAGATGGGGTTCCTGTGATAGGTCGTTTATTAAACCAATTGGATTTAGAGCAATTCAACTTGGAAAATATGAAACAGATTGAAATAATAAAAGGTCCTATGTCTGTTATTTATGGGAGCAATGCACTTGCTGGAACTATTAATTTGATTACTTCAAATAATAGATCAAAGCCGCGTTTCAACCTTAACAGTAATTATGAATCAGACGGTCAGTACAATGTCTCTGGTACAGCATCCAATCGTTTTGACAATCACTTTTTGACATTCAGCGGTGGAAGAATGATGTTCACTGGTTGGAGTCAATCCAATGAAGACCGAACCTTTGATTGGATTCCTAAAGAACAATATAGTGCTCGACTTCAATATAGCTATAGACATGACGATGCCAAGATAAATGTGAGGTCGGAGATTATTCATTCAAAGTTATTGGATCGAGGCATGCCTTTATTGCCATATAGAGAGATAGCAATTGATCAACACTATACCAATTTAAGAATGGATAATAGTTTGAGTTATGAAAATAAAATAGGCGAATCTACCATTCAATTGATTGCGGGAAACAATAACTTTAAACGCATCAAAAATAAGTACCTCAAAGATTTGATAACTTTAGAAGAACAAGAAGTGCCAGGTGAGTCTGAACAAGATACTCAAACATTTAATGCCTCAGTCTTTCGTGTGATATTTGGTCCTGATCAAAATAAATCACGAGGTTTAGAGACATTATTTGGTCTGGATGCAAACTATGAAATAGGCACTGGAAACCGTATCAAAGACAACGAGCAATATCAATATGATCTTGCACTTTTTGGAAGTGCCGAAAAGCAGTTCACTTCCTACTTGTTGCTCCGTGCTGGACTTAGATATGCTTTCAACTCTGCTTTCGATGCCCCCTTACTGTATTCGCTACAATCCAAGGTTAATCTAGCTAATTCACAAATTCTAAAAATAGCCTATGGTAGAGGATTTAGAGCTCCTTCGTTGAAAGAATTGTATTTGGATTTTAGTGATAGTAGGCATGAAGTATTTGGGAATTCTTCGCTTACTTCTGAATCTTCACATTCTTTTACGGGAACTTATACCAAATATGCCAAACTTGGTAGGTTTGAATCATCTACAAGCGTAGATGCCTTTTATAATATGATCAATAATAAAATTGAGCTAATTGTTACAGGTCCAATACAAGCTAAATATGGCAACATTGGAATTTTTCAATCTGTTGGTGGTGGGCTGAGCCAAAATCTAGCCTATCAAGATTTTAAAGTTAACCTCTCATTTAATTATACAGGTATTTATAATGGGGTAGATGGTACTAAAAAGGATTTCTTTTTCTCACCTCAATTGGCTATTAACCCAAGGTATTCTTGGTCAACTATTAATACTACATTTAGCCTGTTTTTTAATCATTTTGGTGCGGTTAGTCGCGTGTTTACTGATGAGGAAAATTCAAACTTCAATGTTCAAGAACAGGATGCTTATACCATGATGGATGCAACCATTCACAAAACATGGTTGAATAAACGATTAAAAATAACAGCAGGTGTTCGTAATATATTGGGTGTTGTTAATGTAAATGCAAATACAACTAGTGTGGGAGCACATACACCCAGTACCACATTCATTTCCATTAGTCCGGGAAGAACCTATTTTATGACCATTCGATATGAACTATTCAAATAAAATTTTACTATTATTTTTAATAACTCTTGTTTCTTGTTTTCCTAAAGAGGAGAAAGTAGAACCAAGCCCTCGAATTTATCAGTCTGTGTCTATTAATGCTGGTCCATTCAAAAATGATGTTGTTTTTTATTCATTAGATGAAGGTAATGTTGTTGCTAAGGCGAGTCCTATGGATTGGGATTTATACATTGATCAAGAGGTAATACGTATCAATTATTTCAGAAGTATGAGTGTAGCACTGACAACTGATGCATGGGATAGCATCAAGGATACTACAGGGTTGTCTTTTTCTTATCTTACTGACCAACTCAGTGACAGCCTAACTCAATGGGAGCTTTCAGAAAACCAAATTTATGTAGTTAATATGGGACTAAACAATGAATATAGTCCGATGGGTTTTATGGTCTTAAAATTCCAGAGAATGTCTGATAGAATTGTCCTAAAATATAAAGATTTAGAAGGCGAGGATGAGTGGACGAATGAAATAAATGAAGATCAATTTTATTATAATCTAAGAACTGAAACCAAGGTGAACTTACCTAATGACAAAGAATACGACCTTGCTTTAGGCAAATACACCGATTATATCACAGTTGATGATGTTTCTCAAGACTATACGATTTATGGAGCCATACTTGGTAACGCATCTGCCTACCTTATGAACAACGCATTTGAAAATACAGACGCAGATGACTTTGAAGTTTCTATGCTTTCTAGCAGACAAGATATTATTGGTTGGAATTGGAAAAGATTTAATTTAGATAAAAATGCCTATGAAATTCTTCCCAATATGACCTATATGATTTCTACCAATTCCAATTATCTGTGCAAACTCCGATTCGTAGATTATTTAAACGATCAAGGCATATCGGGTCATCCTACGTTTGAATACGAAATACTCTAGTCCTCCTCATTAGGTATGTAAAAATATTGTCAGAATCTTCTGAGGGCTTGGTATAGTTATTAACTATGGCTAAAATTGATACTAATTAAACTTTAAATACATTTATTATTATGAAAAAATCTATTAAAAAACTGACTATGTTATCTTTTATTTCTTTCACTATTTTCAATATCTGGGGATGTAAGGACGAGGACATTACCCCCAACAATTCGGGTGATTCAGATACTGCATTTGTTTCCACCGTGACGTTTCCATCGTTGGATAGCGTGACTATTACCGCAGATCATTATCACACAAATAATGCTAATCCTGTCATTGTGCTTTGTCATCAGGCGGGTTGGAGTAGAGGAGAGTACATAGATATAGCTCCTAAACTCAATGATATGGGATATAATGTACTTGCTATCGATCAACGGTCGGGACAAACCATCAATGGGGTAGAGAATAAAACCATAGGGTCCGCAGTAACTATGGGTAAAACTACTCGTTTTATTGATGCAAAACCTGATATTGATGCAGCAGTTGATTGGGCTAAAAATAAGTATAACCGAAACGTTATCTTATGGGGGAGTTCTTATTCTGCTTGCTTGGCTTTGATGATTGCTGCAGAACGAAACGATATTGAAAAAGTTTTGGCATTTAGTCCTGGGGAGTATCTGCCAGGTATAAGCGTACAAGGGAGTATCTCAGGAATTAAAGCACCTGTTTTTATAACTTCATCAAAACAAGAGCGAATACAAGTTGAAAAACTATTTGATGCGATTTCTAATTCAGAGCACAAAAAACAGTTTGTTCCCAAATGGGGAGATGGCCAACATGGGAGTAGAAACTTGTGGTCTTCCATGCCATACCAAGAAGAATATTGGGCTGCTGTTAAGGTGTTTTTAAATGATTAACATTTCATATAAAACACCATTTATTTTATTCTAATTATCCCTACTTTTATAGAGGTTTCAAGGGAATATTGGTTAATATTGAACTATGAAATTTTATGGATGGTTTTGCTTTTGTTTATTGGCTTGGAGTTGTTTGCAACAAGGTGAACGGCAAACAGAAATAAAGAACGAAATAATCGAAAATACACCAGATGATACCCTTGTCTATCATGGTGAGAAACACCTTAGAAATATTCGACAAATTACGTTCGGGGGTGATAACGCTGAGGCCTATTTTAGTTTTGATGGTTCGAAGCTTGTTTTTCAAGCTAAAAATCCAGCATGGAACGCCCCTTGCGATCAAATTTATGTTACAAAAACTACTGATACATGGAAAAACTCAATCCCACCATTGGTCAGCACTGGTTTAGGTAGAACCACTTGTAGTTATTTTATGCCAGGAGACTCAATCATTATTTATGCAAGCACGCACGAGGGTGATGAAAATTGTCCTACTGAACCTCCAAGAGGAGCAAAATATGTGTGGCCCATATACAAAGACTTTGAAATATATACAGCCGATTTAGATGGAAATATCCTACAAAAGTTGACCAATAGAGAGGGATATGATGCAGAAGCTACTGTATCTCCCAAAGGAGATAAAATTGTGTTTACTAGCACCCGTTCTGGTGATTTAGAATTGTACACCATGAATATTGATGGATCTGATGTAAAGCAAGTTACCAATGAGTTAGGGTATGATGGGGGAGCTTTTTTCTCACCCGATGGAACGAAACTTGTTTTTAGATCATCCCGTCCAAAGACAGACGAGGAAATAAAAGAATACAAAGATCTTTTGGCTCAGGACTTAGTCCAACCCACGAATATGGAACTTTATGTGTGTAATGTAGATGGTTCTGATTTGAAAAAAATAACAGATTTAGGTAGTGCTAATTGGGCTCCATTTTTTCACCCTAGTGGACAAAAAATCATCTTTTGTAGTAATCATCACAGCAAAAAAGGAGGCAGACCTAAGTTTAATTTATTTATGATTAACCTGGACGGAACTGGTCTGGAACAGATTACATTTGATGATGTGTTTGATAGTTTCCCTATGTTTTCTCCAGATGGGACACAACTGGTGTTCTCAAGCAACAGAAACAATGGAGGTACGCGTGAGACAAATATGTTCATTGCCGATTGGGTGGAGTAATCCTACTCTTGTAATTTATAATTCTGCTGAAAAATAGAATCATTGGAGTGAATGACCTGTTTTACCTTATTCATGTCCTCATTGGGAATGGCAAGCGATAACACATATTGCTTTAATTTCCATTGTTGATTATACAATTTTAATATACCTGACCCCCTGCATGTTCCCATGTGCGTTTCAAGTATTTCATAAAACCATGCTGTGTTTTGGTTACTACTTATATTTATTGTGCGATCAAGTGACTTAAAATCCCACGTCTTTTTTTTATCGAAATAAGGCTTACAGAATATGGCAAATTCTTTTTTACTCCATTTTTCGGTAGCATCTGTACCAACATATATAAAGCTAGAATCCATCAGATTCATATATTCATCAAGATTGGCATTTGCTGCACTTTGATGCCAGTTACTAATCAACTGATCGATGGTCTCTATTTGATAACTTTCCGATTGGTTTTTATTGGAGTGAGTACATCCCAGAAAGGTGATTACAAAAAATAGAATACTGTATTTCATGGATGCAATTTACATCAGTTTAATGTAATTCTGTAAATGATTTAATTTCAGAAATTGGGTTCTTTTGATATCAATTGTAATAATGTTTTAATCTAATTTCATTTGTACAATTTGTGAGGTATAATTGCCAATATTTATAAAAATTACATGCAAAAATTAATTCATTTTTTGTCAGACCCTTGGCCATGGTATGTTGCAGGTCCTTTAATAGGTCTAATGATCCCCACTTTGCTTTTTGTTATTAATAAAGACCTTGGAATATCAAGTTCTTTTAGGCATATGTGTGCTATGACGAGATTGAAGAAAATAAGTTTCTTTGACTATGATTGGCGAGAGTATGTTTGGAATTTAAAATTTGTCTTTGGCATATTTTTGAGTGGTATAATTGTATCATTATTTTTTCCAAATCCGGAGGAAATTAATCTTTCTGAAAATTTTATAGCCTGGTTACAAGAAATGGGAGTGAGCGATATTAAAGGATTTTTACCGGAAGATATTTTTCAATGGAGTTTTTTAAACTCAACAAGAACATTAATCATATTAATTGGAGGAGGGTTTCTCATTGGTTTTGGTTCAAGATATGCAGGAGGGTGTACTTCGGGGCATGCCATTATGGGTTTAAGCCAATTAAGTATTGGTTCGTTGATTGCAGTGATTGGTTTTTTTATCGGAGGTTTGATTGTTAGTTGGTTTGTTCTGCCTTTTATTTTAACATTATGAAAAGTATAAAAACAATTTTTCTTGGAATTTTATTTGGTACTATTTTGATTAAATCTGAAGCTGTTTCTTGGTTTAGGATTCAAGAAATGTTCCATTTTGAAAGCTTTCACATGTATGGAATAATTGGAAGTGCTGTTGCGACAGGTATGATTTCGCTAATCGTTATCAAAAAGATGAGTTTACGATCTTTTACAGGTGAGGAAATAATACCCAAAGCTCAACCCTTAAATAAATATGCAAATTTCTTTGGTGGTATTTTGTTTGGTTTTGGATGGGCACTATTAGGTGCATGTCCTGGTCCGTTATATGGACTTTTGGGCTTAGGTTATACCATTATAATCATTCCTATGTGTTCAGTCATTACAGGGGTTGTATGCTATGGTTTGATCAAAGACAAGCTACCGCATTAATATTTATCCCCCACCATTTACCTTGGGGAGTACTCCCGTTTTGGCATACGTATTATGGGTAGCTAGTGCAAGTCACATAAATAAAAGTATCTGATTGAAATTTTTAGTGTTTCTCATCTCATTTTCTAGTTATTTTTCAGGAGATATAAAACTATATTCTGCAAGATTACTATCAAGCTTTAATGCTTCCATTAGGTACTGAATCTGTTTGCCTTGTTGTTCAATTATTTTTTGTTGTTCTTGAATTGCTTTAGTCAAAACAGGTATAATGTCAGAATAGTAAACTCCTATTCTATCTAGTTTTTCGTATTTAATCACTTTTTTTTCGGGCCTTTTATTTATTGTTTTAAAATCTTTGGTTTTTACTACTTCAGGTAATATTTCTAAAAGGTCTTGAGCTATGAAACCAAGTTTCTTTCCACGTTCTTTATTAGATTTCCATTCGTATGAAATGGGCCTCATTTGCATTACTGTGGATATCCCATAATTAATATCCTCAATACTGGTTTTGTCGTTAATGTCAGATGTTTGAATTACTCCATTGGTAGCATAAACATCTTCCCAACGTAGAGAGCTTGTACCTAAATCATAATCATCATCAGTTTCAGGAATCAACTCTCTAGAGCTTACTCTTCCTACAAAATATCCAGCGTAGGAGCTTGCATCTGGAGAGTTGGAGTAGATACCAAAATTGTTTTCACCGCTAGCAGTTGTATATATGCCATAATGAACTCCACTTCCATTTGAGGATACATTGGAGTACACTCCGTGTTGAATGGCCGTGTTGTTGGTATTTGGTTCTTCATATGAATATACACCGTAGCCTACACTTCCACCTGTACCATTTATCAAGGTATTGTATGAGCCATACTTGTGATTGCTATTACTTCCATAGAGGTTGTTATGTATCCCATAGGTGACTCCGTCTGTGCTTCCAATATTATTATGGACTCCATATTTTGTGCCAGTGCCTTGGTTTTGAATATCATTGTACACCGCATTGATTTCTCTATCTCCATCTCCATTGATCAGATTGTATGAAGAAAAGACACTTCCAGAAGTTACATCGTCATTAGTGAGTATATGAATGTGTGATCCATAGCGATTACCATTCATATAATCTACACGAGTTCTTGTGCCATGGATACTGGATGTGTTTGTCGTATTTGAAACATTTACTAAGAAATATCCTGCAGCATTATTCAAACTGATGCCATCTCCTTCCAAAGAAAGCGAGCTTCTCAGTGCATGGTGTACTCCGGGTCCATATGCGGTTAGATAATTATGAATTCCATATGCGGCTGAGCTTGAGTTTGCGTTTTGGGTGGTTGTGTTACGTATGCCATATCGTGTTCCTTCTCCTACATGGGTTACTATATTTTCGATTCCAAATTTTATATTATCAGTATTACTATTATTATGGTTTATAATGCCATAAGTATTTGAGTTTTGGGTTGCCAAGTCATTTCTTAAGAAGAGAGATATGGCTGTAGCAGTATTATTTATGTGTAATTTTCCTAAGAAATTACTTCCAATACCAATCCCAACAAGGTTATCTGTTCCGTTGATAAATAATGTTTCTGCGTCAAAGTCGATATAATCAGTTATGGTGACATCCACATCTGCAGGTGTAGTACCGTCACCACCATAAATACCTCCACTTAAATTGAGTGTTTGCCAGCTTGCCCCACCATTCACTTTGGTGAGTACCTCTTGGGCAAAAGTTTGTTTTGGGATAATTAGAATGCAAATAACGCTCAATGTAATAAAGAAAAAATGATGTTGTTTCATAGTAGCAAATGTCAGCGATAAAATAAAATCCCCCCCCCCTCAAAATATGATTTTGGTCATAAATGGATATGATATTGCTCAATTTGATATTTCAACCTTCAAATTTCCACCAATCTGTACCATCCGATACAATGGATAGCTTGATATTATTGCCATTGAAGGTACTTTTATAACTGTTTGGACTGACTTTTATAGAATAATTTGAAAAAATCAATGAATTGGAAGAAGTTGTTTTGATAAATAGATACATCCTTCCTTGGCACTTAGTTGGATCGGGTAGTTCAATACTTGCACTTGCATCACTACTATTTACAAATAGAAGATAATCATCGGTTCCCATAAGATAACTGTTTGCTTTAGATGCTTTAAAATAATTGGAAGCAAAAGATGTGTTGCCATTTATTTCAGGCAGCTGCCACGATGTACCACCATTTACTTTTGTTAATAATTCTTGAGCATTAGCAGGCATATGGAAGTTTAGTAGAAGTAGAATCAATAATCTCTGTGCTGTCACGTTCATAATCACGAAGGAGACTTTAGTCAAGTGATTAGATTATGATTGATATCATAAAAGAGTATGATATTAATCATAAAATAAAGGTTGAATACTAAATCAGTTCTTTTAAAATATCAATAGCGTAGTCTACCTCCTCAGTGGTAGTGTACTTGCTAAAAGAGAAACGAACTACCGAACGGTTGTCGGGGTGGTTGATGCCAGTTAGTACATGGCTCGATCCCATAGCACCACTATTGCAAGCAGAACCACCACTTGCAAATACCCCATTGATATCCAATTGAAATAGTAATGTAGATGATTTTTTGGATGGAGGCAATGATACGTTTAATACGGTATATAAGCCTCCTTCAGGAGAGATATCTCCATTGAAGCAAGTGCCTTTTATTTTTTTGGCCAGCTGCTCGATAAAGTAGGTTTTTATGACTTGTACATTCTTGATTTTTTCTTGTATCCCTGCATTAGCTATTTCCAGTGCCTTGGTAAGTCCTATAATGCCTGTTACATTTTCTGTACCTGCTCGTAAAGTGCTTTCTTGTCCGCCACCAGTTATCATGGGGCTTATTTTTAGGGCTTTATTCTTGTACATAAACCCAACACCTTTTGGTCCATGAAATTTGTGAGCAGAACAGGTAATGAAGTCCACATCCCAATTAGATAAGTCAATAGGGTAGTGGCCTATGGTTTGAATAGTATCACTATGAAAATAACATTGGTTTGCTCGAGCTATTTGGCTGATGGCATGAACATCGTTCAATGAGCCAATTTCATTATTAGCATGCATCAAGCTAATTAGACTACAAGGATGTTTTTCTGCTAATGATTCTAGGTCTTGCAAGTCTGCTTTGCCATAAATATCCAATTTAACATAACTAACCTTTGCTAGTCCTTTGTCTTCGAGAGCCTTGGCTGTATCCAAAACTGCTTTGTGCTCTATTTTACTAGTGATGATGTGGGTTACCCCTAAATCATTGACAGCACATCGAAGAGCCATGTTGTCTGCCTCAGTACCGCTACCTGTGAATATGATTTCGGAACTATGGCATTGTAGCATCTTAGCAATGCTTTTTCTAGCCAATTCGACAACTGCTTTAGCTTGTCTTCCATTGCTATGTATTGCAGAGGGATTTCCATAGATATCTCTCATAGTCTGAGCCATTTCATCAATGACTTGAGCGTCCATAATAGTAGTGGCAGCGTTGTCTAAGTATACCTTCATTGCTACTGCAAATAAACAATTTTAGGAATAATCAAGCGTATTTATATCCAATAAGCTTGTAGCAGAGTTGTGCCATGGTATAGGCTGTAGTATCATCAATGGATGTTGGATTTAATTCTACAATATCGAAACCCTTGACTTCACATTTTTCGAATACTTTTTTAAGAAATTTAAGAGTAGAGTACCATCGTAGTCCTCCGGGTTCTGGTGTGCCAACACTGGGGCATATGTTTGGGTTAAAGGCATCTGTATCTATGGTGATGTATAGTTTTTCGGGAAGCCTTTGGATGATCTCATCCATCCAGTAATCATTATCCTGAATTTGATGGTCGTACCAAGTGTGTATGTTGGGAGAGGTGTTGATTAGCTGCCGTTCTTCAATACATTGGGCTCGTATGCCAACCTGAAAAATTTCAGGTTTGAGTTCATGAATTCTAGCCATGACACTGGCATGAGACCAAGGGTTATTCTCATATTCGCCTCTCAAATCACTGTGAGCATCCAATTGAAGTATACCTATGTCATTCCATTTTTGTTGAAAGGCTTTAAAAACTCCATATGTAATGGTATGTTCTGCTCCCAAGCTGACTAAAAATTTGTTTTGATCTAAGTGTTTTACTGTTTCAGCTTGGATATAATCCATCGCTTTTTCATTAATTTTATCACTAAAATCTAGCGGATTACTACATGCAATTCCACATTTTTGGTAAGATTCAATACCAAGTTCGGTATCGAAATATTCTACATAGTGTGAGTTATGAATAATGGCATTAGGCCCTCTAGAAGAACCTTTTTTAAAAGAGGAAGTGTGTTCGTAAGGCAATTGCTGTATCACACAAGATGATGATTCATATTCTCGCCATTTAGGTTCGGTAATTCCAAGAAAATGGGGATTGTTCTCAGCCATTTATCAGTAAACTGTGAGCATTACTTTGCTCGTTCTACATATTCTCCAGTGCGAGTATCTACTTTTATTTTCTCGCCAGATTCAACGAATAGTGGGACATTCACTACTGCTCCAGTTTCTAACGTTGCTGGTTTGAGTGGGTTGTTGGCAGTATCTCCTTTGACACCTGGCTCACTGTATGTGATTTCAAGAACTACGTGGTTGGGTGCATCTGCCATGATGGGATTGCCATCATCAAAATAGACATTGAGTAACATTTCTTCTTTGATGAATTTCATTTGATCTCCCAACATAGACTCAGCAACGGCTACTTGTTCGTAGGTTTCAGTATTCATTAACATGAGATTGGAGCCGTCTTTGTATAGGTATTGCATTTCTACTTGATCTATTCGAACATCATCAATGTTTTCTCCACTTCTGAATCGATTTTCAATGGATTTTCCAGTAATAGCATTTTTCATTTTTACTTGATAAAATGCACCTCCTTTACCGGGCATGGTATGTTGGTAGTCGATTACCTGACAAAGTTGTCCGTTGTATCTCAAAAACATTCCGCGGGATAAATCTTGTGTTGTAGCCATATGGTGGCAAATATATTACATCCCGATTATTTAATGTTTATATGTAAGTTATCGATGGGTCTCAATAAAATTAACAAGATCTTCAATGAAGACGTCAGGCTCAGATCTATGTGGTGAATGTCCTGAATGTTCATATATTATTAATTTTTTGTCATTGGTGTTAATTTGTTCAAATGCACTGTATGCAAGTTTTGGTGGCACTTTGAAGTCATATCGACCCCATTGAATGAGTGTAGGAGTATTAATTCTATTAAGTTGTTTTGTTACAGATCTTTGAAGAAGTTCATCCCAAAAATTAGATGGAAGTTGAATTTGATTAAATAATTCTGCAAAAAATTTATCCATTCCAATAAAGTTCCTTTTGAATGAACTTACATTATAATCTGTTTTCTCATGTACTTCTGACATAGCATTTTCTAACTTTCCAGCATAAGAATTTATTTCAATAGTTTGATCAAAACTCAAGTCGTCTTTGTTAAGACTAGATATAAAATTAAATGTTTCTTCCCAAAGGTTTGTATTTTTTCCATTTGAAACTTGGATTTGACCAATTGAGTCAATCATTGAAAATGTAGACTTAGTCATAAGAGGTAAGTCATGGGCACCATCTACTTCAATCCATCCAGTTATGTCATCTTGATAGTTGTCTTTAATCATGTATGAGGACCCTAGCATACCTCCCCAACTATGTCCTAGCAAGAATATTTTTATATCGTTACCATAACGAAACTTAAGTGTTTTAATTAATACTCTAACATCTTCAACCATTAAGTCTACGGAAACCTCTGTTTTCTTGAGGTGACCATGAGAATTACCTTGATGTCTTTGGTCAGTATAAACCATGGCATATTTTTTCTCGAGGACATCAGCATAATATTCATTTCTATAGCCCAAACCATCTCCTCCTGGACCACCATGAAGAACTACCATAAAGACTTTAGAAGAGCCATTTCCAAATACAAAAGCAGGAATGTATGCTTCACCATTTCTAATGTAAAATGTCTCTTTCATATTACTGCCTAGATTTGGTTTTTTTTGACAAGAATTTAAGAAAATGGTTGATAATATAAATGTGAAATAAATTATGTTTTTCATAGTTGTTAATCTTTTAGTGTTATTTTAAATTGATATCCTAATTCGTAAAATAGTTCAGCTGAAAATCCAGTATTATAAAATGTTTTTGAGCCAAGAGAAATTTTTGTAAAGCATTTGTTTTTTGATTTTAATACTTTTCCAAATTCATAGCTTAATGATGGCATTAAGTAAGATCTTGACGCAATTTTATTTTCAGTTATCTTACCATTATCTAGGCTGTACGTTGTTCCTGCATTCATTTGGAGTGCATAAGCTAGCCCCACAGAGTATGAGTGATAAAAGCCTTTTTTGTTTTGGGATTGATATCCAAAATCGTTATTAAATAATACTCCCTGATGATTTTTTGGATGTGTATAGAATCCAAGTTGTGGTGATAAAAAATAACTTTTTTGCTTATCTTTTTTCTTTCCTTTATATCTTTTATAATGATGTTTTGTGCCAATTTTTATCCCTGGATGAAAAGCAAAATGACCCCAATAAGATATAATTATAGGTTTATTATTTAAAAATTTTGACTGGCTTTTGGCTATCGTGGGATTCGTAAAAAATATAGTAATTAGAATAATTTTATATAATCTATTTAATGTCTTCATAGTTATTATTAATACTTGCTAAAAATCTAATATGTTTCAATATTTACGCAAAGCAAATATTTCTCTTTTGTATATAATGTTTATGGTCTAAAATAAAATAGCCTTACATTTGAAGCAGCAATTAGTTAAGGGAAGCGAAGTGAAAATCTTCCACTGTACCCGCAGCTGTAATGTTCTAACATGATTTGCTCATCTATTTCCACTGTTCATTTATGAATGGGAAGGACAGCAACATCGGAACTTAGTCAGAAGACCTACTCATTGCAATGTTACTATCAATGCTTTCGGGGAGAAAAGCTATAGGAGCCAGACAAACCATCAGGTCTTTTATAAATTTTATTCTCATAGGTATTTATTTTTAGAATTAAAATTAAAACCCATGAAACCAGCTTTTGCTGTATTATTAATTACTTGTCTAAGTAGTCATTTATTGGCACAGAGTGAGCTTGCCTCTTCCTGGAGTGGTAATGATTCCACGCAGATAGTTAGGTTAGATTCTATCGCTGTTTTTTCGCGAAGTAATTCTCCAAACGAACAACTTATCGTTCAAGTTTTTCTAAAAACGAACCCGATTCAAACATATGCAGAGTTACTCCAAAAGCAAAGTGGAGTATTTATACGAGGCAAAGGTTATGGTGCATTGAGTACTCCATCATTCAAAGGTCTTGGTACGATGCACTTACCAATCTTGATTAATGGTGCGAACATGCAAAGCAGTATGAACGGTACGATGGATTTAAGTTTGATTGATGCAGTGCATTTTAAAAACACAATTTTTGGTACTCCCAACGGACGTATGTTGGGTTCACCGTCTTTGGGAGATGGATTGGCTATTGGTTCGGATTTAACTAATCAAGGATGTGACCTAAATCTTAGCTATAGTTCGATAGACGAATTGGGAATAAGTAGTAAGTTTTCTTTTCGCAAAAAACGTTTTAACTATGCTCTGAGTGCATCACTTGTGAACTCTCAGAATCAAATCAGCTTAAAGCCCTATGATATGGATAGTGTCTTAACCAATTCAGATTTTCAAAGAGTGAGTTTGGTTCAAAATATGACGTTCGATATGAATCCTAGAAGTACTTTTCGGTCTATGCTATATTATTTGAATGCCGATCGAGGAATACCTCCATCTTTTGGTGAGAGTCATCAGAATAGACAACATGACGAAAACTTTGTTCATGTTCTGACCTACAAGAACCAGCTATCCCCAAAATCAAGGCTAATGTTTGCCAATCAGCTTTCACACGAAAAGATACTTTTTCTTTCAAGTGTTAACAGTATTGAAACAAACAGTCATGTAACTAATGTGAATACGAATATTGGGCTAACAAGACAACTTTCGAATACAACCCATCTTTTGATGAATGTCCAAAATCAACAAGCATATTATTATTCGGATGCTTTGGTAAATAATGTTACTTGGAATCGTTGGATAGGTTCGTATGAATTGACTCATGCCTTTAATAAAGGAAGTATAAAGCTTGTTCAAGGGTTTGTCAATTGGAACGCTGATTGGGCAATGAATGCACGACTTTCTGGAAATATTCGATGGAATAATCTTTACACGATAAAAGGAAGCTTGCAAAAGGTCTATCGTCTTCCTGTCCTCAATGAATTGTATTGGTATCAACCAGGGGAGGCTTTGGGTAATAGGTCATTGAAGCCCGAAGATGGGTATAAGTTAGACATTGGTTTTGCACGTTCTACTAAGCAATTTGGAATCCAATTAAACCCTCATATTGGTTTTTATCAAAACTGGATACAGTGGGGTGGTTTCCCAGAAATATCTCCTGAAAATATTAGTAAAGTGAGTGTAGGTGGAGCTGTTTTGAATGCTTCTTACTCATACCCTTTAAATGGTCATAAATTGATTGTTCGATCGAATGTGCATTATGTAAGATCAGTTTATCAGTTTGACGATACAAATGACCCTAGACATAACAAAAAACTCATTTTTACTCCCAGATTTACGAGCAATTTAACTTTAAGTATAGTGAATGAAAACTACGGGCTTTTTAGCAATGTTCAATATGTTGGAAAAAACTTTGTGACGAGTGACAATTCCTCTTTTATTGATCCATATTATTTGATTGATGTTGGAGGATATTACAGCTATTCAAAAATTAGACTGGGTTGCTCAATAACCAATATTATGAATTCGCCATATTATACACAACCAAGAACCCCTTTGCCGGGAAGAATTATAAAATTAACACTTAACTATAAAATTAAAACACAATTATGAAAAGAAAAATCACCTACATTTTTAGTCTATTCTTATTCCTTAATAGCTACGGACAATTCAATCATAGCCGAGTCTATTCGACATTTGATAACATGCCATTAACCAAGTCTGATACGTTTGATAATGGTTCTGAATTAAGCGGAGGGTTTCTTCATTATGGAAGAAATTGGACAAATTCATACAACCCTCAATGGGGAAGTTGGTCAGGATGGGCCTTGAGTAATATGACCGATACACTTACACCTGGATATACCAATCAATACAGTGCTATTGCAGGTCATGGGGTTAGTTACACTGATAATTATATGGTTAGTTATGGAAATACCTATATTAAAATGGATTTGCCTACTGATGTGTCTGGGGCTTATTTTACAAATAATACCTATGCGTATTTAGATATGAAAAATGGAAGTGGATTCACCAAGAAATTTGGTGGTGAAAATGGTAATGATCCTGATTATTTTCGGGTAAAATTTTATTCATATCTAGCTGATAATTTGGTAGATTCTTGTGAGTTATATCTTGCAGATTTTAGGTTTGAGGATAATGCAAAAGATTATGTTTTGGATGATTGGTTTTACTTAGACTTCAATAATGATTCTGAGCTTGATATCAAAATTGATAGTATTGCTGTAAAATATGAAAGCTCAGATATGGGTGAATTTGGTATCAACACACCAAAATATTTATGTATGGACGATTTTAATGCCATCAGTAGTGCAGAGGTGACGCCTGAGTCTATCGTGTTTGAAGAGGATACTTTTTATAATGGGAGTGATGCTGCTGGAGGATTTATGGTTAGTCACATGTTTTTTCCTAATGAGTACAATAAAAATTGGGACAGTTGGTCTGGTTGGAGTGTTAGCTCAAAGTATGATACAATGACAGCAGGATATACAAATCAGTATTCTTCTGTTAAAAGACCCATGTCAAGCACACCTGAGTCTGGCTGGAATTTTGAGTCTGTTCATTTTGTGAATAATGGGCAAAAGAATTCAATACGATCACCATATTTCAAGGATGCAGATGAGGAAATATTTGGACTAGTTCGGCTACCTGCTCCTGTACGATTCTACATCACGAATACTACCTATGCTGCATTGGACATGAGAGACGGAAGTACTTTTGGCAAAAAATTCGGTGGAGAAAGTGGAGATGATCCTGATTATTTTAGATTGCTGGTTAAAAGTGTATCCGCATCGAATGAGATATTGAATACAGATACAATTTATTTAGCAGATTTCCGCTTTGAAGACAATACGCAGGATTATATTTTAAAAGATTGGGAAATAGCAGAAATTGTATCCTGTGATCGTGTAGATTTTGAATTACAATCTTCGGATGTTGGACAATATGGTATGAACACACCTGCTTATTTTTGTTTATCGCTAGCACAAGATTTGACTAATTCAATTAATGATCAAATGATTGCTCATTTGAATGTATACCCAAATCCTGTCAACAACATTTTAAACATTTATTCAGAAGCTCCTATTCAATCGGTTGAATTGATTGCAATGGATGGGAGAGTAGTTGCAAATTCTAATCAAAGAATATTATCTAGCAATTATTCATTTGATGTTTCTAGCTTTGTGCCTGGTATTTATTTTGCCAAAGTATACACAAGTAATGGATCAATTATTTCAAAATTCATAAAACAATGAGAATAGGGGCTTTACTAGTCATATTTATACAAATACTAACTTATGCTCAGTTTGATGGGCCAGGTGGAGAGTTAGGAAGTAAATCCATTTTTAAAGACAATTCTTCCATTATTGGTTGGGCTACAGGAGCTCAACTAGTTCGTGGACCTATTCAAATTAATGATAAAGCCTTGGGATTAGCTTCAGTGGGAACCGAAGCTAGTGCTCTTGGATCTTATGATGGAGATGTTGTTAGTCTTGGTGACGGAGGTTCTATTATTCTCTCTTTTGACCAACCCATTATAAATCGTGAAGGTTATGACTTTGCCACTTTTGAGAATGGTTTTCAGGTTGGGTTTTCTTATTATCTTGAGCTTGCTCATGTAGAAGTAAGTAAGGATGGAAAAGAATTCAAACGTTTTCCAAATAAAAGTTTGACCGACACTAGTTATCAAACCAATAATTTTAGCTATACCAATCCTTATCAACTTCACAATTTTGCAGGTAAACATCAAGCTCCTTATGGTACTCTTTTTGATATTGATGAATTGGGTTTTGATACCATTAATTATATCCAATTGATTGATGTGGTAGGGAGTGTGAATGATAGTTTTGGAACACGAGATATTAAAGGCCGAATGATTAACGACCCTTTTCCTAGTCCTTATGAAAGTTGTGGTTTTGACTTGGATGCTGTGGCCTTAGTGAATGGTGAATTATTAAATACTCAAAGACTTGCGTTGCAGGGCATAAACGTTTACCCTACTCTTGTTTATCAAAACGAGCCAATTCATATTGATGCTCCAGTGCTATCCAAAATTTCAGTAGTGGACATACAGGGAAGAGAAATTAACTTTTCAAGAAATCAAGATGCAGTTAATATTTCATCCATAGGAACTTATTTCTTGCACATAACTCATCAAGGTAAATCATATACACAAAAGATTTGCGTAAGATAATTGTCATACTATTAGGTTTTCTATTGGCTTTAGGATGTAAAGACGAAATAGAAAACCCACAAATATCTTTTCTTGAGAGGGGTGTTTTGATTGCAAACCAAGGCAACTTTGGTTGGGGAGAGGGAACGCTATCCTTATATGACCCCATTGATAAAACTGTTCAAAATGATGTTTTTCAGAATATCAATAATCAAAGTTTAGGCAATGTATTTCAATCCATTAATCAAATAGGTGATTCGTATTTTTTAGTGATAAATAATTCGGGTAAAATTATCGTTACCGATTCTAGCTATACCCAAACTGACAAAATCGAAGGATTGACTTCACCACGTTATTTGTATCAAGTTTCTAACGCAAAGGCTTACGTGACAGATTTGTATGCGGATGCAATTTCTGTAATAGACTTTGCTCAAAATCAGGTGAAACATACCATTCCTGTAAACGGGTGGTCTGAAAGAGCAGTAATTAAAAATCAAGTTTTTTGGTTTACAGCTTCAGAGACTAATCAAATATATGGTATTGATATTTTGACAGATAGGGTAATTGATAGTATTCAAGTAGCAAGTTTTCCAGAATCAATAATTATAGATAATAGCAATCAACTTTGGGTGCTATGCAGAGGTGATGAAGATGCTCAAGAAAAGGCAGCTTTGTTGCGTATTGATGAAACTGATGAATCGGTTGATCTTCAAATAAACATAGATGAAACACCAACGAATTTAGTTTTTGATCAGTCTGATGACATTCTATATTATATAAGTGACGGTGTATGGTCTATGAAAACGAATGATTCAGTTCCCAACCTTTTTTGTGATGGTGAAGGTAAAACCTTTTATTGTTTAGGAATTCAACCTGAAAATGGAGATCTATACGTTTCTGATGTCAAAGATTTTGTAAGTAGGAGTGCAGTTTTTAGGTACAATAAACAAGGTATTTTAGTTGATGAGTTTTATGCTGGAATAATTTCTGGAGACTTCTTTTTTCTGTAGGATAAAGGTTAGTCGATTATCTTCGCAACTCTGATAGGATTTAAGAACATATATGCACTAGCCAAACCATATGCATCAAGGCTGGCACAATTCTTTAGTTTTAACTTGCTGACTTCGATGTTTAACGTGGTCAGTATTGCATTGATCATTCCATTTCTTGAGTTGATTTTCTACGGTGATAAATCTCAAATTAATGAGGTAGAACTATCATCAAACCCCGATACTTGGATGGCCTATTTTAATTATTTAATGGGTGCCAAGATTTTGGAGTTGGGTAAACAAACAGCCTTAATCTATTTTTCAATAGGAATTGTAATTGCTTTTTTCTTGAAGAATTTGGCTCTTTATTTAGCTTTCTATAACCTTGCCTATGTTAGAAGTGCAGTAGTAAGAGATATTCGTGAACACATATACAACCATTTGTTACGATTACCCTTAAGTTATTTTAATAAAGAAAAGAGGGGAGATACCATGTCTAGATTTACCAATGATGTGAAAGAGGTGGAATGGAGTCTTTTGGGTGTGGTAGAGTTATATTTTAAACATCCACTGGCTATTTTAATTCCATTGGTAGTGTTGTTTGTCATGAGTTACCAATTGACCTTGTTTGTCATTATTGTTTTGCCATTGAGTGGGTTTTTGATAAGTAGAATAGGAAAGAAGTTAAAGAATGCTGCTCAGGCTGGACAAGAAAAACTTTCAGATGTATTATCTCATCTTGAAGAGAGTTTGCATGGTATTAAAATTATTAAAGCATTTAGTGCTTCAAAAGATAAACAAGATAAGTTTAAGGGACTGAATGATGATCACTTCAGACAAATGGTTCGATTGAATCGAAAAGAATTTTTGGCTTCGCCACTTAGCGAATTTATGGCTAGTATTGTGTTGAGTAGCATTTTAATCTACAGTGGTTCGTTGATATTGTCTGATAGTTCAACCTTGCCTCCATCAGTTTTAATAGGGTATATCGCTATATTTTCTCAGTTAATACCGCCAGCCAAAGGCATATCTGAAGCTTTTTTTAGATTAAAAAAAGGAGCAGCTTCAATGGGTAGAATTAATGAGATACTAGAAAATGAACAGGAAATAGATACCCAAGGGGATAAAGAAATTTCATTTGAAAAATCTATTGTGTTGGATAATGTTTCCTTTGGTTATTCTGAAACACTGGTATTAAAAAATATTAATCTTGAGATAAGGAAAGGGGAAACTGTTGCCCTAGTTGGTCCTTCTGGAGGTGGAAAATCAACTTTGGTAGACTTAATTCCTCGTTTTCAAGAATTAAATGCTGGGAGAATAACCATAGATGGGAAAGACATATCCAATATTGACTTATCTACATTAAGAGAGTTAATGGGAATTGTTACGCAAGATGCCATCCTTTTTAATGATACGGCAGCCAATAATATAAATATGGGAGATCATTATTTGTCAGGAGATCAGCTCTTACAAGCAGCAAAAATTGCCAATGCTCATACTTTTATTACTAATTTAGAAAAAGGGTACAATACTAATCTAGGTGAAAAAGGAACAAATTTAAGTGGGGGGCAACGACAACGTATGAGTATTGCTCGTGCAGTTGCTAAAGAACCACCTATACTCATTCTAGATGAAGCCACCAGTGCGTTAGACACTGAAAGTGAAAAAATGGTTCAAGATGCACTGGAAAAAGTGATGGAGAATAGAACAAGTCTTGTTATTGCACATCGTTTGAGCACCATTCAAAAGGCCGATAAAATTGTAGTTTTGGATAAAGGTGAAATAGCAGAACAAGGAACTCACGAGGAACTTATAGCTCAGAAAGGGATCTACAAAAAACTAGTAGATTTACAAACCTTTGGTTAGAAAATAGACAAATTAAAAACTTAAGCGACTACCTCATTGAATTTAGTAGGTAAAATATGTAATATTGCCCCAATATTTAAAAAATTAAATGAGTCATACGATTAAACCCGGAGTAGCTACAGGAGATGAAGTGCAAGCAATTTTTGCTTATGCGAAAGAAAAAGGATTTGCACTACCTGCAGTAAATGTTACCAGTTCGAGTACTGTCAATTCAGTTATGGAAACAGCAGCTAAACTGAATTCTCCAGTAATTATTCAATTTAGTAACGGAGGAGCACAATTTTTTGCTGGAAAAGGTTTAAGTAACGAAAATCAACAGGCTGCCATCAAAGGCGGTGTTGCAGGAGCAAAGCACGTTCATGAACTTGCTGAGGCATATGGGGCAACTGTTATTCTTCATACCGACCATGCTGCTAAAAAATTATTGCCATGGATTGATGGCTTACTCGATGCTAGTGAGAAACATTTTGCAGAAACAGGAAAGCCACTTTATAGTTCTCACATGATTGATTTGTCAGAAGAGTCGATTGAAGAGAACATTGAAATTTGCAAAACTTATCTTGAGCGTATGAGCAAGATGGGAATGACTTTAGAAATTGAATTAGGAATTACAGGTGGTGAGGAAGATGGTGTAGATAATACAGACGTTGATAGTAGTAAATTGTACACTCAACCAAGCGAGGTAGCATTTGCATACGAAGAGTTAATGAAAGTAAGTCCAAGATTTACAATTGCAGCTGCTTTTGGTAATGTTCATGGAGTTTACAAGCCTGGTAATGTGAAACTAACTCCAATCATTCTTAAAAATTCTCAGGACTTTGTACAAGAAAATTATAATACTGGACATAACCCAATTGATTTTGTATTTCATGGAGGATCAGGTTCCACCCTTGAAGAAATTCGTGAGGGAATTTCTTACGGTGTAATTAAAATGAACATTGATACTGATTTGCAGTATGCCTTTACAGAAGGTGTAAGGGATTATGTTCTTGCCAAAAAAGATTATTTGGCAGCTCAAATTGGAAACCCTGATGGAGCAGATCAACCCAACAAAAAGTATTACGATCCGCGTAAGTGGGTGAGAGAAGGTGAGCTGACTTTCATCAGTAGACTTGAAAAAGCCTTTGCAGATTTGAACAATGTTAATTCATTGTAATAACTAGGATAAAATTCAATAAATCCTCTGCATTTTGTAGGGGATTTTTTTTGTTTATTTAGCTAGATAATGCACCAATAAGATCGTATTTGGTTAGGATATGAATAGTCCCACTTAACTCACGAACAAGCACTGCTGGGTTTTCTTTATTAATGAGTTTAGATACCATTTCTATATTCTCAGATGCTTCGATTACTGGAAATGCTTTTTGCATGATATTAGTAATTTTACTCGAGGATAGTTCTGGGTTTTTGAGTAATTGAGAAAGCAAGTGATTATCATTGACAGATCCAACAAATTTACCTTGATTGTTCTTTACGGGAAGTTGCGATATTCCGTGTTTTTCCATGAGTTGAAATGCTACATACACATCGTCTGTGTCCAAAACGGTCAACATAGGAAGGTGCTTATGAGTGGATATCATGTCCTCGGCTGTTTTTGGTTTAGCATCCAAGAATCCACGTTCTTTCATCCATTCATCATTGAATGCTTTGCCCATATATCGGGTAGCATGATCGTGAAAGAGTACAACAACTACATCAGAAGGTTTGAGCATATGAGCACATTGTAAGATGCCTTTAACAGCACTTCCCGCACTATTTCCAGCAAGTATTCCTTCTTCTCTAGCTATTTTTCTTTGCCAAAGTAGTCCGTCCTTATCGGTGACTTTTTCAAAGTGATCAATCGTATCAAAATTGACACATTTGGGGAGAATATCTTCACCAATACCTTCTGTTATGTAGGGATAAATTTCTTTCTCATCAAATTCACCTGTTTCATGATACTTTTTAAAAACAGAACCATAGGTGTCAATACCCCAACATTGGATGTCGGGATTTTTTTCTTTTAAATATTTTCCTACTCCACTGATAGTACCACCTGTACCTACACCAACTACAAAGTGGGTGATTTTGCCTTCAGTTTGTTCCCAAATTTCAGGTCCTGTAGTCTCATAATGAGCCTGAATATTACTTGGGTTATCGTACTGGTTTACATACCATGCATTTGGAATTTCACTGCCCAACCTTTTGGATACGGAGTAATAGGATCTTGAGTCATCAGGATCAACATCAGTAGGACACACAATTACCTCAGCACCTACGGATTTGAGAGCATCCACTTTTTCTTTACTCTGTTTGTCAGTGGTAACAAATATGCATTTGTACCCTTTGACCACAGCTGCAATGGCTAGCCCCATTCCAGTATTTCCACTGGTGCCTTCAACGATTGTTCCGCCTGGTTTTAGTCTGCCATCTGCTTCAGCATCTTCAATCATTTTTAAAGCCATTCGGTCCTTTACAGAGTTCCCAGGGTTGGTAGATTCAACCTTGGCTAAAACAGTACATGGAATATCCGCTACAATTTTATTCAACCTGACCAATGGCGTATTACCAATGGTTTCTAAAATATCCTTGTGATACATTACTTCAAATGTACGCAAGTGTGGGATTATATTCTTTAAGGTACTACAGAATGTGGAGATAATTACTTAACTGTAGTAAACATGATTTTAAGTGTTCCATTTTTAGTTCAAATATTTATTATCGAAATTTATTGTGGATTTATCTATTAACCCTAGGATTTTATGTTAAAAATGTGAGATTTGCTTCACTATTTTAAATTATGAAAAAATTATATACACTTATTGTAGTTTTATTTACGCTCACAAGTAGTCAATCTACTCGAGCTGACGAGGGCATGTGGATTCCTGCTCTTCTTACAGATAACTATTCAGAAATGCAACGATTAGGTCTTGTTTTAACTCCTGATCAAATCTATGACATCAACAAAAGCAGCATGAAAGATGCAATAGTCCGTTTAGGATCAGGTTTTTGTACAGGAGAAGTAATTAGTAGCCAAGGATTAATATTGACGAACCACCACTGTGGTTACAGTGCTATCCAAAAATTGAGTACCACTACTGCTAATCATTTGAAGAATGGCTTTTGGGCGAAAACAAAAAAGGATGAATTGCCTGCAGGTTTTAGTGTTTCTTTTTTAGTAAAAATCGTAGATATTACAGAAGATATACTGGCAGATGTGACCGATGAAAATCGAGGTAAACTTATTGCAGAGCACTCATCAGCTGTTCGAAAAGAGTTGTCAGATTCTGGTGCTTATGCAGTTGATATTAAAGAGATGTTTAGCGGAAACAAATACTTCGCATACGTCTATGAGACTTTTGGTGATGTTCGATTGGTAGGTACACCTCCAGAGTCGGTAGGTAAGTATGGTGGAGATACCGATAACTGGATGTGGCCAAGACATACAGGCGATTTTTCTATGTTTAGAGTTTATGCGTCTAAGGATAATAAAGCCACTAAAGATTATGCAGAGGATAATATTCCTTACACTCCAAAGCATCACTTACCTGTGAGCATGAAGGGTGTTGACAAAGGTGATTTTGCTATGATTTGGGGTTTTCCAGGCAGTACAGATCGTTACTTATCTTCTTTTGGGGTGAGAAATGCTACTGAAATTGATCAACCAGCTCGTGTTAAGATTAGAAGAGCTAAGCTTGATGTGTATGAAAAATACCAAAAAAGAGACGAGGCGGTTGATTTGATGTATGCTGCTAAACATGCACAAGTTGCCAATTACTGGAAATATTTTATGGGACAGACTCGTGGTCTTAAGCGTTTGGACATTGAAGGTAAGAAAAGAGGAGAGGAAGCTGCATTTGATAAATGGGTAAATAGTGGAGACCAAGCTCGTAAAGACAAATACGGAAATGTTCTTTCTATGTACAAAGATGCGTATGCCGTATATGATGCAAAGAAACTAGCAGAGACTTACTGGATGGAGGCAATCTATGGAATTGAATTTACCAAGTATGGTTTTGGGTTTGGCAGATTATCATCCATGTATGCTATGCTTGCTGCTGAGAAGGATAAAGACAAAGAAGTTCAAATTCAGTCTCAAATCGATGGTATGCTTCAACGAATCAAAGCATCAACTGAAGGAAACTTTAAAGATTATTATGCACCCATTGATCAGGAGGTTATGGTGGCTATGTTAGATTATTACATGAATGATCTTTCTGCCGATATGAGACCTGCTGCATTCAATGATATGATTTCTAAATACAAAGGCAACACCAAAGCAATGGCCGAAAAGCTTTTTGAAAGTTCAATCTTGGTTGATCAAGATCGAGCTATGAAGTTTTTAGAAAATCCAAGTGCTAAGAAATTGAAGAAAGATATAGGTGTTAAGTTCTCAGGAATCATGCTTGATTTTTACTTGAATGGCATAAGAGCCATGTTTGCAGAAGCAGATCAGAAAAGAGCAACTGCAGATCGTTTGTACAAGGCTGCATTATTCCAAATGCATCCAGACAAAGCATTTGCACCCGATGCAAACAGCTCGATGCGTTTTACTTACGGTCAAGTATTAGACTACTCACCAGGTGATGCGATGCAATACAAGCACTTTACCACCATGAAAGGGGTAATCGAAAAATATCAACCAGGTGATGATGAGTTCGATTTGCCTACGGGATATCTCGATGTGGCTAAATCAAAAAATTATGGTGATTATGCAAAAGATGGAGAAGACCTACACATTTGTTTCTTAACCAATAATGATATTACTGGGGGTAATTCTGGAAGTCCTGTTATTAATGGGAATGGAGAGTTAATCGGATTGGCCTTTGATGGAAACTGGGAGGCTATGAGTGGTGATATCGCTTTCGAACCAGAATTGCAACGTACCATTTCTGTGGATATTCGATATGTACTTTGGTGCATTGACAAACTAGCAGGGGCAAAGCACATTGTGGATGAAATGACGTTGGCGAGATAAGATCTTCTAACTAAAAATACAAAGACCCAGTAACTGATGTTGCTGGGTCTTTTTTGTGGTAAAAAATTATTTAATGAATTTTTTAATTCGCTCTTTTTTTCTGAGGGAACCATTAATATATCATAATAATTTTCAGGTGTGGCTGGAATGAGAATTCCATTATCCAACATGAAATTACAATAGCCTTTTTTCTCAAAGAGTTTCAATAGAAATTTTCGTTCTTTTCCTATTACTTCAACAAGCAAAATGGGTCTATGTTTTGTAATTATAGGATCGAGGTCTTGTAATACAATAACTTCGTGGCCCTCAATATCGCATTTAATGAAGTCTAATTTTTCTAATGTACTAAAGATTTCACTTCCCTTTTTCATTTCGGCATTAAATTCAATGTCAGCTTTTGTTTCATTATTTACGATGGCATTACTACCAGAAGCCATAAATCCTTTTTTATGAATTGAATTATTCCCTAGTTTGACCGTTTTATTTTCATCTCCTAATGCATAGGGTAGGATTTTAACATTACTTAACCCTCTAGAATTTTTTGCTAATACTTTTACTATGAGTTTAACTGGCTCAATTGCATAAATTTTGCCTGTATTTTTTACTAGTTTCGAAAGCAACTTCGTGAAATATCCCAAATTTGCACCAATATCAATACACACATCTCCTTTTTTAATTACATTGTGAAGAAAATATGGATACCTGTATAACCTATTATTTTTTAACAGACCTAATCTGAAAGAAAGGAAATAAAATTTACTTAACAATACAAGATAGGTGTTTAGAGATAGATTAGAGTATAGAGCATGTCTAATCTTGTCTTGTCTTGTCTTGTCTTGTTCATAAGTCAATAAATAAATTTAGGTGTCAAAGCTAGCAAAATATCTGCAACGAGTTTTGTGAAATGGATGGGATTATTTTTTTACTCAATTCTGACTTTTATCAGAACAAGCAAAGATTCACCATCAAATAAGCTCCAACGTCTCTTCAATCGTCTTAACAGGCAATTTACATACACCTTTTTCACATACATAAATTAAAGTCTCGTTGGCTTTGAAACGATTTTTAAAAATAGGTAAATCTGAATCGGATGTGCTATATAAAACAAGCGTATTAGGATGAAATGTTTGGCTGAATTTTGATGCTACTTCTTCTGCATTTTTTCCTACTATTACCACCTCATAATACGGTTTTGAAATGGCCAAGTGTGTTTTTGCCCAATTGCTATGCCCACTTGGATATGATGCCATATTGGACTGAACCTTACCTACTAAAGTTTCAGCAATTTCAAGATATCGACTATTACCATAGATCAGTCCTAGTTGCCACAAATTTTGAGCCATTACAGAATTAGTAGCTGGGATTACATTGTCATGAACTTCAGTGGTTCTGACAATGAGTTCATTGGTTTCGTTGAAGTAGAAAAGCTCTTTTTCAGAATCATAGAATTTTTCCATTACTACTTCTGTTAATTGTTGTGCGGTTCGTATATAAGTTTCATTGCCTGTAATAGTAAATACATCGGTGCATGCTTTGATCAAAAAGGCATAATCTTCCAACATACCCGGTATGGTTGATTGATTGTTTTTGAAGCTATGCCAGAGTTCTTCTCCATGTAACTGAGTAGTTAATATTTTGTCTAATGTATTGATTGATAGATTTTTATAACGATTATTTTTAGTAGCCATATAGGAGTCAATAAGGCCAGAAATCATAAGACTGTTCCATGATGTAAGGCACTTGTCGTCCAAACCTGGAGGAATGCGTTGACTTCTTTGGTCGAGTAATTTTTGATTGATTCTCTGAATTTTATCAGCTAATTTTTGTGGTGTAAGTTGAAACTCACGTTGAATATGAGTTTCATCTTTGTCTCTTAGGAGTATATTGTTCTGATGTTCCCAAAGGGCTTTTTTATTCACTTCATAATACGATGCAGCCAAATCAAAATCTTCTTTTAGGATATCTTTTAATTCTTCGGATTTCCATACATAATATTTGCCTTCTTCTCCTTCACTGTCTGCATCTAAAGCAGCATAGAATAGCCCACTTTTATCCAGCATTTCTCGTTCTAACCAGTTTATGGTTTTATCGATTACCTGTTTGAATAATGGTTTTTTTGTTTTTTGATATGCCTTGGCATAAATGGAGAGAAGTTGTGCGTTGTCATAGAGCATTTTTTCAAAGTGGGGTACTTTCCAAATTCCATCCACACTGTATCTAGAAAAACCTCCACCAATTTGGTCAAATATCCCACCGTATGCCATTTTAGTAAGCGTTATATCGATAAATTCGTCAATCGACTTATCTTCTGACCAGTGGGTGTATGAAATTAAAAAATCATAATTGCTAGGCATTGGAAATTTGGGTGCTTTTTTCACGCCACCGTTTTCATAATCCCAGTTGTTTTTCCATTCTTTTACCAGATTGTTTAATACTGCATCGTCTAGTCTTTGAGTAGTTTGATCACTAATTGCAGTTTCTTGCAGTTGAATACCACGGGTCAGTTTTTGAGCATATTCTTCGATTTTATCGAAATTGGATTGGTATTGATCTGAAATATTTTGAAGGAGTCTCAACCAATCTTTGGTGGGGTAGTAGGTGCCTGCATGAAAAGGCTCCCCTGTGGGTAATGAAAAACAGTTGAGAGGCCAACCACCTCTACCAGTAATGATGTTGGCTGCAGTCATATATATTTGGTCCACATCAGGACGTTCTTCTCGATCTACCTTGATGCAGTAAAAATGCTCATTCATGTATTGAGCCACTTCCTCGTTTTCAAAACTTTCATGTTCCATTACATGACACCAATGGCAACTGCTATATCCGATGCTTATTAGCAAGGGTTTATTTAATTTCTTGGCTTCAACTAGGTTTTCTGCATTCCATGCGTGCCAATCAACTGGGTTGTGTGCATGCTGAAGTAGATAAGGGCTTGTTTCTTTGATTAGTTGATTGGTATTTAAAGACATGAATTTATTCTGATTTTTTTGACCACAGGAGGAAAGTACGGAGACAATACTCAATAAAGATAAAACATAGTTTTTCATCATTTGTAAAGACAAAGTTGCACATAAAATTTAATCAGTAAACATAACAATGGTTTTTGTTATCTTTGAAACTCTATGATTAGACGATACTTGAACTTGTTTTTATTAGTTTTTTCAACTGTTCTTGCCTTTGGTCAATATACTAAGATAGGAAACGGTGGATTTTCGAGTGGCAACTTTGGCCCTCTGAGAACGGATACCTCTGCAGCTTATTTCAGTCGATTTGCTTTTATTTATCCTAGTTCAACACTTACCAATTTAAATCATGGAGACAGCATCTCTGCACTATCTTTCTTTTATGAGTCTTTCGACTCAATGCGAGGTAATTGCAACATGAAGGTTTATTTAAAGTCCACCAATCAGTCTGATTTTGGAGCAAATTCTTTGAACTGGTCTTCAGAGTCTAGAACAATGACTTCAATTTATGAAGGAAATCCTAAAAATATGATTGGCAGCACTCCCGATGAAGTAATGCTAAAACTCGCTCAGCCATATGTTTGGGACACTACTGGTGGAAAAATACATTTAGAAATTTTGGTTGAGTACACTCAGACGACAAATCAAGTTGCAACGATGAATTGGTCTGTTGAAAGTAGTTTTTATGTTTCTGGTTTTGTGTCTCCAAATGAAAGTAAGTATCTGTACGGAACTAGTACAAGCGGTATGGATAGTATGACATCATTTTCGAGTTCTACTCATCCAACGCTTAAAATTTATCATCCTTCCAAATCGATTGATTTGGAAGTGTCTAAACTATATAGTCTTGGCACAGTTCCACTATTGATGAATCAATCGGATAGTATTAAAGTATTGGTAAATAACGTAGGAAAGGATACAGTTGTTAATCATAAGGTATATCTGGAAGTAAGTGGAGCAAATTCATATTCGGATAGTATAGTAATTTCAAAGTTAGCTCCCTATGAAGGTCAAATGGTTTATTTTGATAGCTATGTACCTAAATTTCAAGGAACAGAAACCCTTCAAATAATAATAGATCAGGATAGTAATTCTCTGAATAATACGATATCTAAAAATCGTGTGGTTAATTACAATGTCTATTCTCATTCAGATCCATTTACAGGAAATACAGGAGGTATTGGGTTCAATGGTAGTACTGGAGATTTTGTTGCAATATTTTATGTGGATGGTACATCATACATCAATCAGATCAAGGTAGATTTTAACTCTGTTGGTAGACTATTTCAATTGGGTGTGTGGGATGTGAATGCAGATGGTTTACCTGGTAAAGAATTGTTTATGTCGGATACTTCATTTTCTATATCTGGAACATTTATTATGAATGTATTGCCAAGAATTTTGGTGACTAATAGCTTTTATGTAGGAATTCGTCAGACTTCTAATACTAATGTAGGCTTTAGTTATCAGAGTGAGTTGCCTGTAAGGCCTCATACGTTTTATTTTACTGCACCTGCAGGAGATACTTCATGGGTGCCTTTTTCACCAGGGTTTGATTTTAATTTTAACATTCAACCTCGACTGCAAGTAGCTAATGATGTGGCTACTTTAGATTTTATAAGCCCCAAATCTGATTCGTCTTATCAATATGACGAAAATGATTCATTAGAAATCATAGGACGATTTATCAATTATGGTTATCAAAATCAATCTAATTTTCCCGTAGAAATAAAGTTACTTAATGGCTTTGGTCAACTAGAGTTTTCAAAGCAAAAAATTACTAGTATTCCGGCTGGAGATACCTCTAAGGTAGTTTTTGGAAAAATTAGTAAGTATAGAATAGGTGATTACACTCTTACTGCTAGGACTAAACTTTCCAAGGATAGTGTTGTTGATAACGATTCTAAGACAATAAATTTTTCATTTATAAAAGATCATGATGTTGCAGTAGATCAGATTTTTTCTCCAAATAATGGTACTCAATTTGATTTACAAAGAGACCCTGTGCAAATGGTTGTCAGAACAATAAACTATGGCATTAGGACTCAAAATAACTTAACAGTCAGAATGGAATTAGTTAACTCTCTGAATGAGGTGTTAATTACTCAAGATAAGGTTATTAATCTTATTGGTGGAGCAACTACCATTTTACCATTTGATACCATTTACTTGCCAGAGGATGGTAATTTAACACTCCGTGCTTTTACAATGCTGGATATTGATAGTTTTCCAGAGAATGATACATTAAAAATCTCGTTATTTTCTAGAAAGGTAGATGATGTCATGGTTGTTAACATTGAGACACCTCATATAAATTCTTATTTCTCAAAAGATACAACCATTGTACCTTATGTCAAGTATCGAAATGATGGCATTACAAATCAGGATTCCACATTAATCCAATATAGAATTTTAGATCAAGATGGTCTGACTTTGTTTTATGACAGTGTATTCCAAGATGCACCTTTCTTGACTGAAAAGCAAGTGTTTTTTAATCCTATAAAACTGGATTCAGCGGGTACATTTACTATGCAGACTTGGGTTTTTATTGAGGATGATCAAGTAAAATCTAATGACACACTTAATTCTATATTTTATGTAATTAATGGCAATGATATTCAACTATTAAGTGTCGTCAAACCCAAACTAATAGTGGCTCATGGAAGTTTATCAAGCCCATTGAGTGTTATTGTTAGAAATCATGGAAACGTAAATGCTAATGCTGTAAAAATTGGTGCTCGTGTAGAAAATAACAGGGCAGAGGTTGTATTAGAAGATTCTTTATCTGTTAATTTAAGTAGGCTGACTTCGGATACATTCTATTTTGCTGATTTATACTTTGATGAAGTAGGTGATTATTATGTGCAAATTGTTAATCACTCAAATCTAGAGGATGAACCTAATTATTTGGATACATTAAACTATAATTATGTGGTTCGATATCGAAGCGATATTAGCATCTCTCAACATTTGAACCCTAAAGTTCATGATACTTTAGAATTAGATGAAGTTATTTTACCATCTATTCAAGTCATGAATAATGGTATCGATACATTCAAGAATTTGGATGCTTATGTTGTTTTTAAAAACACATCGGATAGCGTTGTTTTTCGTGATAGTTTTGATTTGATCCAGTTGCCGCCCAATAGAGCACATAATTTTGTTTCTAAAAAACTGTGGTCTTCAAATTTATCAGGAAACTTTACGATGCATTCTTGGATTAAAATTCCCGATAATGAGCCTATGAATGATACACTTAGGACACCATTTGTAGTAGTGAAAAGGAGGGATGTTCGTATCGAAACTATTGTTTTCCCTGATAAAGATTTATACAAAGAACATTTGTATAAGCCAGTCGTTGAGATTAAAAATGATGGTTTAGATGATCTTTCGGGAGTTAACTTATCGAGTGAAATATTTGTTAATGGGATGGCTATTTATAGCAAAAATCAAGTTTTAGATTTAGCATCTGGTCAGTCCTTAATAGTAGATTTTGATAGCTCTTTGACTTATAATCAACTGGCTGAAGCACAAGCTGTTTTCATTGTAGAAGCAATTGATGATCAAGTAAGATCTAATGATACAATGACAACATCGTTCAATTTTATTCGTGGACTTAGGGTCACAGATTATGCTTATCCAGAAGTCATTGTATATCCTAATCCTTTTGAAAATTATATTACAATCACAGCAGATAATCCTGTTTCCAATATTAGGCTGATTGATATGTTTGGTAGAGTTATTTTTGAGAAAAATAATCTTAACTTATTAAACTCTAAATTTGATATTGATGTTCAAAAAGGACTGTATATTTTAGAGTTATATTCCGGAGACCAATGGTATAAGGTCCCGATTACAAGAGATTAACGAAATTGATTATTAGGTAGTGTTTTATTTCATCTTAAGAGAACGACCTTCTTTGTCATAAAATTTAACCCTAATAGTATCAATATTATCATTAAATGAAGTTTTAACATAGTGAACGGTAGAAGGGGTTATTCCTTTTTTTGAACTTACTTTTTTACGATACTTCCAAAATCTTAAGAATTTTCGATTTACATAATACGACAAATCCATAGACTCAGCTGCTCCTGAAAAAATAACAACTTCTTTTGGATTTGAGTAGAAGACATGTGGCCTAACTGTTTTTTTATCTAAATAATTTTGATACTCAAATGCGATATCAAATCGTGCGACACCATAACCAATGATTGAATCTGGTGTGGTATTGTGATCTGCTGTTTGTCTGATGAGGTCATTTATTTCTTTTGGTGAAAGTTGAGGAAAGGCTTGTAGAAGGCATGCAACACCACCTGCAACAATAGGAGTTGAGAAACTTGTACCGTTTCCTTGATAATAAAACCCGCTTGGGCTAGCTACAGTAGCTCTAACACCAAGAGCTACTACATCAGGTTTTATGGATTGATTCGCATTGTAACCTTTACTGCTAAAACGAGCTGGATAACCATTTTTGTTGATTGCACCAACCGTTAAAACTTCCTCAACATCAGCGGGAAAGCCAACTTTCTGCCATTTGCTGTTTCCTTGGTTTCCTGCACTATTAAGCACTATAATCCCTTTTGAAACCGCTGTTTTTGCACCGATGCTGATGTAGGATGTATTGCCATCTAATTGACGGTGAGTGTAGTTTAGATTTTGGTCGTCAAATTGGTTATATCCTAGTGAGGATGTAATAATATCAACCCCGAGGCTATCAGCAATTTCAGCAGCTTTACACCAGTTTAATTCTTCAATGGGATACTCACTCTTTCCATTTTCTGTTTTAAATAGAGTTAACCTAGCTAATGGTCCACTTCCGATAAATTTTCCCCTATCATAGGCACCTAGAGCAGATGCACATGCAGTACCATGGGTATCAAAGTCACTTAGTGAGTTATCTAAGTTAACTAAATCATAGCCATACCTTAATTTATTATTAGCTTGATGTCTTAAAAATCCAGAAATTTTAGTGATGTTTTTAAAGCCTGCGTCAAAGACAGCAACACTTATATTATTTCCATTAAAGCCTTTGTTGTGTAGGTGCAAAACTCCAATCTGATGATTTTGTTGATATGACTTTCCATAGTCCTCTTCATTCAATCCGACTGTCTCCATTGAACTTACCTTTAATTTTAAGATGGGTTGATGAAACTCAATCGACTCTCTTTTATTATTGGGATTGTGTGTACCAACGTATTTTATTCTTGTTATGAATGGAAGGCTATCCAATGACTTAATAAAAGTTTTAGAAGACTCAATAACAGCCCCATTTGACCATTTTAGGGAGTATCTTACCTTAACACTATCCAATCGGTTAAGAATTGACAGGTATTTTTTTTTAACAGGATAGTCAGTTGAATTTAATGGAATTTGATATTTGTTCCTCCTTTCTATCGCTTTTTTACTCAGTATTTGTTCAGGAATGAATGACGTGTCTTTATCGATGAATTGAACATAAAATGCTTGATTTATGTTCTGAGAAATACCAAGATGAGAGCTAAAAATCAATAAAACAAAAAGGATACTACCAATTGGTTTGTAATAGGGTTTCTGTGTACTCGATTCCATCTTTATATTTTCCAGGTTGCGTTTCAATATCTTTAAATTGTCGTTGAATGAGCCCAATACCTCGTGCGTATATTTCCTCTTCAAATTTAGTAAATATGATATCTTGTCTATCCGCAATTTTAATTGTCACTGTTTCATCAAATGTTGAATCATCGATATAAAAGGATTCATCTACCTGATTATAGTATCCATATTGGATATCTTGGTTGTTGAACATATTGATATCCCACCTTTTATTATTTTGGACAGGGAAACTTAATTTTACTTTTTTTACATCAAAATCTGTTCTTTCAATACCAAAATCATCCTCTTTCAGAACAGCATAATGGTGAAATTCCCAACTTTTCCCCTCATCATTACTGTGATCAATTAGTAAACGGTATGTAGTATCATTCTCTTGATCTAAAAATGAACTTTCAATGGTTTCTTTTATCCAGTATTTTATTGTGTCTGTTTGACTATTGAATGCATCATGGTTAAGCTCTTCACGGTTATATATAATGTACTTACCAATTTTTATCGGTGAGAGACTAATTTTATTTGGAACTATTAACTCATCAGGCTTACACCCCCAATAGGAAAGGGTTATTATTGAAATGGAAATTATTAATTGGCGATTCAAATTATTTACTTTAAAGCTCTTGCTATTACGAAGATATTATCAAAAATAAATTCCTAATCATAAGTATTTTACGAAAATAACAGATCCTATTGAGTAGAAGCTTTATTATGGTGATATTATTATATATTTTTGACCCACAAATGGCAACAATCATCGATGGCAAGGGTCTTGCTTTAACGCTTAGAGGTAAAATCAAGGAAGAGGTGTCTCAATATAAAAATTCAGGGAATAGATCGCCACATCTTGCTGCCATATTAGTTGGAGATGATGGAGCAAGTAAGACTTATGTGAATAGTAAAGAAAGGGATTGCGACTTTGTTGGCTTTGATTCAACGGTTCATAGATTACCTTCAGAAACTAGTGAAAATGATTTGTTGGCTTTGATTGAAAGTATTAATCTAAATGACCAAATCGATGGTTTGATTGTACAACTGCCGCTTCCCAAGCATATAGATTCTGCAAAAGTGACGGATTCTATTGACCCTAAGATTGATGTTGATGGTTTTCACACAATCAATGTAGGTCGATTGACTAAAAATGAAGATACCTATATCAGTGCTACACCCTTTGGTATTATGATGATGTTAGAAGAATATGGCATTGAAACCAAAGGTAAGCATTGTGTTGTTATTGGTAGGAGTAATATTGTGGGAAGGCCCATGAGTATATTGATGAGTAGAGGTGGTTATCCAGGGGAATCAACCGTCACCATTTGCCACCGACATACGCAAGATCTTAAATCTCACACATTAATGGCTGATATTGTCATTGTAGCTGTTGGTAAACCTCATTTTCTGAAGGGTGATATGATCAAGGACGGTGCTGCTGTTGTTGATGTTGGAATTACTAGAGTTGATGCAGACAATGCTAAAGGATATGAGTTAAGAGGAGATGCACATTATGATGAGCTGGTAGATAAATGTTCTGCAATTACGCCCGTACCTGGTGGTGTAGGACCAATGACCAGATATGGTCTACTTTACAATACGCTCAAGAGTTATAAAAGGAAATTAAATCTATGAGGAGCTTTCCAATTATGGAATATTTCTACTCCGTCCAGGGTGAAGGAGTTTTTGTGGGACAACCCTCTTTTTTTATTCGTATGGGTGGTTGTGATGTAGGATGTGTATGGTGTGATGTTAAAGATAGTTGGGATGCAGAAAAACATCCAAAATTATCGATAGATTTTATACTTGAAGAAGCTGAAAAATATCCAAGTAGACTATTGATTATAACAGGAGGAGAGCCAGCAATGTACGATTTAACAGAACTGACCAAAAGGTTTAAAGAAGCTGGTTTCCAAGTTCATATAGAAACGAGTGGTGCCTACCCATTAATTGGTAATTTTGATTGGATTACATTTTCACCCAAAAAATTTAAACAGCCTTTGGAGGGTGTTGCAAAGATGGCCAATGAGTTAAAGATTGTGGTATTTAATAAGAGCGATATTCAGTGGGCAGAAGAACACCAAAAATTGGTTTCCTCAAATTGCAAATTATTTCTACAACCCGAGTGGGATAAGCGAAAAATTACTGAAAAAATAGTCTTTGATTATGTTTTAACAAACCCCAATTGGTTTGTGAGTCTGCAAACTCATAAATATTTGGGTGTGGACTAGTTTGGATTTTAATCCTGTTATCGCTGAATGCTTATCTTACGAGTCAATTGGGTAATGCCATCGTCAAAGTGAAGTAGATAGCTACCTTCATACACTGTTTGAACATCGTAATATGCTATGGTGCTTCCTGATGGAATTGATGTTGAACTGATTTTCTTACCATTTATATCTGATAGTGTGATCTGAACATTATTTCTATTTAGTCCACCAAGTTGTATTGCTATCAAGTCTGATGCTGGATTAGGGAATACCGTGATTTTAGCATTATTAAGAACACTAACATTGATAGTTGTAGGTGTATAAACAGTCGTGCCAGCATCTACTGAAGAAACATTTCTTCGTTCAAAATTTCCATAGAAATAGGGGCCTACTGCGTATGGGTAAGCAGAATTCCAATCTTCATCAACTGTACAGAAATAAGCATAGGTTCCTTCTGGGTATTCTGGAGTTATGCAAAATCGACCATTGTGTTCATCGAGGATATCTTCTTGTGCACTTGCATTAAATCCGTAGTCCTCTCTAAAGTAACCAAGAAAGTAAGTTGCATCAATTGGTGGACCGTCATCTACGTCTGTTCCATCGTGATGGTGTGTCCTCTCTGTTATATTTCTAAGTTGATACCCTGACTTTATTCTAGTAATTCCTCCAGTTCCATCATTGTTTGCATACCCATAAGCTCCATAAATAGGATATCCATCATATGAAAATCCAATAAGCGGAGAATGTTTAGTGCTATCAATGGCATATAAACCTTCAGCATCATAGATATTACAAATATCGGAGATAACCTCTAAGTCAAGCTTGAAGGCTGACGGGTTTTGATGATGATGATAATTTCCCATTGCGGGATGTCCTTTAGCACAGTCAAATCCTTCTTTTTCTGCAGGTATAGCATCACGATTCCAAGCCATACTTGCGTTTGGTCCTCCCGGACATCTCGGGTTACCTGGACCGCCACATAGTGCGTTCGTTTGAGGATTCCATGCTACCCCATCTCGGTAATCAAATAGGGCTACACCATTTATGAATAAACCAATATTGCCACCTACAGTAGCATCAAGTTCGCCTGTGTTTTGAGATGGATTCAAAGGTATTTTATAAATACCATTTTGGTTTTCAGCATTGCTTGGATTTCCATCATTAAAAGGACCCGTAGGATAGGAGGGTATTCCAGTAGCTGTGACGAACACAAAATCATTGGAGTATTCTACCTTTTGACAATTAACTAGAATGTTATTTTCGGTGAGTGTAGGATTACCTTTTGGGTAATATGTGCCAGTTTTGGTTGTATTCTGAAGCCAAGATGTGATTGCTGGATTAAGTTGAGCTCTTACGATGGTGCTTACTAGAATACTTAAAATGATGATTGTATTTCTCATGGTTTTTAGTTTTAGACGTTATTAGTTATTAATATCCTTTGGTTGAAGTAATATTTTTCTAGGAAACTTATTTTCAGGATTAAAGATGAAATCTCTGTCATTCAATGTTAGTAAAAAAGATATTAAATCTGATTTATCATTTGAAGAAAGGGAAATTTTATGTTCAAGTTCTTTCGAAATGTATTTATACTCTTTGTTGTCGTTGATATAATGATTGATTACGGAACTTAATTTTTTAAATCGACCATCATGCATATAGGGATAGGTATATCCAATATTTCGTAATGTTGGCACTTTAAATTTCATGCTGTCATTAGGAATTTTAGTGATGTTGAATCTTCCTAAATCCAATGCTTGACGGTCTATACTAAGACCATTATTCTCGAACTTATGATTTGTAAATAGGGGTTCAGTATGGCATGAATTGCAATGTGTTAAAAATAATTTATAGCCCTTATTTTCTTGGATAGAAAATGTGTCTTCACTTCGCCGTACTTTATCATATTTACTATTATCTGAAATCAATGTAAGTTGAAACTGAGTTAATGCTTTAAGCATTCTTTGGCTATTAATTAGCATATCGCCGTATGCTTTTTTAAATAATGGTGGATATAATTTATTGTTTTCAAGCTTATTAATTACATGTTCTATTGATTCAGCCATTTCTCCAGGGTGCGTTATTGGTGCAAGTGCTTGCACGTCTAGGTGATTACTGGCACCATCCCACATGAGTTCTTTTTGCCAAGCAAGATTAATAAGAGCAGGAGCATTTCGTTTTCCGATACTATCATGAATTCCGTGACTTACAGCATGATCAGTATGAGCAAAACTATTATAAGGTGAATGACAGCTAGCACATGAAATGGTATTATCCGCTGATAAAATTGGGTCATAAAATAGTACTCTTCCTAATTGTGTTAAATCATAATTTTTGCCTGAAAAGTCAAGTTCGTAGTTAGGCTTTGGAAAATAGTTTGGATAGGGGTTTGTGATATTTGACGCAGCTAGACATAAAATGACCAGAGATATAATTACCCCATTTTTCATAAATCAGTAAAAAAGGACTCGAATAATAGATCAGCAAATTTCACAGCAACCTTACTAGGACTCATGATTTTACTTTTTACAGCCAGTATTTCTTGCAAGATAGCATCGATAGGTAGATATATTTTATCACTTGATAAAGACAAAGTTACTTTTCTGTATGTATTGAATGGCTTAAGGTGCCCGCCAATATGATAGGTGAAAGGTTGATTACTCTCACCTTCAATTTTAAAGTTAATATAACCACTTTGCCAAGTCCAATACATTCCATTTTGAGGATCTAAATCACCAGTTAAAGCACCTTGATAATTTGTAACACTATCAATGCCTAATGAAAAAGATATTTTATTATATGATATGTTCAGAGGTGTTTGAATCTCGAGGGTTTCTGGAAATTCAGCATTCATTAGTTGATAGGATGGTTGCTCAAACATAATTTGAGAATCTTTTAGTAATTTGACATGCCCAATGTAAAATCGAATAGAGGTGATTTTTGTTTGATCGGAGTATGTCGAATCTATAACCAATGGATTTGATTCATATGTGGGCTCAAATTTGATATGAGATTGTCCAAAGATAGAGCTGTAAAAGAAGCTAATCCATAAAATGAATATAAAACATCGTTTCATAATTTCTTATTTTTTTGGATGTTTTGGTCTTCTTTTTCTTTTAAAAAATATCTTATTTAAGTCTATGCTGTCAAGTTTTAGTGCTTGGTTGGGATTACATATTTTTTTGATTTCTCTAAAATGATTCATGTGAGTTTTTTCAATTTTTTTATGCAATGAAGCAATTTCAGAAATAATCAAACCTTCATTACTTAATAAGCTATCAACCTTTAATTGTGAAATTAATTTACCCTTAGTCTTGTGTATTTTCTTATCTAATGCTTGGATGGATTTTTGGTGGTCTTTGATTAGCTCATCATACTGTTCAATTTGAGTTTCATCAAATTGTAGTTTTTCAATAATAAGTTGTCTGGGTTGGATTTTTCGGTGTTTTGAATTTGAGAAAAATTCGCCGAAAATTAATAGCAGATTAGAGAACATCAAACCTGCAATAATCCATTTTAATATCGTTGTTTTACTCATTATAAATCTGATTTTTGGCAATTTCTATATAGTTATTAGATTCATTCTCAATTTCTTTATGGTTTTGATGGTAATAAACAATTGTACTAATATCAACTATTAAAAATAGAATAAAAATTGCAGCCACTCTTCGAATATAAATTGCAGATATTTTTTCGTGCTTAGTTGATTGAATATTCAATAATATTCTTGAAGAAACATGCTTGGGTATTTCGACATTTTTAATTTTTTGAAGCAGATCGATATTCATATTTACTTTGTTAGACGTATTTTTTTTCATTTTCCTTCATTCTTTATGTGCTTTGATAACTTATCCTTTGCTCGTTGATATAATGATTCCACAGATTTTACGGAGCATTGCATAATTAATGCAGTTTCTTTTTGAGTCTTATTTTCTATTTTTAAAAGTATAATAGCTGTTTTTTGTCTTTCTGGAAGAAGATTTATTGCGTCAAATATGCTTTTTACAGCTTCTTTTTGTTCTAAAATTACACCAGGATGATTAAAATGACGATATCTAGTACAATCATCAGAATGATTGAATTGGATAGCGTTAAAGAAAAATCTTCGTTTGATCCTTTTGCGAGACTTTATGAAATCTATTGATTTATTAATAGTTATTCGATAAATCCATGTTTTAATTGAAGATCTTTTTTGAAAGGAGTCTCTATTTTGATAAACAGATAAAAATACATCTTGTGTAATCTCTTCTGCGTCTGCTTGATTTTGAACATATTGTAGTGCCAAATTATACACAAGGCTTTTATATTCATGATATAAATCTTCAAAATCCAATATTTAAAGTCAAAAATATGAGTTATGTATTAAATCATTGAATATAATTTTGGGCAGCATTTAAACGGCTAACATTATGAGACCTGAGTGTTTGAACAGCTGAATTGAATTGACCATTGACATAAGAATATCCACTTACTTCATTATTTGCAGATATATTCAAAAGAGATTCTTGAGTATTATAAATATCCGTCATTCTATTATTCTCGAATGAAGACTCAATGAAGGATTTAATGTGGTTTTTATAAATTGATTCATATTCACTGTCTGCGATAATGAAACTAATTAGTGGCCAATTATCACCCACCTCAGTCATTTCAAATGAGAGTGATCCACCTCGTTTGCCATTTTGAAATGCTTCGTTATTATCCCATGCTATCCATTTTATTAGATCGTCATTGGGATCATGATATAAGTAGTAATTGTGAGTCATTCTCCCGTAAGTATCCCAGTTCTGGATTGTATTATTTACAGCGAGGTATTTCAAGAACCCATCTACATCAAATACTCGTTGTAGATTCTCTTTCCATTCAGTGGGGTCGGTGTTTCTAGTATCAGCATGCAGTATGTCAAACATTTCTTGAATGTCACTTCTGTCATTGATTTTTTCATTAGTTTTTTGTTCGAAGTCATCTAAGGTAAATCCGTTGATAGAAAATCTTGCTCCATTCCCATCAGGTTTGTAACAATTCCCACTTTTTGAGCCAAACCAGTTTTTTAAAAATGTATCAAAAACAACTTCGGTCATGGTATAAACACCGTAGTATTTGTAAGTGCCTGTACCTTCATCGATATATACCTCATAAAAAGCAGTTTTTACTGCTGGTACACCAAAGTCTCTAAATAGATCATCTGCAGTTTTCTCTCTCATAAGGGAGGGATCATTATAATTGCTGCCCATTGATAACTCTTTAAAACCATAGAACCGTTGATCTGAAATTTCAGGGAATTCATATTCCCATTTGTCAAAGTCAAATCTTAAGGGAAGTTTATTGCTATTGGCTCGAAGTGAGGAGTTTCCCTTATATCGAATGCCAACGTGTTCCCACGTTAGACCATTAAAATTTACTTCACAGTGAAAATAGTCTGGATTTTCACTTGGGAAACCACCTGGACCTCCACCACCTTGTTTCTCAGATAAGTCCGCCTGCATGGCTTGCCATTCTTTTACTGTGAAGATGATATCCAGTCTATTTACCTTGTTTTGGTTAAATACAATGTCATAATTAGCAGGATACCTATTAGAATGACTAGAAGATTCAGTATCAATTATATTTTCTTCATGAGGTATGAAAATTTCTTTTTTACAAGAGAATAATACAAGTGTGGTAATTGTAATTAATGTTACTTTTATTTTCCAGGTTTTCATTTGTTCTTCTTTTTAATTGTGAAATTATACTTGATGCCCAATATGTTAGTTCTTTTTGGATAGTCTCCAAAGAGTTCTTTTTCTGTCCTCAAAAAAGCACCGAGACTTCCTTTTTTCAATTTGTAATCAGAACTCAACGTATAACGTGCTTTGTAGATTCCATCATTATTTGTGATTCCATTGAACAGTTCAGCAGACAAGGTTGGATCTAACTTCCAATTTTTGATATTGTAGGTAGATGCTACTTTTAGTCGGATGGTCTTTTTAATCTCATCTGTAGTTTTTTGGAGTTCATCTTTATTTTGATACCTAATTCTATATTTAAATGCAAATCGACTAACAGAATGGTTAAATTCCAGATCTGCTTGCCAGCGGAGGTGACTCTCATTTCCTTTAATTTTGCCTTGATCATAATTTTCTGTGATTAATCTAGATGCAAACCCAATACTCAGAAAGTTAGCAAGCTTGTAATCTAACCCCAGTTGAGTAAAATATAAATCCATAGTAGATGAATTGTCTTTTAGTCGAAGTTGTTGTGATAGGCTCAATTTTATATTGTTGGTGGGTTTATAGCGGAGATTAATAGATGACCAAGTTTCAAAATCTCGTATCGTGTGATAGGTGCCATCTTGAGCATTTGAGAACAATGGTAGAGAGATAAAAATTGTTAGGATCAGAACGTAGTTAATAATTACTTTCATGAGTTTTTTAGATATTTGATAGTTAGTGATGTGGTATCCTTCAAAAAATCGATGGATCCAATTTCAACCTCTACGATTTGAAGCCCAGTTCTTTCTTCAAGGTCTTTTATTAGTATGTCACGCATGTCGGGTTTGATGTTTTCAATTTTCTCATAAGTAATCGTCTTAGTTCGGGTGTTTTCTCTAAATAATAATCGTTCGATGATGAATATGGTAATTACAACAATGACATTTGCACCTACAATTTCTGCGTAACTCATCTTTTGATTGGCAAGTGAGTTGATAACAGATACCCCAATGATTATAAAAAGATAAGTCATTTCCTTAATGGGTATGGGATTTGTCCGGTATCGTATAATTCCAAAAATGGCAAATAGACCCAAAGCCATACCAATATCTAACTCATATTTTTTGAGGGTAAAGCAGAGAAAGAATACGATAATTCCTATCATGTAATAAGTAAAAAGGTAGTCCCTCTTCTTGACAGTAGAGTAATATAACCATTGGATAATGATGGTCAAAAAGGAGATGTTTAATAAGAATCGAAACATCATTTTGTAGAAGTCATCATCAAAGATGGGGATGCTCAAAAATTCGCTCATGGGGTGGTTATTTTATTAATTTTTTTGAATTTAGGTTTGAATATATTTTGTTTCAAAGATGGGTCATTTTTTGCCATTCCAATGCAGTATTTACTCACCCGCATTGGGTGAATGCCAATATGCTTAAGTGATTGATATACAGGAGAATGTCGATTTATCCGTTGTTGTTTTAATTCTAATATAACTAGATCTTTGTTAAAAGGTCTGTTGTTATAAGATAGGTTTAAATCGATAGTTATTCGCTCTGTTATAAGGTGATTCACAAATGTAAATCTATTGAATTGATTGTCAATTGATTTTTTAAGCGAATAGCTTTTTCCAACTAGTTTTTGAATAAAAGATAGGGACTTTATGTCTAGATCTTCATTGAGCGAATCGATACGAATCCGACTTTTCTCAGTATTTCCCTTGTTGAATTTCTTTTTTACTTCCAAGAAAAATAAATTAGATTCCACATAGTTACGTATCCTTATTTTTACTCTTTTCGCCTTCCCATTGTGATGCATCAGATATAAATCTGAATTTGGAGTGTCAAAGTAATTGGATTTGTAGGTCATAACTCGATTTTTATTGATTTCCAAGACCCTGTATTCCTCATGAATTTTTTCAAGTAATTGAGGAAGTATTTTTATATTAAAGATAAACTTGGTGTCAACTCTTTTCATGAGTGATACGGCATCCATTTCTTCAAGAGAAATGGGTTGAAATTTATCTAAATTTATTCTATTCAATGATTGTATTTTTAATAGTCTATTATTTCTTTAGACTAGTTCTTTATATAAAACCTTCAAATGCCTCAAAAAAGAAGAGCATTAATTAAAAGTCTTAGAAAAGTTTGATTATCAAAATCTTATAACCAGTGAAGGTGATAATCTTTAATTTCTAGATCAACAGCAGCCTTGGTTACTTTTAGTGGTTTGAATGTGTCAATCATGACAGCCAATTCTTCTGTGGCAGCTTTTCCAATACTAGCTTCTTGAGCACCAGGGGTGGGTCCGTGAGGAATTCCACCAGGATGCAAACTCATTTGCCCAGGTTCTACATGTCCCTTACTCATAAATTGACCATCTACATAATACATCACTTCGTCACTATCAATGTTGCTATGCCAGTAGGGTGCTGGAATGCTGAGTGGATGATAATCAAACAAACGAGGTACAAAACTGCATATGACAAAATTGTGGCCTTCAAAAGTTTGGTGAATTGGAGGAGGCATATGAATCCGACCTGTAATGGGTTCAAAATCATGAATGCTAAAAATAAAAGGGTAGTGAAACCCATCCCATCCAATTAAGCAAAATGGGTGGTATTTATAGGTGTATGGATATAGTTTATCCTCTTTTTTAGTTTTAATTAAGAATTCACCTTCTTCAATAATTGTCTCAAGGTTTTCGGGCTGTTTAATATCTCGCTCACAGTAGGGAGAGTGTTCCAGAAGTTGACCTGTTTTACTCGTATATTTTTTTGGATACAGAATAGGGCTATGACTTTCTATGATGAGAAGTTTGTTGTCTTTTGTATCAAATTCCATTTGGTAAATGACTCCTCGTGGAATAATGATATAGTCTCCATATTTAAACTTGAGTTGTCCGTAATTGGTTCTACAGGTTCCACTTCCATGGTGCACAAAGATGACTTCGTCACTATCGCCATTTTTGTAGAAGTAGTTTTTCATACTCATGCGAGGTCTAGCCATGCATATTTGTACATCATTGTTGGTCAGCAAAATGACACGACTATCTAAGAAATCATCTTGTGGAGCCACGTCAAAACTCTTGAAGCTTCGATGAAGCATTTCCATATCGCCTGCCAATTCTGGTTTGAGAGAGGTTGGTTGATCTACTTTTAGTATTGCCGTAGGAGGGTAGTGGTGATATAATAGACTATAGCTATTTGAAAATCCTTCGGTAGAAAAAAGTTCTTCGGCATAAAGCTCACCATCTGGTCTCCTGAATTGAGTGTGTCTTTTTTTTGGTATTTGTCCTAAACTATGGTAGTGCGGCATGTATGATTTATATGATTCTTCAAATGTACATAATTGAAATTTTAGTTTATAGTTGATTAGTTGTCCTCAAAAATATAGTATGCTAATTATATTTTCAACTCACTCAATATTTTACCTTTGTAAACCAATGAGATACACACTTTCTTTTTTAATGTTGGTATTTGCCTTTATGGGATTGTTTAGCACGGGATGTGATGGTGTGAGTAATCAATCCAAAAGTCTAGTGAATGACACTACCATTAGTTTGGAAGCTAGAGAATGGAGCAAAAAGATAGACCAATCACCAGATATTGCTGAATACTACATACAACGAGCTGAAGTATTGAACAATGAAAAAAGACATGATTTAGCCATATTAGATTATCAGCAAGCCATTGAATTGGAGCCAGATAATTGTGCAACTTATTATAAATTGGGTGATGCGTATTTTGCATCAAACCAAACTACCAAGGCTTTAGAACAGTATAAGCTAGCAGAAAGTACAAATCCTAATGATGTGCAAGCAGTATTTAAACACGCTCAATTTTTATATTTTGTGAGACAATTTGATAAGGGGAAAATTAAATTTGGAAAACTATTGAATTTAGATCCTGAGCATGCGGAAGGTCATTTTTACAATGCCATGCTTCACAAGGAAGACGGAGATACATCTCTAGCTATTTATTTCTTTAAAAAAACAATAGAATTGCTCGGAGCGGATTACAATAGCAGTATGCAGTTGGGTGCAATTTACGAGCTTAATAGTGCATTTGATCAGTCTATTAAATACTACCAACAAGCAATTAATACTGATCCTAGAAGTGATGAAGCGTATTATGCCATTGGACTCATTTATCAAAAAATGGGAGATAATACACTTGCAATGAAGAATTATCAGAATGCCATTGATATCAATGCACAGCACTTTTTGGCATACTATAATGCGGGAAATATTCTAGCTTCAGATGGTAACTATACTTCAGCGATAGATCATTTTGAAATATGCCTTCGGCTGAAAGAAGACTTCGCAAAAGCTTATAACCGAATTGGTCAATGTTTTGAGTTATTAAAAATTACTGATAAGGCAATTGAAAATTATCTAAAATGTTTGGAAATTGACCCTAATTTTGCACTTGCTAAAGACGGCCTTGTTCGTCTGGGTAAAATAAAATCAGCTAACTAAAAAAAGTTAAAATTGAATATTAAGATAACATTACCAGATGCTTCAGTCAGGGAAGTACCTCAGGGTACTTCTGCTTTGGATGTTGCTAAAGGGATTAGTGAAGGACTTGCACGTGTTGTAGTAAGTGCCAAGATTAACGGAGAAGTGTGGGATTTGAATCGCCCTATTGTTGAAGATTCAACATTGAGCTTGTTGAAGTTTGATGACTTGGATGGAAAGAAAACCTTTTGGCACAGTAGCTCGCATTTGCTTGCTGAGGCACTTGAGGCATTATACCCAGGAGTCAAATTAGGCATCGGTCCGGCTATTGATAATGGATTTTATTATGATGTTGACTTTGGTGACCACCAATTTTCATCCAACGATTTTGAAAAAGTGGAGCAAAAGATTAAAGAACTGGCTAGTCAGGCAAATACTTTTGAACGAAAAGAAATCTCAAAATCAGAGGCTGTTGCCTATTTCACAGAAAAAAATGATCCCTATAAACTAGAGCTGATTGATAGTTTAGAGGATGGTCAAATTACATTCTATACACAAGGAAATTTTACGGATTTATGTCGTGGTCCCCACATCCAAAATACATCCTCAATCAAAGCTATTAAATTATTGAATGTAGCTGCAGCTTATTGGAGGGGTGATGAAAATAACAAATCGTTAACTCGAATTTATGGTGTTTCATTTCCTAAAGCGGGAATGCTCAAAGACCATATGAACCTTTTAGAAGAGGCAAAAAAACGCGACCATAGAAAATTGGGTAAAGAATTAGAACTGTTCATGTTTAGTGAAAAAGTGGGAGCTGGACTACCTCTTTGGCTTCCAAAAGGAACTGCTATTCGTGAACGTTTAGAGAATTTCATGAGACAAGCTCAAATTGAGCGAGGATATCAGCAGGTCGTGACACCACACATTGGTCGCAAAGAATTGTACCAAACTTCAGGTCATTATGAGAAGTACGGCGAGGATAGCTTTCAGCCGATTAAAACACCAAGCGAAGACGAGGAGTTTCTTTTGAAACCAATGAATTGCCCTCATCACTGTGAGGTATTTAAGTTCAAGCCAAAGAGTTATAAAGAGTTGCCTCTTCGTATTGCAGAGTTCGGTACAGTTTATCGTTACGAACAAAGTGGAGAGCTCAATGGTCTTACACGTGTGAGAGGCTTTACACAAGATGATGCCCATATTTTTTGTACTCCAGATCAACTCAAAGGAGAGTTTGTAGATGTAATTGATTTAGTAATGCATGTCTTTGGAAAGTTAGGATTCAAAGATTTTACTGCTCAAATTTCACTTCGTGATCCTGAAAATAAGCAGAAATATATCGGAAGTGATGAAAATTGGGATAAGGCCGAACGGGCAATTATCGAAGCTACTGCCGAGCGAGATATGAAGACTGTTACAGAATATGGTGAAGCTGCTTTTTATGGTCCTAAGCTTGATTTTATGGTTAAAGATGCATTGGGTAGAAGTTGGCAGTTGGGAACCATTCAAGTAGACTATAATCTACCCGAGCGTTTTGACTTGGATTACATAGGGTCAGACAATGAAAAACATCGACCAGTAATGATACACCGAGCACCATTTGGTAGCATGGAACGATTTATTGGAATATTGATCGAACACACTGCTGGTAATTTTCCACTTTGGCTAAGTCCTGAACAAGTAGCGATTCTTCCTATTAGTGAAAAGTATCATGATTACTCAGATAAAGTTTTAAAATTCCTCAATAAAAACGATATTCGCGGGCTTATTGACAAGCGGGCCGAGAAAATTGGTCGAAAAATTCGCGATGCTTGGGCTTCCAAAATTCCAGTAATGATAATTGTTGGAGAGGAAGAGTCTGATAATGAGGAGGTTTCGGTTAGAGTTCAAGGTGAAGGTGATGTCGGTAAGTTTAAATTAGATGAGTTTGTTGGATACTTCAACTCATTACTAACTAAAGAATAAAAATACTTGAAGAGAAGAAGAAAACCGTTCAGAGGTAGAGTTAAGGACCCTCATAGAATCAATGAGTTCATCGTTGCTGATCCAATTCGTTTGGTAGGCGATAATGTAGAACAAGGAATTATTGATCTTGAAGCTGCCATTGGGTTTGCTCAAGAACAAGGCCTTGACTTGGTTGAAGTTTCTCCAAAAGCAAATCCGCCAGTTTGTAAGGTTGTAGATTACCGTAAGTTTTTGTATGATCAGAAGAAAAAGGCCAAAGAGCTTAAATCTACGCAAGCCAAAACGGATATTAAAGAGATTAGATTCGGACCTAATACCGACGAGCATGATGTAAACTTTAAGTTGAAACATGCAGAAAAATTTATTGAAGATGGACATAAAGTGCGAGCTTATGTGTTTTTCAGAGGTAGATCAATCGTATTTAAGGAAAGAGGGGAGCTCCTATTGTTACAGTTTGCAGAAAAGTTGCAAGAAGTAGCAAAATTGGAGCAGATGCCTAAAATGGAAGGCAAAAAAATGATTATTGTTTTAGCACCAAAATAAATTAAAAAAGAGAGAAAATGCCAAAGATGAAGACCAACTCCAGTGCGAAGAAGAGATTCAGAATCACTGGAACAGGTAAAATTAAAAGAAAGCACGCTTACAAGCGTCACATCTTGACAAAGAAGTCTAAGAAAAGAAAATTAGCTCTTAGACACAGTGGTTTAGTTCATCCATCAGATGAAAGTAATATCAAATTTTTGTTAAGAATCGGAAAGTAATGTTAGCCAAGAGCTAATAAAGTACCATTATTCGGGCCTAAAAAGAGCTCGCCTCGACGAGACGCCTAGTTTAAAAAAAGAAAGAAAAATGCCAAGATCAGTAAATGCAGTAGCCTCAAGGAGGAGACGTAAAAAAATGATGAAACATGCCAAAGGTTACTTTGGTAGAAGAAAGAATGTATGGACAGTTGCTAAAAATGCCGTAGAAAAAGCATGGCAATATTCCTACAGAGACAGAAAGAACAATAAAAGAAACTTCCGTCGTTTGTGGATTACCAGAATCAATGCTGGTGCTCGCTTACACGGTATGAGTTATTCCCAGTTTATGGGAGGTGTTCATGAAAAAGGAATCGAGCTTAACCGAAAGGTGTTGGCTGATTTAGCCATGAATCACCCAGAAGCTTTTGCAGCCATTGTAAAAAAGGTTAAAAAGTAATTCATAGTATGCTAAAATAATATTAAAGCCCTCCAACTTGGAGGGCTTTTTTTATGGGTATATTTAGGGTAGGTATACAAGCATTTCCGATTCTCCAAGGTTTACTAAATATCCAAGATCTTGAAACTTTGTAACAGTTTTTCCAAGTTTAATATCAGATATATTTCTGTAATTATACAGATGCTCAAAGAATATTATTTTTGGTTTTAATTTATTAAATTCAATCATTTCAATGATTTTTAAATCATATCCTTCAGTATCAATGACTAGTAGATCAATATGATCTATTTTGAATCGTTGTATTAGTTTATCAAAAGATATGGATTTTACAATTTCAGTTTCAATATAATCTCCTTTAATATTTGTTTTCTTATGATGATTTATATCTATGGATGCTATTCCTTTTGTCCAATTAGGAAGATTGTGGTCTGTTTTTTTAACTTTATACATTTCAATGTTTCCAATTTTATCTGTAACTGCTGCTTTTAGCAAAGACACATTGGGGTAATTCTTATAAGTATTTTTTAATTCTTGAAAATATTCTTGAATAGGTTCTATACAAACACCTTTGAGATTATATTTTTTAATCAAATGATTTATTGGATCAAATGAGTATCCATCATTAGCTCCTATTTGGCCAAAATAGAACTGTTCATTTATGTTGAACTCAACTAATTTATTCAATGAATACTCAATAGTTTCCGACCGATTTTTTGAAATAGTTACAGGTATTTTATTTGTATTAATAAATTCAATTCGGATTCCTAATTTATTAACTATGGAGTTTATGATTTTTATAGTAAAAGTGACTATTCCCGTATTCATTAATTCTATTTATTATTTATTGTTTTTGGTTTAGTCTCTCGTTGAGTTTGATAGTGTTCATAAATAGCATTGATAAAACTTAATATCATGCCAACACCCATAATGATATAAAAGATAGTGAATATTTTTCCTTCATCAGTTTGAGGTGCAAAATCCCCAAAATCCACAGTAGTTAGCGTTACAAATGAGAAATAGATCGAGTCCACCCAACTCCAACCCTCTAAATAGTGATATATAATACTGACGCAGGTGATAATTATAAAAGTTGTTAAGAGGAGTTGTCTATATTCTTTATCTCTAAGAAATGAAATAATGGTTTTAAATACAAACATATTAGTGCATTCGGTCCCCCCGAACCTCAATTTTTTTAAGTTCTTTTAAAACTTTTCTGAAGTGACCCCATTCCTCAGCAACGATTGGTGAAATGACATCAACTATTTTAGGAAATTTGCCAAACTTACTTATGATGCTTATGCCATGAACAGCAGCTTTTTGCTCGCACCAAGCGTGATCAGTTAGGATATATTCGATACTTTTCTATGCAATATTGACCCATCTGGGGTCTGTTGCCATTTCAAGCCCAAGTGTGGTTATATATTTTTCAGAACTACTCATATTGCAAAAGTACCTTCATTATTAAAATAGCATTAAAACAAATAGGAATATAACCGTACCTGCCAACATAAGCATTAAAGTATAGGGGAGTATTTCTTTAGCTTTTAACCCAGTGATGCTCAATAAGGGTAAGGCCCAGAAAGGTTGGAGCATATTGGTGATTTGATCCCCGTATGCAAGAGCAAGTACAATCTTTGATAGTGGGATATTTAATGCCAATGCAGCCTTTAGGATAATTGGTCCTTGCAATGCCCATTGGCCTCCACCACTTGGGACAAATATATTGACCAAACCTGCACTAAAAAAAGTATAGATTGGAAGTGTTTCTTTAGTAGATACTTGAATGAAGAAATCTGAAATTATTGCAATTAACCCTCCATTTTGCATTAAGGCTAATATCCCAAAATATAGGGGAAATTGAATCAAAATCCCTGCAGATCCACTTATTGCCTTGTCAACACCACTTAAAAAAGAGCGAATGTTTTTATACAACAACAGATTTAAACCCAAAAGACTAAAATTAATATAGTTGGGGTTGATAAAACCTAAGCTATTTTTGGATACAATGGCTATATATATTGCAATTTCAGTTAAAAGAATTCCAATTATTCTACTAACCCATTTTGATTGATCAATGCGTTCTGAACCTGATATTTTAACTAGTCTTTCAGGAGCATGTTTTAGTGTAGTAATTTGAGGAATCTCTTTAGTGGTCAGTTTACCAATCAGGTAACTGATGGCTGGTACAACAATGATTAGTAATAATATAGCCATACAATTCATAGAACTAAATACGGTATCTTCAAATGATATGAATTCAGGCATTAGTGAGTTATTAGTGATTTCTCTAATGTGATTACTTTCAGCAACTTTAGTGAGAGCACTACCCGAAATTCCTCCATGCCACACCATTAAACCTATGTAGCCTGAGGCCCCAATGAGCGGATAGTTTAATTTTAGCTTACGATTTGAGAAATTTTCTCCAACTTTTCTTGCAATGATTGCACCGAATATTAGACCTAAGCCCCAATTAAAAAGTGCAACCATAATAGTAGAAAATGTGACAACAAAAGCAGCCTGGGCACCTGTTTTTAATCGTAAAATAATTTGATTTATAATTGAGTCAAAAAAGGAGGTAAGTGCGAGTGTGTGACCAAGAACTAGCATAAGCATCATCTGAAATGCAAATGCTAATAAATTTGAATTCCATAGCCCTTGTTGCCAGTTTATTAGCAAATCAATGATTGGCTTTTCGGAGCTAAGAATAGCCATAATAAAAACAACTACTGTTATCAGAATAGCGATACTAAAGGGTGATGGTATAATTTTTTTAAACCAGTTAGCGTAGTGTTTGATAAATCTCATAGAAGGGCTACAATTTTTTCTAAATAATATTGATCTTCATGATCAAACATACTCAGTTTAGTACTGTCAATATCTAAAACAGCAAAAACATGGTTATTTCTAATGCAAGGAACTACAATTTCAGAGTTACTCAATGGACTACATGCAATGTGTCCATCAAACTGGTGAATATCATTGACAATGTATGTTTTTTTATGTTGCCATGATTTTCCACATACCCCTTTTCCGAAAGCGATAGAGGTACAAGCTATTGGACCATTATAAGGACCTAAAATTAATTGGTCTTTAATAACTCTATAAAATCCAACCCAATGATGAGAAAGACGTTCATACAAAAGTCTAGACAAGTTAGCCATGTTTGCAATATCATCAACATCTTTATTTATAAGAGATTTAGTCTCTTCGAGTAAGAATGAATATTGTTTGGCTTTTTTCATACTTTACGAAATTATGACATATTATATGATAGATATGGCCAAGTGTCAAATTATTTTTGGACTATTATGAGAAATAAACATTTAAGAATAATGGTCTTTTTCTTAACCATTAACATTGCATTTTTATACAGATTGTTATTATGGTTTTTATAGTATCCTATATAATTTACCATTTCCTTCATTGATTGGATTGACTTAATGTCAATCTTTAAGAGTTTTTTCTAAAGAATAAATACTTAATGTGATCGAGCAAAAAGTAATTATTCCGAATGTTTCTATTATGTCTGACAGATGATGGCCAATAAAGAGTTCAGATGTAAGAGATATAAATATAATGGGAATATGGAACCATGGTTTTAGTAATTTCCTACGATAATTATAGATCAGTAAAATAATAAGTGGTGTCAAAAAAACATAATAGTACTTCCAAGCTACTGGAGATAATATAGGAATTAACGACAAGGTTATTATAAACTGTTTAGCAAAACTTTGATGAATTTTTCTAGTAGTATAGAATCTATAAGCTACGTACAACCCAAGAATTGTAATTAGAAATAATGTCGTTATTTTATATTCAATGTCAGTTAATTGTAAAATATTATAGCTTAAATTTTCCATTCGTATATGGTTAGTGGTCAATCCGCACATCCAACCCCAAATGGATTGATTCATATGTTCACATTTTAAACCATGAATAACTTGTGTATTGTTCCACTCTTTAATGAGTTCTATCCCCGTGTTTAGCCCAAAAAAAAGAAATACAATTAGTGTTGTTAAGCCTAGTCCCAAAATTGTAAACATTACTGGTTTGAATTTCTTTTTAAATATTAAAAATCCAAGTAAAATTATGGGGTATACTTTTATACTGATGATGAATGCAAGAATGAGTCCAGCTAGAAAATCTCTCTTTTGAATAATTAAGTTAAGTGTGACAAGGCTTAGTGCTAAAATAAATACATTAATCTGCAGGTTACTTAGCTCTTCTAGAAATATTCTGAGCGAATAAATGAATGGTAAAATAAATAGTGGGTTAAATAGGTTTATTTCACCATTTTCTTCTTGCTTTATATTTAATACAAGTTGGTATGGAGTGAAGTAAGAAATAATCCATTTAAAAATTAATAAATTAGTCCATACAATAGCAATTAACCATATGAATCGTAATCCAACGAAACTTACTTCATTAAGCCAGTATAACGGAATACAAACAATTGAAAAAAATGGGGGCCACGTATTTCTAAAATCAGAATAAATAGGCAAATTATTCCAAACTAGTTTCCCAGCAGATATGTATCCGCCGAAGTCACCCTCTCGAAAAATATCTCTTAAAATTTCACCAGTGATTATAATTATACAGGCATAAAAAGCAATTTTAAATAATAATATCTTATCACTATTTATATTTTTAATTATAGATTTCAAGTATTCAAATTTTTAAACAGTTCATATTTTTAGATAAAAATAGAATTGCACTTATTGAGATTGATTGAATAACTGTTTGAGTTTATTTAAATCAGCAAAAGACCAATTTATAATTTGTAGTTGTGCACCTTTTAATCCTTTGTCTTCACCAAATGAAATGCTTTTCATTCCTGCCTTTTTTGCTGCCAATAAACCAGCTTGAGAATCTTCTATAACAAGGCATTCTTCAGGGGTGCAGTTCAATTTTTCAGAGGCCAACAAAAATATATCAGGTTCGGGTTTAGAATTAGGAGTCATCCCGCCATCCACAATTGCTTGAAATTCTAATACTAAGTCTAATTTATCAATAATTCGGATAGCATTTCGGCTACTTGATCCAATAGCAACCTTTATTCCTTCAGATTTGACAAGAGTATTAAAAGCTTTAAAGTGAGGGAATATCTCATTAGGAGTCATTGTGTCAATGAATTTGAGATACATTTGATTTTTTTTCTGTAGTAAGCTCTGCTTTTCAGCTTCAGATATACGAGCACCACTCCATTTTAAGAGCTTATCCAAACATTCTTTTCTTCCAACACCTTTTAATTTTTGATTTTGTTTTTCAGTTAAAACAAAATCAAGTTGCTCTGCTACCCATTTCCAACTTTCATAGTGATACTTAGCTGTATCTGTGATTACACCATCAAGATCATAGATTATAGCCTTCAAACTCATATTGTCTGTTCTTGGTTATTAAGATGATATTCAACTAACGGAAATATTGGTTTTTTTTCAACTTTACCAATTGTAAATCGATGATTTTTTGCAACCTCTTCTAGTACATCTCTGAAATAATAAGCTATAGATCCAACAAAGTTTACTGGCACTTCTCTGAAGTTGTCATAACACCAAACATGAATATTGATAAATTTAGCAAGACCTTGATAAACCATGTCTTTCATGTAGGGGTGATTTTGATTATCTTTAACAAAAGGCATAAAGCTAGCCAAATATACATTAGGAAACTCTTCTCGATGAATTGAGTTGAAAATGCCTTCTTTTGTTAGATCAAACCTTTTTTGAAAATCTGAGGCTAATTCAGAGGGCATACGATGATATAACCAATCAGCAAGTAGGATTTTTCCAAAATATGACCCACTACCTTCATCTCCCAAAATATAACCTAAAGCCGGAACGTTTTCATGAACACTTTTCCCATCATAAAAACAAGAATTAGAACCAGTCCCTAAAATGCAAGCAATCCCTGGTGAGAAAGGTGTAGTGGCAAGAGCAGCACCTGTTAAATCATGATCAACGTCTATTTTTTCAGCAGAAGAAAAGAATTGAGATAATGCATTTTCTAAGGTCAGTTTTCTGTTTCTACTGGAGCATCCAGCACCATAAAAATAAATTTCTTTAATTTCTGATTTATAGTCTTGGAAAGTTTCGTTTTCTTGAAATTTACTTGTAATGAATTCCGTGCTGTGAAAGAAGGGATTGAATCCCATTGTTTTAGTTTTATGGTGTGTGTTTGAATTATCTATAATTATCCAATCACATTTTGTTGAACCGCTATCAGCAACTAGTATCATTTTGGTTTAATCTAATGAACAAAGTTAATGTAAAAATCAAACATTGAGAAGTGAGTTTTGAATTACTGTCAAGGATTTTTTTAATTGTTTGGTAAGAATAGCCCTATGATATAAATATTAGGGCATAGGCTCACTGCAAGGGTCGCATGTCAGATGTATATCTAATGAAACTTCTTTGGTTTCTGGGTCTACAATTATCATCCCAAGAGGTTGAAAATTTTTCTCAATTCTACAATCGTTCTTCATGATTGCACCAGATTCATTATTCTCTATTTTTTTTAAATTAATAGCAGGGTATTGAAATAATCCCAAATCAGTGATGCCCATGATACGAGTGGAAATGGTAGCTTTACCGTTTACAAATCTTTTTGTTATGGCTTTGTCTCTTCTTTCAGGGTCTTTGTGAATATAAATGGTTCCATTAAAAGGTTTTGGGGTGTTTAGCTCTTCAATTAGTTCATCATTAGGATTAGCACCGCCACAATAGTCAGAGGTACTCATTATATTAATTTTTACGGTTCGATTAAACTGTGATGTCTTGCAAGACACGAAGAGTATGGTTGTAATCAGTAGGGAGATAAACTTCATAACACGAAGTTAAACGAATAGATTTGATGTGCGATTATCTGAATTGAATTTTTTTCAAACAATTTTAATGGATTTTTAAACTATCTACAACAGATTTGGCAACTTCTTTAGAGGGTTTTGGATTGCCTAATATTTTACGAAGTTCTTTGTAATCACTTCTGATTTCTTTTAGTTTTTTACTGTCATTGGTTAATTTATTAATTTCTATTCTGAGTTGTTCTGGGTTGAACTCATCTTGAATGAGCTCAGTGATACTCGTCTTATCCAAAATTAAATTCACAAGAGATATATATTTAACCTTAATAACTGATTTTCCAATCCAATAACTGATTCGATTGGTAGTGTAACAAACGATTTGTGGTACATCCATAAGTGCTGTCTCCAAAGTTGCCGTTCCAGAGGTAACGAGAGCAATTTTACTTTTATTTAATAAGGCATACATATCGTTGGATACAAGTTTCAGTTTAGGATTAAACTGATGGTAAAAATTGTCGTCAAATCCAGGAGCTTGAGCTACTAAAATGATTGAATCATAGTCTTTTATGGCTTCTAGCATAATTGGTAAAGAGGTTTGGATTTCTTGTTTCCTGCTTCCAGGCAATAGAGCAATACAATTCTTTTCATCAAGAGTTGGGCTAGATGCAATGTATTCATCCACAGTTTCTTTACTAGGATTACCAACATAAATACTTTTTACACCATGTGGTTTAAAAAAAGCTTCTTCAAATGGAAGTATAGAGTACAAGTAGTCTACATCCCGCTTAATGAGATTAACACGTTTTACTTTCCAAGCCCATGCTTTTGGTGAAATGTAATAATGTACAGGTATATTAATAGATTTACCAAATCTTGCAATTTTAAAGTTGAACCCGGGGTAATCAACTAGAATCAATGCGTCTGGTTTCCATTCAAGAATATCTCTTTTGATTTTTTTAAGATTATAAAAAATTTTAAATAGGCTACTTAAAATCTCAACAAATCCCATAATAGCCATTTCCTTTTGATGGATAAAAAGGGTTTGCCCAGCTGCTTGGCTTTTATCTCCGCCCATACCTCTAAATTGAGCATTTTTATCAAGTTCAGCAATCTTTTGAATTACACAAGAAGCATGATTGTCCCCAGAGGTTTCTCCTGAAATAATATAATACTTCATAGGACTACATCAGGGTAAAATAAACGATTACTAAACCATAGATTAAGGTGGCTAAAACAATTCCTCTTCCTGATTTAAGTTTGTTTTTATTGACAAAACCAAAGAATGGTATCAAGTTGAATAAGGTAGCAATCTTCAGCCACGGACCTAGTGTTCCTGTTGAAAAACCGGTTTGAATAAATAGAGTAAATGAAAGATGAGGAAAATGATACAACTTCACAAACCATAGATTTAATATCGGTAGTAATATTCCAAGAATTAATCCAATCAATAGCTGGTTATTTTTCATGAAAAATCCCAAGAATTTAGTGGTTGTATTGCATGATGTGCAGTAAGATCAAACTGAACAGGAACTAACGAAACATAATTATTAGCTAGTGCCCATTCGTCGGTATCTTCGCCCTTATCCATGTTGGTGAATTTACCTGTGAGCCAAAAATAGTCTCTACCATGCGGATCTTGTCTATGGTCAAATTCTTCGACCCATTTTGCTCGTGCTTGTCTACATACTTTTATTCCTTTTATTTCATCTTCTGATACATTAGGAATATTTACACTCAAAAGAGTAGCTTTTGGCATACCGTGATGAAAAACATTTCGAATGATTATTTTCATATAAACTTTAGCGGCACTAAAATCTGCATCCCAACTAAAATCCAGTAAAGAAAATCCAAGTGATGGAATTCCCTCGATTGCACCCTCCATAGCAGCACTCATGGTGCCACTGTAAATGACATTAATGGATGAATTAGAGCCGTGATTGATACCACTAACTAGCAAATCTGGCTTGCGATGCAATACTTTGTCCACGGCTAATTTTACACAATCGGCTGGCGTACCACTGCATTGATAGCTTTCTATTTCATCTCCAAACTGATTATTTTTTATCATCCTCAATGGTTTATTAATAGTGATGGCATGTCCCATTCCACTTTGTGGACTATCTGGAGCTACTACAACTACTTGACCAAAAGACGACATGACTTCAACCGTAGCTTTAATGCCTGGAGCGGTTATACCATCATCATTACAAACGAGTATGAGGGGTTTTTCTTGCTGTGTCATTGATGCAAAGGTAGATAATTTAGATTTTAAAAATAAAAAGTTAATTGATAATAATTTTATCTAAAAATGTGATAATATAGTGGTACTTTTGAAGCATTATATGCTGACAAACCTAAATGTTCAAAATTTTGCTTTGATATCTGATGTTGAAATCAACTTCGGTCATGGCATGAATATTATTACCGGTGAGACAGGTGCAGGAAAATCAATTCTGATAGGAGCTTTAGGTCTTGTATTAGGTAAAAGAGCTGATAGTAGCTCTTTACGAAATAATCAAGAAAAGTGTATCATAGAAGCCGCATTTGACATTGAAAATTATCATCTAAAAACCATTTTTGACAAGAATGATTTAGATTACGAAAACCATACCATTTTTAGGAGGGAAATTACCCCTGCTGGTAAAAGTAGATCATTTATTAATTACACTCCAGTGAATTTAAAGGTATTGCAAGAAATCGGATCAAAACTCATTGAAATTCATTCACAAAGAGACAATGTTCAACTTTTTACTTCTGATTTTCAATATAAGAGTTTGGACCTATTGTCAGGATGTCAAAATGACTTGGAAGATTACACATTAAAGTTTCAAGGTTTTAGACGAGATAAAAATTTACTCAAGCAACTCAAAGAAGATGAGGAGGAGCAACAAAGAGAACGAGACTATAATCAATTTTTATTTGATGAGCTCAAATTGGCTGATTTAGAAAATGTCGATGAGGATGCTATGACTCAAGAACTGGAGTTGTTAGAAAATGCAGAACAATTAATTCAAACATTCCGAGAGGCTGATTACCTTTTACAATCCAGTGATTTATCCATTCTGAATCAATTGCAAGAGTTAATGAGTCTCTTAGGAAGCCATAAAATTTCTGTTTTGAAAGATTTACAAAAACGTATTGATTCTGTAATGATAGAACTTCATGATATTAGTTTGGAAATTAATAATAATGCTCAAAATACTCAAATTGATCCACAAAGGTTAGAGGAACTTAACGAGAGAAATAATCAATTATTTGCACTTAAAAGTAAGCATCGTAAATCATCTACGGAGGAGTTAAAAGAGTTATTACTTTTTTTAGAAGAAAAACTTATTCATTCAAGTCTGTTGCAAAATCGAATAAATGAATTGGAAAATCAACTGTCTAACGATGAAAAAAAGCTGAATGAATTAGCCAATACTTTGAGCGAAAAAAGAAATAAAAATCTAGTCAATGTGGAGCGTTCGATTAATAAATTGTTAGCTCAAATGGGAATGGAACATTCTTTAGTTAAATATGAATTGAGTCATGCCAATGAGCTAAATGTTTTTGGTTGTAATCAGCTGAATGTTTTGTTATCTTCAAACAAAGGGGAGTCATTCCTTGAGATTAAAAAAGCAGCATCAGGTGGAGAATTAGCTAGAATTAATTTAAGTTTTAAGCAAATATTATCAGAATACCTTCAGATGCCGACTAGTATTTTTGACGAAATTGATACTGGAGTCAGTGGGGAAGTTGCTAGAAAAGTTGGTTCTGTTATGAAAAATATGGCTAAAAATCAGCAAGTGATTGTAATTACGCATTTGCCTCAAATTGCTTCACTTGGACATCATCACAAGTATGTGCATAAGACCGAAAAAGATAATTTGATTGAAACCCAAGTTAAAGATTTAATAGGTGATGATAGAATCCACGAAATAGCTAAGATGATAAGTGGTGACAATCTTACAAAGCATGCTATAGAGCAGAGTAAAATGCTTTTAAATTAGAGATAATCAAGAACTCTTTCCATCTTCATTCCTCGGCTTCCTTTAATTAATATCGAAGTATCTTGAAAATACTTGCTTTGAATAGCCTTACCCAAAGCTTCTATGGAAGGAAATGTTTCTAATCCACAATGGGAAGAGACTTTTCTAAAATGTTCACCCAATAGATAGATGTGCTCAAATTGGAAATTTTTAGCCCAGACAAGGAGATCAAGGTGTTCTTTGTCTGCATATTTTCCCATCTCAAACATATCTCCCAGGATTAAAACTTGTTTATCATTTGGCATTTTACTAAAATTTTCAATTGCCACTTGCATACTGGATGGGTTCGCATTGTATGCATCTAGTAATATTACATTTGAGTTTTTATGTATCCACTGTGAACGGTTATTCTCAGGAATATAAGATTCGATTCCTAATTTAATATCCTCAATGGTTACGCCTAATTCTTGTCCAATTGCAATGGCAGCAAGCATATTGTCAAGATTATAATCTCCCATAAGTAGAGACTTAATTTTATTATTCTTTAATATAATTTCGATAGCAGGTACTGTAGATAGAATAGCTACATCTTTTTTAGAGTAATAACTAACATTTTCAATGGATCTGCTCATCCTTTTTAACCATTCGTCATCTTTATTTACAATTATTACGCCATTGTTTTTGAGAAGGTAATGATATATTTCACTTTCTTCTTTTGCCACAGCTTCAAGTGAGCCAAATCCTTCCAAATGCTCTTTGCCAATATTCGTAATTAACCCATGAGTAGGGGCAGTTATTTTGCATAATGCTTCAATTTCACCAGGGCTATTTGTGCCAAGTTCAATGATTGCTACCTCACAATCAACTGGTATTTGAAGAAGTGTTATAGGTACTCCAATATGGTTATTGAAATTACCTTGTGTGCAATGTGCTTTATACTTTTGTTTTAAGACATTAATTATTAAGTTTTTAGTCGTAGTTTTTCCGTTACTACCTCCAATAGCTATTATGGGTATATCAAAGCATTTTCTGTGAAAGTGTGCAAGTTCTTGCATAAAAGTTAACACGTCATCTACTAAAATGAGTCGATTGTCTGCTTCAATTTTTTCATCAACTACAGCATAGGATGCTCCTTTTTTAATTGCTTCAGTAGCAAATAGATTTCCATTAAAATTTTCACCTTTAAGTGCAAAGAATACAGAACCATCAGGAATAGAACGACTATCAGTTGTAAACATGAAACTGCAATTTGTAAAGAGATTGTAAAATATTTCTATTTGCACTTTTATATCTTATTTGGTCTGCAACAAAAGTGTTAATTTAGTAGTCGATAAAAAAATACTCCTTTGAGAAAGTTAGCATTTGTGTCCATTATTTTGATTTATTCATTGAGAATGAGTGCTCAATTGTTCGAAATTTCATTTGAACCGATTTTTAAAAACCAAAGTGGTGAAGCAATTCCATTAGCACTAACAGGAGGTATGAACCAACCTCAATTTTCTAATATCGATTTTAATAATGATGGGAAATTAGATCTGTTTACTTTTGATAGAAATGGTAATAGAGTACTTACTTTTATAGCTAAATCAGCTCATGGTAAAATTTCTTATGACTATGACCCGAAGTATGAGGAGTTATTCCCATCTGCTCAAGAGTTCATGCAATTGCATGATTACAATGGTGATAATAAACCAGATTTATGGCTCTATTCAGGGGATTCTGTTGCATTATACCAAAACAATGGACAATCAACTCCAAGTTTTGATAGGGTTAAGGGTTTATTTGCCTTTGATAGAGTAAATTATGTGCCATTCAATCCTTTTAAAAAATTATCAGAAATAAAGGGCTGTTTGCCAGCTATAGTTGATGTAGATGGCGATTCAGATATTGATTTTGTAACTAATCTTAATGTGACAGGTTCTCAGATGATTTTCAATAGGAACACTACAGCAGATAGTAATTTTCAATTGGAGAATATTAAGTTCGACATTGTAGATAAATGCTATGGAGGTATTGATGAATATAATGGTGAGCTCATTATCAATGCTCCTTGTTACTTCTATGAAGCATACAAACAAAAGAAAAAACATACTGCAACCAAAACAATACTCTTATTTGATGAGGATGCTGATGGCGATTTAGATTTGTTATTTGGAAGTTCTGAACGAGCTACAAACCCTATTTACTTTTTCAGAAATGGGAAAATGGATTTAGATTATTACAAAGATACCTTCGTTACCATTGACTCTGCTTATTTCAGTATTGATGTAGAGTCTTTACTTCCTATATCACCAGCCATGTCCTATGTTGATATTAATTTAGATGGGGTTAAAGATTTAATTTTGAGTACTAATGAGGCAGATAAAACTTCATATCCCATTATGGAGGTAGAAAATTCTATATTATTGATTAACGAGGGACAATCTAATGATGTTGATTTTGTCTATAAACAGAATGATTTTTTAGTTGGAGATATGATTGATTATGGATCGGGTTGTTCTCCCGCATTTGTTGATTTAGATGGTGATGGAGACCAAGATTTAATTTTTGCTACCAGTGGAAATCACTATTTAACGGGTGATACTACCGATTTTTTAGTGTATTTTGAAAATAAAGGTTCATCTAGTTCTGCTAATTTTCAACTAGTTAGTGATGATTATCTCGACTTAAAATCGAATCATATTAGAGGCATAATGCCAACATTTACTGATATAGATGGAGACGATGATTTAGATTTATTTTTTGGTAAGTTGGACGGTTTTATTAGCTTTTATGAAAACATTGGAGATGCTCAGAATCCGAATTTTAAGTTTGTAACTTCTACTTATGAAAATATTCAAGTTGTGAATTATGCAGCTCCATATTTTGATGACATCAATAAAGATGGCATTATAGATTTGTTAGTAGGTAGTTATGACGGGACCATTGATTATTATCAAAATGCAGGTACATCATCAGTACCAATCTTTAATTTAACTAAAGATACTTTTGGTGGAATAATAGTCAACGAATTAGTCCGTACTTCTAAGCTTGGTTCTGATGGACAAATTTATGACACCATGGTTTATCAGAATTATGGTTATAGTACTCCTGTAATACTTCAATGGGACAATGGCTCACGATGTATAGCAGTTGGCAATAATCAAGGAGTGATTAGAATTTATGAATTAAACTCTGATTTGAATAATGATTTCATTGAGATAGAGGACTACATGACAGAAATATTAAGTCAAGAAAGTTTTGTGAAAGATTGGGGGAGAAGAACTAACCCATCTGTGACAGACCTAAATGGTGATGGATACCCAGATATACTCATAGGAAATGATCGAGGAGGAATGAGTTTTGTCAAAGGGAATAAAAAAACTAATTCAATAGCTAAAAATCAAAAATTATCCTCCTTTGAAATTATTCCAAACCCTGTTTATCAATATTTTAAGATTATCACCAAAACTAACAAGAATATTGAATATAAAATTTCTGATATGAGTGGAAAAATATTATCAAGCGGGAATACTTTTTCAGGAAATATAATCTCTATGAGTGAATACTCTAATGGTGTATACTATGTTTCCATTGAAGATGGAATTAAGAATTATGCAGTTCAGAAGCTAATCTTATTGAAATTATAGCTGATTAATAATGCTCAATGGCCCTCCACAATAAACAGCATGGCAAGTTTTACAAGCCTGTATTGATGCATCGTAATAGTATTGTTGTGAGTCTTTTCGATCAATACCTTTAAGTGCTTCAAGATACTCAGGAACCATACCTTGGAATGCAGCATCTTTATGTTCATCTCTAGTAGCCTTTTGACTTGCTAGTTCATAAAATTGATTTGGAACATCATTGATAACTTCTCCTTTTAGGAGAAGGAGTTTAGTTTCCTTACTCCAAGTTACAATGTCACGCATCATCTGTGAGAGTTCAGAGGGTTCGTACATCTCAGCAGAGTCTGAAGATTGACTTTGCTTAGTACACGCAAAAATCCCAGAAATAATTAAAAGTGTAGTGATTAGTTTTAGGTTCATCTTTTTATTTAATAATTACCCCATTAGCCATGAATTGAAGCTCTAATTTTGGTGTGTTAATTTGGGCAATCTCATCATCAGTTACATTTGCATCTTTTGCTAATTCAATTTGCTCTAAAACCGAAAGAGAGTCAGAATAGGCCCAGCCAGAAATAATTGCTTCGTGGTTTGCACTATTTTTTGGTACGAAAAATCTGTAATCTTTAAATTTAACAAGCATTTTATTACCATCAATATCCATACTCATCCAGCATCCTTTAGCTTGACAAGCAGCAGAAATATTTCCTTTGACAGTAGTAAATAATGAATCTCTTCCCTTGAGGGCTATCATTAATTCTTTACCAGATATGTATGAGCTTTGATCCCAATCGGTGTTTCCATAAGATCCATTAATTGTATTTGATTCTTGACATCCAATAATTGAAATGATTCCGAGTATGGCGAATATTGTGTTTTTCATGATTTATTTAAAATTTTGAATATTGATTAGTTCGTTACAAAATGAGTATTCATGAGGGGCATTAGATGTGACAATAATCATCTGATCCATACAGTAATTATTAATTATTTTAGAGTACCATTCATTATTTTCATGATCGAAATTAGAACAAGGTTCGTCTAGTAATAATGCAGGTGTATCTGTGAATAAAGCCAAAGTTAGCTTTACTTTATTCATGATTCCAGAGGAAAGGTTACTGTATTTTTTATGTTTGAAATTGCCTAGACCAGATATGTTTAATTGATCTTCGATTGTGATTTTAGGTTTTTGAAATTTAAAATGAAAATCAAATAATTCTGTTACGGTGTAGTCGCTAAATAGTTCAATTTCAGGACTTGCAAAGCTGATATACTTGGATCCTAAAATGTTATCGGAGTAATTCACTTTCCCTTTTGTAGGAGTTAAAACGCCACTAATTATTTTTAATAATGTGCTTTTCCCTGAGGAATTCTCACCTAGGATAGCGTATTTGTTAGTGCTATTGAAATTGTAAGTTAAATCTCGAAATATGATTTCTTGATTAAAGCGTTTTGATATTCCAATGCAATCAATTTGAGTCATTATCTTGATATATAACCTTTCATTACCCCACGATCAGAGGCTCTGATAAAGCTTATTATTTCATCTCTTTCCTGAGTTGCAGGCATTTCAGTTTCGATCTTTGTGAGTGCTTTAGCATTATTTAGCCCTCTGAGATAGAGGTTTCTGTATATCTCCTGAATTTCAGCTATTTTTTCAGATGTGAACCCTCTTCGTCTTAAACCTATGCTATTTACTCCTTCGTAACTAAGTGGCTCTCTAGCAGCTTTTGTGTATGGTGGAACATCTTTTCTAACCAGACTACCGCCGCTAATCATTACATGTGGGCCAATATTAACGAATTGGTGAACAGCAACTAATCCACTCAAAATTGCATAGTCATGAATGATGACTTCACCAGCGATTTGAGAGCCGTTTCCAATAATCACATTGTCCCCAACGATTGTATCATGAGCAATGTGAGAATAAGCCATCAATAAACAATTACTTCCAACCACAGTTTTATTTTTTGCTGCAGTCCCTTTATTAATAGTTACACATTCTCTGATTGTTGTATTGTCTCCAATTTCTGTAGTAGTTTCTTCACCTTGGTATTTCAAATCTTGTGGGATTGCAGAGATTACCGCACCGGGAAAAATTCTACAATTTTTACCAATTCTTGCCCCCTCCATAATAGTTACATTAGAGCCAATCCATGTACCTTCACCAATTTCAACATTTTTATGTATTGTTACGAATGGTTCTATAACGACGGTGTCAGCAATTTTTGCACCTGGGTTTACGTATGCTAATGGTTGAATCATTTTATCTATTTTCTACTATTTGTGCCATCATGTTTGCTTCGGATACTAGTTTATTGCCGACATAGGCTTCTCCTTTCATTGCACACAAACCTCTTCTAATTGGAGCGGTTAATGCCATTCGAATAACTAAGGTGTCTCCTGGAACAACTTTATCCTTGAATTTTGCGTTTTCAATTTTAACAAAATAAGTACTCCAATTTTTCGGGTTTTCTTTGCCAGCTAGAGCCAAAATACCACCAGCTTGGGCCATAGCCTCTATTTGAAGAACACCAGGCATGATTGGTTCATTTGGGAAATGACCTTGAAAGAAATATTGATCTCCTGTAATATTTTTAACAGCAACAACTTCCTCTGGAGATATTTTTACTACTTTGTCAACGAGAAGAAAGGGATGTTTGTGCGGCAAAATATCTCCAATTTCTTGGTGGTTATACAGTGGAGCAATATTGGGATCGTAAATTGGAACATTTTCATTTTCTTTTTGAGCTTTTTTAGAGGCGATATATGCCTTTTTTATTTTTTTAGCAAATTCTACATTAGCTGCATGTCCCGGACGTGCTGCTAATATTTGAGCTTTCAGAGGTACACCTGCAAGAGCTAAATCCCCAACAATATCAAGCAATTTGTGACGTGCTGGCTCATTTTGAAATCTTAAATCAACATTGTTCAAAATGCCTTCTTTTTTTACTTCAATCTTATCCTTATTAAACAATTTAGCAAGATTATCCATCTCACTATCATCAATAACACGATCCACAATGACAATAGCATTATTGAGGTCTCCGCCTTTGATAAGATTATTTTCTACAAGGGTTTCTAATTCGTGTAAAAAGCAAAATGTCCTACAACTAGATATTTCATCTTTAAATTCTTGAATATTAATAATTGAAGCATGTTGACTTCCCAATACAGGTGAATTGTAGTCCACCATGACGGTTAACCTATAATCATCTGCAGTTAGTGCCATCATCTCAACTCCATTGCCATCTGAATAATTGATTCGTTTAGGTATCTCGAAATATTCACGTTCTTTTTTTTGTGTTTCTATACCAGCCTCAAGAAGTAGATCAATAAATGGCTTACTACTTCCGTCCATAATTGGAGTTTCAGGAGCATCTAATTGTATTAAACAATTATCAATTTCTAAACCTGCAAGGGCAGCTAGTACGTGTTCAACAGTGTTTATTTTGATACCATTGTCTTCTAATGTGGTTCCTCTGCTTGTGTCAGTAACCAAGTCACAATCAGCCTTGATGATAGGTTGGTTTTCTTGATCTACTCGTTGAAAGGCATAACCGTGGTCTTCAGGTGCTGGAACAAATGTTATGGTAACTTCATTACCTGTGTGTAATCCTACACCAGATACACTAATCGATTTTTTGATTGTAGTCTGTAGTTTATCCATTTTGTGATTCTTCATTTTTTAGGATATTTTCAAGTGTTGTGATTCTTTTTTCGAGTTTTGGAAGATTTCTCCATAAAACTCTAGATTTCATTTCGTCTTTGAAGGGCAGGTGAGGGGTACCTGTATAAATACCGCCAGAATTTTTGATATCTTTATTAATGCCAGCTTGGCCACCAATTTGGGTGTTATCTGCAATAGTTAAATGTCCAGCTATTCCAACTTGTCCAGCCAATACACAATTTGCACCAATTTTAGAGCTACCTGCAATAGCTGCTTGTCCGGCAATGACTGTGTTTTCTCCAACTTCTACTCCATGAGCAATTTGAACTAAATTATCTATTCTACATCCTTTGCCGATAATCGTACTTCCCATGTTAGCTCGGTCTATCGATGTATTACTTCCAATTTCTACATTATCATGGATGATAACATTGCCTATTTGAGGAATTTTAATGTAAGTGCCATCTGGAAGCGGAGCATGACCAAAACCATCAGAACCAATGACAGCACCACTATGAATGATGCAGTTGTTTCCGATAATTGAGTTATGATAAACGGCTACATTTGATCGAATGGAGGTATTTTTTCCTATGGTAGTATTTTCATAAACACTAGAATTTGCAAAAACTTTAGAGTTATCGTCAATGGTGACATTTGACCCAATGTAGGCATGAGAACCAATGTGACAATTTTTTCCGATTTTGGCTGTTGGCTCAATTACTGCTGTCGAATGAATGCCATGGTTGGGGTCTTTGTAGTCAAAATATTGAATAAGTATTTGACAAAAGGCAACGTAAGGATGAGAACACCTGATAATTGTTAAATCATCAGGAATATCTTTTATAGAATCATCTACCAATACGATTCCAGCTCTAGTATTTTTGAGATGGTGTATATACTTTTTATTGGATAAAAAACATAGACTGTTTGATGTTGCATCTTCAATTTTAGCTACAGTATCAACTTCTACAGTTTGATTTCCTTCTAAAGAACCATTAACTACTTCTGCTATTTTTTTTGCCGTTAACTTCAATTTGACGCAAATTTAATCTAATTTCAAAGAGGTGATATAATATTTGACTTGCGGTTTTTGGTCATTAGTGAGATTGTATATTTCAGAGGTCTCTGAAAGTTCTTTCAACTTTCCATTTTTCATACTAATTTTAAGACTATCACCTAGACTTGAATATGCATTATTTGTTAGTTCACCTGTTGTTACAAAATAACTTGCCTCCGAATGATTGATTTGCAAATATTTTGCTGTTTCATTGATTTTTTTATCAATAAATCCTTTCTTAATGGGTTTATCATACAACTCAATTTTTAGTAAGTTTCTGTTGATTAGCATTTTACTTAGTTTGGATAACGTCTTATCACTTGATTGTTGCCATAATTTAATCGCACTAAAGATTTCGCTATCATCCAGATTATAAAAGTTCTCGATAACCTTATGATTAGAAAGATCTTCTTTTGAGAAGTTGTTTTCAAGAAAAAACTGAAGATAGGGACTAACTTTTAGAGATTTTTCACTATTAACCAAAACTTTGGCTCTTTTTAAAATGTTTAATAATAGTTCGTCAGCAGCTATAGAAGCTTTGTGAAGATAAACCTGCCAGTACATGAATCTTCTAGCCATTAAAAATTTTTCAACAGAATAGATACCTTTCTGATCAATAATGAGTTGGTTTTCTCGAACATTGAGCATTTGAATAATTCGCTCAATTCCTACTGTTCCTTCGGATACACCAGTATAAAAACTATCACGTCTTAAATAGTCTAGTCTATCCATATCCATCTGACTACTAACTAGTTGATGGAAAAATGGACGGGGATATTTATTTTCAAAAATTTGTATGGCAAGTGTTAATTGTCCATTCATTTTTTCGTTGATTTGTTGCATTATAAAACTACTAAGGATTTCATGATTTACATCATTAAGAATACTATGTTCTAGCGTATGTGAAAATGGACCGTGACCGATATCATGTAATAAAATAGCAAGTAGTACAGCTATTTCTTCTTCTCTTGTGATATTAATTTCTTTTGCTCTTAGACTTTTTATGGCAATTTGCATGAGATGCATTGCACCGATTGCGTGCTGAAATCGAGTATGCTGAGCTCCTGGATATACCAAGCTTGTGAGACCTAGTTGCTTAATTCTTCGAAGTCTCTGGAATTCGGGGAGTTGAATGCAATCAAAAATGATGTCATGATGGATTGTTATAAATCCATATATCGGGTCGTTGATTATTTTCTTTTTATTCACGGGATGAAATAAAATATTATTTAAAGAGTTGAAATATTACTTGTTTTGCATGTAATAACTGGCTGCAAAGTTAAAAATACTGAAACTAATAAAATGAATAATATCAAAATACTCTGGGCAGATGATGAAATTGACCATTTGAGAGCTCATCTCTTATTTTTAGAAGAAAAAGGATATGATGTAAAGACCGTAAACAATGGATTAGATGCAATTGATTCTGTGAGAGATAATCATTTTGATCTTGTTTTTTTGGATGAAAATATGCCTGGAATATCAGGTTTGGAAGCTCTTAAGGTTATCAAAGAACTAAAAACTAATATCCCCGTAGTGATGATAACTAAGAGTGAGGAAGATCATATTATGGAGGATGCTATTGGTAGTAAGATATCGGATTACCTAATTAAACCAGTAAATCCTAGACAGATATTAAGCTCCATCAAAAAACTAACGGACAATAAACGTCTAGTGACGGAAAGTGTAACCCAAAGGTATCAACAAGATTTTAGGGCTATTGGTATGACTTTCATGGATCACATGGATTGGCCCAAATGGAAGGATACCTTTAAAAAGCTTGTATACTGGGAAACAGAAATGGCTAGTTCTGATGAAACAGGAATGGAGGATATACTCAAAACTCAAAAAATGGATGGTAATAGAGAGTTTAGTAAGTACATCGAAAAAAATTATTTAAACTTTATTCATTCCACAACACAAGATGAAGATTCACCCACGATGTCTCACAATCTAATGAAACGAGGAATCTTACCGCAAAAGAAAAAGGGTGAACCTTTTTTCTTGTTACTTTTAGATAACCTAAGATTTGATCAATGGAAAATAATTGAAGAAGAGATTAGTAATTACTACAAAATTGTCAATGAAGATATTTATCTCAGTATACTTCCTACAACTACTCAATATGCTAGGAACGCTATATTTAGTGGTTTAATGCCATTAGATATTGAAAAAAGGTTTGGAGATAAGTGGAGTAATGATGAGGATGAAGGAGGAAAGAATTTATATGAAGCTCATTTCCTAAATGACCAATTAAAACGTCTTAGAACAGGGTATGAATCAAAATACATAAAGGTTACCAATTTGAATAATGCAAAAGCAATGGTTGATCAACTTCCTAATCTTATAGGAGAGGAATTTGTGACTATTGTATATAATTTTATTGATACACTCTCTCATGCACGAACGGACTCAAAAATCATGAGAGAACTTGCAGAGGATGAAGCTGCATATAGGGCACTAACAAAGAGTTGGTTTTTACACTCACCTTTGTTAGAGACTATCCGTTACCTGAGTAGTAAAAATGTAAAAATTGTGATAACAACCGACCATGGGTCAGTACACGTGGATAATCCAGTTAAGGTGCATGGTGGTAAGGATACGACCACTAATTTAAGGTATAAAACTGCTCGAAGGATAGATTACAATCCAAAAGATGTCTTTACCGTAAAGGATCCTCATGATGCACTTTTACCAAAGCAACACATGACAAGCTCATTCATATTCAGTAAAGAAAATGATTTCTTTGTGTATCCAAATAACTTAAATCACTATGCCAAGTATTATAAAGATACATTTCAACATGGTGGTATTTCTATGGAAGAAATGCTTATTCCGTTAATTACATTAGAACCTAAGTGAATTTTATAGTCTCTGATAAGAACGATAGTCTAAAATCTGTAATTAATTTTATTGATCAAATCAGAATAGATCAAAGGAAAAATATTATCCTATTGAGGGGAGACCTTGGTGCTGGGAAAACCACATTTGTTAAAACCTATGTGAACCACTTAGGCGGCGATAAAGATGAGGTGGATAGCCCCACATTTTCATTATTAAATACATACTCTGTAAATAATCAAGATATTCATCATTTTGATTTGTATAGAATTCAATCACCCCAAGAAATTGAGGATATTGGGTTTATGGAATATATGGATTCTGGAAATTTATGTTTTGTTGAATGGCCTGAAAAGATTGCAGAGTTCTTACCTCATAATCAAATCATTTTTGTTGATATCGTTGTATCTTTGGATGAATGCAGAAATTATATTATTTCGTAAGTGTCATTTTATTTGCCTTAACAGCAAATGCTCAAGTTTTTAATCAGTCCATTTCAGATAAAATTCAAAAAGTAGACTCTGTATTAAATCAACTTATAGTTTATGAAAATATTGGTACGAAGCCAACAGGTTCTCCTGCATTAGTAGAAACACTTCAATGGATTACCAATAAATATAGATTTTATGGTTATGCTCCTGTTATTGACACGTTTAAGATAGGTAGTAATGAGTCTTATAACATAATTATAGAAAAACAGGGTACTAATCCAAATAAATGGATAATTATAGGAGCACATTACGATTCTGTTGATGAAAGCCCTGGTGCTAACGATAATGGATCTGGAGTTGTGGCAACACTTCAAATAGCACGCATAATCAAAGACTTAATTCCAAAAATAGGTGTCAGAATAATCAACTTCGGAGCAGAAGAACAAGGCTTTATTGGTTCGTCTCACTATGTGAAAAATAAACTCTTAACATCAGATTCTATTCTATTGATGTTAAACTTAGATCAGTTGGGGGGAACGAAGGGAGAAGACAATAGTAAAATCTATTGTGAACGGGATGAAGATACAAACCCTTCATCCAATAATTCTTTGTCTTCATTAATGACAGATACATTGTCGAATTTAATTTCTCTTTATACCAATCTTACTCCAGTTATTTCAGATGCTTATTCTTCAGATTATGTTCCTTTTGAAAACGAGGGAATGATAATAGCAGGTCTTTATCAAGAAAGTGATTACAGTGACCATTATCATAAATCAACAGATTTAGTATCTAACATGGATGTTGATGCAACAGTTGAGGTAATCAAAGGAACTTTGGCAGCAACGCTTTATTTTTCTAAAATGAACGGTTTTATAAGTGTAAATGAGGTACGTAATAAGTATTACGATTTAAACCCTAATCCTGCAGTCAATTATTTGACAATTTCAGGTTTAATTAATCCTGTTTCCATAGAAATATTTAATACTCAGGGAAGTAAACTCCTTTCTCAAGAGGTTTGCCCAAATGAAAAAATTAAACTATTTGATTTATCTAACGGTTTGTATACTGTTAGCATTTTAAACCATATAAATAATTTAAAAATTCATTCAAAGCTTATTATTGCACGATAGGTACCACAAAATCAGATGAAATACACATGTTGGGGAGCTGCTAAACAAGTAACAGGCAGCATGCACTTATTGGAATTGGAAAGCGGATACAAAATTCTGGTGGATTGTGGTATTGATTACGAGGATAAAGATAACAAAGAGATCAACGCACATTTTCAATTTAACCCTCGAGATATTGATGTTCTACTTCTAACTCATGCTCATATTGACCACAGTGGTAATATCCCAAATTTAGTTAAACAAGGTTTTAAAGGTGAGATTATATGTACAGAACCTACCGCATTTTTGTTAGACAAGCTATGGATAGATTCTGTGAATATTCAAAACAATAACCATAACCTAAGACAAACGACTCGATTATATGGATTTAAAGAGGTTAAAGACGCCAATGAGCAATTATTAACAGTCAATTTTAATCAAAATATATCTTTAAATAGCGATGTTTCGTTTACATTTCATGAAGCTGGTCATATCATTGGAGCTGCAAGTATCCGCATTGAAGTGAAAGAAGAAGATACCATAAAAACAATTGGTTTTACAGGTGATTTGGGGAATCCTGGAAGCAAATTGATTGTAGATCCTAAGCCAATGGAAGGGCTTGATTACTTAGTGACAGAGACGACCTATGGAAATAGGGAACATAAAGAGAAAAGGTCACCAGAAGATGTACTTGTAGAATATGTAACAAAAACGTGTGTGGACCAAGAAGGACGTCTGATCATACCTGCTTTTAGTGTTGGAAGAACACAATCCATTCTTTTTACATTAAAAAAATTATTTAATGAGGGCAAATTACCTCCAGTACGAGTTTTTGCTGATAGTCCACTTGCATTGGCAAGTTCTAATATTCACAATCGATTTTCGGATTATTTAAATGATGAAGCAAAAAACTATAAATTAGGTGATGGTAGTTTGTTTGATTTCAAGAGTCTGCATCTAATAGAAGATAAGTCTGATGTTGAAGACATGGAGTTATATCGTGACTCGTGTATCATTGTTTCTTCTGCAGGTATGTTGGAAGGGGGAAGAATTCAACATCACATTAGTGATCACATTCAGAACCCATCATGCACCATTCTTATTGCTGGATTTTGTTCCCCAGGTACTCTAGGGGCACAGTTACTTGAGGGTAGAAGTGCAATTAGAGTTAAAGGAAACGATAAATACGTTTTTGCTAAAATTGATCAGACAGATGTATTCAGTGCTCACCCAGATACTATTGGCTTACAAGATTACTTTGAAGCTTCCAATGATGGACAACTGACTAAATTGTTTTTTGTTCATGGAGAAGAAGAATCTATGAAAGAATTGAAGACTCTTCTAAGTGATAACTTAAAAAATAAAGTAACAATCCCATCAAAGGGGGAAATATTCTTACTTTAAAAAAGCCCTAATAATTTAATATTAAGGCTTTTATAAATATTGTAAGTGCTAATCCTCGCAAGTATTACATGCATTGAAACAAAATGTTGGGAGGCTTGTCTTACCATCAATTGATGCAACTCGATTAGTAAATTCAGCAGTTGTTTTTGTACATGGTGTACCTGCTTCAAAAGTTTCTTCTGCATTCCATCCGTCTAATGTGAATTTATATTCAATTTCTCCGCTTGGTACTTCAACGGTAACTTCATAAATTCCATCTTTATCATCATCAGACATGATGTTACAAGATCCACACCAGCTATTGAAATTACCATTTAAGCATACATTTTCAAACTCCTCTTTATAATTTGACATATCTACTGAAAAAGTAGCTGAAATCATTTTTGAGGTAGTAGTTTTATGATTATATATCCTAAAAAATTGAACCTTACTATCTTTGACATAAACATTTGCATGGTTGATTTCTTGGGTCAAGTTATTACCATCTCTAGTATTTAACTTATGTCCATTGATGATCCAGTCTCCATCATCTTTATTGCCGTCTTTGTCAATAAAATTGATAGGAATTCCCCATTCTTGTTTAATAGTGATATCATTATTTTTGAACCATTCAGTAATGAATGCTTTAAATTCATCTTTGCCATTAATGGTCAGATTATTTGGACCCTCTAAGGTAATAGAGTCACTTGCAAGATTCATGATTCCATCAATATCTTTTTGCATGTGTAAATCACACCATTTCATCCAGATATCTAAGTTTTCTTGGCTACCAAGCATCCAGCTATTATCGGGACTACCTGCAAATCCAACAGTTTTACCTGTAGTTTCGGTTTTTGTAGATTCAGTTGGTTGTGTACAAGAAAGAAGTGTCACCAGAGTCAATAGTATAAAGATTTTTATTTTTCTCATTTTATATAATTAGTTTAAGCAGTACAATTTATTAAATTTATAATAAAAAGCGTGAAATTAGTCCATTAAAAAAAGGAGATTATACTTCATCTCCTTTTTAAAAGTACTCGGGACGGGACTTGAACCCGTACGGCCGTGAAGCCATTGGATTTTAAGTCCAACGTGTCTACCAATTCCACCACCCAAGCATCAAGTATGGGAAAAATCCCTTCCAAATTAATGGAATTACTTGAGCGAAAGACGAGATTCGAACTCGCGACCCTCACCTTGGCAAGGTGATGCTCTACCAGCTGAGCTACTTTCGCTTGATGTGTGAGCCTAATCTTCAAAGAACATTTCTTTTGTTCGATTAAGCGGTTGCAAAGATAATCTTGAAATCTAATCTCACAATGGATTAGATTATTTTTTCATTAATTCAATGATTAATTCTTTGCCCTGCCTTGGAGAAATTGAATCCTCACAATTTTCGAGTTTTAATATTGAAAATTTGGAAGCAAATAATTTCTCATATTCCTGAATATTACCTCCAAATGGTGGTCCTCCCTCAAATTTAACAGAGAATAATACTCCAAATAATTTACCATTTTGATTTAAGATGCCCCATGTTTTTTCGGCATATTTATTTCTAAGTTGGGGGTCTATAGCACAGAAAAAGGTCTGTTCTAGGATTAAATCAAATTTATGGTCTAGTTCAAAAAAATCTCCGACTAAATATTGGTCTTTAGGAAATAATGGATGTTGAGATAGAAATCGTTCTCTAGCTTCTTCTGATAAATCAATGGCAAAAATATTGGTAAATCCTTTTTCCCATAGTTTACTCAACTCATAACCTGAACCAGCACCAGGAATAAGTATTCTAGCAGTCTTATCTATATTATCAAGCACATAATTGACATGGATTGGATTGGCGTATCCAGTATCCCAACCTGTTTTATTTTGAACATATCGGGTATTCCAGTAATCTGAATTTAGATCAACTGTTGTCATTTTTACCCCGTTTAGGTCCATCAGATTTAGCTTTTATAGGTAAAGGTTTTTTGGATGGTGTATTTGACCTTGGAATAGAAATTGATCCAGAATTAGAATTACTTCTACTGGAGTTATCGTAATATCTTCTACTATCCGAAGAATTATAGCTGTTAGTTGAGTTATTGTTTGATGGTTGATTGTAGCTATAGTTTTTGAATAGGTTGAATCTAATTCCAGCATTTATGAGTAAAATATCTGTTCTAACCGCTGGTAAATTTTTTGACCCATAATAATTATCGTAATTAACTTCATTGCTACCTATTTTTCTAGTAATATCTTGAAGTGGAAGTGCAGCTCCTTCTCTTCCAAATGTATAGGTAATGCTAGATTCAAGGGATATGCTTTCATTAAGTTTATATGTAACTCCTACACTACCCCCATAATGAAATCGTTTGGTATGAACTACACGTTCAGTTACAGACTCAGCTTCTCGTTCTGGGTTGTAGTTGGGTTGGTTGAGGGATAATACTTGATAAGTTGTGTAGTTTCTATGTCCAGCAAGTAAACTAAGGTATGGAGTAACTCGTTGAGTTTCGTCTGCAAAGTTAATTCTACCCTCGGCAAACAAACCATACATGCGATTACCTGCTTTAATGGTAGCATCACCAATAATTAATGGACCATCATCCTGAGCTAAAATAATCGATTCAAATTTTCTAGTTTGCATGTGAGCAAAGTCCATTCGAGCACCAAGTTGAAAATTTACGGGTGATTTATATGGGAATTTTTTACTTAAGTAGGATAAATTAAGACCAAAACCATCATCATAGTTTATATCACCTAATTCGCTTTGTGGACATGCTAAATGAAATCCAATTCCAAATGAGCCTTCGCTAACTTTCTTTTGTGCATACCCGCTAGTGGATATGAGGATAATCAATGGTAGAATTACTTTTTTCATGTTAAGCTATATTTCAATTTTTGTGCCATTATTTTAATTTTGGATTATTACGATGTCGATCTATATCTCGTTCTGTTTTTTTAGTCAAGTTTTTTAGGAGTGATTTTTCTAAATCTATTTCACATTGATTCGCAAGGCACATTAACACAAATAAAACATCGGCCATTTCATCTCCTAAATCCACTTTTTTGTCTGAATCTTTGAAACTTTGTTCGCCATATTTTCTGGACATTATTCGGGCTACTTCACCAACTTCTTCCATAAGAATAGCAGTATTTGTAAGTGGATCAAAATATCGGATACCAAATGTATTAATCCATTGATCAATCTTTTTTTGGGCTTCTGTAATAGTCATTATAACGTGTCTATATTTAGACAAATTTAACCAAATTGGTCAAAGGAGTATTTTAAAAACTCCAACTATTAGAGGCGGTATTGTAGGGTACAATTGAGAATTTGAAACCAGAGCTGAACCCTTGGGTATTGGATTGGGCAACAACATAGTATAGACCAAGCCTAAATCGTTCTCTACCAATTCTAAAGATTCGATTAATTCCAGCAAATAACTCAGAATATTGGTACTTTCTTTCAGGTACTAAAAGTAGTCCACCTCCTGCCATAGTTCGGATTCCTGTTTTGTTTATTAATGGTACCTTACTAGTTAAAAAACCATTAAATTGATGAATGTAATGAGTCTCTAAAAAACCACGAAACGTAGGAAAAGTACTATCAATTAGTTGATATGCAAACATCGGTGGCATGAAAAAATAAGGATCACCTCCGCGTTGGTATTTATAATCCATGATTTGTAAGTTTGTGGTATCTATGAACGTACCAAATTTTACTGAATATTGGGAAGTTCCAAATATCCCAACCATGAATTTTTGATTGATGCCAATTTCAATTTCTTTAAAGTCTGTGATAGACTTACCTATGTTTGGAATGGCTTGTTTGTAGGTTAGAGAAAAAGTAGGGTATTTCGAGCCTAATACAATTTTTTGATTGGGTTCAGAAATATAGAGTTGTTTTGGCGTGTAAGATATTCCTAGGGTAATTCTTACGTCAGAATTTATACTAAAATATTGAGGATTATTATCAACAAAGGCAGAATCAAAATCAGGGTTGAATTTAAAGTTAGTTAGTGGTTTTCTGAGTGTGTGACTTAAACTGTTAAATAAATAAAAACCATTAAACAACTCAGTTCTGTGAGTAAGATAAGTGTAGTCTTGTTCAAAAAAGTTTTGTCTATTAAATAGGTCGTTAAATGTGGCAAATTGATTGACGAAACCAAAATACTTTCCATAATAAATTGAAGCACGAGATAGTTTTTTTGGATTGTATAATGTTTCAATATTCAAGTTACCTTTGATGTCTTTATTTCTGAAACCATAATTTAATGTGGGCGATATAAAGATACTTTTTCGGTTTTTAAATCTTTTGTAGTAGCTCACATTGTACTTCAATCTAAAACCACCAATGGCCACAGGATCAATCATTTCAGCTAGTGAGGCGTAGCTCCATTCTGTTTTTCTATCTCTGTTTATGTGCCCCATTCCAGACCAGACTGCTTTGAGAAAAGTAATTTGATTAAAGGCTGAATCAATGGAGTCTAGGTACGCTTTACTTGTTTTTATTCGTTTTATACTGTCTTGCATTCGAATAAATTTATTCTCATTATAGGTAAGCGGAATCGGTCTTATTTTTGCCCAAAAGCTAGTATCTTTTTCGTAGGCATCATTAGCTGTTCTGGCCAATTCTGCATTGAAGAAGCGTTTTGGATAAATACTATCAAATGTGTAATCAGAATATTTAACAATGCACTCACCGTCAATAGTTCTCGATCCATTTTTAATTTTCCAGTTAAAGGTTTCACTGGTTAAAATTTTTATACTATCCTGGAAAGAGTAGTGTTGCTTTAATGAGAATTGGTCATATTCAATTAAAGAACGTTTGGGTAGGGTCAATTCGACGCTTTTAATTGTAAATAAGGAATCCCAAATTTCAAGCTGACCTTTGAATAAGGCGTTCCCTAATTTGCGAGGAATGACTTGTATGGTGTATACCTTTCTTTTTCCCTCAAATCTGGAGCCTAATAATTTGTATTTGTAAGAAATAAATGCTGTGTTACTAATGGGAGATACGTATGCATTTTCACCAAGCTTTTTAACTTTAATTAAGTTTTTATTAAAATCAAAATTTGCATCGGTTGTACTTGTGTAAAATAGTGATTGTAGGTAGCCCAGTTTTTTAGCTGCATTTTTTTCTTCTTTGAATCCTTTTGTTTTCTGGATATGTTGAACAAAGTCTCCTTCAAATAAATTGAATTTTGGGATCGAGTCATTTTTAGATTCAATGGGGGATTCATCAAGTTTCTTGGTGTCTGGTTGGTCATCTTGAATTTTTGGACCTCTTCGAATGCTTTTTTCAACGCTTTTAACGTAGATGTTTCTTTTTTGGGTTGTGAACTGATTAGAGTATCGTTCTTTATTTTCTATAACTTTCTTAATGATACTATAACTTAAATCTTTTTTCTTATTAGAAATTTCTACTAAGCCCAATTCATTATCATTCGACTTTAAAACTACATTTAAGACATCATTTTTTTGTGCTGGTACATCTATTCGTTTTGGTTCATACCCAATGTGTGTGAAAGATAATCGATGTAATCCTTCAATTAACTTAATTTCATATTGTCCTTTTTCGTTAGTGACTGTGCCTATACCCAAATCAACAGCTCTTACATAGACGCCCACAAGTGGTTCATTAGAGCTATTGATTACATAACCGCGTATCTTAAAATAATCTTGAGCAAGCGTAGGAAGGGATAAAATTGTCAGGTAGATAATTAAGTGAATTTTTATAGAGAACTTCATAGGACGATATACCTTAATACGATTTCCATCAAATTATGTTACAAATTATACAATGAAATTTATTTTAATAGAAATCTATTCGATTAATCTATTTTTTGATGGGACAAAAATTAGATTTGTACTTCATGAATAAAGCATTGCTTATCATTTTAGATGGTTGGGGAATAGGTAAAAAGGATAATACGGATGCCATTTTTTCTGCAAATACACCTTTTATAGATAGTTTGGAATCTCAATCTGCAAAAGCTACCCTGAAAACCTACGGTGAGAATGTAGGTTTACCTGATGGTCAGATGGGTAATTCTGAGGTTGGTCATATGAATATTGGTGCTGGACGTGTAGTATGGCAAATGTTAGTTCGAATTAATAAAGCATTTAAGGATCAAACAATCCATGACTTACCAGCGATTAAGTCTTTAATTGAGCTTGCCCAGTCAAATAAAAATCGAAAAATACACTTAATGGGTCTTGTAAGTGATGGTGGTGTTCATAGCAGTATTGATCACCTCTTGGGGCTTACTGAGTTGTTAAAAGAAAATAAATTGGATGACCGAGTATATATTCATGCGTTCATGGATGGAAGAGATACAGACCCAAGGAGCGGAAAAGATTTTATAAAAAATGTACAGGAATCATCTAAAATTGGAAGATCATCAATAGCTACAATAACTGGACGCTATTATGCTATGGACCGAGATCAACGATGGGAGAGAACTAAATTAGCATATGATGCCATGATTCATGGTTCAGGCGTACAATACGATGATTGTTATGAAGCTATTCAAAAGAATTACGATGAGGAAGTTACGGACGAATTTATCAAACCATGTATTATTAATCAATCAGGTCAAATTTCGGAAGATGATATTGTTTTGTGTTTTAATTTTAGAACAGACCGAGGTCGACAAATAAGTAAGGTATTAACACAAGAGAATATGCCTAACATGGGTATGAAGACAATGAATATCCATTATTTTACGATTACAGAATATGATAAAACTTATAATAATGTTAATGTTCTTTTTCATACGAATGACCTAACTAATACTTTAGGCGAGGTTTTATCTAAGAACGCTAAAACTCAACTAAGAGCAGCAGAGACTGAAAAATATCCTCACGTTACATTTTTCTTTAATGGGGGTAGAGAGGAACCTTTCATAGGTGAAGAACGTGTGATGGCAAATTCTCCCAAAGTAGCTACCTATGATTTACAACCTGAAATGAGTGCTCTCGAGTTAACCGACAAAGTAATGAATCACATAGAAATTAATCATCCGGATTTTGTATGTGTCAATTATGCTAACCCAGATATGGTAGGTCATACGGGGGTTTTTAGTGCTATAGAAAAAGCATGTGAAGTTGTTGATTCATGTGCTAAAAATATTGTGGATTTTGCTTTAAAAAAGGAATACAGTATTGTAATTATTGCTGATCATGGAAATGCTGATAAGGCACTAAATGCTGATGGTAGTCCGAATACAGCTCATACAACAAACCTCGTGCCCATATATCTTTTAAGTAATGAAAATAAAACCCTAAAAGATGGCAAACTTGCAGATATAGCACCAACTATACTGAGCTTAATGAAGATTAATCAACCTCAAGATATGGATGGAATATCTTTGTTATGATCTAATCAGCCATATCTAGTTCACAAATTTTAACTTTGCACTATGGACTATAATATCATCATTGTTTCGCTCTCGGTTTGTATTGTTTTATCTTATTTCTTCAACGAAATAGCAAAACGAACGAATGTTCCTTCGGTCTTAATGCTAATTGTAGCTGGAGTTATTGTTGGACAATTATTGAATTTTTTTCCTCAGTACAATGTTGATTTTTTTCCACACCTTAAGGTACTAGGCACAATTGGTCTAATTATGATTGTCTTGGAAGGAGCACTAGATCTTGAGCTTACCAAAGAGAAAAGGGGACTAATTGGAAAAGCTACATTACTTGCAGTTTTGGGTATTTTAGGAAGCGTTTTATTCATAGCTCCTATTTTTTATTTTTTATTAAATATGGATGCTGGAATATCATTATTATATGCTACACCTTTGGCAGTTATATCAAGTGCTATTGTGATACCAAGTGTCTTGAGTCTTAATGATTATGACAAAGAGCTACTGATTTATGAGAGTTGTATTTCTGATATAATTGGTATCATGATATTCAATCTGATACTCAGTATCATGCAGACTCAAGAAGTTGGGGGTTCTATCACTGATTTTAGTGTAGAGTTTTTGGTGACTATTCTGGTCTCTTTTGTCATTGGAATTGGGTTGGTTTTACTATTCAAGTTTTTGAATGCTAAGGTTAAACTGTTTTTCTTCATTTCCATTTTAATTTTGATTTATGCTCTTGGTAAAATGATGCATTTGAGCCCATTAGTCATGATTTTAATGTTCGGATTGATTTTAAAAAATCATTCCCTTTTTTTTATAGGTCCTTTAAAAAATTTGATGACTCGAATGGAATTCAAAAAAATGGAAAAAGATTTCCATATTATCAGTAGAGAAACTGCGTTCGTATTGCGGACGTTTTTTTTCATTGTATTTGGACTTACTATTGACTTATTATCATTAGTGAACTTTGAGGTATTAGTAGTCAGTTTGATGGTTTTTATTGGTATTTATCTTGTACGTATTTTACTTTTAAAAGTATTTGCAAAACAGGGGACTCAAGTTTTAGAGTATGTTGCACCACGCGGCTTAATAACTATCTTGTTATTTTATAGTATTCCAGAAGATCTTATTTCAAATTCATTTCAACCTAGTGTGATACTATGGGTTATTATTTTGACAAGTATCTATATGACATTTGGTTTAATAAGGTATGCTAAAGAGCCTACAGAGACTGAAGCTCAAGAGAAGCTTTAGTATCAGATATAGTCTCCTCAATCTCTAGTGTATCTATTCTTGTTTTTAATGCGTTAATTTGTCACAACACTAATTGTTTTGTTAATCAGGTTTCTTACAGTAATTTTCATATTTATTCAATTCAACTGTTTTGCACAACTGTCTTTAAATAAAAGTGTAAGGATTCTACCTAATCGTGGAGATACGATTCAAATTGATTCCGGTTTTGTTGTGAACAACTCTATGTTAGTATTTAAGTATTCGGCAAATTCATACCAACAAATAAGCAACAATCTCATTTGGTTGAGTGAGGCTCCAAAAGATAGTGTTGAGGTCTCATACAAACGTTTGTATTTTCCAATACAATACCTAAACAAAAACAAAGAAAATATTTATAACATTTTTCAAGAGAATCCCTTTAAATATACCCCCAATAAAAATGAGATAAAACCAACCTATGGTAAGCTTAATACAATGGGAAATATATCCAGAGGAATTGGACTAGGGAATACTCAAAATGTAGTAGTGAATTCAAATTTAAACCTAAGATTAAATGGAAAATTAGCTGAGGATGTTGAGATTTTTGCAGTTATCAGTGATGAAAATAATCCAATTCAACCTGAGGGTAACACACAACAAATTCAGGATTTTGATCAAGTATATATTACACTTAAAAAGGATAGTATGGGGCTTTCATTTGGTGATTTTTTAATGAGAAGTCAAAGCAGCTCTTATTTTTTGAAGTATTATAAAAAATCACGAGGGATACAATTCAATAATACTTATAATCGAGGTGATTGGCGTATCAAAACAAATGCAGAAGTAGCAATTTCAAGAGGTAGATTTGGTCGAAACAGAATTAATGGTATTGAGGGCAATAGTGGTCCATATCGTTTAAATGGAGAAAACGGTGAAAACTTTATTATTGTTATTGCAGGCACAGAGTTGGTATACCTCGATGGTAAGAAATTAAAGAGAGGAGAAGGACACGATTACGTCATAAACTATAATACAGGTGAAATCACATTTACACCTCAGATTTTAATTACTGCTTATAGTAGAATTGTTGTTGAATTTCAATATGCTGATAGAAATTATGGACGAACGGTTTCTAGTATAGGTACTAACCTATCAAAAGGAAAATTCTCCTTTTATGCAAATGGTTTTAATGAGATGGATTTAAAATCTCAACCATTTTTACAAACGCTATCTGATACTGTAGCTAAGATAGATGCACTTCGTATGTCTGGAGATCAATCAGCAATTTATAAAAATGCCCGAGTACAAGATCAATATAATCCTGATAGGATAATGTATAAAAAAGAAATTGTGGCAATGCAAGAGGTCTATGTTTATGTATCAGACCCTTCAGATGAAAGTCTTTTTTATGAGGTGTTTTTCTCAAATGTTGGATACGGAAATGGAAGCTATACTCAGTCCGTTTCAGGAGCTAATGGTAAGGTCTTTGAATATGTTGGATATGGTTTGGGAGATTATGAGCCATTTGAAGTCTTAGCCACACCTAAGCGTTTAAATACGGCTAATTTCGGATTCACTATAACCGAAGATAATCGAAAGATGGGGTTGGAATATGTTATTAGTTCACTAGATAAAAATACTTTTTCATCGATTGATGATAATGACAATTTTGGATCTGGTTTAAAAGTCTATCAGACAACAAAGAGACCAATTAAAGATTCATCTATGTGGACTTTAAAAACGAATATTGATTATGAAATGATTACAAAAAACTATGCTCATGTAGAACGATACCGAGTTGTTGAATTTGATCGTAATTGGAATAAAATTCTATCAAATCCTGCCTCGTCTAGTCAGATGAATCCTGCATTAGAACATATTGGTAATGTATCACTAAACCTATACAAATCAGAACATGATTTTATAAATAATCAAACTGAAGTTTTTTATCGAAAAAATAATTTTAATGGCTTATCAAACAAGACAAATGGTGGATTAGTTTGGAGAAATTGGAGTATTAAATCTAGTTTGGATATTTTACAATCAGAAACAATGGAAGCTGACACTTTCTCCTTAGATAATCGATTTTATCGTTTTGCTTCAACTATTGATAAAACCTTTAATAGACATGCTAGTGGCATTAATTTTATTTCTGAAGAATCGCGTTTTAATAATAATGACTCAATAACACTTCAAAGCTATAGATTTAGTTCTTTAGATGCATTTATAAAATCCAATGATACAAGTAACCTACAATATCAATTGAAAGTTGGTCAGCGTCTTGATGATCGACCCAAAAATAATAGTTTTTCAAAAGCTACAGTTGGTCGTAATATCACGTTTGATACTAAATATACTAAAAATCCATTTCAGCGTATTTCTTTTAATACCACACTAAGGCAGTTAGAAGTGAATGACACAATACTAAGCTTTAAGGATGTAGAAAATACATTACAGAGTAGAATAGAGTTTGATTTTCAATTTTTCCGTCGTTTTATAAGATCTAAAACTTTTTATCAAATGGGAACTGGTCAGGAGCAAAAAAGAGAGTTCCAATATCTTCAGGTACAAGCTGGTAATGGTTTATATATTTGGAACGACTATGACTACAACGGAATAAAAACTTTGAACGAATTTGAGTTGGCATCTGAACTTGATAAGGCTAGAGCTGACTATATTAAAGTTTACACACCAGTTGCTGGATTTATAACAACGAATAGTACAAAAATTACTCAAACATTGGAGTTAAATCCTGCAGTATTTTTATCCAAGAATTTAAAAAAGAACTCATTTATAGGCAAATTAAATAGCTTTTCTAGTTTAATGATTGATAAAAAAGTTTTGCCAAGAGTAACTACTTTTTTTATTAACCCTTTTAATGAAATAGGAGATACTACATTAATAAATCAGGCTCAAAATTTTAGGTCAACACTTTTCTATAATAGAGGTAATCCAAAATATAGTTTAGATTATACCTATTTATTCGGCAGCTCTAAGATCTTACTCACCAATGGATTTGATAGTCGCTTATCAAATAGTCATGTTTTTAATACTCGATTCTCATTATCTCGAATGATTACTTTAAGTGCAAAAAGTATCGTTGGTAACAAAACATATCTGAGTGAGTTTTTTGGTAATCGAAGTTATAATTATGATTTTTATGAATTTCAACCCAAATTACAATTGATATTGGGTACATCTCATCGTTTAGAGGTGAAATCTAAAATGTTCGATGCTATAAATTTATCCTCATATGGTGGTGAGACTACCAGAAACATTGAGATTGGTTGTGATTACAGGTATACTAAGGCATCGAAAGGTGTTTTAAATTTTGGCATAAACTATATAGATGTTGATTATAACGGTGCATCTAACTCAACACTTGGCTATGAACTATTAAGGGGACTTCAGAACGGAGCTAATGTAACATGGAAACTAAACTATCAACAAACCATGTCAAATAACATTCAGATAACAATTAGTTATGATGGAAGGTCGAGTGAAACAGCCGATATAGTTCATATAGGAAGAATGGTTGCAAGATACCTTTTTTAGGCCTACTTTTTTGAAATCAAATAGGTCCCGTCTTTTTCTAATCGCACTATTTTTTGTTTGTATAAATTTCCAAGGGCTTTTTTGAAGGCCTTTTTACTCATTCCAAATTCACTTCGGATATGATCAGGATTACTTTTGTCAGTGTATTTAAAAAAGCCTTTTTCTTGCTTTAATCGGTCTAATACCGATTGTGTTGATTGGTCAATAACATTTCTGTACCCCTCAGGCTTTAAGGCCAAGTCAATTTTTCCATCTGATCTTATTTTTTTGACATAGGCTTTTTGCTTATCACCGATAGAAATTTCTTGATGTATGTCCGATTGAAAAACGAGTCCCTTGAATTGATTATTCACTATAGCATTTATTCCTAGGTCTGATTTTTTATAAAATAAAGCTTCAACCTCGTCACCTTCCTCAAAATCGATACCTTCAGTAAAAACAAAGTCATCAATCATCGCGGAGGCAATTAATCGGTCTGTTTGTTCATCTAATAAACAAAAAACGACATACCATTCTCCTATCTCCATTTTTACTGGTTGTTCGCTGAAAGGAACCAAAAGCTGTTTTATCAAACCCATATCCATGAAAGCTCCAGCACGATTCACATCTTTGACTTCTAAGTATGCAAATTTATCAAGCTCTACATGGGGTTTTATAGTGGTAGCTACTGGACGTTCTTCATTATCTAGGTAAACAAAAACAGATATTTCATCACCAAGTTTTAGGTTATCTGACACATAAACATTAGGCAGCAACACTTCTGTTCCATTGTCGTCAATCAAATAACAGCCATTATCTGTGGTTCTAGCAGCTTTCAATCTATGGGTTTTCCCTATTTGCATTATGTGCAAAGGTAGGGATTCATTTAGGGAAACAGTGAGGCCATTATAAAATGAGAGTTCTTAGGATGATATTTCATCGTTTTCTAATAATCCTACACATGAAAACTTGTCGAATACATGAATACCATGTGGAGCATCTTCCAGTTCTTTTGTAAGGTCTTGTCCAGCCCAGTGTTCATAATGTTTTCCATTTTTCCACAGTCTGCTGTTAGTTACATCATAAACTTTATTTTGATAAGAAACCCATATTTCTTGATGATCCTGACCGTTTCTTAGGCTAAGCTGTCGTTTCGAAATTCTAGGTAAATTAGTATTTTTAGTACTCACGGGTGTATTTTAGCCATCAATTTTATACAAATGCGATTAAAAGTTCTCATAGTTTTTGTAATTGTTTACATTTTGTCAGCATTTGTTTGGCTTACATTCTCGCTTTTAAATTACTCAAATACAGATTATCAGCTAAAAAATGATATTTTAAAAGCTGGGCTAAACGCTTGTACACTTCAGGTAATCGAAAAAGCAAAAAACAATGAGTTAGGTAATACAGAGACAGTTTCATATAGACTTAAAAGACTTGAAATTGATATTAATGAAGTGAAGTTGAATGAGTTTATAAAAGTTCAATTTAACAATAATTATATAGCTGATTATTCATTTATCTCAGATAATACAAAGTATATCAGACTTGCTATAAATCCGCTAAAGATTGATGAATTAAAGCAAGAACGATATCAACAGCGGAATATTTGGTTGTATCAAAGTATGCTATTACTGTTTTTGGTTGGTGTTGGTATTTATGGAGTGTTCAGTAGCATTGAGAAAATATATAAGTTGAATAAACAACAGAATAATTTTTTACTCTCAGTTACTCATGAATTTAAAACACCAATAGCGGCTATAAGACTAATGCTCCAGACTAGTAAACATCCCAAAATTAATGATGAAAAACGATCAGAACTTGTAGATAATAGTATTCAAAGCACACATAGATTAGAGGAGTTGGCAGAGAACATGCTTACAGCTATGCAAATTGAAAGTAATGCCTATCAATATAATTTGCTTCCAGTTGATTATAGTAGTTTAATTAACAAAGTTGTTAATAATCAAAAAATTAAAGGTGATATTATTGCACAAATAGAGCCCAATGTAAAGGTAAAGGGTGATGATTTTATATTGCGTATGGTGATAAATAATTTAATTGAAAATGCTTTTAAATACTCAAATAATCAGCCTATAGAAGTTTCTCTTGAAACAGAACCTAAATGGAAAAAACTATCAATTAAAGATCAAGGAATAGGTCTTAAAAAGGAAGATTTTAAAAATATATTTAAGAAATTTTATCGTGTTCAAGATGAAGAGACAAGAATTTCTAAGGGAACAGGTTTAGGTCTTTTTATTGTAAAACAAGCAGTGGAAAGACATTCGGGAAAAGTCTTTGTTAAAGCAAATGAGGACAAAGGGGTAACTTTTACAATATTATTGCCATGACATTCTTGTGACTAAAGAATGATTTTAATAATACAATTTTGTGTTAATCACTTAAACCAAATTTAATCTCTCATGAAAAAACGAATTTTAGTTGTTGAAGATGAAAAAGATCTCGCTGACACTATTAAACTTAACTTGGAGCTAGAAGATTATCATCCAATAGTTGTTCATGATGGTTTAGATGCAATTGCCGCTTTCAAAGAGCAAAGTTTTGACTTGGTAATATTAGATATTATGATCCCTTCGGTTAGTGGTATTGAAGTTTGTGAAAATATTCGTTTGCAAGATTCTACAACACCTATCATGTTTTTGAGTGCCAAGGGTAGGTCTGAGGACAGAATATTAGGTCTTAAAAAAGGTGGTGATGATTATCTAACCAAACCATTTAATTTAGAGGAACTGATATTGCGAATTGATAATTTGATAACTCGTAATGAGACGAATTCTTCTAACTCAATTATTAGTTACAGTTTTGGGAATAATTCTGTAGATTTTGATAGCTACGAGGCTGTTGGTAAACAAGGCAAGTTCACGTTAACCAACAAAGAATTGCTTTTATTAAAATTATTAATAGAGAATGAGGGTGAAGTGGTGAGTAGGGAGCGAATACTCCAAGCTGTTTGGGGATACAGTGTTTATCCTAGCACTCGAACCATCGATAATTTTGTTTTAGCTTTTCGAAGGTACTTTGAAGAAGATCAAAAGAACCCAGAATTCTTCATCTCGCTTAGAGGAGTAGGGTATAAGTTCATGAATCAGTCTTAATTGGTATTCAAATTAGTTGTTTATAACTTGATTAGATTCAAGTATTTGCAAGCTATTGCTTATTCTATCTTTGTAGCTCATCTATGCACGAGCAAATACTAATCATCGATTTTGGTTCACAATTTACGCAACTTATAGCTAGAAGAATTCGAGAGCTTAATATTTACTGTGAGATACATCCATATAATAAATTACCTTATTTAACGGATCAAATTAAAGGTGTTATTTTGTCTGGTAGTCCGTCTTCATGTACTGATATTAATGCACCTGTTGCAAATATTGATTTAATGAATCTTCATATTCCAGTTTTAGGTTTGTGTTATGGTGCACAGTATATGGTATCTTCCAATGGGGGAAAAGTTGAAAAATCCAAACATCGAGAATACGGAAGAGCAAATATTACTATTTCTAAGAGCGATTCACTTTTTAATGGAATCAATGATGGAAGTCAGGTATGGATGAGCCATGGAGATACGATATTAGAAATGCCAGAAAATACTTGTGTCTTAGCTAAGACAGATACAATTCCAGTTGCAGCTTATCGGTTCAAAGACAAGGATATATATGCAGTTCAATTTCATCCTGAAGTAAGTCATAGTGTTGATGGTAAAATATTATTAGAAAACTTTACTAAAACAATTTGTGGATGTGTCGGAGATTGGACTCCAGCTCATTTTGTATCGGAGAGTGTAGATCATTACAAAAAAATAATTGGCTCTGATAAAGTTATCATGGGATTGTCTGGTGGAGTAGATAGTTCTGTTGCAGCCTATATTCTTCATAGAGCTGTAGGAGATAACTTAGTTGGAATATTTGTAAATAATGGAGTTCTGAGAAAAGATGAATATGAGGAAGTTCTTGATGCATATAAGGGATTAGGACTTAATGTTATTGGTGTGGATGCCTCAGATATGTTCATTCAACGGCTAGAGGGTGTATCTGATCCTGAAACCAAAAGAAAAATTATTGGAAATACTTTTATTGAGGTGTTTGATAATGAAGCAAATAAGATTAAAGACGCAAAATGGCTTGGTCAAGGTACTATTTATCCTGATGTAATTGAGTCTGTTTCTGTTAATGGCCCTTCAGCAACTATCAAATCACATCATAATGTGGGTGGTTTGCCTGAAGAGATGGAACTTCAATTGGCTGAACCACTTCGATTATTGTTTAAAGACGAAGTTCGTAAAATTGGAGCAGAGCTTGGTGTACCTGATTTAATATTACAAAGACATCCTTTTCCTGGTCCTGGACTTGCCATTCGAATTATTGGAGAAATAAATCCTAAAAATGTATCTACCTTGCAGGAGGCAGATGCTATTTTTATCAATGAAATGAAAAAACAGGGTTTCTATCATAAAATTTGGCAAGCTGGGGCAATATTTCTACCTATACAATCCGTTGGAGTTATGGGAGATGAGCGTACTTACGAAAATGTAATAGCATTGAGAGCTGTAACTTCAGTTGATGGTATGACTGCAGATTGGGCAGATTTACCTCACTCATTTCTTGCATCTGTAAGTAATAAAATAATTAATCAAGTTAAAGGAATCAACCGTGTTGTGTATGATATTAGTTCCAAACCCCCAGCTACGATTGAGTGGGAATAAAGTTATGAGACTGTTTGTTCTGTTAGTGTTTCTTATGACATTACAGATTGCCAGTGCTCATTTTATAGTCTCTGATATTCATTTATCTGGACACGAAACTTATGTAATTAATGATTCTTTTTTCAAATCAAACGATTCACTTCATAAAATTCAGTTTAGAGGTCGTGAATTTTTAGCCCCACCATATAAAAAAGCATTCAAAATTGCTGTTTTACTTCCTTTTCATACTGATTTTAGTAATAGCCCTATTGACAAAAAAAGAGCTAATGTAATGCTTGAATATTATCAAGGAATGAAAATGGCAATCAAATATATCGATAGCTTAGATTCAAAATTTGTCATATCTTTTCATGATACAGATAATGATACCAACCAACTGAAAAGCATATTAGCTTCAAAAGATATCAAGGTAGCTGATATAATTATTGGACCAACAAGTAAAAGACAAGTAGAGATAGCTAGTAACTTTTGTAAGAAAAATAGAACTCCCTTATTTTTACCTATTACTAACTCGGTCGGTTCTGAACATAATCCATATGTTTTTGATTTGAACCCACCAGATGCTTTGAAGGCAAGAGAATTTTTGTCTTATTATAAAAATCATCACAGAAATAAAAGGCTAGTCATTGTAAGAGATAGGGGTTACTTTGATAGAACTTTTGGTAAAGCTCTTTTAGCTGAATGTGAACAACAGCAAATTCCTATTAAAATTGTTCCATATTTCACAAATACAGAGTGGTCTAAAACTCTAAAGGGGAATTCCTTAGTAATTCATACAACTCAGGATAAAATTAAATTGAACTATACTGTGACAGGTTTACAAGCTCATCGTGATAGCATAATACTGGTTGGTTCAGACAAATTATTAGATTTTAACGATGTTGATTACAATCAATGGGAAAAGCTTAATATTACTTTCTTGTCAGAAAATAAATCTCAAGTGGCAAATCCTCATTCAAATCAAATGAAGGTTGCTTATAGAATGGATTACCGTGATGATCCATCCTGGTTCTCATATATGGGATATGATCATCTTCTTTTTGCATGTGAAATTTTAGATGCATTTGGGAATTACTTTCCTATTTTCATTGAAAAGAAAGAGATTATGTATTCAAATATGAATTTTTCTATGAAAAGAACTGAGTCTACTTTTCAAAATCAGTATTTAGGGATATTTAAACTAGTTGATGGACAATTGAATATTGAAAACATTAAGTAATTTGAAGTATTTACGGTCAAGATATTATTCTGCATTTGAACTTTTGAATGAGTACGAATATCCATCACCTTTTCATTTAGTTTCCAAACAGTTTTTCAAAGCAAATAAAAAATTTGGCTCAAAGGATAGAAAAGCAATAGCCGATATCTGTTTTAATTACTTCAGGTTGGGCATTTCTTTGCAATCATATTCATTAAAAGAAGGGCTTTTAATCAGCTTATTTACCTTAGAAATAGATGATATTCGTGATTGGTATAAGCTCTGTGATGAGTTAGAAATTGATGTTCATCAATCAAAAGACAAGTTAAAAGATATCAAATCAATACTTGGTACGCCAATTTCCTTTTATAATAATAGTTATTTGATGGAAGAATTCAGTCATTATAATGACCCTATGAACTACCAATTTAGGCCAAAGAATTGGGCAAAGGATCATATGGATTCTGAAACTGGAAAATTAGGATTACTAGGAGTAAAAGAGTTGAAAATTAATCAGAAACTTACACCATTTGTTCAAGTACAAGATTTATCATCTCAGTTCTTGTGTGCTACTATTTCAATTCAAGATAATGATAAAATTTGGGATTTATGCAGTGGAGCGGGGGGGAAGAGCTTAAATCTAAGCAGTCTTAAAAAAGGAGAATTTTATTTAAGCGATATTAGACCTAGTATACTAAAAAATGCAGAATCGCGGATGAATATGATGCACTATAATGCTCATTATGCCGAGATGGATATGAGTATTAAAAGAGAATCCATCAACTTTGTAAATAAGAAAGTAGACTTTCCATTTTTTGATACCATTATTGCTGACGTTCCATGCAGTGGGAGTGGTACTTGGTTTCGAACACCTGAGCATTTTATGAATTTTGATTACGATTCAATAGACGACTTCACTAGTCGACAAAGAGTAATTATTGAAAATGCATTTCCATTTTTAAAAACTGGAGGTGTTTTTTATTATATGACTTGTTCTGTCTTTGAAGATGAAAATTCTGATGTTAAGAAATGGATAATGGATAATTTTTCAGTAAGCTTACAGCAAGAAATTATGTTTGATGGTATCCGTCACCGTTCTGATGGGATGTACTTAGCAAGTTTCAAGAAGCTAAACTAGTTATTCAAATTCACGTTGTACTTTTTTGGGTAATGATTTTACAACTAGCATATAGCTTTCGTCAATCATCTTTAAAATCAAACTATCTGGAACATCTTTATTAATATCAACAGTATTCCAATGTTTTTTATTCATGTGATATCCTGGATTTATTCCTGCAAATTGTTCTCTTAATGTAATTGCTTTTTCGGGATAACATTTCAAATTAATACTTTCAAATAGGTCAATGTCACATATACAAAACATTTTACCACAAACTTTAAATACAAGCGTATTGAAATTAAAAGGTGTACTTTCTGTTGTTTGTTTTTTATTAAGGCAGTAGTCCCTCAAGTATTCAATGTCCATAGTAGTATAACGTTAAATCGTCATCCTGGAATTTTATTGTTGACTTATCTATGAAGTCAGACTGATCAGCTCTCAATCGATCAATATCATTTGTCTTACACATAAAATATTCATTACCATCTTTCTCTAGGTAATAATTGAATGGGCTATTGTCTCTGCTCATTTCTTCAGCGTTAAATGTGGCACCATTTCTTCTCAAATACACCAACGAGTGATTGGGTTCTGGAACATAAACAACAAATATAAAATCGTCTTTTTTTAGGAATGGAGATAATTTTTCTTTTGCATCTACGAGCCATTTGTAGGAATATGATTCAGGGTATCCATTAATATTAACTATTTCGGACATACGCTGGAAGTATCTAGAATTACCTTGCGAAAAGGATGTTATTGCGAAAAATAATGCAAGAAATAGACTGGTTCGGGGTTGAATAAACTCAGTGAAATAAGCAACAGACTTAAGTACTAAAAATAAAATAAATGGCATAAAATTACCTATGAAGTAATAGTCATGATTCATATACTGAACACCAAAAAGTAAAACAATAGAGAAAAGACCAAGAATCAGAAGTAATGAGAATATTTTATCATTAACACTAAAAATTTTTTTGAAATTTAAGATGGAAAATAGGGTTAATAAAATTAATAGAATCTGTTGACTACCATTAAAATATTCACTCTTGAAGCGTGAAGCAACATCAAAAATAGTAACCAATTCATTCCATGAAGTTAAAGGTCTTGGGCTGCTCAAAAATACAACCGAGTACAACTCTTTATTTCGTTGATTGACAAGGAAGTAATCATAATAAGCAATGGATGAAATAATAATTAAAAACAGTGATGTAATCAGCACTAATTTTAAATTGATTTTACGAATATTTTTTAAAAAGAAAACACCGAAGAAACTAATAAAATAGATGCCAGATGAAGTTTTAATAAACATAGATAATCCAGATAGAAAAAGAATCAGAAGTATAAAACGATTTAAATCTTTAAAATAAAAATAGAAAGCCCCTAATATTAGGGACAAGGCAAGTATATCCGGTAGAAAATTATAACCATAGTAAATAAGAATAGGGGAGCTTAATAGTCCAATGAAAATTGCAGATTTAAACAGCAATTTTTCTTTTTTCATCACTTCAAACGATAAGAAAAAAAGAGCAGTGAAAAATAAGATAAAGGTGGTAATCTTATATAAGAAAGGCAGCCATTTTTCGGGATATCCAATTCTTACAATCTGAGCCAGAACATATTGAAATCCAGAGAATTCAACACCGACATTTCCATCTGATGTTTTGAAGCTAAGTGTAGCAGGATCATTTAATGATTTACCGTCTATATATCTCATACAGACAGCAAGTCTATCCGCCTGAGCCCATTGGTGAATACCACGAGGCCCATCATTAGCAGTAGGATAGTAGGTTAAGAAAAAAGTTAGACTGAATAAAGCTATAAAACTGACAAATAGGTATTGCTTTTTATTGAGACTCACTTTTAATTGGGTTAAAACTTATCCAAAAATAAGTTGCTACATATTCTATCCAACAAAAAGCACAAAAAACATTCATAAGAAAACATCTAATTATTTTCTGCCACGATGTCAGCATTTATGTTTGGTCTGTTTATTGTTAAATCATTTTAAAAATAATTCAACATGAAAAAAGGAAAAGTTTCAGTAAATACGGAGAATATATTTCCCATAATTAAGAAATTTCTTTACACAGATAATGAGATATTCTTAAGAGAGTTAATTTCAAATGCAACAGATGCCACAAATAAATTAAGGGTACTAAGCCAGCGAGGTGAGGTGAAAGGTGATTTGGGTGAGTTAAAAATCACAGTTAAAATAGATGAAAAGAAAAATACGCTTACTATTAGTGATTCTGGAATTGGAATGACGGCAGATGAGATTGATAAATACATCAATCAAATTGCATTTAGTGGTGCTGAGGAATTCGTTGAAAAATTTAAAGATACCAAAGAAGATGCCAATATCATCGGACATTTTGGTTTAGGCTTTTATTCAAGTTTCATGGTTGCTGATAAGGTGGAGATTAATTCACTTAGTCATTCTGAAGGAGCTGAGCCTGCTAAGTGGACTTGTGAGGGAAGCACAGATTTCAAAATCACAAAAGGAAAAAGAAAAAAGCGAGGAACAGATATAATCCTCCATATCAATGAAGAAAGTAAGGACTTTTTGACTCAGTGGAAGATTAATGAATTACTCAATAAGTATTGTAAGTTTTTGCCTGTACCTATAGAATTTGATGAAAAAACAATTAATGATACTGCTCCATTATGGAAGAAGAACCCTAGTGAGCTAAAAGACGAGGATTACACCGACTTCTACAGCAAACTTTACCCCATGAGTGAGCCTCCATTATTTTGGATTCATTTGAATGTAGATTATCCATTTAATTTAACGGGAGTACTTTACTTTCCAAAAATTAAAAAGGAGATAGATCCTAATCGAAATAAGATTCAGCTTTATAGCAATCAGGTGTATGTGACGGATAATGTTGAAGACATTGTGCCAGAATATTTGATGTTACTTCATGGTGTTATTGATAGTCCAGACATTCCTTTGAATGTGAGTAGAAGTAGTTTACAAGCTGACGGTGCAGTTAAAAAAATAACTAGTCATATCAGTAAAAAAGTCGCAGATAAATTAGCTGAGCTTCACAAATCAGATTTTGAAGATTACAAAGCTAAATGGCACAATATGAGCATTTTTGTAAAGTATGGAATGCTCTCAGATGATAAGTTCTATGATCGAGCGAAGAAAATTTGCTTACTTCAAAATACAGATAAAGAATATCATTCCATTGAGGACTATATCACCAAAGTAGAACCTAATCAAACAGATAAGGATGGAAATAAAATTGGTTTATATACCAATGATATAGAGAAACAACATTCATTCATTGAAGCCGCCAAAGAAAAGGGATATGACGTGCTTCTTCTAGACGAAGTCATTGATAATCATTTTGTTTCTAACTTGGAACAAAAAAATGAGAAGTTTCAACTTAAACGTGTTGATGCTGACACAGCTAGTAAGCTTATTGATAAAGATGAAAAAAATGAGAGTGTTTTGAGTGAAGAAGATACCAATAAACTCAAAGAAGTATTCGAAGGAGCTGTTGATAAAGAAAAATACACGATAAATCCTGAGGTAATGAGTCCTACAGATTCATTTATAACCATTACAAGAAGTGAGTGGGAGCGAAGAATGAGCGAAATGGGAGGCATGGGAGGTATGCAAATGTTTGGTCAAATGCCAGAGAAGTATACCGTTGCAGTTAATACAAATCACCCATTAGCTTCTAAAGTATTAAAATCAAAAGGAGATAGTCAGACCGAATTATTGTCTCAAGCTATTAATCTAGCAAAATTGTCTCAAAACTTATTGACAGGTAAGGAGTTAAGTAATTTTGTAAAAGCTCAATATGCAGCTTTATAAATGAGTTTTTTGTAATTCACAGGAATGGTTTAGTCTTTTGATTAAGCCATTTTTGTTTGTATGAACAAAGATTTAAAGTGTAATAGTTATAGTAACTTTGCAATTCAGATAAAACATGGCCATTAAAATAAAAACTTCTGAACAAATTGAGGGAATAAGAAAATCATCTCATCTAGCAGCTAAAGTGCTCAAACATTTGGAGCAATATGTAGTTGCAGGAAATACTACAAAATATATCAATGATAAAGCACTTGAATTTATCACTGATCATGGAGCTAAATCTGCAACTCTGGGGTATAAATCCCATGGATCTCCTGCGTTCAGTGGGGCCATTTGTACCAGTCCAAACGAAGTTATTTGTCATGGTGTTCCTAATGATTACACCTTAAAAGATGGCGATATCTTGAATATTGATGTAACTACGATTTTGAATGGTTATTATGGGGATACTTGTAAGATGTATGCGTTAGGTAAGGTATCTGAGTCAGCACAAAGTTTGATAGATGTTACTCGAGAGTGTCTTGCCATTGGAGTAAAGCAATGCAGACCTGGAAATAGATTTGGCAATATAGGATATGAAATTCAGCAGTATGCAGAGGCCCAAGGATATGGTGTAGTCTGGCAATTCTGTGGCCATGGTGTAGGTATAAAGTTTCATGAAGAACCAGAGGTTAGTCATATTGGGCAAAAAAATACAGGAAAACGAATGAAGCCAGGCATGATCTTTACCATCGAACCAATGATCAATGAAGGGATAGCGGAATGCATTGTAGATCAAAAAGACGGTTGGACTGCTCGTACAAGAGATTATAAATTATCAGCTCAATTTGAGCACACTATCCTAATTACTGAAGACGGATGCGAATGTCTGACGGATGTATATGGTGAGTATTAAATTTATGAATTCTTATGCATGCCTTTCTCATTGAACGATTAGCGATTGAATTACGTACCAAATTAGTAGGAAAGGAACTCCTTGATGCATTTACAACAAGCAAACATGAGATAAATATCATATTTGATGAAATTGCTCTAAAAATCAATTTTTTTCAGGGACTAGCATTTTTTCAGACTCCCAACATTGCTAAGTTACAAAAGAAAAATAGGCTACCAATATTTAAGTCTATAGTAGGATTCAAGGTGTCAGCCATTGATACTTTTCCTTTTGATAGGAGTTTCTCTCTATGCTTTGATAATAAAGAGATTTTACGTTTTTATGGTTACGGAAAATTTAGCCAACTAACCCATTACAAATCAGATAAATGGTTGGAAAATTTTCCATTGAAAAGCAAGCAAATACCTTTAGTAGAACATGTTAAAGATGTTGATTTAACGTGGTTAACAGAAGAGGTGAAGGTTGAAGAGCTAAAGTTTCTTGATTCTAGTCAACAGATGTCTTTGATCGCAAGTGGCTTTAATGAAGATTTCATTCAAAATAAAAAAAAGTCTTTGTTAGCGATCTACCGTAAGTCATTGAATAATAGTTTGTTTGTAAATAAAATGAATCATAAATATGAATTGTCTTTCGAAAAAAGGGGAGAGACCATTTCAACTTTTGATTCAACGTTGCATGCATGTGATCAGTTTGCTCGATTGTATATTTCTAATCAAGTTTTTGTGCAAACCAAGTCCTCCCATTTGAATGCATTAAAAAAAGAGCATCAACGAATTTTAAAACGATTCAAATCTGCTCAAATCCAGATCAAAGAATTGAGTAATGGGCAGAAATACAAAGACAAAGCTGATTTGATTATGGCTAATTTATGGCAAATAGATAAAGGCATGAAGGAGGTTAATCTTCCTTCATTTGATGGAGAAAATCAAGTATTAATTAAACTGAAAAAAGATTTAAGCCCTCAGGATAATGCTACACGTTTATATAAGAAAGGAAAGAATGAGAAAATTCGATTAAGATTTGCAAATGAAGCTCTAAAAATAATTAATCAAGAGTTAGTTAAGAAAACAGAGGAGATTGGGAATATTGAGCAAATGAATGAAATGAAGGATTTGCGAAAAGAAGCTAACTTGAAACAAGAAAAACATCAGATTAAATTGCCTTATCGAGTGGTTTATCATCAGGGATTTGAAATAAGGATAGGGAAGGGGGCCAGAGAAAATGATGAATTACTAAGAAATTTCACTACAAAGTTTGATAAATGGCTACATGCTAAGGATGTAAGTGGAAGTCATGTAGTCATCAGAAACCCAAGCCAAAATCAAATATCCATGGATGTTATTGAACGAGCGGCACAACTTGCAGCCTATTATTCTAAGGCAAAGAATGAGGGCATGGCAGCAGTAATTTATACAGACAGGAAATATGTAAGAAAGCCAAAAGGAGTACATCCTGGTATGGTTAAAGTAGATCGTGAGTATACCATATTAGTAGAGCCTAAGCAATAGTATATTTTCTTGGACAATTAAATGTGTATTGAATCGTGCATATGCTAATAACTAGCATACTTTTGCAAGCTTTTAGAAAATAATGAAGAAGTTTCTTAATCTGTTTGATTTTAGGCAGAAAGTAAATTATGCCACAGAGGTTCTCTCTGGCCTAACCGTTGCTTTGGCCCTTGTACCTGAAGCTGTAGCTTTTGCCTTTGTTGCAGGATTGCATCCGCTTACAGGGCTTTATGCAGCATTTTCTATTGGTTTAATAACTTCAATTTTTGGAGGGAGACCAGGTATGATATCTGGAGCAACAGGAGCTATCGCCATAGTGATTGTAGCTTTGGCAAAATCTCATGGTGTGGAATACATCTTTGCGACAGTAATTTTAGCAGGATTAATGCAGACGATTGCTGGTTTTTTGAGATTAGGTAAATTCATCCGATTAGTCCCTCAGCCTGTCATGTTCGGTTTTGTAAATGGACTAGCTATCGTGATTTTCATGGCTCAATTGGGTTCGTTTAAATCGCTGAACACAATTGGTGCTCTTGAGTGGATGTCAGGAACGCCATTGTTTACCATGCTAGGATTGGTTTTTTTTACGATGCTAATCATTTGGGGGTTACCTAAAATCACTAAAGCTTTTCCTTCTTCACTTGCAGCCATAATTATCGTTTTTGGTTTAGTAAAAGTTTTTAATTTGGATACAACCTCTGTAGGGGATATTGCTAAAATTGGGGGTGGTTTTCCACCTTTTCACATACCAGCTGTTCCAATGAATTTAGAAACACTTTTTATCATTTTACCTTATGCCCTAATTGTTGCTGCAGTAGGGTTAGTAGAGAGTTTACTTACTTTAAATTTAATTGATGAGATTACAGAGACAAGAGGAAGTGGAAACAAGGAAGCAGTCGCTCAAGGTCTTGCTAACTTAGTAACTGGATTTTTCAGTGGCATGGGAGGTTGTGCAATGATTGGTCAGAGTTTAATTAATATTAGTAATGGAGCAAGAGCTCGATTCTCAGGAATAGTAGCATCAGTCATGCTTTTGGTGTTTATTGTTTTTGGGAGTAGTCTTATAGAGCAAGTGCCTATTGCTGCACTTACAGGTTTAATGATAATGGTTGCTATCGGAACTTTTGAGTGGGTAAGTGTAAGAGCATTAAATAAAATGCCTAAACATGACATTCTGGTGATGATTACAGTAATTTTAATTACTATTTTCCTTCATAATCTAGCTTTAGCGGTATTGATTGGTGTAGTTATTTCAGCATTGGTTTTTGCATGGGAAAGTGCTAAGCGAATTCGAGCTAGAAAATACACTGATGAGAATGGCATAAAGCATTATGAAATCTACGGTCCATTATTTTTTGCGTCAACTACAGTATTTGCTCAAAAATTTGATGTGATGAATGACCCAGAAGAGGTTATCATTGATTTTGCCGAAAGTAAGATCGTTGATATGAGTGCTATAGAGGCAGTAAATAAGATTACTGAACGGTATTTGAAAGTGGGTAAGAAAGTTCATTTACGTCATTTGAGTGCAGATTGTAGAAATTTACTTGCAAATGCAGATAAATTAATAGATGTCAATATTATGGAAGATCCTACTTATAAAGTAGCAGTAGATCGATAATGATCAAAAAAACAAAAGCATAGTTTACTCAGAATAAATAAAAAGTTAAATTTGCACGCCTTTGGCGGGGTAGCTCAGATGGTTAGAGCGTCGGATTCATAACCCGGAGGTCGGCAGTTCGATTCTGCTCCCCGCTACTAATAAAAACTCCTTAACCCCTTATTTTACTGGTATCTTTCAAAAAGTAGGTTACACATAGGTAACAAGATTTCATTTTTTCTACTTTATTGGTTATCAGTTATTTAGTTTGTTGATAATTTTTAATCAATTATGTCAGCTTCATAAATATCTGTCTTCTTATACAAGTCAGTTACTATTCAATATATTTTGCACATATGATTTTCTGAACCAATGGCCTAAAGATGTTAAATTAGAGTTCCCCAATCTTTTATTTCGCCCGCCCTTTTTATCTTTTATTTTTAAATAATAGAAAGAATCACCATTCATAAAATAAGAAGGTTTAAATTCCTTACTTAAAATTGCTTTCTTATATTCTATCCATTTCCCCTTTAAAAACGTAAAATCTTTTTTTGGCATCACCCAGAAAATAATTTTGTGTAGATGAAATTCATTTTTTTTGTTTCTTTTATAAACTACCCATAAAAATTTTCGAGACATTTCTTCATATAAAGAGGACTCTTCCCAATTTGAATCTTTAGTTATTGCATAATCCTGCGTTCTGAAGGAAACCTCTTCTAGTGGTATTAATTCGTCGTTTGTTCTGACTGTTTTGACTGTCAGACCACTTTTGGAAAATTCAGTTATATGATTTGATAGGTTTTTTTTTCTTTCACCAGTCAAAATAAGACTAGTATTATAGTGCCATCTGGCTTTATCTTTTCGGGATTTAAAAACTTCTTGATAATTGAAATATTCGGCTATTTCGATATCAGACATATTTATGAACTTAGAAAATTTCTCTAAAATCGCCTTTTCTATATTACCATTATGTCTTTTTTCTAATAACTTGAAACGGCTTTCTCTTCTAGTTTTATGTTCAAAATAACCTTTTGAATCATTGAATTCGTAATTAGAAATTAAATGTTTTATAAAGCTCTGTTTATAAGCAAAGGCTCTCCTTTTTGCTTTGGCTTTTCCCCCTAGGTACGAGATTTTTTTTTGATTTTTACCGCCTTTTGTTACTGCTATTAGATAGTCTGTATCGCTTTGTGAAATGTTATCTGCATCTAATCGTCTAGTCTTTTCTCTGATGAACTCCCAATCCTTTTTAATAACTTTTAAATCGTCATTAGATAACCTAATTATATCATTTAGAACGAATTTATAATCGTAGTCCTTCTTTTCTGGGACATTTAAAAACATATTAAATAATATTAGTCTGTTTTTCCTGATGTAAGAGCTTGATTCAAAATCTTCATTTATCAACTTAGTAAAATCAATCATACCTAGTACAACTCTTTGTTTTGGGACTATGGCACTATCGAGTTTTTGATATAAAGGATTTGTTTTTATTTCTACTCCTAAATTGGCTACATCTGGTTCTGAAATATTGTTGTTTTTGATTTTGTAGTGAATTTCTTCGACTTTATTTCCAAAACCTCCTTTACCGCCATAAACGATTTTGGCTTCATCGCCATACAATTCAAGTAGACTTTTACCATCTAAAAGTCGGGCGTGACTCAATAATTCTGATTCACTATTATATACTTTATCATTATTCATTCTTCAGGTGATATCCAATCTTTTCAACAATTCCAACTACAAGTGCATTCCCCATAAAAAATGCTCTTTTACTATTTGAGGCTTCTTTAGTATGGTTGTCTGGAAACATATTTAATCTTTCAAGTTCGACTGGTGTTAATCTTCTAAGACCAAATTCATCCTCAACTATGTGAGTAGTCCTAGAGGCGGTTTTGCCACCTTCAGATGTTATAATTGTTCTTGAAGGAGAATTTAATTTATCAGGGAAATTCATCTTCCCTTCAGTATATCTAAAAGTGTTACCATCTCTTCTTCTCCGTAATTCATTTTTAGCTCCTTTATAATACTCCCACTTCTCAATATCCTTTTTGTCGAGATAGAAAGATTTATCTATTTCTTCTGTATCTAAGATGCTTCCAAGAGTTTTTATTCCTCCGTTATAATTTGGTTTTACTTTTACTGTAATTACCTTTCGGTTAACTATTACACCAGAATTTTCAAATTTTGTCTTACCACGATTCAAATTGAAATTTTTACTTATTTCATCAAGTTCACCATCTATTTCTAATGTTTTTATTTCACCATCTGTGTTGACTGAAAATGCTTCTGCCATCGTACCATTTAAAAGTACCCATTCAATCTTATTTTGTACTATTTTCTTGTATTGACTTGTACCTTTAAGGTATCCAACTATGAAAACTCTTTTACGCTTTTGAGGCATACCGTATTCAGATGCATTAATTATTCTCCATTCTACTGCGTAGCCTAAATCTGATAAACTTGCAAGCATTATAGCGAAATCTCGTCCTCTTTGAGTTGATGGTGAATTGATTAGTCTGTCAACGTTTTCAAGTATTAAAAACTTTGGTTTATCTTTCTTTTTCTCTGTTAAAATTCTGTGGATATCCCACCATAATACACCTTTCTTGCCCTCTAGACCTTTAGAATGGCTGAGCACTCTTGCAACGGAATAATCTTGACAGGGAAAACCACCTACTAAAACATCGTGATTAGGTATTTCTGAAGTACTAACCTCGGATATATTCTGATTTGAGTGATTTGAATCAGGCCATCTTTTTTTGTAGATTTCTGATGCGTGCTGTTTTTTTGTTGATGGCTCGAATTGATTACTCCATACAACCTCAAATTTTGGGTTAATGTTTTTTTCGTATTTAGAAGAGGCGGATTTGCCATTCCAACCTTCTAGTCCTAATCTAAACCCTCCAACTCCAGCAAAGAGTTCAACAACCTTAATTTTTTTCAACATTCGATTCAAGATTACAACTTTAATGAAAGAATTTCAATATTTTAAAATGGAATCGGCTGTTTTTATTCCATATTATTCAACCACGTCAGCTTCACAACTCGCCAAAGGAACTCCAGTGTCAATTATATTAATATTAAGTGAGGTATGCTTATCCTCTGACTCATTATTAACCTCTATAGCTCTTAGCTTTGGCAATGCAAATTCTGATAGTTTTAAGAGTAATTCTAATGCTTTCTGAGGGTTCTTCTCAGCGACTTTATCAAAGAGTTCTTGCACCTTACCCATATTGTCCTCTAAAAGCTCTGTAAAAGCCTCTCTAAGCCTTGCTGTTGCTTTGTTTGGTGTACCTTTCTGTCTGCCTCCGTATTTGATTCCAGTATTATTTGCCATCTATACATATATACCATAAATGAGGTGAATGGGAAATTTATTAGTTTTGTAAAATGAGAAAGAGTTTATTCTTAGTATCTATTGTATCAATTATATTATTAGTTGGTTGTAAAGACTCAAATAATAATCCACCAACAATAACCAACTCAATGGATTACGAGTTTACAGTAATAATTGACGGCGTTTCAAATAAGGTTAAAGGTACTATTGATAATCCAGTCAATTACAATTTGCTATTAGGTAATAGTAATATTCCCATAAGTGGTAATTCAACTTATAATTCGCAGAGTTTTAGTATAAAAGATATATCACATCCTAATTATGTTGAGGGTTATCCTTTCTCTTTAACTATTAATTTTGAAAATAACATATTAGGAAAAGTGGGTGCATCTTTATTTTTTGACGGTTCTCCTAGTTCATTTTATAGAGATAAATATAATGACACCATTAAATTTTACGACAGACCAATGGAAACTGATTTTGCTAGTTTCATACTAGTTTCAGATACTCTAGGATTCAGAAAAGCAATGCAAGATATAAATAGCCTAAGTGATGCTTTAGCTTATAGTGAAGTTGTAATATACAACAACTATTATGACGCAAACAATAAATTTTCTTACCTAGTAGAAAATGATATACAAATAACTGATTTAGGAACCCCTTCAACCATTCAAGCGGATGGTAAATATAAATTAGGCGAAACTCGTAAAGGTTATATGCCAAAAACAAAATTGTTTTATCCAATTAATGTTGAACGATTAATCGTTAATGGTTATCCTCTTAATGTTGTAAAAAAATGGTCCCCTCCAATAGAGCTGGAATTTTCTTTTAAGTCAATTAGAATGCAATAAAAGCCTTTTTGTCTACCTCCGTATTTGATTCCAGTATTATTTGCCATATCTATATCTACCTACTATAGATATATACCAAAAGAGAGATGAATGGGAAATTGAATACTAAATAATTTCAAGTAAATCAACATCAATTACCAAAATCTCATTTGGTGGAATTGAGCCCAAACCTTCTTCGCCGTGACCGTATTTACTTGGTATAATAAATGTGGATGACTCACCCAATTGCATCTCTATAATACCCAACTTCATACCCTTTATGATTTCAGCTAAAGGAAAAGTTGAAGGTTCTCCTCTTGAGTATGAGTCATCGTGAACATCACCGTTTAAAGAGTATACACGATAATGAATTTTAACTGTACTATTTGTATCTGGATATATATCAGAATTACTTTCTATAGTTTTAATATAATAGATACACTCCTCAGTTATTGTTGGATTGAGATTTAGGGAGTCAACATATTTCATTATCAATCTATCCTCAAATGAATTACAACTTGAAGTATTGCTGGATATTACAGTTTCTTTATCTGAGCAACTAATTATTATTGAAGTAGATGCAAAAAAGCCAAGTGCTATTACAAAAAGTTGTTTATTCATAAGTAGAAATTAATTGTGGTGCTTTAAATGCCTTGATGAAGTTTTAAAAATTTTAATTTCACCTTTTTTACCCTCAGAATAAGGTGCACTTTCAACAAGTTTACGCTACTTGCTATTTTTGTTGACTTTAAAATAATAATGAGGACTACTAATTTGGATACTTTTATGTTTCCTATCAATATATATGAGATCCGTATTTAGTAAAATTTCATTTTCATTTTCCTTTTCAAAACCGACAAAAAAGTATCTTACATCAGTATCCCGCAATTTCTCTTTGAATATGTAAATTCCCTCAACAATGAAATCTTTATATGTTAGAGAAAAAGTATATTGATTATCACTAATTTCAAATAATTTGGTATTACCACCTCCAACTGTGAATCTACCTCCACAATCTACACCTTTTTTATCTAAAGTATTTTCGTGAACTAAAACAGAGTTAACAGTTTTATTGAAATTATAAATTCTATAACCAATAAATAACACTATACATATTCCAATTGTGACACCCATTTCTTTTATTTTAAAACAAATATATCAATTGTTTAAAATTCCTTAATTTATGACGTTGGACAAATAGTGGACTATTATATAAAAGACTTAATGTATCATCATAAAATTGGTTAAAATAAACGCAAAGCCCAAACAAAGAATTAAAATAATCGTCATTTTTTCTCTCTTTTATAACCCAAAGTGGGCTTGAACTTGTTTGGGTATGATAGGTATACAAAACCGCCAGAACTAAAAGGATATACGCCATCTCCTTGACGTAACCTTAGGATGTGTGAGATGTTTTTATCTGTTAAGCCAGTTTGTCTTATATCCTTTTCAAAAAAAATATAGCCCTTTTCTTTAGCTATTCTAAGTTCTTTATTTATAAAAGTTTTTGATGTGTTTAGGTAGTATACTAAATAACGTGCTGATAAAGGTATACTAAAGTCATATTTCACTTCCTGGTATTTAAGGAATTTATGGGATTGATTTATGCCGTCTTTTTTTAGCACCTCCCATTTTTTCCTATTTTGTTTCTTTAGTGCTAAAAATCCAACCGCTGAACCATAAAGGTAGGATTTGAAATTAGCTTTATTAATATCCTTCAACGTAACCTCAACCTTACGGGTCTTTTTAAGCCCGTATGCGGTCCTTAAATGATTGTATGACCTTATGTAATATGACTCGTTTTTATCTACTCCTAAAAAGCCGAAATTAACCAGCATTTTTAAGTGTCTTCTGAATGTTTTATCACTTATATTCAAAACATCTTTCGTATCATTATATGGTTGCTCCTTATTTTTAAAAAAAGCAACATTGGTATACTCATATTTAAGAACTATAAAAGTTCTAAAATAGGTAATCCATTTCCTTCTAATTACTTCGTTAATTAACGATACGGGGATATGTCCTAAGTGATAGTTCAAGGTTTAAATCATATATCGATTAGCAGCTCTTGATATCTCGTTATAATCAGACACTTTTGATTTCTCAAAATGTTCCATTACTTCACTTAGTTTGAAAAATACTTTCTTACCGTAAGGTTTATAATATTTGACTTTTCCTTGATGAATTAGCTTGTAAACGTAACCTTTTTGAAAGCCAAATAATTCGCTAAATTCTTTGATTGTAATGATATCTTTTTGGTCTATATTCATACCTATAAAGATACTTTATCTGACCTTATTTTACCTTGTTCAACTTCTTAACAACTCAACAAGTATTCAACACTGAAATTTTATAAGTAACTGAAAATGAGTGAATTATATTTTTGTATTTAAAACCAATACAGATTTTCAAGACATTTTAGGACTTTTTGATGGCAAACTTTGGCATTAATATAGATGATTTTTAAATGCTAAAATTTTTTAATAACTTTGGTTTGCTTATTTGATTTAAATAATGGAACAAATACAAAAAATATTTCACTTAATTGTTTCATTTGTTGGGTTTTTAATTGGGTGCTTTTTGAAGTATTTTTTGGGTACTGATGATATTACAGAGCCATCTTACGCTGATTCCCAATCCAAGGGCGTGGGTTATATTCTTATTATCAATGCAATTATGTTTTGTATTGTAGGCTATGATATAATTAATACAACTTTTGGTATAACTGAAATGATGGGATTATCTGACGACTATGACAGATTTGGTTATGAAAAACTATCTGATTGTGACGATATTTTAGCTCGACATAAAGGTAGTTTAAAACTTTTAGTTGTTACTTTAATAATACCCATAATAGTAGGTTTTATTGATTGGCACAAAAAGGGTGGATTAAATAATAAAAAAACTAAATGAAGTCTGTAAGTATCTTAAAAATTGCCTTAGCTATTATGTCAATTATTTGTGTTTTTGATATGCCATTTGGGTATTATCAGTTATACAGAGTTATAGCATTAGGTGGATTTATTTATCTTGCTTACAACGACCAAGAGAGCAAGGAGTGGGTGACTGTATGGATAATATCAGCACTGTTAGTTCAACCTTTTTTTAAGTTAGCATTAGGTAGGGATATATGGAATATAGTTGATGTGGTTTGGGCTGGGATATTATCATACTCAATTAAGAGAGATTTTACTTAATCACATTAAATACAGATATGGATTATTTATTAAGTATTGGTATTGGTTTAATCATCGGAATCATTCTATGGGTAGCTCCAATAGTAGCTGGTTTGTTGGGTTCTACAATCACCTATCCATTATACTTGGCTGTAAGTATATATGCTCCATTAATGGACACCAATTTACCTAAATGGCCATATATTATAATCTCAATGTTTTTTGCTTTTCAGCTTTTTAAATTAAATGATAATTATAATGGAGTTGCAATGAGTAACGCACCCCAATGGGCTGCAAGGTGTCAAGCTACTTATATGTTTCTTTCACCATTAATATATATTGCAAATAATTTTTTTTAAATCAACTATCATAATATCTGTTAACAATGTTCTATTTATTTATGTCAAAAGACAATAAACTTAAAATTCAGAAGAGAAGGTTAAGAGCTGCTTTTGAAAAATCACTGTCGCCAATTGATTACAAAAAAGATATTGAAATGCAATTTGAAAATCTGTTTAGAGATTATAAGGAATTTGTTTTACCGATGACTAAAATACTTCAAGAAAGATTAGCAGATAAAGAAGAATCGATTGAGATTCTTTATTTACATAAAGATCTTTTGGATAATTATTTTAAAAAATATATTAGTGATACGTCACATTGGTGGCCAGGTGAACCCTATTCAGGTATACCTCAAATAGGAGCTAAGGGTGAGTTTGTAAATATGTTTGAAATGAATACGATAGCTAATGGAGCTATTATTTCCTCCGCAAGAATTGAGGTCGAAAAATTCCTTATTTCTAAAATTAATAAAGTTCCTGAACTAATTAAATTATATAAACTTATATAAACGCTCAAATTGATTTTTTTAGTTTTTATCATAACAATACTATTGGTTTTTTTAAGTGGATGGATTGCAGCTGCCTTAATGTCAATGGGCTTTGCTCCATTTATGATTAGGTTATTATATATGATAATTGGACTAAAATCATCATCATTTCTTCCAAATGAAACTGGTGTTCAACTTACCTTCTTTATTGTTTTATTATTAACAGCTTTGGTTTTTTATAGAACATCGAATACGAAAATAAAAAATGGTGAAGCATTAAGTAGGGTTATTCCTGATGTTAAGTGGTCAATGGTTTTCTTCATAATTGGGATTTCTTTGAGTTTTATAGTTTTTTTAGTTTAATCACCATTGAATCATATTTGGTTCAGCTCTGGATTTTACAGCTTTCATTTTAATAATTTTTATTTAAGTATTCATATGCGCTTGCAATAGTTTGAAATTTCTCTTTTGCAATATTGATTATACCCTCACTCATACCAGTTAATTTGTCAGGATGATATTCTTTAGCTAATTTTCTATAGGCAATTTTAATTTCCTCTTTTGACGCACCTTCTTTTAGTCCAAGATTACTTAATGCTTCAGCTGTTTTATAGGAATTTGTATTTTCATTTGATTCTGATTTATAATCACTTTGATTAGAGGTTATAAATTGGGATCTAATGAAATTAACTTTTGAACTTAAACCAAGTTTTGTAGCAATCTTGAAAATAAAGTCATCTTCTCTACTATCAATTATCCCATCTGATGCTGCTATAGAATATAAGTAGTATAGAACTGTAAAATACTTCGATGGAGTTATGGATTTTTTAATGATATTAACTAAAACATCAATATCATTAGAAGACTCTTCCTCCTTAAATTTTTTAAATAATTTTTTAGAATATAACTCACCAAAAGTTTTGATAAAGTAATCTTTAACATATTTTTTTTCGGAGTCTTGGACTATTCCATCAGATTTAATAAGAAGAGATGATAATTTCAATAAGGCTAACCCAAAATCATCATTTATTCTTCCTGTTTTACCAGAAGTTTCTAAAACTGTTGACAATAAAGTTTGTACGATTAAATATCCTAAAACTACACCAATAAAACCACCAATATAATATCCAATGGTTAGACCAATTAAAATGGTCAATAGTCTTATATTAGAAGATGATCTCATTTTAGCTGTATTTTTTGAGACTCATAATTAATCTAAATTGAAAACTTCGTTAACAACTTTGCTTGTAAGCTTATATGCTAACCAAATTCCAAACAAACCACCTATTGCAACTATAGCTCCTGTAGGTCTTCCAGTTATAGTCTGTTGTAAAAAAAAGAAAATTGCAGTAATTACAAACCATAAGATTGTGAAAACTATCGTTGAAGCTATAATTCTAATTAATTTATTTACCATAAATCCTATTTAATAATAGTCGCAAAAGTATGTTTTATAGATAAGATCTTATCAAGCTATCTCAGTACTTATAAAGGGTAAGCTCTCAACCGCCTTTATATGTTCTTCCTCAACCAGTTTAGTATACCTATCTGTAAATCTTGTTGACTTATGGCCCATAGCTTGTGCAACTACCTTCTGATTACCACTTACTCTACAAACTGAAGTACCGAAAGTATGCCTTGCACAGTAAAAGGTTATCTTTTTATGGATACCAGCATTTTTAACCCAAGTTTTAAGCACCTTATTGATTCCATTTGTACTACTGGGTAGTTCTGTATTAAAAACGTATTCTTTACTCTTATCTAATCCCAATAGCTGTCTTTCAATCATAGGGTGGAGGTGGTTCGTTGCCTTATTGCCCGTTTTGTTTCTTGTATAGCTGATTTTCTTATTAATAAAATCTATTTGCTCCCATTTAAGCTTCCTTAACTCTGCTTCACCCATTCCAGTATAACAAGCTATTATAAAAGCCTTGCGAACCCCGATATTAGAGCAGATAGTATTGAATAAGACTTCAAGTTCTTTATCGTTAAGTACATTCTTAGGTATACCATCTTTATTAAGCCCTTTTTTACTTAAATACTCAAAGGGATTATTAATTATATACCGTTCTCTCATAGCAGCTTTCACAACTCTTGTTAACTTTTCCAAATAGCTCGCTGGTGTACTTGCAGTTAAACCACTATCTTTCTTCAAATAAGTTATAAAATCGAATGCTAATGCCTCGTCAAAGCAATTAAATGGTAGGTTGTTTTTATAGTTAGTTGTTTTTAAGAAAATTTGAAAGTGTTTGATTGCAGAGGTCAGCTTCCTTATATCTTTATTAGGGTACTTTTTTGCATAGGCATCGGCATAGTCAAGAAAGTTGGTTTCTTTTTTGAATCTTGGTAGTATATCTACATAATTTCTACTCTCTAATTCTTGTTCCCTTCTATTTCTAATTTGACGAGCTAATTCAATCTTATTTTTTCTTTCAGTTTTACTGTCAGTTGGTAGAAGACAAATGTCAATTATTTGAGATGTGCGTTTTCCATTGGATGTAATATCTAACGAAAACTTTATTCTATTTTTTGAGTATTTTCTTTTCCTTAATGTAACTGGCATACTTATGTTTTACTGGTGTTTCCATCAAATATAGGGTACTCAAATTGTTGTTACATATTCGTTACAAAACAGTTATAAACAATGGAAAAAAAGGTCAAATAAAGGAAAAGTAACTTATGCACATTAGAGTATAAAGCCTATATTTTGCTTGGTATTACGTGGTTTTAGTGTGATTACAATAAGGCAGTTCGATTCTGCTCCCCGCTACCAGAGCGGAATAGTTGAATTTTAGTTCACTATTCCGCTTTTTTGTTTGTCCGTAGTTGCCCGTTATATCTTGGATGTATTCAATAAATGCATTTTGATTTTGGGTTCGATAAAGTATATTTTCTCGGTCTACTACTATTCCGCTTGGGTAGAGTGTTTTTGCAAGTAATTTCTTACCCATTAAATCTTGTTTCTCCCACATTGTCAGTAGATTAGTTAAGTTAGTGACAGCACTTACTACCATTTTTTCATGGTTCGATAATTGATCAATACCTTTTGCCAATTCTGCTTGTAATGGAAAGAGCTTATCTCTAATATCACCTAAAACTCGTGTTTGGATTTCCTCTGTTATTTTTCCAAGTGCATAATTGTCCTCAACGGTTTGAATTTGCTTTTTGTGCTCTTTGACCTGTTGAATAATCGCTTGCCGATCCTTTTCATAATTATCCTTTTCCTTGTCCAATGTTAGTAGGAAGTTATGTGTTATAGGTACAATAAACTTTGGATCTAGCTGAAGACCAGTTAAAGTGCTTTGCCAGTGCTGGTGTATCTTAGTTGCACTAATGTTTTGCTTACATCCGTGCGTATTGCACTTGTAATACCATAGATTTTTTGCTTTGACTAAATACGCAGTCAAATTAGATGAGCATTTAGCACACTTGAGATGCCCTTTAAGCGGAACCTCTGGGATATTGCTTTTATTAACCTTTTTTCTGTCTGTAAATCGTGCCTTCAAAAGATCATTGAGAGCTAAGAACTCCTTTTTGGTAATGATACCTTGATGATTGCCAACCACAACTTCTCCATTTAAAGCAGTGTGTGACATATACCCGCAGTAAAATACATTTCTGGCTATGATGGATAGTTGCTTGTTGGATACATAAAGCCCTCTGGCTTTTAACCACTGACTTAATTCTTTAAAAGTTAAATCGGTTTTAAGCTTCTTTCTTAGTCCTCGGCCCAGTAACTTCCCTTTTTCATTGATGACTATGGTTCGTTTACCATTCATCTTAAGGGTGTCGTACCCCATGGGAGGCTTAGTGGGCCAATCCCCATTGGACAGCATCTGATGAATACCTGCCATGCACTTTTCTCGTCGTTGTTGATTATCATACTGAGCAAAGATGAACTGTATGTTTTGCTGCAGTTCTCCAGCTGAGGTAGTGGCATCTACTGGCTGGGTAACTGATACCACTTGTACATTATTTGATTTTAACTGATCCGCGATATATACGGCATTGGCTCCAGATCTAGAAAATCGATCAAATGAATAAACTAAGATTAAACCAATATTGTGCTTTTTTACATAGGCCATCATCTGTTTAAACTCTGCTCGCTCATCTGTTCTAGCGGACTCATAGGTGCCCCCGAACTGTTGTACTATCTGTATTTTTTGTCGTTGAGCATAATTATGGATATGATTGGACTGCGTGGTTAAACTCTGGTTATTGTCTGCTTGCTCTTTGGTTGATACCCGAGTGTAGGCCACTGCTGTACTAGACTGATGTTGTCGATTTATCTTTCCTTTTCCAAATGCATGTAATCTGCTACTCATTTTGTTTCTTTTATTCTTTTTAGTTCTTTCTAATTCTATCTAATCTTAGATCATAGTTCACTTTCTTCCTCTGTGATGACTATTTAATATTAAGGCTATGAAGAAGCTCTGTCATGACTTGGATAAATTTTAGTGCTTCCTCTAGTTCTGCCTTTGTAAGCTCACTAAATCCATCCATCTTGCTGAGTTCCTCCAAGGTGATGCCCCTGGATCTTTTCTTTTGCATAATCGTTTATGATTGTGCCTTTGAGCAGTGGTTCTGTTTCTCATTAGCGGATGATTGGATAGGCTTGGGTTATTCAATGCCATAATTATTAATTCTTTATTCGTTTTCGGTTTTGATACTCATACTGAACAGTTTTTCCGTCATTGGATTTCATGGTCAGTGATACATGCTTTTTACCTAAAAATTGGTTTAAGACATTTTCCATGTCCTCTTGTTTGATTGATTTTTTCCAGGTGTAAGTAAGGTCTTTATGATTTCCTTCTGGATCAAAGGTGATCTTAAGTTCCTTCAACTTGTTTTCTCGCATAGTTTTGATTACCTCTGATTCTACCTCATTGAGTAATCCCAGTTGTTGTGCCGTAGATACTTGAGCGGGCTCTGACATGAGCGTATAGACATATCGTTTTAATGAGAGCACGACTAATGGGCCTGTTTTAATGGCCTCATTTACGTAATTACTCATGTCAAGTTCTTTTGGTATAAAATCTACTTCGCCATCTTGATTAATAGTGAGTTTGATGTCAGCATGATCTAAAAGCACGTTAGCTACTATAAAAAAGAACAATGGGACGGAAGCATCTAAAAAAGAAGATACATTTTCATCATCACTGTTGTTGAGCATGTGAGATTTAAATTGTTCATATTCTTCATCTGATATATCACCCACACTTTTTCTTAAATCATCTTCCCGAAAATCTCCCTGTTCATCAAACAAAACTTCTCTAAAACTTAGGTGATTAAAAAGCTGGTCTTTTACCTTTTCTATCAACTTGAGGGGTAGACCCAAGGCTCTTAAATCTTTGATGATTTGTATCCAGAAGTACTCAAAGAGATTGAGTCTTACCCACTGTCTTTCATCAACCTTAGGTATGATATTTTTAATCTTCCAGTTTGAAAATACACGTGATGTAACACCCAGATCGGATATCTTAAAATGTTCTTGACCGAGTATATCCATGAGCTTATCTCTATTCTCCATTGATGGATTAGCATAATATTGATCTATTTCTGGATACTTCATTACTCACAAATATACACACTAATTAATTAAAACACATATGTGTATTATAATAGTATACTTATTAAGCATAAACGTTGAAAATACCCCTTCAACCCAACAAGAATCGAACCTGATGCATACTAGTATACATGTATACATCAAGATTGAGCAATAACTTGACTCCATAACCTAAGTTATAACTTTATAATTTTATAACCTGTAGGTTCGATAATTTCAATAAAATGGATATGTTGTTTGGGGAGATACTCTGCTAATACATTGGTTTTTTGTTGCATTAATTCCATAAGAATGGAAAAGGTAATAAAGCACTCTCAGTATTTACGTGGTTTAAAGAGAAGAAATTAATTGATTTATCAATTTATCATCGTTGTTCGATAAATGGGGTCTATCGGATTCGTGCTACCAGAGCGGAATAGTTGAGTTTAAGCTCACTATTCCGCTTTTTTGTTTGTCCGTAGTTGCCCATTATATATTGGATATACTCAATAAATACATATATATTTGCAAAATCTTAAGTAATATGATTAAAAATAGCAATCTTAAATCCAAAAGGTCCTTTATTGCTGTGCTTGCCTGTATATTTTATATTTCAGGTATGTCTCAAACTTTCTCCAGTACCCATAATGGAACGTTAGGTAACGGTAGTGGTAGTAGTACAGTGACTGGATGGACGAAAACTGCCTCTCCGGAGTTTTCTAGTACTACTCAAAATTATTACGACAATTCTAGTTGGGCTAATACTTTGCCTACTTCACCCTCTGGATCTACAAAGTTTCCTGTAGCACGATCAGCAAATCCATTAGAAAATATCTATCAAACTATTACCAACCTAACAGTCGGGAACGTGTATCCGATTACAGTTAAGTATATGTACCCTACTGGGACTGGAACATATGCAGCCCGATTTGCAAAACCCTCAGTAAACTCAGCTTACGTAAAGATTGGTGGCGATACAACTTTTCTTCCTGGGGGCTCAGGCGTAAGCGAAAATACTTGGTACAGTACAACCATAAACTATACAGCAACATCGACTTCGGTGTCTATTGAACTAGGTATGGATGGAAAATGTGTTGATCTTGCTGCTACTGCTTTTGATTTTGGACCAAACGCAGTACTACCTGTAGATTTAATCCACTTTGATGTTAATGCTGTTGCAAATCACCATACTGATCTTCACTGGTCTACTGCTAGTGAAATCAACAACAGTCACTTTGAAATAGAACGTAGCTATGATGGAAGAAATTTTGAGGCTATTGGTGAAGTAGCCGGGAATGGTAATAGCCAACACCGAATCGATTATAGCTATACAGATGCGTCTGTCAGTA